>OBLF01000005.1_pt1 | contig 341813 bp, 255 predicted proteins | sample 1519231 | NCBI WGS metagenome assembly OBLF01 (sample SAMEA2602895, study PRJEB22501) | metagenome
GCTGTTTTTCAGATGTTTGAAAACGTCAAAAATACAAGGCACTTATTTTAAAATATGTGCCTTGTATTTTTTACGATAAGCCATGTGTGTTTTTTGCACAATACATATCGTTGTGAAAAAACTCCCGATCTCGGAAAAAATCCGCCCATTGAGTGCAAAAAACAACCCGCACATTTCGGTTAAGAAGCGTGCGGGTCGCAAACGTAATAATTCTGTGTAGTTATAAATGGATTTGCTATGGTCTAAAACTTGACAAGAGCATTTTTAAGACGTTCCACGAAATCGTCGGCCTGCCCTGTGGTGAGGCAGAGAGGCGGCAACAGACGCAGGATGTTTGTTCCCGCTCCACCGGTAAACACGCGCTGCTCGAAAATAAGGTTCTTTCGCAATTCCTTAACGGGTTTGTCGAATTCAAGACCTATCATCAGTCCGCGTCCGCGTATATCTTTTATTTCCTCTATCTCCCTGCAGCGGTCCAAGATATGCTCTCCAACCTCTGCAGCATTGCTCACGAGTTTTTCGTTCTCTATTACGTCGAGCACGGCAAGCGCGGCAACACATGCCAAATGGTTTCCGCCGAACGTTGTGCCGAGCATTCCGTAAACAGGTTTGAATTTCGGTGAAATCAGAAGCCCTCCCATGGGAAATCCGCAGGCTATGCCTTTGGCAACGGTTATAAGGTCGGGCTTGACATCGAGATACTGGTGGGCAAAGAACTTTCCGCTTCGTCCGTAGCCGCATTGCACTTCGTCGCAAACAAGCACCGTGTTGTGCTCGTCGCATGCCTTGCGCACCGCCTGCATAAATTCTTTGTTTGCCAAATGTATTCCGCCCACACCTTGTATGCACTCCACAATCACGGCACAGACATCGCCTTTGGCTATCTCGCTTACAAATGCCTCGGTGTCGTTGAGCGGAAGGAAGGTAACATGACTGTTTTTGTTGATGGGCGCATTGATTTTGGGGTTATCGGTAGCTTCCACCGCAAGCGATGTACGTCCGTGAAAAGCTCCCGCAGAAGCAATCACTCTTGTGCGTCCGTTGTAAAACGAAGCAAGCTTTAGCGCGTTTTCGTTGGCTTCCGCTCCCGAGTTGATAAGAAACAGCGAATAGTCTTCGTAGCCCGAGGCTTTGCCCAAGCGTTCCGCAAACTCGGTTTGCAAATGGTTTTGCACCGAATTGGAATAAAATCCGAGACGATTGAGCTGACGACTCACACATTCTATATAATGAGGATGGCAGTGTCCGATACTTATCACGGCATGTCCGCCGTAAAGGTCAAGATACTTGTTGTCGTCGGCATCCCAAACGTTGCATCCGCGTCCGCGAACTATTTCTACATCATATAATGGAAAAACGTCAAATGGTTTCATTGTTGAATTTGTTTTTTAGAAAGCCGCAGCCTTCAGTTTAAGTCCCGCATCCTCGGCAATGCCGAACATGATGTTCATATTCTCCACTGCCTGACCCGCAGCACCCTTCAAAAGATTGTCGATGACCGACGTAACGAGCAGACGGTCGCCATATTTTTGAGCATGAACAAGTGCGCGGTTGGTGTTGACCACTTGTTTCAAGTCAATGTCGCGAGACACGTAGTGGGTGAATGGTTCTCCTGCATACATCGAGTAACATTTGTCGATTTCTTCCTGCGACAATCCGGTGCGCATGAAGACGGTGGTGAAAATGCCGCGCGCAAAGTCGCCGCGATAAGGCACAAAATCCAAATCTCCTCCGAAATCGGGTTGAAATTCTCTGATGCTTTGGTTTATTTCAAGCAAATGCTGATGAGTGAACACCTTGTAAACGCTCATGTTTCCGTTGCGCCAGCTGAAATGTGTGGTGGGCTGCGGTTTTACTCCCGCACCGGTGCTGCCTGTTATGGCATTGATCACAACATCTCCCTTCAAGACTCCCGCCTTAGCCAGCGGCAGCAGCGCGAGTTGTATGCAGGTGGCAAAACATCCCGGATTGGCTACGTGTTGTGCCTTGGCTATGAGAGAGCGATGGGTTTCGGGCAAACCGTAAACGTAATCGTTTCCCGGAGCTGCTATTCTGAAATCCTGAGCAAAGTCTATGATTTTTACGTTCGCGGGCACGGGATTGTTTTTAAGGAATTCCTCACTCTTGCCATGCCCCAGGCAGATAAACAAAACGTCAATCTTTTCAAACGGAAGCTCGTCGGTGAATCGAAAATCGGTATCTCCGAGCAAACCTTCATGGACATCCGAGAAAAGATTTCCCGCATTGCTCCCCGAATTGGCGAAAACAATCTCCGCCTGCGGGTGATTGAGCAAAACTCTTATAAGTTCGCCCGCCGCATAACCCGCCGCGCCTACAATTCCTACCTTTATCATACGCTGATTACCGACGTTCATCCTTATGTTTGGAATAATATATGCGCAAAGGCGTGGATGTTACCTTTATGAAGCCTTTTGCCTCTTCGGAAGTCCAACCTTTTTGAGTTTCTCCGTACTCTCCGAACGGATTCTTTACCAAATCGTCTTTGGAATCCACCCCTACGGTTTCGAAAGAATAGGGACGAAGCTTAAGAGTTACCACACCGTTCACATTACGCTGCGAAGAAGTGAGCATGGCTTCTATATCGGTCATCACAGGTTCCATGTACTGGCTCTCATGCAGGAACATGCCGTACCAATTCGACACCTGGTCTTTCCAATACTGCTGCCATTTCGAAAGAGTGTACTTTTCGAGGAAACGGTGTGCCCCGATTATCAGCATAGGTGCGGCAGCTTCAAAACCAACACGCCCTTTGAGTCCCACGATAGTGTCGCCCACATGACAATCACGCCCTATGGCATAAGCAGCACCTATCTTTTCTATTTCCTGAATGGCTTTGATTTTATCGTCATACTCTTTACCGTCCACGCTTGCTATTTCGCCGTTCTTGAAACCTATTTTCAATTCTCTCTCTTCGGTTTCGGTGGCGTGTTTGAGGTAAGCCGATTCGGGAAGTCCCTGATTGCTGTCGAGAATTTCGCCTCCGCAAATCGAAGTTCCCCATATACCCACGTTGTAGGAGTATTTTAGTTTTGCGAAATCGGCTTTGAAACCGTGGTCGTTGAGATAATCTATTTCTTCTTTGCGCGTAAGCACGCGATCACGAGTGAGGGTGATGATTTCCTTACCCGGAGCCATCACGAGAAAAGTCATGTCGAAACGAATCTGGTCGTTGCCGGCACCCGTGGAACCGTGAGCTATAGCGTCTGCTCCCACTTCGTTGGCGTAACGTGCTATTGCTATTGCCTGGAAAATCCTTTCGCTCGAAACCGATATGGGATAGCAATTATTGCGAAGCACATTGCCGAAAACCATATACTTCAAACTTTTTTCGTAATACTCCTGCGTTACATCGAGAGTTACATATTTTGTTGCGCCGAGCTTATATGCGTTTTTTTCATTGGCTTCCAGCTGCTCCTTACTGAAGCCGCCGGTGTTGGCACAAGCCGCATAAACTTCGTAACCCAGTTCGTGCGAAAGATACATCACCGTGTATGAAGTGTCAAGCCCGCCACTGTAGGCAACAACCACTTTCTTTTTCTTTTCCATTGCTTTATATGATGTTTTTATTATTGCGTTGTTAGTTTTTATCTCAATCCTTTTGCAGCAGCATCCTTTGCCATTTTCACCACATCGGGCGGAAGTTGCACGGGAAGCGGTTCTCCTTCGTGGTCGGCGGGATCGTAGAGCATTCCGGTACACACACAATATTTCCTGCCTGTGCGCGCAAGAATATCACAATTGATGCAGCAGGGATGATCGGGCGTTCCGCAGCCCTTCCAATACTCATCGTCCTGCGTAAGATCGCAAAGCGGCACGGGAACATAGCCGAGTTTCGTATTTATCTTCATCACCGCGCCCTGACTTGTCAATCCGAAAAGCTTTGCATGAGGCCAGCGCAGACGGCTGAGTGTGAAGGCAGTTTCCTTGATGCGTGTGGCAAGGTGATGCTGCCTGAATTTCGGAACTACAATGAGTCCGGAATTTGCCACATAGTGTTTGTCTTCCCAGCTTTCTATATAGCAAAAACCGGCAAACTCTTCTCCGTGGAGAGCTATTATGGCTTTTCGTTCGCGCATCTTTTGCGCCACGTATTCATGGGTTCTTGAAGCTATTCCCGAGCCGCGCACTTTTGCTGCATCGGCTATTGTCTTCAATATGGTGTCCACATACTTTTCATGAGACGCATCGGCAACCAACACGTCTATACCATCATTGTAAGTCATTTCCTGTTCGTAATGTATAAAAACCTACTATCCGTTCCTTTCACCCGTTTCTCAAAGATTCGCCACTATCTGCGGGAGAATCTCTTTGAGATCGGCAGCCATTTCTTCGCAGGAACTTCCTTTTTTTCCTATCACCATCACGGTGTCATCGCCTGCAAGCGTAGCGGCAATATGGGGAAAATGTTTGTTGTCTATGGTTCCCGCCAAAGCAGCAGCAAAGCCGGGAATGGTATGCAGGATTATTGTCTTTCCGCCCTCCTCGTTGTTGAGCAGACATTCCTCGAGCGAAACATTGTTTCCCGTACTCTTGCGCATGGCATGGGTATAGTTGGGATTGTTAGGCAATATATATCTCACCTGTCCGAACTGGGTGGTAATACGTATGGCACGCAGATGTTGCAAGTCGCGCGAAAGCGTTGCCTGAGTGGAACCGTGCCCCACGGCTTTCAGTTCTTCGAGCAGTTCTTCCTGACTGCTGATGTTTTTGTCGTTCAAGATTTTACGAATGAACCCCAAACGAACTTCTTTTTCTTTCATTCTTTCTGTTTGATTTTTCGAATTGCAAAAGTACTGCGTTTTTTCATAGCGAACAAGTTTTTATACAAAAATCTTTGCATAAAAACATTTTCTATTCACCCTTTATTCAAAAAGATTCAAATTCCGCATTTTCAAAATTTCCACTCAACTCTACATTTATTTTTCTGATAACCAAATAACATATAGCCACAAAAAGATTACCACACGCCACAAATTCAACACGGAACTCAAATGAATTGTTTTTGAATATACACAATTTTTCTTGCAATATTCACATTTTTCAAATTCCGAGGCACGGCAGCTAAAAAACAGACGCAAAAACACCACATTTCAAGGCAAATTTTCGACCCTTTCCCGCACATTGTTTTTCAAGCACTTAACACGCTCAAAAATACAAGGCACTTATTTTAAAATATGTGCCTTATGTTTTAAAATAAGTGCCTTGTATTTTTCATTACATGCGGAAAGCTTCCGAAACATTCCGCAAACAACTTCGTTATAGCGTCATGTATGAGTCCCAAAACGGGAAAGCATGTTTTTTGTCCCGATTTAATATAAAACAACTTTTCAAATTTTCGGGAAAGGAATAATATAATTACTTTTGCCGATAAAATATATATTGCAAATATTATATGAAGAAACCAATTGCATTTGTTGTGATGTCGGCACTTGCCCTGACATTTCTGGCGAGTTGCGGTGATGACAACAAGAGCAGTGAGCTTAGTTCGGATTGCGCAATAAACGCCATTGTTTTGGGGAATCTGTCGCGCATTTATCACACGTATCTCGACAATGGCAAGGACACCAGTTACAGCATAACCGTTCCCGGCGCAGCCTATCCACTGCATATCGACCAGATAAACCGCCGTATTTTCAACAGCGACTCTCTGCCCGTGGGAACTGCGGTGAACAAGGTCTATTTCACCACATTCAGTGCCGACGGCATTGTGAGCTATCGTTTGGAAAGCGGAAAAGATACTCTGTATTCCACTAAAGACACGCTCGACTTCACTTCACCGAGAATTTTCACGATATTTGCTTCGGACGGTTCGGGAAGCCGTTCATACACCATAGACATCAAAATTCACAATGCCGACCCCGATGCATATTCGTGGGTAGCCGCTTCGCCTGCCGACAATGACGTGGCGAAACTGGAAAGCATGCGGATGATAGCAAAAGACGGACAACTGTATCTTTGGGGCAGCAAAAACGGAACAAACGTGGTAATGACCCGCAAAACAGGAGAGGGAGTAGCCTTGTGGACAAAGAAAGACATTTCGGGAACGGACGGACTGCAAACCAAGAGCATCAACCTGTTCAACGGTAAGTTTGTGGCAATTTCGGAATCGGGACTCGTGGAGTCTGAAAACGGCGCAGATTGGACGGAAACAGCCACTTCGCTCGTACCCGACAGGATTCTGGCTGCTGACGAAGAGTTGTACATAACCGTTTCGGGCAAAATCTACAGCTCAAGCGACCTCAAGTCATGGAAAGAAGAGAAAGCCGACAACTCCACAGCCTTTCTGCCCACGGAAAACATATATTCAGCCGTACTGCCGGCTGTGAACAATCCGAACATAGAGAACATTGTTTGCGTGGGATACCTTGACGGCAAAACCGAGACTTGGAAAAAGGAAATGAACAAGGTATATCCCGAAGATAACGCCTGGAGCTACTACCCCACCACCGAGGAAACTCCTCGCACATTGCCTTATCTGAAAGGATTCAACATGATGAAATACGACGGCAAACTGTTTTGCGCAGGCATAAACGGCGACACCGTAAACGTATATACCAGCGCCGACGGTGCAAGAGCATGGAAAAAAGTAAAAGTTTCCACAATGGTTCCCGCCCAAACAGGCAAACCCACGGAAATATTCATGACTCCTGACGACGACAACCATATATGGTTGGTATGCAGCGGCACGGGAATGCTGTGGAAAGGTTATCTGAACAGGCTTAAAGCCGACAAAAGCGAATAAAGAAAGATGAAAAAAGCGTTGGTTCTGCTTATGGCTGTGCTTGCATGCCTTAACGGCTCGCGCGCACAGGACGATGTGGACTATCGCTACGAGATAGGAGCCGCACTGGGCGGCAGCTTTTATCGCGGACAATTAAACCACAAATTCTTCGGGCAACCCGGTGTTGCAGGAGGGGTTGTGGGACGCTGGAACATCAATCCGTACATGGCGGTGAAGGCAATGCTGGACTACGCATCGGTGAAAGGTTCCACAACCAATGTGGACGATTTCTTTCCTACCGATCCCGGCAATCCCGCAGTATCGACCGACAAACGCAGTTACAAACTAAGCGACGGCATTGTGGATTTCAGCGCAACATACGAGTATAACTTTTGGCCTTTCGGGCTACACCACGGATACCAGGGCAGACAGCGCATAACACCTTTCCTGCAACTCGGACTCGGAGCCTGCTACGGAACAGCCGGCAAGGCTTTCACCCTGCAAATACCCATAGGCGTGGGAGTGAAATACAAATTGAAGCCGCGAGTAAACCTGGGATTCGACTGGCTGTATCACTTCTCGCTAAGCGACAATCTCGACGGGTTCGAATATCCCTACGGCATAAAATCCACCGGATTTCAAAACAAAGACAGCTATTGCACGGCAATGTTCTACATAAGCTACGACTTTTCGCCGAAATGCCCGCAATGCAACAAAAACGACTGATTAACGACCAATAAAAATAAACATGAGTGCTCCGCAGATAGATATGCAACGCATTCCGCGCCATATAGCAATAATAATGGACGGCAACGGTCGCTGGGCCGTTAGACGCGGCCTTCCGCGTACAGCAGGACACCAAGAAGGTGTGGAAACTGTAAAACGCATAACCGAAGAGGCTGTGCGGCTCGGGGTGAAATATCTCACACTTTACACCTTCTCAACCGAAAACTGGAAACGTCCGAGCAATGAAGTGGCTGCGCTCATGTCGCTTGTACTTACATCGCTTCAGGAAGAGCTTTTCATGCGCAACGGCGTGCGCTTCCGCGTTATAGGAGACATAAGAAAGTTGCCGCTTGCAGTGCAAAAGAAATTGCAGCAATGCGAGCGCGACACGATAGGAAATACAAAGATGACTCTCGTTGTGGCGTTGAGCTACTCCTCACGTTGGGAAATTTCTGCCGCAGCAAGAAATATTGCTGCCGACGTGAAACAGGGTACCTTGGAGATTTCACAAATTGACGAAGAAACCTTTTCAAAATATCTCGCCACGGCATTCATGCCCGACCCGGAGCTTATGATACGCACGGGAGGAGAGTTGCGGTTGAGCAATTATCTGTTGTGGCAGTGTGCATATTCCGAACTTTATTTCTGCGATACCTATTGGCCCGACTTCAAAGAGGAAGATTTCCAAAAAGCCATAGCCGATTATCAACAGAGACAAAGACGTTTCGGAAAAACCGGCGAACAAATACAAGCAGAAAACCCGAAAACCAAAAACGAAACCGAAGAATAACAAAGCGGAGGGAACATACATTATATATATGCCCCGCAATATAACAAAAGATGAAACATATAAAGAATACAGCCATATTGATTGCAGCACTTTTCGCAGCTGCAACCTTTTGCCGTGCTTCCGTGTCGCGAGACAGCGTGATTGTTAAGCCCGACATCATTTACTCCATGCAACAGAACAACTATATTCTCGGCGGATTCATAGTTGACGGCGTGGCAAACTATGACGAGGAACTCTTGCGCAATATTTCGGAGCTGCGCGAAGGGCAGACTCTGACAATTCCGGGTGCAGACATTACAAACGTTTTGCAACGTTATTGGAAACAAAAGATATTCAGCGATGTTTCTATCTCTGCAGACAGTATCGTGGGCAATAAAATTTATCTGCATATAAAACTTACCGCACGCCCAAAGATTTCTACGATAAACTATCACGGAGTTAAGAAATCGCAGCGCGAAGATCTCGAACAACGTCTCGGACTTAAAGCCGGAAGTCAAATATCTCCGGACATCGTGGACCGTGCAAAAATCATAATAAAACGCTACTTCGAAGAAAAAGGTTATCAAAACGCCAAAGTAGAAATGTTGCAGCAGGACGACGTATCGGCTGCAAACCAAGTTATAGTTGATATAAACATCGACAGAAACGAAAAGATTAAGGTAAAACACATTTACTTTACCGGCATAGAGCAGGGAAACGTAAAGAAACTCAAGAAGGCAATGAAGAAAACCCACGAGGTTAATAAGTTTGCCAATCTGTTTCGCGCCAAAAAGTTTCTGCCCGAAGAATACAAGAAAGATAAAGGTTTCTTGATAGACAAATACAACGAATGGGGCTTTAGAGACGCAATCATAACCAGCGACAGCGTTACGCCTTACGACGAAAAGCACGTTGATTTGCATATTAATATTGAAGAAGGTCAGAAATATTATCTGCGCAATGTGAGCTGGGTGGGAAATACAGTGTATAGTTCCGAATCGCTTGCCCGTGCACTAAAAATGAAGTCCGGCGACGTTTACAACCAAACCTTTCTGAAAAAACGTTTGAACGATGACGAAGACGCAATAGGCAATCAATATTACAACAACGGCTATGTGTTTTACAATCTGAACCCTGTGGAAACCAACATAGACGGAGATTCCATTGATTTGGAGATGCGTATTTACGAAGGACAGCCTGCTACTCTTAACCACGTGCGTATCAGCGGAAACAAAAGAGTTTATGAAAACGTTGTTCGCAGGGAACTTCGCACCAAACCGGGCGATTTGTTCAGCAAAGAATCCGTTATGCGTTCCATTCGAGACCTTGCCGCACTAAACTTCTTTGATCCCGAAAAAATAGAACCGGACATAAAGCCCGATCAAGAGAACGGAACGGTAGACATAAACTATAAACTCGAACCCAAACCCAGCGATCAGGTGCAAATATCCTTTGGTTGGGGTCCGACAGGTATTGTGGGAACTGTGGGATTGAAGTTTACGAACTTCTCCATGCAGAATCTTTTCAACAGCAAGAACCGTCGCGCTCTCTTCCCCCAAGGTGATGGGCAACAGCTCTCTCTTTCAGCGCAAACAAACGGTACATATTACCAGAATTACTCGTTTAACTTCCTCGATCCCTGGTTTGGCGGCAAACGTCCTAACTCTCTGTCGCTTTCAGCCTTTTTCTCTAAGCAAACCGATGTAAACAGCAACTACTACAACAGTTCTTACTGGAACAACTACCAAAGCTATTTGTACGGTTATGGAACTTCGGGCGGATATTACAATAACTACAACTACTACGACCCTGACAAATATGTCAAGATATACGGTGTTTCATTAGGTTGGGGCAAACGTCTGCGCTGGCCCGACGATTATTTCACACTTACTGCCGAAGCAACTTTCCAGAGATATGACTTGAAATCGTGGCAATACTTCATTATCACCGACGGAAACTGCAACAACTTCAACTTGAGCCTCAGCCTTTCGCGCAACTCCGTAGACAATCCCATTTTCCCGCGTAGAGGTTCTGATTTCCAGCTTTCTGTTGCCGCCACTCCGCCCTATTCTCTTTGGGACGGCAAAGATTACAAGAATCTCGCCAGAGATTATCGCGCAGCTTCCTATAACAAGGAGATGCAGGAGAAGTATCGTTGGGTGGAATATCACAAATGGAAATTCAAACTCCGCACCTACACGGCACTTACAGGCAAAAACAAATGCCCGGTTCTCATGACGCGCACCGATTTCGGCTTCCTCGGTCATTACAACAAGTACAAGAAATCTCCGTTCGAGACATTCTATATGGGTGGTGACGGTATGTCGGGATATTCTTCGGGATATGCCACCGAGACTATCGGTTTGCGCGGATACGAAAACGGATGTCTCACTCCCTACGGAGCGGAAGGTTATGCCTACAGCCGTATGACCGTGGAACTTCGTTACCCTCTTATGCTCAAAGGTCAGACTAACATCTATGCACTTGCATTTGCCGAAGGCGGTAATGCATGGTACGACACAAAGAAGTTCAATCCTTTCGACATGAAACGCTCTGCCGGTGCCGGTGTACGTCTTTTCCTTCCAATGGTCGGGCTTATGGGCATTGACTGGGCATATGGATTTGACAAAGTGTTCGGTTCTTCGAAAAACGGCGGCTCGCACATTCACTTCATAATAGGTCAGGAGTTCTAAAGAAAGAATATCCAAACAATAAAAACAAACAGATATGAAATCATTACGTAACTTCATCATTGCGCTGGCGGCAACTTTTGGTTGCATTGTCTATGCGCAGGCACAGAAATATGCTCTTGTGGATATGGAGTACATTCTCAAAAATATTCCGGCATACGAACGCGCCAACGAACAGCTTAATCAGCAGTCCAAAAAATGGCAGGCAGAAGTGGAGGCGGTGCAAAATCAGGCACAGACACTTTACAAGAACTACCAGAACGAATCGGTTTTTCTCTCTGCCGAGCAGAAAAAACAGCGCGAACAGGCAATTGTGGACAAAGAAAAGGAAGCAGCCGAACTGAAACGCAAGTATTTCGCTCCCGAAGGCGAACTTTTCAAAAAGCGCGAGAGCCTTGTGCAGCCCATACAGGACGAAATCTACAATGCAGTTAAGGACATTGCGCAGAACAAGGGTTTCCAACTCATCCTTGACCGTGCTTCCGATTCCGCCATTATTTTTGCTTCGCCCAAAATAGACATTTCGAACGAGGTGCTTACCAAATTAGGCTATTCCAATTAATATCATTATATTTGCACCCCGTACATAACGGAATATAAATAAGATAATCAACTATAAACAATGAAAAAGGTAATTCTTACGGCTCTTCTGTTCTTACCGTTGAGCCTCTTTGCGCAGAAGTTCGGTCATTTCGATTCTTCCGAAATCGTCAAGGCAATGCCCGAATACGCTAAGTCGCAAACCGAAATCCAGAATCTCTCAAAGCAGTTCGAGGACGAAATCAAACGTATGCAGGACGAGCTTACCAAAAAAGGTCAGGAATATGACCGTCAGCACGATTCACTTCCCGACAACGTCAAGAAGCGTCGCGAACAGGAACTTCAGGAGCTTTATCAGCGCATTCAGCAGACTTCCAACGACGACCGCGATTCCTTGCAGGCTGCTTCGGCCAACAAGATGCGCGAAATCACACAGAAAATCGTTAATGCCGTTAAAGCTGTGGGCGATGAGGGCAAATATGTTTACATCATGGATGTAACAGGTGGCATACCTTACATCAGCAAGAGCCTCAGCGAGGACGTAACAAAGAAAATCCGCGAAAAACTCGGTTTGAAATAATTCGCAGAAAAAGCATAAATCAAAGCGCATGCCCTTCGGGGGATGCGCTTTTTTGTTGTCTTTCGGACGGTATGCCACAACGGTGGCGCGAAATGGGGCGGTCGAAACCCGAAATCTCGTTTATTTGCAGTAATTTTGCATTCCGAAAACAATAACGGCAATCATCCGGTCTGTCGCCGGCGGAAATCAAAAATCCGCAGGAGGAAAGTCCGGGCAACACAGGACAGTCTCCTTCCGAAACGGAAGTTATCCGCGAGGGTAAGCAAACTGTAGAAGAAAACAACCGCCCTCCGCAAGGATGGTAAGGGTGAGAAGGCGGGGTAAGAGCCCACCGGGCGCATGGTGATGTGCGTGCCGTGCAGTCGAGACGTTGAAAGTTCGCGTAAACCGGCGTTTGAGGGTTGTCCGCCCGAAACTTCGTTACGCCGGAGGGTAGAACGATAACGCCTGCAGGCAACTGCGGGCTTAGATAAATGACAGACGGCGATTCGCGAGAGTCGCGCACAGAACTTGGCTTATAGGATAATTGCCGAACTCAAATGCGGCGCAAACTCTCTCTTACACTGGTTTGCGCCGCTTTGCTTTCCATGCCCGCCAACGACGCAACGCCGTTTTCATACACTTTCTCCGTTTCTGTTTATGTCATGCGCCGCAAAACATTCCGTCCCACTCTTTCGTCCTGCCTCAAAAAACGCAGCAGAGGTCCGAAAACAATCACGGCAATGTGCCGCCACGCATGCAATATTTCCCTTTTTTGAACACACATTTTCACATGTGCAAAAAAACACATGGCTTATCGCGAAAAATACAAGGCACATATTTTAAAATAAGTGCCTTGTATTTTAAAATATATGCCTTATATTTTTTGCCTTTTCAAACATCTGAAAAACAACGACTTATGCGCACCTTCCAAAATCCTCATTATCGTCTGATTTTCAGTTGTTTGCGAATTTTTATGTCCGACTGCGTAATTTCGGTAAAACGTTGCAGCATTGCCATAACTAAATTCCGTTTCCGCACATCGGCATGAGCCTCATTGTTTGGGCTACATCCGCGTACCCTATAGCCGTCATGCCGTAACCATATAAAGAAACCGTTGCACACCACGCCCGTTCGCATCGCCAAAACATGTGGTTTTACGCCGCCGTCGCTTTTTTAACAGTACAAAAAAGCGGAATTGGCTTTTTATTCGTAACTTTACGCTTGTAAATTCGGGTAATTGGCACCATAAAGCAACTGTGTGCCCCCGCAATGTTTTATAAATCAAGAATAAAAAATGACACTATATAATGAATTACAAATGGAAATACACTCCTCCCTCACCCGAGGAAGAAGAAGCGGCGCGCAAGCTTGCAGAGGAGCTGGGCATTCACCCGATATTGGGACGGTTGCTGTTGAATCGCTGCATAACGACGCCGGCTGAAGCAAAGAAATTTTTCCACCCGCAACTTTCCGACCTCCACGACCCGTTTCTCATGAACGATATGCGTGAAGCCGTTGATGCTGTCAACCATGCCGTGGGACACAACGACCGTATTCTCGTTTTCGGCGATTACGATGTGGACGGTTGCACGGCTGTTACGGTGGTATACAAGTTTCTTAAAGCCTATTGCTCAAACATTGATTACTACATCCCCGACCGCTACGACGAAGGCTACGGACTGTCGAAACGCTGTATAGACTACGCTTTCGAAACGGGGGTGAAGCTGATGATAGTTCTCGATTGCGGCATAAAAGCAATCGAAGAAGTGGCTTATGCAAACTCGCGCGGGATAGGCGTAATAATTTGCGATCACCACGTTCCCGATGCCGAGCTGCCCGATGCCGTAGCCATACTCAATCCCAAGCGGAAGGATTCCACTTATCCCTATGCCCACCTGTGCGGATGCGGCGTGGGATTCAAACTCATGCAGGCTTTTGCACGCGACAACGGCATTGAGTTCAACAAACTCATATCCCTGCTTGACCTCTGTGCCATAAGCATTGCCAGCGATATAGTACCCGTTACGGGAGAAAACAGAATTCTTGCCTATCACGGGCTGCGCCGTTTGAACAGCAACCCTTCAATGGGCGTGGAAGCCATAATTGAGTTGTGCGGTCTCGAAGGCAAAGAGCTTACAATGAACGATATTGTGTTCAAAATCGGTCCGCGCATAAACGCCTCGGGACGTATGATGAACGGAAAAGAAACAGTGGCTCTGCTTACAGAACGCGAACACGACGCAGCCATGGAAAGGGCTAACAGAATAAACCTTTACAACGAGGCACGCAAGGACATTGACAAACAAATGACCGAAGAGGCAAACAAGATTGTGGACGGGATAGACAATCTTGACAATCTGCGCTCTCTCGTGGTATACGACCCCTCGTGGCACAAAGGCGTAGTGGGTATTGTGGCTTCACGACTCACCGAAGTCTACTATCGTCCCGCCGTGGTGCTGACCCTCTCCGACGGATTCGCCACAGGCAGTGCACGCTCCGTGGTTGGTTTCGACATATATAAGGCAGTGGAAAGCTGTCGCGACTTGTTGGAAAACTTCGGTGGGCATACCTATGCCGTGGGATTGACTTTGAAACCCGAAAACGTGAGTGCTTTCAAACATCGCTTCGAACAATACGTGGAAAACAACATAAGCGAGGAACAAACCGAAGCAAGTCTTGACATATCAGCCATAATAGACTTCCGGGATATAACACAGAAATTCCGCAACGACATGAAGCGTTTCAATCCTTTCGGTCCCGGAAATCCCAAGCCCCTGTTTTGCACAAAACGTGTATACGACTATGGCACGAGTAAGGTGGTGGGACGCGAGCAGGAGCACATCAAGCTGGAACTTGTGGACAACAAGTCAAACAACATAGTAAACGGAATAGCTTTCGGACAGAGTTCGCAGGCAAGATACATAAAAACAAAACGCGCATTCGACATCTGCTATTCCATAGAAGAGAATGTACGCCGCCACGGCGAGTTGCAACTGCAAATAGAAGACATTCGTCCGGCAGCAGAATAGCACCGGACAATGCCGCAACAGAAAATGGGCGACATATTCAGCGAAACTCTCAAAGAATATTGGGGCTATGACGATTTTCGCGGCATTCAGCGCGAAATAATCGAAAGCATTGCCTTGGGACGAGACACGCTCGGGCTCATGCCTACGGGAGGAGGAAAGTCCATAACCTTTCAAGTGCCCACCCTCGCAGGTTCCGGTCTTTGTCTTGTGGTAACTCCGCTCGTGGCTCTCATGAAAGACCAGGTAATGGCTCTGAGAAGACGCGGCATAAAAGCCACCGCCGTTTACAACGGAATGAAACAGGACGAAATAATCGCCGCTCTCGAAAACTGTATTCTCGGCGATTACAAATTCTTATACGTCTCGCCCGAACGACTTGCCTCGGAATATTTTTTGTGGAAGGCAAAGAAAATGCCCGTAAGCCTCATAACCGTGGACGAAGCCCACTGTATATCGCAATGGGGCTATGATTTCCGCCCGTCATACCTCAAGATAAACGAAATTCGCAAGATATTCCCCCAAGCACCGGTTCTTGCCCTCACCGCAACAGCCACAAATGACGTGGTGGAGGACATTCAGAAAAAACTGAACTTCAAAGAACCGAATGTGTTCCGCATGAGTTTCGAGCGAAAGAACCTCACATACGTTGTAAGGAACACCGAGGACAAACCGGGGGAACTGCTTCACATTCTAAAAAGCTACGGAGGCTCGGCAATAGTCTACACGCGAAACCGCCGCATGACCACGGAAGTGGCAAAGTATCTGAAAGAAAACAATATCACAGCCCTTAATTATCACGCAGGTCTGACACGGATTGACAAAGACCTGCGCCAAAAAAGCTGGTACGAGGGAGAAACAAGAGTTATGGTGGCAACCAATGCTTTCGGTATGGGCATTGACAAAGCCGATGTAAGGCTTGTGATACATATAGAGTGTCCCGATTCGCCCGAAGCATATTTTCAAGAAGCAGGGAGAGCCGGAAGAGACGGACTGCAAGCGTATGCCGTACTTCTGTACAACAAAAACGATCGAGTCAAGTTGCTTAGAAGAGTGTCGCAGACCTTTCCTCCCGTGTCCGTCATAAGAAAAGTTTACGACTACATGGCATACTTTTTTGAACTTGCCGTGGGAGACGGATACTATGTTTCATATAATTTCAACCTCACGCAATTCTGCACACAATATCACATGTTTCCCGAAGTAGTGGAAAGTTCGCTGCACATACTGACACGCGCGGGATATATACTGTACTCCGAAGAAGAAGACATAAAACCGCGAGTAGTATTCATGCTAAATCGCGACGAACTGTACAGAATAAACAACACTTCTCCTGAAAGCGAAAGCGTTATTCAGGCATTGCTTAGAAACTATGGCGGAATCTTTACCGATTACACTTTTATCGATGAGCAGGTATTGGCTGACTATTGTGGCATATCGCGAGAACATATTGTTGAAATACTCAAAGGTCTGTCGCATCAGAGAATCATACATTTCATTCCCCATAAGCGCACTCCGCGTGTTACTTATCTGCAACGCCGCGTGCTATCTGAAGAACTCGTGATAAGCAATGAAGTTTACGAGCAAAGAAAAGAGGAATACATCACCCGAATAAAAACCATGATAGACTATTGTGAGGACGATGTATGCCATAGTCGTTTCCTGCTGAATTATTTTGACGAAAAAGACGCACGGGACTGCGGGAAATGCGAAATATGTCTGTTGCACAAACATCGCATTCCCGCAGCAAAAGCAACGGAACAAGCCTTCGCCGCAATAAGAACAATCTTAAGCAAACCGCACTTCGCCGCCGAAATAACCGTTCCCGGCATTCCGGCATCGGTCATTTCGGAAGTTTTGCAAAGAATGGTGCAAAACGGAGAAGTTACGATAGATAACGGACGTTACATCCTCCGCAATTAAGCTATTGCGCGAGCTGCTCCGCCTTGAATTTCATTTTATATTCCCCGGCTTTCAAGATTTCTTCCTTGTTTGCACCGCTCTTCATAGGCACATAAAGAGTAGCCGTTGTATTTGCCGGAACACTAACAGAGTATTCCACAACACTGCGTCTCTTGTTCCACGTCCACTTTGAGACAATTTCGCCGTAAGGAGTATTATGGCGTGCCTCAAACGAATCAAGTTTCTTTACAAAATTGGGACGCAATATAATATTCTTGAATCCCGGATTGTTTTCATCAGGGAAAATTCCTCCAAGAGCCTTATATGGCCATGCACCAATCTCTCCAAACATAATATGATTGTCGGAAATGTCCCGAGTAGCTTTCAAATCCCAATTCTCAAGTAGGGAAGTCGCACCGTTTACTACCCACCAGCCCCAAGAAGGATAGGTATCTTGAACAGCAACATTGTAAGCAATGTCGGCATAACCGTTTTCGCTCAAAGCATTAAGTACCGCTTTTGCGCCAAGTACCCCACAGTCTATATGACATCCCGCAGCTTTTACGCTTTCTGCGAGAGCGGAGGCTGCTTTTGCCCTAATATCTTCGGGAACTACGTTCCACATTAAAGGCATACTCTGTTCGGTTTGTGAACCTCCCGCATAAACGCCCGTATCTCGGTTAAGAAACTTATTGTTTATGGCATCGCGAATCTGTTGTGTCAATTTGGAGTAATGATCATGATCTTCCGCTTTGCCAAACAGTTTTGCAGCTTTGGCAAGTATCGTGGCATCGACATAAAAATAGATTGACGAAGATAGTTCTTTGTCGGAGCGCGTTTTTACCGGCACCCAATCGCCGCGTCCCCAGGAAGAAAGATGCGAAGGACTGTTGCGGTCAACATAATCCACGTATCGTTTTATATTATCATAACAATCGCGCAACGGACGTTCGTCGCCATAGAAAAGATAAAGATTCCACGGGATAATAGCTATGGTACTTGTCCAATCCAAACCGTTGTCCGTGCCATAGCCCCAACCATCGGTAGGAATAATATCGGGTAAAACTCCATTAGGTTGCTGTTCGTCGCGATGATCTGCGAGCCATTTGTCATAAACCGTGAAACCGTCGTAATTATATAGCCCGGTTTCTATAGCCAAATGCCCGTCGCCCGTCCAACCGTTCTTTTCGCGCTGCGGACAATCGGTGGGATAGCCCATGAAATTGGAAATATAAGCCTGACGTGTGGCTGCAACTATTTTGTCAAGCAACGGATTCGAAGACTTAATACTTCCCGCCGATGGCACATCGCTATGAGTGAAATGCGCAACCATATTGTTCTGCTCCATGTTTATCGGACGTGAGGCGGAAACCTGCACATATCGAAATCCCTTGTAACTGAACGAAGCCGTAAAGCAATCGTCGCCACCGCTAAGCGTCAGAATATCGGTTTGAAATGGTTCCGTGTTTTTGTCGCCGCGATAGTAAACGTCAATATTGCTCAAGTCCAGACTTCCGTCCTTATGCAGACGTTCTCCATGCGATATTCTCACCACCGTACCGCTGTCGCCGCGAAGTTTAACAGTTGTAACGCCCGCCATATTCTTTCCGAAGTCATATATATATGTCGAATCGTTCAACTTCTTCATTCCTTTTGCCGCTATGTCCTCCACAAAACGAATCGGTTCCATAGCCTGTGCGCTGACAATAGGTGCAGGAGCCTGACGAAGTCTTACACCGCCCCATTTCGAATCGTTATATTCCGGTGTATCCCAGCCTTGCAGTGAGTTTTTATTGAAATCGTAATGCTCGCCCGTATATATATTATTGTATACAAGCGGTCCGTCCGAAGACGAACGCCAGCTCAAATCCGTGGGAACGGTTGCCACACTGCCGTCATCGTATGTAATTCTCAAATCCATGCACATTGCAGGACGCTGTCGCCACGGGGCACGTTCAAAGTCCCATACGGCAAATGCCTGATGGTTATACCAGCCGTTTCCCAACACTACTCCCACAACGTTTATGCCTTCGTGAAGCAAAGATGTTACGTCAAAAGTTACATATTTGCAACGCCGGTCATAGCGGGTGTACACAGGGTCGAGAAAATGGTCGCCAACTTTTTTGCCGTTCACCGAAAGCGTGAAAAGCCCTCCAGCCGAAATATACGCCCGTGCCGTTTTCACATGTTTCTCCACGTTGAAAGTTTTTCTGAAATACGGTGCCGGCTTGTAATCACGGCTGTTATTGTCGCTTATCCACGACCCCTGCCAGTTTTTAACGCTCATCATACCGGTTTCAAACCGTGCCACGGGCGACACATTGGTTTTGCCGTCTTTCCCCACGGTTTCCACGCGCCAGAAATACGTTGTGAACGGTTTCAAAGGCTTTCCTGCATATACCACATTCTGTTTGTCAGTCTCCACAACGCCCGTGCTCCACACGCTTCCCTTTCCCGCAGCTGCCGCCACGCTGTCGGCGTCCACCACAAGCGCATAACTTTTCTGACTTTCGCCTAAAGTCTGCCACGAAAGTCTCGGAGCGTTGTTGTCAATGCCGAGCGGCGAAACAAGATGTTCGGTCTTTAAGTTTTTTTGCGCCGTCAAACTCATTGCAGAAGCGCAAACCATCAATGCGTAAATTCTTATCTTCATGATATTTTACTTTCTAAAAACACAGATTTCCCAAACAGTTGCCCCTGTTTGATTTCTTTTCAGATTCTTTATTGGCAAAAATAACATTTCCACGGCAATTGACACGGCTGCACACCATACAAATTGATTGTATTTTAGTATTTTTGCATGGACAAATAACACTTTTTCTTCTAAAACACAAATTATGAACTTACCCCGCCTTTTAACGATTGTTACAACCGTCTTCGGAATCCTCATGTTCGCATCCTGCCAGGATTCAGAGAATTGTGAAAAACCGCCCAGGGATTCTACTTTCAAAAAAAATACTTATTACGCCGTGCAGGATACTGCTAACGGATGGGAAGAGGGAATTTACTACAACGGTACTTTTCTTATGGCGCATGCCAACAAGAAAAAAGGCACGATTCTTTATTATCTTGACGATTCGCAGTACAATTCGGACAAGGGTATCGTATTTGAGGTTGACCCCGAGGACAATCACATCCTGAAATTCGGAAGTTGGAGCAACATGGCGGACATTTGCGAGTCGGGCAACAAACTTACGCTTTTCGAAGCCGCTCGCGACGGCAAAAACGAGATAGACGCACGAACCGTTACCCTTACCACCGAGGATACCAAGACACTTGCCACCAAAGGCAATGCTTTGTCTGCTAAAGGCGTAGTGGAAGATTGGGCAACATCGATGATAAAAAAATTTCTTACCAAACAAATTCCACATCTTGACGACATTCTTACGGCTTACGAGTTCTCGAAACAGGTTCACGATGAGAAATGGGTGAAAGCTTCGCTCACTATTTTGACAACAGGTATCAGTATGATTGGCGGTCCTTCGGCTTCGGCGGCGACTTTACCCTTGTCAATGGCGATAAGCGAGTATGAAGCACAGGTAAGCGAGATTCAAAGATTCCTTTACGGGTATGCCGACATAAAGATAACGGACATAAAAAAACGCGAAGACAGCGGATACAATGTTACGGTGGAAATAACGGGTGCTTCGTCCATTCCTGACAAAATTGTTCAGAACCACACAGAGCTTGGAGCCTGTGTCCAGAAAACATACACCAATAATGTTTATTGCGGAGTGCTTGCGCGCGATGTTTTAGACCCTTGGTACAATCGCACCGACGTTCGTTCGGGCGAAATTCTCGTTCAAAAAACCGACGATTACCGAACAGAATACACTCTTGTGGTCTATCCTACGGGCAACAACATAAAGCTGCGCCCCTACCTCATTTCCGATTTGGATTTTCTCGGAAAAGAAAGATTCAAGCTCAGTTGCGATTTTGTGAAACACGGTGAAACCGTGCCCTTGGTGGCTTCGGATGTGGATTTCACCTTTCGTCAGACACAGGCTACCTGTGATGCGGACTGGGATATGGACAATGGTTGCTACAAAGACAAGAAAATGAAATTCCAATTCGAGTTCAACGCCACGTGCAATGCCTATTCAAACCAAAACATAACAGCCTTGCGCGATTGGGGGCTTATTATCTATCGTTCAGGAAGGGTTTTCCACAAATTTTCAATGATTTCCGAAAGCGACAGTCAGGGTTCGGGAAACATAAAATCGGCTACGTCAACCCAAAACATCTATTTTGACGAAAACGAAATGTTTGTGGACTACAACAAGCTCACTGCCGTTACCGACGGAGACTATACGATAGGTTCCTACATTGATTATTACACGGACTTTAACCTTGGCGAATCAAAAACCACCTATGGCGAAACCGTACCCATAGAGTTTAAGTATGACCAAAAGCCTTCGCTCCGTTTTATAAACACCAAATATTATGGCACATCCAATTCCGACGATCCCATAAGCCCGAGCGGTTTTTGGTATAAAGGATCAGGAAAGCAATTTATAAGTAATAACGCTGTAGAATGCGAGCTCCACGGCTTGCTGTTCCTAAAAACCTGCATACTGACAAAGAGAGGAAGCGGATGGAACAAGGAATGCGATTCATGGTATCCCTACGGAGGTATCACGCCATGGCAAACCGCACCATGGTATTTTGAAGAAGGAATATATGAATCACATTGCTATTTCGCTTTTTCGGGAAGCTTCCTTACAGGAAGCGGTTCTCTCGATACCGAAGTGGAACTTGTGGTGGACGAAACGGGAAGAAAGATTAAAGCCGCCAATAAGATTTCGTTCACTCCCTTTTACAGCACAACTTCAAATGGAGAAACATATATCAGCGGCTACAAAGCCGTGCTTAAATAGCATGCGGCGCGGGCAACGCCCCGCAGTTTTCGCACACTGCGGCTCTTTAGCATAAACATGTGCATACAGAATACGCCCCTGCAACGGCAGCGCGGAATTTACTCCCGAGACTTCAGCCTGTTGCAGGGGCGTATTCTGTATTCTATGCTTTGTTTCTGCATCAAGCCCCCAAGAACCGGCGGCTGCCGGGGACATACGACAACAGTTTTGCGGTGATTGTGCAGCACACGAATGTCAGCAACGCTATGCAGGGTATTGCCAAATAAACGGGAACAATGGGATTTGCCTGATTTCCGTTTACAAAGAACGCCGCAATGGGAGCAAGGAAAAACATGTGCATGAGATATATGCCGAAGGAGAGTTTGGAAATTCCCGTGATCAGCTTGCACGATTTGTTTGCTCCTATGCAGGTGAAAATCAAAAAGAGTCCGAAAGTGGCGCAAAGCACGTTGGGCGTGCAAAACTCCCAAGCCCACTCGAGAATAGGCGTATCGATAAGCACTCCCGGCAAACCTTTCCACCAAAACGACCATGCCGTGAAACCGGCTCCCGCAAGAAAGCACACAGTTCCCACAGTCAGACGTTTCTTCACCGTCCAGCGTATGTGGAAACGCACGAAATGAGCCATGACAAGGAAACCTATGAAACCCGAACAGTACCAAAGCATGTGATAGCAGTTCCAGAAACATTCACCCCACAATTCGGGAGCCACAAACTTGTGAAGCCACGGCATGAACGTGGAAAAAGCAAAAATCCCAAGGAATATGAGCTCGTCCTTTGCCGAAGCCTTTTCAAGCCATGGCGAAATGACCGGCATAATAAGGTAAAGACTGATGAGAGGATACATAAACCACAAATGCCCTGCCATTGAAGGGAAATTGAGAGGCAGGTTTTTCAGGTCGGCAACCGACTGTTCCCACGTCATACCGCCCCATGTCAGCGGCAAAAGGCAATAGAGCACCGCAAAAAACACGAACGGCGGAAGTATGCGCAGGAAACGATGTTTATAGAACCCCGCCATTGTTGCACCCGGCTTCATGGGCACAAGCAGAAAAGCCGAAACCATCATGAAAAGCGGCACACAGGTTCGCGCCACACCGCCGTCGTAAAACGCAACCCAGAAACGGTTGGCATCGTTAGCCAGCATGGAAACATTGCCGGCAAGTCCCGAAGCATCGGCAGCATAAAAATTTTCGCTCGAATGCACGACCATCACCAAAAAGCACGCCACAACGCGCAAATAGTCCACAAATACCAGTCTTTCTTTATTCTCCATTAATTTTCATGTTAAATTGTTAGTTTCAAAGATGCACAAAAACGTTTTTGGTATGCAAAAAATATTTTTGGCTAAATTATTTATAAAAAACGAGAAAGCGAGCCGAGCCGGAACAAAAAAGAAATTTTCCATGACTTTTTAACCAAAACTCCCCGAGAGCGGCAAAATCCACGCCCGAAAACGCATATTTTTCCATTCTTGTAAGTCTTTGAAAATCAGACATCATTTTTCGTCAAAAATATAAGGCATATATTTTGAAATAAGTGCCTTGTATTTTAAAATATATGGCTTGTATTTTTCACAACAAGCCATGTGTGTTTTTCCGGATGCATTCACACCCCGAAATATGCAGGTTTTGCCGACTTGCATATTATAATATAAGCACAAAACTTCGGATGCATTTTCGTCAAAACAAAGACTGCTTTTTATTGTTATATTTTTGGGTGTTTCAAAAACGTTTTGTAACTTTGGCACGTGTTTCCCTCTCGAAGTTCAACCGGGGGGGGGGTGTTTTGATTTCTTATAATGCCCCGGCATACACGAATCATGAAAACAAGTTCAACCCTAATTAATAAAAAAGCATGAAGCAACTTAGACTTTGGACAGCGAGGATTTTCTCCGCTGTGCTGCTGCTTGCGCTCGGAAGTGCATGGCAGCCGGTTGTTGCGCAGGACGACGGTCCGGCAGAAGGCTACTACTTTATCTCAAGTGCAGCCCATCCGTCAGACGCACTGCTCTACAACAACACGGGAACAGATCAGGCTTTGCGTGTGCACTACGCAAACCACGTGATTCCCACAAAACTCACCAAAGATGACAAACCTTTCATCTTTGAAATCAAAAAATTCGGCGACGGTTACACCGTAAGAAACCGCGAAGCCAACATGTACATAGGTCGTGTCTCGGGCATGGGCTACGGCGAGGGTGCAGGATTCGTGGAAGAGCCTACAGAAATTCAGCTTCCGCCCTCTGCGGCAGTTGACGGCAGCTATCTCATAGCCAATGTAAAAGGCGGTCTGACTCACGGTCCTCTTCTCGGACATCAGGGCGTATTCCAGGGCGAACAAATCACGGGCTACTGGGGCGAACTGGCTTCACCCAACAGCAGCCACTCGTGGTATTTCGACAAAATAGACCCCGCACTCCTTGACGACATTGAAGAAATCACGGAAGTGGAAGGTTCGCTCGACGACGGCTATTATTTCATCAACTTCTCCAACTACAGCGACCCCTCAACCTGCATGGTTCCCGTGCAGGACGGAGACCTTTGGAGACTTGGCGCATACCCCCGCGAAAATTCGGAATTCGACAACTCGTTCATCTGGCACGTTACAAAAAATGCCGACGGCAAGACTTACTCGTTCAAGAACTGCGGCGCACAAAACCTGACATACATTGAAAACATAACCAAAGGACCGAAAGAAAGTCCCTATGTTGTGATGACAGGTACAAACCCCGCAAGTTTCAGACTACAATTCCTCAGCAACGGATGCGCATATATCTACTCCACCGACAATGATTACAACTACGCAATCAACGGCGAGAGCGGCAACATCCAGACAAGTTCGAGCAGCAACGCGGCATCGATGGTGAAATTCATAAAAGTTCCCGATGCAAGCGTAACAAATCAACTCTTACTCAACGAAGCCATCACAACTGCCAAAGGAAGACAGTTTACGGTGGGAACAAATCCCGGACAGGTATCTCAGGAAAACTACGATGTGTTCAGCAGCGTTTTGAAAGAAGCCGAAGATGCCGCTTCAAATGAGGGCGACAACACGGAACTGATAGACAAACTGAACAACGCAACGGCTACGCTCGTGGGACAAATAATCCAAGTTGAAGAAGGTTACTATACCTTCAAAAACTGCTACCCCGGAAGCGAAGACTATCTGAAACCTTATTTCAAGAACAACGAATGGTATCTTGGTCATGACGCAGTTGACCCCACCATGGACGCATCGGCTGTATGGCATGTGATAAAGAATGCCGACGGCAACCTTGTAATGAAAAACTGCGGCACACAGGATTCAACCTACATAGTATCGGCTAATCACGAATACAATTGGGGACTTGCACGCATGGCAGGCACAAGCAAAACCTACCAGATTTTCAAGAACGATTACAACAACCGTTTCAGACTTTACGCAAGCGATTGCGGAAACTTCTGGAATGCCGACGGCGGAAACGTAGTTTCCTCGAACAACGACTGGCATCCCAACGCCGGCGAATGGTATGTGGAGAAATTGGCTGTAGAGAACATTCCTTTCCTCACCACTCTTAACGAAGCCATTACCGACGCAGCGGGCGTTGTAAAGGACTCGAAAGTTGGTCCGAACCCCGGCGACAACAACGGAGACGTTACGGAAATAAACAATGCTATTGAAGAAGCACGCTTAATGTATGACGAAGCTTCTGCATCCGACGACGAAGCCAATGCTATGATTGCAAAACTCGCCGAAGCCGTTAAGAACTTCAACGAGCAGGATCACTCAATGCGTCAGATAGAAGACGGTTACTACTACATAGTAAGCACCCAAGACGGTTTCCAGGAAAAAGGAAAAATTGCAATGTATCTCCCCAACACAGGTTACATGAGCTGGAGAGTTCTTCGCAGAAACAACGGTCAGTATCTCTTTAACATCAAAAATCTCGGCGACGGCACATTCTCAATCCAGAATGTGGAATACGCACTCTACGTTGGCAGCAACACCGCAAACGGTGTGGGAACAACTTCCGAACAGACCGTTGGTCAGAAGTTTGAATTCAATAATGGCATCTGGCTTATGTCCAACACCGTTGACAATGGAAATTACACTCTTAAGACTTACATGACTGAAACAAGCGGTGTGATTAACATCAACGACGGAAACAACATTAAGACTTGGACACTCGTAAGAGAAAGCAATCAGGCTGTTATTGACAGCATCTTGAACGCATCGGAACAGGTACGTATCAATCAGGCTTATGCCAATGCTTTGCAAAAAGCCGAGCCGGCTTACAAAGCTGTGTTCAGATATAACTCCGACCATAACGACGGTCTTATTAAGGAAACCAACGAAGCAGAACCTTTGAAGGGACAAATCTGGGGTACTCAGGTAAATGATACTTATACAAGCTATGCTCACCTCATTGACGGCGACCTTAACACATGTTTCCAGAGTTCTTGGGATTCCGGTACCTGGGGCAACAAAGTTGAAGAAGGACAAGGACAGCAGTGGTTGCAGGTTGACCTTCGCAGTAATCCTGTAGACAACTTCGAATTCTATTTCGGTCTTCGTAACAACGACTGGGGCTGGAAAGAATGCTGGAGCAACATTGACATCTACGCTACAAACAACACCGACGTGGCAAGTTTGGAATCTTTCGATGAGGCTAACTGGACTCACGTAGGCAATTACACCGATCTTACCTCTTATATCAAGCCCAACGATGCCAACATGAACTCCACCGGACGTTACATTTACTATCCCGTGAGAGGTCTTGACCAGGAATATCGTTACATCCGCTTCGTTGTAAGAAGTACAATCGTTCCGCAGTCTTGCATGATGTACACCATCGGCGAGTTCCAGGTTTACAAGAGCGAACTCGACGAAGAAAACTCACCTTACAACTACGTGGAAGGCATGAAGGCTCTCGTGGATGAACTTAAACCTCTTATTGACGGGGCAAAAGAAAAGATTGCAAACAATACTGCAACTCAGGAAGACGTAGATAAGATGATAGAACTCACACAAAAGATCGACGCTCTCACTCCTAAGACCGAACCTCTCGACAATAAGATAAACGAAGTCAAAGAATACGTTGCCAAATTCTCAGACGAAGGTCTCTGGGGCGATGTAGAATCAGACGAACTCGATGCTATCAACAATGCAGTTGAAGAAGCTGAATCTTATGACCATGAGCAACCGCAGCAGGCTGATCTTGAAAAGAACCTTAATGCTCTCGAAACAGCGTTCGCGCTTTACAAGAGCCAGCAAAAGAAACCTGAGGTAAATGCTTGGTATTATATCACCAACAGAGACAACTCTCGCGGCGGCAGCATCGATGAAGGCGGCACGGGAGACATTTGGTCAAGATGGTGCAACGGAAATGTTATCATGGCTCCCCATGCTAATGCTACAAGATCGGCTTACTGGGATGACGTGAAGAATGCTGTTACTTGGAGTGGCTATGATCATGCAAGCGGCATCCTTTCCGACACCGTTCCTGTTGATCCGTATTCAATGTGGAGACTTGTTAAGATTGAAGGAAATGAGAATGCCGACGTTTACGGACTGCAGAACCGCGCAACAGGTACATACCTCGGCACAAGCGGAAACCGTAACGGATTCATAGGAATGGAGAATGCTCCTGCGCCTTACAAGCTTGTGCTTCTCAAGAGCGGTCAGTTCAATATCATATGCCAAGACGAAGCAAACTCTTGGGGTATTCCTATCCACGCAGACGGACGTAAAGTTCTCGTAACATGGGATGGAACTACCGATTCGCCTTCCGCTTGGGACTTCGTGGCTGTTGACGAAAGCGAAATAGAAAACGCAGAAATCACAATCCGCAACAATAGCGCAACAGTGATTACTCTTCCGTACGCTTACAACAACGAAGGCGTAGTAAACCTCAATACCGACAACGAAATTGCCACATACGGCATCAAGGGTGTCTCCGAAGACGGAAAACAAGTATTCCTCTACAACAAGACTTCGTTTGAAGCAGGCGAACCTATGGTTGTTGTTGCCGGCGATGTTACTAAATATAACGACGGTAACGAATCTACGAGAATGTTCTTGCCTTTCGCTAACGAATTTACAACGGAAGTGAAAGAAGCTAACGGTATTGTTGGTACACTTGACTATACTGTTCTGCCCGCTAAAGCAGGTATTGTGAAAGCCGACTCGATTATTTCTATCGGCGACAGCGAAGATTCTGCGATATTTGGACAGCGCGGTTACATCAACGCAAGCAAGATTGTTAACAACGAAGAACTTTCCACAGACTTCGTACTTTATGTTGACGGCGACATTGTTAACGGTATAAACAACGCTGTTGTTTCTACTTCCGACAGAGTTAACGTTTACACCACCGATGGTGTTCTCGTCAAGAAGAACGTTAAGGCAGCAAATGCCAAAGACGGTCTGAAGAAGGGTGTTTACATTATCGGCAAAGACAAAGTTTTGGTAAAGTAAATCCTTAGTACACATAATAAAATCCCACAAACCTTGCGGCTTGTGGGATTTTTTATATCTTTGTAAGCAGATAGCATGTTTTGCTTTCATTTTTATAGTTCAACCCACCCGACATTCCAAAAAAGATATTGCAAATACAATAAACAACATCCATGAATACTTTCAGCAAAAAACTTCTTTTGTGCACATTGGCGGCATTGCCCGTATATTTTTCGGCATCCGCTCAAACCGGCACGACTTCTAAAAAAATCATAGTGGCATCGTCCTCTTCCGACCACCCTAACGAGCGTCCGCAGTGGAGCAAAGCGCAGGCGCAGGCTTGGTTTGACAAGGTGGGAGTCATAAAAGGAATAAACCATCCCCTTCCTCCTTGCAACGCCATAAGCCAGGACGAAGCTCTAAGACTTGCCAGTAGTTTCGGTTACAATTCCGTTCGTTGGTTTTTGGGCGGAGGAAATGCACAAGATTATATAGCAAGCGTGGAAAATGCCGCAGCCGCTGCATGGAAATACGGCATGACACTCTCACCAGTGTTCACATTTGCCTACGTTCCCACTTCCACAGCCGACTCTCTGCGACTTGAAGGATTTGTAAAGCAGGTGGTGCGCCGCTTCCGCAATGACGAACGCATTATAATGTGGGACCTTTGGAACGAACCCGCAATGTACGACAACAACACGCCCGAAATAATGCAAACCATCCGTCTCATGGCGCGATGGGCACGTGAGGAGGGCTGCACCCAGGCTATCAGTGCTTCTATTATATGGGATGCAAACAGCGGTGCCAATGGTGGTCAATACAAAGCCCAACGTAATGCTGCCGAAGCAGAGATGGATATACACAATTTCCATGATTACGGAATGAACGAGGGACACAGTTCAAACGTAGGTATAGTTGTGCAGAGACTAAAGAGCATTAGCGACCGCCCTATCATTTGTACCGAAGCACTTACCCGTCCGAATGGTTCGGGTGTTGCCACTTCTTTGCGTGAATGTGCCAAATATAATATAGGTTTCTATACATGGGGACTTTATTCCAGTGATCCTAACTGGGAAGTTAAATGGCATCGTTCCACTTATTACGCTTTCGAGCCCATGTTCCACAATCTTGTTTACGCAGGTGGCGACCCTGTGGACGAACGCGAGATAGAATATGTGAAGCAATTCAAATATACAACCGAAACCATCTATCCCGGTGCCGAAGAAACCGAGAAATGGACTCCGCGCAGAGCATGGAAATGGATGTGCGACGAACCTCTCAAAATTCGTTACACCAATTCCGTGAGCGAAGCCAATTCTTATCTTAACCAGCACTCCTCAAACAGCGCATACAACTGTATAGCCGTGCGACTCAGCTACGCTAATTACAACAGCAACGGCGCATCGTCATACTACAATACCATTAGCTCGCTTGCCAATAAGGCTTCGAACGCGGGATTAAGGGTATTGCCCATTTTGCTGACCAGCGAAAATCTCTCCACAGCCAGATCCTCACTCGCATCATACGCATATAATATAATAGACAAGTTCTACAACGACCGACGTTTCGCAGGTTGGTGTCTGTTTGAGCAAACTTCAGCCACAGAACCGGCTAACTTCAAAACCGTGTTCCAATATTTGTTCAGCTATGTACGTTACACATTCCCCAACCAGCCCATGTTTGCTACGCCCATGCTCGGAAGCGATGTTCAAGCCGACTCCACAGCCACCGACTACGTAAATTACATGTGGCAAGTAAGCGATGTTACCGCCTTCACCACTTCCGGCAATGCCGAAATAAGCTCTTCGCAACTTGCAAACATCTTCACACAGTATCATCGTCCCTTGTTCTTCCTCAACACCAACAAACTGCAAGACGAATTCGCTCCCTACCACGTTAACTGGGCCACGAGCAGCAGCAACATCAAGGACGATGACATCAAGAGCTTCAAGTACACTCCGCTAACCACCACCGTGGCGGGCGAAACCTACAAGATGCCTTCTTGGAAGGCTTGGGCGCAAATGAACCGCGGTCCAATCAAGGGTCTTTACTACAAAACTCCTGCGGCAGCCATTGCTGGAATCAAGGAACAGGGTCCGAAAGGCATTTACAACAGTGTGTCGGTTCAGATGAACTTCGATACATACAACAGAAACAACGCCACATACATCCAGCAGTTTGAAGAACTTCTCGCAACTGCCGACCAATACGGCATGACCGTTGTTCCTATGCTCGTGAACGATACCTATGCAAAGCGTAACGCCACTTCACTCCAGAACTACGTGTCAAACATGATCAAGACCTATAACAACGACCCGCGCATCCTGGCATGGGAGCTTTACAACCGCGCCGGAGCAGGCGCATCGCTCACATCCACGTTGCTCAACCTCATTCCGCAACTCTTTGAAGCCGCACGCAGCCAGTCGCCAAACCGTCCCGTGTTTGCAACTCCCGCTGTGAGCACCAACAAATTCGCCGCAGACTTTGACTATAAGTTTCAGCTCGAGCACTACGCAGGCGGCGGAGGTTGGGACAGGCTCAACTTCGGAAACGCAGGCATCAATCTCGTTTACTTGTGCTGGCAGTTGAGCGACATTGCCTCTATCAATTCCTCGCAAAACAATCCCGAACTCGGTTGGTTGAATAGTGTTGCCTACAAATTCGGTCGTCCCGTAATTTGCACCCGTTGGGAAACTGCAAGCTCCACCACCATCGACGAAACACTCGACATCTTCTCCGACCACCATCAGGGATGGTTTGCCGACGGAGCCATAGACGACAGCAAAGTCAAGGACTTCAAATATCAGGTAATCATTACCGACCATTAAGAAAGGCGAACCCCACAAACAACATAGGAAACGGCGTGCTTCAGGGCACGCCGTTTCTCGTTTTTTCAGGTTCATTTTGCCCCTTTTGTAAGTCATTGTTTATCCGATGTTTGCAAATGGTCAAAAATACAAGGCATTTATTTTAAAATACAAGGCACTTATTTCAAAATATATGCCTTATATTTTCAAACAAAAGCCATGTGTTTTTTTCTGCCTTCACATAGCTTCAAAAATTCACGCCATACAACTTAGTCCCAACCCCGTTTCCCCCTAAAATATCTCTTTTCGCGTCTTTTTATACCCATTCCCTGCAATAACCCCCGCCACTTTATCGTTAATAAATATATTGTGCGCAGTCGCAACCGGCATGGCGCAAACAAAACTCATCACCCCTGTGAAGCGATACACGTTACATATCTGTCTGTTACTCATTCTTGTGGGAGTGCTTGCCGCATGCACCACAAGCAAAAACACACCCGTAACGCGCTTCTACCACTCGTTCACCGCAAGATACAACACATATTTCAACGGACACGAGGCTTACAAACAGGGAGTGCTTGCCCAACAGCAAGGCAACAAAGACAATTTCACCGAAATGCTTCCCGTCTTCGCCGTGAGCAACAAAGGCACAGCCGACATGGGAAAGAGCAGTTTCAACACGGCTATCGAGAAATGCGAAAAAGCCATTAAAAACCACTCCATAAAACGCAAGCCGAAAATAAACCGTACACGCAAACGCACGCCCAAACAAAAAAAGATTCTTGCAAAAAAAGAATACAATCCTTTCCTGAAAAATGCGTGGATGCTCATGGGTATTTCACAATTCCACAAAGGCGAATTCATCGAAGCCGCATCCACGTTCTCATACATCAACCGCCTTTATGCCGCCGAACCGGACGTGCTCGCCGAAAGCCGCGCATGGCTTGCCGCATGTTACTCCGAACTCAACTGGTTTTATGATGCCGAAGACATCTTTCGCAATAAAATAGGGCGCGACAGCGTACCCCATTCCGCCAAGAAAACACTCGATGCCTCGTATGCCGACTTTTATGTGCGCCAACAAAAGTATGACGAAGCACTTCCCTATCTCGTGCGAATGGCAAAGCATACAAAAGGCTCGCAGGCAAAGGCAAGAATCCATTTTCTGCTGGGACAGATTTACAATCTCAAGGGCGACAAGAAACAGGCATACAAATCGCTTTCAAAAGTAGCAAGTCTCAGTCCTCCCTATGAGGTACAGCTCAACGCCCGCGTGCTTCAGGCGGAAGTAGTTTCCAAAGGAAAATCGAAAGCCATGCTTTCACGCCTGAACCGCATGGCAAAAAAAGCCAAAAACATCAAATACAGCGACCAGATTTACCATGCCATTGGCAACATTCACCTTGCCGCGAACGACACCGACAAAGCCGTGGCAGCCTACGAGCAAGGTGTTTCAAAATCCACGCGCAGCGGCGTGGAAAAAGGAGCGTTGCTGTTGAAACTCGCCGGCATCTACTACAGCCGCAACGAGTTTACCGCCTGCCGCAGATGCTTGAGCAAAGGCGCAGGCATGATTAGCAAGGAACGAAAAGACTACGACAGCATACAGGCTCTGAACAAAGTAATAACAAAACTCGAACCCCACACGGCAGCTGTGTTTGTGCAAGACAGCATGCAGGCTCTCGCAAAAATGCCGACCGACAAGCAGAACGCCGTGTTCGACAAAGCCATAGAATTGGAGAAGAAACGCATTCGCGAAGAGCGTCGCAAAGCCATTCTTTCGGGAAACAAGGGAAACACCGGCACAAAAAACGCCGCCGGCAACGCAAATAAAAACAACAATCAGGCTTCTGCCACCTCGACAAACACCGGCGACGACAAAAAAGCCTGGTATTTCTACAATCCCACGGCGGTTGAAAACGGTAAACAGGCATTTGCCCGTCAATGGGGCGAACGTGAACTTGCCGACAACTGGCGAAGGTCGAACAAAGAGCTTTCCGCGCAAAACGACAACGGAGAAACCACCGGCGAGGAGGGCGACGAAAGCACACAACCCAAAGATACCACAACGCAAACGCCCAAAGCCGCTGCCGACACCGCTTCTGCAAAAAAAGACGACAAGAAAGAAAATACTTCGGGCAAAGATAAGGACAACGAAAAGCTTACGAGGGAGTACTATCTCGAACAACTTCCCAAAACCGAAGAAGACATTGAGGCGAGCAACAAGAAAATTATGGAAAATCTCCATGCTGCCGGCGTAATAGAGAAAGACGAACTCGCCAATTATGCTCTTGCCGAAAAAAGTCTCACGAGAGTTTACACGCAGTATCCCACATACGAAAAAATGAATGAGGTGCTGTATCAGCTGTTCCTGCTCGAATCGCAAATGGGAAACCACCAGTTGGCTCAACAATACAAGAACGAACTGGCGCAAAAGTATTCCGAGGACAAACTTGCCAAGTTGATAACCGACCCGAACTATGAGTACGATTCCAAATACGGCAAACATCTTGAAGATTCGCTATACACCGCCACCTACAATGCTTTTCGCGAGGGCAACGCCGCAGTTGTGCTGAAAAATGCCGCACTGTCGAAGAACCGTTTCCCCGATGGCGACAACCGTCCCAAATTTATGTTTCTCGATGCCCTTTCCAACCTTGCCGAAGGGCACAGAGAGGTGTTCCGCAACGAGCTTGACACGCTCGTGAAAGCATATCCCAAAGACGACATCACGCCTCTGGCGCAGTCCATGCTCAAAGGCATAAAAGAAGGTAGGATTCCCGGCAGCGGCATGTATGACATCGGTTCGCTTTGGACGCGAAGAAGCAAGGGCGATGCGGCTGTGTTGGACTCCATAGAGCTTGCACGCCAACTTTCATCGGAGAGAAACACCGACTTTAACGTCATAATTGCCTACCCCACCGATTCCGTGGACGAGAACCAGCTTCTGTATGATGTGGCACGCTATAATTTTACGAATTTTGCGGTACGCAATTTCGAGTTGGAGCAGACCACAGCCGAGGGACTCGGCGAAATGATTGTGAAAGGTTTCACAAACTTCGACGAAGCTCACTCTTACGCGCAACTGCTGTATAACACGCCAAGTGTGCGCCGCCACTTTGCCCACGCCAAACTGATTATAATTTCAAAGGCAAACCTTGAAAAACTCGGCACAGACTTCAGCATTGCCGACTATCTTAACTTCTACGACAAGACATTTGCTCCGCTCAAAATCAAGCCCGAGCTTCAGCTCGACAAGCAGACGGATATTTATCAGTCGGAGGACGATTTGCCGTCGAATGCGCAGGAAAATGCAGAAAACGAGGATTCCGACGACGACAGCAACTCATATCCCGATGACAACAACACGGACAACAACGACGACGAATGGTATGACGTGGAATAAGAGCCGCATGCCACAGAACAGAACGCATACAAAGCCGCAGGGACGGTTTGACGCGCCGGCGACAACAAGCCTCGGGAACAAATAAAGCCATATTTTTTGAAACGCATGCGCAATATGTCCGTGCGCCATACGCTCACCGCGTTTTTCCATGGTTCGGACATCATGTTTTCCCTGATATTTTTCATGCGCCATGCCTTAAAAAGAGCAGTAATCCTTATCAAAATTCACCTCCCGTCATAACATAGGAAAAAACATAAGGCATCTTGTGAAAAATACAAGCCATGTATTTTAAAATACAAGGCACTTATTTTAAAATAAGTGCCTTATATTTTTCGCAGAAAATGATACTTGATTTTCAACAACTTACAAAGGCGAATTTTTAAGGCTTCCGGAACGCTTCGCAAGCGGTGCCGCAACATCAAAAAAGCGATTCCCGACCCGAAATCACTTCGGGACGGGAATCTTCGTGTAAAATTGAATTGTTATATTCTTGTCGTTATGTTATTTTCGCCAAAATCTTTCGGTAATGTCCTGCGGCTCACTGCCATCATGGCTTATGCGATAGAGTCTCTGGTTGGTTGTGGGCTTGTTGAGCGGTCCGTTCTCGGGAACATACGGTCCTATCTTCACGAAATCGAATGCCTCGCTGTCGAAGTCTTTCGGGAAATCCGGTTTGCCCGAATACCACCCCGTTAGAAACCGTCCCGAAAAATGTTCGTGTATATGGCGTGCAAGCAAAGCCACGCCCTGCGGGTCGTTGTCGCCACCCATGAAGCAAATGCAAGTAACTTCGCCCACATATTCCGAAATCATATTGTCGAGAGCCTCAACCGTAAGCTCCTCTCCCCTGTCCTCGCGAAGATACGGACTGTGGCAGCCTTTGCAACGATTGGGACAAAGCGAAAGGTTTATGGCAAGAGTCGTTTCGTCGGGTATTTCCTGAAAAACGATGTCGTATCCTACAAATTTCAGCATCCCTTTACGAAATCAATTATTGGCTTTTGTCTCGGCGGATGCAGTCTCCATGCTGTCCTTGTCGCGCACGGGATTGTCATAATAACGGCGTGCTGCCTCCTTCTGACGGTCCATGGAGAAATTGGAAACGCGCTTCAGATAGCCTATGACACGTGTGAGATAGTCAATGTTCTTGCTGTGGCACACAGGACACTCTTTGAGGTAACGCTTGTCAATGTGTCCGCAGTCGTTGCACACTGTGTTAGGCACATTGAACGTAAAGTAATTGCATCCCTCCTTTGCGGCAACTCTGAGAAGCTGACGATATTGTTTCTGGCTCAGATGTTCGTCGAGATTCATGTGGAGAGCCGAGCCGCCGGTAAGGTGTTCTATGAATTTATGTCCGTGAAGGCGGAACTTTTCAAGTATGTGCGTGTTGGTATCTTCAACCACGTAGAAATAACTATTGTAGCAGTCGCGCGGAACATAGTAACCGTCCTCCCTGTCCCAACGTGCGTGCTTCACACCTACGTTCTCGGCAGGAATCATTTCGCAGTTGAACATAACATCCTTGGAACGGTATTTCTTGTTATAGTATTCCACCGTGCCGAGTACGCCCTGAACAAATTTCAAATACTCGGGATTGTCGGAAATAGTATATCCCAAAGATTCCGCAGCCTCAACAAGACCGTTAACACCTATTGTAAGATACTGACGGGATATATTAATGTAACCAGCATCAAACAGAGGAAGCATTCCTTTCGATGCAAGATCTTTCAGATTCTCGTTGTAAGCAATCTGAACCTTGTGCATGATGTCCACAACCTCTGCAATATAATCAAGATAAGGCTTGCCCTGGCGCGTAGCCTCTTGAACACAACGGTTAAGGTTGATAGTGAGCACACTCTTTGAACCCGTGGAAACACCGCCGGCACCAAGTGTGTAGCTGAAACCGTTATTCTGAATCTCATTGCGCAAACGGCAGCACGAAGCAAGGGAATCGGCATTATCACTCATGTATGTGAAGAAAGAATGTCCCTCGGCATACATCTGGGAAGTGAAATCGGCATACTCTTTGTCCACAACGTCGCCGTCTTTTGAGAGAAGAGCCATTGTTTCAACAGGGAAAGTAAGCACAGTCTTGGTTCTCTCGGCGTTAAACCACTTCATGAAACGTTTCTGAAGCCAGTTGAGCGCATTCCAATTGGGTTTTGAACCGTCGGGGAAACGGAAATCTCCGAAAATGCTCTCGAAATAGTTCTTGTCATAATAGGAAATGTTCCAAAATACAGCTTGGAAATTCCTCGCACCCGTGGGTTGGTTAATGGAATATACTACCTGCTCGAAACAATCCGTGATTATTTTATCAAGAGTACGATGACGTTTTGAAAGATCCACCACATCATCGGCGTGCTTATAGTAATCTTCTCCGTATTCCAGCCCTATGAAATAAGACATATACATAAGGAATTCGGGAGTAGCGCACGCGCCGCTGAGCATGCTCGATACAATAAACACCATGTTTATGAATCCGCCGCAGAACGACTTGAGGTTTGTGGGCGCAGTGGAATTTCCGCCGATACTTTTGGTACCGCTTATCAACCAAGGATACATGGTGATGCTCGCACAATAGTTTGCAAGACTCGTTTCATCGTTCTTATATATAAAATGGTGCTCGAGAAGATAAAGATAACGGTCGGCAAGCTCTTTGCCATACATTTCCTTTATCTTATCACAGAGCAAACGACGATTCAAACGGATGAAATTGGATTTTGGAAGCTCGCCGATAAGAGTGGCTATGTTCTTGTTCTCCACATTTGCGTTGGCATCGTATTTTGAACCCGTGGCGGGATTGGAAGCTTTGCAATAATCAATAAGAAACTTCAACTTGTTGCGAATCTCACGGTCTTCGAAATGTTTCTGACGGTAAAGCATGAAAGATTTCGCAGCCTTGTAATGATTCTCACGCATAAGGGCGATTTCAACCTGGTTCTGAATGTCCTCAACACTCATTCCGTTGCAAAAACGAAGGTTGTCCATTACGCGCTGAATGTCTTCGGCGTGAACATGTTCGCTTACCGATTCAAAAGCTTTTAATATCGCGCTTTTTATTTTCTCAAGAGAGAAACGTTCTGTGGTTCCGTCTCGTTTGGTAATTAAGAAATTGTCGTAACACATATTCTTTATAGGTTTTAGTCTTTGACAGGTTTATGTTTTTATCGGGACAAAGTTTTCTTTTTTTGCAACCGCCCAATTACTATTTCCAAGGTGTTTTATCGCAAAGCCCGAGGCTTTTCATTCGTATCTGTCGAAATCTTAACAAGTTGCATTATCTCGCCTCGCTTTTCGCATCCCTTTTCGTTTACAAAGATATAATTTTCGGACAACATGCGAACCACAAAACAAAGAAATAATTTCCCGAAAAAGAAAACTTTTTTCGCCGAGAATTTTTCAAAGTTTCCCAAAATAGAAAACTTTTACTTCAACACAAAAAGCAAAATGTTCTGATTTACAAATCTTTTTCTTTTCCAAACAGGCAATTCCTTTTATTTTGCAAAAGCGAAAAGTTTTCCACTTTCTTAGATTTCCAGCAAAAAAGAGTATTTGTTACAAACGAAAAACGGAAACAAACAAAACAGAAAGAACAACCTGCAAAAGTACATACATAAAAGGCAGACATGAAATAAAAAACGGCAGAAGAAAAGCGACAAACGATGGATAAAAAGCAGCAAACAGAAAACGAAAAGCAACGAATGGAGAACAAAAAAAACAGCAAGCGGAGGATGAAAAGCCACGAACGGCAAAATAATAACATGTAATAGCGAATTTATAATACGAGAACAGCGGGGATATATAACAAAACCTCCCCGCAACAAGAGAGTTGCGGGGAGGTTTACTATATGGTTTCGAATATTAGAGCTTCGGACCGGCAGCAACAAGTGCTTTTCCGGCTTCGTTGCCTTCATATTTCTTGAAGTTCTTGATGAAGCGAGCTGCAAGATCTTTTGCTTTCTCTTCCCATTCCGCTGCGTTCTTATAAGTATCGCGAGGATCGAGAATACCCGGGTCTACGCCTTCGAGCTTTGTAGGAACTACGAAATCGAAGAAAGGAATAGTCTTTGTGGGAGCTGCATCAATTGAGTGATCAAGGATTGCATCGATAATACCACGGGTATCGCGAATCGAGATACGCTTTCCTGTACCGTTCCAACCTGTGTTCACGAGATATGCCTTTGCGCCACTCTTCTTCATGTGTGCCACGAGTTCTTCTGCATACTTTGTAGGATGCAACTCGAGGAATGCTTGACCGAAGCAAGCGGAGAATGTAGGAGTAGGTTCGGTAATACCACGCTCTGTGCCGGCAAGCTTAGCTGTGAAACCAGAGAGGAAGTAATACTTAGTCTGTTCCGGAGTAAGGATTGACACCGGAGGAAGAACGCCGAATGCGTCTGCGCTCAAGAAGATAACCTGCTTTGCAGCGGGACCGTGAGAAACAGGGCGAACGATGTTCTTGATGTGATAGATAGGATAAGAAACACGAGTATTCTCGGTTACGCTCTTATCTGCAAAGTCAATCTTGCCTTCCGCATCAACAGTAACGTTTTCGAGAAGTGCGTCGCGGTGAATTGCGTTGTAGATGTCAGGTTCTGCATCCTTGTCAAGATTGATAACCTTTGCATAGCAACCGCCTTCGAGGTTAAACACGCCGTTGTCGTCCCATCCGTGTTCGTCGTCGCCGATAAGCTTACGTTTCGGATCGGTAGAAAGAGTTGTCTTACCTGTTCCTGAAAGACCGAAGAAGATTGCGGTGTTCTCGCCATTCTTGTCGGTGTTTGCAGAGCAGTGCATGGAAGCGATTCCTTTAAGAGGAAGGAAATAGTTCTGCATTGAGAACATACCTTTCTTCATTTCGCCGCCATACCAGGTGTTGAGAATGATTTGCTCTTTTGAAGTTACGTTGAAGAGCACAGCGGTTTCAGAATGAAGACCGAGCTCTTTCCAGTTTTCTACTTTAGCCTTTGATGCGTTGTAAACAACGAAATCGGGCTCCTGCTCGAAATCTTCTTCGCTTTGCGGACGAATGAACATGTTGGTTACGAAGTGAGCCTGCCAAGCAACCTCAACAATGAAACGTACCTTCATGCGGGTGTCTTTGTTAGCACCGCAGAAACCGTCAACCACATAAAGCTTCTTGTTTGAAAGCTCTTTCTTTGCGAGCTCTTTGAGAGTATTCCAAGTTGCTTCGCTTGCGCGGTGGTTATCGTTATGATATTCTTCAGAATCCCACCATACGGTGTCGTGAGAATTAGCATCGTCAACGATGAACTTGTCCTTAGGAGAACGACCGGTATATATACCTGTCATTACGTTCACTGCGCCGAGTTCGGTTTCCTGACCTTTGTCATAGCCTGTTAGTTCGGGTTTTGTTTCTTCATTGAACAATACCTCATAGGAAGGGTTATACAGAACCTCGGTAGTACCGGTTATTCCGTACTTTGCTTCCAAATCTGACTTCTGAAATCTTGCCATAATGTTTGAAATTTATGAATTATACGAATTACATTCCTTTTTTATTTGGGGTAAAGCCCCGGTAGTGCAACCTACGACACAAAATTACCCATTTTCCGATTAACGCCGCGCCAAGGTTCTCGTTTATTTTCAAATGTAAAGGAAACATTCTCCAAAAAATACGCTTCACGCTCCGGGCATTTTACTTTTGACAATTTTAGTTTGCAACATAACGGCACTTGCATGCTTACTCCGCCGAATTTTCGCCCACACTTTTACGGCGCGCTTACGTTCGGGAATTGCCGCATGCTTTTTTCGGACATTAATTCGGGATTTTTCCGGACTGAAATCCCACGAATTTCAGGCGATGATTATTTTCGGGGAAAAACACATGGCTTGTCGTAAAAAATACAAGGCACATATTTTAAAATAAGTGCCTTGTATTTCAAAATATATGCCTTATATTTTTTGCCATTCCAAGCTTCTGATTAACAACAACTTACAAGAATCGTAAATTTTGACTTATCTGTCTGATTATTAGCCGCTTCCACAAAACCGCAGAAAACCCGGATTTTCCCTTGTCAGTCGCCCGGACAGCAGCAATGCTCGCCATGATGCTCAAGTTCGAGGGTGGCATGGGTTATTCCGTCTTCCGCCAACTTTTCGCGTATCCGGTGCTTCACTTCCTCCATGTTCTCGTTACAATCCACCACCACATGAGCCGTGAGTGCCGACTCCTCGGTGCTTATTGCCCACACGTGAACATGATGAACGTCTTCCACATGAGACAGAGAGGTTATGTCGTTCTTTACCTTGGATATGTCTATGTTTTCGGGTATTCCGTCAAGCGACAGGCGCAGACTCTGCGAAAGCAGATGCCATGTGGAAAAGAGAATGACCACTACTATCACGAGACTGATTATCGGATCTATCACATACCAGCCTGTATATGAAATGACGAAGCCCGAAACAAGCACGCCAACCGATACGAGCGTGTCGGCAAGCATGTGAAGAAACGCGCCTTCGGCATTGATGTCTCGCTTTTTATGGCGCATGAGCAACCACGCGCTCAGTCCGTTAATCAGTATTCCTATGCCCGCCGTCCACGAAACCGCCGCGCCGTCAACGGGTCGGGGATCGGAGAATTTATGAATGCTCTCCACCACAATTGCTCCCACGGCAACGAGCAGAATTATTGCATTGAGCAGGGATATGAGCACGCTGCCTTTCTTATATCCGTATGTGTATCCCTTTTTAGCCGGGACTTTGGCAAGTTCAAAGGCAAAGAGAGCCAGCAGAAGGCTGAACACATCGCTCAAATTGTGTCCTGCATCCGACACAAGCCCCAACGAATTGCGGCTGAAGCCAATGCCGGCTTCCACAACCACGAAAAGCATGTTCAAGGCTATTGCGAAAATATAAACGCCGTTGAGCGACGTGAGTTTCTCAGAATGGTGATGATGATGTTCCATATCAAATATGTTTATTCCTCCACAAGAAGATTAGAAATCTGCATGAGCAAATATTTTTTCCACTCCATAATCATGGCGCGATACTCGTTCTCGTCCATATTAAACCACGAAACAAAAAGATTCTTGGTTATGAACGGGAAAGCAATGTTGCCGTAAAAAGCAGTAAAGACCGTGTACATGGGCACTTGCTTCAATCTTCCCGCTTTCATCTCGCTGTTCAGCACATCGCGCACAAGCGAAAAAACTTTGTCATAGTGCATTTCTCTCGCAGTGGCAATGAAATGCTCCACATCGCGCTGTATTTCGGAAATTATGAAGCCCGGTATCGACGGATTCTCGAGAAACCTCTCGAAATACTCGTCCACCACAAGCGCAAGACGCTCGATGAGCGGTTTGTCGCTCGACATTATTTCGCGCAAACGCGGCATGAGAGTCTCGACAATGGACGAGAACACCGCCTTGAACATTACGTCCTTGTTGGGAAAATAATAGTGGAGCGTGGAACGGTTCACACCCGCCAATTCGGCAATGTCGCACATGGTTGTGTCCTCGAAGCCTTTTTCAATAAAAAGTCTGCGAGCCGAGTCAATCATTACCGTTTCCTGTCCGCCGTATGTCTTTTCGCTCATCTCGATTGTCTTACGTTATCAATGAACAACAGCAAACGATTAACGATATTCACATCGCTCACCGAGCTGTCAAAGTCGAGCGAAAGAATGTTCAGTTCCGGAAACATTGTCTTGAGTTTTTTCTCAATGCCTTTCTCTATTATGTGGTTGGCAATGCAGCCGAAAGGCTGAAGGCTTACCACATGATTAATTCCGTGAGCGACATAAGTGGAAATCTCTCCCGGAATGAGCCATCCCTCGCCAAACTGCGCGTTAAGCGAAATAATCTTCGAAGCCCGCTTTGCCTTTTCAAAAATATCGTCAAAAGGGGTGTAATATCTGAACGCCGATGCCGCATCGTTGAAAACGTCCATGCGCTTCTGTACCTTGCGATAAAGCCAATTGACAACGACATCGGGAATGCTCTTGCGCTGAAGCATTGAACGGTTTTTGGTTTCGCGGTTCACGAAACTTTGCGTAAAGAAATCCGTTATCAGCGGCGGCACAACCTCAAGCCTTTGCGCAATGAGCCAGTCGGTAACGTTTTTCTGGGCATAAGGATTGAATTCAAGGAAAATCTCACCCACAATTCCCACTTTGGCGGTCTTGATGTCCGTGCAAGCATCATTGAACTCCTTTGCAGCCTTTCTCACAAGCTCAGGAAGGGCGTCGGCATTATTTCTTTCTATCACAGGCTTTGCAATATCAAGGAATTTTTCCTTTAGCTTCGCTGCCACACCCTTTTCCTTTTCGCGCGAAACCGTGGCGTAATACATTTTGGCAATTACATCGCTGTACAACATGGTGCCGAGAGCCACCGGAAGCAATTTGAGCCATGGAATCTTGAATCCAGGCTGGTAATTGTCAATTCCGCTTCCGAATGAAAGCGACACAACAGGCGTGTTTCGGTATCCGTTCGACAGCAAAGCGCGTTTAATGAGTGCTATATAGTTGCTGGCGCGACACTGACCTCCAGTCTGCGTAATGGCAACGGCTGTGTCGTCCGGGTTGAAGCGTCCGCTCTTGAACGCCTTTATTACATCGCCCACGATAAGAGTTGCCGGATAGCAGACTTCGTTATTGGAATATTTCAAACCCAGTTCTCCCGATTCCGAATCGCTCATGGGAAGATTCACAACATTGAATCCCGCCACTTTCATAGCCGCAGGAATCAACGGCGAAAGGAAAGGCGTAAAAAACGGTGCTATAATGGTGCGTTTACGTTCGGCTTTCGTAAACGCAGGAGTGGTTTCGAAAGGCTTCACGCGGCTTTGCGTCTTGTCGTGGCTTATTTTCAAACTTTCCACAAGCGATCGCACACGCAACTTAATAGATCCCACATTATCTATATCGTCAATTTTAAGGAGCGTAAGGTTTTTGTGAAATCTCTCAAGCGTAGCCCGCACTTCGTTTGTCAGAAAAGCGTCGGGACCGCAGCCAAAAGATGTGAGCTGCATATACTGCACGTCTGCCGGTTGTAGCCCCGCCCATTTGGCAGCTTTGAGAATGCGGTTGGGATAAGCCCACTGCGAAAGATATATCGTATCGTCAATTGAAAGTTTCTCGTCATAAACAATATCATCCGTTATTACGTAAACACCCATTGCCGTTGCCATCTCCGCAACCCGGTGTTGAATGAGCGGATCTGTATGATAAGGACGACCGGCAAGGAGAATGGCGAGACGTTTTTCCCGCCTTGCTTCTTCGAGAACCTCTCTGTTTATCTCGGCAAGGCGTTCGCGATATTGTTTTTCGGCTTCTTCGGCTGCCGACAAAGCACTGCGCACGGTTTTCGATGCAATTCCGAATCGTGAAAGCCATTCTTCCATTTGTTTCTGCAGCAGTTTGCGGTTTTTGAAAGTAACAACGGGACTTTCAACCGGCACTTTGGGCGACTGGGAACTGTTAACAACTTCGGAATATCCCGAAACTATCGGACAATTATAACTGTTTTGCTGTCCTTTCTCCTTGCGTTCAAAAACTACAAAGGGCATGAAAATTCTATCTACGCCCTTGCGTTCGAGATCTGCTATATGGCTGTGAACAAGTTTGGCAGGAAAACAAATGTTATCGCTCATCACGCAGTTTGCGTTACGTTCGTAGTCGGCGTAACTGCTTTCTGAGGAGAGCACTGTACGTATGCCGCATGAATTCAAAAAGGTATGCCAGAAAGGATAATCCTCATAAATGTTCAGACAACGCGGTATGCCGATGGTAAATACGGGCTTCTCCACCTTACATTCGCGATTGAACAAAAGCCGGTACTTCTGCGGATAAACATTTCTGCCGGGTTTTGCCTTTGTTCCGCGATTGGAGAAAACACGTTCGCAACGGTTTCCAGAATAATACTTGCGGTTTCCCGGGAATAGGTAATGCGTAACCGTACATTGGTTTTCGCATCCCTTGCATCGGGTGCGTCGCGTGGTATATTTGGCACGCGAAAGCATTTCTTCCACACTGCCCGCCTCGGTTGCCTCGTCGGATTTATGCTCCATGGCATAGAGTGCGCAACCTACCGCACCCATCAACTCGGGACAGTCGCTGCGGTTAACATGTGTGGACGCAAGTTTTTCAAGAGCGCGAACAATTGAATCGTTTCGCATTGTTCCGCCCTGCACAACCACATATTTTCCGAGTTCGGAGGTGTTTTTGAGCTGCAAAACCTTATACAGGCAGTTTTTCACCACACTGTATGAAAGTCCTGCCGCAATATCGGCAACCGTAGCCCCTTCGCGCAACACCTGTTTCACTTTTGAATTCATAAACACGGTACAGCGTGTTCCCAAATCGCAGGGAGCATCGGAAGTACATGCGGCACGGGCGAAATCGTTAACGTCATAGTCGAGCGAACGTGCAAATGTACTGATAAACGAACCGCAGCCGGACGAACATGCTTCGTTTATTTCTATGCGGTTTATTACTCCGTGGTCCACGAAAATGGCTTTCATGTCCTGTCCGCCTATATCAAGGATGAAAGAAACCTCGGGACTTATGTTTTTTGCGGCAAGATAGTGGGCAATGGTCTCGATTATTCCGCCACCCAATCCGAATGCCGCCCTTATTAGGTCTTCGCCGTAGCCCGTGGAGCAGGAACCGGATATTTTCAAATTGGTTTCGTGCTTCTCACACTCTTTTTTCAGCAGCTCGAGTCCTTTCTCCACAGTGCCTATAGGGTCGCCGTCGTTGTTATGATAGTAAGAAAACAGCAGATTTCCCTCGGGAGACAGAGCAACCACCTTGGTGGTGGTGGAACCCGAGTCAATGCCTATAAAAGCTTCCTGATTCCCTTTACCGGGAGCCACACGCCGCAAAGCGTTTCCCCCAAGATTTTTGCGCCAATGCTCATAGTCTTCCTTACCTTCGAATATCGGCGGAAGACTAAGGTATGAGTGAACTTTCAAAGAGAGTGCGGAAGACACAAGTTGCTCAAATTCGCGAGCCGATGTCTGCATTCCGTTTTCGGCAAGAGCCGCTCCCCACGCGGGAATTATGCTTCCGTTTTCGGGAAGTACTATTTCGTTTTCGGCAAATCCGAGATAATCGGAAAAGGCTTTCCTCAAACCCGATAGAAACGTCAAAGGTCCTCCGCAAAACATGACAGGCGGAGTAATTACACAGCCGTGAGCCAAAGTTGTTACCGTTTGCACCGCCACGGCATGGAAAATGGAAGCGGCAATGTCCTCACGCGGCACATTGCGGGCTATAAGGTTTTGAATATCTGTCTTGCTGAACACGCCGCAACGCGAAGCCATGGGATAAACCTGCGTGGAACGGAGCGCAAGAGCGTTGAGTTCGTCATTGCTTGCGTGGAGCAAAATTGCCATTTGGTCAATAAATGCCCCCGTTCCGCCTGCACAATTTCCGTTCATGCGCAAATCGGTTGCACGACCGCCGTCAAAAAACACCACTTTTGCATCTTCGCCACCAATGTCAATCATTGTTTTGGCTTCGGGATGGGCACAGCGCACATAATTAGCCGCAGCCACCACTTCCTGTACAAAGGGAACGTTGCAACGCTCCGAGACTCCCATGCCCACACTACCCGTTACGCTGATGCTGAGAAGCGAATCGCCCGCCACGCGCCGCAAATCGCTGCAAAAGTCCGCAATACAGTCTTTGACACGAGCCTGATGGCGCACATAATTAGTGTAAACCGGTTTGCCATAAGGGTCAAGAGCCACAATCTTGGCGGTTGTGGAACCAATATCAATACCTACCTTATATAATGTCATAAATGTTATTTTTCGCGAAAGCTGACACTTGTGTCAGACAACTGCAAATGTATGAATTAATTTCATTTACGCGACAGGGATTTGCATCATTATTTTTCTTTAACGGGATGTTCCGCCTAATCAGTCAACCACGTTTTGCATTAAAGCCCCAACCTCATCGAAGAAGGCTGTCATTTTGCGCGTTTGGCGACATAAAAACAAAAAATTCATCGAAAACAAAAAGTTTTTCAAAAATCTTGCACGATCTATCAAAAGTTTTTACTAACTTTGTGCTGAATTTTTTCGAAAACACATCGCACTGTACAAGTACAGCAAAGAGCGCAGGATTTGAGACAATCTGCAAGCGCAAGCCGATTTCCCATTTCATGCAAAAACAGTGGCATCACCATGCCCGAAAGTCCCTTGTAAGGGGAAAATAGTTTCTTTTCGAAACGAGACACATAGTTTTTAGCATAGCGATGAAGGGTCATCGCCATTTATGCTCTAATAACCGCCTGCCGTCGTTAAAAAACGTTAGTATGCTTAGATTCTTATATTGGACGGAGACGGCTTTTGGAGCCCAACCATGGGGGACAATTAAAAATTATAGCACGGTTGTCCCCATTTTTCCGACGGAGCAGAATCTTTCCGCCTTTATTTTGCACGGCACACAGTAAATAAACAACGAACAACACATATCTTTATTGTATAAAACTGCACGATTTATCGTTTTTCGGGCAACTTTCTCCGACATTTCAACATAAACATGGCAGCAATTACTTTTTTGCGCACGCAAAACCGAGGGACACAGAGCATACCTCAATGCCGATTATCGGACACGTTTTGCAACAATTTTTCGAGGCATTTTTGTCCCTTTTGTAAGACTTTGTTTTTCAATATGTTTGACATGTCCGAAAATATAAGGCATATATTTTAAAATACAAGGCACTTATTTTAAAATATGTGCCTTGTATTTTTCACAACAAGCCATGTGTTTTTTTTCGCGTCAAAACACATGGGAAAAATTAAAGGAAAAAATGTGGTTTCGGTACACTTTTTTGTCCCGCCACGGTGTTAACGGCGCACGGTTTTCCGAAACATTTTTCGGAACGAGCCGGAAGAATGTAGCCCCATGCGACACGCTACCGTAGTGGCGGCTTAATGCCTGAAAACGGACGCTTCAGCCCCGCGCCGCGTATGGCACGCGCAGGTTAATCCGGGGCATATTCCTAAACGCAATGTTCAGGAGCGAAATTACAGAAACGAAAATCCCCGTCCTGCAGCACGCGGAACGGGGAGCAATCTATTACGTTAATTATTTGTCAGAGATTGAACGCCTCTTTAAGTTCGTTCATCGATTCATCGCTCATGCCTTCAGGTTCAAAACCCATGGATTTTGCATCCTGATAAATCTGCGCAGACTTAACAAGCACATCGATTTCATCGAAAGCCTCAAGCGCATCATTGCCTATGGCAACAACACCGTGCTTTTCCCACAACACAACATTGTGTTCCTGCAATCCCTTGACTGTTTCCTCGGCAAGTTTTATGCTCGAAGGCATTTCGTAAGGAATAATGCCCAAGCCCTTGGGACAGAAAGCACGTGTTTCGGGAATCATGGACCAAAGCAAATGGGTAAGTACACCGGGTTTCAGATATTCCTTGTTGTGCGACATGGCAACAAGCTCAATGGGATGAGTATGTATGACAGCGCGGAACTTAGAACCTTTGCCTATCAAATCGTCATGTATGGCAAGGTGGGAAGGAAGCTCGGAAGTAGGTTTTACAGGATTGTCGGCAATCATTTCGTAGTTTTCGCCGTCGGGCAGAACGCGAATGATCGAACCGTTGTCCATGGGGTGGCGTGCAAGGTCGCGCATGCGGCAGCCCGTGCCCTTGCAATAGAAAATGCCGCCCTTAATGTTGGGCAGCGTCATGCCTATGGGAGTTACGGGACCAATGGCAGGAAGTTTTGAAAGAGCTTCCACATCCACAAGCTCCGTGATGTTAACCGTGATGTTGCCACCGTTGCGTTCGGCCCAGCCTTTTTGCCACAAATAGCCGGCAACCTCGGCAGCTTTCATTACCTCGGCTTTGGCACGAGGATAATCTTCGAGTACAGATTTCATTTTATATTCTTTTTTATCCGCCCGCCGTTGACGGGCTAATTAAATTAAGGCGGACAGTCATTAGTCTGTCCGCCTCGAAAAATTCTATTTGTTTATACCAACTGCGGGAGGAAACACGATACAATCAGCACCAGAATGCCGGCAATGAGAACGGCAATGGTTTTGCTTGAACAGCCTTTCCATTCCTTGAGGATAATTCCCCAAACATTGGAGAACGTAACGTTGAGAGCCATGAGGATGCAGAACGAAAGGGTCATCAATGTGGGCGAAGAGGTAAGGAAACCTTTGCCAAGCGACAAGCCGAAGAACTGTGAGTACCACAACGCTCCGGCAAGAGCGCAGAACAAAAGATTGTTAGCCCAAACACCACCGTTCTTGTAGTCTCCCCACGTATGGTTCTTTCCATTCTGGTAGAAACAGTAAACGGCATTCGTGATGAAGCCTCCGAAAGTTACGAGAAGGGTTGCGGGAAGCGTGTGAAACATTGGGTTCGTGAGATCGCCGAAGTTAATGTCTTTTCCGAACTCAAGACCCACATTGAAACACCCGCTCATAAATCCGGCAAGCAGAGCTATGACTATACCCTTGGGAAAATTGAAATCCTTTACGGCAGCTTTTTTCTCTTCTTCGGAAAGCGAAGCAGATTTCATGGCTCCCGCCACACCGATTATGGCAATTCCGACGAGCGTTGCCACCACACCGATAACAACAGCTGCGGTGAGAGTGGAAAGCGCATCAAGTTCGGGGAAGAACACATTCAACAGCACCGGACCCATAATGGTTCCCAATGCGGCGCAAGTGCCGAGGGCGATGGATTGTCCGAGAGCCACTCCGAGATAACGCATGGAAAGTCCGAAAGTCAAACCACCTATTCCCCAAAGCACACCGAACAGAACCGTCATGGAGAGTCGGAAACTGTCGGCTCCCGCAAACAATTCGAAAAGCGAGTGTCCTGCGGGCACCGCAAGCAGTGCACCGAGAAGCGGGAACACGAGCCAGGCAAAAACTCCCTGAACTATCCAATAACTTTCCCAACTCCAGTTCTTAATCTTGTTGATAGGAACATAACAACTGCTTTGGCAGAACGCTCCAATCGCAATAATCAATAATCCTAAAAGAATTTCCATCTCCGCGCAGTGTTATCAGTTACGCTTTGAGAGAACTTCCTGCTCGTATTTCTCAACCTCAGCGAGATAATCTTCGGCAACAGGAACATTGTTCTTGAGGTTGAAGTAGTCATAAACCGCTCCAACAGGAAGAGTCTTGGCTTCTTCGAGCAAAGCAAGGCGTTCGAAGAGTTTTCCTTCGTCCTCGTACTTGCGCAAAGTGTCAAGCGGCTCGAGGAATGCCTGAAGCAAAGACTTCTGAGCAGCACGAACGCCAATGATGTAAGCACCGATACGATTGATAGAAGCATCGAAATAGTCAAGACCTATGTGAGCACGATCAAGAGCGTCGGCACGAACAAGTTCCGAGAACAAGTTGCGGGTATTATCGTCAAAGAGTGTTACATGGTCGGAATCCCAGTGCATGGGACGAGATACGTGAAGCATGAGCTCGGGAACGAAGAGAAGCAAAGCACTAACGGCATCGCTAACATTCTCGGTGGGCTCGTAGTGACCGGTGTCGAGAGTGTAAATCACATTGTTCTTTGCGCAATAGCCTGCATAGAAGTCATGAGAACCTACGGTGTATGCTTCCAAACCGATACCGAAGAGTTTAGCCTCAAGACAAGGCTTCATGTTAGGCAGATTTTCTGCGAGAATCTCGTCAAGGCTCTCTTTAAGAATCTGACGATAACGAAGTTTCTCAACAGTGTAATCCTTGCTTCCGTCATGAACCCAAATATTCATGATACAGGGGTCGCCCTGATAGGCTCCCATTGCATCAGCTATTCTGCGGCAACGCTTTGTATGCTCAATCCAAAAGTCGCGAATGGACTTGTCGGGGTTGGAAAGCGTAAGACTTCCGCTCTTGGGGTGAGAGAAACTCGTGGAATTGAAGTCAAGCTTCATGTTTCTTTCTTTTGCCCATTCCATCCAACCTTGGAAATGTTTTACCTCCACTTGGTCGCGGTCCACAAACTGTCCGCCGAACTCTCCGTAAGTTTCATGGAGATTCAAACGCATGTGTCCTGCGAGAAGACTCGTAACCTTGTCAATGTCCTGACGCAACTCGTCGATGTTGCGTGCTTTGCCGGGATAATTACCTGTGGTCTGAATACCGCCCGAAGCTGCTTCGTTGCGCTCAAAACCCACAACGTCATCAGCCTGCCAGCAATGCAGCGAGATAGGAGTTCTTTCAAGTGTTTCGATAGCCTTATCGGTATCAATTCCAAACTCTGCGTAACGCGCTTTAGCAAGCTCGTAAGCTTTTTTTATTTGTTCTTCTTTCATGGTTGTTTGTTTTTATTTTTTGATATTACTGATTTATTTCTTTATAAATTTGTAAGAGCCGGACTTAAGTTCGTAAACCGCCTTGCCACCGGCATAAGATTTCTTGGAAACCCCTTTCTTGCCTTCCACAATCTTCAAATCGCCCATCTTGTTTACAGGAAGCGAGAAAGTAGCTGTGGTATTCGCCGGAATGGAGAAGGATATTTCTGCACCGGATGCCGTAACGTTCCATTCACTTTCTATGTCGCCGTAAACAGAACGGAATCCGCCTTTGACATTCTTGAAATCGCTATTAATCTCCGGCTCGATAAGAATATGCTTATAGGCCGGATTATTTTCATCGCGCTGAATTCCGAGGTTATGAGACATTATCCATTCCTCCACCGCGCCATAAGCGTAATGATTAAACGAATTCATTCCGACATCTCCGAAACCTTCTTTGATTGTATAAGAATTCCAGCGTTCCCACATGGTAGTTGCTCCCTGCTTAACGGGGAAAAGCCACGAAGGATACTCTGTTTGAGTGTAAAGAGTATAGGCAAGATCGCTGTGCCCATTGTTGGAAAGTACATTTAATATATAAGGAGTGCCGAGGAAACCTGTTTGCAATCGATTGCCATCCTCTTTAATTTTGTTGCAAAGGTGTTCCGTGGCTTTCTGTTTAATTTCCTGCGGCAGGATAAGGAATTCGAGCGGGAGTATATAGGATGTCTGCGTGTTTATGCGGGTTTTCTTTCCGTCGTTCATCACTGTAAATCCTTCTTCATCGAAGAAAGTTTTCACGAAAGCATCGCTGACGTTTTTGTAAAGCTTCTCGTAATGCTCCGCATCTGCATCATATCCGAGAGCTTTAGCCATTACCGACATAATTCTTGCATCATATCCCATATAAGCAGTGGAAAGCAGAGAAATATTCGTGGGAACGGGAGCAACCCAATCGCCCCAATAAGTTGCATCGGGGGCAATATAGTTCTTGGCTTTGCTTTCAAGATAATTCATAAAGTTCTTCATCGACTGATAATGCTCCCTTATAAATTCTTTATCGCCATATTGCTGATACATCTGCCAAGGAATTATAACAGTAAAGTCGCTCCAACCCGTACCACGCCCGGCAGCAGCTTCAATATTGGCATTGTCTGCGCCATTCATGGTATTGCCGAAGCAAGGATAGTAACCACCGGTATCGCCATTGGAACTTTTCTGATCACGAACGGTATAGAACCAACGCTTATAGAAAGGTTCGGTCATCATATTGTAAGTGGCGGTACGACAAAAGACATTGGCATCGCCGGTCCAGCCCAAACGTTCATCACGTTGCGGACAATCGGTGGGAACAGCGAGGAAATTACTGCGTTGTCCCCAAACAATGTTATTAAACAGCTGATTTATGTCGGCATTTGCGCTCTCGTAGTGGCTGAATTGCTCGCCTATCGATTCCAACACTATGCCTTCCACGTCAGACAAGACCGGAGCCGTGTCCAAACCGTCTATAGAGATATAGCGATAGCCATGTTGTGTGAAAGGAGGCTCGAAAGTTTCGCCGGCAGCATCGCCTTTGAACGTATAAAAATCTGTGGAAATGGCAGAACGGTAATTGTCCATATACATATTGCCACGATTGCGTTCGTAGTCAGCTTTCGTAAGAGGTGGGCGGGGATTCTCGGGAGCCTTGTCGGGGAAAAGCATTTCCGCGTAACGGATTACTATCTGCTGTCCCTTTTTTCCATGCAGATTTTTCAAACGCGGCACACCGGCAAAGTTTTGTCCCATGTCAAAGATGTATCGTCCGCCGATTTTCTTAACGGATTTTGCTTTCAGAGTTATGTTGTTTTTGATTTTCATACCCACATATCCCTGAATCTCCACGTTTTTATCGGGAGCAGCCAGCACATCCGCGTGTTGCCATTTGGAATCGTCGAAAGAAACTTCCTTCCAACCGTTAATCTCACGCCTTGCATCATAGATAACTCCGTGATAAAGATTATCCACAAACAACGGTCCGTTGTCCGAAACCTTCCAGTCGCGGTTTGTAACAAAGCTCTCACTGCTGCCGTCCTCGTAAGTTACTTTCAGCATAGCCATTGCCGAAGGCTTAAAGCCATACTGGTCGCTCCAACCCGATCCTGTCCAGCCCCAATTGCTGCAGAACCATCCGTTGCCCAATTCTATGGTCAGCGCATTCTTTCCATCGGTCAGCATAGAGGTTACATCGTAGGTATCATACATTATGCGGTGGCGGAAATCGGTCCAACCGGGAGCCATATAGGCATCGCCGGCTTTCTTGCCGTTTATATAGAAGTTGTAGAAGCCTCTTGCGGTGGCGTAAAGCCTTGCACTCTTCACCTTCTTGGCTATATTAACGACATTACGCATTATCGGCGCATTTATCTCCTCGTTAAACGTCCACGTGTTAAGCTTTCCGTTTCCTTCGGCGTTATATGTCTTGGGATCGGAAGCAAGAAGAACGTCCCACTTGGTATCCGACACTGATATTCCGGAAAATTGTGCATCGAAACCCAGTTGTTGTACATAGCCGATGTCATATAAATGACAATCGCTGCGTCCCACGGAGTCGCGCATGCAATTTACGCCGAAATCGTTCTTTCCTTCTTTGCTTTTTACTTGTTTTCCGTCAATCTGAATCTGCAAATTATAGTCGCCGCCTCCGTGTACAACCATCCTTACATGGTGATTGGTCAGAGCCTGCGAGGTTATGATGTTCGAGATGTCAATATTCTGACACTCCACTTTCTTTTTGTAGAGCACCGCTCCCGCAACGAGTCTTGCCGGTTTGCGCGTGTCTATCGTTATATAGCAATAGCTGTCCGCTCCTTTTGCGCCGTAAACAAACGTTGAAGGTCCGGGCTTGCCCACATTCTTCACATCATATTCCAGAACAAAGTCGCTGCGATAAGGAGATACCTGTGTGCGCGGCGAAGAAATCCATTGCGCGTTGTCCCATTGCGAACCGAGCAAACCGGTTTCAAACCATGACACGGGCGAATCGATTTCCTTTTTCTTTTCATCGGTTACGGTTACACGCCAATAGTAACGTGTGGCAGGCTTCAAGGCTGCGCCGGCATATTTAATGCCCACCGAAAGTCCCGAATTTGTTTTGCCGGAGTCGTAAACATAGTTGCCTCGATTCAGATTGTCTTCCGAATCGGAAACAACAAGTCTGTAAGCTTTTTGCTCCGCTCCGTAACGATCGCTCTTCATTTGCCAACCAAATTGAGGCTGCTTCACGTCTATGCCTACGGGTGTCTGCATATATTCGGTGGTCAGTCTTTCTATGGTTTGCGCCGAAGTCGCAACGCAAAAGCACAGCAAGAGCAATGACGAAAACAAACTTTTCTTCATACCTTATATATTATAGGTCTTGTTACTTGTTAGGCGTATAAACCTTGGTACCTATTGATTCAGCCACAGCCTTGCGCATTTCCCAACGGTTTTTGTACAATCCCACAGCCTGGGCCTGAATCATGGCGTTGCCTATTGCCGTGCCCTCCGAGGGACCTGCTATTACCGGCATGCCTATGGTGTCGGCGGTAAGCTGGCTCATGAATTTGTTAACCGAGCCGCCACCAATGACATGAAGCTTGTCAATCGTAAACGAAGCCATGCCCTGAAGAGAGGTTATCACTTCGCGATATTTGTTTGCCAAACTGTGATAGATACACGAAATCATTTGCGCATCGTTCTCGGGAACAGCCATGCCGCGTTCCTTGCAACACTTCTTTATTTCGGCATCCATATTCTCGGGATTGGCAAAGCGCGGATCGTCCGGGTCAATGTACGAGGGGAAATCTTTCTCCTGCGTAGCCATTGCCTCAATCTGCGCATAGTCATAGTTTCTGCCCTCTTTGCTCCAGCACTTGCGGCTTTGTTCAAGCAGCCACATGCCGGTTATGTTCTTCAAGAAACGTGTCGTGCCCTCTATGCCGCCTTCGTTGGTATAGTTCTTTGCGCACGATTCCTCTGTAAGTATAGGCTTTTCGGTTTCTATTCCCATCAAGCTCCATGTTCCGCTGCTCAGATAAGCAAAATGCTCGTCGCTTGCCGGCACTGCCGCAATGGCGGCTGCCGTGTCGTGTCCCGCAACAGCTATTACAGGCATGGGCTCTACGCCGAGTTCTTCGGCTATTTCGGGAAGAAGTTTACCTATTTCCGTTCCCGGCTGCACAAGAGGCAGAAGCATGTCAGTGTTTATGCCGAGTTTCTCGAGCAAAGGCTTATCCCAGTCGCGCGTTGCGGCGTTTAACATCTGCGAAGTAGAAGCCACGGTGTATTCGGTGAACATTTTGCCGGTGCAGAAGTACGACAGCAAATCGGGGATAAACAATATCTTGTCCGCGTTCATGCACGGAGCGAATTTCTCTTCCTTTGCCTTGAAAATCTGGAATATGGAATTGAAATTCATGATCTGTATTCCTGTGTGGGCATACAGTTCCTTGCGCGGCACTATTTCGTATGTTTTTTCGGGGGTGCCCACGGTATATTGGTCGCGATAGGCACGCGGCAAACCGAGCAGAGTTCCGTCGGCTGCAATATAACCGAAATCGCAGCCCCATGTGTCAATGCCTATGGAGTCGAGCTTTACGCCCAAATCGCGTGCCGCAGCTATCGATTTTTTCAGGTTGTCGAATATTGCGTAAACATCCCAATAATATTTACCATGTATTCCCATTATGGCATTAGGGAAACGGTAAATCTCTTTCATCTGAAACGAGTTTTCGGTTACTGTGGCGAGCATTCCGCGTCCGCTTGTTGCGCCAACGTCAAAAGCCAAAAAATTAAAAGTCTTCATCTCTATTCGGTTTTCAAATTATTTTGTCAATATGCTTACACGCTTGCAAAACATTTGCAAAGCAGATTCAATCCACAAAGTTAAAATTTTCTTGTTTATATACGATTTTTTAAGCACTAATTATTCAAAAAAATCTGCATTGCGCATATTTGCCGTTGTTTTGAAAGGGTTTTCTCCGCTTTTCCCCTTGCACATAGACACACTTCACGGATTTCTCCACATGCCGACGGATTTTTTCGCAAGTTTTTCCCCTCATTTTTTCAGTCGTTTGCGGACGCTCCGAAAAACATAAGGCATCTTGCAAAAAATACAAGCCATATATTTTAAAATACAAGGCACTTATTTTAAAATAAGTGCCTTGTATTTTTCGCAAAAAACGGCGTCTGATTTTCAACAACTTACAAAGCCCTAAAATTATGCCCTTTCGGAAACGAAAATGCCCGGAAAGCGTTTGCTCTCCGGGCATAGATTCTTTATGAGGATTGGTGATTATTTCAAATGGTCAAGCCATGCCGAAAGCTCATCGCACATCTGTTTGTGATATTTGAAATCTTTTTTCGCTCCATAGCCGTGTCCGCCGGTAGGGAATATGTGCATGGAAGCGTCAACTCCCGCCCTTTTCAGCGCAAGATAGTAACGCACCGAATTTTCGGGATGAACCGCGCCGTCATCATTGCTAAGGAACAGAATTGCAGGAGCCTGTCCTGGCTTAACCTGCAAATCGTTGCTATAAGCCTTGTCCATTTCGGGCGTGGGATTGGGACCGAGCAGATTCTTGCGCGAATCGGCGTGGGTTATAGCCTGGTCCATGGATATGACGGGGTACATGAGAATCTGGAAGTCGGGGCGTGCGTCGCCCACGGAGTGGGTTGCCACCGTGGAACAAAGGTGTCCGCCCGCACTGTGTCCCATTATCCCCACCTTGTGCGGGTCAATGTTCCAATCTTTGGCGTTGCGGCGCACAATGCGCATGGCTTCGAAAGCATCACTTTCGGGCACCTGTGTAAATCCGTTGGGCATGCGGTATGTAAGAACAAACACCGCCACTCCGCGCTCGTTGAAAAACGGTGCCCAGTCCTTGCCTTCGAATTCCGTGGCAAGACCCCAGTAGCTTCCTCCTGGCAATACTACCACAGCCTTGCCGTTAGCCTTGTCGGCAGAGGGAAGATAAGCAAACATCTGCGGCTTGAAGTTGCGCGTTTGATCGTTGTAAGGTTCGGTGAGATCCCTTCCGTTGGTGTTCGGAAGCCCTTGCGGCCATACATCAACGGTGAAAGTTTTCTGTGCAGAAGCTGTAAAAGCCCCCATAAACAGCAAGAGCAAAGCTCCTAAGAGTTTCTTCATGATTTTATTTTATGCTTTTATTTGTTATTCAAGTCTCCGAGCCATTTGAACAGGTCAACCATTTCGCCTTCATGCCATTTGAAATTTTTATGACAGCTGAAACCGTGATCACCGGAGCGATAAATGTGAAGCGAAGCGGGAATGCCCGCCTTGTGAAGGGCTTGGTAATAAACAACACTGTTTTCTACCGGCACAATGCGGTCGTCGTCGGTAACGAAAATAATTGCCGGAGACTGCCCAGGCTTAACCTGTTTTTCGAGACTGAAATAATTTTCCACTTCAGCCGACGGATTTTCGCCGATAAGGCTGTTGTGAGTTCCCATGTGGGTGAATGTCTTGTCCATGGTTATTACCGGATACATGAGAATCTGGAAGTTGGGACGCGCATCACCTGTGGCATGCGTAGCAACGGTTGCGCAAAGATGTCCGCCCGCGCTGTGCCCCATAACACCTATCTTGTCGGGCGAGAATCCCCATTTGCCGGCATTTCTGCGCAATATGCGCATTGCTTCCATTGCGTCGCTTCCCGGCACAGCCGATTGCCCGTGAGGCAGACGGTATTTCAAAACCGCAATGGCTATTCCGTGGTCAAGGAAATAGGGCACCCAGTTGAATCCCTCCGTGTCGTAGCACACCACACCGTATCCGCCACCGGGAATACAGAGCACCGCCTGACCCGTAGCCTTTGATTTTTCGGGAAGGTATACCGTAATCTGCGGCTTGTAGTTTCTCGTGGCATCGTCAAAGGGTTTTGTCAAATCCACACCGTTTGTATTTGGAAGACCGTCGGGCCAAATGTCCACAACGATTCCTTTGTCTTGGGCAAAGCCCATGGTAACAGCAAACATAAGCAGCGCGAAAGCTGCGACAATCTTTTTCATTAATTTATAAATTTAGGTAAGTGATTTCTTTTATCATTGCAAATATAATTATTCTTTTTTTCAAATTCGGAAAAAGGCACGCCGCCAACGTTTATTTTTTACTTTTTGCTGCTTTTTGCCGTAAAAAACTCACATTGCGCCCGAACGCACAAAAAAAGCCTCTGCAAAATCGGCAAAGGCTTCGTTTAGTATGGTTCAATTCCGTTTGTTTCCCGGAGCTTTGAGCACATCGCGCAAAATAGAAAGCGAATCGGGATTCTTTTGTACGAACGTGTCGATGTGGCGAAGGCGTTTCTCTTCGAAAATCTCGTCCACATCAATCAGAATTCCCGTTTCCTCCACATTTCCGAACGTATCGTTCACCGCCGTACCGAACATTTTCATCGTGGGACTCAATCCCATGTAAGCGTTAACCAATGGCGGAATGTTGAAACCGAGTTTCCTGACCTCGGTATTAAGAATCTTATAGTCTTCCTTGAAGTTCGTGCCTGCGAAAAGCTGCTGCAGATAGTTACGGTCGGTTTCTATCCGAATGGGATTCATTGCCGTTACGAGATTGTCCTTGTCGCCGAAATACTTTTGCAGGAAAAACAGAATCATGTCCCGTCCTTTGCGGTCGAACGAGGGATACATTGTCATTTTTCCGAAGAAATATTTCATGCCTTTCACCAGGAAAGTCAGCGCGCCAAGCCCGTCCCAAAGATTATCAAGGGTAAACAAACCACGAGAACCCGGACGGGTGCTCTGATACTCCACTGCCACAAAAGAACGTCCGAGTTCCACGGTGTAAGGCATATATTCCTTTATAAACTTGTCAGAGAAGTGGAACATATGACTTGTTGCCAGCAACGGCTGACCGTCTTTTCCCATTTTGAAAAGCGATCCCGGGAGATAGCGGTAGCCACCAAGTATTTCCTGTGTCTCGGGATTCCATACAATAAGTTGGCGATACGGCACATCCATTGTGTCGAATTCGTCAAGATCACAGGCTTTGCCCGTGCCGCCTCCCGCAGCGCGGAACGCAATCTCGCGCAAGCGTCCGATTTCACGAACTACATTTGGAGCGTTCTGGTATGTTACGACATATATCTCGTTTGCGCGTTTGTTTGTATGCCGCAAACAGCGTTCCGGAGTCAGTTCTTGTGCGAGAAGTTCGCGAGGTACCGGATCAATTATTCTTTCTTCCATTTAATGGTTATGATATTCTTATTTTTATATGCCTTTGTTCAAAGGCTGTAGCATATACTTTCAACATATGATGCCCATTCCGAAGCGGTTTTCGACTTGTCGAACGTTTGCCAAGGGATAGGTTTCCCCACTTTAAGCACAAAATCCTTATGACGATTGAGATAAGTTTCATCGGCAAGGAAAAGCATTGCAAAATTTACGGGCGAATGGAAAATTTCGCACAGTCTTGCAATGCGATAAAAGCGATTTGAATTTCTTCCGCTGAAGTGCATTGGCACTACATCCCTTTTTGTTGCCACGCTTCTGGTGATGAAAGTTTTTTTCCAAGCCACATCGTGAATCACACCTCCATGTCGGCGCGAGCAAAGTGCCGCAGGAAACATGAGTATATTGTTATCGCTTTCAAAACCTTCCTTTATGAGCTGCGGAAGATTGCGGTTCTGCGCTCCGGAAACCGTTACAGGAATGCAGAGAGGCTTCAGCCCCGGCAGAAACATGAGAAAGGAGTTCACAAGATACTTCAGTTTTTCGCCGTAACGGTCGGCAAGCACCGCGCCAATGCCTATTCCGTCGGGACCTCCCAACGGATGATTGCATACAAAGGTATAAGGACCGTTTTCGGGGGAGGGAAAATTTTCTTCACCCTCTATCTTTATGCGCATGTCAAGGTATTTGCGGGTGGCATCGAGCCATTTCACGCCCTTTATGTCTTTTACTTCGTCAAGATACTCGTTTATTTCGTCCTCGTGCAGAATCTTTCTAAGCCAATTCAATACGCATTTCGGTACAAAGCGTACTTTGCTGCCCAGCTTGGACTCAAGCACCTTTTTAACGTCTATCGTTTTTATCTTATCGTCTGAGTTTGGCATGATATTCTTTATTGCGCGACAAAATTAGCAAGTTTTTCAATAATCCTTGGGCTTTTTCGCGCATTTTTAACTTTTATATGCCATTATGTCCGTTTCAGCCGCTTATTATTCCCTTACGGTTATCGTGGCATTGTAAAAAAACGTAACTTAGCCCTGCAAATTTACACAAAATGAAAGAGAACGAAAGCATAACATGCCGCGTGGAAAAGCTGCGCGGATATATGAAAAAGAAGAAACTTGATGCGTTTATAATTCCCTCAAACGATCCGCACATGAGCGAGTACACGCCAGCTCACTGGCAGTGCAGACAATGGATTTCGGGCTTTAACGGTTCGGCGGGAACTGCCGTGGTAACTCTCGAAAAGGCTGCGCTCTGGACCGATTCCCGCTATTTCCTCGCCGCAGGGCAACAGCTTGAAGGCACACCCTTTACGCTCATGAAGGACGGGCTTCCCGACACGCCTTCCATAGGCACGTGGCTGGCGGAAACGCTCAGCGAAAACGCCAAAGCGGGTATAGACGGAAGCCTGTGCACTCCCGCCATGCTGAAAATGCTCGAAAGTGAGCTTTCTCCCCGTGGCATTTCGGCGGAACTGTGCGAAGATCCGTTCAATGAGGTTTGGAACAACCGTCCGGAGCTTCCCACGGATAAAATCGAGGTGCATCCGCTGAAATACGCGGGAGAATCTGCCGCCGACAAAATACACCGACTGCTCGGAAAAGCCCGCGAGAACGGTTGCGATGCAATGCTTCTAACCGCTCTCGATGAAATTGCATGGACTCTCAATCTTCGCGGCAACGATGTGGAGTGCAATCCCGTTTTCGTGTCATATCTTTTGCTTTCCGACAGACAAAACGTGCTTTTTGTCAATCCCGCGAAAGTTTCCGACGAAGTTAGGGAGCATCTTTCCCTATCGGGCGTGGAAACAATGCCCTACACGGCAGTTGCCGATGCGGTGAAGAATTTGCACGCATGCCGGACAATGATTTCCAACAAGTCCAACTGCGCCATAAAGTCGCTTTTCAACGACGGCGAATGCGTCATCATGCCCTCTATAGCCGAGGAAATGAAAGCCGTGAAGAACTCCGCCGAAATCGCAGGCTTCCACAGTGCCATGCTGCGCGACGGTGTGGCAATGGTAACGTTTTTGAGCCGGCTGAAGAGCGAAGTAAAAAAAGGCATAACCGAAATGGGAGTGGACAGACTGCTCACTTCCCTGCGTGCTGAGCAGGAATTATATCGCGGATTGAGTTTCGCCACCATTGCAGCCTATGGTGCACACGGCGCAATAGTTCACTACGAGGCAGACGAGCATTCGGACGTGAAACTTGAACCGCATGGTTTCATTCTCATTGATTCGGGTGCGCAATACAGCGACGGAACAACCGACATAACCCGCACCATTTCGCTCGGCAATCCCACAGAGGAGGAAAAGAAAATATACACCCTTGTGTTAAAAGGCCACATAGCCCTGTCGGAATGCGTTTTCCCAGACGGTGCAAGCGGAACACAGATTGATTGTGCGGCACGTTACGCCATGTGGCAGCATTTTCTGAACTACGGACACGGCACCGGACACGGCGTGGGTTCATATCTGAACGTTCACGAAGGTCCTCACCAAATACGCATGAACTACATGCCCGCACCCCTGCGCGCAGGCATGACGGTTACTGACGAACCCGGCATTTACTGCGAAGGAAAATTCGGCGTGCGCACCGAGAACACGCTGCTCATAGTGCCTGCCGGCGAATCACAATTCGGAAAGTTTTTGAAATTCGAGCCGCTTACGCTCTGTCCCATCGATACTGCGCCGATTGACCTCGGACTTATGACAGACAAGGAACTGCAATGGCTGAACGATTATCACGAAACGGTGAGGCAACGTCTCACACCGCTGATAAAAGACGGCGCGGTGAAAGAATGGTTAGCCGATGCCACAAAGCCGATATCAAGATAATTTTCCGCAAAATGAGCAAAGCCGAAAAAACACATGGCTTATCGCAAAAAATACAAGGCACTTATTTTAAAATAAGTGCCTTGTATTTTAAAATATATGGCTTGTATTTTTTGCCTTTTCAAGTATCTGACAAACAACAACTTACAAACCCGTTGTGATTTGCCTTAATTTCTTAGTACACAGGCTTTTGCAGAAAATCGCAACTTTTGCCCGTTTTCCGGCAAAAGCAGGGGTTAATGCTTTCTGCCCTGTTTGCGTTTTTTACCGCCGGAATGTTTGCCCTTTGCGGCATTTGCGGTGTTCTCGGTCTTGTTTGCGCCCGAATTTCCATGCTCCGTTACGAGCGTAAAGTCGAGCAAACGCCGATCAAGATTGGCACGCGCCACTTTTATCCTAACCTTGTCGCCGATGGAATAGCTGCGATGGCGGCGACGACCCACAAGGCGATAGTTTTTCTCGTCAAATTCGTAATAATCGTCCGCAAGATCGCGCAAAGGCACCATTCCCTCACACTTACTGTCGTCAACCTCTACATAAAGTCCGAATTCGGTAACACCGCTCACCGTACCGTCAAACTCCTGTCCCAGACGGTCCGCCATAAACTCCACCTGCTTGTATTTGATGCTCGCACGTTCTGCGGCATCCGCAAGTTGTTCCATGGCACTCGAATGTTCGCACAGCTCTTCATACTTTGTGGCAGAAGCAGAACGCCCGCCCTCGGCATAACGAGTGAGAAGGCGATGAACCATAGTATCGGGATAACGACGAATGGGGGATGTGAAATGGGTGTAATACTTGAACATAAGTCCGTAGTGCCCTATGTTGTGTACACTGTAGCGCGCCTTTTGCATGGCACGAAGCGTTACGGTTTCAATAAGCTGCTGTTCCTTTTTTCCTCTCGCATCATAGAGCAAACGATTAATGCTCCTGCCCACATCACCTTTGGAACCTTCGGTTTTAAGCTTATAACCGAAACGTGAAATAAAGGCTCGAAGGTTCTCAAGCTTGGTCTGCTCCGGAACATCGTGTATGCGGTAAGGCAGAACCTTGGCTTTTTTGCCCTTAGGCACTATGCCCACACTTTCGGCAACACTCTTGTTGGCAAGAAGCATGAATTCCTCGACAAGTTTATTGGCATCCTCCTCAATCTTTACGTATGTGGACACGGGGTGCCCCTTCTCGTCAATCTCGAAACGCACTTCGGGACGGTCGAAAGCAATGGAACCGTTGGCAAAACGCTTTTGGCGCAACAATTTTGCAAGGCGGTTGAGCGTTATGAGCTCTTCGGCAAATTCGCCGACAGGCTTGTCCGATTCCACAACCTGCGGGTGGCTGCCGGGAAGCGCAAGGTCTTCGGGCGAAGCCTCGCCGTTTTCCTCTAATATATATTGTACTTCCTCGTAAGTGAACCTGCGGTTGCTCTTTATTACCGTGTGGGCAAGATGCCAAGAGAGAATTTCCGCCTTATCATTCATCTTGAAAATGGCACTGTAGGCAAGTTTTTCCTCATCCTGGCGAAGCGAGCACAGATAATTGCACAGTCTTTCGGGAAGCATGGGAATGGTTCGGTCAACAAGATAAATGCTCGTTGCTCTCTTAACTGCTTCGCGGTCTATGACATCTCCCTCCTTGACATAATGGGAAACGTCGGCAATGTGAACACCAACTTCCCAGTTTCCGTCCTTTGTGGCACGGAGCGAAAGGGCATCGTCGAAATCTTTTGCGTCGCGCGGGTCGATTGTAAACGTGGTAACTTCGCGGAAATCCTCACGGCGGGCAATTTCTTCGGGAGTAATTTCGCCGGAAAGCTTTTCGGCGGCATCGACAACGTTTTGCGGATAAGTATATGGCAGATTGTATTCGGCGAGAATGGCATTCATTTCTGCATTGTTCTCACCTTCCGAACCGAGAATGTCTATTACTTTTCCCACAGGGTTCTTGCCGGCTTCGGGCCATTGGGTGATTTTTACCACAGCCTTGTCGCCGTTTTTACCGCCTTTGAGACAATTCTTGGGAATAAAGATGTCGTTGGAATAAATCCTGCCTGCCGTTTCAAGAAATCCGTAATTTTTCTCAACATGCAGTTTCCCCACGAAAGTTTCACGCCCGCGCTCCAAAATAGCAATGACCTGCGCTTCGCGGGCATGCTTCTCGCGACGCGCAAGTATGGTTGCACGCACACGATCTCCGTTCATCGCACCCATACTGTTGCGTTCCGTAACAAGAATTGACTTTCCGCCGTCGTCGGGAACCACGCTGTTATGACCGTTAGCCTTTCTGACGAATTTTCCTTCCACAACCTGGTTCTTTCTACTCACGCTGTATTTGTCGTCTCTTACCGTAAGTTCGTCGGCATCTACAAGATCGTAAAGAATGTCGCAGCACATCATTCGCTGCGTGTGAGACGTGATGCCGAGTTCCTCGAATATTTCGCGAGACGTATATGATTTGTCGGGATTTGTATTGAACAACTCCGAAATCTTGCCGTATATTTCTTTTTTGCCGAGCCTCATGGATGCCCGCTTGCCTTTTACCTTCATGATAAGAACGCTTTATGTTTTACAACCTACAAAGTAAATAAAAAATCGGCTAACTATTGCACGAAACACACCAAAAACGATTCCGCCCGCGTGCAGTATTTTCTACACGCGGGCGGATTTTGATTTTCTGCCGACCGTTCAGGCGGCGTTTTTGGTTTACTTGCGGAGACCGAGAGCCTTTACAATTGCACGATAACGCTCAATGTCGCAACGCTTGAGGTAATTGAGCAAAGCGCGACGCTTACCAACAAGACGAACCAAAGACCTTTCTGTTGTATGATCTTTACGGTTGGCCTTCATGTGCTCCGTCAAATGGGAAATACGGTATGAGAATAATGCCACCTGTGCTTCGGGTGAGCCGGTGTCAGTATTGGACTTTCCGTATTGTCCAAAGATCTCTTTCTTTTTAGCAGGATCTAAATACATAGAACTTTTAATGTTAAGATTATTGTTGTTTCTGTTCCGCTCCATGCGGAAACGGGTGCAAATTTAGTTATTCTCCACAAAACGGCAAACCGAACTGCGCATTTTTATTGCCCCGAGCCATAAATTATAAACGAATCTGTCTATGTTATACACCGATACACAGATTTTGGCTAACTTTGCATCAAGATTTTTAAGGTAATAATTTTAATGCAAGACATTCGTAACATTGCAATCATTGCACACGTTGACCACGGAAAAACCACTTTGGTTGACAAGATGCTCATGGCGGGACATTTGTTTCGCGCCAATCAGGACACAGGAACGCAGATTCTCGACAGCAACGACCTTGAGCGTGAACGCGGAATAACAATTCTTTCAAAAAACGTCTCGATTCGCTACAAGGACGTCAAGATAAATATCATCGATACCCCGGGACACAGCGATTTCGGCGGCGAAGTGGAGCGAGTTCTAAACATGGCGGACGGATGTATTCTGCTTGTTGATGCTTTTGAAGGTCCCATGCCGCAGACGAGGTTCGTTCTCGAAAAAGCGTTGAGCATTGGCTTAAAACCCATAGTAGTGGTTAACAAAGTGGATAAGCCCAACTGTCGTCCGGAGGAGGTTTACGAAATGTCGTTCGACCTTATGTGTGCGCTCAATGCCACGGAAGATCAGCTTGATTTCCCTGTTGTTTACGGTTCTGCCAAACAAGGTTGGATGGGTCCCGATTACAATCATCCCACCAACGACATTACCTATCTTCTCGATACCATCCTGAAGACAATTCCTGCGCCGAAACAGCTTGAAGGTACGCCCCAGATGCTCATCACATCGCTTGACTATTCCAAATACACGGGCAGAATTGCCGTGGGTCGCGTTCACCGCGGAACGATACGCGAGGGAATGGACGTTACAATAGCCCACCGCGACGGCACACTCGAGAAAACAAGAATCAAAGAGCTTCACACGTTCGAGGGAATGGGTCATGCAAAGACCGAATCGGTTTCGAGCGGCGACATCTGCGCCATAATAGGTCTCGAAAACTTTGAAATCGGCGACACCATCTGCGATTTCGAAAACCCGGAGCCTCTGCCGCCCATTGCAATAGACGAGCCGACGATGTCTATGCTTTTCACCATAAACGATTCGCCTTTCTTCGGCAAAGAGGGTAAGTTCTGTACATCACGACATATACAGGACCGCCTGCAGAAAGAGCTTGAAAAAAACCTTGCTCTGCGCGTAAAACCGATTGCAGCCGACAAATGGATTGTTTCAGGGCGCGGTGTGCTTCACCTTTCGGTTCTCATCGAAACCATGCGCCGCGAGGGTTACGAACTTCAGGTAGGTCAGCCGCAGGTTATCTATAAAAATATCGACGGAGTCAAGTGTGAACCTATCGAGGACCTCACAATAAATGTCCCGGAAGAGTATTCGAGCAAAATGATCGACATGGTTACGCGCCGCAAAGGCGAAATGACGGTCATGGAAACGCAGGGCGACCGTGTGAACATTGAGTTTGACATTCCTTCGCGCGGTATAATAGGACTCAGAACAAATGTGCTTACCGGCAGTCAGGGCGAAGCCATAATGGCTCACCGTTTCAAAGAATACCAACCCTACAAGGGCGAAATCACAAGGCGAACAAACGGTTCGATGGTGGCTTTGGAAACGGGCACAGCCTTTGCTTACGCCATTGACCACCTTCAGGACCGTGGCAAGTTCTTCATAAATCCGGGCGAAGAGGTTTACGCCGGCGAGGTTGTGGGAGAACACGTTCACGAGAACGACCTTGTGGTGAACGTTACCAAAGCCAAACAGCTCACAAACATGCGTGCGAGCGGCGCAGACGAGAAAGCGAGAATCGTTCCGCCGGTTGTTTTCTCGCTCGAGGAAGCTCTCGAATACATAAAGGAAGACGAATATGTGGAGGTTACTCCAAAGAGCATGCGCATGCGCAAAGTGTTGCTCGACCATTTGGCACGCAAACGCGCAAACAAGTAATCCGAAGAACTATATACATTAATATATAAGAGCCTGTGCCGGACAACGATTTCGGCACAGGCTCTTTTGTATCATACAGCAACAAAAAAGCGCGGAAGAATCTTTTCCCCTGCGCTTATTTGTCTATGATTCCGTTCCTGATTACTTTACAGCGTCGTTGAGAGCTGCGCCGGCTTTGAACTTAACCACGTTCTTTGCGGGAATCTGCACTTTTTCCTTTGTTGCGGGGTTGAAACCTTCGCGAGCTGCGCGAGTGGCAACCTCAAAAGTACCGAAACCGATGAGAGCCACCTTGTCGCCGGCTTTCAAAGCGTTTTCAACAGCTCCGAGAGTGGCATCGAGAGCCTTCTTAGCGTCAACCTTGCTGAGAGCTGCGCCTTCAGCGATTGCATTAATCAATTCAGTCTTGTTCATAATCAATTTATTTAATGAGTTATTGTGTTCGTTTTTTGTTATTGCTCAAATCCTTACGTGTGTTACGCAAGCAAATATAAACAATGTTTGTTAAATTGGCAAAATAAAAAGCGCGTTTTTCCACTTTCCGCCATTTTTTTCTTTTCAAACGCCTAAAAAACACTCTGTAAAGGGCATTTGCACACACGCCGTGCCCGGAATTTCATAAATATGGCATATTTCCGCAAAAAAGACGCTTGTTTTTTCATTCTTTCCCCACACGGCGAAAAATACATGGCTTGTCGTAAAAAACATAAGGCACATATTTTGAAATACAAGCCATATATTTTAAAATATATGCCTTATATTTTCGAGAATCTCAAACACATGATTCACAACAACTTACACCGCCCCTCCATTTTCCTGTCATCTTTCTGATTTTCAACCTTTTGCACAAAACCGTTACATATTCGCGTTTCGCGGCAACGGTTGCGGACCTTATAATATAAATATGCAGTTTGCATTTCATCCCGCCATGAGGTGCGGTTGCGGCACGATTTGTCTAAGACATACGTCATTAATTCGGTCTATAAGGCATTATAATAATGTAATATGCCGATAATTTCATAACTTTGCCGTGAATTATATTCAGAAACACATTATGTTCAAGACACCGCCCGTTACAAAAAACCTGATTATCATCAACGTGATATTCTTCCTGGCTAAATACGTTTTCGAGCTTCGTGGAATGGATCTCGACTCCATGTTGGGGCTTCACTTCTTCATGGCACCGGATTTCAGACCTTATCAGCTGATAACATACATGTTCATGCACGCCAATGTGGAGCACATATTCTTCAATATGTTCTCTCTGTGGATGTTCGGAAGAATCATAGAGCAAACATGGGGCGAAAAGAAATTCATAATCTTCTATCTGGTCTGCGGCATAGGAGCGGGATTTACCCAGGAAATATGGCAGTTGGGACAATACTACGTGGAAGGACTGAACAACTACCATTTGGTAGACACCGGAACCTCTACAATGCCCATGAGCCAGTATCTGAACATGTGGACAACCATCGGAGCATCGGGAGCATGCTATGCCGTGATGCTGGCATTCGGTATGACCTATCCCAACGAAGTACTCATGCTCTTCCCCATACCCATACCGTTGAAAGCAAAATACTTCGTCATGGTGTGCATAGCCATAGAATTGTTCTCATCCTTCTCAACCAACGGAAATGTGGCACACTTCGCCCATCTCGGAGGCATGGCGTTCGCGTGGTTCTTCATACGCCACGAACGCCGCAAGCAAAGAATATTTGGCGGATGGGAAGAATACACGCCGCCGCGCGACAACTTTTTCAAACGCATGAGAAAGAAAATGACCGATTCGGGACACGAACCGTTCGGAAAACATGACAGCGACCACGAATACAATGCGCGCCGCGAGGAAAAACAACAGGAAATAAACAAAATTCTCGAAAAAATAAGAACTTCGGGATATGAAAGCCTGACCGAAGAAGAAAAACGCAAACTCTTCGACTCCGGAGAAAAATAAATGCTCGCAAGAATAAAGAAACTATCCACCTTTGCTGCCATGGTTGCCACCTCGGCAGCAATACTGGCAATGTGGGCAAGTGCATACAGCTCACACATCAACCCGCAACACTTCGGCTGGTATGACATATTGGGAATGGCATTCCCGATATTCGTATTCATAAACGCCGCAGCCCTCACACTTTGGCTCATATTCAAACCCAAGCTTGCACTTATACCATTATTCGGATTCCTGTGCTGTCTGAGCGATTTGAAAACCTACTGCCCGCTCAACATTCCGCAAAACCCGCCACAGGGAAGCCTGAAAATAATGTCATACAACGCACACAACTTTGACGGAATAGCGAAAGAAAACAAAAAAGAAGGAAAGCAGCAGATAATAGCCAACATAATAAATTCGAATGCCGACATTGTGTGCATACAGGAAGGCGACTGTTGGGAAAACTGGAAGCAGGTAGAGAAAAAACTACACAATATATATAAGTATACAGAGGTACTCGGTCAGGACTCTGCGCCTACCACCATGCGCTGTTTCTCGAAACTTAAAATCATAAAGGCACAACAGATAGCCTTTCCCCAAAGTTTCAACTCCGCCGTGGCTTTCTTCATGAAACATCCCCGGGGCGACACCATAATAGTGCTCAGCAATCACCTGCAAAGCGACAATCTCACCCCCGAAGAACTTAAAAACTATCACGCGCTCATGAAAGGCAAAAACGAAGCGGGACACAAAAAGTCGAAAACCGCCATACTCTCGCTCTTTCGCAAAGTTGCGCTCGCGGCAGAGAAACGCAGCACACAGGTGGACAGTATAATATCATTCCTGAACACACACACAAACACCCCCGTCATACTATGCGGCGACTTTAACGACACACCCATATCATATTCGCGCAGGGAAATAGCACGAAATCTGACCGATGCCTACGTGGAAACCGGATTCGGACCAGGATTCTCCTACACAAGCAACGGCATGCGGGTAAGAATAGACCACATAATGTGTTCGCACCATTGGAAACCCTATGCAGCCAAAGTATTAACCTATGCAAAAGGCTCCGACCACTACCCTATAACCGCATTCTTTAGTCTAAAAACCAAATAATACCCCCTCACACGCTTTCAAGTATTAAAAAAAATGTATATTTGCAAGCCTACTGCCAAAAGAAAAAAATAAAAATAATAATAAACCAAATGCAAAACAAAGGATTCATAAAGGCAATTGCAGTATTACTAACCCTAATCTGCATTTATTACCTCTCATTCTCATTTGTTACCAGCCACTTCACAAGCAAGGCTGAAAAAATGGGAGAGGTAGCCGGCGCACAATATCTTGATTCCATAAAGAACGAGAAAGTGTGGCTCGGCGCGTACACGTTCAAGCAGTGCCAAGAAATGCAAATCGGTCTTGGTCTCGACCTCAAGGGAGGTATGAACGTAATTCTCGAAGTATCGGTTCCCGATGTCGTAAAATCTCTTGCCGACAACTCTACCGATCCAAATTTCCTCAAAGCCATTCAACAGGCTTCGGAACAGTCTCAAAACAGTCAGGACGACTTTATCACGCTCTTCGTGAAGAATTATCAGTCAGTAGCGGGTAAAAATCATCTTGCAGAGGTATTTGCCACCCAACAACTCAAAGGACAGGTAGCAACTAACAGTACCGATTCACAAATAGAGAAGGTTCTTCGCAAAGAAGTTGCCGCAGCAATCGACAACTCCTACAAGGTGCTCCGCACACGTATAGACCGTTTCGGCGTAGCACAGCCTAATATTCAGACTTTGCAGGGTCAAATGGGTCGCATACTCGTTGAAATGCCGGGTATAAAGGAACCCGATCGCGTAAGAAAGCTTCTACAGGGAAGTGCAAACCTCGAGTTTTGGGAGACATACGACGGAAACATTATCATTCCCTATCTCTCGCAAATCGATGCCAAACTTGCAGCTTCAGGCAATGCTTCTGCCAAGGCTGACACTGCAAAAACAGAGCCCGCTGCCGAAGAAGTTGCAGCCGACACAGCGAAAGTTGAGAAAAATGCCAATGTAAATGCCGCTGCCGCGCTTAAAAATCTCGAAGCCGGCAAAGACAAATCGAAAGAAAATGCTAAAGCCGATGCCGATCTCAAAAAACAGCACCCGCTTCTCTCATCCATTTCGCCCGCACAGGGAGGAAGAGGCTGCGTAGTGGGATATGTTCTCGCACGCGACACAGCCGAGGTAATGCACATGCTTACTTCCGGCGAAGCACAGAAACTTCTTCCGAAAGATCTCAAACTTTGCTGGGGCGTTAAGCCGTCAGAGGTTAGCACAAAACAGGACGTATTCGAACTCTATGCCTTGAAAGTTACCGAACGTAACGGTCGCGCACCGCTCGAGGGCGATGTCATCACAACTGCAAAGGACGATTACGACCAATTCCACCGTCCCTGCGTCAGCATGTCTATGAACACCGATGGCGCACGCCGTTGGGCAGCCATTACAAAGAAAAACAAGGACCACGCAATAGCTATTGTTCTTGACGGATACGTTTACAGTGCTCCCAATGTAGAGAATGAAATCACCGGAGGTCAGTCGCAAATCACAGGACACTTCACTGCCGAAGACACAAAAGACCTTGCAAACGTACTGCAGTCAGGAAAGATGCCTGCGCCAGCCCACATTGTACAGGAAGACATCGTAGGTCCGTCGCTCGGACAAGAGTCTATTATTCAAGGATTCACCGCCTGCGTCATAGCATTCATAATCCTTATGATTTACATGTGCGCAATCTACGGAATGATTCCCGGTATGGTTGCAAACTGCGCATTGTTGCTGAACTTCTTCTTCACTTTCGGAGTTCTCACATCCTTCCAGGCAGCACTTACAATGTCCGGAATTGCAGGTATGGTGCTTTCGCTCGGTATGGCAGTCGATGCCAACGTGCTTATATATGAAAGAACAAAGGAGGAATTGCGAAGCGGAAAACTTGTAAAGAACGCCCTTGCCGACGGATACAAGCACGCATTCTCTGCAATCTTCGACTCCAACCTCACATCAATCATCACCGCATTCATATTGTTTAACTTCGGTACCGGACCTATTCGAGGATTTGCCACAACCCTTATCATCGGTTTGCTCGCCTCGTTCTTCACAGCCGTATGGCTCACTCGTATCGTTTACGAGCATTTCATGAACAAAGACAAGTGGCTTAACATCACGTTCACCACGAAACTTTCCGAAAACATCATGCGCGACCCGCACTACAACATTCTCGGTGCATCCAAGAAACTGCTCGTTGTGTGCGCAGCCCTGCTTGTTGTGGTATTCATCTCGTTTGGTGTGCGCGGTCTAAGCAAAGGCATCGACTTCACGGGAGGTCGCAACTACGTTGTACAGTTTGAGCAAAAAGTAACCCCCGAAGAGGTTCGCGATCTCCTTCAAAAAGAAGTTGGCGACCAGGCAAACGTTTCAGCAATTGCTCTCGGTACAGACGGCAAGACACTTCGCGTGTCAACCAACTATAACATCAACGACAATTCCAACGATGCCGACGCACAATCAGAGAAATTCGTTTATCAGGCTTTGAAGAAAGGTCATCTGCTTGCAGACTACGTAACTCTCCAACGCTTCATCGACCGCGACAACCGCGCCGGCGGCTCAATCATAAGCTCGCAAAAAGTTGGTCCGTCTGTTGCTAAAGACGTAACAAACGGTGCTATCATCAGCGTAATACTCGCACTCGTGGCAATATTCCTCTACATTCTTGCACGTTTCCACAACGTAGCATACTCAGTGGGAAGTACAATTGCACTAACAGTCGATACACTGCTCATCATCGGTATGTATTCCATTTGCTGGGGTTGGGTTCCGTTCTCACTTGAAGTTGACCAGACTTTTATCGGTGCAGTGTTGACGGCTATCGGTTATTCAATCAACGATAAGGTGGTTATCTTCGACCGTGTACGTGAATACTTCCACCTCTATCCCAAACGCGACAACCGCCGTATATACAACGACGCGCTCAACAGCACTCTCAGCCGTACAATAAACACCGGCGGCACAACACTCGTTGTTTTGCTCTGCATCTTCATCTTCGGTGGCGAAAGCATTCGCTCTTTCGCATTCGCAATGATTCTCGGTGTAATCTTCGGAACACTTTCCTCACTCTTCGTGGCATCACCTATTGCATATCTTGTCATGAAGCGTACACGCCGCGACACTGCTAATGTAAAAGCAGAGGAACCGGTAGCAGAAGCAAAAGGGATCTAAGCCTGAACATAACTTTATAATATAATTGTTGAGAGTATCTCGCCGGAGTCAACACAGACCCCGGCGAGATTTTTTATATCCTCTTACGTCCCATTTCCCATCCTGCACAAACCACATTCTATTTCCTCTGCTTCACTTCCCCTCTATCCCAAAGCACACTCACTCTCCTTTATTCCATTTCCATTCCGGCGCAAACCACACACTATCTCCTCCGTCCTGCTTTCTTTCTGTCGCAAACTACATCCTCTCCCCTCCGCCACATACCACAATTTCCACATTACACATCCGCATAAAAAACTTTCACATCCTTTTTTCCGCTGCAAATTCCCCTCATTTTCTCCCCCACTTCATCACTCTCAAAAAAAAACAAGGCATGTTGTAAAAAATACAAGGCACATATTTTAAAATAAGTGCCTTGTATTTCAAAATATATGGCTTGTATTTTTACGGGTAAAAGGCATACTGATTTTCAATCGCTTACAAAGGCGTGAAATTTCACTTACCAAAACAAAAAATCTCCGTCTGCAGAGAGTTATTCTGCATGGGCGGAGATTTTTTTGTTGTCCGATATGTTTTATGTCCGGCGCAGGCTATGGCACAAGCGGAACCAACGTCCGATCGTGCCGCGCATCACTTGCTATTACGCTTGTTTTTGCGCGGGCAAGGCATATAGTTTTTTCTTCAACCATGCCCTTACCGGTTCGTCATAGAGTTTCAGGAAAGCCCAAGCAATGCCTATAGCCACAAGCAGTATGCCTAAGTTCAGAACCACATGATGCCACACGGGAGAATCCTTGTGACTCGACACCCATGCCATTTGCATGTACATAAGCGGGAAATGCGTTATGTATAACGGGTAAGAAAGATTGCCGAGAGTCTCGCACCACTTTGCACTTCTCTTGTCGGTTGTCTTGCTACCCGCTCCTATCAGCACAATCACGGGAAACATCACCACAATGGCAAATACCTGATACAAGCCATCGGCTACACACGATTTCCCGCCTATTTGCGGCACTGCAAAGAGCACTACAAGCAGCAGCGAAGCCCACCAGAAACCGCCTCGAATGCCCAACGGACTTCCGCTCGGGTTTTCTTTTGTAATGAACTTGGGAAGCAGGCGCGAAATCAACAGACCGCAGAGAAAAGGATAGAGCAGTCGACTGAAACCAACATACATCTGGTCGGGAGTAATGCTCCACCCGCCGATGACATCATACTTCGGTTGCGCAAAAAATCCGAACACGTCCCACCCGAGAGCAAGATTCATGGTAAGGAAAGCACTTGCCACACACAACATGCCCAACACTACAGTAGGCAGACGGCGCAGAACGAATGCGTAAAGTATATTGCCGATATATTCAAAGGTTAGCGACCAGTTCGGACCGTTTAAGGAATTCGTCTCGCCCCATCCGCGAATGTCGAGACCCGTTCCGGCAGGAATCATAAGCAGTCCCAGCACTATGCACAAGAAGAATTTCCACGGCTCAGTGCCTCCTATCAGCGAGAAATAGTCGCTCTCGCCAAAGAAGAACAGACATGCCCCGAACAATGTGCCTGCCACCACCATTGGATGCAAACGTATAAGGCGGCGTTTGAAGAAACTCCACGTTGACATCCTGTCCCAACGGTCATCGTAGGCATATCCAATCACGAATCCCGACAACACGAAGAAAAAGTCCACGGCAAGGTAACCGTGATTTATGTGTTGCGTGCCGAAAAACGGGATGTAGGTTTCAAACCCATGGAAAAGAATTACCACCAGTGCCGCCACGCCGCGCAGTCCGTCAAGTATCGCGTAGCGCGGCTTTGATGCGAGATAAACATTTTTCTGATTCATTTTTTATATATCTGTTTTTGTTTTGCAATGATTGGACTTCTTACAAAACCACATGCACCGGGCAATTCTCACATAGTCCTGTGGTTCCGACGAAACATTAAATAAGAAGTCCGGAAACTTTCAAGTTCAAAGATAAGCCTTTCCTGCGACATACACACCCCTGTGGTTTGCATTTCGCAACTATCTTCTCCTACACGAATACGGCAAAAAACATGTATATTCCGACATGGAAAAAGACACACAGCTTGTTGTAAAAAACATAAGGCATATATTTTAAAATACAAGGCACTTATTTTAAAATAAGTGCCTTGTATTTTTTGCGAAAAACGACATCTGATTTTCAACAACTTACAAAGGGCAATTTTTAAGGCATTTTCAAGAGTTGCGTGAGGCACTTTATCTAAGCATTTTCCTATTTCCCCAGTTCCAGATACACAGACAGTAAAGAACCTGCCACGGCTGAAATCATCACAATCAGCACCTGCCACATGGCAAGACTCACCCTTATGTAATTGAAATCCGAAAATTCCTTGCGTTTCCAAACGGTGTAGTTTTCTTTCAGCCAGGAAAGGAAATCAATCAGTTCCTTACGCGGATTCCTACGAAACCAGTCGACCGTCTTTACCTCCAAAACCGGCTCATCCGCCCATGAAAAAGCACGAGCCCACTCCACTTCTTCACCTTTCAGCCCTATACAAACGACAAACTCGTTTTTGTTGCCGCCATGCCAGAAAGAACGCTGTTTGTCCACTATGTTCACCGAAGCGGTTGAGGCATCGAAAAGAAGAATGAAGAGATGCATCTCCACCTTTGGGGCAAAAATGGAATTGAATACGCGAAAAGCCCTTTCCGTGTTCGGGGCAATATTGAAATGACGAGAAAGAACGGTGGGCGCATCAAAATTATTTATTTCGGGATAGTCAATAAGCCCGAGCCTGTCGGCTTCCTCACCGGTTATTTTCTCAAAACGGAAAATAGAATTGGAGTTTCGGATTTTGTTGGTATATGAATGTGTCTCGGTTATAGTGAAAAGTTTTTCCGTGGGAGCACTTTCGGATTCGCGGGCTTCGGCATAATAAAAATGATGTCCGTATCTCACACCCCCTACAATCTCACTCCCGGACCATAAGTCGCCATGCCGGGGTGCGTTCCACGTTGTGCATATCAGAGAATACGATTTCGAACTTATCAGGTGGCGTGTGCCAATGTTGGTTTTGAAATAAAAAACCTCGGAATGGTGAGTATAAACCACCCTTCGCCTTTCGTGGGTATTGCCGTTCTTGTCCGTATAAGTTTCAACAATGACTTCTCTTTCCGTCCAAGGCTCTTCGTAAAAAAGTCCCCAAATAAATGCGCCCAGATATTCGGTGGCTTTTGTACGATTCCTATAACACAACCTGTGAGTCAAGCCTGCGGCAGCCCAACCCGAGACTAAAATCCAAGCATAAGGCTCCGGGGTGTCAATGCCGCAAACATAGAACACAAAAAGGCACACCACAGGCGGCATTAAATATGCTATGGCAACCATAAGACTACTTTGGTTGGAAAAAATCAGTCGTGGAATGTTAGCATCTCGTCATCTATGCCCGACTGCATGATGTTGTTGGTTGAAGTAGAAGCTATGACGGTATAGTCAATTGCAGACTTGTTACGGATGAACCAGCATGAAGGATATTGTTCAAGCAATGCCGCACGCTGATTAATAATATCAAGCATACGGGTTTGCTCTGTGTTGAACGCTTCGCGCTGAACTTCTATCGACTGCATGAGATCTCCGTAAAGCGAAGTGTCGAACGTGGGGTTCTGTTCCTGAATCCATTTCATCATTCCTCCGTTGTCGCCGGAATATCTTCCCGCAATCAAATCGGGATATATCTTTTCGAAAGCCTTACGATACTCGGTGGACACATTTGCTTTCTCCCGAATGATTTTGAACACTTTGTCGCGCACCGATTTTATTTTTCCGCGCTGCGCTTCAGCCTCTTTGCGCAGGGCTATTTCCTTGTTGTTGTACGAAAAAAACATCACCAACAATATTATGGCGAATACCGCAACACACATAATGAGAATGATACTTGCTGACATGGATTGTAATGGTTTTGTTACGCCTTCAGCCCGCAGACGCAAGGTTAATGTTTTTGTTTTTCACGCAGGGCTGACGTTTTTCTTAGGAAATCGCTGCGTGTTAATGCTTGTGGTTTGCTATATTGAACTTTATATCAACTACAAAGGTAGTTATTTTCAGGAAAAGCAGGGATTTTCGCAAGTCGATTTCACTTAAGCGAAAAACATTTTGAACTGCATGTTTGCCAAAGAAGGAAACAGCAGGAGACACTCCCCTTATTTGCAAACCGGAGTTTGAGAAATTCCCCACTCCGGGAAATTGAATGTTTTTATCGCCGTAGTTTATTGCTTTTTAAGCGTTTTGCGTAATAAAAAAAAGTATTTGTTGAAATTTATTTTTACAAAAAGTAGTAATTCGTGGGGCGAAGTGGTGAAAAGTTGCTAATTTTGGCGAATTAAAATAGGACTATTGTAAACATACTATAGCTTAACATCTGACAAACAATGCGTTTCACGGGTACCATAGAGGCTAAGGCCGATGCAAAAGGCAGAGTATTTTTCCCTGCAATGTTCCGCAAGGTTCTTGCATCGGCAGGCGAGGAACAACTTGTGCTTTCGCGCGATGCTTTTCAGCCTTGCCTTGTGCTGTATCCCCGGAGTGTTTGGGACGAACAACTCGATAGTTTACGCGCTGGTCTGAGCCGCTGGAACGCGCGTCAGCAAATGATAATGCGCGAATTTGTTTGCGATGTCGAAACGGTAACTCTTGACGGCGGGGGAAGGTTTCTCATACCCAAACGCTACGCCACCAAAGCCGAAATTAAACAGGACGTAGTATTTCTCGGAATGGACGACACGGTTGAAATATGGTCGCCCCGTCTGTTGGAAGAGCAACGTATGCCTGCGGAAGAGTTCGCAAAAGAATTGGAAAACCTAATGAATGCCCCACAATGAACGAAGTGTGTCCGAAATATCATGTTCCCGTAATGCTGATGCAGAGCGTCAATGCCATGAATATAGGCAACGGCAATTACGTTGACGTAACTTTTGGCGGCGGCGGACATACACGCGAAATATTGAAACGTATGGGCGAAGAGGCGCATTTGTTTAGTTTTGATCAGGATGCTGATGCCATAGCCAATATGCCCGACGACAACAGGTTCACGTTTGTTTATTCGAATTTCAGATACCTTGAAAATTGGATGAACTACTACGGCGTGGAAAAAGTTGACGGAATTATGGCAGACCTCGGGGTATCAAGTCATCATTTTGATGCTGCCGAAAGAGGTTTTACCTTTCGCGCCGACGCTCCGCTCGATATGCGAATGAACCAACGTGCCAAGATGACAGCAGCACAATTCCTGAATTCTGCCGAAGAAGAAAGGATTGCTTCGGTACTTTACAATTATGGCGAACTCCGCAATGCTCGTCGCATGGCTTCTGCCATTGTAAAATCGCGGACAAAGAAACCTGTTGAAACCACTGCGGAATTTGTGGAGATGCTCGAGCCTTTCATGGGCAGAGACAAAGAGAAAAAAGAACTGGCGTGTGCCTTTCAGGCATTGCGCATTGAGATAAATGACGAAATGGGAGCGTTGCGCGAGATGCTCGAATCTGCCATATCGCTTCTGGCAAAGGGTGGAAGACTTGTTGTGCTTACTTATCATTCGCTCGAAGACCGTATGGTGAAAAACTTTATTCGCAGCGGTAACGCGGAAGGCAAGGTGGAACAGGATTTTTACGGAAATCGCATTGTTCCTTTGCGTGCCGTCAACAACAAAGTCATAGTTCCGTCGGCAGAAGAAATAGCCGCAAATCCGCGCAGCCGCAGTGCAAAATTGCGTGTGGCTGAAAAACTGTAACAAAATAAAACAGCACAAACTATATGTCCGGCAAATCAGAAAAAGACAGCAAACGGAACATGCAGCAGGAAGCTGCAGGCACCGGAGGCAAAAGCTCCGCCGGGGCACAGGAGAAGAAACGCGCCAAAAAGCAATATAAGAAAAACTTTACAGGTCTCTTGTTTGGCGAATTCCTTACGAGCGAAGTTCTGAGAAAGAATATAGGATTCATACTTCTCGTAGCGTTCTGCATGCTTCTTTATATAGGCAACGGATATTCAAGCCAGCAAGAACTTATAGAGCTGAACAAACTGAAAGAAGAGGTTGAGGATGTGAAATACAACGCCTTGATACGCTCAAGCGAGCTTCTGGAAAGAAGTCGTCAGAGTCATATCGAAGAACATCTCAAATCCATTGGCGATACCATGCTTCAAACTGCCACAATATCGCCATTCGTAATAAAAGTGGACACAACAGAATGAAAAGCAAGTTTCCCGAAAAAAAAGTAATGACCCGATATTTTTGCGTGGCGGCAGTCTTTGTAATTGCCGGCATAGCCATATTGGGCATGACTGCAAAGATTATGTTCGTGGAACGTGACTATTGGGAAAAAGTGGGGCTGCGTTTTGTAAAACGTAACGTGGAAATAAAACCTGTACGCGGCACGATATATTCTTCTGACGGGGAAGTTCTTGCTTCTTCACTCCCAGAATTCAAGATTTTCATGGATTACGTGGTAGTGGAAAAGGATTCTGTGCGCCGCATAAAGGAACAACATTGTCGCGATTCGGTATTTCAGTCAAAAGTTGACGAAATAAGCGAGGGACTTCACAAGATATTTCCAGAAAAATCAGCAAGGGAATTCCGCAAAAATCTCATGGAAGGTTGGGAGAAAAAGAGTCGCAACTGGCCAATATACCACAAGAGAATTTCTTATACCCAATATCAGGCGGTGCGCAAGCTTCCTGTTTTCAGTTTGCCCGCTTATCGCGGAGGTTTTCATTGCGAAAAGATAGAACAACGCACAAATCCTTTCGGTTCTCTGGCTCGCCGCACAATAGGTGCGCTATATGCGGGAAAAGATTCGGCACGCTACGGATTGGAACTTGCCTACGACTCCGTATTGAGAGGCAAACCCGGCGTAAGCCACAGGCAGAAGGTTTTGAACAAATACATAAATATCATTGACCGTCCGCAGGAAGACGGTTACGATATAGTTTCCACCATTGACGTAGGCATGCAGGACCTTGCCGAGAAAGCACTCGTTGATCAACTGAAGAGTATTGATAATGCGCAGGTAGGCATGGCGGTTCTAATGGAAGTAAAAACCGGCGATGTAAAAGCTATAGTTAACATGGAACGCTGCAAAGACGGGAACTATCGCGAGACTAAGAACTATGCCGTAAGCAATCTTTTGGAGCCGGGATCTGTTTTCAAAACTGCGTCTTTTATGGTGGCTTTTGATGACGGCTATCTTCATCCGAACGACATGGTAAATACCGGTTGCGGCAAAGTAAATATGCACGGACGCGAAATGAAAGATGCTTCGTGGAATACCAAAGGCGGATACGGAGTTATAAGTGCGGCGGAATGTATAAAGCATTCCTCAAATGTAGGAGTGAGTGAACTTATAGACAAATACTATTTCAATCAACCCGAAAAGTTTGTAAACGGTCTTTATCGCGTAGGTATTGCCGACCCTTACCCTATAGATATTCCCGGATGGGCAAAACCCAACATCCGCCACCCTAAAAAGGACCGCAGCAATTGGTCTAAAACAGCTTTGGCATGGATGAGCATTGGCTACGAAACGCAAATTCCGCCAATACGCACGCTTGCCTTTTATAACGGCATTGCAAACGGAGGAAAGATGTTGCGTCCGCGCTTTGTAAAAGCAAAGAAACGCAACGGCGAACTGATTAAAGAGTATCCCGTAGAGGTTGTTCGCGAACGCATGTGCTCGTCAACGGCATTAAAAGACATACAATATTGTCTCAGTCTTGTAACCCAACCAAAAGGTTCAGGACACAGGGCTTCGTCCAAATACTTTCCTGTATCAGGAAAAACAGGGACGGCGCAAATTTGGACAAAGCACGGAAGAACCTCAAGCTATCTGGTAAGTTTTGTGGGGTATTTCCCGGCAAATGCACCAAAGTATAGTTGCATTGTATGCATACAAAAATCTTATCCCGCCTCGGGTGGCGGACACTGCGGACCGGTGTTCAAAAGAATTGCAGAAGGAGTAATGGCGCGCGAAAGAAATTGGGATTTGTCTTCTGCCCGCGATGCTCAACGTTCTTCACAACCTTTTGTACACAACGGGGATATGACTGCGGCAAAAAACGTATTGAGCGAACTGCACATACCATACTCTTCAGATAATCTTGGAAACAAGACATGGGGAACCGTTGCTGCAGACACGAATGAGATTATTCTTTCGGGCAACAAGGTTAACAAAAACGTTGTTCCCAATGTTGAGAATATGGGACTCCGCGATGCTTTGTTTTTACTTGAAAGTTTAGGAATGAAAGTTTCTGTAGAAGGTAAAGGAAAAGTAGTAAAACAAAGTTTGTCGCCGGGCTCACATTTCAGAAAAGGAACATGTATCAGCATTTCCTTGGAAGGGAACAACAAAATCCGGCAAAAGGAAACAGAAACATTGGAACCGCAAAACGAGACTACGGAATCGGAACAAAAGAACGACAGCAGTAGCTCCAAGAAAGTTTCCCCTGCTTCACCTACCGGCAGAGAGAATAATAAAAAGGAAAACAAGCCGACCGTAGCCGAAACTAAAAAAGAAAAGAGCAAAAAGAATTAGGATATGAAACTACAAGATGTATTGCAAAAGGTAGAGCCTAAGGAAATAACAGGTGCATGCGACATTGAAATTTCAGGAGTTCAAATAGATTCCCGACAAATTACTAAAGGCGATTTATTTGTTGCCGAACGCGGCACACAGGTAGATGGTCATAAATTCATTCCCGCCGCAATAGAAAAAGGCGCAGTGGCTGTGGTTTGCGAGGAAATCCCTACAGAATGCCCAGCAGGAGTAACTTTTATAAAAGTTACCGACTCAGAAGATGCAGTGGGACCGATTTGTACACAATTTTATGGCGATCCTTCAAAACATATTAAACTTGTAGGAGTAACCGGAACAAACGGAAAAACCACGATAGCCACTTTGCTCTATAACATGTTTAGAGAAATGGGGTACAAATGCGGTCTGTGCTCCACCGTTTGCAATTACATAGACGGCGAAGCCATTCCTGCACATCAGACAACCCCCGACCCGGTAACCCTTAACAAACTTCTGGGAACAATGGTTAAGAGAGGTTGCCAGTATGCCTTTATGGAATGCAGCAGCCACAGCATAGCCCAAAAACGAATAGGCGGACTTTCGTTTGCTGGAGGTATTTTCACAAACCTGACACGAGACCACCTTGACTATCACAAGACTTTCGAGAATTATCGCGATGCAAAGAAAGCTTTCTTTGACGGTCTGCCTAAAAAAGCTTTCGCAATTACTAACGCCGATGACAAAAACGGAATGGTAATGGTACAAAACACAGCAGCAACGGTCAAGACATATTCCGTTAGAAGCATGGCAGATTTCCGCGCAAAAATAGAAGAAATGTCATTTGAAGGAATGCTTCTAAATATAGACGGACACGAAATAAGTGTTTCATTTGTCGGAAAATTCAATGTTTCAAACCTGCTCGCTGTCTATGGTGCTGCAAGGATGTTGGGAAAAGACCCGATAGAGATACTTACAATTTTAAGTAAACTCCACAGCGTTGCAGGAAGATTCGAAACCTTGCGTTCGCCGCGCGGATATACAGCAATCGTTGACTACGCCCACACTCCCGATGCTCTCATAAACGTTTTGTCGGCAATTCATGAAGTATTGAAGGAAAGCCGCAACACCAAGAGCAAAGTAATAACCGTGTGCGGTGCAGGAGGGAACCGCGACAAAGGCAAACGCCCCATTATGGCAAGTGAAGCCGCAGACCGCAGCGACCGCGTGGTTATCACGAGCGACAATCCCCGTTTTGAAGAACCGCAAGCTATAATTGACGACATGCTTGCAGGACTTACACCCGCACAAAGCAAGAAAGTTCTGACCGTTGTTGACAGACACGAAGCCATAAAGGCTGCCTGTATGATGGCTAACCAAGGCGATGTTATACTTATAGCAGGCAAAGGGCACGAAGACTATCAGGAGATAAAAGGAGTAAAACATCATTTCGACGACCGCGAGGAAGTGAGAAAAGTGTTTGAGACCGAGAAATAATCACAACTAAATAAAAACATATCACGATAAGATAATTATATATGCTATACTATCTGTTCAGATTCTTGTCGGACTTCGGAGTTCCCGGTTCGGGAATGTGGTCCTACATATCGTTCCGTTCCTTGCTGGCATTTATTGTGGCTCTTCTGATTTCCGCATGGTTCGGTCAGCACTTTATCAGTTACATGCGTCGAAAGAACATAAGCGAAACACAACGCGATGCAAGTATCGACCCGTTCGGAGTACAGAAACAAGGAGTGCCTTCCATGGGCGGAATAATCATTATTGTTTCTATTCTCGTGCCGTGCCTTTTGCTCGGACGACTGAGAAACATTTACATGCTCCTCATGCTTCTCACAACGGTTTGGTTTGGTGTTCTCGGCTTTGCCGATGATTACATAAAAATCTTCAAGCACAACAAAGACGGACTCCACGCCAAAGCAAAAATATTAGGTCAGGTAGTACTCGGACTTGCCGTGGGACTCACGCTTTACCTCAGTCCGGATGCCGTTATTCGCGAAAACATCACCACGCAGCGCAGCGCAAACAACACAGAGGTCATTGTTCACAAAAGCGAGCCTGTAAAGTCTACCATAACTACCATACCGTTTTTCAAAAACAACAATTTGAGCTATACAAACATCATGTCGTTTTGCGGAAAGTATAAAGGCGCAGCGGGATGGATTCTTTTTGTATTGGTAACGGTGCTTGTAATAACCGCGGTGTCCAATGGCGCGAACCTTAACGACGGAATGGACGGTATGGCGGCAGGAAATTCGGCAATAATAGGAGTGGCACTCGGACTTTTGGCTTATGTGTCAAGCCACATACAATTTGCTTCATACCTTAATATAATGTACGTACCGGGGTCGCAGGAACTTGTCATCTTTGCCTCGGCTTTTGTAGGCGCACTCTTTGGCTTTTTGTGGTATAATGCCTACCCGGCACAAATTTTTATGGGCGACACCGGCAGCCTTACCATAGGCGGAATAATAGGAGTGTTTGCCATTATAATACATAAGGAGCTGTTACTCCCCATTCTGTGCGGAATTTTCCTCGTTGAGAGCCTCAGCGTAATCCTTCAGGTTGAGTATTTCAAACTTGGCAAACGTCGCGGTGTCAAACAGCGTTTGTTCAAGCGCACTCCCATTCACGACAATTTCCGCGTGCTTCCTTCGCAGCTCGATCCCTCGTGCAGATATCTGCTTAAAGGCTGGCCCAAAACTCCGTGTCATGAAAGCAAGATTACGGTGAGGTTTTGGATTGTTACGATTCTTCTTGCTGCTTTTACCATAATTACATTGAAAATCAGATAAACGACTTATAAAACAAACGATATGGCTGCTAAAAAATTGATGTCTGTATTGGGTGCCGGCGAAAGCGGTGTCGGTGCCGCCGTGCTGGCGCAGAAAAAAGGTTACGATGTTTATGTTTCCGATTCCGGAGCTATTAAACCCAAATACAAGGAAATGCTCGAGCATTATGGTCTGAAATACGACGAGGGAAAGCATAACGAGGAATTAATCCTCTCTTCTGCCGAAGTGGTAAAAAGCCCCGGCATTCCCAAGGAAGCTCCCATTGTGAGGAAAATAGAAGAAAAAGGAATAAACATCATTTCCGAAATAGAACTTGCAGGGCGTTACACCAACGCCAAGATGATTTGCATCACCGGCAGCAACGGAAAAACCACAACCACATCGCTTGTATATCATATTTTGAAGTCGGCGGGATTTAATGTGGGACTTGCAGGAAACATCGGTCGCAGCCTTGCGCTTCAGGTGGCAGAGGAAAACTTCGACTACTACGTAATAGAATTGTCTTCGTTCCAATTGGACAACATGTATGACTTCCGCGCAAACGTTGCGGTGCTTCTCAACATAACTCCTGACCATCTTGACCGCTACGATTTCAATTTCCAAAACTACACAGACGCAAAGATGCGCGTCATTCAGAACCAAACCGAGGACGATGCCTTTGTATATTGGATGGATTCCCCAGTCATAGCCCAAGAACTCAAGAAATACGACATCAAGAGCCGCACGTGTCCGTTCTCTGCCATTAAGAAAGACGGCGCGATTGCTTATGCAGAAAAGGGCGAGTATGTCATTGAGCAGCCCACGCCTTTCAACATGGAACTCGAATCTCTTTCGCTGACGGGCAAACACAATCTCTACAACTCTCTTGCGGCAGGCATTACCGCAAAGTTGGCAGGCGTGAGTAATGAAGATTTGCGCAAGAGCCTTTCCGACTTCCCCGGTGTGGAACACCGCTTGGAAAAAGTGGCAAAAGTGCGCGGCGTGCAATACATAAACGACTCCAAAGCCACCAATGTGGATGCCTGCTGGTACGCACTTGAAAGCATGACAACTCCGGTAGTTCTGATTCTCGGAGGAAAGGACAAAGGTAACGACTATACCCCCATCAAAGAAATGGTAAAGAAGAAATGCCGCGCACTTGTCTACCTCGGTGCCGACAACACCAAACTCCACAAGGAATTCGACTCACTCGGCGTGCCGGTAGTGGACACTCACGACATTGACACCTGTGTAAGCGAATGCTACAAGCAGGCTCAGCCCGGCGACACGGTATTGCTTAGCCCCTGTTGTGCGAGTTTCGACCTTTTCCACAACATGGAAGAGCGTGGCGAGCTGTTCAAAAAAGCCGTCAGAGCACTTTGATTAAACTTCTAATTCTGCAAAGGAGGCTGCATAACTTATGAAAAAACTCTCGGGACTGTTCTTGGGCGACCGTGTTATATGGATTGTGTTCTTTGCACTCTGTATAATTTCGGTGGTTGAGGTTTTCAGCGCACTCAGCACCCTCACATACCAAAGCGGAAGCTATATTTTGCCCATAGCCCGCCACGCCGCGTTCCTCATAACAGGCTTTGTGGTGGTGCAAATAGTTCACCGCCTGCCCTGTCGCTATTTCAGAGCCATGCTTCCCTTTGCCGTGCTGGCATCAGTGCTTCTGCTCGTACTCCTTCAGTTAGGTTTCGGAATAACACTCAATGGCGGCGCGAGATGGTTCAATTTTTTCGGCATTCCTCTGCAGCCGTCCGAAATAGCCAAAGGCACACTCGTTGTCTACACCGCCCTCGTACTATCGTGGTATCAGACAGATAAAGGCGTGGCACCCGGCACATTCAAAAGAATATTCATTCCCACGCTCATAACGTGCTGTCTCATCGGTCCGGAAAACTTCTCTACGGCAGCCCTGTTGTTTCTGGTCATAACCATAATGATGTTCATTGGTCGCGTGTCGGTCGTAAGCATAGGCAAAATGCTCGGAGTGATAGCCATAATCATCTCTCTGTGTGTTGTGTGGCTTCTCTCCATGTCCAAGGAGCAATCGAGGGAAGTGGCAAAGCTTCCGTTTCTTTTCAAGCGCGTTCCAACGTGGAAAAGCCGACTGGAAGACGGACTCCATTCCAAGAACACCAAAAAACTTTCGCCCAAAGATTTCGACATAGACGCAAAAGCGCAGAGAGGACATGCCAACATAGCCATAGCCTCAAGCAACATAATAGGAAAAGGACCGGGAAACTCGGTGCAGCGCGATTTCATTCCGCAAGCCTATAGCGACTTTATTTACGCCATAATAGTGGAAGAACTCGGGCTTGTCGGAGCTACGGGCGTAATGATACTGTATCTTCTGTTGCTGCTGCGCGTGGGATACATAGCCCGAAGCTTCACCGAAAGCAGCTTCCCGCCATTTCTCGCCATGGGACTCGCCCTGCTCATGGTTACACAGGCTTTGGCAAACATGTTTGTGGCAGCCGGTCCGTTCGTAACAGGACAACCGCTCCCCCTTATCTCTCGCGGCGGAACGTCAACCCTTGTAAATTGCGCATACATAGGAATGATTCTCAGTGTAAGCCGTCTTGCCAAAAAGCAGGAGCGCAAACGCAAAGCCGCAACGCTCATTGCGCCGGCAGTGCAACCCGAAATGCCGGAAACAAAAGAGGAACATCCCGAATACATTCCTCCCGCCGAGCAAACCGCAAGAGAAATAGCATCGGGCAACTTCGAAACCCCGGATACCGAACAGGAATAAGCCCTAAACATAGGGCATTTTGCCCCGGCGGAAAGCCTCGAAAAACGGCTTTTGTAAGACATTCTTTTTCATATACTTATAAACAGCAAAAATACAAGCCATATATTTTAAAATATATGGCTTGTATTTTGAAATAAGTGCCTTGTATTTTTTACAAGATGCCTTATGTTTTTTTTCGCACCTTGAAACGCACTTTTTTTGTCCCTGTTTTGAAGTTATTTTTACGGGTTCGCCGGGTCAGGATAGCCATAAGCCTATGGCGAGATACAACCCGTAAAGAAGTATGTTGCGCGAGGTGAGGGCGAGAACCTTGTTGAGTTCGCGCCCGTGGTTTATGGTTACCATGGTTTTCCATGTGGCTACATGGGGAACAAGGTAGAACAAAGGCACGACGGCTGCCGCATATTTCCCGAAGAATGCAAGCGAAAGCGAGAGCACGCAGGCTGCTATGCCGAGGAACAGGTACAGCTGTTGTCCGAACTTTTCGCCGAACATAACGATTATCGTGCGTTTGCCGCTCTGTCTGTCGGTGTCGCGGTCGCGATAGTTATTAAGCACGAGGAGTGTGTCGGTTACCATGCCGCACGCAACGGCGCAGATTATTATGGAAATGTTTATTTCGGAGGTTTGCAGATAGTAGGTAGCCGTTACGGGAACTATTCCGAAGAATGCAAGAACCAGCAGGTCGCCGAGACCTATGTAGGAAAACAGTGTGGTGTAGAGAAAAGCAAACAGCACGCATGCTCCGCCCAGAAACACGAGCCACATTCCGGCTTCGCGCACCAGCAGACAGCCGCATAAGCAGGCGAGAGTTACCACAAAAACTATTCCTACACGCATTGCCGTGGGTGAAATCCAGCCTTGCGCCGTGGCACGTTTGGGACCGAGACGGTCTTCTCTGTCCGAGCCGTGCATGAAGTCGTATATGTCGTTAATGAGGTTTGAGGCTATCTGCATTAGTGCTGCGAAAATCATGCAGACAACCGCTGGAAAGAGTTTGAAACCGCCGTCGGCGTATGCCATGGCGCACGCCACGACCACGGGAATCACTGCCGCGCTGAGGGTCTTGGGACGTATGGCAAGCAACCATGCTTTCGGCGAATTTCTTTTTACGTTGTTTTCATTCATTTCGAGATATGGTCTATTGGAAATCTACTACGGTTATTCCGCTTCCGCCAAACTGAACATGTTCGTCGTGGAAGGAAACGTTTCCCGGCACAGTGCGCAGATATTGCCGTATTACTTCGCGCAATGCGCCCGTACCCGTGCCGTGTAATATTCTTATTCGCGCCACGCCCAACAGTTGCGCATCGTCAACGAAGGACATTACGGTTCGCAAAGCCTCATCGCCGCGCATTCCGCGCACATCTATGTCGGGTTTGAAATTGTTCTTGCGCTCGTCCACAGCCTTCCGCGTGGAGCGGCTTAGGTATGCCGCATCCTGCAAAACCTTTTTCTCGGGCGCAGAGTCCAACACCAGGCGTTTTGCATCGACCACCACCTGCATTGTGCCGAATACCACTACTGCTTTTTTGCCGGATATTTCTTTCAGCAAACCTATGGAAGTTTGTCCTTTTATTCTTACGTAATCTCCCGGACGGGGTGTTCCCGAAATTTTTACGGTTTCAGTATTTCTTGGCTGGGATTCGCCCTGTTTGCTGTCAGTACGGCGGCGACGTTCTTCACGGCGTTGTTTGCGCCGTTGTATCTGTTCCATTTTGCGCTGTATGACATCCTCCTGCGAATCTGCGTTAACATCGGCAACTTCTTTCTTGAAATCCTCAAGTTCACGGCGTACCTCGCGCGTTTTCTCGCGTTCCGCCTGAATTTCACGTATGGAGCGAATGGTATTTTCTATCTTGGCATTCGAAGCATCGAGAAGTTGGCGTGCATCTTCCTTTGCCTTGGCAATGACTTCCTTGCGGCTGGTTTGGAGTTCCTGCATTTCGCGCTCGTAACGGTTAATTATCTCTTCGAGACGCTTTTCCTGCTGATGAACTTTCTGACGTTTCGATTCCCAATAGCGTTTGTCGCGCACAATGTCAAGCAAATATTTGTCGCTGTCAATGTAGTCTTTTCCCACAATTTGTGAAGCATCTTCGATGACATCCTGCGGAATGCCGATTTTCTTTGCTATCTCCACGGCAAAGGAACTTCCGGGTTGACCTATCTGTAATTGGAACAACGCCTGCATCTTTTCACGGTCGTAGAGCATTGCTCCGTTAACCACGCCCGAGTGTCCGTCGGCATAACGCTTCAGATTTTGATAGTGGGTTGTTATAATGCCGTATGTGCCGCTTGCAATGAAACGTTTGAGAATTGCCTCGGCGAGCGCACCGCCTATCTGCGGTTCCGTGCCGCCTCCGAATTCATCAATAAGCAGCAGACTACGCGGCGAAGCATGCTTCATCATCATCTTCATGTTCAAAAGATGCGAAGAATATGTGCTGAGCTCGTTGGTAATGCTCTGCTCGTCGCCAATGTCAATAAATACACTGTCGAAAACGCCTGTTTTTGAATTTTCGCGCACCGGTATCGGCAAACCGCACTGAAGCATGTATTGCAAGAGCCCCACAGTTTTAAGGCAAACCGATTTTCCTCCCGCATTAGGACCGGAAATTATTAGAATTCTGCGACTTGAAGTTATTTCTATGTCGAGCGGCACAACTTTTCCCCCACGTCTTTTGAGCGAAGCGGAAAGTATGGGATGCACAGCCTGTACCCAGTCTATTACAGGATTGTCGCTAACGGGCGGTTGTACGGCTTGCATGCTTTCGGCAACAAGTGCCTTGGCGCGTACAAAGTCAATCTCGCCCATGAAATGGTAACTCGGTATAATGCTGCCTATTTGCGGACGAATCCAATCGGTCAGTTCTTTTAGGATTCTTATAATCTCACGTTGCTCCGCGCTTTGCAATTCGCGTATGCGGTTATTGGATTCCACAACTTCGGTCGGCTCTATAAATACAGTTTTTCCTGTAGCGGATTCATCGTGTATTATGCCGCGAAACTTACGTTTCAAAGACGGGGCAACGGGAATGACAAGTCTGCCGTCGCGTATGGTGGGAGTAACGTCCTTGTCAATAAGTCCGTCGCGCTGCGCAGTGGAAATAATGGTGCGAAGAGAATGTGAAATACCCCTTTTGGCACTCTCTATTTCCGAGCGAATGCGTGCAAGTTCGGGCGAAGCGTTGTCTTTGATTCTTCCGTACTTGTTTAGAATGGCATCGGCGCGTTTTACAATCTCGGGAAAAAGAACAACACCGTCAACCAAACGCAACAAGGCAGGATAAGGTGAAGAATCTTCCTCGTCTGACGAACCACGTTTCAGGAAATTCACAATATCTGAAATGGTTGAGAGCGAACGCTTGAGGTCAAAAACTTCAAGCTCTTCGAGATGTGTGCCCTCAAGACGTATTCGCATTAGAGACTGACGTATGTCTATGAAATTTTCCACGGGAAAGTCGTCCTCTTCGTTGAGAATCTGGCGCATTTCCTTCACCTGCTCAAGACGTTCACGGATTTCATCGCCCTCATAAAGCACCTCCATTTTATTGATGCACTCCACGCCGAGTTCCGAAAGGCAACGCCCCTTGAGCATAGTGCGAATTTCGTTGAAACCAATCTTTTCCTCGAAATTATCGGGATATATCATTATATTCTAACTTATTATCTAAATATTAGCACCTTAACTTGCTGCAAAATTACTAAAAATGCAAATGCCCTCAAAAAACCTTTGTCATAATTTGTCCGTTTGCTCGGGTTTCGTTAATTTTGCAACGTCAAAAAGCGGCGGTTCGTGCCGCAGAAGACAAGGAGAGATGGTAGAGTGGTCGATTACACCGGTCTTGAAAACCGGCATACGGCGACGTATCGGGGGTTCGAATCCCTCTCTCTCCGCACAGAGTCCTGTAAGTCGATAGATTTGCAGGACTTTTTTATTATAATCCTGGCGTGCCCTTCAAAAAGAGATTCAGGCTTTGCTCTTGCAATAGAGCTGGATGATAAGGGAAAAGGATTGGTGGATTGGAAGGAAGTGTGAAAAAGCCAAAGGGCTGGACTCCAAATCCGGAATCCAGCCCTTTGACGCTCTTTTCATTATCTGTTTCTATAGCAGACGATGGTGTCAGTCATCGCCCCACTTACCGCTGTGCGATTCTCCCCACAAGCCTTCGTTTTCAGTCTTGGTCGTTTGCTCGTCTTTCACCTCAAAGTTGCCGATACATTCTCCCTTGGTACTTCCTTTGAATACGCTCGCCGTTACGATGCCTCCGTTGCAGAGAGGAGCCTCGAGCTGTATCTCATTAATTTCTGGAGTTATATAGTTCTTCTTCATTTTGCGTAACTGTTATTGTTGTCTTATCTGATTATTATCTTCTTTCCGTTCACTACATATATTCCCTTAGGCAATCCCTCCAGGCTGCAACTGCGGCGCACCATCTGTCCGTTCATGTTGAACACGCCCTCTATGCCGCGCTTATATGATGTGCAGTCGGTGCTGCCGTGTATGTCGGCGATGCCTGTGGTGCTGTCTTCCACTCCGTCGATGAGCAGCGAAACCCGGCTCAGTTTTCCTTCGGAAGAAGTATTGCCCGGCAGCTCAAACCAACAGCGGAATGCCTTCAGTCCGTATGAATACCGCTCGCCGCCGTTTTCTTTATTGCCGCTTGGCACCTGTATCAGCTTTCCCCTATACATGAAGTAGTCGCCGTTGAGGTCGTCTCTGCCCGAGATTATCTTGCCATTCTCGTATGTCTTCGCCATAGTGCCTTTGCAGACCATCGTGCCATGGCCACCGCCGGTGGCATCGAATGTTGTTTTTGACTCCCAATTGGTGGTGTTTAAATACTCATTCAGCTTCTTCCTGTCGAGCGACACCATCGTGATGTCGTAGTGGTCGGCAGGAACGGTCTTCGTCAGTCGGTTGTTTTCGTCGGAAGACGGTTTGTAGTCAGTGCCCAGCCATTCGCTGTTGTCCTCGCCTGCTGATGTATAGAAGCGTTCTACGGTGTAGGCTGGCGACTTCACCTGTGTATATGGCGGGAAAACGATATATGGCTCGAATGCTGTTACCATCACGTCATCGTCGTTCTTTGGCTCCACGGTCACGAACTGTACGCTGTTTTCCGTCAGTGCTGTAAGCTTTGCCACCTTCACGGCATCTCCGAACGTGCGCTTCATCTGTCCCCATGTTAGGTCTACGGGCAGAATAAGCGAGTTCCACATATTGGCGTTCAGCTTACGGTTCAGATGCAGCACGGTGTTCTTGTATTCGTCTGCAGCCTCGGTCAGATAGCGCAGGTCGGTAGATTCCTCGTCGAGAATCAGCTCCGGGTTGCGTCGCGGTCCGGCATAAAGCAGCTTGAATTCGTCCACGGCGGTCAGTTCGTTGTCTCCAACTTCCGGTTTCCCGTCGGGTGTAGGGTCGACATAGAAACCAATGCGGAGCGTAACGGGATTGTCGCTTGTTATTTCATTCCCATTCGGGGCTTTGTCGAGACATACCTGCACCTGGTTCTCATACTTTCCCTCGAAGAAGGCACGTCCGATACCGGCTCCTTCGTCTGTATTGCCAAGCGTCTCGGCATCAGCCTGACTTATACCGTCGAGGGATGTTGCTGAGTATATCTCTTTAATCGGATTGTTGTCGGCACCGAGCACTGTAATGAACAGGTTTGCAAGCGGTTTCTTATTCGTAGCGATGTTCTCCGAACTGTTCGCTGTGCTGAATCCGTTGCATCGCAGCAGGTACCATCCTCCCTTGTGTACCTTCACGTCCTGGTAGATATTGAAGCCGCGCAAGCCTTTGGTGTAGCAATAGAAATACTGGCCGTATTTTTGGTGATGGGGTTCAGTTCTACCTGTCCAAGCATCATCTTTTGTGTTGCCAATTATGTTATACGTCTTGTACATTTTTTTGTCTCCAAAGTACACGTGGCTCTTTACATCATCAGGTAAATTTTCACCTCCGATTAGCCATTTTGCAGCATCCGTATCATTTACTCTGAAATCAGGACAAGTAATAAGGAAAGAGGCATCGACAGGCGATTTCATATATGCAGGGGCTGTGTTGAAGAGCAGGTAATACTCATTCTTTGTAATCACCTTCCACTCCTGATTCTTGTATTCTGGGGTGCCCTCTGTGGCTAAGCTTGTCTCATAATCGCAGAGCTTATTCTCGTCGTTGGGATAAGCAGTGAGATAACCTAATTGCGTAATTGGACGAGTGGCTGTGTTGATTTTGACGAGATACACCTTGTTCGTTTCTGAATAGTCCTTGGCTTTTTCAAATGTGATAGCGCAATTTTCCTTTCTATCCATAAATACCCCATTTATCCCATCTTTATCCTTGAAGATTCCCATATATGAGCCAGCACTAGAACCTGTCACTTTGTTTTGCAGGAAATACGTTTGTGAACCACTATTCCATATCATATAAATGGAATATGGTGAACCATCCAGCGAGGCATGGGTACCCCACTTGCCACCAACGCTCAGAAACTTTTTGGCACCGACATTATACAGACACACAATCTTGTCTCCATCGGTTTCAGCCGGTCCTTTGTTTGTACAAATTGCTGACGAAGGATCAATGCCATAAAGTTTGTCAACACCTTCAATAGTATTTCCTGTTCCGTTGCTTGCAGTCGCTTTATTTTGTGCCAAGGCTACAGTAGCATTTGCAGCCATCAGCACTGCGGCCAAAGCGACAGCCGCAATGTTTCCTTTTGCCTTGGCAAAAGAAAGCAGATAACTTTTACACTTCATAATTTATTAATCTCTATGTAGATTTTTTTCTAAAAATACTTATTCATTCAAATGTGTCAATTGTGACAGCTATGCTGTCGTCCTGATATGAAAAGAACTGCAAAGGTATAAAAAATATTTACGACAAAATCCCCTCCCCTTGCCATTATTATTATTTATGATTTATCAACAAAAATGAATGTATATGTATCTATTCAGCGGTAGTCAAGAATTTTAGAATTGGAGAATGTTGATGTTTTCTTGTGAATTGTAGAGAAGTGGTAGGATGTGGCGGATAGAGCCACTTCGCCGTTCTCGTTCTGCAGATATTCGTCAAGCAAATAAATTATGCAAGTCGTGGCGATTGATGCCTCGCCTATTCCTTGTGGGGTGTTGCCTTCAAAGTACATCTTTGCGAGACTGCTGCAACCCTCACCATTTCTGGGCTTTGATAAATTTGGTTGCACAGGTAATGTCTGTACCCATATTCCTTGCAAGGTCAGTGCCTATGGTCTCTTGCTAAAATCTCCACCTTGCAGGTTGTATTTTAGCAGAGAACCTTGCAGGAAAAGCACAGACACCTTTTGAGGCAACAAAATTTTAATCAATCCACTCTGCACGGTTTATCGTAGGAATTTCAGAAACATCTTCAAATTTCATCGGAAAATCGTCGAATTCTTTATTGGGTGTATGAACATATAATATTATTTGGCATCCGTAATGTCGCTGAAGGCAAACATATCCCCACACTTGAAATGGCATCTTTATCCTTCCAAGTCTGAATGAATCAAGCCGACTAAACAACACGTCGAGATGCAGTTTTATTTCTTTCCATTTGCTAAGTGTATAGCCATCTAAATGTATATGTTCATAGTCGTACTCCGCATTTCCGTTTTTCAGTCCCGCCATTATCTCTTCGATAAAGTTCGCTTTCCGAAGATTGCGGTAATATCTTTTCAGACCTCGCCTTTTCATTTTTCGCATGACTCTTATGCCGTTTTTCGTTTCACCCAGGAATCATTCAAAATCCTGTCTGTTCATTTTTTTGTAAGCCGGCTTTTGCAAGAAATATGCTCTGCGCCTGTTTATGACCCGTTTCACATTGTTCGCAGCATCTTCTTTTGTGATATTGTCGCGAGCAAAAAGAGGACATACTTTTTCAAACCACGCTTGAAACCATGGTTGTGCATCCCGCGCACTTTCTTTCCACTCTTTCAACAGATTCAAACCGCCTTTCAAGTCTCCGAGCAGAAATTTAATCATGGCGGCGTTATAAATATCATAGGAATCTTTCGTCTTTCGCCGTTGCTTTGTAAGTTTTGCATCAGCATATTCCAACGATTCAAACTTTATCAGTTCCCCGGCATACTTCAAAGCAGAAGTTGCCATACCTGTAATTTTTGCGCGAAACCTTTCCCCACTTTCATATTCTATATAATCACCTATTCTTTTCCATCCGTAGTTAAACGCAACGGTTTTGTTCAGGTCATCGGTATATTCAAACAAAAAGCCGATGCCTGCGTTGCAATACGTACCTTGTCCGGAAAACGATGACGGTTGGAATTCTATTTGAACAAAATAGTATCCGCAGTCATAAAGCCAGGTACGCGACTGCCCTTTTCTGAAAAAACCATGCGCAGCAAGCACTTCTTTTGCCACCTGATTGATTATTCTGTTGTGCTCTTCCATACATTGATAGTTTGCCGGTAACTCCGCCTGCCGGTATTCGTTTGGATTAAAAAAACACCCCTCTCCCGGGCGGGAGCCTCGGGAGAGGGGTAAAATTTATGGGATTGCGAATTATTCGTTATCCAATGAGTGGCAAAGCTTGAGGTTTGCCTCGCGCACACGGTTCTCTTCTATTTTGATTACCTTGCGGTCGTATGTCATGAGACCGTTCACCTCTATTTCGCAGTCGGTTGTCTGGGTATATACACCTGCTGCCACGCCTTTCTTTACCATTTCAAGAAGTCCGTCAGCTATTTCCACGTAGCGGTCGGTTACTTCTTTTTCGTTTTTATACTGCACATAGCCCCAGTTGTCGCTGTCCTGCCAAACATGACCTTTGAGAGGAAGTCCGAGACCTCCGAATTCGCCCATAACTTCCACGCGGTCGGGGTCGGTGAGATACATTTCGGGAGCGGGATATTTGTGAAGGTCAAGAATATCGCCCACACCTTTGAAATGATTACCGCCCGAAGCGGAGTTTATGAGGCGTGTGGGGTCAAGCTGCTTTGTATAAACTGCTATATCGGCGGTTTTGAATTGTCCCCAACCCTCGTTAAACGGTGTCCATACCACAATGCAGGGATGGTTTTTGAAGTTTTCTATTATTTCTTTCCATTCCGCGCGAAAATCGCTCTCGCTTTCGGCACTGCGTGTCATCTCGTCGCCGGCAAACCAATGGGTCATGTCCCACTTGTTGTCCTTATAATTTATCTGACCGCTCGGCATGTCCTGCCAAACCACCATTCCCACTCTGTCGCAATACTCATACCACAAATCGGGTTCCACTTTCATGTGTTTGCGAATCATGTTGAAGCCCCACTCCTTGGTTTTGTCAACGTCATAAATCATTGCCTCGTAAGTGGGTGCGGTGTATATTCCGTCGGGCCAGTAACCCTGGTCAAGGGGACCCATCTGGAAGAGAGGCTTGTTGTTAAGCATCATGACGAGATGCCCGCTCTTGCTTCTGCCTTGCGAAATTTTGCGCATGGCTGCATAGCTGCTCACGGCATCCACCGTTTTGCCGCCCGACACAACCTTTACGTCAAGACTGTAAAGGTTCGGGTGGTCGGGACTCCATAGTTTTGCGTTCGGGATGTTAAGGCTTATGCCTTCACCGCTCTCACCTTTGGCGGTTGCCACCACAGATTTCCCGAATTTGGCGGTAACCACCACTTTGTCGCCGGCTTTTGCTCCGCTCACAAACGGTTTTACGGTGAGTGTACCCGCATCAATATCGGGATTTATCTCCATATTCTCCAAATGTTTGGCATTGACCGGCTCAAGCCATACGGTCTGCCAAATGCCCGAAGCGGGAGTGTACCAAATGCCCGAAGCCTTGCACTTTTGTTTTCCCACAGGCTGATAACCATCCGAAGTGGGATCGAAAACTTTCACGGAAAGTTTGTTGCTGCCCGGCTTGAGTGCGCTCGTTATGTCCATGCTGAAAGGAGCGAAACCGCCGGTGTGATTGCCCACACTCACGCCGTTCACAAACACTTCGGCTTTCCAGTCAACAGCTCCGAAATTGAGTTTCACATTCTTGCCTTTCCATGCGGAAGGTATGGTAAACGTGCGATTATACCACAGGATGCTTTCCTTGGTAAGCGTCTTGCCCACTCCCGAAAGCGATGACTCTATGGGATAAGGCACGAGAATTTTACCGTCAAACGATGCCGGTTCGCTGCTTTGCAAATCCTTTATGGCATAGTTCCAAAGTCCGTTCAGATTGGCCCATTGGGTGCGTTTCAACTGCGGACGCGGATAAACGTTCCACGGCATCTTTGGGTTCACTTTCTCAACCCATGCGGTTTTAATCTTATCTCCCACGGGCTTCCACTGTGCGCCTGCCTGCTGTGAACCAATCAGCAACGCCATGGCGGCAACAGCGATGATTTTTTTCGTATTCATTTATATTTTTAAGTTATTTGGTTTTTGAAAAAACAGTTTTCTATGACTGCCGGGGGGACATATCCCCTCATTATACAGCAAAGATAACAAATCGAAACAAAATAAAGCGCGTGGAACAGCCTAATAATGAAACCGGCAGGCGAAAAAAGCACTACGCACGGCTCTATACGGCACGTGCATTCCCTATCACCACGCGCCCCAACCATACGGAAAAATGCAGGAAGCACGCGGTTTTTGCCAAACAACTGAAAACCAGATTTTTACGAGACCTTTTCAAGATTTTGTAAGTTGTTGTGTTTCAGACATTTGAAACGCGCAAAAATACAAGGCACTTATTTCAAAATATAAGGCACATATTTTAAAATATATGGCTTGTATTTTTTGCAACAAGCCATGTATTTTTTCGAGACATAGGGAAACGGAGAAATTTCAACAGATCCGGGGCTTCTACCGTGCCGTATCAACCCGTACATGTACGCAGCTTAATCACACCTGAGTCTTATGGCTGAAAACATAAGGAACATGGGGCGCAGGACAACCGATAAGGGCACAAAAAAACCGGGTATGCCCCACACGAGAGCATACCCGGATATTCGTTTATGTAAGAAAAACTTACTTTAAGCCTTTGCAATACGATTGTAGCCGTACTGTGCAATGTCGCCAAGCTCTTCTTCAATGCGGATGAGCTGGTTGTACTTAGCCATACGGTCTGTACGGCTCATAGAACCGGTCTTGATCTGACCGCTGTTGGTTGCAACTGCGATGTCGGCAATTGTAGTGTCTTCGGTTTCGCCACTACGGTGTGAAGTAACGGTTGTGTAACCATGACGATGAGCCATTTCGATAGCCTCGAGGGTTTCGGTGAGCGAACCAATCTGGTTAACTTTGATAAGAATAGAGTTGGCAGCACCCATGCTGATACCTTTCTGCAAGAACTTAACGTTGGTAACGAACAAGTCGTCTCCTACAAGCTGGCAACGGTCTCCGATGGCAGCGGTAAGCTTAACCCAGTTGTCCCAGTCGTTCTCGTCGAGACCGTCCTCGATTGAATCGATAGGATATTTGGTTATGAGTTCTTCGAGATACTTGATCTGCTCCTCTGCAGTAAGTTTCTTGCCGTTGGGATCCTTCGGCATACCGTTCTTGAGCTGTCTGTAATCGTAGAACCACTCTCCGTTCTCGCATGTAGCGAATTCGGAAGCTGCGCAGTCCATTGCAATCTTAACATCCTTGCCCGGTTCGTAGCCGGCATCCTTTATAGCCTGGCAAATGCTCTCGAGAGCATCTTCAATGCCGTTGAGCGCGGGAGCGAAACCGCCTTCGTCGCCCACAGCAGTGGAAAGACCGCGTTTCTTGAGCAATTTTGCAAGTGCATGGAACACTTCAGCACCCATACGGATGGCTTCACGCTCTGAAGGTGCGCCTACCGGACGAATCATAAACTCCTGGAAAGCAATGGGAGCATCGGAATGTGCGCCACCATTTATGATGTTCATCATAGGAACAGGGAGAACGTATGTGTTAGCACCGCCAATGTAACGGTAAAGAGGAATATTGAGAGCCTTTGCAGCCGTATGAGCTACAGCAAGCGATACGCCGAGAATGGCATTTGCACCGAGTTTGCTCTTTGTAGGAGTGCCGTCGAGAGCAAGCATCTTATAGTCGATGGCACGCTGGTTGAGCACGCAATCGCCTTTGAGTGCGGGAGCGATTATGTTGTTTACATTGTCAACAGCCTTGGTTACGCCCTTTCCGCCAAAGCGGTTCTTGTCGCCGTCGCGAAGCTCGAGAGCTTCGTTTTCACCGGTTGATGCGCCTGAAGGAACGCTTGCGCGACCCATCACACCGTTTTCCAATGTTACTTCAACCTCTACGGTTGGATTGCCTCTTGAATCGAGGATTTCTCTTGCATGAATTTTTTCAATCTTCATAATAATATGATTTTGAGTTTCTTTATTTTCGACACAAAAATAGCTCTTTTTTCGTAATACCCGCATTACGCGCAAAAGTATTTTTATTAAGCTGTAAATGATATACCGTAAAATCTCAGAAAAGTGCCACTACTGCCGGGATATTTTGAAACAGCACATAGCAACAAGGCATTCAACTTTGCCGTTATCAACTCAATTTTGTAATTAAAGGTATGATATTCGCCGTGAAGAGCCTTACGGAAATAGCCATAAGGATTATGCCGAAAAACTTTCGCATGAGATAAATTGCGGCAGGGCTTATGCGGCGTTCCACCCAGTCTATGGCGCGAATCACAATGTAAACCATGAGACAGTTGAGCACCAGGGCAATTGCTATGTTAGTCGAAGCATACTCCGCCTTTAATGAAAGCAACGTGGTAAAGGACCCCGCACCCGCGATAAGGGGAAAAACCACCGGCACAAGCGTTGCCTCCTTTATGGGACCCATATTCTTGAATATCGTAATATCGAGAATCATTTCCAAAGACATGAAAAACAAAACAAGAGAACCGGCTATTGCGAACGAACGTATGTCTACGCTGAACAATTTAAGCATTGCGTCGCCGGCAAGAAAGAATCCGAACATCAATGCAAAGGATATTGACGACGCTTTCCAGGCACTGACGGGGCGACCCTGGTTTTTCAAACTAATGATTACCGGAGTAGAACCGAAAATATCTATCACGGCAAACAACACAATGAATGCGCTGACAATTTCCTGAAAGTTCAGACGCGACAGAATGTAATCAAAAGAAAACAGAGACGATATCATAAGCTTGTTTACCATTTAATTGTTTCAAAAATCTTGTCGGCGGCTCCCGCATTCGAGTTTATGTAGTTGCCTGCCGCCTTTCCGGCTTTGCTGCGACTTTCTTCGTTGCCCGTAAGCAGGTCCATGGTCATTGCAAAAGTGTCGGAAGAAGTAATTTCAAAGCAACCGCCGAGGCGCAAAAGCATCTCCGCCTCTCGAAATTTGTGATGATTCGGACCAATTATGACAGGAACTCCGTAGACTGCGGCTTCCGGCACATTATGTATGCCTACGCCGAAGCCGCCTCCCACGTATGCGATATTGCCATAGCGATAAATTGAAGAAAGCATACCGTAAGTGTCTACTATAAGGCAATCGTATGCGGACATGTCCTTTCCCGCAGCCTGCGTAATCCTTACGGCGGGACGCTTAAGGCTTTCGAGTATTCGGCTTATATGACTTTCGTTAACCACATGGGGCGCAAGAATGAGCTTCATGCTTTTGTGGCTGTTGAAATAGGGAATGATTATGTCCTCATCGGGTTCCCACGAACTTCCAACCACGAGTACGTTTTCCGCATCCCCGGCAAATTCTCTTACGACCTCGTATTCTTTGGCGGCATTCCTTATGTCGGTTACACGATCAAAGCGAGTATCGCCCGAAACCGTTACGTTTTTTATGCCTTTAGCCTCGAGCAGGCGGCGGGAATCATCATTTTGCACAAAGAATCGCGTAAAGTTTTCAAGAACTTTGGCATATTGTCTGCCATAAGGACGAAAGAAAATCTGTTCTTTGCGAAAAATGCTCGATACACTGTAAACTTCGCAGCCGGAACGATGAAGTTCGTCAATGAAATTCTTCCAGAATTCATATTTAATGAAAAACGCTTTCTCGGGACGGACCATGCGCACGAATTTCCTTGCATTGCGGCAAGTATCAAAGGGCATGTAGCAAACTATGTCCGCTCCGTCGTAGTTCTTTCTCACTTCATATCCCGATGGAGAGAAGAAAGTCAGAAGTATCTTGTATTCCGGATGTCGCTCACGTATACGTTCCATGAGCGGTCTGCCTTGTTCGAATTCTCCGAGCGAAGATGCGTGAAACCATACATATCTGTCGTTTGTGCGAATGGCTCGAGCCAATATGCCGAAGGTTTCCGCGTGTCCGTCCAACAGGAGTCTTGCTTTCGAATTAAAGAGCGATACTATTTTTACGCACAATATATACAGATATATCCCCAACGAATACATCACTCTCCCGTTTGGTTTTCCTTATGTCCGAGCACGCTTATGGCGCGGTCCATACGTCTCAAGGTTTCTTCCTTACCAAGAAATGCCGAAATGTCGAAAACGTGCGGACCTATTCCCTCGCCCACTATCGTAAGACGGAAAGCGTTGAGCACATTGCCCGTGCCGTATCCCTTGGCTGCTATCCAGTCCATTACATGTTTGTCCTGATTTTCTATAGAAAAGTCGTCGAGCGATGCAAGAAGTTCGCGCAGTTCCCCCATTACCTCGGGCGAATCCTGCTTCCAGCGTTTCTTCACAGTTTTTGCGTCGTATTCCTCGGGAGCTACGAAAAAGAATTTGCACAAAGGCCATAGTTCTTTTACGAAATTCACACGTCCCTTCATCATTTCCACTACTTCTGCCACACGTTCGGGAGTCTCGTTTATGCCATTGGCTTTGAGAATTTCATCAAAGGCAGGTGCGAGTTCGGAAGAGGGAGTGCGCAATATATATTCATGATTGAACCAACGGGCTTTCATGAAATCGAATTTTGCTCCGCTGCGACTGCAATGCTCAAGCTTGAATTCCTTGACAATCTGGTCAAGCGACATAATTTCTTCGTCGTTGCCGGGATTCCAACCGAGAAGCGCGAGGAAATTTATGACAGCCTGCGGCATGTATCCGCTTTCGCGATAGCCCGACGATACTTCGCCGCTCTTGGGGTCGTGCCATTCGAGCGGAAATACCGGAAATCCCAGACGGTCGCCGTCGCGTTTCGAAAGTTTTCCCTTGCCGTCGGGTTTGAGAAGCAACGGCAGATGGGCAAATCGCGGCATGGTGTCCTGCCAACCCAATGCGCGATAAAGCAAAACGTGGAGCGGAGCGGAAGGCAACCATTCTTCGCCACGTATCACATGGGTTATTTTCATCAGATGGTCGTCAACAACGTTGGCAAGATGATAAGTGGGAAGACGATCCGTGGATTTATAGAGAACCTTATCGTCAAGAACCGAAGAGTTTATGACAACTTCGCCGCGAATCATGTCGTGAACATGAACATCTTCGCCGCCCTCGATTTTAAGACGCACCACGTATTGCGCACCCTCGTCAATGAGTTTTTTCACTTCCTCGGGCGAAAGCGTAAGCGAGTTGCGCATTGAACCGCGAGTGGTGGCATCATACTGGAAATTGGGTATTTTCTCTCTTGCTGCCTGAAGCTCTTCGGGAGAATCGAAAGCTGTGTATGCTTTCCCCTCGTCGAGAAGTTGGTCTGCATATTTCTTGTAAATTTCCCTGCGTTCCGACTGACGATAAGGACCGTATTCGCCACCGAAACTCACACCTTCGTCAAATTTTATGCCTAACCATTTGAACGATTCGAGAATATAATCCTCGGCTCCGGGCACAAAACGATTGGAATCGGTGTCCTCGATTCTGAAAATGAGTTTTCCGCCATGCTGACGGGCGAACAGGTAATTATATAATGCAGTGCGCACGCCGCCTATGTGTAAAGGACCCGTGGGACTGGGCGCAAAACGCACGCGAACCATATTGCTTTCCATTGATTTATCTGATTGTTTTTGACGTGCAAAGTTACACAAAAATTACACAACCTGCAAAGCGTGTGCCTAAACGCTTCCGCGCAAACAAAACGAGTGAAAAACTCACTGAAAACCCATGCTGATTATCAAGCATTTGGAAAGCGCAAAAATACAAGGCACATATTTTAAAACAAGTGCCTTGTATTTTAAAATATATGGCTTGTATTTTTCACGATAAGCCATGTGTTTTTTTCGGCAATATATTTTTTCTGAAAAATGACGGAGTCGTGGAGTTCTTTTTCACGTTTTCCTCAGCATGTTTGCCGACATGTTTTCGGCGGCAAACAGTTGTCCGGCGACACGAAGGCAAACAAAAGGCGGCGTGTCATGAAAGACACGCCGCCCGAAGCATTGGTTATATCTCAAAACTATTTGCCGAGAAGCAAATCCACGGCACGTTTCACCTGTACATCGTCATCGTTCAAAACCTGTTCGGGAGTGGGAATAACTTCCACGTCGGGATTCAGCGTCTGGTTCTCAAGATAATTGCCCTGCAGGTCTTTAACAGCCACCTCGGGCACACCCACCACAAGTTCTCCGTCATATTGTGTCTCCCACCATACTGCGGTCATGGTGCCAGCCATTGGCGCACCCACAAGTTTGCCCAATCCGAGAGTCTTATACATGTAGGGGAAGCCGTGGGCGTTGGAGTAATCGTTCTGACTCATCACCACCGCCGAAGGCTTGGTCCAGCGCGTGTAAGGATCGTTGCCCATGAACTGACCACGCGGTTCGTAAGTGGCAAACAGCTTCCCGCTCAGCAGCACTCCCAAATCGTTGTGAAGCCAACCGCCTCCGTTGTTGCGGATGTCCACCACGAGAGCCTCCTTGTTGCGAAGTTTTCCCAACACACGCGAGAAGACTTTGCGGAAGCTCGGTGCGTCCATTGAGCGAACATGAACATATCCCACTTTTCCACCGGAATATTTCTCCACCATATCCTCGCGTTTCTTGAGCCAACGGTTGTATAGCAGCTGACGTTCCGCACCGCCGCTCACAGGTTTCACATCCTGCTCATACTCTCCCTTGCCCTTGGCATTGGTAAGCGTAAGCAACGTATGCTTTCCCGCAAGTCCTGCGAGAAGCGGAAAATAGTCCTTGTTTTTCTCAATGGGTTTGCCGTTAATCTTGGTAATTATGTCGCCCTCTTTAATCTTGCATCCTATGAAATCGAGAGGACCTTTCTTGAGTATCTCCTTAATCTTCAAACCTGCGCCGTCGTAGTCCTCATCATAGAAAGCCCCGAGACTTGCAGTGGGAAGATCGGCACCTTTTCCGCCATAGCGCGCACCGGTATGCGAAGCGTTCAGCTCACCCAGCATCTCGCTCATCATCTCTGCCATGTCGTACTTGTTGTCTATGTCCTTGACAAATTTGCGATAGTTTTCGGCATAATAATTCCAGTCAACGCCGCCCATGTCTGCACGATAGAATTTGTCTTTCAAAAGATTAACCACATGTTCAAAGATATATGCGTTTTCTTTCGATATGCTGTAGTCGTAGTCAGCCTTAACTTCTATAAATTTCTGGTTGCCGTTGTCGAGCGATACCTTGCGAATCTTCCTGCCTCCCGCATAAACATTCTTGCCATTGGCAGAAATCGCAAATCGCGCGAAACCGAAATCGGGAACAGCAATGCGGTCGCTGCCGTCTTCAAGATTGCGCACATGCAAATCGCTTGTGGTGGAATACTGGGCTATGTAGTAAATCTTATTTCCGTCGGCAGTCAGAACAAAATCGCCAAGAAACGAAGAAGCCAGAGTTAGTCGCACAATACGATCCTCTCTGCCGTCGAGCAAAAGCTTCACGTCCTCCACAGAGTCTTTCCTGGCTTTGACGGAATCGTTGACTGCATCGCTTTTCAAAGACTTTTTACCTTTGGAATTCTTATCTTTTTTACTATCCTTCTTGTTGTCTTTCTTGTCAGACTTCTTGTCCTTCGTATCCTTGTCATCGGATTTTTTCTTCTTGTCTTCCTCTGCTTTTTTCTTGGCAGCGTCGTAACGTTCACGCTCTTCCTTGCTCATATTAAAGCGATCGTACGCCTCTTGGTCCAGAAACATTGCATAAACATCCCTCTGGGTGCCCCAACTTCCGTGATTGCGATAACCGTCGCGCTCGCTTGAAAAAACCACAGCCTTTCCGCCGAGAGCCCAATGCGCCCTGCCGTCGTTGTAACCGCTTTCGGTGAGATTCACAACCTTTGAGCCGTCGGCGTAAACAAGTGCCACGTCAGTATTGTTCCATCCGCCGTCGCCCATATACGATGCCAAAAGATATTTGCTGTTGGGAGACCATTCAAAAAACAGGTCAAAGTCGGTGTAGGAATAGTTGTCTTTTCCCGGAAGAACCGTGCGCGAGGTTTTTGAAGCCATGTCGTAAACACGAAGTTCGCTGCGGTTTGCCCAATAAGCCACCTTTTTGCCATCGGGTGAGAAAACCGGGGCGAAGCAAGCCTCCTTGCCCACAACGAGCGGCTCTTCTTTCAATTCGCGTGCGTACACAAAATTATCGTCATCCTTTCGCGGCATTGTTGTTTTATATATTCCCCAAACTCCATTGCGCTCGCTGTCGTAAACAAGTGTCTTTCCGTCGGGTGAAATCGAGACATTGGCTTCCGCTTCCGTGGTGTTGGTTATTCGCTTTGAGGTTTCGTAATCGGGAGTAGTAACATAAACTTCTCCTCTTGCGCAAAAAGCTATAAGTTTCTCGTCCTTGCTCACCGAAAGTCCGCCAAGTCCGCCGCTACGTATGGTTTCCACCACATGATCATCGTGAGTGTTGTCGGAAACAATGTTCATGTCCAGAAGTTTCGGCTCTTCGCCCTCGCACATTGTGTAAAGATCGCCGTTATAACTGAAACTCATGCGCCCTGTTTCGGAAACCGAGAGATAGCGAACCGGATTTTTCTTGAAGAAAGTGATTTGTTTCTTGCCGCTTCCGTCTATGTTGCGTTTCCAAACGTTAAGCGAACCGGAACTTTCCTCAAGATAATAATAGCTCTTGCCATCGGAAGCCCATTGCGGGTTGCGGCATTCACCGGCATAGTCGGAAAGCTTTTTGTAAGTGCGTTTCTTCGGGTCAAGGTTCGTAAGCCAGATGTCACGTGTTACTGGTGATGTGTGGTGTTTGCGCCATGTGTCTTCCATTCCCTTTCGGTCTTGATACAACACTTCGCCTTTTGCGTTTACCGATATATTTGACATGAACAGTTCGGAGAATTTCTTGGGGCGCGATGCCGCAGTGTCCACGGAATACACCTGTGTGAACTGACCGGGAAAGACACCGTCCTCCGCAGTAGGCATATAATATGAGCGATAGAGTATTCGTCCGTCGGGAAGAAAGGTTTCCACCATTTCGCCTGCCGAATGGGTGGTGAGACGTTTGGGAGTTCCGCCGTTGCAAGAGGTGAGATATACATCGAATCCGCCGAGACGGTCGGAGGAAAAGGCTATGAATTTCCCGTCCTTGGACCACGCGGGCGATGTGTCGTATGCCGGATTGCTCGTAATCTGTTTTGCCACGCCGCCATTTGACGATACGACGAATATGTCGCCATGATAAACAAAGGCAATCTTTGTGCCGTCGGGTGAAATGGCGTTTGAGCGAATCCAACGCCTAGTTTCCGCTCCTTTGGTGGAAACCGTTGCCAACGCAACGAAAAGCATAATTACTATTCTGTTCATGTTTTATGTAAAAACACACCGCTTTCACAGGGCAAGGCTTTCTCCTGCCCGCAAAAGCGGCATTAGTTGTTTCAAGGTCTGCAACCGCACGCGGGAAACCGCTGCGAAACGCAGTATGTCCCCGTGCCCGCTGTTTTTTAGAACAGGTATGCGGCTGACACTTGCCACGAGTTGGACTTGAAGTCGCTCTTGGCATTTTTTATAACATCGGAAATCACGGGAATGTGAATATCACCGATGTTGCTGAGGGCTATGTTATATGTGGCACCTATTTCGAGATGGTTCACAAGGCGCACGCCGAGACCCACGTTCCATGTTACGTTTGAGGATTTGAACTTAATAATGTCCGAGGGGGTTTTGTCGCCCACCGTAAAGCCGAACTGCGGTCCCGTCTCTGCGTAAAGCGATGCAAGAGAGGCAAGCCCTATGCTGTAGCGCAGGTTGATTGGTATTTCGATGCTCTTGTAATATTCGGCTTTCGATATATTGCCGTCCGATTCCTTCACTTCTCCGTAAAGGCGGCGCTGGTTGTATTCCACGGCAGCATTCACGCCGAGACCCACGAGAGGTACTTTCACCCACATCTTTGGACCGATGAACCAACCGGCACGGTTTTCGGAATCGAAAAGTTTGCTGCGTTCATAGGACAGTTTTGAAACGTTCAAACCGCCCACTACGCCGAATTTAACTTGTGCCTGCGTGGTGGAAAAGCCGCCTATGCACAGAGCGGCAACGAGACTTAAAATAAGCTTCTTCATAATCGAAGTTTGTTGATGGTTAGTAATATAAGAATGCAAATATAAACATTTCAATCTTTTGGTAAATATATTTACATGCTAAAAGTTATACCATCCTCAGTGTCCCATGCGCGAGGTATCTACCTCCTTGACCGTCTTCTCCTTGTAGCCACCAAACTTATAGATAACTGCGAAGGTGACAGATGCCCAGTTATAGTTTATCTTCATTCGGTAGTCTTGGTTGCCTTGCACGGAACGTGTGTCGTATAGGTTGTTGAAGATGTTGTTGCCATTAAGGCGCAATCCCCATCTTCCATCATGCGACGACCATTGCAGTTTGGCATTCATTCTGAAGATAGGACTTATGTCGTAAACTCCTTGTATTGCCTTTGACTGAATGAACGGATTAAGAATGAGACGCAAGTCCTGCGTGCTGCATAGTTTTACGGATGCCGTGCCTCCAAGTCTAACCGACAGTTTCTTGCGATTGAACGGCAAGTCGAAGAAGTGGCTGCTCTTGTCGTGCTTGTAGGTTCCTACTGCAAACACGTTGCCGTTGAGCCATTTGCCTGCACTGAATATGGCAGATGCTTGCAATCCAAAGCTATTGGAATAGTCGAAGTTGGTTTCCTTCATTATCACTGCCATGCGGTCTGTGGTTTGATATGGCAACTGCACAGAATAATCAGGTTTCAGACTTGCAAAAGCCATAAGCGTATAACGTCGCTTTATCTGCCACATCAGATTGACATTATAATAAGAGAATGGTTTCAAATCGGGATTGCCATGTATCTCGGTGTAGGTGGACGAGTAGAACACATTGCTCATAGTGGACCAATAACTCGGGAACTCAGAGTTGGAACTGAATGATAGATTGAGCAAATGGTTGTCGTTGACGTTCCACAAAGCATTGAGCGTAGGATATACGCGCCATTTATCCCATATGGGAGAGTGATATTGCTCGGCAGCAACAGATGCTTCAAGACTAATAGCCTTGTTTATCTGCTTGCTGAAACCTGCATATATGTTCCATATACGCTCGTTGAGGTCCACGCTGCTTGTCCCATCGGGCAAAACGCTCCCATCCTTGTCTATTGTGGTCTGATAACTCTTGTTGCTTGTGAATTGCCCTTTCACACCATACGACAATCCCCAGCCGTGTGCCAAGGAATGGGTTTGGTCGGCTGTGAACATCCATTTGTTGATGGTCTGCTCGCTGCCGCTTGTCAGGTTGCGTTCAGTTTCATTTTTGTTTTCCGTAGTTATCGTACCATCGAGGGCTTGTTGCTGAGGCGTGCGATAGTAAGTGTACGAACCGCTAAGGGTTAGTCCGAAAGGAAGCGCGTAGTTAACATCCACATTGTGCAGATATTCATGACTGTCATGATGCATTCCGCTTATGCTTGAACCTGTCGTGCGGCTGTTTGAGTTTGTCTTGTCCCATTGTCCCGTATAGGCTACGTCGAGACGATGGTTCTTGCCAAAGGCATAGTTCATCCCCAGCCGGTAGTCGTGTGTAATACCAAACGACTTCTGTCCTGTTTCGTCATTATAATAAACACGATTGTTGCCAAGCGGATGATTGGCTATGCGTGAAGACTCACCGTAGGAATTGCCGTTTACATATTTATATTGTGCGTCAAGTCCAAACTTGTCTCTTTGCAAGGAAAGATATAAATTACCAAACTCATTGGCGTATTTGTTTTGCCGCATGCCACCAATGATTTGTCCCGAAAGCTGATTGGTACCGGCGTAGTCTTTCGTGACGATGTTGATAGCCATGCCACGCACATGATTGCGAGCAGGGGCAGACAGCATCACCTCGGCTTTTGACAACTGTGCGGCTGGCATTGCCTTCAGACGCTCTGTCAGTTGTTCCTGCGTCAATGTGGTGGCTTGTCCGTTGATAATCAACGTTACTTCATTGCCAGAGAACGATATGCTGCCTGTGGCATCGCTGACACCAGGTATGCGTGTCAATGCCTCGTAAGCGTTGTCGGCAGGCAATTGTTTTAAGAGTAGCGGCATATTGTACGACAGCATACCCCGCTCTGCCTTGACAATGGGGCGAGAACCTTTTACCATCACTTCTGGAAGATTGTGCAACATTGTCTCCATTGTGAGCGAATCCGTTTGCGTCAGAGTTTGAGCTTTCACGTTGGCAACAGAAAGCAGAAATAATCCTAAAAGAAATATCTTGTTGACCATATTTTATCTTTTTCTATGTTATTCAAAAGTACGAAAAAACAATCCACAAACGAGAATGTTCTGCTATACGTATAGTAGTGTATTACCCTTTGTTGATTCTTTCTACCAATTCCTTTATTGTTTTATGCATCCTTTGCATGGGGCGCGGCACATGCGCCCTTGCATACGTTATACGCAGCAGCGGGCTTTTTGTTACAGTTTTTCCGAAAGATATTTTCGGATTTCCCCAAACCGTATGCAGAATATTTCCATTTATTTGCGCACAAACAGACGCGCAAAAGCGTTATTCGCGAAGCGAAATGCGCACACGAGAAAAAACATAAGGCATGTTGTAAAAAACATAAGCCATATATTTCAAAATACAAGGCACATATTTTAAAACAAGTGCCTTGTATTTTTTGTCTTTCCAAATGTTTGAAAAACAATATGGTACAAAAGCCCCCAAATAGGGCATCCGCACGCCGGAAATCCGCCGTCGGGAAATGAATATATGCATCGGGGCATGCATAAAAACAAGCCACCGCCCTCACCTATCGGGAACGGGTGGGGCGGTGTGCCGTATTCTTGCGTCCGCGTGCGCTATCAGTTGTCGAGATAATAGTCCACGGTGGTAACTACTCTCACCTCTTTTATATAAGGAGTGTTCGAGTCGCGGTCTTCAATGGAGAACAAGCCCTGCTGTGCCGACTTGATTTTACCGAGTTTGCTTTCGCTGTCCTTTGCAAACTTCTCCGCAGCCTCGCGAGCGTTTTTGGTGGCTTGCTCAATCATTTGCGGTTTAATCTTGTTGAGACTCGTAAAGTCAAACTGTATCGGATAATTGTAATCGTTGGGCGCAATGGCTATTCCCTGGGAAAGCAATTCTCCCGTGCGGGTCATCAATGCCCTTACCTTGGCTACATCGGAAGACGAAACGGTTGTAACGGACGTTGCATTATAACGTTGTCTGTTCACATTGTCTCTATATTCGTTTGTCCAAAGGTCGTTTACCTGCGGAGCACCGTTTGTTATATCCGAAGCCTTGATGCCGTTTTTAATAAGAAAGGTCTGAATCTTCTTGTTAGCCGAAGAAATGTCGCGATAAACGCTGCCGAGGTCATCGCCTACGGTCTTGTAAGCCAAAGGCCATATCACTCGGTCGGCTTGCACCTCTTTCTCTGCCAGACCACGCACACTGACCACTCTGTCGCGCTTTGCAAGGCTGTTAATGCCGTTGTAAACAAAAACACCGAGCAATGCAAGACCCACTGCAAGGATTGCCGATTCGATTCTAAGATTTTTCATGACTTTATAAATGGTTTATGGTTTGATGTTTTCGTTTCCCAGCTCGAGCAAAGGGCGTGTTCCCTCCATAAGCTCAAGCATCTCGTCTATATTCTCGGAGCGCAACATGGCAATGCGCGTTGCCCTGAAGTCGGGAATGCCTTTGAAAAGCGGTGAAGCCGCTATGTGGCGGCGCATGTGGATTAATCCGCCCACGCTTCCGTTTCTTTCCACGCTTTGGCGCACTTCGTTCATGAGCACATCGAGTTTCCAGTCGAGCGACAACGGTTCGTGAACGGAATCGATGACACCCCGGAGCGGAAATTCCGGTTCCTTGCCGAGAGCACGATTGATTTCGGCAAAAATCCACGGCTTGCCGAAGGTGGCGCGTCCCACCATTACGGCATCCACTCCCGTTTCCTCGAAACGCCGGCGGGCTTCTTCGCCCGAAGTTATGTCGCCGTTGCCGATTATCGGGATGTTGATGCGCGGATTAGCCTTTACGCGGCGAATGGGTTCCCAATCGGCTTCGCCGTTGTACACTTGCGAACGTGTTCGCCCGTGGATTGTGAGCGCGCTGATGCCGCAATCCTGAAGTTGTTCGGCAAGTTGTTCTATTATGATACTGTCGTGGTCCCAACCCAAACGGGTCTTGGCAGTAACAGGTATGGACACCGCATTGACCACAGCCCTCGTGATTTCGAGCATGAGCGGCACATTGCGCAACAAACCGGCTCCGGCACCTTTTCCGGCAACTTTCTTGACCGGGCAACCAAAGTTTATGTCGAGCACATCGGGATGAGCCTGCTCAACAACAATCTTTGCAGCATCGGCAACGGCTTCGGGCTCTTTTCCATAGATTTGAATTGCCACGGGACGCTCTTCCTCATGAATTTCGAGCTTTGCAAGGCTCTTGTTAACCATTCTGACGAGTGCGTCGCTTGACACAAATTCGGAATAAACCATTGCCGCGCCCATTTTGCGGCACAGCACCCTGAACGAAACGTCTGTAACGTCTTCCATGGGCGCAAGCATAACGGGGCGGAAGCCCAAATCAATTTTTCCAATCTTCATCTGGGCAAAAATACAACTTTATTCCATAGCCGCACTCATATTTACCGTTTCACAATGTTTTTTGTTCATAAAAACACTTAACTTTGCGAAGTAACAAAAAAGCCTGTAAAAATGAACGCAATAAACAAGATAGCCACAACAATGCTCATGGTTTTCTGCATGACGGGAATGTGGGCGCAGAAAGGCGATTGGGCGCAACTCGAACGCTATTCCAACGACAACGAAAAGGCGAAACTTTTGCCACAGGAGCAACGTCGCGTGGTTTTCTTCGGAAATTCCATAACCGACATATGGGCGCAGGTTCATCCGGAGTTCTTCAAAAGCAACGGATATATAGGACGCGGAATTTCGGGACAGACTACATATAAATATATAGTGCGTGTGCGCGAAGACGTAATAAACCTAAAACCCAAATATGTGGTTATCGGCGGAGCCATAAACGACATTGCCGAAAACACAAACCCTTACAACGAGGACATAACAATGGGAAACATAATTTCGATTGTTGAACTTTTGAAGGCAAACAAGATAAAACCCATAATAGCCAGTGTACTTCCGGCGGCATTCATACCTTGGGACAGGAACATAAGGAATGTGCCGGAGAAGGTGGCTTCTCTGAACGCCAGACTCAAGGCTTACGCAAAGAAAAACAAAATAGTTTACGCCGATTACTATCCCCTGCTCGTTCATGGCGAAGACCGTGCGCTCAATCCCCAATATACGCATGACGGAGTGCATCCCACGGAGAAAGGTTACGAGGTTATGGAGAAATATATACAAGGAATACTCAAAAAACTTTTATAATACCCAAACAGAAAACATGAAGAAAACATTTATCATTGCTTCCTTCGCCGCTTTGTCGCTGACAGTTGCGGCACAGAATCCCGGCAACGTGAAATTTGTGCAGGTGGCACAGGATTATTCCCAACTTTCCACGCCCACGTTGCTGAACAGTTTCATTAAAAAAGCCAACAGTGCGGAATATACTGCGGAAAACCGCGTGATTATGCTTAGAAACGCCATGGATTTGGCGCAGACCGACAAACAGAGAAAGCAGATATTGAAAGAAGTAGCCGGCACGGGAGCTTTTCAAGGGCTTGTGTTCGCTGCAGAATGGCTTGACAACGCCGCCGTGAAGGTTGAAGCCGCAAAAGCAGTGCTGAAAGTTGCCTTGGCAAACAAGGATTACGCCGGCACAGGCACCAGACAGGCAATAACAAAGGCGGGACTTATTCTCGGAAAAAGCAAACAGGTGAACCAATACCTGAATTCGGTTTCGGGCAACGGCTTGGTGAAAGTATTCAACGGCAAAAATCTTGACGGATGGAAGGGATTGGTTGAAAACCCGATAGCACGCGCAAAAATGACTCCTGTCGAAGAAGCACAGAAACAGATTGGCGCAGACGAGATAATGCGCCGCGACTGGAACGTAATAGACGGTCAGATTGTTTATGTGGGACACGGCTTTGAAAACCTCTGCACCGTTAAGAAATACGGCGACTTCGAGATGTATGTGGACTGGAAACTCGACCCCAAGGGCGCAGAACCCGACGCAGGCATCTATCTTCGCGGCACTCCGCAGGTGCAGATTTGGGACACGGCGCGTGTTAACGTGGGCGCACAGGTAGGTTCGGGAGGACTTTACAACAATCAGAAGAACGAAAGCAAACCTTCGCAAGTGGCAGACAACAAACTTGGAGAATGGAACAGTTTCCATATAATAATGCGTGGAGAAAAAGTTACGGTTTTCCTGAACGGAGTGAAAGTTGTGGATAATGTTACACTTGAAAACTATTGGGACCGTAACCGGAAGATATTCCCGGTGGAACAGATAGAGCTTCAGGCTCACGGCAGCCGCACATATTTCCGCGACATTTACATAAAAGAACTCTAAGGTCTCCGACAGACAACAATAAAAGGCGTGGCAGTTTGCTGCGCCTTTGTTTTTGCGCTTTCCCGCCGCATAAGTCCGCACGTACAAGCCGCAACATGCCGTCAGGAAGCCTTGTTGGCGAAAGAACATGCCGCACCGGCACGCCGGGAACGGACACCGAAGCAAGCACACAGGCACATGCCACGACACATGCCGCCCGAAATATTAACACGAAGTCATTCTCGGGAACACAAAGCAGAATACGCCAACAAACAACGGCTCGAAGAAAGCGAAATCGGAGAGATTTTCATCTGTTTTTATGCTCCTGGAAAAAACATAAGGCATGTTGTAAAAAATACAAGCCATATATTTTAAAATACAAGGCACTTATTTTAAAATAAGTGCCTTGTATTTTTCGAGAAAAACGGCGTCTGATTTTCAGCAACTTACAAAGGTCGAAAAATTCCGCTTTAATCACGGGGAAAAAGGGCAAAAAAATCCCCGCAATCCAATAAGGACCACGGGGATTTATTTCAGAATCGGACAGGATTGTTACTTAACAAGCACTTTCTCCTTGCCGATGATGTAGAGACCCTTCTTGAGACCCTTCTTAGCATCAGATGCCTTAACATTACGCTTAACGAGTGCACCGTCAACCGTGTAAACATCAACAGTAGTGTTGAGTTTGCTTACAGCCTTCTTGATGCTGTTAAGAATACCACCTTCGAATGTGCTGATTACAACATCAGGTTCACCTTCTTTGGCAACGATAAGATTAGGCATAATGTAACCGCTATGAGCAGTAACAGTTACGGCAGTCTCACCGTCTGTAACATTAAGAACATTGCCACTGAAGTAGCCGAAGCCTGCTTTTGAAAGCTTCTTGCTGGGGAATGCAGGTACAAGACCGTTTACAGTGTCGCCAACAATAGTGAGGTCAGCAGGAGTATCGAAGTTGAGAGCAACCTTGGGCTGATCTGCTTCGTACAATGTGGTATCACCCGTTACGAGGATGAAAGGCTGACCTGCGGGAATTTCAAATACTTCAACAAGTCCGAGTTCTGTGTCGCTCGGCTGGCTGTGAATCTGGAACGCATGAACGTTGTTGTTTCTGCCAAGCTCGGTAACAGCGAACGGAAGAGTAACAATCTTAGCGGTATTGTTGTCGAATTGCATAACAATCTCGGGATTATCCTCTGTATCGAACTCTTCGAATGTGAAGGAAGCACGAGTGTCGAAATCACTATCGAAAAGGTCGCCACGAACCTGACGAGCGTTATCGCCGAACGATACCAAAGCACCGGCACGTGTACCTGCAAGAGCCTGGATGTGGAACTGCTCCTTACCGATGAACTCTACAAGGAACGGGAACGGAGTTACGCTGCCGCTGAAGTAGTAGTCATTGCTTCCAGTGTTAGCATTACCGAAGTACCAACCGGTACGCATGTTCTGAATGTAGTATGCATGTTTGCCGAGGTTGAGACTGTCGGGAACAGGAATGAAACGCCAGATAGCGTCAATATCGCCTTCGCGTTCCTTGTTCTTGATGTCGTCCATACCCCAACGGAGCTGATTACCCGGATTATAGTCTCCTTCGTTCTCACCCTTGCCTGAGCCGAGCACATAAAGGGCAGCGTCCTTAACCTGCGGGCGTGCACCGTAGTAGTTTTCAGGTGCGGAATCATCTTCAGCGGTTGCGCTGAGAACATAATACCACTTACCCGGTTCTACAGACACGATATTATCGTAAACAGCCTCTATGGCATCTTCGAGGTTCTTCTTGTTTTCGTTGAACTTCGCTGTGCTGGTCTGAGTTCCTGCAACTGCATCAATTGCATTCTGGAGTTCTGTGAGTTTGCTCTCATCCTGGAGCTGACCCATATAGTCACCGGTGGTAGTATTCTCAATCAAAGAATTTGCTTTCTTAACAAGTTTGTTAACAGCAGGCTGATCCTGATAAAGAGCTTCCACTGCTTCGATAGCAGCTTTGAGTTCGTCGCAGTCAGCCATGATTGCGCTACCCTTATCCAGTTTCTCCTGAACAGATTTAGCAATGGCATTCATCTTATCGGCAGCCTCTTTCATACCTTCTACGAATTCGTACTGCGATTTCTCTTTGTTATATCTGTCTTTTGAATCATAAATCTGGAAACCGCTGATTGTCCAGTAAGGCAAATGACCATTACTTTCGTAGCAACGGAAACGGATGTAACGATAAGGCTGGTCGGGAGTAATATCCTTGCTATAGTACGGCCATTCGGAATCTGCGCCAACATCAGGGAAGTCTTTCAACTCAGTAATCTTAGTCCACGAACTCAAATCCGAATTAATGTCGGCAGCAAGAGACTCGTCATTTGTACCGTATATGATAGCGTCAACAGGAGGTACACCATGACGGCGGCTACCTGCGTAAAGATCATTACGACGGTCTACATAGATAAGGAACGAAGAAACATCGTTACGCTTAAGGTCTGCCTGGAGATAAGAAGGATGCTCGTCAAGGTTAATCCAATTAGGATCGGAGTGCCAATAAGTCTCGTTGTTATTGTCAATCAAAGCACCGAGAAGGTTATAACCGTCTTCAATGAATTCTGCATTGAAAGAATAGTTGTCATTATCCGACGTAATTGTCATCCAAGTATTGTTGGCGGTAAGCTGATTGGTTCCGTCGTTCTTGGTATTCACTTCCTGGATAAGACCACCCTCTGTTGCGTTAACATAAAGCTTGCTGTTCAATTTGTTTGCTTCGTCAACAACAGCCTGTATGCTGTCGAAACTTGCGATAATAGCATTTACTTTTTCTACATTCTCGTTTATGGCAACCATTTCAGTACCGTCAACGGTGAGATTGTCTATATGATCCTGAGCAACTGCGAGAGCTGCGGTAAGATCATCGAGACCTTTCTTAACATCAGCGTTAGTGTTGTAAAGTGAATTCTCCGATGCAGGAATGTCTTCGGGATAGAGTTGAAGTTCACTGAGACTCCAGTAAGGATAGCCTGAAGAAGTATTCTTTACATACAGACGTATATACTGGTAAGTGCCGTTCATGTTAACGAGCGGAGACACATAGTGAGCATTATGTATGTTTCCGGGGAAACCTTTGTCAAGTGTTGCAATTTCTTTCCACGAACCTTCGTCTTCGGGAGTATTGGTAACCTTAACAATATATTTGGTCGGAGTATCATGCCAGTTCATGCCGGAAACAGCACCGTCGTTACGTCCCCAATGCTCTATGGTAAATTTGGAAATATCATTGCGACCCAAATCAATCTGCAGGTATTCGTCCTGATTAAAGAGGTTCATGCCTGTAGTAGAATGGAAATGGGTGTTATGATTACCGTCAACAAGTTTGTCAACATCATTATCTGCCAACCAGAGACAGTTGGCGCTGAGCTGCGAAGCCGATGCTATGAGACCTGTAGTAGGAGCTTTAACCGAAAGAATGAGTTTGCGAGCATCGCCCAAGGAATCAGAGAGAGCTGCAGCCCTGTCTTTCTTAACCTGAATGGCTTTCAAATCTTCGAGTTTGCTTGCGTCAACAGGAACAAACTTCCATGTGGAAACCGGCTCGTAGATGCTTGCAGGCACCATGCTTCCAAAGCTACCCGAACCGTTGTTGTGAGAAAGCGGGTGCAACGGAAGTGTGTTTTTGGTGTTTGCAATATAGAAGCTACCGTTTCCTAACGGGGTTACAATCTGATGTACGGTGTCGGTGTCTGCCATTCTCATGTACACAGTGCCTCCTATCCACGCATTTCCGTCAACATAATAAAGATACTTGTCGTTTCCGCCGTTCTGGATAATAAAGTTGCCGTCTTCGGCACGCTTTACATAATAATAGTAGAACGGATTCTCTGCGTCCTCTGTGCCCCAATACAAACGGGTATCGTCAGAATAGAAAGCTTTTTTCACTCCTTGTTTGCTGTAGAAGGAAGTGTCGGCAGCTTCAATGAAATACCAGCCGTCGGTAATAGGAGTAATGCTTGCGGTAATCTTAGCTATTGCGTTACGCAAATTGGCGATAGCCTGCAAAAGAATCTCGTCGGTAGCCGAAGGATTGTCAAGCTGGTCGAGAGAAGCTGCGAAAGTATTGTTATACTCTTCATAAGCTTTCTGACTTACGTAACCTATGCCCTCGCCAACGGCAAAGTCGCGGTTCAAGTCGTAGATTGAGTCAACGACATTCTGAAGGATTTTCTTCTTGTCGATGATTTCAACTGCGGGATAGAACTGGATTTCTGATATTGTCCAATAAGCAAAAGCCTGTCCTCCGATTGATGCAGACTGACGCGGCACGAGACGGAAATAACGATAGGGTTCCGATGTCTCGATAAGCGACATGTAGGGCCAGCATCCCTCGGTTGTGGAAGGCTGAATGTCGGTGAGCGTGGTGATAAGCTTCCATGAAGTTTCGTCATCGGGAGTGTTGGTTGCCTGAATCTCCAATTTCACGGGAGTTGAGCCATAACGCGTGGTGCCATTGTAAACGTCTTCACGACGATTGAGCATGAAGAACATTCTCGTCAAATCATCACGCATAAGGTCCACCTGAATGTAGCAATCCTGGGTGTTGAGGTTCATTCCTATGGGATCGGAATGCCAATAAGTGGAAAGATTGCCGTCGATGAGCGTACCGAGGTAGTTTCCTGCGTCGTAATACGCCTCATTGTTCTCGGGAAGATAGTTGTCGTTCCCCTTTGCGGGCTTCCAAGTACAGTTGCTCGTGAGCTGGGTTTCACCGTCGGGCGAAACTACAGTGATGAGAGGTTCGTTCTCATCGGCCTGATAGCTCTGAGCCTTAGCACCTGAAGAAAAGCCCAGGATACAAACCATTACGCATGGCTTAATCCAAAGTAAACATCTCTTCATTTGGTTTTTGTATTAAGATTAAACATAAGTTTATAGCCTTATTTGTTATGTTGGGTTGCGTTAGTAGTGCTGATTCTGCGTGTAAATTTATAGATTATTTTTCATTTCACAATCACAAAGCAAAAAAAGTCATTCTTTTTTTAACAAACTTCCCTAACAACAAGCATTAAGCCACCCCTTTAATGTCATATACGAATTACACTTCCCTGTTTTTTATTTTTATATGCACTTATGCAAAAAAACACAAGGCATGTTGTAAAAAATACAAGCCATATATTTTAAAATACAAGGCACTTATTTTAAAATAAGTGCCTTGTATTTTTCGCCGTCTCAAATATCTGATAAACAACAACTTACAAAACCTCTCCAAAAAGCCTTATTTTGTTGGTTTTCAGAGTCTTGCAAAAATTCGCAGGGATTCCTGTTTTTTGCATACGGCGCAGACGGTGCGAAAAGTCGTACTCCTGACTGCGGATAGTGAAACAAATTGTTATTTTTGCTCATCCGCCGCAAAAAACTCCGGTTAGCCGGGCAAGTTTTCCCGGGGCGTTGCATTTATAAGGTGTAACACATAAATTAAAAACAGAATGAAAATGAAATGCCTCAACTATCTGCTCCCGGTGATGCTGTTGCTCCCGGCTTTTGCGGTTCAGTCGTGCGATGATGACGATGACAACTTTTCAAAAAACCAAGCCAACGCCGTTGTTACACTGAAAACCAATCCCGATGACAATACTTTCTACATGCAACTCGACGATTCCACAACCGTATTGCCCTCGAACATAAAAACATCGCCCGTGGGCAAGAGGGAAGTAAGGGCTTTGGTGAACCTGAAATTCACAAAAAACAGAGTATCGCCCTACTCGCGCGAAGCATATATCAATTGGATTGACACCATAAGAACCAAAGACATGGCGCAGAGCCACGGCGACGAAAACACCAAGCTCTACGGCAACGACCCGGTGGAGATTGTGAACCATTGGAGCACTTGCGTTGAAGACGGATACCTTACGCTGCGCTTCAGAACCTACTATCGCAACGGCAGCACCCACAGGCTGAACCTCGTGAAAGGAGACAAGCCCAACGAAGTGGTTCTCTATCACGACGCGGCAGGAGACAATTCGGGACTTGTGCGCGACGGGCTCATGGCTTTCCGCCTCGAATCGTTCCCTGAAAGCACAGGAACACCGGTGGAAATGACTTTGAAATGGAAATCCTACAGCGGCGAAAAAACATTGAAGTTCAAATATATTCCGCGAAAGTAAAGATACACGCATAATATATAAATGAGTCTGTTCGCAACCGACAGAGAGCGCACCATACTGCGACTTTTCAAGAACAACACCCCTCAGGCAATGAGCATCCTGTATGACGAATACGCAGGGTGGCTTACCGCCGTATGCTCGCGCTATGTTGTGAACGAAGAAGACCGAAAGGATGTGCTGCAGGAGAGTTTCATAAAGATATTCACCCGGATAAATGCATTCGAATACCGTGGCAAAGGCTCGCTAAAGGCATGGATGAGCCGCATAGCCGTAAACGAATCGCTCATGATGCTTCGCCGCAGCGCAACAAACCCTGCCGACACCACCGACAACCTGCCCGACATTCCCGACGAAGAACCCGATACCGACAATCTATCGGCAGAAGAAATCGCGGAAATGATAAAAAAACTGCCGCAAGGCTACCGCGTGGTGTTCAACCTGTATGCCGTGGAGGGCAGAAGCCACAAGGAAATTGCCGAAACGCTCGGCATAAAGCCCGACACCTCGGCTTCGCAATTCCACAAAGCAAAGAATTTGCTCGCCAAAATGATTAACGACTACAAAAAGCAAAAAGAGCTGCAATGAAAGACGAATGGATAGAAAAATTGCGCTCGCGCCTCGAAAACCATGAGGAAACTCCTCCGCAGGGACTGTTTGCCGACATACAGAAAAAGATGTCGCAGCAACAGAAAGCACCGTCCGCCCCGGAGAAAAGGAGAAAACTTTCCGCATCATGGTTTTGGACCATCCCGGCTGCGGCTGCTGTCGTGGCAATAGGCTTGTTTGTCATCGGTGAAAGCAACAACGCCGTAACTCTGCCTGCTGCAGACGGAGAAAAACCCGTTGCCGCCGCAGGCACAACGCATAACGCCACCCTTCCGGCGCACACGCTGACAGCCCAAACCGACATGCCGCGCAAAAAACGCATTAGCCGTGAGCCGATACCGGTTTCGGTTCAAACAGAGTCCGCTTCCGAACAAACCGCACCGACACGCGCCATATGCGCAGAGGCTGCCGAAGAACCCGTGGCGGTAATGTCCGCGCCGGAAGTGCAGAATGCAGAGGGAAAAGTGCAGAAAGCGGAGAAAAAGATGAAAAAAGTTCCGCAAAACACGGCATCAGCCGGCGCACTCACGGCTTATCAAGCCGTAGGGAATGCGTATAGCCGCAAAGCAGGAGGCATGCCGACGAGCGTAAGTGCATATTGCAGCGGAACAACGGGCAACACCGACAACGCAAGAGGCATAATGCTGTCCTCGGGAAAGCCTTTCGGCACATATCCCAAGGACATGGAAGACAGCGAAAGCCCCATACTCACAGCCGCACCGCAACGGCTCCACTCCAAAGCCCGCCACAAACAGCCCGTAAAGGTTGGCGCAACGGCGAAGTTCCACCTGAGCAATCGCTGGAGCGTGGAAACTGGACTGGAATACAGTTATCTTTCATCGCAGTTCGACTTTGAAAACGGCGCAAACACCGTAAGCTCCGAAAAACAACAGTTGCACTACGTGGGAATACCCTTGAAAGCCGGCTATTCATTCGTGAAAACCAAACGGCTCACCGTTTATGCCACGGCGGGAGGGGAAATGGAAAAACTCGTAAAGGGAAAAACCACCACACAATACCCCGGCGAAAGCAGCAAACCCGACATGACGCAAAACATAAGCGAAAAACGCCCGCAGTTCTCGGTCATGGCAGCGGCGGGAGCGGAATACAACGTAAACAAAACAGTAGGCATTTATGCGGAACCGGGAATAAGCCACCACTTCAACAATGGCAGCGAAGTGGAAAACATCTATAAAAAACGCCCCACCAATTTCAGTATCTCGCTTGGCGTAAGATTTAACCTGAACAACCGATAACACAAAAACAAGTTCCCCACGGGACTTGCTCATTGTCATTGTTACACATTTTCGGACCCGTATCGCACGACACAAACCCATTGTCGTGCGGTACGTTTCTTTTTCCTGCATTGCCGCAAGACACATGTTTCTGATAACATTCCGATGGTTTTGCACCCCGAAGCATTTTATTCCGAATCCTCCGCCCGGAAAACACAAAAAACGAAGCGAAATGAAGGCATTTCGGGATGCGCGAAAAAACACATGGCTTATCGCAAAAAATACAAGGCACATATTTTAAAATAAGTGCCTTATATTTCAAAATACATGGCTTGTATTTTTTGCCTTTTCAAGTTTCTGATTCACAACAACTTACAAGAGTATTCTAAAATCACTTAATCCTCTGGTTTTTAGCCTTTTGCGCAAAACCGTGTAAAACACCCCGAAATTCGCAAACCGTGAAAGCCGCACCATGCCCCGCCCGAACGGCTGCGAAAGGCGAATATTTGGCAACTAACGGGTTTTTATTTAATTTTGCATACCACAAATTATTCATTATATATGGAAACTACACGTCAAAACAAGATAGCGCGACTTCTGCAAAAGGAGTTGAGCGAAATTTTTGAGCAGCAAACGCGCATGACACGCGGCATAATAGTGAGCGTGAGCAAATGCAGAATAAGTCCCGACCTCAGCATTTGCACGGCTTATCTGAGTGTTTTTCCCTCGGAAAAGGCTAAGGAAGTGATAGAAAACATAAACGCGAGCGCACGTGCCGTTCGTTACGAACTGGGAAAGAGAGTACGCTTTCAATTAAGGATAATTCCCGAACTTCGCTTCTTTCTCGACGATTCACTCGACTACATTCAGCACATAGACGAGCTACTGAAGAAATAAAGTGCCGCAACCGTGAATTTTCCTCTCTTCATAGCCCGGCGATACCTGTTTGCCCGCCGCAGAAAACACGCCATAAACCTGATTTCGAGCGTTGCCGTGGTCGGTGTAGCCTTTGCCACGATTGCCATGATATGCACTCTTTCGGTGTTCAACGGTTTTCAGGATTTGGTTGCCTCACTCTTCACTTCGTTTGACCCGCAACTGAAAGTAGTTCCGGTAAAAGGCAAATCGATAGCCGCAGACGATCCCGCAATAACCGCCATAAAAAAATCGCCCATGGTATTTGCCGCCACGGAATGCGTGGAAGGACAGGCGTTAGCCAAATATTACGACAACCAGACGGTGGTTAACATAAAAGGAGTGGACGACAATTACTCCAAGACGAGCGATATTTCTTCCATTCTCTATGGTGAGGGAAATTTCAAGCTTAAAGCCGACGTTCTTGACTATGGAACGCCGGGAATACAACTGGCACAGCAACTGCAACTCGGCGTGCGCTATTCCTCACCTCTCGACATCTATGCCCCGAGAAAGGGAGAAAGAATAAATTCAGCCAATCCGGCACAAAGTTTCAACCACGACCAACTCTATTCACCCGGTGTGGTGTTTTCGGTGAAGCAGAAAAAATATGACGCATCCTACATCATAACTTCTATTTCCTTTGCACGCTCAATTTTCGAGCAACAGGGCTGCATCACATCGCTCGAACTCCGGCTGAAAGACGGCACGGACGTTTCCACGGCGCAGGAAGAATTTACGAAATTGGGCGGCGGAAAGCTGAAAATAGAAAACCGCTACGAGCAACAGGAAGACGTGTTCCGCATAATGAGAATAGAAAAACTCGTGGCTTATCTGTTCCTTACTTTCATACTCATTGTGGCGTGCTTCAACATTGTAGGCTCGCTGTCAATGCTCATAATTGACAAACGAAAGGACATGCTCACCATTCGCTACCTTGGCGCGGATAACAAAACCATAGCAAAAGTTTTTCTTTACGAGGGACGCATGATAGCATTTACCGGAGTAATCATAGGAATAGTCTTAGGCGTTGCACTATGTATGGCGCAGCAGCATTTCGGACTTATAAAAATGGGCAATGAAGCGGGAAGTTTCATAATCGACGCCTACCCCGTTAGCGTGAGATGGGGCGATGTGGTGCTCACATTCTTCACAGTCATGATTGCGGGATATATATCCACGTGGTACCCCGTCAGATACCTCAGCAAAAAGCTCTTGTAAGCCCGCACATAAAGAACATTTCACTCATTAACCCCAATCATGAAATCCATAAGCATTCAAAAAAAGTTCGCTACCGCTGCCATTGCGGCAACAAGCGTGTTTTTACTTACAGCGTGCGTCAGCGTCAACACCACATCGGGCAGAAACAAAACCACAAACAACAACGCACAAACAGAAACCCGCACCACAACCGCCGACATTCATCCGTGGAAAAACAAAAAGGTTGCATATTTCGGCGACTCCGTTACCGACCCGAACGTATTGCCTGATGACACGAAATACTGGGGCTATCTGCGCGACCGGTTGGGCATAACGCCATACGTTTACGGTGTGAACGGCATGCAATGGAGTGATATTCCGCGCCAAACCGACGAGCTCATAAAACAACACGGTCAGGATGTTGACGCAATAATGATATTCATCGGCACAAACGACTTTAACGGCGGCGTTCCCATAGGAAGTTTCTACACCGAAAGCAAAGAAACCGTAGTGGCAGCCACGGGAGAACCCAGAAGCGAGAAAACGCGCATGCACCGAACCGTGGTGAAAGACCCGTCCACCCTTTGCGGCCGAATAAACATAGCCTTGGAAAAAATCAAAGCCACATACCCCACAAAGCAAGTGATATTGCTCACCCCAATACACAGAGCTTACGCAGAATTCGGCGATAACAACGTACAACCCGACGAAAATTGGCAAAATAATATAGGCGAATGGTTCACCACATACGTTGAAACAATAAAACAGGCAGGAAGAGTGTGGTCGGTTCCCGTCATAGACACCAACGCACTGTGCGGACTTTATCCCATACTCGATTCAAACGCGCCGTTCTTTCACGACAGCAAAACCGACCGCCTTCACCCCAATGCCCAAGGGCACAAGCGCATTGCAAAAACGCTGTTCTATCAGCTTCTGTCCCTGCCATGCGATTTCTGAAAGGAAGCTGGCGGAGTTTTCAAGGCAAAACGATACACGGATAATATAAACTGATAGCGGGCGCATGGTTTGCGCCCGCTATCAGTTTGGTTTCGGGAGACGGCACGCCCCGAACTTTTTTGCAGGATACGGTCATGCATTACGCGACTAAAGATACGGAAGCAAGCACATCCTTTCATATTAACGGCAAAAGCGGGACAGAAAAAATGTTCCGGTGAATTTTCCAAACCATCCCCGATGTTCGGAAAAACACACGCCCGAAAGGCACAAAAATCAGTGTCGGAATGAAGGCGTTTCGGGATGTGCGAAAAAACACATGGCTTATCGCAAAAAACACAAGCCATGTATTTTAAAATACAAGGCACTTATTTCAAAATATATGCCTTGTATTTTTCACCTTTTCAAGTGTTTGAAAGACAACAACTTACAAAAACTCTCAAAAACCTTTTATTCTCTTGATTTGCAGCCGGTTACAAAACATCCTCTCAAACGCAAAAAAAAAATAAAACCGGAATACATTTCCGAAGAAAGCTTCCGGCTGAAATTTCCCGGCAAATCTGCCACGCCACAATAAAAAAACGATAAAAACACCGGGCAAAGTCCCGCTTCCAAACCGCAAGTCAGCTTCCGCTCCGCCATAGCGAGCACACAAAAATCACCCTTCCGCCCAATCGCTGCGGTCTAGATTTCTATAACCTATGGCTTCGCCGATATGCTCTGCCGTTACCTGCGGACTGCCGGCAAGATCGGCAATGGTGCGAGCCACCTTGAGAATGCGACCATAGGCTCGCGCACTCAAAGAACGCTTCTCCATGGCAAGACGAAGCATCTTAAGTCCGTTTTCATCGGGTTCGGCATACTCATGTATCATCTTGTCGGACATCTGAGCGTTGCAGTGCACGCCGTTTACGCTTTTGAAACGTTCGCTCTGTATATCGCGCGCCGCCACAACCCGTTTGCGTATGTCAGCAGATGATTCTCCGGGAGCCGCTTCGGAGAGTTTTTTGAACGGCACGGGTTGTATTTCCACCTGCACGTCTATTCGGTCGAGAAGAGGTCCCGAAATGCGGTTCATATATCGCTGAATCTGTCCCGGAGAACATACACAGGTGTGAGTGGGGTCGTTATGATAGCCGCAAGGACAGGGATTCATGGAAGCAACCAGCATGAACGAACAGGGAAGAGTTACATTGTATCGGGCACGAGTAATGTTGACCACACGATCTTCAAGAGGCTGACGCATGGTTTCGAGAGCGGAACGGCTGAATTCGGGAAGTTCGTCAAGAAACAGCACGCCGTTGTGGGCAAGACTTATCTCGCCCGGCATAAAATTGGCTCCGCCGCCAATGAGAGCCACATCGGAAATGGTGTGATGGGGATTGCGGAAAGGACGAGCCGTTACGAGCGAAGTTTTATCGTCAAGGATTCCTGCCACAGAGTGAATCTGGGTGGTTTCAAGGCTTTCGGCAAGAGTGAGCGGCGGAAGAATGGACGGCAGACGCTTTGCCATCATCGACTTGCCGCATCCCGGGCTTCCCACAAGCAATATGTTGTGTCCGCCGGCGGCTGCAACTTCAAAAGCACGCTTTACATTTTCCTGTCCGCGCACATCTGCGAAATCTTCCGTGTACAAACATTGGTGCTCATAAAACTCGCGGCGCGTATCAACTTCGGTTGGCGCAATATCTTCCCTGCCATTGAAAAAAGCAGCTACCTGTGCGAGATTGTCAGCTCCGTAAACATTCAGACGATTCACCGCAGCCGCTTCACGGGCATTGGCTTTGGGAACGATAAGTCCTTCGAAACCCTCCTTGCGGGCGTTTATGGAAATGGGCAATGCCCCGCGCACAGGACGAAGACTGCCGTCGAGACCCAGTTCTCCCACAAGCACGAACTTATCAAGGCGTTGCTTGTCAACAGCTCCCTCGGCAGCAAGAACACCTACGGCAATGGGCAAATCATAACCAGAACCTTCCTTGCGCAAATCGGCAGGAGCAAGATTAACTATGATATGTCCCGTGGATTGTTGGAAACCGCTGTTCAGAATAGCCGTGCGCGTGCGAAAATAACTCTCGCGGACAGCACTGTCGGGCAATCCCACAATGGAATATTTGGCACCCTTGGAAATATTTACCTCAACTTCCACCGTTTTTACGTCAAGACCGTTGACGGCTGCCGAATAAAGACGTACAAGCATGGGAAAAAGTTTTTGTTATGGCTTGATGAATTTGCCGAGACCTGCCTTGAGGTCGTTGGATTTGATGTCGCGGGCAAGAACTTTGCCGTCGGGCGAAATTAAAACGTTTCCGGGCACATAGCTTACGCCAAACTTTCTGACAAGCGGGCTTTTCCACGCCATTTGGTCGCACACATTATTGCCGGGAAGCGTGTCGCGCATCATTGTATTGCGAAAGCCGCGAATGTCATAGTCAAGGCAGACATTCACGAGGCTTAACTTGCTCATGAAAGGCTTTACGAGATTTTTAATGCTGCGTATCTGCTGGAAACTGTCGTATTCCCACGATGCCCAATAGTTTATCAAAAGATATTTTCCCGCAAAATCTTTAAGCGAAATCTCATTGCCCTTGTAAGTTTTTACCTTGAAATCGGGAGCATTTGCGCCCGGCATTGTGGAAAGCATGGGCATGATTCTGCCGGCAAGGCTGCTTAAATGTGAATTGTGGGGTTGATTTTTCAGCAAAAGCGTCAAAAGCCTTTTTGCCTGCGGAGCATCCACGTTTTCAGTCTCAAGCAGTAAAGATTCCAACACAGCTTGCGCCGCCAAGGTCTTTGGATTTTTATTCACGAAGGCAGCTGCTATACTTTTTATCTGATCTCCGCGCTTGCCTTCTATATCTGCATAAAACTGTGTGAGCAATTCGTTCTCCTCAGTCTTGGTAACGCGTGTCTTTGTCAGGTCGGCGGCATCGGTAACAAAGTTTGCTTCCTTTCCGGGTTCGGCTATTATTGTGCGTTGTGAGAAATCGGGATACTGAATCGTCAGAATTTCCGGCTCGGAAAGCTCTCGTTCGTATTTGAATTTGCCATCGCGAATACGAAGAGTGTCGTAGCGGTCCTCGGAATAGATAAATATATCGGCTGAACGGATATTTTTGAATTTTCCGTTCAGCCGAAACTTGTTTTTAGGCACACCGCAGCCCCCGAAAACGAGAGCTGCGAGTGCAAATAGGATATAGTTGCGGCTGTGCATGATGCCTGCCTTACCGCATTTGTTATTTCACGATGCTCTTGAAGGCAGAATCTGCGGCATATTTGGCAAATTCCAAATCCTTGCCTGCATACGAAGCATAAGTTGCATCCTTAGCCACAGCATCTTTGAGATTGCCTATGACATCCTGCTTATTGCCTGTGCGGGCTGCGAGAACGGCTTTAAGATAGCTTGTGGTTGCATCAGCTTTTGCCACACCGGCAAGAGTTTTCGAAGCACTGTCGTAATCTTTGCTCAATATCTGTGCAAGAGCCGCGCTGTTGGTCTTAACGCCACGGAGATAGTTGGCTGCCTGAGCGTAGTTGCCTTTGGCAATATTGAGATTGCCGAGAGCTTCATTGTAATTGTTTGCGCCGTTACCCTTTGCTATATAATTTTCTGCGGCATCAACATCGCCTTCTGCGAGAGCTATCATGCCGGCATTGACATTGGCTTCGGGATTATTGGCTTTGGCTGCATTGGCTTTGGCAATATAATTTTTAGCTGCCGAAGCGTCGCCCTTCATATAGGCAATTGCAGCAAGATTGTTGTAAGCGCGATAATCCTTCGGGTAAAGTTCTGCGGTTTTCTTGTAAATGCCTTCCTGCTCTGCGGCGTTATCAGTGAAAGTTGCGGAATAAAGAAGTTCTTCTACCGAAAGTTTCGAGGGATCGCTCTTGTATTGCTCTGAAATTTCGTCATCGCTGCGACCGATAAGGTCATAATTTATTGTGAGACGTGAACGGCGGAGTTGCGGAAGCACTTCGTCAGCCAATTCGCGGAAAGCCGAAGAAATGTTCTTTATCTGCTGCTCACGCTGTTCGGGATCTTTATACATTGAAAGCACGCGGAGAATAACTTCCTTGTCCTGAATGTTCGAAGCCGAAACAAGTTGCTGGAAACCGTCCCAGTCTTGGGCTGTGTAACGGGTATCTACGTTGGTGGCAACCTTTTCTTTCTTCAAAAGCCGGTTTACATATCCCTTACTTGTCTTCTCGCGCTGTGCTGCAAGTTTGTCGTTCAGTTTCAAACCGCCGTCGGGAGAAGCATAAGCCGAAACCTCCACGTTGTTAAGCTCCTTGCGATCCTGATCAGCCTTGATGTCGCGCAGAGTCTTGATGAAATCCTTTACAGATGTCTTTTTCAACTCCGAGTTACGGATTTTAGCCTGCTGAATAAGGAACTGAATGCTTGCTTCCTGCTTCTGCTTCAACACATGTACGAATGCGTCGGGAGCAACTGCGGGATTAGCCGAAGCAAGTGTGCGTTTGAGCAATTCGCTCGTGGCTACTACGCCGTCGGCTACCTTTACATCGGGAATCTTTACGGTTTTCTTGCCAATCTTTCCGTCGAACTTCAAATAAAGTTCGCTCTGCTGCATTTCGGGAACATACTTGAAGGAATTCTTCATGGTATAGTTACCGCCAACCTTGTAAGATATTGTCTGATTGTTGCCTTCAACCTTTTCGCCTTGGAAACGCGCACTCTGACCCGGGGTCTGATTGCCGGCATACTTCATTACGGGGGTAACGGTTACCTCGGCTTTGCGCTTCATATATTTCTGCGGGAATTTTCCGTTTATCGTAACATCAACCTTGCCCCCGTTGGTTTCCATAGGGTTTGGTGTTACAGTAAAATTGTCGGCAGAAAGCGCACCCATCTTGCCACAAGATGTAAGAGCCACCGCTCCCGCCAAAGCTAATACGATGTTTATTGATTTTGACATTTTAGGTTTTTGTTTATTATAAGCATATTATATAATGCGCAAAGATAAGAAATTATTGTCATTCCCCGCCTTGCGTCGGCATTAGTTTTTGTGTCCGCGCCTTTATTTTATACACGTGCCGCCGCAACCGGCACGATTCATACATCATCGCTTGTCATGCGCACGATGCAGATTTGCGGATTTTTCATAATCCCTACCCCGCCGACGGCAATTCACACGCCCATCTCCCACACCTCGAAACACTGCGAAAAAACGCTTTTTCGGGCGGTTTTATAAATCACTGTTATCCAAACATTTGAAAAGACGAAAAATACAAGGCACTTATTTTAAAACATAAGGCACATATTTTAAAATATATGGCTTGTATTTTTTACGACAAGCCATGTGTGTTTTTTTGCGGTTTTCTGCCGCAAAAAAATGTACCGCGCAAATCGTTCAGAAAACCTATGCGGGGATGAAATTTTGGTAGGAATAAAAATCTATTGCAATGAAATCTGTTGCGCTTCCACGTTGTCGCACATGAAAACGGACGCGGAGGGGCTGAACTGCCTCGGGTCTTCGGTGGTGAAGTATTCGCATTGCCCGTTTTTGCTGCATTGCGCATCCATTTCGGGATGTCGCACAAGATAGTCGGCAAGACTTTTTGCCACAAACTCGCCCTGCGGCACAAGTTGTATGTTTGCGGGGGTGTATTGCCTTATCTTGTCAATCATAAGCGGATAGTGCGTGCAACCGAGTATTATCGTATCTATTTCGGGGTCCTTTCCGAGCAGTTTGTCAATGTATTCCCTAACAAAATAATCGGCTCCGGGCGATGCATATTCTCTATTCTCGATTATGGGAACCCACATGGGGCACTCCTGACCCGTTACCTTTATGTCGGGATAGAGCTTGGAGATTTCCATGTTGTATGATTCGGAATGAATGGTGCCTGCCGTGGCGAGCACTCCCACATGACGTTTACGGGTTATGCTTCCTATAGCCTCGACCGTGGGACGTATGACCCCCAACACCCTTCTGTGCGAATCCATTTTGGGGAGATCGTTTTGCTGGATAGTGCGCAAAGCCTTTGCCGAAGCCGTGTTGCACGCCAAAATAACGAGTCTGCACCCTTTTTCGAACAATGTGTTAACCGCCTCGAGCGTGAAGCGATAGACAATGTCGAAAGAGCGCGTGCCGTAGGGCGCACGTGCGTTGTCGCCCAAGAATATGTAGTCGTATTTAGGCAGCACCTGACGAATGCGGCGAAGTATGGTCAGTCCGCCATACCCGCTGTCGAAGACCCCGATTGCACCTTTGCCGGGACAAGTCATGGTTTGATGGTTGCGATTTTCTCCTTTACAAGCAGCGTAACGTCTTCGCCCGTTGTTTTGTTTATAAAGGGGAAGCCTCTTTCTCCCGTATTGATGATTACATCGTAACCGCGCTCCATGCCAACAAGCGAAATGGCACTGTCGAGCTTTGTAATCAAAGGCTTTTCAAGTTCCTGCTGCGCCTTATTTAGTAAGTCGGCCACCTGATTGCGAAACTTCACTCCGTTTTCCATAGCCTCCTGCAATTCTTTCTGACGTTTCAGCATAATGGTCTGGGGAAAATCTTTCTGTCCCTGCAAAAACTCGAGATACATGCGCTTGAAAGTTTCCTCGTTATGGGCTGTTTCGGTGTCATACTTAGCCTTGATTTCCGCAAGACTCTTCTGCGCCTCGGCATATCCCGGCATCGACTCGAAAACAGCGCGGTAATCCAAATAGCCAAAGCGAGGCTGCTGCACAACAACGGGACGTTGAGCCTCAACGGGCATTGGCAGTGTAACAGGTTCGTTTGTCTGCGCATTTACATAAGATGCAGCGGCAAGCAATAACATTGCAAAGAGTGCTTTCTTCATAATTCGGAGTTTATATAATTCACCAAATGCAAAAGTAGCTTTTTATTCTTTCACGCCAAACATTCGGCATTGTTTTTTAGAGCCAATCCAAACGGTTTATAAGCATTGCCCCGGCGCACAAAACAAAAAGAATCCGCAGCACAAAGGTGCCACGGATTCCTTTATAGTTTGGAATTAATCCGCAATCAGAGATTGGGGTTAAGTTCACTCCATTTTTCAACGGGAGGAAGCACACCCATAGCAATAACCTGGTCGCGCATGCCCTGAAGATGCTCGTAGCTTGCGTCAAGATTGGCAATTTCCTCTTTTGTACCTATTACAGGCTTGGTGTAAACGCCATCGGAAGTGATACGTGAGGGCATTGCCATCATAACATGGTTATAGCGGGCAGTATCTGCGTATGTGCCGGCGGGATAATTGAATTCCTCACCACCCATAGCACCTTCGATCATCTTAACAGCCAAGTAAGACGGGCTTTGGAAGGAACTGCGACGACGAAGTTCTATTATCTTTGCGCCGCCCTTTGTTACGTCAACCTGCATCTGCTTCCATTCCTCTTCGGTAAGACCTTTGCCGTTAACGGTAGCCTTTCCTGCAATTACGTCAAGGAGTTTTACGCCGTCAACAGTGGTCGGTGAAGCAAACACAGCCATTTTCTCGCCGTGTCCGCCGTATGTGTAAGCGTTCTTAACCACAGCCTGGCTAACGCCGAAGTGTTTTGCGAGCGCACCTTTGAGACGTGTTGAGTCGAGAGCGGCAAGCGTTGCAACCTGATTAGGCTTCAATCCGCTGTGAACGAGAGTTACGAGACCGGTAATGTCGGCGGGGTTGAAAATAACTACCACAAATTTTGCATCAGAGCAGTATTTTTTGATATTTTCTCCGAGTTCCTGAGCAGCTTTCGAGTTCCCGGCGAGAAGATCTTCGCGTGTCATTCCCTCTTTACGGGGTGCGCCACCTGAAGAAATAATGTATTTTGCATCGGTAAAGGCTTCCTTAGCGTCTGTAGTGGAAACAATATTTGCATCATCAAACCCGCTCTGGCGCATCTCCTCTGCCACACCTTCTGCAGAGAACACGTCGTAGAGACAAATGTTTGGAGTTAATTTCAGCATCAATGCTGTCTGCACCATGTTTGATCCTATCATTCCGGCTGCGCCTACAATGGTAAGTTTTTCGTTTGTTACGTATTCCATGATTTATTTGTTTTTATAAATGTATGTTCTTACTGTTGTCTTGCCTCTTTTAGGCTTTCGACCACTGCAAAATTAGTAATTTTATCGCTTTGCCTGCAGCGGCGAAAACGGTTTAATGATTAAACTTTCTAAAATATTTTGCACATCGTCGCTTATTGTGCCGAAGCTCTTTGGGAGTGTTCGTTTTCGATATGCAAACGTTGCATTTTCAAAGGGATATTTCTTTGTTTTTTTCTATTCCCTGTCGTTTCTAATAAGTTCGAGCAGATGTTCAACGGCTTCGTTTTCGGGAATGTTGCGTTCCACGCATTCTTTCTTGCGATACAAACTTACCTTTCCCCTTGCCGCGCCCACGTATCCGTAGTCTGCGTCCGCCATTTCGCCCGGTCCGTTGACAATACAGCCCATTATTGCGATTTTCAAGCCTTTCATTCCCTGCGTGGCGGCTTTTACACGGGCTATTGTCTCTTGCAGATTATATAATGTGCGTCCGCATCCGGGACAACTTATATATTCTGTCTTGGTAATGCGTTGTCGCACCGCCTGTAATATGGAAAATTCTATCGACAATACGTCCTTCTGCGGTATTTTGTTGTTCTTTTCTTCGTGATTCTCGAATACGCAGATACCGTCTATGAGTCTGTCGAAAAGCAAATTGCTCAAATCGGCGGCAGAAGCTATTTCGAAGTCCTCTTTTTGGTCGGCGGCAAAATCGTATGCCTTACAGAATATCACAGGATTCTTCACTCCCGCCCTGGTAAGCGAATGTATTATAGCACGTCCCTCGCCGAGCGAATTTCGCGAGTCGCTTTTTATCAGGAGTACGGCATTGGGATTCTCGCGAAGGCATTCGGTTATCTCGTCATTGAAGAAAAACGGCACAGCTTCTATGAATTTCAGCGGAGCTTCCTTCTGTTTCAGAAGTTTCATGTTGTCTGGCGTGTAAAGAGGGAACACGTTCGGACGACCGTCGTAGTTCGGACCGTCTACAATGTAATTCATTGTCGGGTCGTAGGTTTTCGTGGAATCGAATCCGCCTATATATACATAATCGGGGCGGTTATCCAATCCGTAGTCGCCTTTTGCGCAGCCCACGCCTATGACAACGGGAACGTTGTCTCCCCCGATGTTCATCACAGGTCGCGTGGCACGGCGTTCGGGACAGACATAATTGAAATTTTCAGGTGCAAGTCCGGAAATATGTTTCTTTCCACGGCGATAAAGTATGTGTCTGACCAGTTTGCGAGCCACAGGGATTTCGCATTCCGGCTCTTCCGACAGCGACACTCTGATTGTGTCGCCCATGCCATCGTTAAGCAGCGCACCTATTCCCAATGCGCTTTTTATGCGTCCGTCTTCACCTTCGCCGGCTTCGGTTACACCGAGGTGCAAAGGGAACTTCATTCCCTCTTCGTCCATTGTCTTTACGAGCAGACGCACAGATTGAACCATTACAACGGGATTGCTGGCTTTTATTGACACCACAACGTCAAGGAAGTTCTCTTTCACGCAAATGCGCAGGAATTCCATGCAGCTTTCAACTATTCCCGCCGGCGTGTCGCCGTATCTGCTCATTATCCTGTCCGACAATGAGCCGTGGTTAACGCCTATTCGCAGAGCCGTGCGGTGTTTTTTGCAAATTTCTATCAGTTGCACGAATCTTTCTTCGAGCTTCCGCAGTTCCGCAGTATATTCTTCGTCGGTATAATCTATATGTTTGAACACACGCGCAGGGTCAACATAGTTGCCGGGATTTATTCTCACGGCTTCCACAACCTTTGCCGCCGCGTCGGCAACCGCCGGGTTGAAATGCACATCCGCCACGAGCGGAGTCTTAATGCGTATGTTTCTGAGTTCTTCGTGTATTTTTGCAAGGTTGTCAACTTCTCGCGTTCCCTGAGTGGTCAGTCGCACATAATCCGCGCCTGCACGCACAATGCGTGATGCTTGTTCCACACTCCCCGCCACATCGTCGGTAGAAGTGGTATTCATGCTTTGCAGCCTTATGGGGTTGTTGCTCCCCAAAGGTGTGCGCCCCACATGCACGTTATAAGTTGTGCGCCTGTGGTAATTGAACAAATCTGTTGACATTTGCGGAAACCTTTTTATTTTCCTCCGGCATAGAGCACCGGGTTGGTGTCCTTGTCGTTATACATCTTCATTTGTTTGTAAACTTTCATGTATTTGCGCCCCGCTTCTATGTCATCGAGCAGCGTATCTATGGCAGAAGAAAGATCTTTCCACTGTTCGGTGAGAACATCAAGCTTCTTCCGGCAACGCTCACGGTGTTCTTCCAAGGCATCTTTCCTTTCGGCTTCTATTCTCATGTGATAAATTTTCAGCGCAAGGATTGCCAGACGGTCAATAGCCCATGCCGGACTTTCGGTGTTAATAGTTGCAGAGGGCAAAGTCTCAACATCTTTGTATTTTGTCAGAAAATAGCTGTCAATACGCTCCACGAGATCGGTGCGTGCCTGATTGCTGCGATCTATTCTGCGTTTTATTTCGAGCGCGGTGGCAGGTTTTATTTTCGGGTCGCGTATTATGTCCTCCAGATGCCACTGCACCGTATCAATCCATTCCTTTGTGTAGAGTTCATACTTTATGTCGCCCTCGGGATAAGGGTTGTGCATTGCGGAATCTACATTATCCGTCTGATGATAGTCTGTTATCGCCTGACGAAAAACGTGTCGGCAAATTTCAGTGAAAGTCATACGTTTAAGTCTTTTACGTTTTTACTCATGGCAAAAGTAATGTTTTTCCACTGAACCGCGCGGACATTAAGCACAAAAACATTTCTTTTTTCTGTTTTTCGCCGTCCGTGCACAAGTTTTTCGGGACAGTTTTCAAAGCCTTTCAGGCATCTCAAAAAAACACATGGCTTGTTGTAAAAAATACAAGGCACTTATTTTAAAATACAAGGCACTTGTTTCAAAATATATGCCTTATATTTTTCGCGAAAAACGACACCTGATTTTCAATAACTTACAAAGGCATAAAAACAGCCCCTCTCATCCGTGCCGAAAACACCGTTAGGGAGCACATATTTCCCGCGCCTCCGCCGACATTTCAATTTGGCAAAACTCCACGGGAACGCATTTCATGACATGTTTGTACAATTACTTAAACAGAAAAGCATTACCTTTGTAAAATCGGGGAAAAGACGGCATACATGCCCCGCAAAATCATGAAACTGGTAATAGACGACAAAATACCCTATATTCACGGAATACCCGAAGCCCTCGGGTTTGAAACTCTGTACCTTCCCGGCGCGGAAATAACCCGCAGCGACGTGAAAGATGCCGACGCGCTGATTGTGAGAACCCGCACGCGCTGCAACGCCGCGCTTCTTCACGACACCAAAGTGCGATTCATTGTTACGGCAACCATAGGTTTTGACCACATAGACGCAGACTATCTCTACAAAGCCGGAATAGCATGGACCAACTGCCCCGGCTGCAACGCGGCATCGGTTGGGCAATACTTCCAAAGCTCCATGATTGTACTGGCAAGGCAGGGACTGATTGACATGAGCCACTGCACGGTGGGAATAGTGGGTGTGGGACACGTGGGACGGGAAGTACAGAAAGCCTGCAGCCGTCTCGGATGCCCCACACTGCTCAACGACCCTCCGCGAAGCAATGCGGGAGAACCGGGATTCGTTGCTCTCCGCACACTGCAGGAGGAATGCGACGTGATAACCTTTCACGTTCCGCTTACAAAGGACGGCGACCACCCCACATACCACATGGGCAACGAAGAGTTCTTCGAAAGCCTCTCCCAAAAGCCCGTGATAATTAACGCAAGCCGTGGCGCGGTGATTGACAACGATGCGTGGCTGAAACATCTTGAAAACGAAACCACGAGAGCCGCTGTCATAGACACATGGGAGCACGAACCGCAGATTAATCCGCTTCTGCTTGACAAAGCAATCATTGCCACACCCCACATAGCAGGATATTCCGCCGACGGCAAGGCAAACGCCACGCGAATGTCCCTTAATGCCGTGTGCAAATTCTTTAATCTTAAACCGGATTTCAAAGTAAACCCGCCCGCACTGCCTCACGACATGAAACCCATGGAGAACGAGGACGACAGGGTGCTGCAACTTTACAACCCTTTGCGCGACACGGAGCTTCTGAAAGCCGAACCGCAAAAATTCGAATGGTTACGGGGAAATTATCCTCTGCGGCGCGAGAAATGGGATTGAACTTCGACTAAAACAAAAACATTATAATTATGAGAAAATCAGCTATCGTTATCGCCACACTGCTCTTGATGGTGTGCATAACCTCTTGCGACAAGAACAAAAAGCAAACCGAACAGGCACAAACCAATGCTGCCGTGCTGGCAAGCCTTGGCGACATAATGCAAGGCGACTATAATGACGTGATAAGCCGTATAGACGGCAGCGGACGCTTTTCGCGCGATGACATATTCGGAAACAACCACGAATTTACCTCAAAAGAACGCGCTCTCAACTATATTGCTTCGGTCAACAACGCCACGTTTTTCGTCATGGACAGTCTTCAGCTCACAATAGAAGCAGCTGCCGTGGCAAGTCCCGACAACCAGATGCTCGGAAAGCTTAACAAATTGGCTAAAAAGTACATCACCGTATGCAAACATCCCGCCGATTCGCCCGAACAACTGATTGAAACCTGCAAAAGTATAAGCGAAGCAATCAAGACAACGGTCAAGAGCATGGGCAAAACCGACGACGAAGCCATTGCAAAGCAAACAGCCCTCGCAGGAAACGCCATAATGCACAAAGAAATGGATGCCGCAAAAAAAGCAACAGAGGAAAACAGTGCGGCAGCCGAGAACAACAAAATTGAAGGCGAGAAATTTCTGAAAGAAAACGCAAAGAAACCAGACGTAAAGACACTTCCCGACGGATTACAGTATAAAGTAATTAAAAACGGAGGGGGAGTTTCACCCGGAAGTGCCTCGACGGTTATAGTGGAATACGAAGGCAGACTTACAGACGGCACGGTTTTCGACAGCACAGCGAAAAGCAACAAAGGGAAACCCGTAAGTTTGGGAGTTTCTTCGGTTATGCGCGGCTGGAGTGAGGCTTTGCAAATGATGAAAAAGGGTTCGGAATGGGAAATATACGTTCCTTACGAACTCGGATACGGAGAACAGGGCGAAGGCAACGTACCTCCTTTCGCAGTTATGATATTCCGTTTGAAACTTATCGATGTCAAATAAACAGCGCAGCCACATGAACCACACCACATGCCGCAGGTTTTTCGGCACAAGACACACGGCGGTTCTCACGATGCTTGCCGCCATGCTCTTTCCGCTTTGCGCCTTTGCGCAAATGCTCGATCCCGTAAAGTTCAAGGTTAAAACGAAAAAAGTGTCGGACACCGAAATAGACGTAACTTTTACCGGCAAAATAGAAGGCGGTTGGCACGTTTATTCAACCAATGTTCCCGACGACGGACCCACTCCCGCTACGTTCCACATGGACAATGCGAAAAACATAGAAAGACTTGGTGCGTTGCAGGCAGGCAGCGGTGCAATCAGAAAGTTAGACAAGGTGTTTGAAGCGGAACTTGAATTCTTCGAGAACTCCTGTCATTTCACACAACGCCTTAAGATTACCGGCAAGGACTATTCCGCCAAAGGCTATCTGGAATATGGTGCGTGCAGCAATGTGAGTTGCATGCCGCCTACGCAGGTTGATTTTTCGGTCAAGGGGAACGACGGTCCCGACAATGCTCCCAAGAAGGACGAAAAGGCAGAAGTCGCGGCGCAATCCGCCATTGCCGATACCGTCAGCCCTCTTGTTCCCACCGACACGACATCTGCTGCACAAACTGCGGTATCCGCATCCGACAGCGCGGCACTCTGGGCTTCGCAAACCGAACTTCTCAACGCGCAGAACGGCATGTCGTCGGATTCCCACCGCTCTTTGCTCGTGATATTCCTGTTGGGAGTGCTCGGAGGTTTCGTTGCGCTGCTTACGCCATGCGTCTGGCCAATAATACCAATGACCGTAAGCTTTTTTCTTCACCGCCAGAGCGAGCGCAGAAAGGCTGTACGCGATGCCATACTCTACGGCGTGGCAATAATAGTTATTTATGTGGGTCTGGGATTGGTTGTAACATCTATTTGGGGCGCAAACCAGCTCAACGCTCTCTCAACCAATGCCATTTTCAACATATTTTTCTTTTTGCTTCTCGTGGTCTTTGCCGCGAGCTTCCTCGGAGGTTTCGACATTACCCTGCCTTCGTCGTGGGGTAATAAGGTCAATTCCAAAAGCCGCTCCACATCGGGCATGGCAAGTATCTTCCTCATGGCTCTTACCCTGGCAATAGTTTCGTTTTCATGCACCGGTCCGGTCATAGGATTTCTTTTGGTAGAAGTTTCTTCCACCGGAAAAATTCTTGCTCCCGCCTTGGGAATGCTCGGATTTGCCATTGCCCTTGCGCTGCCCTTTGCTTTCTTTGCGCTGTTCCCCGCCGTGATGAAGAAAATGCCCAAGAGCGGCGGCTGGATGAACACGGTGAAAGTTACATTGGGTTTCGTGGAACTGGCATTTGCACTGAAATTTCTTTCGGTTGCCGATTTGGCTTACGGGTGGCACATACTGGACCGCGAAACGTTCCTTGCCCTTTGGATAGCAATCTTTGCCGTTGCGGCATTCTATCTCTTTGGGCTGATAAGCATTCACGGCGACCGTGGAAAGGACATCTCCGTTACGCGACTGTTTCTCGGACTTGCCTCATTGGCTTTCGCCATATACATGGTGCCCGGACTTTGGGGCGCACCGCTTAAAGCCGTAAGCGCATTCGCTCCGCCAATGAACACACAAGATTTCCGACTCGGCAATGACGAAGTAAGTGCCACATACACCGACTACCATGAAGGCATGAAGGCATCAGCCGCCACGGGAAAACCGGTTCTGCTCGATTTCACGGGATACGGTTGTGTGAACTGCCGCAAAATGGAAGCATCGGTATGGACAGATCCGGGAGTAAGCCGCTTGTTGAAGGAAAAATTCATACTCGTATCGCTCTACACAGACGACAAAACTCCGCTGCCAAACAATGTGGAAGTGAACATAAACGGCAAGCGCAAAACGTTGCGCACTGTGGGCGACAAATGGAGCTACCTGCAACAGATAAAGTTCGGCGCAAACGCCCAGCCGTTCTATGTGGCGGTGAACCAAAGAGGCGTGCCGCTCGCAGGATCGTATGCGTTTGACGAGAACCCCGCCAACTTTGAAAACTACCTTAAAAAGGCTCTCAAGATAATTCCCGCAAATTTGCCGAGATAAGTTTCAGTACGAAACAGAGTCTTCAAGATTCATAAAAACATTGCATATTTCGCAGAGATATGCAATGTTTTTTGGTTTATATGCGCACATTCTAAAAAACACATGGCTTGTGGTAAAAAACACAAGCCATTTATTTTAAAACACAAGGCACATATTTCAAAATATGTGCCTTGTGTTTTTAGCCTTTTCAAGTTTCTGATTAACAGCAACTTACAAAACCTTCCAAAAATCATTTATCTTTTTGGTTTTCAGACATTTGCAGAAAAACTGCACGGAACACTGCCTAAACGAATACTTATGCACTCTCGCTCTTTCGGCAGTTCATGAGTTCGTAAATCTCTTTCGTGTCGGCAGGAGTTAACGGATAGAAATTTCCCACGGGATTGCCCTTGTGGGCATGCAGGCTCTTTACGAGCAAATCGATGTCGGGATTCTCAACGCCCAACTCCGCAAGCGTTACGGGCATCCCTATGGAACGGAGGAATGCTTTGAAACGCGAAATTCCCTCGAGCGCATCGCTTTTGTCGTTGCCCGAACGTTCCACACCCCACACCGTGTGAGCCAACTTGGCTATCTTCTTAACGTTGTGCGATGCCATGAAAGTTTGATATGCAGGCGAAACAACCGCCAAGCCCGCTCCGTGTGTAACTCCATAGATTGCGCTCAGCTCATGTTCGAGAAAATGCGACGTCCAATCCTCCACAACTCCCGTACCGCAGATTCCGTTGTGCGCAAGTGTGCCGCTCCACATGAGATTTGCCCTCAAATCATAATTTTCCGGCTCGGCAAGCACTCGTGTAACCAAATCAATTATAGTGCGAAGCAAAGCCTCCGAAACATTATCGGTGAGTTCCGTGGCATTGGTATTGTTGAAGTAACGTTCCAATATGTGCGCCATCATGTCAGTGGCTCCCGCCGCCGTCTGATAGGGCGGAAGAGTGAAAGTAAGCTCCGGATTCATGAGCGCGAACCTCGGGCGCAGAACCTTAGGCGTTTTCAAACTAATCTTTTGCAATCCGTCGAGCTTTGTAATCACACTGTTTCCCGAACCTTCACTACCTGCTGCGGGAATTGTAAGCACCACGCCCACGGACAAAGCCTTTCGGAGCGTTTCCTTTCCCGCCCAGAAGTCCCAGAAATCGCCATCGTAAACAACGCCTGCCGCCATAGCCTTTGCGGCGTCTATCACGCTTCCGCCGCCAACGGCTACCATGATGTCGGCATCAAACTTGCGGGCAATGTCAATGCCCTTGTAAACTTCCTTGTCGGTTGGATTGGGCTGTATGCCGCCGAGAGCGGTGAACTCAACGCCCGCTTTTTTCAGCGATTGCTCCACACGGCCGAGCACACCGCTTCGCACCGCGCTGCCACCGCCGTAAACAATAACGGCACGGCGTGCACCGCAATTCACGACGCATTCGCCGGCTTCGTTTTCCGCACCGCGCCCGAAACGAAACTCGGTGGGACTGTAAAACAAGAAATTATCCATAATTTATTATGCCTTTATCCTTATATCTTTTCAGCAGTCAGCACAATGTAGGGCGACATGAGGCGCGAGGGAACGGGAAACAACTTCATGGCATGGCTGAAAAATTTCACAACCTTGCGTGCAATCTTGTTTTTAACACCTTTCTGCGGCTCCAACCACAACATAGGTTTGGCGGTGTACTGCACCTTCACGTCCTTGAGGGGCAACGAACCGAGAATAGCGCGAAGGAATCATGGAACTGATGTTGTGGGCATCGTAGTTGCGGCGGTCGAAAACCTTTTGCACCCATCCGTTAAGCCCTCTGAAATTCGGAAGAACAATGAAAAGCGTTCCGCCGGGCTTTACCAAATCCACATGGCGGCGTATAACGTCTGCCGTGTCGTCAAAGTGCTCAATGAAACCTATTGAAAAAACAAGGTCGTACTGTTTTTCAGATTTGAAAGCAAAGAAATCGCTTTCGATATACTCAACATCGCCCTTACTGAAACCGTTGCTTTCTTCCAGACCGTCTATTATTTTCGGATCTACATAGAAATCGAGAAGCGTGGGACTGTATCCGCGACGTTTGAAATACAGAGACATTGTGCCGGGAAAGCCACCTATTTCAATGGAAGTCTTGCCCTCGCCGCCGTACATGGCAGGCGTGAAGTATTTATCGAATTCCGAACGTGTCGGAACCTTTTCATATATGTAATTGCTCCAGTATTCTTTCCAGAATTCTCTATCCGTAAGGTTATTCATAGTTTACGAAATATACTTTTCAGTTTGTTTATATGATACAAAGCCATTACCCACGCCTTATGCGGCTTGCTGTTGTAATGACGATACATTTGCTCGAATTTCAAACGCGCCAAAGGGCATTCTTCTATGCTGTCGGGGCGAAAACAACTTATTTTGCCTTCAAACAATTCGGTTGGAATCAATTCTCCTCCCCCGCAATTTGTTCCGGATTCGTCAAAGCCGTTGTTTGCCACGAGAGATTTTCCGGCATTCACGGAAATCATTCCGTTTACAAGCAGAGATGCTTTCCAGCGTATAGCCCAGGAATTGTTTTGTCCGGCAATCTGTCGCTCCAACATACGTGTAAAAGGATAAGTTCCCTCGAAATCGAAAGTTTTTGTAAGATTCTTTTCGCGCAAAATGCTTAGGAGTTTCTCGCCCGAGGGTTCGAATTTTTCCCAAGCCCTTTTCCATGTTGCCCATCCCCAACTGTCGGCATGACTAATGAGGAAAGTGTCGGGCAAACCGCGCATTTTGAACAGATGCCCATGGACATTGCCCACGCGATAATCGTTTTCGAAAAGCTCAAGTGCGCTGTTCATGAATTCCAGAAAGTATGGCGAGAACACAAGGTCGTCTTCCACAACTATCACACGCCCGAAGCGATTCACCACATCGGTTACGCCGGCAATTACAGAGTTTGCAAGCCCCCGGTTCTCCTTTGCCTCGACCACGGTAACCGACTTGAAGCCTCGGATGTCCCTTGCCACACGCCGCGTCTCCTCTACCTTTTCTCTGTCCCGGCTGTTTTTCCATCCGTCACAGAACACAAACAAATCGGTGTCTTTTGCCTGCGGATTTTTAAGGAGACTTGCCACGCACATATTTGTATGCAGCGGTCGGTTATAGGTAAACAGAGCTATGGGAGCGGGATTGTTCATGATTATGATTGTTTTGTTTCTTCTATCAACTGCTCCACGCGCTCCTTGTCTGCGGGATAGGTGAGTTTTATGTTGTTTACGTCGCCGCGCACAAGGGCTATTTCGGTTTCGGGAAGGTATTTGCTCACCACGGAACAGTCATCGGTTGCGCCGAAGTCCTCTCTGCGCAATGCTTCGGTGTATGCCGTGCGAATTGTTTCGTATCCGAATCCCTGCGGAGTCTGCACATTCCAAACAGTGGTGCGGTCAAGATAGTTCGAAACCCTGTTGCCGTCGGAAACTATAAGGCTGTCGGTTGAAGGAACAGCCACATCCACCGCGCTATATTTGTTTAACGCCTCGCAAACTTCGGTTATTATACGCTGCGATACCATTGGGCGCGCGCCGTCATGGATAAGAACGTTACAATCGGGCGAATCGCATTGCGACAGTCCCGCATTGCCCGAAGCAAAACGGTTCATTCCGCCCGCGCATACCGCCTTGAGTTTCGTCCAACGGTTTTGCAGCACCACGGAACGCATTTCTTCAAGAGTTTCTATGTTGCTCACAATCACAATTCCCGTTATCAGCGGATTTTGTTGGAAAGCGTCCACCGTGCGTTCTATCATTGTGCGTCCGGCAAGCTTTACAAACTGTTTCGGAACTGAGAATCCGGCTCGGGTACCCGTTCCGCCGGCAAGTATGATTGCTATGTTTTCTTTCTTAGGCATTATAAATATGTTTTATTGCCACTCCGCTTTTTTTCGAACTATTGTCAGTCCGTCGCGAATGGGAAGAATTACTTTTTCCACCGTTTCGTCCTCTGCCAGAAGGTCATTGAATCTGCGTATTCCGAGTGTCTGGCTGTCGCGGTCATATTCAGGGTCTATCACATGCCCGTCCCAAAGCGTATTGTCGGCGAGAATATATCCTCCCGGGGAAAGATATTTTTTTACGAGCGTGTAATATTCCGCGTATTGCCTTTTGTTGCCGTCTATAAAGGCGAGGTCGAAGCGCAGGTTGCCATTTTTTTCCGCGAAATCGGGCAAAATCTCGAGCACATCGCCTATGGTGTAGGTTATGCTGGACGCGCGGCGCGACCCTTCTATCCACCGGCGGGCGAAGTCCTCCAGTTCTTCGTTCACATCAAACGTGTATATCCGTCCGTGGCTCGGAAGTCCGTAGCTCATGGATATTGCGGAATATCCGGTGAATGTGCCGATTTCCAAAACGTTTGCGGGACGAATCATTTCCACGAGCATTTTCAGCAGAAGCCCTTCCACATGTCCCGAAACCATGTGCGGACGCACAAGGTGTATGTTTGTGGCGCGCCAAAGGCGGTAAAGGTAATCGTCTTCGGCAGATGAGCGGCTTTCTATGTAGGATTCTATCGGCATCAGCCCTTTTTGTTTGCAATGAGAGCCTCGAGAGCCAGACGATACGAGTCGAGACCGAAACCGCATATCACTCCCGCACAGGCAGGTGAGATCATGGAATGGCGGCGGAACTCTTCGCGGCGGTGCACATTGGATATGTGAACTTCCACAACGGGTGTGGTTACGGACTTAATGGCATCGTGCAGGGCAATGCTCGTATGCGTGTACGCTCCGGCGTTTAATATTATTCCGTCATAGGCAAAACCCACTTCCTGTATGCGGTTTATCAGTTCGCCCTCCACATTGCTTTGATAATAGCCCAGGTCAACCGAGGGATAGCGTCGGCGCAAATCCTCAAGATATGCGTCGAACGACGAATGACCATAGATTTCGGGCTCGCGCACTCCGAGAAGATTGAGATTCGGACCGTTTATAATTTCAATTCTCATTGCATCTGATTTATTTGTAACTTTGTACCAATGCAAAAATAAGAAAAATCCGTGAACCAAGACGCTGCACAACATGGCGAAGAACTGTTGTCGCTCTATCGCGACTACCTGAGATTGGAAAAGAACATGACTTCCAACACCGTGGAGGCTTACACTGACGATGTGGGCAAACTCCTGCTCTATCTTAAAGACGCGGGACTGCAGCCCGAAAGCGTGAAGCTCGAAAACCTTGAGCATTTTGCCGCAGGACTTCACGACATAGGCATAACTCCGCGCTCGCAGGCAAGAATCCTTTCGGGCGTGCGCTCGTTCTATAAGTTTCTGCTCATGGACAGACGCATTGACGCGCTTCCCACAGAGCTTCTGCCTTCACCCAAAATAGGCGAACATCTGCCCGAGGTGCTGAGTGTGGAAGAGATAGACCGCATAATATCGGGCATAGACCTGTCGGAAAAAGAAGGGCAACGCAACCGCGCCATAATAGAAATGCTCTACTCGTGCGGACTGCGGGTAAGCGAACTCTGCAACCTGCTCATTTCCGACATTTGGAGGGACGAAGGATTCGTGAAAGTAATGGGAAAAGGGCGCAAAGAGCGTTTCGTGCCAATTTCCGGGCGTGCGCTCAGGGAGTTGTCGCTTTGGGAAGAGTGCAGATGCCACATAAACATACGTCCGGGCAATGAAGACTATGTGTTTCTGAGTTTCAAACGCGGCAGAAAGCTTTCGCGCATCACGGTGTTTCACATAGTGAAAGTTCTGGCAGAAAACGCGGGTATAACAAAGGAGATAAGCCCCCACACATTCCGCCATTCGTTTGCCACCCACCTTCTCGAGGGCGGTGCAAACCTACGCGCCATTCAGGAAATGCTCGGACACGAAAGCATAGCCACTACGGAAATATACACACACCTCGACAACAGCCGGCTGAGAGAAGAAATTCTGCGCCACCACCCGCGCGCGTTTGCCAAACAACCGTCTGCCGACAATTACGACCAATAAGAAACACCTTTTTCGGGAATTTGCAGACGCTTTCTGCAACACCGCAAAAAACATAAGGCATCTCGTAAAAAATACAAGCCATATATTTAAAAATACAAGGCACTTATTTTAAAATAAGTGCCTTGTATTTTTAAGCATTTCAAACCCCTGAAACACAACAACTTACAAAACTTCCATCAAAACACCTTATTTCTTTGATTTTCAGCCGTTTGCACAAAACACTGCCGCTTTCGCAAACAAATACAAACACAAGAACTTGAATAAAAAGCAGAATTTTTCAAATTTTCTTGCTTTTGTAACATCCGTGTAACATTATTTGCCTACATTTGCTTAATCATCATAACCTCTAAACAAATTATGCTAATGAAAAAATTATTACTAACATGTGCAGCTGTCGTTTTGGCCGGCTTAAACGCCTTTGCCGACGAACAGCCCGACTATGTGAGCACCGGCGGAAACATCAAGTGGTGCTACATTCGCAGTGTGCAGTTCGCAGACATGTACCTGCAACCGAACGGAAAAGAAGTTGTGGCACAGCCAAAGGCTGATTTCACTAACTTTGAGAATCTTGCAAAACAACTATGGTGCATCATGCTCGACGAAAACGGGAAGTACACCATAACAAACAAGTTCGACGGCAGACAAATAGACGTGGGACTGTCGGCAAAGTACAGCAACTGGGAATCAGTGCAAATGAATGACGTGGCAGCCACAAAGTGGATAATTCACAGCATGGGCGGAGACACCATAGCCCTTGAGTCGGAACTTCCAGCCCCGGGCGGCGGCGATATATACCGTTTCCCCACAACACATAAGGAAGGAGACGAAATATTTGTTTGGCTTGTGAGAGAGTCATACGGACTCGGACACGACGAAAACAGTCTTTTCGTAATAGAACCCTGCAACGACATTCGCGAACCGGAATATGAAAACTCGGAACGAGTAACATATTACGGAATATACAGCTCATTGCCCGAAGGAGGCATGATTGTAGACAATACTTCGGTAGTAGATACAAAATATCGTTTCACTGTCGTCAATCCCGAAAACGCAGACGAAACGGCACAGTGGCGTTTCGTGAGCTACGGACCGGGCAAAACGGCAATAATTAACCGCGCCACGGGAAACAGCATCTCGACATCGCTCTACGCAGACGGCAAATACAATCTGCCCGAAGCCGACGCAAAAAATATTATGCCAAAGACATGGAGTCTGAACGCCATAAGCAATTCCGAATTTGCCATATCTGCCACCGGCGAAGACGGTGTAGTGCGTTATCTAAACAATACCCGCGTGGGCGAAGAACCGGAAACTCTCGACCTTTCTCAGATGAGCGGCAGCGGATTTGCATGGACTTTCGACAAGATGGGCGAAGCCGTTGACATAAACGACGCAAAAGCCGAAACTCCGGGCATAAGCGTGGTGAACGGAAAGATTGTGGTGGAAGGCGGAAAGAAATTCACCGTTACCACAACCGACGGTGTTGTGTTGCCGTCTCACTCCACACTACAAAAAGGCATATACCTCATCACCGTGGAGGGGAAGACAAAAAAAATCAATGTAAGATAATTCCAAAACTCTACGACAATGAAAAAAACTAAATATATCATAGCACTGCTTGTAGCAGCAATTTCTTTTGCTCTTCCCGCACAAGCACAAGAAAGAATACTTACCGCAATCGGGGCAACGGGAAAAACCGAGCTTAAAGTGGCAAACGATATAAAAAATCTCTATTTTGCCAACAAACCCGAAAGCAAAACTTTCAAAATAACAACCAATACCACGGTTAAACCACGCACCTCGGCTGACTGGTTTCAAGCTTCTATAAACGGGAACGTCGTTACCGTGAGCATTGTCGAGAACTCCGATGCAGACTTACGCTCGGGCGAACTCACACTTGCCGCTCCCGACGGACAATCAAAGATAATAAACGTAACACAGCTCGGAACAAACCCGGGATTCTTTGTTTCAACCGACACGGCAAGGGTTAAAGGTATTGACGCAGGCGTTGTGGTAAACATTACGTCCAATACCAATCTCACCTTTACCGGTTCGGAATGGATTACTCCCAAAGATGCCACCCCCGTTGTGGGAACTAAAAACTACGTATTCATAGCCGGCAAAATGCAACAAGGCACACGCACCGGCACACTCAACGTTTCGGACGGAACAAACAGCAAAAGCGTAGTGGTGGAACAGAACTTCGAAGGTTTCCCAACCTTTATAGTAATGAGCGATCTGCACTTCGGCGCAGGCGGAGCTGTTGAAAGAGTAACGAAAAGCCTTCAAACCATTTACGAAAACACCAGCGACGTTGACGCACTCTTTTTGAACGGCGACTTAACCAATAGCGGAAATCTTTCGCAGTATAACGAAATGCTTTCAGTCATGAATAACGCCGAATTAGTTCCCGACTACGTGCAGCGTTATTACATTATGGGCAATCACGAATGGTACACCGGCGACGGCGGAACCCCTATGGGAAATTACAATTCCCTCGGCGTGGAACACGATAAGTATTTCGATATAAAAGGTTACCCTTTCATTTACATCGGACTCTCGGGCGGCAGCGAAGAAAACTATACCCAGGAAAGTTTGGATTTCCTTCGCGAAAGTCTTGAAGACGCTTCTTTGAAATATCCGGGCAAACCAATTTTCGTTTTCCAGCACATTCCGGCTTACGGAACCGTACAAGGTTCAAACAGCTACGACGGAGGTTGGGGAACAAAAAAGGTTTACGAAATACTTAAAGACTTCCCGCAGGTAATAGACTTCAGCGGACACACACATTTCTCCTCACGTTGCCCGCTAACCTTCCATCAAGATAAATTTACGAGTCTTAACGACGGCGGCAACTTGAATTGCTACATTCAGAAAGGCATTGACATCGACGGCGAAATGCCTGAAGGAACTTCTACATTGTCCGAAGGAATGATTGTTACCGTAGAGGATGAAAACAATGTGGGAGTAAGACGTATTGACGGTGCACGTAACGAAGAAATCGGCGAACAGCTGAACTTCTCCGCACCTTACGACGGAACCAATTTCACTTATGCCAACTACAAAGGCAGCAAACCTGTGTTCGAAGACGTAGAAATCACCACAGAACAGCTTCAACCCACACAGCGCAAGGTAACTTTCCCCCAGGCTGTGGTAGACGAGAACGACCCGAACAATGTTGTGCTGTACTATAAGGTTGAAGTTATTGATTCGGAGGACAAAGTTGTGGCTTCTTCCAATCGTTGTTCGCGTTTTTACCTTGGCAGCGACATGCCGGAGAAACTTGACGTGATTGTAAACGGAATTGAGGGCGACGGTATGATGCGTATTCGCGTTACTGCCATAGATCCTTACGGCAACGAGAGTGATCCTATAGAAAGCGACGAGTTTGAACAGGGCGAATACAAGCCTGCCGAAGGAACACAAGTGCCCACGGCCGATTTGTTCGAACTGTCGGTTGACGACCAGGGCAAAGGTTTCGACAAGTCTCCCATGTCAAACCCCGTCATTACCTCCGACAACACCCCGATTCCCTTCTACGACAGCGACTATAAGCTCACCGGCGCGAAATTCAACCGCGACCGCTCGCAGTATTACGAGTTCGACTATTCTACAAACGACAAAATCAAAACCGCTCTCACAAACAATTTTACAATGGAGGCTTTCTTCATGTGCAATGAAGTTGACGGTTTGGAGCAATCACCTATGGGTACCCAGCAGGAGGGAGGCGTTGGTTTCTGGATGGACGGTGGTGGAAAATTCCACTTCTATGCAGGATACGGCGATGGAGGTTGGTATGACCTTGTATCCACAAAGAACATACAACCGGGCAAATACTATCACGCAGTAGCCACATTCGACGGTTCGAAACTCAAACTCTATCTCAACGGATACCCCGCAGGCGAACTTGCAACAAGCGAGCCGCTGAATTTTGCCCAGGAAGGATCGCAGTATCTTGTTGCCGGCGGCGACGCATCGGCTGATCCTTCTGTAATATGCGATGCTGCGCTTAATGGACTTCTTCTTGTTTCGCGCCTTTACTCACGCGCCATTTCACGCGATGAAGATTATGTGCTCTACAAGGATGTAATCAAGCACTATGTAGAACAAGGCGATGACGAAGAAATAGCCGACGAAGCACCAGTTGCCGACCTATTCAACATTGAATTCGGCGAAAACGGCACTGCAACCGATGTTTCAGAACAGCAGATACCCGTTACGGTGGGCACCACTGTTCCCGAAACATACTATAACGACACCTACAAACGCTGGGTGGCTAAGTTCCCCGGCGATGACCCTTATTGCTATTTCGGTGTGCCATACGAGGAGAACGAGAAGATTATCGAGGCTATGTATACCGACTTTACTCTCGAAACTCTCTGCGTTATCAACAACGACAACCTATCTTCACTGCCCGCTGTTCTCAGTTCGCAGCAAACAGGCGGCGTGGGCATTGAGCCCGGTGAGGTTATCCAGGGCTGGGGTTACTTCAGCGGCAGCTATGCATCGGTTTACGCTTACGACTATCCCGTGGTCAAGAACACATACTACCACATAACCCTCGTGGTTCAGACTCTCGATGTTGAAACACCTGTCATGAGCATCTACGTTGACGGTAAGTTTGCAGGCAAGACCCAGCTGGCAGGTCAGATGACTCTCCCGCAGGACAACGCCAAGTACTTCTGCATTGGCGGCGACGCAAGTCCGGCAGGCAATGCCGCAGAATACCTGCTCAATGGCGAAGTTGCGCTGGCACGTATGTACAGCCACGCACTCACAGGTCCGCAAATCAAACGTTTGTTCGTTGACTTGAAGAAATAAACATCAACTTACAAAACCCTGCAATCCGCATCTCCACCCGGGGATGCGGATTATTTTTTGCCCCATTCACATACAGCCCACAGCAATCCTTCAGGGAAAGGATGTTTTCCTCCCTCCGCCACTCCTGGATTTGAGAACGCCATGTCCCTTATTCATGACGCGCGTAACAGCCCGCATTTCCTCATTTCGAGAGGCGCAAAAACGTCTTACGACATGGTTTTTCGAGGGCATAAAAACAGGCAAAAAACGTCCTTTTATACCACACTGTTTTTCAGATACTTGAAAAGGCAAAAAATATAAGGCATATATTTTAAAATACAAGGCACTTATTTTAAAATAAGTGCCTTGTATTTTTTACGATAAGCCATGTGTGTTTTCGGGCATGGCAAAAATGCGGATTTTTAACGCTTCAAAGAGGAGCATTTTGCCGTCTTTGCCGCACTTCGACGGGGATTGTTTTCCGGAAATGCCGCACAAGATACGGCTTCAGGGATTTACGAAAGTTTCCAAAGCCCTTCCTCGCAGGTTACATGGTGTTCTTTTATGCCGATTTCCTTCATCCATGTGCGAGTCTCCACAGTTTTCAAAATACCGGTGTTGAAACCCTTGCCCTGATCATTGTTCCACACCCATGACGGCGTGGGCCACAAACAAACTCTGAACTTTATGGACTGATAAAAGTGTTTGTCGCAGCCGTTTTGCCCGTGATGAGCCATTTGCAGGTACTCGCAGTCGAGATCGTCCCTGAAAGGACCGTTGAGAGCAAGATTGCCACACTCTATGCCCGCATCGCCGAGAAACACAATAGTCTTTTTCTTGTCCCAAACCCTCATTATCATCGACGAGTTGTTGTAAGCATTTGTTGTAATCTCGTTTGCCACACTGAGAACCTTTAACTTCATGTCGTCATAAGAGAACACATCGCCGGGAGTGCGAATGTCGGTAACCGGAATGGTTGTCTTGTCCAACAAATCGTAGAAGTCCTGGCAACTGGGGGAATAAGGACCTTCGGCAGCCTGCACCGTTTTGCTTATGCGGGAGTGATATATGTGCTTAATCTTCATTTCCTGCGGGTTCTTCAATATCTCGGTGAGCGCACCCATGTGGTCATTGTGGGGGTGGGATATGAACCACGCCTCAACCTCATTGCCCAACGCGCCAATGAAACCTCGCAATGTGTTAGCCTCTTCGGGAAATCCGCCGTCCATGACTATTACCTTGCCTTTTGCGGTTTGAAAAACATAAGAATTGCCAATGGTGTTGCTGTGGCTTGGTATCTGCCAGAGCGTAAAGCCCGACTTCTTTTTGGAGTTCCATGTCTTGGTAATGTCGCCCGTTGTCTTTGCGCCGGCATCGCCTATAGCCATTGCTCCGACAAGCATGGCGGAATATTTAAGGAATTCTCTTCTCGTTGTCATATACACAAAGTTTGCTTAAGATTAGTTATATCTACAAAGATAAGCCTTAATTTTCTTTCACAGCCTATTACATGCCGCCGCAGTTCGGTTTATTTTGCTAATTTCGCCACAAAACATAATTATGCCGGGATTGAAAATTTTCAGAATCATAACTTTCGTTCTTCCATTCCTTGCTTTGGGATATGTCATGTGGCGTTCATGGCGCATTATGCCGTTTCCCGCAGGAGCGAAAACCGTTGTACTTGCCATGATGTTCGTGCTTTTCGCGCTCATGCCCGTGTGCATGTTTCCCGGAACACTCGACAAACTGCCGTTACCCCTCGGCGCATTTCTCTATAAGGCAAGTTTGTCGTGGGTGTTTGTATTGATTTATCTGCTGCTTGCTTTCGTGATGACAGATTTGCTCGGAGTGCTCCGTATAATACCCCTGTCGCTGCGCGTAAGCAGCATGGCGGGCACGGCAATTGTTGCGGGAGTGGTGGCAGCGTTCATGCTCGCAGGCAACTTGAATTACCACCACAAACACCGCGAGAAAATAAGCATCACATCCCCCAAAGCACCGGCGAGACCGCTGAAGATTGTCATGATGAGCGACATACATTTGGGCTATCACATCAGGCGGAACGAATTCTCAAAATGGGTTGACATGATAAACGGTGAAAAACCGGACATGGTGCTAATAGCCGGAGACATAATAGACAGGAGCGTTGCGCCGCTGCTTGCCGACGATGACGCAAAGGAGTTCCGCAGAATTTCAGCCCCCGTATTCGCATGCCCGGGCAATCATGAATATTATTCGGGCATAGATAATTCGAAAGAATTCTATAAACTCGCCGGAATTACTATGCTGCGCGACACCGCCGTGTGCTTTGAAGGCATAAACATAATTGGACGCGACGACCGCACAAACCTAAGACGGAAACCGCTGCAGGCACTCGTTTCAGAAACCGACGGGAACAAATTCACAATACTCCTTGACCACCAACCGTACTCCCTGGAAGAAGCCGAAAAGTGCGGCATTGATTTCGAATTCTGCGGGCACACACACCACGGGCAAGTATGGCCTGTTTCACTGATAACCGATGCTATTTACGAAGATGCCTATGGAGTGTTGGAAAAAGGCTGCACAAAATATTACGTAAGTTCGGGCATTGGAATATGGGGAGGCAAATTCCGCATAGGCACACGCTCGGAATACATAGTGGCAGAAATATCCCGCCCCCAAGATTCGTAAGCACAAAAAGCAATCGCCCTTACGGCAAAAACAACCGCGCTACCCCAACAAATATTTCCCCAAACAGGATTAAAAACAGGCTCATTTTTGCAGTTTTTCAAGACATTGTTTTCCAGGCATTTGGAAAGGCGAAAAATACAAGCCATATATTTTAAAATACAAGGCACTTATTTTAAAATAAGTGCCTTGTATTTTTTGCGATAAGCCATGTGTGTTTTCGAGGGTGCATAGAAAGTAAAACTGTAATTGTTTTCCTGGAAATTTTGCAGAAAACAAGAATAAAAATCATTCTTGGAAAGAAGATACAGATAGATATTGCAACTACAATTAAAGCAAAGAAAAAGGACATCCCATATTACAGAACAAATTTAGGCAGGGATTTTTGTGGAATATGGAATTGTATGCAGAGGCGGTCTGAGATGCTTTTCCCATACAGCAGTTGCCTAAACATTAAAACGTGATTTCTGCGATAATAAGATGCATCCTATATGTAACAACACACAACTACGCGACATAAATAACGTGAGTTCGATGAATTTAGAATAAGGCAAGCTGTAAATAGCTACCACCGATGATTGCAATTTTTTTCTTCATTTCAATTTCCGAATTAGTTGTTTACAAAATACGTCAAACCGAATAGCTTTCTTCAAATATTCCATACCCATAGAAATAGCCAGACAGGAGCACAGTAAAGTCAAAAATATCAAGAAGGGATTTCCAGAGCAATACACAATGTCATGGAAATAGTATAAAAATATGAACGTATGAAACAGAAAGATATTCATACTGTGCCTGCCTAAGAATTCCAACCATTTTGTTAGTTTCCCTGAATGTGTCAGTTTTAAATAACTCATGACAAAAAGCAGGGTAAGAATACTATCAAAAAAGAGAGGACAAGGAAAGAACCTGCGAATAGTGAACAGAACAATGCTGATAATCAACAATTTACCCCCCTAAAAGATTTCTTACAAATACAGGTTTAGCCATACAAAAGAGCCTGTCAAACAGACCTTTCTGTACACAAATTATGCCAATCAGAAAAGTGAACAGATAGTATTTTATCGGATTAAACACATACAAAGGAATCCAGGTAATACCCACAGAGATAACTAATAAAAACAACCAATACCTTCTACAAAGTTTAAACAACAAAGGAAACAGAAGATACAAGACAAGGATGCAGGACATGAACCACCAAGTGGGATTAAAACCGTAAAAGCCGAAATTGTAAGCCAATCCTAAAAAATCAGCCAGGAACTTCCATACAATATGATTATGATACACCACTTCAGGTGTCCTATCGAAAAACAATATTCCAACGGGGATAAACAGCAACCAAACAAACCAATACCCCATCATCAATTTCGTAAAACGGGTTGCATAAAATTCGCGGATATTCAACAGTGTATGGCTATATTTCATCGCCAAGCCATAACCGGACAAAAAAACAAATATGGCCACGCAAACCTTGCAGGCCAATCCAAATTCCTGCACTAGCGGATACTTGCCGAACACCAAAATATCATTATATGAACCATCCTGTATATAAAAAAGATGATGGCATAACAATAATATCAATGCTATCCCTTTCAACGCATTAGTATCTGATAACGACAAATTCCACTGACGATGATTCAACGTATCACCCAGTGACATATTTTTCCCTATGAACATAAATAACGTGAGTTCGATGAAATATAAATGTTTGAAGATTTGGTGATTAGCGAAAATTACTGTAATTTTATAGTGCTAAAATACAAAGACTTACAAACAATAATCGCTATGATCACCGAGGACAAAGTTACAGAATTATTTTGTATGGCAGACGATTTCTGCAAGTTTTTTGATGCTATGATGAAGAAATACACATTGAAATCTGATAATAAGCGTGCTTATCACCGCGATTCAACCATGTCAAAGTCTGAAATTATGCTTATTATGATATTGTTTCATGACTCTGGTTATCGTTGCCTAAAGCATTTTTATGTAGAAAAAGTCTGCAAGCACCTTCGCCACCTCTTCCCCAAGGTTGTCTCCTACAACCGCTTCGTGGAACTTGAAAAGCAGGTTGCCGTCCCCTTGGCCTTATTTATAAAGAAGGTATTGCTGGGTAAGTGTACAGGCATAAGCTTTGTCGACAGCACTCCGTTGAGGATGTGTAGGAACCAAAGGACACATATCCACAAAGTATTCAAGGGCATTGCGCAAAGAGGCAAATGTTCCATGGGATGGTTCTTTGGATTCAAACTGCACTTGATTTGCAACGAGAAGGGCGAGGTTCTGAATTTCATAATAACTCCAGGTGACGTAGATGACCGCAAACCGCTTGAGTACAAGGCTTTTGCTGAATTCATTTACGGAAAGCTCGTCGGTGACAAAGGCTATATCGGAAAGAATCTCTTCCCAAGGCTCTTTGTCGATGGCATACAACTTATCACAAAATTGAAAAGCAACATGAAAGGTGCGTTGATGAGTGTCTCCGACAAGCTTCTTCTCAGAAAGAGGGCTATAATTGAAACCGTGAATGACGAATTGAAAAACATCGCACAAGTGGAGCATTCAAGGCACAGGAGTTTTGAGAATTTCATAGTAAACATGCTTGGGGCAATTGCCGCTTATTGCGTGTTCCCTAAAAAGCCTTGCATCCATGTACAACGCACATTGGATACACACAGCTTGCCTTATTCTAAATTCATCGAACTCACGTTAAATACATTCCAACGACAAAGTGTAAAAGAACAGGATATAAACAAATCGTGCGCGGCAATTATTGCTGCGCACGATTTTATTTTCTGTCGCACGAATGCGACTTTTCTGTCTGTTGTTACTTATCTTCCGGAAGTGCCAGATACCAACGTGTACCGCCTACAAGTCTGCCATACAAAGCAGCGTCATAGCCTGTACGGGGAGCCATGCCACGTGAAGCAATCTTCTTGGCAAGCCATTCGTTGTCGATAGCACCATTGCCCTTGTGATTTGCAAAACGGAGAAGATCGTAGTAACGATTTCCTTCGAATGCGGTTTCAAGTGCGAGTTCGTCGATAATCAAGTCCTCAACAGCCGTGATTACTTCGTCCTGTGTAATGGTTCCGTCCTTAACAGCCTGCTCAATGCCTACGCGATTAAGACTGTCGCAAAGAGCGGTTTCCCACTCTGAAGTCTGACCGTCCTTATCGGCACGTGCTGCTGCAATCTTTTGAGCTACGCAGAGGTCATAAGTGTAAAGGCTGTCGCGATAGCCGCGGGTTTCACCGCAACCAAGACCATGGATACCAGTGTAATTTGTAGCAGAGTTGTTAAACTTGCTGTCGGCAAAGTTAAGATAAGACTTTGATTGTGCATTAAGCATCTCGTTGAGGCTGATGTAGTATGCACCGCCGGCATTTGCTTCAGGTTTCAACAAATAAGGAATGTTCTTAATTGTATCAATGCTGATAGTGTCGATCTTGATGTTTTCAAGGTCTGTGCTGTCAACCTGAATGTTATAATTAATGCTGTCCTTATATCTGAGTGTAGGATAGTTGTCAGACATTGTACCATCTTTCAACACTGAGAATGCATGCTCGGGGAATCCTGCACGGTTGATAGCTTCAGCAAAACGAAGGTGTACAAGAGCCTTACGATAAACAGGAATTGCATAATACGAATTGTAACCGGAACCGTAAACTCTACGACTCTGCCAATCGAAAATCAAGTTTGAGAGAGGAGTACGTTTTGCAATGAAACGGAAGTCTTCACCTTCAATACGACGGAGAGGAGCAGAACCATTGAAACGTGCATCGCCCACGCCATCATAGAATTCCTGTACCTCGGTACCGCCCGATGTACGATAGTTGCAATATACCTGTGCGGCATTAAGTCCTGCGTAATTCTCGGAAGGCTCAAGCTGACGATACTCTTCTTTTGGACTTACGCTGATAGAACCGCCGTTAGTTCCCAATGTCTGTGAAGAAGTTTGGAAACCGTAGATGTTCTGAACTTGAATGAGCACATCGCCCTGGCTCTTTGAAGCAGCACCGGGAATGATTGTGATAAGTTCATTGCCATTAGGCTCGTCATTGCTTCCTTGGTTACCGGTTGAGTAGGAAGTGAAACGGCTTGACCAGCCTCCCATAGAAGGAATATAACGTGTACCTTCCTGAGAAATGCTCTCCGAGAAGCCCATTGACTGATTGGGCACATACGGAGCCTTCATACGCATATACTTATAGTACATGTCGGCTGCCTTTTCGTAATCGTTCTGCATGAGATAGAGGTCGGCCGTAACAAGACCTACGGGGAAGAAGCAAGAATTGGAAGGAATGTTTACCGAACCATTGTAATATGTTCCGTATGAGGGGAAACCAAACTGCTCCTGCAATTCGTATGCGCGGTCAAGACCTGCAGCAACAAGAAGGTCTGCAATGTTGTCCTTATTTATAACCTTACCGCTCTTAACGATTTCCTTACCTACAGAGCTGCTTGAAACAGGTTCTGTGAAGAAAGGCACTGAACCGTAGTTCTGAACAAGCTGGAGGTATGTCCAAGCACGCATTGCCTGAACCTGTGCCCATTCCTTCTGCATGTACTTAACTTCGTCTTTCACATCAGCAGTATCTACATAGTGAAGGTAGAAGTTGCACTGGTTAATGATATTGTAGTAGTCGGCGCACTGAAGGAAAGCGTTGTCGCCGTCTCTTTGATCATCGAAGTTGAAAATATGACTTACGCTGTCGCTGGTGTAGGTGGTGGCAGCAACAAGGTCGCCGCGCGCCTCACCAAGAATCACATCGCGTTCAACAATTTTCTGCATGCTCTTGAGTATGCCAAGATAGGAGTAGATAGAGTCTCCCGCATTTTTCTCGACATAGCGTTCCAGATCGGGCGTGAGCATATCTGAACATGATGTTGATAAGCCCACCATGCCCGCAAGCAGAATCACTAAACTTAATATAGATTTCTTTTTCATTGTTCCTGGAATTTTACAAGTTGAATGTTACACCGAAGTTGCAGCTGAAGCTCTGGGGCAAATAACCTGCATCAACACCCTGATAGAGTACTGAGTTGCCACAGGAAACTTCGGGATCTTCGCCTTTATACTTTGTAAGGGTGAAAATGTTGTTGCACTCTCCGAATACGGTGAGACCCTGCAACCAGCTAAGAGAGAGGGGCACCTGATATGTGAGACGCACTTTCTTAAGCTTCAAATAAGAGCCATTGTCTATCCAACGGTCGGAGAAACGTTCATTGTTAACCCATTCTTCTGTGTTGGTTGTGCTCATCAAACGAGGAATGCTGGTTTCCTGACCACTATAACGCCAACGGTTTACGAGAGCTTTTGACTGATTCCATACGGTATTGCCTTGTTCAAGCTGTGAACGCTGATAGTCGTAAATATCATTACCCAAAGAATATTTGAAGTTGATATCAAGAGTGAAACGTTTCCAAGAGAGCGAAGTGAAAATGTTACCGTAGATGTCGGGATTGGGATCGCCAATCTTAACCATATCGGCTTCGCTAATCCAACCGTCGCCGTTTACATCAACAAAGTGTACATCGCCTGCTTTGAAATCGCGTGAAGGATCGCCAACAACACCGGTAGGATATTTGAGGTAACCGTATTTGCCTGCGGTGGAAGCCTCAGCATTGTCTTTGAACACACCTTTGGTCTTGTAGCCATAGAATACACCTGCAGCATAGTTCTTGGCGGTAAGCACATTGTTTTTGCCATAAACAGAAGTTGTGAAACCGTTAATGGTCTTATAGATTGTGCTGGTCATACCGCTTTCGTCTATGTTATAGAGGTTGATCTTGTCGGTAGAAGGAAGTTTGGTAATCTTGTTAGCATAGTGTCCCATTGTGAAACCTGCCTGCCATTTCCAATCCTTGCTGTTAACGAGGATGCCGCTTACAGATACCTCTACACCATTGTTCTGAAGTTCGCCCTCATTGGTCCACATGTTAGCAAGACCGGTAAGATAGCTTACTTCTTTTCTTGTCAAAAGGTTGCTTGTTTTGCTCAAGTAAACTTCTGCACCAAGACTCAAGCGGTTGTCAAGGAGATTAGCCTGGAGACCTACATTGAAACGATGATTGGTTTCCCACTGAATTTTGGGGTTCGCAATATTTGCAAGCTGGAGACCCGTTGAGTTATTGAGGAACTTAACGTTCTGGAAATATGTACGGGTAGCATAGTAGTCAATATCATCGTTACCGGTCATTTCATAACCTGCGGTAAGTTTGAGAGAGTTCACCCAATCGGCATTGAACCAATCCTCGGAAGAGATAAGCCATCCTGCCTGCAATGAGGGGAACAAACCCCAACGTACACCGAAGAGTTTGAGACCGGAATCAGCTTCCTTACCGAAACGTGAAGAAGACTCCATTGATACAGTTCCGTTAACAAAATAACGGTTACGGTAGTTGTAAGAAGCATTGAGATAGTATGCAAGATTCACCCATGTATCGTTTGTACCTCCGTAGTCAAGGAAGCTCAAGTCGTAAGAAAGGTTAGGCAACTTATCATTGGTGTTGTTGTAACCTTTTGCATAGGTATTGCTATAGGTATAGCTTGAGAAACGCATACCTGCCATAGCGTCGAGGAAGTGCGCACCCATCTGCTTTTTCCACTCTGCACGCAAATCGTTGAACACTGTGGTCTCTTTGCCATACTGCGACTTAACAGAACTGCTGACAGAACCGAGTCCCTCGATGAAACGACTGGGAGTACCGCTGTAAGGCAAGTAGTATTTCTCGCTTGTACGGTTGAGAATATAACTGAAACGATCAGAAATCGTGAGATTCTTATTCACAACATACTTAGGAGTTACATTGAGCATGAACTGTGTCTGCTCCATGTAGTTCTTGTCGTTACCCTTACCGTTCTTCAATATCCAATACGGATTCGCCAAAGCGTAGCTGTCATAGTTCTGAGCAAACAGGAACGGGTTGGGATCGGAATTGAAATACTTTCCAGAATATACGCGCTTGTCCATAGCCACCTTATTTACAAGGTTCACGGGATCCCATGTTACAACATAGGAATACGGGCTGAGGAAAGGAGCCTGAATAAGACCCAATACATTGGGCGAAGAAATGTTATCATTATTATAGTTTGAAGCCCAACCATTATCACGGAGGTTATAAGTAGAACGTCCGTAAGCAAGGTCGAATGAAGCAGTAAGCTTGTCGGTAATGGTTATATCGGTGTTGAAACGCAGATTAAGACGATCGAAGTTGGTCATGCGTGCAGTTGCGTCAGACTTGGTGTAACCAAGAGAGAGGTTGTACATAGCCACGTCATCACCACCTTGTACGCCAACCTTATAGTTCTGCGTGAAAGCAGTACGATAAAGATTCTTGCTCCAATCAGTGTTGTTATGATAAAGAGGATAGTAAACATAGCTGGGATCTTCGTTCAAGAATCCGATATGGAAGTTGCTACTGCGGTCTTCAGAATCCTTATATGTACCTATAAGCTCTGAGAGATAGCTGCGATATTGTCCGGCATTCATAACGTCAACATAGTTGGGAGCTGTTTCAAAGCCACCGTATATGCGGGCATTAATACGTGTAGCCTGGCTCTTGCCACGGTTGGTGGTTATTTCGATCACACCATTGGAACCTTTGGCACCATAGAAAGCTGCACCATTCTTTACAACCTTTATGTCAGCAATATCATCAACGTCGATCATGTTGAGAACGTTATTGATGAATCCCTGATGAACCGTAGTACGGTCATACTGCATGTCCCAAATAACACCATCAACTACAACCAAAGGCTGTGCATTAGAGTTCAAAGAGTTTATACCCTGAATAAACATTGCTGCACCCTGCGCAGGAACTCCACCACGAGAAATAGTGCGTACGGAACCATTAAGGGTGTTTTCTATATCGCTTTCTGCAGTAAGAGCTGTAGTATTAACAGGATGAGCCTCAGATACGGAATATATGCTTACACCATCTTTATATACAGATTTGAATGCAGAAGAATACATCTTTACATCCTGTGAGCTTTCACTCTTAATGGCGCGCTGCATACCATTGTAACCCGTTACCTCAAAATAGAGAGAAGTAACGAACTTAGGAACAGAAATGGTATATGAACCATCTTCCTCGGTCATTGCTGTATAGAGTCTGTTGTTAAGAGCCTGTACTCGCACACCGCCAAGACCTTCGCCTGTGGCAGCATCAACCACCTTACCACTTACGCTCTTCATTTCATAAGTGGGTATATCCAATTTTTTGGGTTTCTTCTTTACGGCAGCAGAATCGTCTTCAACCACTTCTGCATCGTCAACGTCGTCCTGAGCCACCAGAACCGTAGTTCCCGATAACATGAAAAGACATACGGAGGCGCGTAAAGCCCAATGCATCAATTGATTTTTTCTATTATCTTTCATTTGTCTTTATTTTTAGTTAACAAGAACCTTATTAGTTATCTGATTCATCATCCTTGCTAACGAAGAGGAAGCAATCGATGTAAAGTGCCGGGTCATAAATTTTCTTCTGAGCGGCAGTACGTACAACAGATTTGAGCTTGAGCTTCGGATAGCAGGGTTCTGCACCCTTGAAAGCATAGGGGAACTCAAAGTCCTTGAAAAGAAGTACACTGTCGATTACACCGGCACGTGTTTCGAATTCCTTGCTTCCATCTTCTGCAACAGCAGCCTGCTCTATGTCGCGACCATTTCTGTCATTATAGTCATAAACTATAGAAGCCGAGAAATGATTACGTTTTGTTTCCTCAACAGACTGGGTTTTCTTATCCATATTAAGCGGAACCATAACAGCATAGATATCATACTTTCCAGAAAGGATGTTAGGAATTTTGAAGCTGACAGTAGGTTGTGAAGCCGAGCTAGAACCCGGGAAGTACGCAAAACTATTGTTGCTCACGTAACCTTTAATGGAATCGTTGCGGTTGAGAGATGTAAGATAAACGGAGTTTCCGTAATAATTACCGTTCTTCTCTGCCGAAGCAAAACCATTAATATCCTGATAGAACTGATACTCTGCTTCTACACGTATGGTAGTATGCCATGATTTACTCGGTACATAGCCATAGTTATCAATAGCATAAGCATATCCATTGGAAACCTCGAATGGTTCTGTACCTTCAACAATCTTTGAAAGATATGGTTGATGGATATTGGGATCATCAAGAGAAGTTGCGCCACCACGCACCAAAGAGTCTGCATTGTCTATGAAGTTCTTGAAATATGACAACGAAGATTTTGTTGCATCATATCCAGGCTGTTTTCCAAGACTTGTAACAATATTGTTAAGCATCACGTTCTTGATACGCACGTCTGCCATAGAGTCCGCATCAAATTTATTATAGAGGATTTTGGTAGTGTTGTCCTCTGAATAAGGATATTTGCTCTTATACTTAAAGTACCTACTAACTTTTGCTTTTGCTTCGGTCCATGCTTTGTTTGTCGGGAATATACCCATAAGCAAAGAGTCCTCATTCTGCCAAAAGTTAAGGCTACCGATTACTTTGTTACTGATCTGGAAAACAGAGTCTACATACTGTATTTCACCATTTACGGTAGCACCAGGAGTACTTGCACCCTTCATGAAAATAAGGGTATCATCTTCGTGGAGGAAATTATAAAGAGAATCCAAACCATCGGTAAACTCAATTGCCTCGTACAAGTTGGAAGCAAACGGAGCTACACCTTTAAGTTTATGAAGCGAACCGTTTGAAGCCTCATTAACCATTCCATCTATAGCAACCTTCTTGAAAGTATTGTCAAGAAGATTATAATCGTTTATCTTCGAGTTAAGCATCGTAACCTTTATAGTGTCACCGCCATTTACACCCGAGAAATTATAACGAGCAATATGGTTACGTACAAACTGTTTTTCTACCTCACGGTTCTTACCCTCATCAAGCATGGCAAGCCATTGAGCAGCATTATAAGTGCCATCCTCCGGAGCCCATACTGTGAAAGTCTGTGAACTTGCGAGCAACTGCGCGTAAGTTAATTTGCCAGTCTTCGAATACTCATCCACAGTAAAAGTGGTGCGTTCCAAAATTTGTCGCAAAGAATCCAGTTGAGGATCTGCTACAATTTGCTGCCACAACGACTGCTGGGGAGTAGAAGAATGAATATCAAAATGATCGTCAGAGCAAGCGTTAAAGCCTATCAAAGCCAACGTGCCAAACAGACCATATTTGAGCCATTTGCAATTTTTGATGTTCATATCTATATTATTTTATTTCGTAGTTGAATTATTTATATGAGAAAAGCGCGGTGGCACATTTGTTAGCGCAAACGCGCCACCACATTTTTTAGTTTCTTGATATAGTTTGCTCCTTTTCCCAAGCCGGATTCTGGTGAAGCAGAGGATTGACCTTCATTTCATCCTCATAAACCGGAGAGTAAAGAGAATTCATTGAAGATAACTTCGCTTTCACTGCATTAGTATTTGTCGCATATTTAGAAAGCAGGAGGTTAAGCATATTGGAAGTTTTGCCGTCATACTCTGCAAGACGAACAAGATCGAACCAACGTTTGCCCTCGCCAAAGAACTCTCTACGACGTTCACGCATTACGAGCGAGAAGAGCTGTGAAGGAGTTGAATAGTCGTTAAGTTTCAGCTTATCACTTTCTGAAGTTACAGTTGGATTGGAACGATAAAGAATCATTGTTACATTGTTAAATGCACTCTCTATCTGCTCGTCTGTAGGAGCCTCCAAACGTGAAATTGCTTCAGCTTTCATAAGAAGAACATCACTCAAACGGTAAACAATCCAATTAGATCTGAAAGAAGATGTGCTCGATCTGCTTGACTTTGCACCCTCTGAATTATCGTTCAAGTTTGTGAATTCAGGAGTAGTCTGGCAATATTTTGCTATCTGGAACACACGCTGACCGGCTTCGGTGTATCGCATGTTTTCCCAACGACGCATGTCAGTTTGGCTGTAAACACCGTTCGTGTTGTCGATAGCCTTTGAAACTGCCTGCAGCGGAGAAGCTGCCTGAAGAAGACCTGCATTACTACTTTCTGCACAATACAATCCTACCTTATCCTTGTATGAATATATCGGAGTGTTCTTGTTGGAACTTCCATCGAACTGAAGTTCAAAAATACTTTCACTGCTATTTCCATCAATGAATATCTTACTATATATCTCATCATAAACATTCTTGGTACTTCCGTTTGAAGAACGCATTCTGATTAAGAAATATGGATTATCCTGATTTGCAGCAGAGCTTTGATTGTATTGAGGATTTTCTTCTTTGTAACGTGTAAGATACATATCCAAAACTGCATCGCAAAGAGTTATTACCTTCTGATAATCTTCCTGAGATTGATTGCCATATTTAGCTACAGAGTCTGTAGAAGCATTCTTTGCAGCACGCCACAAATACATATCTGCCAACAGAGTATATATAGACTCACGAGTAAAACGACCTTTATCTTCTGCCGTAGAAGAATAGCGACGCATACCATTGTCTTTTATTCTATCAACATCGTTGATAATCGAGTCAAGTACAACTTCTGCTGCTATCTGACGACCGGAATGTGCTCTTGCCTCACGGTCTGTACCAATTGACTTGAAGTCGAGAGGTACATCACGGAAAGTACGCACAAGGTAGAACATATTGAGTGCGCGCAGTGCCTTCATTTCTGCCTCAATAGGTTTCCAATCTTCCGTAGTGAAACTTGCGTCCCTGTCTATAACTTTGGGACCATATTCCAAAACCTTATTGCAGAAGTTGATGTCTTTATAGAAATCCGCCCAACTGAAGAGCGAGTTGGTCTGAAGCAAGTTGGCATTCATGAGGTCTTTCATGTCATCCCAATTCTCAGACAAGAGGTCAAAGTTATCAGAACGGCATTCCCCCCATATAACGAGCTTGGACATTATGCCGCTTCCGATGAATTGCTTGTAGCATCCACGCACAGCACTCTGCAAGTCGTTTTGATCCTCCCAAAACTCCTCCTCCGTAATCTTATTAGAGGGGTGAATCGTAAGGAAGTCATCACAAGATGTAGTGCCAAGCATTACCAAGGCAAAAGCAGATGTGAGCAGACCTTTATATATATTTCTCTTTTTCATCTTTGTTGAAATCTTTAAAATCCTACATTAACGCTGAATGTAAACGAACGAGAACGCGGTGTCTGCGAACTGTCGAAGCAAGGAGACCAACCACTCTGTGAGTGTTCAGGGTCAACACCAGAATATCTTGACCAGAAGATTAGGTTGTTACCTGAAAGAGCGAAACGCAAGGAACGGAGACCGTAGCGTTTGAGCTTCTTGGAATCGAAATCATATGCAAGCTGCATGTACTGGAAGCGGATATAATCACCGGGTTCCACATAACGGTCGCTACAGAGAGCATTGTATGAAGTTCCTGCGTTTTCATTCATAGCACGAGGAATTGTGGTTATGTCGCCATTCTTGCGCCAACGCCAACGAGTAGCTGTACTTTGGTTACGGTTGGTACGCATATCCTCTGCTTGCATGCGAGCAAGGTTCACGATCTTGTTACCATAACGGAAGTTGAAGCTGGTCTTCAAACTCCAACGCTTGTAGTAAAGGTCAATACCGAAACCACCATTCAACTTAGGATTGGAGCTGCCAAGGTAAACCATATCAAGTTCGTTGATCTGACCATCATGGTTGATATCTTCGTAAATAGCATCACCACCACCGAATGTGTAGTTTCTACCACCATAGTTATAATACATCTGAAGAGGATTACCCTTCGCGTCATATATTATATTGCCATTAGCATCACGTGCAACAGGGCAAGTTGCATTGAAGCTGCCGTTAAGACCATACTTCTCTGCATAAGCAGCGGTACGCTCACCATAAATAGTATTCTTTGACTGATCTGCGAAATATCCGCTGTGATCATAGTCGAAACGATATACACCTTTGTAGCGGAAACCATAGATACCACCAAGAGCATTACCTATCTGAACGCGGCTCATCCAAGTTTCATTATTATAGTTGAAGTCGCCATTCAAACTTGAAAGCACACTTGCATCCATCTGAGTGATTTCATTAACATTCTGAGCAATGTTGAACTTACCAACAATCTGGAACTTCTTGGGAACAATGTCAATCTTCTTTGTTACGAAGTTAAGTTCCCAACCCTTATTCTCCATTTTACCAACGTTAGCCCATGCGAGAGTGCTGAAACCTACAGAAGAAGGAATTCTTACATTCTGCATCAAGAGATCCTTGGTATATTTGTGATAAACGTTCAAGTCAAACTGGAGAAGGTCTTCCAACATGTTGAGGTTGAAACCTAAGTTCCATGCAGAAGTCTTTTCCCATTTAAGGTCGGTAAGACGCAAGTTCTGCGGAGCAATTGCAGTCTGACCAATGTAAGAGCCAATGCTTGAGTATGTGTTATACATAAGACCTTCTTCGTTCGGTTGGTTACCGTTTATACCCCAACCCGGACGGAAAGCAAGCAAATTGACAATCTTCTTAAGAGGCTTCATGAAAACTTCATCACTGATGTTCCAACGACCGGAAACACCGGGGAAGAAACCCCAACGGTTATCAGCACCGAAACGAGTACTTCCGTCTGCACGAAGAGTGAAGTCTGCTACATACTTTGATTTGTATGAATAGTGTACACTACCAAGAATACCAATGCTGTGTCCTTTGCCTACACCTGTTGATGCCCCTGTGAGGTAAGCCAACACGCTCGGGTCGGTAATACCACCTGCCAAACCATTGGAAGAAATATTCTGGTTATCGCTTGAGCTTGTAGACATTTCCATACGAGCCATAGTAGTAAGGAAGTGATCGTCAGTCTTAAACTTAGGAGTAAACACAAGAGTGTGGCGAGTGGTGAAAGTAAGACTCTTTGATTCACCATCGCTTGCAAGGTTAACACCGCCCGAATCGTACCAGTGGCTACTGGTAAGAGAAGCAGGATAGTATGCCTTGTTGGTGTTTGTATAAGCCTTCATGTAAACCTCACCGGTATAGTTGAGTTGCGTTGCATTTTCATCCTTACCCAAGAACTTGTACTCAATCTGGAACTGCGGGTCAATAGTATATGTGCTCTCCTTAATCCAAGAGCCATTTGCGATAGCAACAGGGTTACCATTGCTAACCATATCGCTCAAATAATAAGAGCTAAGACCATCACGCACCTGACCTGCTGCACTTGCAGCGGGGAACATCTTAAAATATTCGTGAGTATTGTAGTAGCCTCTGGTTTCGGGGTCATACTCATAACGATAAACTGTCATGTTAGGCATTGCCTTGTATGCACGATCCAAAATACCTACATAGTTCTTCTTATTGTTTGTATAGGTAAGAGAGAAGTTTGACGAGAATTTGATACGATCACTAACGTAGTAGTCAAGAGCCATACGTGTTGAGAAACGATCGAGAGCCTGCTTGATAACAGTACCGGTCTCGTGGTCGTAGCTACCGGAAATACGGAACTGTGCTTTATCACCACCACCGGAAAGTACTACATTGTAGTTGTGAGTCTGACCAAACTGGGTAACTTCATCACGCCAATCGGTGTTCTTGTTAAAGTTGCCGAAATACATAGGACGGTTACGGTCGTATGAAATCTCAACAATGTCGGATGCGATATTGCTCTGTGAAGGATTGAAGTAAGCCTCCTTAAGCATCATGGTGTATTCATCACCATTAAGCATCTTCATGCCTTTGGGCTGCCATGAACCCGAGAAACGATAAGAGAAGTCAACACGTGCAGGACCACGGTGTCCGCGACGGGTTTTGATTTCAATCACACCATTAGCACCACGTGCACCCCAAATAGCGGTAGCCGCAGCATCCTTCAATACATTGATGCTTTGAATATCTTCAGGGTTCACAGAAAGCAACTGAGCAAACTGCTCGCTGTTATCCATATCCTGAAGGTCAATGTCTGAAGAGTTGTAGTTTTCAAGAATGTTGCCATCAACTACAATAAGAGGTTCCTGATTACCATTGATACTGGTAACACCACGCAAACGCATCGTAGTACCCGAACCAAGGTTACCGGAATTCATCACAATGTCAAGACCAGCAATCTGTCCCTGCAAAGCCTGGTCGGCAGTTTCGAAAGAAAGACCTTTCATTTCGTCCATGTTAAGTTCCTGTGTTGCACCGGAAATCTCCTTCTTAGGAATGGACAAACCATTTGACTTAACACGCTGCTTGGCGGTTACGGTTACAGTCTTGAGCTGTGTTTTACTACGCAACTCTATACGGAACACCTTAGTTGCACCGATAACCTGACTGTATTTAGCATAACCAATATATGAAATCTCAAGGCGGTTTTTACGGTTCTTCACCGGCATGGAGAAGTTACCGTTAACATCCGTCTGGGTGTTCTCAACAATACGATTGTTCTGGTCCACCTCGACCACATTCGCCATAATCACCGGTCCGTCCGTTTTATTCCAAACGTGTCCGGAAATTCGATCCTGTGCTGCCACCGAAGTAAAGCAGAGGCACAGAGCGAAGAGCAATAGATATTTTATTTTATTCATGGTTGTTTATTTTATTTCCGAATACGATATTTTGCGATGAACTTTCTGGCAGCACTTGTAGTAGCCCAATCGCTGTCGTAGCGGTCATTTGTAAGCTCTTTGAAGTTGAGCACACCATCAATCTGATGAACAACTGCATAAGAAGAAGTTTCAATCTTGGTGGCGTTTATTGCCCTTGTATTGAAAGTATAGTCGCGAGTCATGATGTTCTTCAAAGTTTCGTCGCTTGTTACGTGGCGAACGGGACCTTCAACATCATGTCCGTTTGCATCGGTTCTGTATACCGAACGAACATCCAAAGTACCATTACCTGTAGAAGAAACCTTAACCGAACGATAGCGGTTGGTCTCGTCATTAATGCAGGCAGTTTCATACTTTGTTGCTTCAACTGCATTGTGGTCAGCAAATACCGAATTATCCTGGAAGTGATATTTGAGGAAGTTTACAAGGCAGGTGATCATAGCCTGAGCTTTGAACTTGTACTTACGTGTAAGTGCAAGAATTTCTTCCTCGCTTGCACCGGCATCAGTTGCAGACTGAACTTCAGCTTCACCGGCGGTGATTACTTCTGAAATCTGATCCCATGTGGGAAGTCCGTGATCAATTGCGTCGAGCACAGCTTCGTTTGTGGGAACATAAACAGTATATCTAAATGAACTGAAGAAACACACGTTATCAGTAAGACCATTCTGTGAAGATGTGAACACTGTGTATTTCTCAATTTCCGTATCCTTATCCTCCTGCTTCTTAACACTGTCGGCAACACCTGCACGGGTGAGCAAGTCAGCATCAATCTGGCAAAGGTTAAAGAACTGATAGAACGGAGAAGTTTCGCCTTCGCCCTGAAGCACACTGTAAACAGACTTCATTGTAGTCTGAATAGGACGGTTAATAATATATGTCATACCATTACCGTAACCTGTGGTTTCTTCGCGGCGGTCGTATGTACGTTCTACAGTAATTATTGAGTCGTTGTCAATTTGGAAACCGCCCTGAACATTGAAACCTGCCTGGGTCTGATCAAAATCGCTTGAAAGAGTTCCGTCCTCACGGTTGGAAATTTTCACAGCACTACCACCCTTAGTTACATAATATTGATTGAGTGAACCGAAACCGGTCTTTGACTCTGCGTCAGAGTGTACAATAATATGAGAATCGAGGAGGTCTTTCAGACGGTTGTTAATCTGGTCTGCAGAAACTGAACCAGGAATAGAACCACCAATTTCGTTTGTTACAGGATCCCATTTGTATGCACGAGCTTTTACAGGAGCTGTAGCATCAGCACGACGAGTACTGTAATAGAAAGAGAGAATACGCGGCTGTGTCCATTGACTTGTTACCTCATCATAATATGTTGAGAGAGCATTGTCAGTAGGAATAAAGAAACTGAAGCGTGAGCTCATTGCCAAAAGGTAGTAAGAGAAGAACGCATTCAAAGGAGCAGAGTTCGGGTTGGTGATGTAAGAGTCATCGGCCGAGATAGCCCAGTTGAAAATCTTCATGTCCTTGCCTACAAGTGCAGGGGCGGAAACCGCTGCATACTTAGCAGGAGCGAATACCTGTTTCATTATATATACAGCACCATTGTTTGCAAGAAGCGTGGTGTCGATTGTAGCACGGAAACCGTCAACGCCGCCCTCGATGTTACCGAACATCGGGTCTTTTGCGTCGTTCATAATAGTAATGTACTTGCTCGGCACGGAGTTGATGAACGAAGTTTTCATCAAGTTCTGCACAAACGGCTGAATGATACGAATAGGAATCTGGTCAGTGTTATATACAAGATTCTCCTTTGTATTTTCTTTCTTTGCGTAAGCCTCCATAAGGAATTCGCCAGCACCACCCGGAAGGAAGTATTTCTCAAGCACCTCATCGGAAGGTACGAACATCGCACCCATATCGGTATAAAGTTGCTGTCCTTCGGGATAGTAACGATTCCATCCCGGATCGTAATCCAAGATAAGGTTCTCGCTTACCTTTGCACCATAAGGATCGGTGTCAAGACGTCCACCCTGCGAACGAGCCGAATAATAACGTTTCTCAAACACAGAGTCGCGAATACCTGTAAGCTGCAAGTGCGAAGAAGTAAGTGTTGAATTATAGAACGGAGCCGAGAAACGGTCGAGCAAATGGCTGAAGAGTTTAGTCTTACCATTTGTACGAATCATTTCAGCCATGTTTGACGGAGAAATCAGAACTCGGTCCAATTTGTCAACATAACCATTCAAACATGTTTTGTCCTGTCCTATTACCTTGCTACCATATATATGAGCATCGGTCGGTTCACGTGTTGAGCCTACCAAAGTCTCGAAGTCGGCATCGGTAATATTTGTTTCACCCATCTGTCCTGCGAGGAAGTGGGTCATAAGCGGAGTAGTTCCGTCAAGCGCGAGCCAAACACCAGCTTTCTCCTGAGTACGGAAACGTTTCCAATAGTCAATTTCCACAGGTTCGGAATCATCATTGTTTTCGTTGAAGATTTCGGGAATATCCCCGCTATCCCAAGCGAAATAAGGAATAGAGTCGGTAACGGCTGCGGAAGTAGGCTGACGCAGGCACTGGTTCTTCGAAATTGTAGAACCGGAGCTGATGTTAGTCATCATCTCAAGAAGATAAGCATTGTTGAGCATGGAGGAACCCATGAGCAAATTCTTCATTGAGGTGGTGAGATCTTCATACTTCTTTACGCCCCACCCATTGTTTTGATAAAACTTGGCAAAAGCGTCGTCGTCGGCAACGAACAACGTCTTACTGCCGGTACGTTCCAAGACTTCTTGGTAATCCAAATCCTGAATTAGACGCACGGTGTTGGTGTAGTTCTTCTGTCCTACGAGATAATCGTAAATGCTCGCACCAAGCCAACTCGGCTTTTTGTCGGGCAAATCATAATCATCGGAACAGGAGTACGTCAATCCGCACATCGACAGCAGACAAACAGCCATCAGCCATTTTCCGCCTTCTTTGATCAAACGGTTTTTCATACACATCAAATTTATTTTATTATATTTATTCGTTTTCTTCATACCTTATTGGTTTTATACACGAGTAAAGGAGCACTGCCGGGATAGCAGAGCCTCCGATGAAATTTCAAGACACTTTTCATGTTTCATAAACGACAATTAAGGGCTTTGTATAAAGCCGGTTATTATGGTATTATTTCTTTAATCTCTTTATTGTTAATATCTTAGCTAAGCACTTTAATCTTGCAGGCGCAAGTTGCTCCTCCAAAAGTACTGTTTTTTTTATTTTTAGCAAACTCTTATAGCAGTTTTTTCTGCTTTTTCACCTTCGCACCCCTCTGTTTTTATTGAGAAGTCAGGATTTCAATGCGAAAAATACGAAGATTTTTACATACAAAAGGATTTTGGGAGCATTTTTTATGATTTTAGTTTGAAGGATGCGATTTTTTAGGGTTTTGAGGCTCGAATTTTAACATTCGCGGGATAAAAACCGGGCAAAAACCGGTCTTTCGGAGCACAAAAATCGTGTGCATAAAACAGGAATGTAACGCTCTTCGAAAAAGAGATTTTTTTGCACAAAAACATTGCCGCCGCCAAACACGCAAACACGCCTATAAAGGGAGACACGGCTTTCTCTACACACACTCCCCCGCATCTTCGTTTTTGCCTCTGATTTTCATGACACAAAACGGTACCTGTCGCATGTTCTTAACGGCATTTTAACACCTTTGCAGCATTGCGCTTTCGCTTTTTACAAAATACACACATTTTTACATCGCAGAGATAAAAACACATCTCAAACCTACTTTTTTGCTTTTCAAGCAAATTATCAAATCAACAAGTATGAATCGTGCAAAACTAAATCTATATTTAATTTTCAATTATCCATTAACACATTGCGCTTTATACACACATGCGCAAAATACATACATTTTTTCACATTCACTAACATCGGGCAAACATTGCGGACTTTCTCGTGCGTTTTCGGCACGGTTTTTTCCCAAAATACGTCATCGAAAATAACACATGGCTTGTTGTAAAAAACATAAGGCATATATTTTAAAATACAAGGCACTTATTTTAAAACAAGTGCCTTGTATTTTTTGTCTTTCCACGTGTCTGAACAACAGCAACTTATAAACAGCGTTTTTCAAGCTTTCCGTCAATGATGCCGACGCATGCGGTTTCGGCGTAAACATAAAGAAATTCCCCTGCCGCGCTTGTGCGCGGCAGGGGAACGTATATACCTGTTTTTATGCACCTTACCATTTATCTTCGGGCTTCTCGCCGTTGTAAACACTCTTGGGAACCCACTCTATGAAATCGGGACCGAAATTGGCAGGTCCGTTCAGCAGCGATTTCATACGCATATAATATGTAACACCGGGGCGGCAGTTCTCGGTAGTTACTATGTGGCGCAACTTTGCTCCGCTCGGTCCGTGACTGCGTCCGCCTTCGGTAACATTGGTTGAATTGAAACCGAAACTGTTAGGACATTTCATGAAAGTATGATTGCGCATGTTCTTATCATTTTCGCGATTAGCGTCCGGATTATCGGGATCGTCCTTCACCCACCCTATCACGGCTTTATCAGGTTCTATGCGGGCATCGATAGGCAGGCCCACCGCCGCAAGATTATTGGGATCGGTGCCATAATAAAACTGAACCATGCCGCGACCGCTGTCATTGCAATATCCGAGACGGAGTTCATAGGTGCCTTCATAGGGAACGGGCGGAAGTTGCCAGGTTACATCGTAATATCCTTCAAGTACGAAGTCGTCTGCTTCGTAGTTGAGCCAGTTCACACTGTAGTTGTTTATGGAAATCATCAATGTCTGGTTCGAGAACTTCACTTTGCGCATATATCCGTCGGGTATCATATAATATATATTTGACGGCTGTTGGCGCAGGCCGTTTGTCATGAGTTCGTGCTGCATTGTCTGCGTATCCCAACGCATTCTTTCGTTGAGTACTTTATATTTTACATCATCATTATATATGAGTATTCCGTCTATCATGTGATAAAATCCGTTCAACGCCTGATTGTCGTGTGCGCCGTTGCCCGATTGTACGAGCAATCCCTTTATGGGCACTTCGAGTTCGCGGTAGCTGTCGTTGTCATATTCGCTTACGTAGCGATTTATTCTGATGCCTTCGGTTTGTTCTCCGAGAGTGAACTTAATGATACGGTGGTCTTTGCCCATAGTCTCGAAATATTCAAACTTATCTATGCCGAGTTGTTCGGGACGACTGTAAGAATATCCGAGTTGTCCCTTTGTGATTACAATATTATTGTATGCCATGCCGACATCTATGATATGATAGCCCACAAACTGGTTCAATGCGTTGTCAAGGCTTTTCGGGTCGTCGGAATTTGCCTCGGGATAGTATTCTTTCACCTTGCGGTTTATCACGGGCATGACTTCGTCCCAGTTAACGACGTTTCCGTTCACCACTTCCAGCTTTATGCCCCACTCTGCTTCGAGAAGTCTGTCGGGTTCTACGAATGCCGTGTAACCGCTATTATGATGAAGCGGCTCGTTAAGCAATTCGCCATACCATATATGCTTGTAGTTTTGCGGATGGTCTTGAAGTTCGTATTCGTCGTCGCGATATTTTGCCATACTGTCCGCCCACGACGTAACTTCGAGCAGATACGAGAATATGCGTGTGTTGTCCTGCATGCTCAGAAGTCCCGGAAGCGAAGTGGAGGCAGGCATAACCACATGGTCAACCACGTGGATTTGTCCGTTTTCCACCTTGTTGTCCGAACTAACTATGCGCGAGAACGTGTTTATTCTGGTAATTACTTTTCCGCTGTCGTTTGCTGCAAAATTTATTACTATGTATCGGTCCGCCATGGTCTTCTGTTGCAAAACACCCTCCTGAAAGTCGGTGGACTTATAGGCTTCTATGTCGCCATTGTCTATTATGCTGTTAAAAACTATGACTTGTGCCAGCGAATCGCTGACATTGTTAACGTCAAAGCCGCGCCGGTTTTCCACGGAGTCCACAAATTCCTGAATGGCATCGTCTGTGGGAATAAAACAAGTATAATTGCCGCGACTTTCAAGCATGTGGTCCATTGTGGAACCGCGCCCCATGCCCGAACGCGCCTTTTTGAGCAAAACGAGATACTTGCTCAGCTCCGGCTGCTGCTTCACAAAGTCGGTTACACTCTGTCCCGAAAACACATAAAGGTTCGACTCGTCAATGCTGTCGGAGCAGGAACTTACGGCAACCGAAACTATCAAAGCCATAAACGCGAACAATATTCGCGAAAGCAGTTTGGTGATAAATACATTACATGATTTCATGGTTATAAAGTTTGTTATTTTTCCGATTCAAATTTAAGGTTTTATAAACAATGCGCCAAATAATTATCTGACTTTTTGTTTTTCTGCCGGTTCGGCTGATACCGGAATCCGTGTGCCACGCGCCAAACCGCAAGACCTACGCACAGACTCACAGGCGGCAAAAAGGCGTTTCGGCAACGCCTTTTTGAGGTCGGAATAAGTATTTGTTTTTCAAAGAAAAAGAACAGGCGAAAAATACAAGGCATTTATTTTAAAATAAGTGCCTTGTATTTTAAAATATATGGCTTGTATTTTTTGCGATAAGCCATATGTTTTTTTTCGCTTCATGAAAACAGCTCCGAAAAATTCAAATATATGGGGTGCAAAATGCCAAAAAGCGACCCGTACGCCTTATTATATATTGCGTCATCTCGGCTTCCCGGATTTTACGAACCGAAAGTTTCCGAAAGTGATGCTTATGCACCCGCCGCAATGCCTGCGGAAAGAAACAATAATACCGCGAAACGTTACGGTTTCGCGGTATTATATATAATGTATGGTTCGCTTATTTCTCGGATGCGGTTTTCTTCTTGCGACAAACAGACACAGCCACCGCTGCAACAAGTGCAAGCAACATCACAACCAATGCCGCGTAGGCAAGAGTCTCCGTTGTGTGGAGCGATTGCGGATCGAACTTCAAGACAAGCGTGTGCTTGCCGCCGGGAACTCTCAGCGCACGCAACACATAGTCGGCGCGACCAATCATGATGTCTTTGCCGTCCAATGTAGCCGTCCAACCGGGATAATAAATCTCTGAAAGCACAACTACACCGCCGTTCTTCGAATCCACATTGTATGTGAGTTCGTTGGGTTCGTATGCCGTGAGCACAATCTTCGATGTTGTGTCGGCGGCAGCATTTGCATAAGCCGCACCGAGCTCTTTCTCGAAACTCTTGTCGGCTACCGCCTCCACGCGACGGTTTATCTTTTTGAGCATAGCCATTTCAGCCTTCGCACCGTCAACGTATGTGAGTTTGTCAACAAACCACGCATTTCCGTAAGCGCACGGATTTTGAAGCGGAATGGTCTTGCCCTGCTGCAAAGGCATTATGAAATACTTGGTGTTGAGCATGTTTATCGTAGGACACACTGTGTCGGCATCAAACTTCGAGAAGTCGCCGGCGGCCTGCGGAATTGCCTGCATCAATGCCTGCATTTCGGGTGCAATGCAATAGGTTATCAAATCCTGATAACGCCCGAGTTTGGCGGCATGATAGCCTCCTATGCTCTTATGCCAGTAAGAAGTTTCATTTTCATTGAATGTGTCGGAAGCAAAATTGAGCACGCGGTAATCAAGGCTCTTGTCCTGCAAAATCTGTTCGTCGGTAGCCGTCTTTGCAAACACCTGCTCCTTCTGAAGCGGGTCAACAAACATGTCGTTATTGAGATACCTGCGGTTCACACCCCACATGTCCACAAGGCAAAGCACCGTTACGGCAACAACCATCCATGTAGACTTCAGCTTTCCGCTTCGGTAAATCATGAGGATAGCCATTCCAACGACAATAACCCAGAAACTTCTCCAGGCATCGGACGAAAGAATGGAATGGCGTATTGCCGTGATGTCGGTGGCAAACGAATTTACCATTTCGGGCTGCAAAATTCCGCGCAACTCGTTCAGGATTTTGTGTTCGTTGCCTGTGAGACAATCGCCAAAGAATGTGCCCGGAGTTATGGCAAACAAAAGGCAGAGACCGGCGGTTACACCGAACGATATATAAAGAGGTATGGGTTTCTTGCGCAACAAGTCGGGTTCGGAAACCATTCTCGACAACGTAAGAGCCGCGAGAAGAGGAATCGCAAACTCTGCCACAACAAGAATGGAGGACACGGCGCGGAACTTGTTATACATCGGGAAGTTGTCAATCATCCAGTTTGTAAACGCAGGGAAGTTGTGTCCCCACGAAAGCAGCATGGAAAGCACCATGACCAACATAAGGCAACGGCTGACAGCTCCCTTGGAATAGAAAAGCGAAAGAATGAAAAGCATACATACAAATGCTCCGACATACACGGGACCGGATGTTCCCGGTTGCTCGCCCCAATATTGAGAAAGTCCCGGAGTGCTTCCGCCAAGTTGCGGATAAAGTTGCTGCAAAGTCTGCATGTACTCGGCATAATGGGAATCAGCCTGCGCTTTCTCGTTTGCAGTCATCGCGCCACTGGCACCGCCTTTGACATTCGGCACAAGCAGGGAGAATGTTTCCCCTACACCGTAGCTCCATTGAGTTATATATTCCTTTGACAACCCCGAAGCGGCACTCTGATCATGCTTTCCGGCAGTGGCAAGTTCGCTGCTGCCGCGCATTGTTTGCTTACTATACTGATAAGTATGGTAAAGATTCGACGAGTTAACGGCTACGCCAATCAGCGAAGCCACTACGAAAATTCCCACACCCTTCGCAAAGCGCACAAGTTGCTTTTCTCTTATTGCCGTAATAAGGAAACCGACGGACATAAGCACCATTGCAAAGATAAAGTAGTATGTCATCTGCAAATGGTTCGACAAAATCTGCCACGCAATGAAGAACATGGTCATCACACCGCCCCAAAGATATTTTCCACGGTAACAGAGCACCATTCCCGCTATTGTGGGAGGAATGAAAGCAAGTGTGAGAACCTTCCAAAGGTGTCCGGCACCTATAATAATAAAGAAGTACGACGAGAAAGCCCATGCCACCGCGCCGAAAACCGCTACGGGAGGACGGGCACGGAATGTGCGCATGAGTATATAGAATCCCAGAAGAAGGATGAACACATACATGGCGCAATCAGTGAGACCAAGTTCGTAAACTCTCTCAAGTCCCGACAAAACACTGCGCGATTTGTAGCTCGGAGATATCTGATAAGTCGGCATACCACAGAAAAGAGCGTTAGTCCAACGGGTATCGTTGCCGGTACGTTCGAGATATTCCATTCTTTCACGCCCCGCGCCCACGCCGCCGGTGATGTCGTTGCCCGAAAGTACGAGACCCTGCGTAATGGGAGTGAAAAAATATGCCACGGATACAAGCACAAACAGCACAACAGCCACTGCGTCGGGCGTAATACGCCTTAACAGGGATTTGCTTTGCGTTGTATTTTGTTTTTCGCTGTTCATATTCATATTTATATATACAAGCCGACGGAGACACGCGGTTTATGCGCATCTCCGTCTGCCTTGCGGTTTTTAATATCTGTAGAAGTCGGCTTTATAAGGACCGTCAACGTCTACGCCAATATAGTCTGCCTGCGCCTTGGAAAGCTTGCTGAGATGAGCACCTACGCTTGCAAGATGCAGACGAGCCACTTCTTCGTCAAGAGCTTTGGGAAGACGATAAACACCTACCTCGTATTTCTTGTTGAAAAGCTCTATCTGCGCAAGAGTCTGGTTCGTGAACGAATTACTCATCACAAAACTCGGATGACCTGTGGCACAACCGAGGTTTACAAGGCGACCGTCGGCGAGCAGGGTTATATGATGTCCGTCGGGGAACTGATAACTGTCAACCTGCGGCTTTATGTTTTCTGCCTTAATGCCGGGAACTTGCTTCAACTTGTCCACTTGTATCTCACTGTCAAAGTGTCCGATGTTGCAAACTATGGCTTCGTCGGGCATTTGCTTCATGTGTTCCACGGTTATTACGTCTATGTTGCCCGTGGTAGTAACGAATATGTTGCCAACAGGCGCAGCTTCTTCCATGGTTACCACCTTGAAGCCCTCCATTGCAGCCTGCAGGGCGCAAATCGGGTCAACTTCGGTAACGAGTACGCGCGCACCGTAAGAACGAAGGCTTTGTGCACAGCCTTTACCCACTTCGCCGTAACCAGCTACCACTGCCACTTTACCGGCTACCATTACGTCGGTGGCACGCTTGATGCCGTCAACCAAAGATTCGCGACATCCGTAAAGATTATCGAATTTGCTCTTAGTTACACTGTCGTTTACGTTGAAAGCCGGGAAAAGGAGTTCTTTCTTTTCCGCCATTTGATAAAGGCGATGCACACCAGTTGTGGTTTCCTCGCTCACGCCGCGAATTTCTTTCGCAGTTTTTGCCCAGCGTTCGGGATCGGCAGCAAGAACTTTCTTGAGAATTGCTTTCAATGCGGCTTCATCGCCACTACCGCTGGGAGTGTCGAGCACAGAAGCGTCTTTCTCGGCTTTTGCTCCGAGATGTATCATAAGAGTTGCGTCACCGCCGTCATCAACAATCATGTTGGGGAGTTTTCCTCCCGGGAAATTCATGGCTTGAAGCGTACACCACCAATAATCTTCGAGACTTTCGCCTTTCCATGCAAACACGCCCACTCCCATGTCGGCTATGGCAGCCGCTGCATGGTCTTGTGTGCTGTATATGTTGCATGAGCACCAGCGCACTTCCGCTCCGAGAGCCACGAGAGTCTTTATGAGCACAGCGGTTTGTATGGTCATGTGCAAAGAGCCCATGACACGTGCACCCTTCAATGGCTTCGAATCGCCATACTTTGCCTGCAATGCCATTAGACCCGGCATTTCATGTTCTGCTATACGAATTTCTTTGCGACCGAAATCAGCCAAACCCATATCTGCTACCTTGTAGGGCAGAGCGGAAAAAAGTTCTTCCATCTTTATTATATATTGTATATGTTTTCTAATTGGTTGCAAAGATATAAAGAAATTTTTCTTTGCCGCATGCATGTATCATATTATATTCTATGTTTGCATTGCGCCGGCACCGATGCACATATCGCATGCGGACCACAGTTTTTTGTTTCTCGAAAATGCTTTTCCGTTGCCCAAAATCACGATTTGCGAAGCATCGTTTCGGACGCTTTTCGAAACACATGGGACATAAGAAAAAATACAAGGCACTTATTTCAAAATATGTGCCTTATATTTTAAAATAAGTGCCTTGTATTTTTGGACTTTTCAAGTCTTTGAACTGCAACAACTTACAAAAGCCTCAAAATTCCCCTTTTCCTGCCGGTCTCAAGCCCTCTGCGCCAGACACATGCAAACGCCGTGGTTCTCAATCACCAGCGACCAGTCGCCCGAGTGCAACAAATCCTTCACATCGCCTGTTTTCATAGCGTGCCTTGCTTCAACTGCTCCACGAAATGGTCAATGCGCTGCATCTCTTGCGGAATCTCTATGTTTTGCGGGCAATGTTCCACACACTTTCTGCATCCTATGCAATGATTTGCCTGACGCAGTTTCGGCACACTCCTGTCGTAGCCCACAAGAAATGCCCTGCGCGCCTCGCGATAGTTCTTTGCCTGCTGATTCTCCGGCACATTGCCCTCGTTTACACACTTGTTGTAGTGGACAAATACCCCGGGAATGTCAAGACCATAGGGACAAGGCATGCAATACTTGCAATCGTTGCAGGGAATCGTGGGATATTGCACCATAATCTCGGCAGTGTCGTAAAGAAAATTCATCTCCTCGTTGGTGAGCGGCTTCCCGTGCGCTTTCGCCGGTAACTGTGGGTCAGCGCATGCAGCCGTAGCCGAGAATGGAAACCTTGTCGCCTGTTTTGGGATTGATGCGGTAGGTCATTTTATCCTTGGGAATGGGACCTTGTGCCGTTGTCGATTCGCCGTTCACTGGATTTTTTCCGGAATCACAGCCCACCAGCATAGCAGAACCGGACACTGCCGCACCGGCACCGAGTCTTTTCAGAAACTCGCGCCTGTCGATATTTTTATTGCCTTTTGTCTTCATAAATTTTTCAAATGGTTTTGTGCTGTTCATGACCTTCAATATATATTGCGCTGAAAGGACGCGCCGGACACAGGTTTTCGCACGCACCGCAACCTATGCAGCGTTCCTCGTTCACCACAGGAATTTTAACCGAAGCCTCATCGTTGGGATTGGAAGCCACCATTGTTATTGCGCCGGCGGGACAATGGCGCGCGCAGTTGCCGCATTCCACTCCGTCTGTGAGAGGTACGCAATTTTTCTTAACCCACACGGCATGACCTATCTGAGTTGACGATTTTTCGGCGGGAGTGATTTTGAGAATCGCGCCTGCGGGGCAGACCTCCGAGCATTTCGTGCATTCGGGTCTGCAATATCCGCGTTCGTATGACGAATGCGGCTTCATCAGTTTCCCGGGTCGCAGCACATCGTTGGGACATACCGCCACGCACAACTGACATCCCGTGCAATGGTCCTCCAAATGTTTCAAACTTACGGCACCCGGCGGAACAATGGGAGTGTTGCGGTTGGGAATTTTCTTGTCAAGAATCACAGCCAGCCCGCCGTCCACCGTTTTGCCTTGGGCATGAGCCACCGCAGTTCCGAGAATAACTCCCGCACCTACAAGAAAACTGCGGCGCGAAGCATCGATTTTCTGCTCATCAGCCGCCTTTGCGGTAACGGATGCCACTGATTTTTTGCGCATTTCAAAATGTAGCGCATCATGCTTGCAATTGTCAATACAATCCATGCAAGCCACACAGCGGGAATAGTCAATCTTTTGGTTCTTATAGTCTATGCAAGAAGCCTTGCAGCCCTTGGCGCAAAGCGAACAGTTGCGGCATTTGTCGGCATCTATAACCGGTTTGAAAAGAGCATGGCGCGAAAAAATGCCAAGCACCGTGCCCACGGGACAAATGGTGTTGCAATAAGTACGACCGTCGCGCCACGCAAGAATCACCACCACAACCAAAGTTACAGCGGCAAGGACAAGAATGGGAAGCGCACGGAGCCATACTTCGCGCTCGTAGAAAGCATAACTTCCCGCACGTTCCGAAACGTATGCGAGCAAATTGTTACACCATATATATATAGGCGAAAACAAAGTCTGCGCAATACGTCCGTATGCACTATAAGGGTCGAGCAAACCCGCCAATCCCGCGAAAGCCATGACCACAAAAGCAATGAGAACCGCATAACGCAACCAAGACTTTGCCTTGGAATACGAGAAACGGCGGTTTTTGTGTTTACGCCTCGCGCTCACCCACGACACAATGTCCTGAAACACACCGAGAGGACAGATTACGGAGCAATAAACACGCCCCAGCAGGAGCGTAAGAACCAGCACGGCGATAATCACGCCCGCATTGAGAGCCATGACGGCAGGAAAGAACTGAATCTTAGCCATCCACCCGAACCAGGCGTGGATTGTTCCCGTAAAATCAAGAAACAGCATACTGACAAGCGCAAAGAAAACGATTGCCAAAGTAATTCTTATTTTACGCAGCATAGTGTAGTTTTTTGTTTTCTGAGAAAAATCGTTTCAAACTAATAATCTTGTACAGCGCAAAATTAACAATATAATTAAATCTTCCACTTATAAATTTTACAGATTTCAGTACCAAAATTTCGGCAACACACATTTTTCGGTTCATCCCCGCTAAAAAACACCCTGGAAAAGACACCGCAACCCGCCACGCCGTTTTGCGAAAAAAACACACGGCGTTCCGACACGTCAAAACACCGCGAAACAGCAAAACAAGCCGTGGAATATTCATTTTTTCCGCCTGCCGCAAAAAGCACAAGGCATTTCGTAAAAAATACAAGCCATGTATTTCAAAATATAAGGCACTTATTTCAAAATATATGCCTTGTATTTTTCCGCAATTGTACACATCTGAAAAACAAAAACTTACAAAACGCCGAAAACAACCCTTTTCAAAGCAAGCATTGCATATTTATTCGCTCGCACACTCCACCCCGCAAACACTCCCTCCCACTGCACATTTTGCCCGCCCCTAAGAAATATTTACAAATGCTTTTCACCTCCAAATTGCGCATAAATCAGGCGTTTTGTGCAAAATATGGACGATTTTCAAAGAAAAATTTTGCCATATTAATCAATAGATTTAATTTTGCAGTCTGATATAACAATATTATTTATCAAATTAATAAGATCATGTCTGATATCGAATCAAAAGTAAAAGCTATCATTGTTGACAAACTCGGTGTTGATGAAGCCGAAGTAAAGAACGAAGCAAGTTTCGCAAACGATCTGGGCGCTGACTCTCTTGACACTGTAGAGCTCATCATGGAGTTCGAAAAAGAGTTCCAGATTCAGATCCCCGACGACCAGGCAGAGAAAATCTCTACCGTAGGCGACGCTGTAGCATATATCGAGGCAAACGTTAAGTAATCCAACTTAACGTTTCCTTTAACATCTAACGATGGAATTGAAAAGAGTTGTTGTAACCGGCATAGGTGCCATAACTCCGCTTGGAAAGAATGCCAAGGAAACTTGGGAGAATGCCAAGAACGGAGTAAGCGGTGCTGCCGAGATTACACATTTCGATACATCCAAGTTCAAGACACATTTTGCGTGCGAAGTCAAGAACTATAACGCTCAAGACTATTTCGACCGCAAAGAAGCGCGTAAGATGGATCTTTACGAGCAGTATGCAATAATTGCTGCCGATGAAGCCATCAAGGACTGCGGATGGGATTTGGAAAAAATAGATAAAAACGAAATCGGTGTCATCTTTGGCGTGGGCATCGGAGGAATTCGTACATTCGAAGAGGAATCCGTGAACTACGCAAAGACAGGTGAGACCCTCGGTCCGCGTTATTCTCCATTCTTCATCCCCAAGATGATTTCGGACATCGCAGCCGGTCAGATTTCTATCAATTACGGTTTCCACGGTCCCAATTTCGCCACCACTTCAGCCTGTGCTTCTTCAACCAACGCCCTTGCCAGCGCGTTCAATCTCATACGCCTCGGCAAAGCTAACGCAATTGTTACGGGCGGTGCCGAAGCTGCTATCTGGCCTACGGGAGTTGGCGGATTCAATGCCATGCATGCTCTTTCCACACGCAATGATGATCCCGAACACGCCTCACGTCCTTTCAGCGCATCACGTGATGGTTTCATAATGGGCGAAGGTGCGGGCGTTCTTATCCTTGAAGAACTTGAACATGCTTTGAAACGCGGCGCACATATATACGCCGAAGTTGCAGGCGCAGGTATGTCGGCGGACGCACATCACATTACTGCTTCACATCCCGAGGGACTTGGTGCAAAACTTGTGATGACTCGTGCACTGCAAGACGCAGAAATGAAACCGGAAGACATTGACTACATCAACGTTCACGGTACTTCCACTCCTGTAGGCGACCGTTCGGAAGCACTTGCCATAAAAGATGTATTTGGCGAACATGCTTATAAGCTCAACATCAGTTCTACGAAGTCCATGACGGGACACCTTCTCGGTGCTGCGGGAGCTGTTGAGGCACTTTTCTCAGTGAAAGCTGTTGAGGAAGACATTGTTCCTCCCACCATCAATCATGAGGAAGGCGATGACGATCCTGAAATTGATTACAACTTGAACTTTACGTTCAACAAGGCACAAAAGCGCACCGTGCGTGCTGCCTTGAGCAACACTTTCGGGTTTGGCGGACACAATGCATGCGTCATTGTCAAGAAATTCGCGAAATAAAAACTCATTGGCTTGATAAACATTTTTATAAAGCCGGCATCTACATCTGAATGATTAATTTCATAGATAAACTAAAGCTCCCTTTCCGAAAGGATAAGGAGCTTTTTTCGTCCTTATACTCCATTCTCGGTTTCTATCCCCGCGACATTGCTATATACAAGCAGGCATTGTCGCACAGTTCCAATGCCCTGCAAACCGAAAGCGGCAAGCGGCTCAACAACGAGCGTCTCGAATTTCTCGGCGATGCAATTATCGAGGCAGTAACGAGTGATATTGTTTACAGACACTTTGACAAAAAGCGCGAAGGCTTTCTAACCACCACGCGCAGCAAGCTTGTGCAGCGCGACACCCTGAACAAAATGGCGCAGGAGGTAGGTCTTGACAAACTTGTGCGTACAGGCGGACACCAAAGCGGACATAACAGTTACATCGGCGGCAATGCTTTTGAAGCAATCGTGGGTGCAGTTTACCTTGACAGGGGCTACAAATACTGCATGTGGTTTTTGAAAAGCCGCATAATCGCCGCCCACCTCAACCTGAACGATGTGGCAAAAAAAGAAGTGAACTTCAAGAGCAAACTCCTTGAGTGGGCGCAGCGCAACCGCCTCGAAATCGAGTTCATATCAAACGACCCGGGTAAAGGAGCCGCCACAAGCGAAACCCCGACCTTTCTTGCCACGGTGATGATTGAGAACGTGGAGTGCGGAAAAGGCAACGGATTTTCGAAAAAGGAAAGCCACCAGAATGCAGCCCGCGAAACTCTGATAATGCTCAATGCAAACAAGCAGAAGATTGCGGAAATTCTGAAATCAAAGGAACAGCGCACGGCAATGGAGGCAGAACTCATCAGCGTTCCCCCACGTGTGAGCGACGGCAAGCGTCATTCGCGCCCCAAACGCAGGAATTCCGCTCCGCAACGTGCACAAAACGGCGTGCGCGAAAACGTTGTTGCCGACACCAAAACGCCTCAGGTCAACGCTTTGTTGCAAAGCGCGAAGGCTTGCACGGATAACATCGGGCTTACAACAAACAACGAACCTCCCGTTTCCTCCGGTGGCGAAAACGAAAAGGGTAACAGAAAATGCAACTATAACAAGCGTCGCCGCAAACCGGCACACGATGCGGCGGACAATGCGCAAACGCAACAAAAGAGCCGCGATGCCATTATAGCCGAAGCCGAAAACAAGGCTTTCAACAAATAAGAAATCCCGTAAAAGGCAAAACGCGACAGGCGGAAGAGGCCGGAAAATGCGGCAAACCATTGCCGGCGCAACAGTTCACACCCGCCGAAAAAGCGTAAAAGACTACTTTTTTCGCAAAGTACTGAAAATCAAGAAATAAACACGAATCTTGACGCTTTTGTAAGTTATTGTGTTTCAGATTCTTATTACAGCAAAAAATATAAGGCACTTATTTTAAAATAAGTGCCTTATATTTTAAAATACATGGCTTGTATTTTTTACGATAAGCCATATGTTTTTTCGCACATGCTCCGAAAGAAAACAAATTTCCCTTGAAAATCGTTTTCCAATTCCGTTTGCACCGGTTTTGAAGGTTGTGTTTTGCACAGCATCCCAAAGTGTGCAGCACATATCCCGTGTTGCGAACGCGGTGTGTGCAGGCACGAGGATGCAAAAGCCGAAAACCGTGCGCTACATAAAACCCTGAAAATTCCATGCGGCTTACGAAACTCCGGATTTAGGAACATGCTGTCTTTTGACGAAATACATTTCGCACGCCGACGGGCATACGGGAAGCGGCATGGCAATGAACATAAAAACAACCGCGCCTGCACATCCTCAGATGTACAGGCGCGGACTGCTATAAGAATTTCAATAAAAATCTTTTACCAGATGTGTGCACGCTTGTCTGCAGGAACAAAAAGCTTGTCGCCTTCCTTGATTCCGAAAGCCGCGTACCAGGCATCAATCATAGGAAGCGCAGCGTTTACACGCAGGCTGTTGGGCGAATGAACGTCGCTGTTCACGATATAAGCCACAAACTGCGGAGCGATGTTGCTTGCCCACATTCTGCCATAGGCAAGGAAGAAACGCTGTTCGGGTGTGAAACCGTCCTTAACGCCAAGCGGATTTTTCTCCATTGACTTTTTCAGAGCCTGAAAGGCTATGTTTATTCCGCCATTGTCTCCTATGTTCTCACCAAGGGTTTTCTTGCCGTTTACCTTCAGTCCCGGCTGCATTTCCTTGCTTCCAAACCAGTCTTCGAGCACTTTGCCTCGTTCATCGAAGTTTTTCTTATCTTCGTCAGTCCACCAGTTTTTAAGGTTTCCGTCTTTGTCGTATGCGCAACCCTGGTCATCGAATCCGTGGCTCATTTCGTGTCCTATCACACAGCCTATAGCTCCGTAATTAGCGGCATCGTCGGCTTCGGGATCGTAGAACGGCGGCTGCAAAATGGCTGCCGGGAAATTTATACTGTTGGATTGCGGATTATAAAATGCATTCACCGTTTGCGGGGTGCAACCCATCTGATGACGATCCACCGGTCTGTGCCAGTAATATTCTATCTCGCCTTTGCGCGAAGCCATTGTTATGCGCTCAAAGTTCTCGCTCAAAGTTTTATTCTCGTCCACCTGCACATATTTCTCAAGACCTTCCCACTTGTCAGGGTATGCCACATTAATTACCATACCATTGAGTTTTTCGAGAGCCTTTTCTTTTGTGGCGGAAGTCATCCAAGTGTTACTCTTTATACGCTCCGCAAAGGCGGCTTGCAGGTTCTTAATCATTTCGTAAGCCCTTTGTTTGTGGCTTTCGGGGAAATATTTCGCCACATACAGCTTACCGATTGTTTCGCCAAGCATTCCGTCGAGCAAACCCACGGCACGTTTCCAACGGGGCTGCTGTTCTTTCACACCGTAACGGGCTTTGAGATATTCAAAACGGCGATTGCCGAAATCGTCCGAGAGACATCCTGCCGAAGCTCCCACAACCGATACTTCCATATAGGCTTTTATTGCCTCAAGGTCGGCATTGGCAAGAATATTCTCCACTTCGTGCAGCGGTTCCGGCTGTCCAACATTCACAGTATCAATATCGGAAGGATATTGATAGGTATCGCAAATCATTTTCCAGTCTATGCCCTTGAAATCCTTCAAAAGTTGCTGCCAACTCAGGAGATGCGTGTTTTCCTGAGGGTTTCTCTGCTTTACCTGGTCGTAACTTTTTGCGGCAAGTTGGTTTTCGAGAGCCCAAACCGCCTGCATTTTTTTCTCGGCAGCGTTTTCGTTGTTGCCCACCATCTTGAAATAATCCTTCATAAGGCTTTTGTAAGCCTCCGCCACGGCTTTCTGCTGCTCGTTGGGGCTTGTATAATATTCCGGATCAAGTCCCAAACCGCCCTGAACGGCTGAAAACATATACTGGCTCGCATTGTTCGGATTTATTCCCAATCCAAAACGGAACAATGTGGTTCCATATCCTTTCGCTCCGAGTTCATACATCAGTTTAATGCACTCTTTGCGATTCTTTACCTTGTTTATTTTTGCCAGCACAGGTTTTATGGGCGTATATCCCAGCTTGTTGCGCTTCACACTGTCCATGTACATGCGATAGAGTGCGCCGAGTTTCTGTCCGTCCGTGCCTTGCGGCATTTTTTTGGCTGCATATTCCGCCACAAGCTCCTTTATGCGGTCATTGTTTTGCTCGTCAAGGTCGGTGAAAGCCCCGTTCATGGGGTGAACTGCATCAAGCGGATGGTTTTTAAGCCAACTACCCGCCGAATACTCATAAAAATCGTCCCCGGGTTTGACACTCAAATCCATGTTTGCCTTGTCTATGCCACTTTTCAGTTCTTGCGCCTGACCGGGTGAGGCTATTCCGAGAATTGTCATGGCAATCATTACCAATTTACTTTTCATTTTTTTATATATGATTTTGAAATCGTTATTTGCTGTCAGTCATTTTGATTTCGGGGTGCAAAGTAAAGAAAAACGCATCTCACTGTCGCTTCACGACATGAAAATTTCGTTGAATCTCAAATCTTTGCGGAATTTCGACACGCGGAATACGCAAAAGCATACAGTTTGTCTGTTTTATGCCGCTCCTCATGTTTCCGTCCGCATGCCACATCCCGTCATCCGTATATAAAGACAGAAAAAACTCCGATTTACTACAGAAAAATACAAACAAATTCCGTCATGCACAAAATATTCACATAAAATACACCAACGCACTCCATGAAAATCATTCGGCACACACAGCAGGGCAAATGCCGTTATCCGCACGCAACCCTCTGATTTTCCGAATCTTGCACCACTTTTCGCGATTTCCTTATAAGTGGTTGTCATTCACACATTTAACATCGTCGAAAATACAAGGCACTTATTTCAAAACATAAGGCACATATTTCAAAATATATGGCTTGTATTTTTTGCAACAAGCCATGTGTTTTTTCCGATTTGCGGGAGCGGGATGAAAAATAACGCTTCCGACAATGAATATATGCACTTCCCCACCCATGCAAACCGCAGGGAATTCCCAAATAATCATAAACCCAAGGGCAAATATCCGCAATGTTGAAACTTTCAAGTAAATTTGCGCATTGAATGCCTATTACATTCAAACCAAGCATAGAAAAGATGAGTTTGACAAGCATAATAAGACCGTTTTTCATGCCGCGTGTGCGCCAGATAGCGCGTTACGCCTCTGAAACGGAGGAGATTCAGCGCGGAGTGCTGAGACATCTCGTATCGCAAGCCGCACAAACCGAATGGGGCAAAGCCCACGGCTACGACAACATAAAATCATACGAAGATTTTGCCGCCCAAGTGCCGGTGAGCACCTATGAAGAAACAAAAGGCTACATTGACCGCATGCGCCACGGCGAGAAAGATGTGCTTTGGAAAGGAAGCGTGAAATGGTATGCCAAGTCATCGGGCACCACAAACGACAAGAGCAAATTCATTCCCGTGAGTGCGGAAGGACTTAAACGCATACACTACGCCGGAGGACGCGATGCCGTGGCACTGTATCTGCGCAACAATCCCGAAAGCCGCATATTCGACGGGCGCACACTGATTCTCGGCGGAAGCCATGCGCCAAACTGCAATCTTCCGGGCAGTCTTGTGGGCGACCTTTCGGCTATTCTCATTGAAAACATCAATCCGCTGGTCAACATGATAAGGGTGCCGAAAAAACAAACGGCTCTGCTTTCAGACTTCATGACCAAGCGCGACCTCATAGCCCGCGAAGCCATTAACAAGAACGTAAGCAACATAAGCGGTGTGCCTTCGTGGATGCTTTCGGTGCTTGACCGTGTGCTCGAAATCTCGGGCAAGAGCCACATAAACGAAGTTTGGCCCAACCTCGAGGTGTTCTTTCACGGCGGTGTGGCTTTCACCCCCTATCGCGAGCGTTACAAACAAATCATCACGAGTTCCAAAATGCACTACATGGAAACCTACAACGCCAGCGAGGGATTTTTCGGACTTCAAGACGACCCTTCCGATCCGGCAATGCTGCTGATGATAGACTATGACGTGTTCTACGAGTTCATACCTCTAGAAGAAGTTGGAAATCCCGAGGCAAAAGCCGTGGCATTGTGGGATGTGGAAACCGGGAAAAACTATGCCATAGTGATTTCAACCTCTTGCGGACTGTGGAGATACCAAATAGGCGACACCGTGAAGTTTACTTCCAAAAATCCGTACAAATTCATAATAAGCGGAAGAACCAAGAGCTTCATCAACGCCTTTGGCGAAGAACTCATGGTGGACAACGCCGAAAAAGGACTTGCAGAAGCATGCCGCGAAACAGGTGCGCAGGTTGCCGAATACACCGCAGCCCCCGTGTTCATGGACATTCACGGAAAATGCAGGCATCAGTGGGTTATAGAATTTGCAAAACGCCCCGAAAACATGGATGTCTTTGCCGAAAAACTCGACAAGGCTCTGCAAAGAATCAATTCCGACTACGAGGCAAAGCGTTCGAACAACGTAACACTGCAGCAGCTCGAAATAACCGAGGCAAAACCGGGACTTTTCAACGAATGGCTCGCAAGCAAAGGCAAACTCGGAGGACAGCACAAGGTGCCCCGCCTGAGCAACACCCGGAAAATAATTGACGAAATACTGTCGCTCAACAGCAAATGAGCGGAATACGCATATAAATGACCATACGCAAACTGCTAAAAAACACTCTGTTGGTGCTGATATCGGCACTTGCCTTTTCGTGTGCCAATCCAGGAAGACCCGACGGGGGAGCTTACGACGAAACACCGCCGAGCGTGGTGGGCACTTCGCCGAAAGAATATGCACTGAACAACAAACAGCAGAAAATAACGCTTCTTTTCAGCGAATACATCAAACTCGACAACGCCGCCGAGAAGGTTGTGATTTCGCCTCCGCAGCTTGACCAACCCGAAATACGCGCGTCGGGAAAGAAAATCTATGTGGAGCTGAAAGATTCGCTTATTCCCAACACCACTTACACTATTGATTTCTCCGATGCCATTTTAGACAACAACGAAGGCAATCCCATGGGAAGTTACGCCTATGTCTTTTCGACCGGCGAAAGCATTGACACACTCGAAGTATCGGGAAAAGTGCTGAACGCACAGGACCTCGAACCGGTGAAAGGCATTCTTGTGGGACTTCATTCAAACCTCAACGACAGCGCATTTGTGAAAACCCCGCTCGAAAAGATTGGGCGCACCGACGGCTCGGGACATTTTGTGATAAAAGGCGTTGCCCCGGGAAAATATCGCATCTATGCACTCAACGATGCGGAAAGCGACTACGAATTTCACCAGAAGAGCGAGGACATAGCCTTTACGAAAGACATAATAATACCTTCGTGCACTCCGGCAACGCGCGAAGACACCACGTGGATAGACTCCGTGAGGATAGATACCATAAAAACGGTGAACTATACGCGGTTCATGCCCGACGACATAGTGTTGCGTTCGTTCAAGGAGGTGCAAACAGTGCATCATCTGCTGAAAAGCGAACGCAAATCGCCTTATTCGTTCAGTCTTTACTTTACCGCGCCGTCGCAGGAGCTTCCCAAAATACAGGGAATAAACTTCAATGCCGACAATGCCTTCTTAATTCAAAACAGCGCGGGCAACGACACCATAACATATTGGATTAAAGACACCGCACTCGTAAAAAAAGACACATTGGAACTGACACTTACGTATGCGGATACCAATGATTCCACGGGAATAGACGAAATGCGCAGCGACACATTGGAACTCGTTTCGCGCACTCCCTATGCCAGAATCATGAAAGACTTCAACGACAAAATGGAGCAGTGGATGAAACGCAAGGAACGCTCCGAAAAACGCGGCAAGAAGTTTAACGAACGGCAACCGAGGCAATGGATACGCATGAGATACAATGCCACGAACAATCTTGCCCCAAACGAAAACATAACTCTCCTTTTGAACGAACCGCTGATAAAGGTTGACACGTCAAGGATACATCTTTCGCTCGGCGTAGACTCGCTTTGGGAGGAACGACCCTTCATTGTTTCGCGCGACAGTGCCAACATGCTTTCATACACCGTGTATGGCGAATGGCGCAACGGGCAAAAATATAAATTGGAAATAGACTCCGCCGCCTTTACAAGCATTTACGGCAACAACAATATAAGAATGGAAATGAGTTTCAGCGTTCCCGCAACCGAAGCATACGCTTCGCTTTTCGTAACACTGAGCAACTATGACAACGGACAGGCTTATGTGCAGCTCCTGAAAGGCGACAAACCGTACAGAACCGTGAAAGCCGACGGCGATCATGCCGATTTCTACTACATTTCTCCCGGAAAATACTATTTGCGAATGTTTGTGGACCAAAACAACAACGGAAAATGGGACACAGGTCTGTTTGCCGAAAACAAACAACCCGAACCGGTATATTATTTTCCTTCGGAAATAGAATTGCGTGCCAGCTGGGACAGCGAACAAGAATGGAACGTGCGCTCAACTCCGCTCGAGAAACAAAAGCCAAAGGAGATAACCAAACAAAGAGCCGAAAAGAAACGCGAAATACAGCACCGCAACACGGAAAGACTGCTTAAAAAGCAAAAAGAAGAACAGAAAAAACAACGCAACAAGAGATGAAAAAAAACATTTTACTGATTCTCACGCTTTGTATAGCATGGATTAACGCCACAGCACAATGTCCCATAAAAAACACGGCATTCAAAAGCGGCGAAACACTTATGTATGATATGTATTTCAACTGGAAATTCGTATGGTTCAAGGTTGGCAACGCTTCTCTTACCATAAATTCCACATCATATAAGGGAAAAGACGCATTTCGTGCAAGCCTCATAACGCGCACATCCTCGAAAGCGGACAAATATTTCATTATGCGCGATACGCTTAAGAGTTATGTTTCAAACGAACTCGTTCCGCTTTACTATACAAAGCGTGCAAAGGAAGGCAATCGCTATCGCACGGATGAAGTTTGGTATTCCTATAAAGACGGAATGAGTCATGCCAAAATGAAACACAGGAATCGTAAGGGCGAAATCAAAGAAAAAACCGTGAGCAGGGCAAACTGCATATACGACATGCTTAGCATCATGCTCCGCGCCCGTTGTATGAATCTGAATAACGTAAAGAAAGGGTTCACTTACAATTTCCAGATGACCGATGCGGGAGATATTCATAACGAAAAGCTCGTATTTCAGGGACGTTCAACGTTTCAGGTGGAACATACTTCCACAAAATATCGCACACTCGTATTCTCGTATATAGAAAAAGACGAAGATACGGGAAAAAACGTGGAACTCGTGAAATTTTATATAACCGACGACAAAAATCATCTGCCTGTGCGCCTGGACATGAACCTTAAATTCGGAACTGCAAAGGCTTTCCTCATCGGCGCACACAATATTCTGAATCCGCAAACGGCTAAAGTTTCCGGCAAATAGGTTGCCGCCGGAACAAAGTAGCCTGTTATTAACCTCAAAACCCTTTACCCCACCATGAAACGCCTCGTAATTCTGACGACAACTCTTTTATTTATCGTTTTTTCGGTTTCAAAAGCTCAAAGAACCGATTTGAAACTCCGCAACATTGATGTGGACATTTGCATATACGGTGCCACATCAGGGGGAATAGTTGCCGCATACACGGCATTGAAACAGGGAAAAAGCGTAGTGCTTGTGGAACCTTCGCAAAGGATTGGCGGCATGACAACAGGCGGTTTGGGATTTACGGACATTGGTCATCTTGACATTATACGCGGTTACGCGCTCGACTTTTACCGTCGCGTGGGAAAGATATACGACAGCGACAAGCCGGTGTTTAAGTTTGAACCGAAAGCTGCCCTTGCAGTTTACAACGAATACGTCAGGGAAACCAACATGCCTGTTTTACGAAACTACAGAATCATTGGCTGCACCAAGAAAGGGGTTACCGTAAAAAGCATTTCCCTTGAAAATTCCCTCAATCCCTCAACCAAACTCCATAAGGTGGTTTCCGCTAAAGTTTTCATCGATTGTTCCTACGAGGGAGACCTAATGGCGAAAGCCGACATCTCTTATACCATAGGACGAGAGCCGAATTCGCAATACAACGAGACATATAACGGTGTGCAAATAGCGATAAATCACCAATTCGGGGCAAACATAGACCCTTACAAGGTGAAAGGCAAGCCTGAAAGCGGACTTCTGTGGGGAATTTCCCAAGAAAAAATGGGCGTGCAGGGAAGCGGCGACAAACATATCCAAGCTTATAATTACCGCATAGCACTTACCGAAGACCCTGACAATAGTATTGAAATCACAAAGCCGGACAATTACGACCCTTCGCATTACGAACTTATGCTTCGCCAACACGAGGGCTACGAATGGGCAGGTCTTAACGACGTTTTCGCTTGGGACAGGATGCCAAACCATAAAACTGACATCAATAACCGAGGCGGTTTTTCTACCGACATGATTGGTGCGAATTGGGACTATCCCGAAGCTTCCTATGCCAAACGCGACAGCATTGCCAAGGCTCATCGCGACTACACATTGGGGATGCTTTACTTCGTGGGGCATGATGAAAGAATCCCCGAAAAGATTCGTAAGGAAATGTTGAGATGGGGGCTGCCCAAGGACGAATATATTGAAAACGGACACTTCACTCCGCAATTATATATACGCGAAGCGCGAAGAATGATTGGGCAACTTGTAATGACGCAATACCACTGCCAGGGCATAGAAACCGCTCCGAAAGCCATAGGATGGGCTGCATATACAATGGACTCCCACAACAGCGGGCGATTCGTGGTTAACGGCAGAGTGAAAAACGAGGGAAACGTGGAGATGTATATACCCGGTCCGTATTCTGTGGGATATGGTGCCATAACTCCCAAGCCCTCTGAAGCCGACAACGTTCTTGTTCCGGTTTGTCTCTCGGCTTCCCACATAGCTTATGGCTCAATAAGAATGGAACCCGTGTTCATGGTTCTCGGAGAAAGCTCCGCGCTCGCCGCATGTAACGTCATCGACCATTTTGATTCAAAGGTGCAGAAAGCGGACATAGATGCCGTTATGACGAAATTCGTTGAAATAGAAAAGGAACTCGGAAAATAAACTACTAAGTTAGTTACACAACGATGCAGATAGTATCAATGCAACTGCACAACGGACTTAGTTGCCACTTAATCGGGCTAAATTAAACGAAAGCGGGATTAAAGCTGACCGCTTTCCACAAGTCGCACCACTCTTTCGGTGTATTTGTCATCGCCTTCGGGATCGTAGGCTTTTTTCAAGCTACTGCCGAAAAGTCCTGCGAAGAATTGGTAATACGCAGCCTTGAAAGAACCGAGAAATGCCTGAATAAGTTCGTATGACGACTGGTCGCATTCCCGGTAAATAAGCTTTATGAGGAGTTTTCCCTGCGATTTGCTCATACGTTTCACTATTGGTCTGTACTGGTCCTTTATTCCCGCTTCCACAAGTTGGATGTGTTCCTTGCGTTCTTTTTCGGAAGGCAGCGTTTCTATGAAATCGTAAGTTTCAATCAGGGTTTCCTTTGCAAGTTTCGCATAAGGCAGCACCCTTTTCACGTTTGCCACCAAACGGTTATACTCCATTCTTTCCTTTTGATTGCGGAAATTCATGGGAGGATAGATATAAGCCGGCGGAGTTACTATGTCGGGAATGCTGTCTCCTTTATATAGAGTTTTACCTACCTGCACATACAAAGGCAGAGGCGGAACGCTGTCAATGCCCTCCTTTTTGTTTTGCGCCGATACCTGTGAAGCGGGAACCAGTAGCAATAAAATCAGTATTATGCGGCTTAGTTTCATCACAGCACAAAAATAATAAGAATTGGGGAAACTCCGTATCAATTTATAATTCTTTTACCTTGCACTTTGGGCGCGATTAATTAAAAGCGTGTCTGTTTGCGCGAATTTGGCTACCTTTGCATTCGGAACTAAAACGAATACAGAAATATGGGATTACAATGCGGAATAGTGGGACTGCCTAATGTTGGCAAATCAACCCTGTTCAACTGTCTTAGCAGTGCTAAAGCGCAAGCTGCAAACTTCCCCTTTTGCACCATAGAACCCAATGTGGGAGTAATTACTGTGCCCGACGCACGCCTCAACAGCCTTGCCGAAATTGTCCATCCGGGAAGAATTGTTCCCGCAACGGTGGAAATCGTGGACATAGCCGGCATTGTGAAAGGCGCAAGCAAAGGCGAGGGACTGGGAAACCAGTTTCTCGGAAACATACGCCAGACCGATGCCATTATCCACGTTCTCCGCTGCTTTGACGACGGAAATGTGGTTCACGTTGACGGAAGTGTGGACCCCGTAAGGGATAAAGAAGTTATCGACACCGAGCTTCAGCTGAAAGATCTTGAGAGTGTGGAACAACATCTCAAGAAAGTTGAAAAAATGGCTAAAGTTGGCGGCGACCAGCAGGCACAAACCGAATACACGGTGCTCAAAGCCTATCATGCAGCTCTGTCGGAAGGCAAATCGGCACGCACCGTGAAATTCGAGAAAAAGGAAGAAATTCAGGCGGCTCGCGACTTGTTTTTGCTCACAGCCAAACCCGTGATTTACGTTTGCAATGTTGACGAAGGTTCGGCTGTCAGCGGCAACAAATACGTGGATGCCGTGAGAGAGGCAACAGCCGACGAAGGAGCGGAGTTGCTTGTGGTGGCTGCCCGAACCGAAGCCGACATTGCCGAACTTGACAGCGCGGAAGACCGCAAGGAATTTCTTGCTGCCGCCGGGCTTGAAGAATCGGGATGCAACCGTTTGATTCAGTCGGCATACCATATTCTGAACCTTCAAACCTTCATCACCGCCGGCGAAATGGAAGTAAAAGCGTGGACATACCACAAAGGTTGGAAAGCACCCCAGTGTGCAGGAGTCATTCACACCGATTTCGAGAAAGGATTCATTCGCGCCGAAGTCATAAAGTATGACGACTACATTAAATACGGCAGCGAAGCCGCAGTTCGCGAGGCGGGAAAGCTGAACATTGAGGGAAAAGATTACGAGGTGCAGGACGGCGACATCATGCACTTCCGTTTCAACGTGTAAAGTCGAAGTCATGACACTCTTTGCGCTCCTCCCGCAGTTCATATACTGGAATCCCGACCCCGTGGCGTTTACCATTTTTTCTCATGAGGTAAGATGGTATGCGCTGTGCTGGTGTGTGGGACTACTGTTGGGATATGTGGTGATGCAAAAGCTCTACAAGCGGCAGCACATACCCGACGAAAAGTTCGATCCGCTGTTTTTCCACATATTTTTCGGCGTTATCATAGGCGCACGTCTCGGACATTGCCTTTTCTACGAGCCGGGATATTTTCTTTCCCACCCCGTGGAGATGATTTTTCCCATACAGAAAACCGTTGACGGCTGGAGATGCACGGGATATGCCGGACTGTCGTCGCACGGAGGCGTGATAGGAATGCTCTTTGCCCTGTATCTCTACGTGAAACGCACGGGAGTGAACACCATGCGCATTCTCGACAACATGGGAATCTGTGCTCCGCTCACGGCGTGCTTCATAAGGCTCGGCAACTTGTTCAACTCCGAAATCGTGGGCAAGACCACCGACATGCCGTGGGGCTTTATTTTCGCGGCAAACGGCGAAAACTTTGCCAGACACCCCGGACAGCTTTACGAGTCGCTTGCATACATCACGGTTTTCTTTATCGGACTCGTCATCTACCATTACAATGAAAAAAAGGTGGGCACGGGTTTCTTCTTCGGCTGGTGTCTCACGGCAGTCTTTGTGTTCCGTTTCTTGGTGGAATACATAAAAGACGTGCAGGAAACCTTTGAGCAGGGAATGCTCCTGAACATGGGGCAACTTCTTAGCATACCGTTCATAATAATAGGCATATACTGTTTGGCAGGCGGCAAACTGTGCCGCCAATTCGGCGAACATCAGAAATAACGCGGCAATATGCCGGGGCGCACCAGCCTTTCGGCTTCCGCACAACACACGAATACGGGTTTTGTTTTCAACGAAAGCAAAGCCCGTATGCTTTTTATAAACATCTCTGTCCTTAAGTCAAAACCACCGTTTGAAACGATTTTTCGCAAACTTCTGAAAACCAAACCTTTAAGGCATTTTGAAGAGCTTTTGTAAGTTATTGTTTATCAGACATTTGGAAAGGCGAAAAATACAAGCCATATATTTTAAAATACAAGGCACTTATTTCAAAATATGTGCCTTGTATTTTTTGCGATAAGCCATGTGTTTTTTCGGCTGTCGGAAAACGCAGTCTTTCCAACCCGTGTTTCTGCGCCTTTCGGGCATGTGTTTTTGCGCATACGCAACTTTGTTTTCGAAGTTTGCATTTACAGCGGCGAAGCATGACACACACAGCATATACCGGTGCATGAGGTTTGCGACTTTAGCCTTCGGTCATCGTGCTAACGGATGTCATTATACGGCATTCGGCTTACACGAATTTCGAAAAATACGCCCAAAGTGCGCCAAAATGAATTATTTATCTATCTTTGTAAGCACATTCAAACAATAATCAGAAAATATCATGAAAAAAATTCTTGTCCTGTCAACCATTGTGCTGATGATTTTCACATCTATCGCAGCGCGCACACGCAAAGCCCTATACGTAATTATAGACGGCATACCTGCCACCGCACTCGAGCGTCTGCAGCCGCCCACAATCATGGAAATAGCCAAAGCAGGCGGCTATGCCAGAGGATATTGCGGCGGAATGGTAGGAAGATATTCGCAAACGCCCACAATTTCGGCAATAGGATACACAAACATAACCACAGGCACATGGATGAACAAGCACAATGTGCAGGGAAACGACAATATTAACGCAAACTACAACTATCCCACGATTTTCCGCATAGCCAAAGACCAGAAACGCGACGTGAAAACCGCGCTGTATTCCAGCTGGACGGACAACCGAACCGTGCTTCTTGGTGTGGGCAAGCCGGAAACCCGCCATCTCAAGGTAGACTACGTGATAGACGGCTTTGACCTTGACCACGAAAAATATCCCAACAAACCCGGCGACCTTCAGGTTTTCGACTATGATGCCGAAGTGTGCAAAGGCGCGGCGGAATGCATACGCAACAACGCACCCGACCTCAACTGGCTGTATCTGTGGTATTCTGATGACGCATACCACCACAACGGAAACGGACACATAAGCGATTGGAGCGTAATGGCGGAAGACTCCATACTGAAACAGGTGTGGGAAGCCGTGAAAGAGCGTCAGAAAAAGCACGATGAAGACTGGCTTGTCATTGTAACCACCGACCACGGGCGTTCCTACAACGGCACAGGGCATGGCGGACAAACCGATACGGAACGCACTATCTGGGTTTCCACGAATCTCAAAAAACGCAACGGAAAATTCGGACGCGCCGACCTTTCACACGTTGACATCCTGCCCACAATATGCAAATGGATGAACTTTGAAATACCACAGAAGAACCTCTTTGAACTCGACGGCTCGTCATTCTATGGCCAGGAGGACATTTACGACCTCAAAGTAGACCCCTGGGACTCCAAAGTCTATCTGCAGTGGAAATCCACGGGCAAAGATGTTCCCGTTGACATATATGTTTCCACCTCAAACAACATAGCGAAGGGCGGAACAGACACTTGGACGAAAATAGGCAGCACCACATCGCGCAAAGAAAAATTCCTGGTGGAAGACGAAAGCTATTCGAAATGCCCGTTTGTGAAGTTCACCGTAAAAACAAGCAACTCAACACTCAACACATGGTGGAAATTATGAAAACCGAAGCAGACGAAAAGAGAAAAGACCCGAGCCGCTAAAGCCCGGGTCTTTTCAAAAATTGTCCACGCCTATTGTATCTCCACCGGGAATCGAACCCGGATCAGCAGTTTAGGAAACTGCTGTTCTATCCATTGAACTATAGAGACAACACATGCCTTGAACTTGCGCGGACAACTGCAAAGGTAAACATTTTATTCCGTTCGCACAAAAACACACCGTTTTTTACATCTGCGCCACCCCGTTGCAGCCTCCGGTTTGAACGGTTTTTTATAACTTTGCGCAAATATATTAACCAACAACCAAGCAATAAAAAGAAATGGGACTGTTTGTTCGCAAACCATTCGACATGCTTTACGCCGAAGCTTCGGAAACCGGAAACAAAACCTTGAAACGTGTGCTCGGACCTGTGAGCCTCGTGGCATTCGGAATAGGAGTGATAGTGGGCGCAGGGCTTTTCTCGATAACAGGAACCGTTGCGGCAAACTATACAGGTCCCGGAATTATTCTTTCGTTCATTCTTGCCTCGGCGGGGTGCTGCTTCGCAGCCCTGTGTTACTCGGAATTTGCTTCCATAATACCTGTGTCGGGCAGCGCATACACTTATTCTTACGCCACAATGGGTGAGCTGATTGCATGGATTATTGGTTGGGATTTGGTATTGGAATACACCGTGGCGGCAACCACTGTGAGCATAAGCTGGAGCCGGTATTTCAACGTCTTTCTGCAACACATAGGAATTTTTCTGCCTCCCGAACTCTGCGCATGCCCCTGGGACGGCGGAATAATAAACCTGCCCGCTGCGGGAATAGTGATAGTGATGAGCATATTCCTCATACGCGGAATAGAAGGCAGTTCGATAGTCAACACAATAATCGTGGTGCTGAAAATATCCGTTATATTGATATTCGTAATCCTTGGCTGGAAATACGTAAACACTGAAAATTTCCACCCGTTTGTTCCCGCCAACACAGGAAAGCTCGGCGAGTTCGGCATATCGGGCGTATTGCGCGGAGCAGCAGTTGTGTCGTTCGCCTTTCTTGGTTTCGATGCCGTTAGCACAGCAGCACAGGAATCCAAAAACCCGCGCCGCGACATGCCTATAGGCATTCTCTGCTCGCTTCTCGTAGTAACCATTCTCTACATTGCTTTCGGATACGTAATGACGGGAGTTGCCAATTACAAAGAGTTTGGCGGACTGGAAGGAATAGCACCCGTGGCAGTGGCAATACAGCATATCGGCACAACAGATGCCTCGGGAATATTGCAACCTGCCTATCCGTGGCTCAACGCTGCCATTACGCTCGCCATTCTGATAGGCTATTGCTCCGTGATAATGGTTACACTTATGGCGCAAAGCCGTGTGTTCCTAAGCATGAGCCGCGACGGACTTCTTCCGCCGTTTTTCTCGAAAATAAATCCCAAGTTCCGCACTCCGGCACACAGTAATATTCTCTTTATGGTCTTTGTGGCATTCCTCGCATCCATTGTGCCCGCCGAAGTGGCAGGCGAAATGACAAGCATTGGCACTCTGCTGGCGTTCACACTTGTTTGCGCGGCAGTGATAATACTCCGCAAAACCATGCCGGGCGTTGAAAGAGCGTTCAAAGTGCCCCTCGTACCACTCATACCCATTCTCGGCATTCTCACATGCCTCGGACTGATGATTTTCCTGCCTGCCGACACATGGATTCGTCTTGTGATCTGGATGCTGATAGGTCTTGACATCTACGCAGCCTATGGCATACACCACAGCAAGCTTGAAGAGGGCGTGAAACTGCGTCGCGGGAATTCCGTTCTCAATGGTTTGGGTCTCGGACTCTCTATATTGTGCTTCATAACCGGACTTTGGCATCAGCAAACCGCAGGATGGAGTTCAAGCAAAATATTATTGGTGATCGCCTTCGCAATAGGAGCGTCGCATTTCGCCTATTACATGGTAAGAATATACCGCCAGGCATCCGAAAAAACCGAACAAAATTTTTAGAAAAATATTCGCGCCCGACATAAAACCTTTTTCGCTTAAAAATTTACACGACTGTAAAAATCAAATATCATGAAACGATTAAAATCTCTTGACGCATTGAGAGGCTTCGATATGATTTTCATCATGGGCGGGGCTTCGTTCATCGCAGCCTTGGCTGCGTTGTTCCCGGACTCGGATGTCTGGGCTTTTATTGGCGACCAAATGAATCACGCACAGTGGGCGGGACTGAAACATCACGACACTATTTTTCCGCTGTTCCTTTTCATTGCGGGGGTAACCTGGCCTTTTTCTTTGGAAAACCAGATGGAGAAAGGCAAAACCCGGATGCAGATTTACACAAAGATCATAAGGAGGGGGCTGATGCTTGCGCTGCTCGGATTGCTTTACAACGGGCTGCTCGACTTCCATTTCTCTACACTCAGGTTCTGCAGCGTGCTGTCTCGAATAGGCTTTGCATGGATGTTTGCCGCAATTATTTTCACGGGAGTGAGGAGCAACAGGACGCGCATCATTATTGTTGCGGCAATTCTCGTGGGCTATTGGCTCGTCATGGGTTTTATTCCCGCGCCCGATGCTCCTGCGGGAACCGACATCTTCAGCAAGGAAGGCTCCATAGCCTGCTATCTGGACAAGGTGATTCTCGGCGCACACTCTTACAAGGACAACTACGACCCTGAGGGACTTTTGTCAACCGTTCCGGCAATTGCCACGGCTCTAATGGGAATGCTGAGCGGATGTTGGGTGAGAAACGAAAAGACATCAGGCAACAAAAAAGCACTTGGTCTGTTTGCTGCGGGAGTGGCACTTGCCCTGGCAGGATGGCTCTGGAACTTTGTTTTCCCCATAAACAAAGCCCTGTGGTCAAGCTCCTTCACATGCGCCGTGGCAGGCTATTCGCTCATAATGTTCTCCTTGTTCTATTACATCATAGACGTCAGAGGCTGGCACAGATGGGCGGAATTTTTCGTGGTTATAGGTCTCAATTCCATAACAATCTACATGGCGCAGCGGTTCTGCCTTCTCGACGGCATACAACACAAGTTGTTTGACGGCTGCATAGACCTTGCGCCAGAAAATCTCCGCCGCGTGGCAGAAGAATTGTCTTGGATTGCCACCTGCTGGCTTTTCCTCTACATCCTTTACCGCAAAAAGATTTTCCTGAAAGTATAAACGGGTCAAAAAAACACGACTTTCGCACCCGGATATGCGCATATAACGCGCCGCATATTCGTTACGGGAAACACGACAAGCCTTTTTCGAAAAAACATAAGGCAAACAATAAAAAATACAAGCCATGTATTTCAAAATAAAAGGCACTTATTTTAAAATATATGGCTTGTATTTTTTGTATTCTCAAGGATTTGATAAACAGCAACTTACACAAACTCGCAGAAACGCCGTTATCTCGCTGTTTTTCAGTATGTTGCGGCAAAAATCCCTTAATTGCGCTTTCTGACAGCCTTTTTTGCGCAAAATGAATACACACCGCCGTTTATGCGCATATTTCCCGAAAATATTTCTTTCTGCTTCCCGAACACCCGAAACACCTGCCGCCGCAGCCGACACAGGCATACCGCAAGGAGATATGCCGTTTTTTTGCAGCAATCTCCCAAAAATTCCACGGCAGAATGCCTTGGGTTTCGCACAGTTGAATTAACTTTGCACGAACTTGCAATATAAGTTTTTCAGCTTCATTAATGAACTCCAACGAAATAACCGGGCTTTTGACAGAAACCACCCAAAAACTGTCGCAAACCACAACGATTAAGAAACTTTACCATCGCCACCGCCATTGCGACGCTATACCCTCGGGGCAGGTGCTTTCAGAAGTCGTAGACCTCTGCCGCGCCGTGCTCTTTCCCGGATATTACGGCAAATCCACCATAAACGCCGAGACAATGCTCTATACAATTGGCGTGAATGTGGAACGTCTCTTCGACCTTCTGCATCGTCAGGTTGAGGCAGCCCTGTGTTTTTCGGACGAGGAGCAATGCAGCCGCTGTCTTGACGACATTGACCACTGCGCCACCGAAATGACGGCAAAACTTATAGAGAGACTGCCGGAAATACGCGAACTCCTTGCCAGCGACGTGGAAGCCGCCTATCTCGGCGACCCTGCCGCAGAAAGCTATGCCGAAGTCATCAGTTGCTATCCGGTGATAAAAGCACTTTCAAACTATCGCATAGCCCACGCACTATACGAAATAGGAGTGCCGCTTCTGCCGCGAATACTCACGGAAATGGCTCACAGCGAAACGGGAATAGACATACACCCCGGAGCACAGATTGGCAGAGGATTCATGATAGATCACGGCACGGGCGTGGTGATTGGCGCAACGTGCGTAATAGGAAACAACGTAAAACTGTATCAGGGAGTAACGCTCGGAGCACGCAGCTTTCCCCTCGACGAGGACGGAAACCCCATTAAACGCATTCCGCGCCACCCAATACTCGAAGACAACGTGATAGTTTACTCAAACGCCACGATTCTCGGCAGAATAAGAATAGGAAAAGGAGCCGTAATAGGCGGAAATATCTGGATAACGAACGATGTGCCCGCAGGAGCACAAATATCACAAAAGAAACACACCACTCTGAAATAATTTTAATGGAACAGGAATTCGAACTCATAGCCAAGACATTCCAGGGAATGGAAGACCTCTTGGTACAAGAGCTTGCCGAAGCAGGCGCGCAAAACATAAAGAAAGGACGGCGCGTGGTTTACTTCACAGGAGACACCTCCATGATGTATCGCGCAAACTACGCGCTGCGCACTGCCATACGCATACTCAAACCTTTGAAACATTTTAATGCCACAACAGCCGACGAAGTTTATAACACCGTAAGAAACTACGAGTGGAAAAACATTCTCGACCTCAAGACCACTTTCGCCGTTGACGCAGTTGTTTATTCCGAAAACTTCAGTTACTCGAAGTTCGTGGCTTACAAAGTAAAAGATGCCATTGTCGATTACTTCCGTGAGAACTGCGGACAACGCCCGAACATAAGTGTGGCAAATCCCGACATACGTTTCCACATACATATCTCCGACGACGATTGCACTCTCTCACTCGACTCTTCGGGCGACAGTCTTCACAAACGCGGATACAGGGAAGCGAGCGTGGATGCGCCGATAAACGAAGTTCTTGCGGCAGGGCTCGTGAAACTTACGGGGTGGAACGGAGAATGCGACTTCATTGACCCCATGTGCGGTTCGGGAACAATTCCCATAGAAGCCGGAATGATTGCCAAAAACATAGCCCCGGGAAAATTTCGCAAGGAATTCGCATTCCAGAAATGGCCGGATTACAGCGCAGACCTCTTTAACGAAATAAAAGAAGAGTATGAAGCGCAGGAAATACCCTTTAACCACAGAATCTATGCCTACGACATAGACGCAAATGCTGTGGAAGCCACAAAGGCAAACGTAATTGCCGCGCAACTTGACGAGGATTTTATCGTGGATCGCCGTGATTTTCGCGAATTCAAGCAACCTGCGGAAAAAGCCATAATGGTAATTAATCCCCCTTACGGCGTAAGAATAAAAAGCGACTCGGCACTGCCCCTGTTCTATAAGGCAATAGGCGAAAGACTCAAGCACCAGTTTGTGGGCAACGAGGCATGGATTATATGCAACCACGAAGAACTTTTCCAAAGCATAGGTTTGAAACCAAGCATAAAGATTCCCATTTTCAACGGTTCGCTTGACTGTCAGTTCCAAAAGTATCAGATTTTCGACGGGAAGCTTGAAAAATTCCGCAAAGAGGGAAACGACATAAAAACAGACAAGGAACGCCGCGAAATGTCCGACCCTCATCGTTTCAAACTGCATCGCGATTTCAAAAAACGCCTTGACGAGGACGAAGAAGCCGACTATGGCGACATTCCGGACTATGTAGTGAGAAAACATCGCGAATTTGAAGAAAACAATCGCCGAAAAGAACGCAGACAATCCTATGGCGACCGCCACGAAAACCGCGACGGCGACAGAGATCGCCGTTCTTTCTCGCGCGGAGACCGCAAACCATACGGCGGAGGAGGCAAAAGATTCGAACACAACGATAATCGCGGAGGATTTTCACGCAATCGCGATGACCGTAAACCTTTCTCGCGCGACCGTAAAGGCTCGGAACGCAGCGGAGGACGCGGAGATTTTCGCGGAAAACGCGACGGAGGATTCCGAAAAGGCGGAAACAGAAAAGAAGGATTCGACAACTGAAAATTCTCCCCGCATAAAACAACAAACATGACATTAAAAAAATTATTCATTGCAATTCCGTTTATCTGCATGATGATTACCCCGGCAGCAATGGCGCAGAAAAAATCGTTTACTCTTGAGAATCTTCTCTGGGGAGGCGATTCTTATTGGAACTATCAGCCAAAAACTTTCTCGACAACCTGGTGGGGCGACAAACTTGTGAAACAGGGAGTGGACAACTGCAAACTCCTAACCGATGAAAAAGGCAGAAAAACGAAAGAGACCGTACTCTTTACGCTCGAAAACATAAATGCCTGCAAGGGAATAGACCTAAATGCAAAACCTTACAGCTTGCAAAACGTAAAATTCCCCGACGGCAAAAAAACGGAAGTCATTGTGTCGGCTGCCAAAAAGGTTTACCTCATTGACTGGAAGGCTAAAAAAGTGCTGAAAAGCCGCGAAATTCCCGAAGGATCAAACAACCGCGACATGAATCTTAAAAGCGGAAACGAGGCATACGTCTGCAATAATAATTTATACGTAATCACTCCCGAAGGAAAGAAACTTCAGGTTTCCAAGGACGGTTCTCGCAATCTTGTTTACGGTCAAAGCGTTCACCGCGACGAATTTGGCATACGCAAGGGTACTTTTTGGAGTCCGGGCGGAGCAAAACTTGCTTTCTACAAAATGGATCAGAGCATGGTTACGGATTATCCGCAGGTTAACATCACTCCTATTTGCGCCGACAACAATAAAGACAGCGCAGGTGTATCACGTATTGCGAAAGTAGAGCCTGACAAATATCCCATGGCGGGAGAAACGAGCCACAAGGTCTATGTAGGCGTTTACGATGTCAATAACAATAGCACGGTTTACCTTAAAACTGCCGATCCTACCGACAGATATTTCACCAATATCAGTTGGTCGCCCGACGAGAAGACAATTTACATCTTCGAGCTCAATCGCGACCAGAACCACATGCAACTTATTTCGTATGATGCCGCATCGGGCGAGAAAAAAGACCTGATATTCGAAGAGCGAAATGAGAAATATGTGGAACCGCAACACCCTCTTGTGTTTCTTCCATGGGACAACAGCAAATTTTTGTTTCAAAGCCGCCGCGACGGATACAATCATTTCTACATTTACAGCCTTACGGACAAAAAAACAACGCAGTTGACCAAAGGCAAGTTTGAAGTAATGGAATTTCTCGGCTTCAACAGTGCCGACAAAAGCATTGTCTATACTTCCAACGAGGCTAATCCCATTCAGGAAAACGTTTACGCCGTGAGCGAAACCAATCTGAAACGCACGGCACTCGATGACGGCGAAGGCGTTCACAATGCCGAGCTATCGGCATCGGGCAAATTTGTTTTCGATCGCGGTGCTTCGCCGAGACTTGCAAGATATATTTGCGTTACAAACACCTCCAACGCCGTGAGAACGGAATTGGAAACCATTGAAAAGCATCCGTGGGAAGAAGAATTCAATATGCCGCAAATTTCAAGCGGTACAATCAAAGCGGCAGACGGAAAAACTGATCTTTACTACCGTTTGGTTAAACCCGTGAACTTTGATTCTTCAAAGAAATACCCCGCTGTGGTTTACGTTTACGGAGGTCCGCACGCCCACAATATATATGGTAATCATTTTTACGGTCTTCGCGGCTGGGAAGTATATATGGCGCAGAAAGGATATGTAATTTTCGTGCTCGACAACAGGGGTTCGGAAAATCGCGGGTTCGATTTTGAAAGCGTTACATTCCGTCATCTCGGCGACGAAGAGATGAAGGATCAGATTAAAGGCGTTGAGTTTTTGAAATCGTTGCCTTACATCGACGGCGAAAAGCTCGGAGTTCACGGCTGGAGCTTCGGCGGATTCATGACAACCAATCTTATGTGCACCTATCCCGATGTGTTCAAGGTGGGAGTAGCCGGCGGTCCGGTTATAGACTGGAAATATTACGAAGTAATGTATGGCGAGCGATACATGGACACTCCTCAGACAAACCCCGAGGGATATAAGGGAAGCAATTTGCTTTTGAAGGCAAAAAATCTCAAAGGTCGCCTGCAAATAATCAACGGTTATAACGACCCCACCTGTGTTCCGCAGCACAGTTTCGCTTTTCTGCGTGCTTGCGAGGATGCCGGCGTGCAGGTTGACTATTTCACTTATCCCAATCAGGGACATAACATGATGGGCAGGGATATGATTCATCTCCACGAGCGCATCACGCGTTATTTCACCGATTTCCTGAAATAACACCGACCTTTACAATAAACGCGCGCCGGGAAATTGTTTGCATTTTCCGGCGCGTATGCTTTTCAACAACTTGATAATGACTAACAAGAGCGACACAGTTTTTTCCGACAAAGCCCTGCTGCTGCTTTTTCTCCCCATAGCGGGCGAACTGGCACTCCATTACAGCGTGGGCATATTCGACTCCATGATGGTGTCAAGCGTTGGCGAAGCCGCCGTGTCGGGCGTATCGCTCATGGACTTTGTCATATCCTTTTTCAACAGCCTTCTCACCGCCCTTGCAGTGGGTGGCGGAGTTGTTGTGGGGCAACACATAGGCAACATGCAGGAAAAGGAAAGCTCGGCAGCGGCAATGCAGACCCTTCTTTTGCTTTCGGTTTCCGGCGTGGTGCTTTGTGCCGCAGCCCTTTTGCTTCAACCTCTTATTGTAAACAGTCTTTTCGGCGACCTTGCCCCCGAAGTGCGCCGCCATGCCACGGTGTATTTCGAAATCATAGCCTTCTCGCTCCCCTTTCTCGGCATATACAGCGCAGCCGCTGCCGTATTTCGCGCACACGGAAACACTGCTCTGCCGCTTAGGATAATGATTGCGGCAAACATTCTCAATGTGGCGGGAAACGCATTCACTATATATATAATGAATATGGAGACACGCGGTGTGGCAATAGCCACATTGGGAGCAAGAGTGTTTTCGGCAGTCGTGATAACCGTGTTGCTCTTGAAACAAACGCCAAGGAAAGAAATTTCAGCCTTTATCCGCCCCGACATTCCCGCCGCCCGCAGAATCATACGCCTAGGCATTCCCTACAGCTTTGAGAACGGTATGTTCTATCTCGGCAGAATACTGGTATTAATCATGGTGGCATCGTTCGGGACAGCTTCCATAGCCGCCAACGCCGTAGCCCAGGCAATAGTGCTCTTTCAGGTGCTTCCCGGAATGGCTGCCGTAACTGGCATAACCGTTGTAGTGGCACGCTGCGTGGGAGCCGAAGATTTCAAAAAGGCGGAACACTACAACAACCGTATTGCAGGAGGCATTTATCTCTTTCACTTTGCAAGCTGCATGCTCATACTGCTGCTCCTGCCTCTCATAATGCAGCTCTACAACCTTTCGCCCGAAGCCACACGCCTCACCAAACAAATAGTAATGCTCCACGCATTTTTCACAATGGCTGTATGGCCCGCAAGCTACGCTCTTCCCGCCACGTTTCGCGCTGCGGGCGACACGCGATTCCCCATGATAGTCAGCGTAAGCTGCATGCTCCTCTGCCGCGTGGGCTTTTCCTATATTCTCGGCATTGTGCTCGGAATGGGAGTCGTCGGAGTATGGCTCGGAATGTTCGGTGACTGGATTGTTAAAGGCATTATTTTCATCATACGCTATCGCAGCCGGAAATGGCAAAATTTCCGACTCGTAAACTAACTCAAAATCACTTCCGGAGACGCATTTTTTTTCGAATCCGTAAGTACTTACGCCACAATATATTAGAAAAGGCGAAAAATACAAGGCACTTATTTCAAAACATAAGGCACATATTTTAAAATATGTGCCTTGTATTTTTTGCGATAAGCCTTATGTTTTTTTACGCCTGCGCCATGACTACTTTAAAAGTATCAAATCGCCGTCATCAAAACCGGTGGCAACATGACGATTTCCCACCCAGTTTTTGAAGCCTTCGTTGTTTGCCAAAAGCCACGTTAGAGATTCCTTAACACCTTCGAGAAAATATTCCCAATCCACATTGTCGCCTATAAGCATCTCCATGAAACCGTTCTCATCCGGTTCGTAGTCATTATTGCATGCCCAATCCTCATCCTCTTCATCGTATTCTTCCGAACCGTTCAGATAAATGCAATAGCCTTTCGGCGTTTCATACAAACCGAAATTGAGCGCAACAATCTCTTCGGGCAAAGTTTCAGTCTCAACCAGCTCCGAAATCCACTGCGAAATGATGGTAAACATGCTCTCCTGCTTCGTGGATTCGTCAATCTTATTGTCTTCTCCCATTTTTCCTTGTGTTAAGTTTGCAATGTTTTTATGTTGCGTATTTACCGCCGTTTATTCCGACTCAAATGTACTTATGTTTTCCGAAACAGCAAAACGAAACTAATTTTAATGCATATTTGGTTCAAAACACACCCCTTTACTTCCCGTCCCACAGCATCCGGAAATATTTATTTGCACATCCATACAATAACAGACGCAATAATCAGTTATAAAAATGAATTATGCTCAAAAAGCTGCTCATATCATTCGTACTGACATTTGCGACGTGCATCGCCGTAAGGGGACAGTATGACCCCGAATACACCCATTTTTGGATGATGGAGACTTCGTTTAACCCGGCAGCCGCCGGAAACGAAGACGCACTCAACATAACCGGCGCGTACTCCATGCAGATGACCGGTTTTCGCAATGCACCCAAAACAATGTTTGCCTCTGCCGACATGCCGTTCATTGTGTTGAAAAAACGCAACGGTGTGGGACTTCTGTTTCAGAACGACGCACTCGGACTTTTCTCACACAAGAAATTTTCGGCGCAATATGCCTTTCACATAGAAAAGTTTTTGGGCGGACGATTAAGCATAGGAGCACAAGCCGACCTGCTTGCCGAAGAATTCGACGGCACCAAAGCCGACGTGGAAACATCTAACGACCCGGCAATTCCCACAACCAAAGTAACAGGTTCGAAGGTGGACATGAGCGCGGGGCTTTTCTATCGCCGCAAAAGCTGGTATGTGGGAGCCTCAATGGCTCACATACTTTCGCCTACGGTAATGCTGGGCGAAACCAACGAGCTGAAAATAGACCCCGTCTATTATTTGACCGGCGGATACAATATAAAACTAAGAAATCCGTTAATTACAATACATCCCGCAGTGTTCTGCATGTACGACGGAAGCGACTTCCGAGCCAACATAAGCGGACGTGTGGAGCTGCACGACGATAACAAAAAACTCTTTGCGGGAGCCACTTACAGTCCGCAGCATTCTGCCGCAGCATTCGTGGGAGGACTTTTCCACGGCATCACAGTGAGCTACTCCTATGAGGCTTACACTTCCATGCCCGACCTTAAAAGCGGTGCGCACGAGATAGTGCTGCAATACCGTCTCGATATGAATTTGTATAAAAAAGGGCGCAACCGCCACAAAAGCGTGCGCTATCTGTAAACATTAGAAACAACAGCAAACATGAAACAAATAGCTTATGCCTTTACAGCTTTCATTCTGTGTCTGATGCTCGCCTCGTGCTTCAGCAGCAAGAAAATGATGAGCGACGGAGGCGAAGTAACAGGACAGCGCGGGGTTCGCTCGGAAGAACCCGCACCCTACGGAATGGTAAAAATACCCCGCGGATACCTGAAAGTGGGACTTGCCGAACAAGACAGCCTTTGGGGAAACGTAATTCCGCAAAAAGACATTTCGGTTGACGGTTTCTGGATGGACCAGACCGAAGTAACAAACTCAATGTACAGACAATTTGTATATTGGGTGCGCGACAGCATCATCCGCGAGCGTCTTGCCGATCCCAGCTACGGAGGCGACGAAACTTATAAGATAGAAGAGGACAAATATGGCGACCCTGTTACTCCCCATCTCAATTGGAAGAAACCCATTCCCTGGCGTAAACCGTCGGAAGACGAAGAACGCGCCATAGAAAGCGTTTATACCTATCATCCTATCGATGGTTCCCGCATGCTCGACACAAAACAGTTGAACTATCGCTATGAAATTTTCGACTATGCCAAAGCAGCAATGCGAAAATACCGTCTTAATCCCGAAGAACGCTCACTCGATACCGACAATCTCGCAGACCCCAACGAAGTTGTCATGATTTCGAAAGACACAGCCTATGTGGACGACGACGGAAACATAGTAAGACAAACCATTACCCGTCCTCTTTCGAGCATGTACGACTTCCTGAACACATATATAGTAAATGTATATCCCGACACCACATGCTGGGTGAACGACTTCCACAACGCCAACAACGAAGTGTATCTCAAAACCTATTTTTCTTCACCCTCGTACAACGACTACCCCGTTGTGGGCGTAACATGGGAACAAGCAAACGCATTCTGTGCCTGGCGCACCGAATATCTGCTGAGAGGTCTCGGACCGGAAGCGAGAAACATACAACGATACCGCCTGCCGTCCGAAATAGAATGGGAATACGCCGCAAGAGGCAAGGAAGGCAATCCGTTCCCATGGAAAGACAGCGGCACGAAAAACGACAAGGGATGTTTCTTTGCCAACTTCAAACCCGACAGAGGAAACTACACCGAAGACGGAAACCTCATAACATCGAAAGTGGGTATTTACGGAGCAAACTCGAACGGTCTGTTTGACATGGCAGGCAATGCCGCAGAATGGACAAACACCGAATATACCGAGGCGGGCGTAAGCAATATGAGCGACATCAATCCCGAGCTGAAATACAACGCAGCAAAAGAAGACCCTTACCGCTTGAAGAAAAAAGTTGTGAGAGGCGGCTCGTGGAAAGACCCGGAATCGCTGATACGTTCGGCTTGGAGAACATACGAATACCAAAATCAGCCGCGCTCTTACATAGGTTTTCGCTGCGTTCGCTCGCTTGCGGGAGCCGAAGCGGGAACTAATAAGGACAAAAAGAAATAATTCATAAATCATGAAGACAAACAGCTTCAATATAATCGTGCGCCTGCAACGCTGGATGGACAGCGTGCCGGGACAAACCTTTCTGAACTACGCTTACTCCTGGGGCGCATCAATCGTAATCCTTGGCGCACTTTTTAAGCTCACACACCTTTTCGGCGCAGACATAATGCTTTTCATCGGTATGGGCACAGAGGTGATAGTATTCTTCTTGTCAGCATTCGACCGTCCGTTCGATACCGACGAAGAAGCCTTGGATTCCGAAGAAAATAATGAAAGTGGCGAAGAAAACGAGGAAACAGACACTGCCCAAGGCGTAACCGGCGGAACAGGAGCCACAATAATCCTCAGAGGAGGCACCGTGGGCGGAGCGCAAGCCTCGGACGGCGAAACACCTCTGACAACAGCTGCCGCAACAGGCAACATGCCGGGCACAAATGCCGGAGGTTTCGTAATGGCAGGCACTGCCGCAGTAATAACCGACGCAGGAAACGCAGCAAATCCCGAACTCGGCGACGTAACTCAGAACTACGTTGAAAAACTCAAGGAATTAACCGAAGTTCTTACCAAGGTGGAAGAACAAAGTAGGAAAATGACCACCGACAGTGAGGAAATGATTAATCTTAATCGCACTCTGACGGGCATCAACACCGTTTACGAACTGCAATTAAAGAACATAAGCGCGCAGATTGGCACTATTGACCAGATTAACGAGCAAACCCGCAAAATGGCAAAGCAAATCGAAGAGCTTAACGGCGTTTACAGCCGCATGATAAAGGCTCTCACCGTAAACATGAAGAACGCCGCAGCGGCATCATCGGTTGGCGACGACGAATAATCCCGCATCTCACCCGACATTTGCCCCAAACAGCGAAACCAATACAACAAAATGGGAATTAAAAGAAGACCGGTATCTCCAAGGCAGAAGATGATCAACCTCATGTACATCGTTCTGCTGGCAATGCTTGCTCTGAACGTGTCGCCCGACGTTCTCAACGGTTTTACAATTGTTGAAGACAACATAAGACGCTCCACGGCAAGCACGGCATCGGACAACGCGGCAATGTACAGGAACTTTGACGAGCAAATGAAAGCCAATCCGGTAAAAGTAAGGGAATGGTTTGAAAAAGCACGCAGAGTTCGCGCCATGAGCGACTCACTTTACGACTACGCCGAAGAACTTAAACGCGCCATTGTGCTGCATTCCGACGGCGCAAAGGGAAATATTCACGACATTCTCAACAAAGACGACCTCGAAGGTTCGACATACGTGATGCTCAATCCCACAAGCGGACAGGGACGCAAGTTATATGACGCAATAAATGACTATCGCCGTAAAATAACTGCCATGATAACCGACAAGGACGAGATTGCCGTTGTGAGCAAAAACCTTGCAACAGTCGTGCCCCGCCGCGAAAACACGCTTGGAAAGAACTGGCAGCAATACATGTTTGAAAATACTCCCACGGCAGCCGCTGTGGCATTGCTCAGCAAGCTCCAAAACGATGTGAGATACGCAGAAGGAGTTGTGCTTCACAATCTTGTTTCAAACATAGACATGAAAGACATCCGCGTAAACGAACTTGATGCGTTTGTAATACCTAATTCCAACACCATAGTGCAAGGCGGAAAATTCAGTGCGAGGATTATTATGGCGGCTGTGGACACAACGATGCGCCCATCTATATATGTAGGAGGTCGCAAAGTAGCTTCAAACGGAATATACGAGTTCACATGCGGAAGCACAGGCGATTTCAACTTCTCCGGATATATAGAAATGCAAAACGGACAGGGAAACACCGTACGCCGCAACTTTACACAGAAATACACTGTGGTAGCTCCTTCCGCCACAGTCTCTGCCGATTTGATGAACGTCCTTTATGCCGGCTACAACAACCCAATGAGCGTTTCCGCTCCGGGAGTTCCGCTCAACAAGATCGGAGTTTCCATGACGGGCGGCACACTTCAGCCCAACGGCAACGGAAAATACATTGCCCGTCCCGCAGCTGTGGGAACCGATGCCGTGATTACCGTTACCGCAAACATGGAAGGACGTAACGTGGAAATGGGAAAATTCACATTCCATGTGAGAAAACTCCCCGATCCTACGGCTTTCATAGCCTTTAACGACGAAAAAGGCAACGCAAATCAGTATAAAGGCGGACGACCTCTGTCAAAAGCCAAACTCATGGGCACACACGGCATAGGCGCAGCCATAGACGACGGACTACTAAACATTCCGTTCAGAGTGCTCGGTTTCGAAACCGTATTCTTTGACAACATGGGCAACGCAGTGCCCGAAATCTCCAACTCCTCGAGCTTTACCGAAAGACAGAGAAACATGTTCAGAATGCTCTCAAGGGGAAAACGCTTCTACATAACCCGTGTGAAAGCCGTGGGACCCGATGGAATAGAGCGCACATTGCCTCAGGCTCTCGAGGTTATAGTAAACTAACGAAAATACATCAACGATAGGAAATATGCGTAACTTAAAGACGAAATACCTGCTCCCTGTCATAACCGCCGTAATGGCTATGCTCACGATCATACCGGCAGAGGCACAAAACAAATCGGGCGGCGAAAGCCAGCCGACCCTCTCAGTGCGCCGCCAACGCCAGTCGGCATCCACACCGCGCAAGACGCAAACCAAGAAACAGGTTGAAGCAAAACCTGCAGCAAAGAAAACCGACACGGCAAAAAAGGGCGCAATAACGCCAACCAAAAACGCGGCAAACGACACGGCAAAAAATGCAAATCCTTCACGTCCGCGTTTTGTGCCGCGACAGCAAAGAGCGGCTGCGGCAACTCCAAAAACTTCCGACGAACGCGCACAAATCGATTTTCCCACCGCACCCGACATGCCCAAAGACGTATCGTGGCGCAGGGACATCTATCGCACGCTCGACCTTACACAGGATGCAAACGCCACACTCTATTATCCGCTCGAACAGCAGGGAGACCAGATAAATCTTTTCACTTACATTCTGAAACTCATACTGCGCGGACAGGTCAAAGCCTATGACTATTCGCTCAACGGCAATGAAAATTTCGATGCAAAGAATCAAGTTAAACCCAAGGACATTCTTGACCGCTACCATATATATTATGAAACAAAAGACGGCAGAATGCACATTAACGACAGCGACATTCCCGCAGCCGAAGTCCTTGAATATTTCCTGAAAGAAAGCTCGTATTTCGACCAGCATACGGCAACCTATCACACAAAAGTAACAGCATTGTGCCCTGTTCTGAAAAGAGCCGACGATTTCGGCGGAGCCGATGCCAAATATCCCATGTTCTGGGTAAAATATGACGACATCGCGTCCTTCCTTACCAAATTGCCGCTAACAGGAAGCAACTACAACAACGCATCTACCATGAGCGCGGACGATTATTTCGCAATGAACCGTTATCAAGGCAAGATATACAAAACTAATAACCTTCAGGGCAAAGTACTTGCCAACTACTGCACCACCGATTCCGCTCTCACAAAAGAGCAAAAGAAAATCGAAAAGCAGCTGACCGATTTCGAGCAACACATATGGGGAAACGACTCCACCGATTCCACCAAAATCAAAAAAGACACAGTTGTTGCAAAGAAAGAAAAGCGCAGCCGTACACTCTCGAGCCGCCGCAGCGGAAACACGTCAAGCGTGAAAGAAAAGAAAACCAAAGGAAGCAATTCCTCTTCCTCCGGAAGTGCGCGCGTATCGGTTCGCCGTCAACGTCACTAAGCACACGTTCAAACCCACATACCAAGCCTCGCCCCATGGGCGGGGCTTTTTCATGCTCTTTCTCCACTCTTTTTTTCAGCATTCCCTCCCGCCACGAATCATGCGCCGGCACATCCGCCCCGCATCTCTTCCTGCAAATTTACTTCCCACACATTCCGCCTGCAAACCCTGATGCCTAAACGCAGCTATGCATTTTCCTTGAAAAGAAATGCATATTTTTCTTCAAAAACTTTTGCAAAAAAAACTTTTGGTACCTTTGTCGCAGAATAAAACAAGTTAAAGCCATGAACAAAAGGGCATTAAACACATCCCACTCTCTTTTCTTCCCACAGAAACACCGTCTTTCGGGTCGAACTTCCCTGATATTTCCGCTCCCGTAAGGCAAAAGTGAATCTGCATGGCAAAGCCGACTACCGGCAACCGGATAAACGCAAAAACATCATGGTCAGGTAAACTAAAAACACATACAACAAAAACCAAATAAATATTATCATGAAAGAGTTTAATCATTTTGCAAAAGCAGTGCTTTGGCTTATTGTTTCTCTCGTGTCTGTAAGTACGTATGCCAGGCTTTCCGATTCGAAAGACTATGCTCCAACCGATTGGATAAGGGCTATGTCTGTAAACGGCAACTCTTTGTGGCTCGCAACAGAGGGCGGCTTGGTAAAATTCGACACAAAAACGGGAGAAACCACCATATACAACAGAACCAACGCCCCGATTCCCGAAGACAACATTCTTTCGGTTGCCTGCAACGGCAACTCCGTTTGGTTCGGAACAAGGAAAATGGGTGTGGCAAAGCTAGAAAAAACACCATCACCGCGTTCTATTCTCCCGTTAGCGGCATGTGTCCCAAACAATACAACATGCAGTTCGCCTTTGACGGCAAAGGAAACGTATGGTTGGGCAGTTTGCTGGCTTTCTATAAGTACGACGGAAACGATTGGACTTCTTTCTCCATACCTTATATAGAATTGAGTTCCATGGCAACCTTTAACGCTTTCACTTTTGACCATGACGGAAAACTGTGGTTTGGCGGAATGAACATTCTTTCGAACGATGTTTTCGGCTACTACACCGAAAGCACGGGAGTGGTGCAAATAAAAGGCATCAACAACATTTCGGCAATGGCAACTGACCGCAACGGAAATATATGGATGAGCACAAAAAAATCGGGAATAGTTATGTATGACGGCAAAACGTTCACCAAGTTCACTGCAGCCGACTATGACATTCCCACAAACTGCACCAATTCGCTTATAATAGACAAGGACAACAAAATATGGTTCGGCGCGGACAAATATCTTATAAGCTACGACGGCACCAACTTTGATAAACATCCCATTCCCTCACCCCGCGACAACGACATGATTTGTTCGCTACTTGCCGACGGAGACAAAATATGGATAGGCTCTTCATATAGCGGACTTTACAAATATAATAACGGCGAAATGACACATGTGGACGCTTACAGCCGTCTGTTGCCTACGGAGAAAACCGATTCTACATCCACAGCACCGAAAAAAGATGACACATGGTCGGATTCGGACGTTACCACAGTAAATACCGTTAAGCAAAAGCCAGACAGCGCAGAAGTTTACGATCTTTCGGGGCTTAAAGTAACCAATCCCGAAAAGGGCAACGTGTACATAAGCAACGGCAGGAAGTTTATCAAAAAGTAAATGCCGCAACAAAACTAAAAAGGTGCGCCGCAATGAAACCTTCCGGCGCACCTTTTTAGTTTTTGCCTGCATAAACGCACTTTCAAAGAAAATTCTGCGGACGGCATTGCACGCCGAAAAAAACATAAGCCTTTTCGTAAAAAACATAAGGCATATATTTCAAATTACGAGCCATATATTTCAAAATATATGCCTTGTATTTTCGGGCTTTTGCCACGTACTGATTTCCATGAAGTTACAAAAGCGTTTTTCGAGCCTTTCCGCCCAAATGCCACGCCGAAAAAATTCGTGTGTTTCCCACATTTCTCCCCACTTTTTCCGTTCCGCCCGGCACATGTTCCACACAGTCCCACACAAGTGGCACTTCTTACGTTCAAAACGCACAAAATTGCTCCCGAAATGGTATAAAAAGACATTTACAAACATAAAATTTGCTGCATTTCGTAATATCTGCATAATTTCCCAGTATTTTTGCACACCAATATTTCAAATATTATTTTGCACGAAATACGTAATGCGGTAATTTTGCAGTTGTAAACAGCCCGCCATACGCGGACTGTACATAAACGAAACCCGCATGATACAACATAACGGTAAACGCGCATGAAAAGAATAGTTTTCTTCCTGTTCGCCTTGCTTTTAACCGCCACGACACAGGGGCAGAATCTGCTCACACTCGACAGCTGCCGCTCCATGGCTCTTGCAAACAATAAAAGATTGCTTATAGGCGAAAAGGAAATAGAAAAAGCCGGCTACGACAACAAGGCTGCAAAAACCAATTACCTGCCTAAACTAAAGGCAACGGCTGCATATTTTCGCAACAGCCGTGAAACACATCTGCTTAACAATTCCACACGCCACAAACTGAACAATCTCGGTTCGTCGATAGCACAACCGCTCGCCTCGGTGGCTCAAATTGTGGAAAAATACCACCCCGAACTGACCGATGCGCTTAACGAATTCGGCAACAACGTGATTGGCGAATTTTCGGGCGTGGGAAAGAAAATAAACGAAGGCTTCGAAACCGACACTCGAAACATGTTTGCCGGCGCACTCACCATTACGCAGCCGCTGTATATGGGCGGAAAAATCCGCGCATACAACGAAATTACCGACTATGCCAAACAAATAGCCGAGGAAAAACATCGCGGCGGGGCGCAGGAGGTGGTGCTCGAAGTGGACGAGGCATATTGGCGTGTGGTTTCGCTTGCCAACAAAAAGAAACTCGCTGAAAGCTACGTGAATCTGCTTAAGCATCTTGACGACGACATGCAAAAGATGATTAAGGAGGGAGTGGCAACAAAAGCTAACGGACTTACGGTGAGCGTCAAACTGAACGAGGCCGAAATGACGCTTACCAAAGTGGACAACGGGCTTACGCTTTCGCGCATGTTGCTTTGCCAGCTCTGCGGCATGCCCATTGAAAGCAATTTCACCCTTGAAGACGAACAAAAAGAGCAATTGGCACCGGTTAAGAACAATGCCGCTTTCGACATGAACCAGGCATACGTCAACCGTCCCGAGCTTCGCAGTCTGGAACTCGCCACAAAAATCTACGACAAGAAGATTCAGATAGCCCGTTCCGAATTTCTCCCGCAAGTGGTGCTGACCGGCAACTACATGCTCACCAACCCGTCGGTTTACAACGGCTTCGAAAAGAAATTCAAAGGCATGTTCAACGTGGGAGTAATGGTAAGCGCGCCACTATTCGAGTGGGGAGAAAACAAATATAAGATTCGCGCCGCAAAATCAGAGGCGGCAATAGCAAAATACGAGTTTGAAGAGGCAAAAGAAAAGATTGAGCTGCAAGTGAACCAGCAATCGTTTCGTGTGAAAGAAGCCGAAAAAACTCTGGCACGCGCACGCAAAAACTGCGAAAGCGCAGACGAAAACATGAAAACCGCCAACGCGGGATTCAAAGAGGGAGTAATTCCCACGAGCGACCTTCTTGCGGCGCAGACAGCCTGGGTGTCGGCTCACAGCGAGGTGATTGACGCGGAAATAAACGCACGCCTCACACAAGTATATCTGAAAAAATCATTGGGAACACTGGAATAAGAAAAACTATAAGGCTTATGGCTAAAATGACAAAAGAGAGAAAGAACCTCTCGATAGGATTGCTGATTTTCACCGCAGTAATAATTGCAACGGCAGTAATGGGAATTATCCTCCTTAAACCTTCCACCGAATACATAGAGGGACAGGCTGACGTAGAAGAGTATCGCGTTTCGAGCAAAGTGCCTTCGAGAATCGTGAAATTCCTTGTTGAAGAGGGCGATACGGTTCATGCCGGCGACACACTCGTAATTCTTGACGCTCCCGACGTGGAAGCGAAACTGCAACAGGCACAAGCCGCCGAAGCTGCGGCACAGGCACAAAGCGACGAAGCACGCAACGGAGCACGCAAAGAACAGATTCAGGGCGCATACAGCATGTGGCAGAAAGCGAAAGCCGGAGTGGAAATAGCACAAAAGACATACAACCGAATAAAAAACCTCTACGACCAGGGAGTAGTGGCAGCGCAAAAATTTGATGAAGCCTCGGCACAACGCGATGCCGCAATAGCCACCGAAAAAGCCGCCCGCTCACAATATGAAATGGCTGTGAACGGAGCACGAAGGGAAGACAAAGCAGCAGCCGAAGCCCTCGTAAAAAGAGCTCAGGGAGCCATCAACGAAGTTCGGTCATACATAAACGAAACAGTGCTTACCGCACAAACAGACGGCGAAGTAACCGAAATATTCCCCCAAGCCGGAGAACTTGTAGGCTCGGGAGCACCAATAATGAGCATATCGGTGATGGGAAAAATGTGGGTTTCGTTCAATGTCAGGGAAAATTTGCTGAAAGATTTCGGAACGGGAAAAACATTCAAGGCAACGGTTCCCGCACTCGGCAACAAAGAAATAACATTACGCACATACTACATGAAAGACGTGGGAAGTTACGCAGCATGGAAGGCAACAAAAGCAACAGGTGCCTATGACATGAAAACTTTCCAGATAAAAGCCCGCCCAAGCGAGACAGTAAACGGATTGCGACCGGGAATGTCGGTTATCTTTCCCATTAAAAACTAACGGGTAAGCCGAAAGTTTCAAAACACATCAAAGACGCAGGCAAACAAAACAAATCTGTAAGCAAACATAACCAAGAAGTCGGCAAATACAAACTGTCTGCCGGCAAACATCTCCAATCAGTAAACAAATGTCCGGGTTCGTTAGCAGGATAAAAACCACTTTAAGAGTGTCGCAAAGGGAAACAAGACGGATTTTCTCAAGTCCGCTCTACGTTTTCTGCATGATAATTGCACCCATAGCCTGTTTCGTGTTTTTCCTGACCCTTATGGGGCGCGGCGTTCCCACCGAACTTCCCGTGGCAATAGTTGACCTTGACAATTCATCCAATTCGCGCTCGCTGACAAGAAACATTGAATCTTTTCAACACACTAAAGTCATTGCCCATTGCCGCGATTTTTCGGAGATGAGGGACATGATGCAGCGCGGAAAGATTTACGGAGCGTTTCTGATTCCCGAAAATTTTTCAAAAGACCTTCAGGCACAGCGGCAACCTACAATTTCTTACTACTGCAACTATTCTTATTTCACTGCTGCCTCACTTGCTTTTCAGGATTTCAAGACTATGAGCGAACTTACGGGAGGTGCGGCAACACGTAGCACTCTTCGCGCAAAAGGAGTGGACAACGAGCACACCAATGCCTTTTTACAGCCAATCGTGGTGGAGAAACATTTAATAGGAAATCCGTGGGTAAATTATTCCATATACCTCAACAATGTTCTCGTACCTGCCGCGATGATGATTTTTATCTTTCTCACAACGGTCTATTCCATTGGTGTGGAACTTAAAGACGGTACGGCGCGAAAATGGATACTTCTTGCCGACAATTCGATATTCAAAGCAGTGATGGGAAAGCTTCTGCCGCAAACCGCGATATTTTTCGTACTCGGCACATTCTACAACTTTCTCATGTTCGGGGTTATGAAATATCCCTGCCACTGTGGAATCCCGGCAATGCTCGTTATGACATATCTTTTTATCCTTGCTTCGCAGGGCTTCGGGGTTTTCCTCATAGGTTTAATCCCCAATTTCCGTTTTGCAATGTCCATGTCGTCTCTGTGGGCTATCGTAAGCATTTCCATGTCGGGCTTCACGTTCCCCGTAACAAGCATGCAGCCGTCGCTGAAGGCTCTTTCGGTTTGCTTTCCCCTCAGACACTATTTTCAAATCTATGCGTGCAGGGCGTTAAACGGTTATCCGGCGTTCTATTGCCTCGACCACATTCTCTTCCTGCTTCTTTTTGTGCTGCTGCCCCTCACGGTGCTCTACAAACTTAAAGGCGTGCTGCTGACATATAAATACGAGCCTTGAGATGAACTTCATGAGAAATATCATAAAGAGATTTTGGCGCACGGTGTCCGAAACGGCGTTCGTCTGGATTCACGAAATGAACACTGCATTCCGCGACGAAGCCGTGTTGGTGTTTATGATTCTCGTGCCATTGGGCTATCCGCTTCTCTATTCCTATATATATAACAACGAAATAGTCCGCGACATTCCCGTGGCTGTTGTAGACGAAAGCAATTCTAGTTTGTCGCGCCAATACATCCGCAACCTCGATGCTTCGCAGTACACCAACGTTACGCAAACGCCCGCAAACATGAAAGAGGCGCAGGAACTGATGAGGAGAAGCAAGGTATATGGAATTGTGCGCATTCCCGCCGATTTCAGCAAGAACATAAATACCGGCAAACAGGCTTACGTTTATGCTTTCTGCGATGCAAGCACGCTGCTTTACTTCCGCCAGTTTTCCATAGCCAACACCGATGTTTCGCTGGGCATGAACGCGAAAATCAAAATAAAACAAGCGGGAAACACAACCGACCGTCAGGACGCGCTGACCGCTGCGCCGCTGAAATATGAGGAGGTTAATCTTTTCAACTCCACCACCGGCGTGGCGTCATACCTTCTCCCGGCTGTGCTGATGATGATTCTTCAGCAGACAATGCTTCTCGGCATGGGCATAAACGCCGGCACAATGCGCGAAAAGAACATGTTCCGGCTGTTCTCCCCCATAGCCCGCCATGCAGGCGGCACATTCGAAATTGTTCTCGGGCGTGCGTTCAGCTATATACCTGTGCACATTGCCAATGCCTTTTATGTGCTCGGCATAACGCCTATGATTTTCCACTTCAACCGCTTGGAGCATTTCCCGGATGTGGTGGCATTCATCACGCCATACCTTCTTGCCGTGGCGTTCATGGGCATCGTGGTGTCGCATTTCATTAAAACGCGCGAGTCGAGCATGATGGTCATTCTCTTCTCCTCTCTCGTGCTCCTGTTCATCTCCGGAATTTCCTGGCCATGGAGTGCCGTGCCCGCGTTCTGGAAAAACGTGGCTTACATGATACCTTCCACGTTTGGCATAAACGGATTCGTAAGAATGACTAACGAGGGCGCAAGGCTTTCGCAGGTCAGTTTCGAATACACAGGGCTTTGGATTCAGGCGATATGCTATTTTGTTTTGGCTATTTACACCACACGGCTCGACATACGCCAAAGCTGCCGAAACTTCAACCGTCAACACCGTCGCTTACGCAACAAATCGGCTGTTTTGAGCGGAAATGACAAAAAATAACGGTAAAAATGCAATTTCTTTGCCGTAAATTTTCGCAATTAAAATATTTCCCGTAAATTTGCACTGCTTTTCAAGCAAAACACTGCTTCAATAGCTCAGTTGGTTAGAGCACCTGACTGTTAATCAGGGGGTCGTTGGTTCAAGCCCATCTTGAAGCGCAGATTCCAAACCTTGCAAGATTTCTCTTGCAAGGTTTTCTGTTTTTATCATGATACACGGACGGATTTTTCATCACATTTTCCACAAAATCACAAGCCTTTCCGCACCCATGAAAAGGTCATTTTTTGTACCTTTCCAAGTCATTGGATTTCAGATGTGTACAAAGGGACAAAAATACAAGCCATATATTTTAAAATACAAGGCACTTATTTTAAAATAAGTGCCTTGTATTTTTCGCGATAAGCCTTATGTTTTTTTCGGCATGCGCAAGCGCAATAAAAAATAACGGGAAAAGGTGAGAAAAACAAGAGATTTCAACCTTCAAAAAAACGCACCCGAAATGTGTTTTTTACAGACTTGGGGTGCCGTGTTTCCCTGCACATGCGGGACACAAACCTTTAACGAGGAAATTTGAACTGCGATGAACATAACCTTCGGGCAACTGCACCGCCGGCACAGGTGTGGAATTCAAACAGAAAGTCTTGCCGCATTTTTCACAAAAGAAATGCACATGCTCGTCATCGTCGTCCACACTGCTGTGGCTCATACACAATTCGTAGCGTATGCCTCCGTTTCCGTCCTCAATAGTATGTACGAGGTGATGTTTCCTGAATATGGTGAGCGCACGAAAGATGTTGGATTTGTCAATAAGCACAAGTTTGTCTTCGAGTTCCTTCACCGATTTGGGATTCTCCTCCTCCGCCAAAGCCTTTACAATCATTATTCGGTTGGCAGTGGACTTCACTCCATGCTTTTCCAACAATTCCACACACTTGTCTTCATCCATATTTCTAACGTCTTATGCAGTACAAAATTATGGATTTATGTCGATACCGGGAACATGCTTCGGAGCTTATTTCACCATGTTGCGCAGATTTATCACGGCAATATTGTATTCCCTTACCGTTTCTGCATATTTCAAACGGGTGTTCACCGATTCCAAAAGGCTTTGTATGTACTCCACATAGCCTATGTCGCCGTTTTCATACGACACCTGCGCTATTCTTGCCATTTCGCGAGCCTCCGCAAGCCCTTCGCCGGTATAATAGTCCATTCGCTTGCGGGCCGCAAGGTAGTTGCCCTTCTGTATGTCATACTCGGTCTGCATGCGCTGCATTGACTGTCTGCCGTAAAGCTCCGTGATTTCGCGGTCTTTTCTTGCCGCTTTCACCTTGGCGCGGGTTGAGCCGAAAAACAAGGGCAATCCCACTCCCACTTCGAAACCCATGAAATCGCCTTTGCCGAAACGGCTGCGATCAACATGGTAAGGATTCCAGCCCTTAAAGACCATTTGCGTGCTGAGACCCACACTGAAATTCGGAAGATAGCCGCTTTTTGCCTCTGACACCTTGCGGTTGCCCATGTCAAGGGCTTTACTGTAATACTCTCCCTCGGCGGTGCTCGCAAAATCAATACTGCCGGCCTCTTCATAGGTAAGCGGTTTCTGCTGTTCGTCGGCGGGAGCAATATCTTCGTCCGTGTTCAAAAGCTCGCGCATCTTCTGCTTCAAAGCCCGATATTCGGCATCGGTCTTTTCCAGTTCCATACGGTTTTCACTCCTCATACGGCTCGCCGTGAGCTTTTCCAACTGTCGCGCCTCCCCTGCCATATACCTCACAGTGGCAAGGTGGAGATACTTTCCTATTATCGTGTCCTGCTCCGCGAGAATTCGTTTTTTTTCAATGACAAACACCATTTGACCGTAGGCATTTGCCACCTCCGCCGACAGCTGCTTGCGACTCAAACCGGCACGACTTTTCGCCACTGCGGTTTCGGCTTTCAAACTCCTGCGCCGCAGCGCATAAACCGTGGGGAAATCGAAACTCTGGCTCAATGTAAGACTGTTGTCCGGGCTACCTCCCGACGTGGGATCCTGTTTCAGCGAAAGCGAAGTCTTATCCAAGTCCCACGCCGCGCCTTGCATCAGTTGCGATTTCTCCACTTCGCCCTCGGCAGCCCTTATGCCGTAATTGTTTTTAACCGCCATGTCAATACATTCCTGCATTGTGAGCCTTTTCTGTGCGCCCGCCGCAATCCATGCAAGCATTGCAACGGCGGCAACGAATATTCTGTTTGAAATCATTCCTCTTTACTTTTTTGTAAACACCTTGTAAACCGCCGGCAAAACAATAAGCGTGAGCGCCGTAGAGGTTATCAGTCCCCCCACAACCACTGTGGCGAGCGGTCTTTGCACCTCCGCACCGTCGCCATGGGAGAGAGCCATGGGCAAAAAGCCGAAACTTGCCACAAGAGCCGTCATCAACACCGGGCGGAGCCTTATCATACATCCTTTCATAATTCTCTCGGTAATATTGTCCACTCCCTCGTTTCGCAGGTCGTTAAGCTGACCCACGAGAACAATTCCGTTGAGCACCGCAACGCCGAAAAGAGCTATGAAACCCACTCCCGCCGATATGGAAAAGGGCATGCCCCGCAACCACAACGCCCAAATTCCGCCTATAGCCGCAAGCGGTATGGCACTGAACACAAAAAGCGTTTCGCGAATGCTTTTCACCGTGGCGTAGAGCAGCAAAAGAATAAGACAAAGAGCCACAGGAATGGCAATGGAAAGGCGATTGGCTGCATCGCGCAGGTTTTGGAACTCACCGCCATAGGTATAATAATAACCGGCAGGCAAAGAAATCTTCTTACTCACAAGTTGCTCTATCTCTTCTACCGTGCTCTCAATATCACGTCCTCTTACGTTGAAACCAACATAGATGCGGCGCGTACCTTCATCGTGAGTAATCTGCGAAGGTGCTTCAACGTATTCCACCTTAGCCACCTGGGAAAGAGGAATTGCCCCTCCGCCCGAAACAGGAAGGTAAAGATTTTCGAGAGAAGAGATGTCGTTGCGCAAATCCTTGTCAAGACGCAAAACTATATCGAACTTCTTCTCACCTTCATAGACTGCGCCCGCAGCATTTCCCGCAAAAGCCGTCTTAAGTATGTTGTTGGCATCTTTTATCGAGATACCGTACTCCGCCATACGCTCATGATTGTAAACAACCTGAATCTGCGGAAGACCTTGTACCTTTTCAACGTAAGGATTCGTTACACCGTCCACCTTTTTCACTATCTCCGCAACCTTGGAAGCCTCTTCAGCCAAAACATCAAGGTCCTCGCCGTAAATATTTATGGCAACGTCCTGACGAATTCCCGTTATAAGCTCATTATTCCTCATCTGAATCGGCTGACTCATCTCTACTTCAAGCCCGGGTATGGTTTCGAGAGTTTTGCTCATGCTTTCCATGAGTTCGTCTTTGGTTTTCGCGCTCGTCCATTCCGCTTTGGGCTTAAGCGCAATCATCATGTCCGCTCTTTCTACAGGCATCGGGTCGGTTGGAATCTCTGCGCTGCCGATTCTTGTTACTATTTGTTTTATTTCCGGGTATTTTGTTTTAAGCAATTTCTCACCCATTGTAGTTGCTTCGGTCATTTGGCTGAGACTTGTGCCTTGCGACATGCTCAATTCAGCAGCAAAATCGCCCTCTTCCAGACTTGGTATGAATTCTCCGCCGAGTTTTGAAAACGCCGCGAGACTTATTACAAACGCACACACGGCTCCGACAATAAGTTCACGGTCATGTTTTATTGCCCAAGAGAGAACCGGCTCATACCAACCGTGAAGTTTTTCTACCATTCGGTGTGCAATATTTTTGCCGGTGCTTATCTTTTTGTTCAAAAACAATGCGCTCGCCATGGGAACGTATGTCAGCGACAATATAAAGGCTCCCATTATGGCAAAGAATATTGTCATAGCCATGGGGCGGAACATTTTGCCTTCTATACCCGCGAGAGTCATGAGCGGAACGTATACAATCATTATTATAATCTCTCCGAAGGCTGCGGAGTGGCGTATTTTCGATGCGGAATAGAGCACTTCGCCGTCCATGTCTCTTTGCGTGAGCCGCATGCCGGGATATTTGGCTTTTTGCTGCTCTATGTGCAGACACACAGCCTCTACAATTATCACGGCAGAGTCCACAATCATTCCGAAGTCTATTGCGCCGAGGCTCATGAGGTTTCCGCTCAATCCGAAGAGCCTCATCATTCCGAATGCAAACAACATGCTCAACGGTATGACGCTTGCCACCACAAGTCCTGCCCTCCAGTTTCCGAGGAAAAGCACGAGAATGAAAATTACAATCAATCCGCCGGCTATAAGGTTGTGAGCTATTGTGTTTTCAACGCGGTTCACGAGTTGCGTGCGGTCTATGAACGGTTCTATAACCACTCCTTCGGGCAGGCTTTTCTGTATATGGGCTATTCTTTCCTTTACCCTTCGACTCACATCCTGAAAGTTTTCGCCTTTGAGCATTATGGCAATTCCGGCAACCACTTCTCCTTCGCCGTTTCGCGTAACTGCGCCGAAACGTGTTGCCGAGCCGTACTGCACTTTTGCCACATCGCCCACTCTTATAGGCGTTCCGTTCACCGTTTTCACGGGAACGTTCTTAATGTCTTCGAGAGTTTTCGCAACACCAAGCCCGCGTATGTAATATTGTTTGTCGTTCTGCTCGATATAACTGCCGCCGGTGTTTTCGTTATTGTCTTCGAGGGCGGCATATACCTCGGGCACGGTTACGCCTGCGGCATTGAGTTTCTCGGAATTGACAGCCACCTCATATTCTTTGACAAAACCGCCCCAGCCGCTGACTTCAGCCAACCCTTTTGTGCCGGAAAGTTGTTTGCGTACTATCCAGTCCTGAATTGTTCGCAATTGCGTAAGCGAATATTTGTCCTCGTATCCCTTTTTCGCCCTTACTGTGTAATGATATATCTCACCAAGCCCCGTGGCTATGGGACCAAGCGAAGTTTTTCCGTCCACGGGAAGGTCATCTTCCACTTCTTTCAACTGCTGACTCACTTGCTGACGCGCCCAGTAGATGTCGGCATCATCGTCAAAGACAAGAGTGATGACAGATAGCCCGCTGCGCGAAATGCTTCTGCGTTTTTCGAGCCGGGGAATGTTTGCCATTGCCATTTCAATGGGTGTGGTGATGTACTGTTCCACTTCCTGCGCTCCCAGAGAGGGTGCCTGGGTTATGACCTGCACCTGATTGTTGGTTATGTCGGGTGTAGAATCAAACGGCAGGCTTACTAGCGACACTATGCCCCATGCCGCGAGAAGAATGCTCAGTACGCCTACTACAAGCTTATGGCTTATAGAATATTCTATGAGTTTTTGAAACATGACACAACGGGATAAACGTTTTTAATGATCGTGTTCGCCGTGCTCGCTCACCGCGCTGGCAAGATAGTAACTGCTGTTGGTTACAACCGGCAGGTCTTTGTTTGTGGGTTCCACGAAATCTATTTGCGTATATCCGTTTTCGGTTATACCGGTTTTCACTTCGCGGCGGCTGAAATGGTGGGTTTTCTTAATTGAAAGCGAGTGGTTCACATTATGAACGAACACATACGATTTGTTACCGTCTTTCACAATGGCTTTGCTCGGCACAGCCTCCACCTTTTCCTTTCCCGTGGAAATGAGACCCGTTACATACATTCCCCCAAAGAGTTCGCCGTCGCGGTTGTCGAGTTTCACATGAACCGCCACGCTCTTGTCGCCCTCGTTGAGGTTTTCGTTTATTCCGCTCACATATCCTTCTATGGTGCGGTTGCCCTGGTTTGTCATGGCTATGAGCACCTTTGCACCGCGTTTCACCTTGTCAATGTCTTTTTCAAACACATTGAGGTCGCACTCCACGGCATTGTTGTTGTTAATACTCATCACCGGTGTCTGCATGTCCACATAGCTGCCCAGATTTGCCGTTATCCTACCCACCGTTCCGCTTATGGGCGAACGCAGAGGGAATGCGGACGTGAATTTCCCCGCGCCCACACTCTTGGGACTGATGCCGAACTGCACAAGTTGGCGTGCCATTCCGTTTTGTTTGGCTACGGAAATGTTATATTGCGCCAAAGCCTGCTGCTGATTCTTTCCGAGCCCCGCGCCCTGGCTTGCCAGATAGTTTTGGCGGTCAAGCTCGCTCTTGGCATACTCCGTTTCCTTGCACACAGAGTAGTATTCACGCTGAAGAGCCAACACTTCGGGATTTTCAACCGTTGCTATCACGCTGCCCTTAGCCACCTTGTCGCCCTCGTTCACGTAAATCTTTCTCACAACGCCCGCCATGGTGCTGCTAACCTCCGCCGTGTTTTGCGCACGCACCACAAGCCGCCCGTTAGCCTTTATGCCGAGGTCCATGTCGCGAAATTCTATGGGCGAAGTGGCAAGCTTCACAGCCTTTATCTGTTCTTCGCTCAAAGGAATATTAGCCATGTCGTGGGCTTCCGCGTGTTCGTGTTCTTCTTCGTGCGATGCGCTTTCGCCGCTCCTGCCTGTGTACATGATTGCACCGAAAGCCACGAGCGACACAGCTATTATCAATATTGTTTTCTTCATGATTACTTGTTTTACAGGTGCAAAAATAGCGCACGCTTAGTGCAACCGGGTTGCAAAAATGGGTATAGCCGTTCGCTCACGGCTCGCAAACCTAAAAACACGGGATAAACAAGACGAAAAAACAGGAAAAAACGATGCTGTTACGCCATAGCGGAAAAAACACATGGCTTATCGCAAAAAACACAAGCCATATATTTTAAAATACAAGGCACTTATTTTAAAATAAGTGCCTTGTATTTTTTGCCCCAATAAGTCTTTGAGCCACAACAACTTACAAAATCCTTCAAAATTGCCTTAAACTTCGGATTATCAGCCTTTTACGAAAAACCTCATTCTTTTGGGGTTCTGCCGTGAAAAACATGTTTCATTTTTCGAGCCGCGCTACTTTTTAATCACGGCACGAATCATGAACCAGACGTGCATGGCGGTTGCGCGTATCAAACCATAACGTCGCGCCATGACTTCATATCTTTCAATCAACGACTTCCTGTGGTTTTTAACCGTCATTCCGCCGTCAAGATAATCCGCCACCACGATGCCGGAATTGACAAGTTTCATTTTTGCACGCTCGGCTCTTCTCATCACTCTTATACACCAGTCGTAATCGGCTGAAAAACGGTAGCGCATATTGTAGTTCACCTTTCGCGCAATGGAAAGCCTTGCAAAGAAAGCCTGATGACACACCACCATTCCGTTAAGGAAGCTCCGCGAAGTAAGGCGGCGCGGCGGCGAAAGCCTGCGGTGGCGTATGAAATCCCCGTCGGAGTCCACAATGTCGGTATCGCCGTAAACCACACCCGTATCCGCGCCCACACATGCGGCAATGCGCGAAAGCACATCGGCACTGTGGAAACGGTCGCCGGCATTCAGGAAAATAATAAAGTCGCCGGTAGCCATGGCGAGAGCCTTGTTCATGGCATCATAAATGCCCTTGTCCGGCTCGCTCACCGCATTGACCTCATGACGTGCCTCGCGTGCGTTGCGTTCCTGATAATGAAGAAACTCAGCCACCGTACCGTCGTGCGAATTTCCGTCAATCATCAAATGTTCCACGTAAGGATAGTCCTGTTCTTCCACACTGTCAAGAGTGCGCTTTATTACATTGGCGGCGTTATAGGTTACGGTTGCCACCGTGAATTTTATTTTTTCAGTCATTTTTACTTCCTGACAAGCTGTTATATAAATCGGAATAACGCCGCGCCACGGCGGTTTCGGAGAAAGTGGAATTCACCTTGTTTCTCGCTTTTTCGCCCAGAGAATCGGCATTCTCCGGAGCAAGACACCACATTATGCCCTCCGTAAAATCTTTGGCGTTTTTGTATTCAGCCACATAGCCGTTGGTTTTATGGTCTATCATTTGCGGAATGCCGCCCACATTGAACGCCACACAGGGCACACCGCACGCCATAGACTCCATGATTGTGTTTGGAAGGTTATCCTGCATTGTGGGAATCATGAAAACATTGCAGGCATTATATATGTCTATCATCTTTTTCTCATTTGCCACATAACCCAACGAGTAAACTTTCACCGGCAACAGTTCCTTGAGCGCATCACTCTCCTTTCCCACCGCCACAACCGCAATGTTGGAAGCCAAATCGGGATGTTCGTCGGCAAGAATGCGGATAGATTCGCAAAGATAGTCTATGCCCTTGATTTTATTCGTAACACGATATGCGGCAAAAAGGAGCAGTTTCCTGCCAAGCGGCAACGCCAGCGATTCGCGAGCCTTAGCCATGTTGAGCGGACGGTATAGCCTCGTGTTTATGGGGTTCGGAATGCTCAACACACGCTTTCCCTCGAGCAAAGCACTTGATGAAGCACATTTTGCAAGCCAGTCGCTGCAAGCCACAAAGGTTATGTTGGCATTGGAATAGAGTTTGCGTTTCCGCATGAACACTCTGCGCGAAAGATCTCGCGAAAAGCCTCCGCCGTAAAGCACGGGACATTTGCCGCAACAATCTTTATAGCGGTCGCAATCTCCGTTGTAATGACAAATGCCGGTGAAAGCCCACATGTCATGAAGCGTCCACACCACGGGCTTTCCGCTCCTGAGAATTTTTGCAATGCCTTTAAGCGAAAGGAAACCCTGATTTATCCAGTGCAAATGAATTATGTCGGCTTCCTCGAAGTCTTTCATCCCGGTTATGTCTATTCCGAAATTCGCAGCATCAACTTCAAAAAGTCTGTGCTTGCGAAAGCCGTTCGCTTTCCATATTGTAAATCTTTCGCGAAGGAAATTGTATTTCATCCTGCCCGTATCGCGTGGCTCCGCCACGGTAATTGCTTCCGATTCTTTACGGCTCACCAGCATGGTAGCCTTGATGCCGTTGTTGCCCAAAGCCTCGCGCAACCGCGCAGCAGCTATTGCCGCACCACCGGTATGCTCTGACGTATTTACTATCAGTACTCTCATTCCGAAAGTTGTTGCAATGTTTTTAGTTTTAATCAATAATGAAACGTGCTACCTCCGAGAAATTCCCTCAACAACGACGTTGGCGGCAAACCTTCTATGGGAATAGGCTTGATGTATGAGAGAAATTTTGCAAGACGATGGGCTTCGGAATGCTCTTCCTCGTTCTCGCCCACCTGTTGCAGGAGAGGCAGAGCCTGATTCTTCAAAGCCGCAAGCTCAAAAAGCAAAGCGGAATTGAACATTACGTCGGCATTCTCCTGATAAGGGAAAATCCATTTTTCTTCTCCCGCTCTCACACTGGACCAACGGCGTATGGTTTCCTGCGCAGAGTATCCGCGATATTTGTAGTCCCTTACAATGCGGCGCAAAAGGCGGTTGTCGGTTGTGGGAATGTAATTGTGGTCGTCGAGAAGTATAGATGTGAGAGCCGAAACATATACACGGAACTTGTTTTTCTCATTAATTTGCTTCGTAAGTTCGGGATTGAGCGCATGAATACCCTCTATGACGAGAATCATATTGTTATCGACCTTAAGATGTACCCCGCTTTTCTCGCTCTTACCCGTATGGAAATTATATCTCGGCAATTCCACCTCATTTCCTGCGATAAGATTTTCAAGGTCATGGGAAAGCAGCGGAATGTTAAGCGCATAAACGCTCTCGAAATCATATTCTCCGTCGGGACCTTTGGGAGTTTTTTCGCGATCCACGAAATAATCGTCCATGGAAATGGGATACGGTTTCAAACCACAGGCAGCAAGTTGCACCGAAAGCCGTTTGCTGAACGTGGTTTTCCCACTTGATGACGGTCCGGATATGAGAACGACTTTTACTTCTTTGTGTTTGGCAATCTGTTCTGCTATGTTGCTTATTTTTTTCTCCTGCAAAGCCTCCGAAACATTGATTGCGAGGTTTTCAAGTCCCTTCGAAAGCATTTCGTTAAGGTCTCCTATGGTGTTAAGTCCCATTATTCCCTGCCATTGATGGTTTTCGTTGAAAACACCAAACATCTTTTCCTGCTTGGTCTTGGCTTTGAGCTGCGAAGGATTGGAAGCGTCGGGAAGACGAAGCAAAACTCCGTCATGATATTTCTCTATTCCGAAAAGCCATACGCTTCCCGTGGAACGTAAAAGCGCACCGTAATAATAATCCAAGGTATCTCCGAGCATATAATAGCAAGAATAGAGACTGCCTGTGCTTTCTATTAGTTTTGCTTTGCTTTCCATTCCCGCTTCCCTGAATCTTTTTGCCACATCTGCGGTATGTGCTTTGATTTTTCTGAAAGGAATGTCGGCAGAAACTATTTCCCGCATACGTTTTTCGAGTTCTGCCACTTCCTTTTCGGTTATTTCTTCGTTTTTTATTATGCGACAATAATAACCGTTAGACACCGGAGTATCTATTCTTACTGACACGCCGGGAAACAAGTCGCCTGCTGCCTTGCACAATATAAAAAAGAGCGAGCGCGTATAGGTTCTCATGCCCGAAGGAGAGGTTATGTCGAGAAACTTAACGTCGCAGTTCGAAAACAACACGTAATTCAGACTTCTTACAGTGTTGTTTACTTCTGCGCAAGCCGCTCCGTGCTCCATTTTAACGTCCAAAGCTTCGTAGGCTTCAAACACAGTGCTTCCGAGAGGCATTTCTATTGTTTCGCCATTGTTTTTGCACAATATATTAATAGTACGTTCCATTGCTGTTGCGTTTTTATTGTTTTCTGCGATTCCCGAAAAGATTTCCGAAGTTGCGTTGTTTCGAATCATTAACGGTTGCGGCGTTCAGTTCGGGGTATTGTATTCTTGAATGATATATTGTTTTCAGATTTTCAATGAACACGTCCTTGGTTTTGTCTATATCGTCAAACGTGATGGGGCATTTGCGGAAATATCCCTCCTTGATTTGTGTGTCGATAATGCGGTTTACCAGTTCGCTTATCGATTCGTCGGAATATTCTTTCAGCGAACGCGATGCCGCTTCCACCGAATCCGCCATCATCAATATGGCTTGCTCGCGGGTGGATGGGTTAGGACCGGGATAAGTAAAGACATCTTCGTCCGGTTTCTCGCCGGGATGGGCATTTTGCCAGGTTATATAGAAATATTTCGCCTTGCTGCGCCCGTGATGAGTGGAAATGAACGATTTCACCGCCGAAGGAAGATGGTTTTTCTCGGCAAGTTTCAAACCTTCCGGCACATGCGATATAATTATCCTCGCGCTGCCTTCGGGTGAAAGCTGATCGTGAGGATTTACTCCGCTTTGGTTCTCGGTAAAAAAGGCAGGATTTTTCAGCTTTCCTATATCGTGATACATGGCTCCCGTTCTCACGAGCAACACTTTGGCACCTATCTTCGAAGCTGCGTCGGCGGCAAGATTGGCTACCTGCATGGAATGGTTGAAAGTGCCCGCCGCCTCTTTCGAAAGCCTTCTGAGAAGCGGATTGTTGATGTTCGAGAGTTCTATGAGCGTTACCGACGACACGAATCCGAAGAGTTTCTCCACCAGATAGAGCAAAGGATAGGAGAAAAGCAGGAAAATGCCGTTGATAAACAGATATACATAAAGCATGTTGTCGAGCGATTTTATTTCCATGCCTTGCGCAAAGTCGAAAGCCATGGCTGTGAGAACCGACACTGCCGTTGCTATGACCGCAGTCTGGAACAGTTGCGAACGTTGCTGCAAATCGTGAAGCGCATATATGGCTGCCACGCCCGAAGAAAAGTTCACTATTATAAATTCAAAGGGATCGACAAGCGCAAGCGAGCTTATGAAAATCGTTGAACCCATGATGAGAAACGACGTATTGGTGTCGGTGAAAATTCTCATGAAAATGCCAACCATGGCAAAGGGCACGAGAAAAGCCAAAGCCCTTGAAGACGTGGGCAGAAGCGACACCGCAATCGGAAAAAGCGTCATGAGCGAAAGCATGAACGAAAACGTGCGTATGTTCTCAAAATAGTTCTTGTGATAAATCTTTACATACACAAAGAAAGCCGAGAACGCTATTGCCACAAGCAGGAACTGTCCGAATATAATGAGAGGCATGCCTTTCGATGGCACGTTTCTCACTTGCGACTCCCTTTCCAGCGACTTCAGGATGTCGAAAGTTTTCGTAGTAACGATTTCGCCACGGTCAATAATCTTCTGTCCGCGCTGCACAAGCCCGTATGTGGGCGATATAGCCTCCATCAAGTCGTGCTTGGCGGCTGCCGAACGTTTCGAATCGTAGTTAAGATTGACCTCGAGGTAATTCACGAGATTCAACTGCACCATCTGTTCGTGCGTAACTATCAACGTGTCCGAATTGAGCAGATAGCCGTATGCCGTGCGCGTAGAGAAAATTTCGCCGAGCTTTCGGCTTTTCGCCTCTCTGCCGCTCACCACTCTCACCGCGCTTATGCTGCTGTCGTTCATGGCTCGCAATTCCTCCGAGCGCACCACTCCGGCAGAATAAATGTCGTTCAAACGGCTCACCACAAGCTTAACGATAGCCGCCGGTGTGCCTTTCAAACCACCCGATTCCACATCGTGCAGAAAATTTCTCACCTGCGTTTTCCCCACCGACACATCTTCGTTGTAATAAGGTTGGAAAAGCCTTTCCACACTGTCGCGTTCCGACGACAGAGCGGCATCGCTCTTATAAATAGGGAAATCATAATCGGCTATCACCTGCTGGTGCGTCCAAGGCTTGTTGAGCTTGAAATCAAACCCGAAACGTTTCTCGCGCGGAAGCAGATAAGTAACCAGCAAAGCACTTATCAAAATAAGCCCCACCCTTACAATCTTGCCCTTAAGCGAAACTTTATGATAACTGTCCATTATGCTCAGGATAATTTTATGCGGTTTTTACGGAGCTAAGTTACTAAAAAACGCGCAAGTCCGAAAGCCGCATCCGCTATTTTACATGAAATAACATTTACATGCAGAAATGGTGCTCCGATTTCGGCTGTTCGGAACGCCATATCCGCTTTACGCAAAAAACACAAGGCATGTGCTGAAAAATACAAGCCATATATTTTAAAATACAAGGCACTTGTTTTAAAATAAGTGCCTTGTATTTTCGGGCATCTCAAATGTCTGATAAACAACAACTTATAAAATCTTTGAAATTTGGCTTATACGTCTGGTTTTCAGAGGTTTGGGGAAATCGGTGTGATTTCGGCACGAACGCCCATGCCCATCTACCGTTTTTTGTTAGCACGAACAATCGGCAGACGTTTCCACAAAAATCGCGGAATGCACCGCCACAGTGCCACAAGCAGGGAATATCTGCTGTCAATGACCGCCACGCGGCGTTTGCGTTCTATTGCTTTTATCACACTCTCCGCCACCTTTTCTTTTCGAAGCACCATGGGATAGCCCTTTCCGTTGTTAATCAAATCCGTAGCCACAAAACCCGGACGGATGTCGGTGAACTTTATGCCGAGATGCCTTTGCCACGCCAACTGTTCAAGTGCATCGATATATGTGTTTTGAAATCTTTTTGTTGCTGAGTATGCCGGTGCGGGACCGAGCCCTTTGGTGCCGGCTATGGAGGATATGACGGCTATGTGTCCGCCTGTGGCGGAAAAACAACGGAATGCCTCGCCCACACATCGCGCAAAACCTTCGCCGTTGGTGCGCACCGTGGCAATTTCCTTTTCGCTTTCAAGCTGCACGTTTTGCCACCCTATGCCGCTGCAATGCAGATAAGTACGGGCATCAAGGCTTTTTATGAACGCCGAAAGCCTTCCTGCAGCATCGGGAGAGTTTACGTCGGTCTGCATTGTGCTTATGCTTCCGGGATATTCGGCTTTCAGACTTTCAAGAAGTTCGTTTCTGCGCCCGCATGCTCCCACTTTCCACCCGCGACGAGCGAGATTTTCAGCCACTTCACGACCTATTCCGCTCGTGGCTCCCATTATTACTATGCTTTTTCCGTTCATTGTTTCGGCAAATTTAATGCTTTTTGTAAATTTGCGTTGCATACTGATGATTATATACCATTATGAGACAACTTCTTCCGGCTCTCGCCATACTTTTCCTGATGCCGCTGTCGCTGAAAGCGCAAACCGAACCGCTTACAGGCAGGATTATCGGTTCTACATACTCTGTGGACTACACCACAGGCAATCCTTCGACAACGGTAAACACAAAAGAGAGTGTTTTTGACGATAATCTCAACACGTTTTTCGCATCCTACGACCGCAGTTACACTTGGGTGGGACTCGATTTGGGAGAAAAACACGTAATAACCAAAATTGCTTACGCGCCAAGGAATGGCAGTGCGGCGCGAATGCAGCTTGGCGTGTTTGAAGGGGCAAACAGTCCCGATTTTACCGATGCCGTGCCAATTTATATGATTAAAGACGTGCCGCAGGAGGGAAAACTCACCACAAAATACCCGAGAGTAACGAAAGGTTTCAGATATGTGCGCTACATAGGTCCAAACAATGTGAGATGCAACGTAGCCGAACTGAAATTCTACGGGAAAAAGGGCGAAGGCAACGACAATCGTTTCTACTCCGCCACAAATCTTCCGCTCGTAGTAATACATACCGACAGCGCAAAGGAGATTACGTCAAAAACAATCTACACCCCGGGCATAATACACGTGATTTCCGATGAAGGTTCAAGCATATTTACCGACAGTTTGGACATTCGCGGCAGAGGAAACGGCTCGTGGATATTTCCCAAAAAGCCCTACAAACTCAAACTCGCCCACAAAGCGCGACTGCTCGGTATGCCGGCAAAAGCAAAAAAGTGGACGCTGATAAACAACTACGGCGACAAAACTCTGGTGAGGAATCTGCTGGCGTTCAGAATAAGCGAAATGATGGGAATGGAGTATACTCCGGCGGGAAGAATGGTAGACGTTATGTTCAATGGCGAATATAAGGGCACATATCAGCTTTGCGACCAGATAGAAGTGAAGAAAAACCGCGTGGATGTTACGGAAATGGGTGCGGAAGACAATAGCGGTTCGGAACTTACGGGAGGTTATCTCGTGGAAATCGATGCTTATGCCGCAGAAGAGAAGAAATGGTTCACCACCAAGGATTTCGCGCTCCCGGTTTCCCTGAAATATCCCGACGAAGACGACATAACCGACGCGCAATACAATTATCTGCAAACATCTTTCAATCGTATGGTGAGTCGTGTGGCTTCACCGTCATACAACAACCCGGTAATGGGCTTCCGTCGCTATCTTGACGAAGACTCTTTCCTGCGCCGTTTTTTGGTTGAGGAACTTGCGGCAAACGTAGATGCCTGGTGGAGTGTGCACATGTACAAAGACCGCGATTCAACACGCTTCCACACCGGACCGATATGGGATTTCGACCTTGCATTCGAGAATGATATTCGCGTACATCCCGTTGCGGGAAATCCGGAATTCCTTTTCCTCTCGCCCAATACCACGAGCGCGGGGAACATGAGGGACTTCGTGGCAAAGGTAATAGGTGTGGAAGGTACAAGAATGCGAAAACTCTGGAGCGATGCAAGAAACAACGGCGGATTAACGCTCGAAAATCTGAACTTGTTCCTCGACAGCATGCAGACACAGGTTTACGAATCGCAGAAACTCAACTTCGTCCGTTGGCCAATCATGAACCAAATCGTTAATCAGAACTACCAGATAACCGGGTCCTATGAAGGAGAAATGAAAGTGGTTCGCGATTTTCTGGAATACCGTCTGGCATGGATGGACAACAAGGTAGGGCTGATTCCCGTGGGAATTGAAGGAATCAAAACCCGCAACGCCGGTGCTGATATAGTTGCCGCAGACGGCGGAATAGAAATAAACGGACTCAAAAGCGGAGAAAAAATCAGCATATACGACATGAGCGGAATGGAAACCGTTTCAGCGACTGCCGAAAGCGCAAACTTCAGGATAAATCTTACAAAAGGGCTGTATATAGTCAGAATAGTTTCGGGCAATGACGTTACAAATAAAAAAATCATGGTAAGATAAGCCTTTGATATGCCGTGATGTGCGGCGTTTTTCCTATATTTGCCACATATCATTCGAGACTGTCATCCATGAAAAGTACTATTCTGATAATATTAGCCACACTGTTTGCCGCTGCAGGCATCTCCGCACAAACCGTAAAGAAACTTTCCGGAACACCTATGGGTTCGGAAAAAGCAGATTACTCAAGCGGAGGTCCGGAAGTGGTTTTCGATGGAAATCTCTCAACTTTCTACGGTTCAAACCAGCGAAGCAACACGTGGGTAGGGCTTGATCTCGGAAAGAAACACGTCATAACCCGTGTGGCATACGCTTCGCGAAAGGATTGGGCTCAAAGAATGCTGCTCGGAATCTTCGAAGGAGCTAACAATCCCGATTTCTCCGATGCCGTACCGCTTTACATGATTAAGAAAACGCCCGAAAACAACATTTTAATCTATGCCACGATAAAAGTGTCGCGCGGATTCAGATATGTTCGCTATGTCGGTCCGAACAATGTGCGTTGCAATGTGGCGGAAATAAGGTTTTACGGTTATGAGTCCGAGGGTGATGATTCGCAATTCTATACTCCGACAAATATGCCTGCGGTTATAATCAATACAGAAGGCGCAAAAACCATCGACTCAAAGGAAACGTATCTTCCCGGAATAATAAGTGTGATTTCCGAAGCGGGAAAAAATTTCTACTCCGACAGTCTTGAAGTGAGGGGAAGGGGCAATGCTTCGTGGAATTTCCCCAAAAAGCCCTACAAACTCAAGCTTGCCAACAAAAAACGCCTGTTGGATATGCCCGCAAAAGCCAGAAAGTGGACACTTATAAACAACTACGGCGACAAAACTCTGATGAGAAACGCGCTGGCATTCAAGATTAGCGAAGCAATAGGCATGGATTATACTCCTGCATGCAGACTTGTGGACGTTATAGTCAATGGCGAATACGAAGGAACCTATCAGCTTTGCGACCAGATAGAAGTAAGGAAAAACCGTGTGGGTATTACAGAAATGGCTCCCGTAGATATTGCGGAACCAAACCTTAGCGGCGGATACCTTTTGGAAGTTGACGCTTACGCCGACCAGGAAAAATCGCATTTCACCACTTCTTCTTCGGCATACAGCCTGCCTGTTACCATTAAATCGCCCGATGAGGATGACATTGTGCCGCAGCAGTTCAACTATATAAAGGACTATTTCGGCAAAATGGCTACGCGCCTTGCCAGCAACCTGTATCTCAATGCCAAATACGGCTATCGCAATTTTCTTGATCCCGAATCGTTTCTTAAGCATTTCCTTGTGGGCGAACTCAGCGGCAACACCGACACCTATTGGAGCGTTTACATGTACAAGGACAGAGACTCCACGCGTTTCAGAACAGGTCCTGTGTGGGACTTTGACCTTGCTTTTGAAAACGATTCCCGCACTCATCCCATTTCCGACATAAACACTTTTCTTTACGCCTCGTCCAAGAGTTCCTGCGCGGGAAACATGAGAGGATTTGTGGGACGTGTGATTGGCGCGGAGCGGAAACTTCTGCAAACCATTTGGAGCAAGGCAAGATATGACCGTGGTCTTGACCTCGACAACCTGAACCTCATAATCGACAGTCTTGAAAACGAACTCATGGAGTCGCAAAATCTGAATTTCATACGCTGGCCGATAATGAATCAAATAGTACATCAGGAATATCAATGCGCAGGTTCGTTCGAAAACGAGGTGCAAGTCATACGCGACTACTTGTCCTACCGCATGCCATGGATGGACAAAATGGTAGGTCTCACACCCGTGGGAATAGACGACAACAAAGTCTCCGAAGGCAGCATCACACCGGTTGACGGCGGCATGAGAATAAGCGGATTTGCCCGTGAAGCAGAAATCACGGTGTATGACGTGAGCGGAATGACCGTTGCGCGAACCATCGTGAGCCGCAGCGAAACCACCATAAACCTTGCACCCGGCGTATATATAGTCAAAGCAGTATCGGATGGCGTTACGCTCAAAAACAAGATTGTCGTAAGATAATCGCGGTGCATGATTTTTCGCGCGGGAAACCCGAGTTTTTCTCTCAAAATCCGATGTGGTTTTTACACGTTCCCCTTGTAAGAAAAAATACAAGGCACTTATTTCAAAATATAAGGCACATATTTTAAAATAAGTGCCTTATATTTTTTGCCTTTTCAGACTCCTGAAAAACAACAACTTACAAAAGCCCCAAAACAAGCCTTATCCTGTAGGCTAAATGCGCCCTGATTTCCACCCTTGTAGCATGCCGGAAACACAAAAAACCGAGCCGGGCACATGAAAACGTGTCCGGCTCGCAAATCTCAAATCATATATGCCCGCAGGCGTATGTCAGTTAGTCTTGAACTTGTATTCCACCTTCGCAAGTTCGGCATTAGCCTTAACAATCTTCTCGCCGAGCTTGCTCTTAGCCTCCTTCACCTTGGCAGCTATGTCGGAATCCGTAAGAGCCAGCATTTCCTCGGCAAGCACAGCCGCATTTTTAGCGGCATTCACCCCAACCGTGGCAACAGGTATGGCAGGCGGCATCTGAACTATGGAAAGCAGCGCGTCAAGTCCGTCGAGCATACCCTTAATGGGCACACCGATAACGGGCAATGTGGTATGGGCGGCAATAACTCCCGGCAAAGCCGCAGCCATTCCCGCAGCGGCAATGATGACCTTGATGCCGCGCGCCTCGGCTCCCTTGGCAAACTCACAGACCTCCTCGGGAGTGCGATGAGCCGAGAGAGCGTTCATCTCAAAAGGTATCTCCATTGAATCAAGTTCGGCAGCAGCTTTCTCCATAACAGGAAGATCGCTCGTGCTGCCCATTATAATGCTTACTAAAGGCTTCATAATATGAAAAGTTTTATACGTATAATATGCTTATGAACCCGCAGAAAAATCCCACGAGCACTCCCACACCCACTTGAGAGAGTGTGTGCTGGCGCAGAACTATTCTGCTCGACCCCACAGCCCCTGCAATGACAATTGTAAGGCACAGCCACCACGTGGGATCGAACGAAAACAGGAACGAAAAGGCGAGCAATGCGCCAATCACGCCCCCCGCCGCTGCGGAATGGGTGCTAATCTTAAACCAGTTGTTTATAATTGTGCACACAAGCTGTATGGCAAGTGCACCGACAAGTATCCCGTTCATGAAATGCGGCATGCGCATCCGCGTCATCACATATAAGCAGCAACCATAGCACATCATGCTCAAGATGTAAGGCACAAGGCGGCGTGTGCGTCGGCTTGCCTGATGACGAGTCCAACCATTAATCTTGCGATAAAGGTAAATGGACAGCAAAGGCAGCACCACCGTGAACACATATACTATAACGAGCACCGTAAGCTTCACACTCAGCGGCAGAAGACTCATGTAGCTGAAAAGCAACAGCACTATGAATGCTATCACCGGGAAATAAAACGGTTTGAAAAGCACCGAGATAATCTTGGAAACCTGTATAAGATATTTATCTGTCATTTTCTTAAACGCGCAACCGGCAGTCCGAGCTGCATACGATATTTAGCCACCGTGCGACGAGCCACCGGAAATCCTTTTTCCTTGAGCATTTCGGCAAGAACCTCGTCGGGGTATGGATTTTTCTTGTCTTCTTTTTCAATAATCTCCGCCAAAGCCTTGCGTATGGCCACTGTGGAATGAACATCTCCGTCGGAAGTTACAAACTTGTCGTTGAAGAAATATTTTAGTGGGAACACGCCAAACTCGGTTTCTACATATTTGCTGTTGCTAACGCGCGAAATTGTGGAAATGTCCAGTCCCGTGCGCTGCGCAATGTTTCGCAAAATCATTGGTTTCAGTAATGTTTCGTCGCCTTCCAGGAAAAAAGGTTTCTGAAACTCCACTATCGCCTCCATTGTTGCGAGCATGTTTCGCCTGCGTCTGTTCACCGCATCAATGAATACCTTCGCCGCCTCTACTTTCTGCTTTGTGTAGATGTAAGTATCCTTTTGTTGGCGCGTAAGATTGCTGCGGTTTTTGGAATATTCGGTTATGGTGTTGCGAAAAGAGCGACTTACTCTGAGCGAAGGCACTTCGCCCTCGTTGAGCGATACTTTGAGGTTACCGTTTCCTTCGTTTTCAACAAGGAAGTCGGGTGTTACCTCCTGCGAATCGCCTGACGACATTTCGTTCAAGGCACTTCCTGGACGCGGGTTGAGGTGTCGTATTTCGGACATCACTTTGTCCATGGTTTCTGTGTCCACATGCAGTCTGCGGGCTATGGCATCCCAACGCTTACGGGTGAAATCCTTGTAACATTTCTCTATGACCTGAAGCTCAAGTTCCTTGTAAGGCGATTTGTTGTCCTCGGCAAGAATTTGAATCTTGAGACATTCCTGCAGATTTCTCGCTCCTATTCCGCGCGGTTCGAAAGTCTGCATCACAGATACGAGTTTGTCTATTTCCTGCGGGCTTACGTTGATGTTGTGATAGATTCCCATTTCATCACTAAGCCTCTGCGAGTCCTTGCGCAGGAATCCGTCGCTGTCGAGCGAGCCTATGAGATAGACCATTACCCTTTTCTGCTCGTCGGAAAGGTGGTGTTCGGCTATTTGCGCCGTCAGTTCCTCATACAGCGATGTTTGCTGTCCGAAAGGCAGGTTGGCGGTCTTTTCGTCATCACCGTTGCCGGAATCGAGAAGGTAATCGGGCGTGTCGTCGGCGTTGAGATAGTCGGCAAGTGCGTCCTCGCGCGAACTGTCCGCGTCCTTCGTTTCCTCGTCTCCGTAGTCGTTTTCTCCGTTCTCCTCTTCGTCGTGGCGTTCATTGTCATCGCCCTCCTCGAGAGCCTCGTTTTCGAGAATCTCGTCGTTAACCCTCTGTTCAAAATCCCTCAGCGGAAGTTCAAGAAGGTGCACCTGCAAAAGCTGTTGCGGTGTCAGCGTTTGCGAAAGTGTTTGTTTTTGGGTCTGTATGAGTCTTTGTGCCACGAAACCGTATCTTTAAGGAAATACAAAAGTAGCTATAAATGACGAAATCGCGAAAGAATACGAGCCACATATTTACATTATTTTTTATGTCCCGTCTTTTGAGATGCCCGCCCTTTGCAATGCGTCCGAAACGGGCATCCGAACCAAACATACCCGTATTGGCAAAAACGTTTTCCTGCGTGGTTCTCACCGCAATGCTCATGGCTTCCCGCATGTTGCACGGGGCGTTTTTCGCGAGCCGTACAGCCTGAAAAGCGAGCCTTGGGAAGCGGAAAAAACACGGATTTTTGCGCCTTTTATAAGTTGTTATTTTTCAAACACTTGGAAAGGCAAAAAATATAAGGCACTTATTTTAAAATAAGTGCCTTATATTTTAAAATACATGGCTTGTATTTTTTACAACATGCCTTATGTTTTTTTCGGGCAATAATTCACGCGCAAAAATTGAGCGTTCCGAAAGTTTTTTACAGCGATTTGTGATAGCAGCGACGGCGTTTGTGAGTTTCGCTCTTCAAGTATTTCCACTGCATCTGTACTTTTTCGTTTTCCTCGAGTTCGGGATTGGTTTCGCCATATCGGAATCCCATTTTAATGCATACGGGTATGAGGTCGGCAAAGAGCAATGCATTGACGCCCTTGCTCTGGTATTCCGGTTTTACACCCACAAGCAGGAGGTCGAGAATATCGGAATGTTTCACGAAGAGTGCTTTCAGGAGATGAAACCACCCGAAAGGAAACAGTTTTCCATGCGCCTTTTGCAGCGCACGTGCTATGGAGGGCATGGAAATTCCAACCGCCACAAGATTGTTTTCGGAATCTTCTACGATAGAAATCATGCGCATGTCGAGCAACGGGAAATAGGATTTTACATACTGGTCCACCTGCTTCCTGGACATCTTGGAATATCCGAACAGAGGCGAATAAGCTTCATTTATAAGGTCGAAAATTCTGTAAGGCAGGTCTGTGCCGCTGATTTCCTTGCGCGATTTTATGTGATGCATGTGAAGATTCAAACGCTTCATTACAATGTCTGCCACTCTCTGGTATCCGTCGGGCACACTCTCGGGCACATAAAGTTTTTTCTCTATCCAGTCGGTCTGCTTTTCATATCCCAACGCTTCCATATGTTCGGGGTAATAAGGATAATTGTATATCGTTGCCATTGTGGACAGTTGGTCGAAGCCCTCAATGAGCATTCCTTCTGCATCAATGTCTGTAAAACCGAGCGGACCTACTATATCGGTCATGCCTTTTGCCTTGCCCCACTCGCCGACAGCATTGAGCAGAGCCCCGGAAACCTCGCGGTCGTCAACGAAGTCAATCCATCCGAAACGCACATTGCTTGTGTGCCACGTTTCATTGGCTCTGTTGTTTATTATAGCCGCCACGCGCCCCACAAGCTTCCCTTCCTTGTAGGCAAGAAAGTATTCCGCATCGCAGAACTCGAAAGCCGGATTTTTTTTCTTTGAAAACGTAGACACCATGTCCTCATACAAATCGGGCACGGAATAAGCATTGTTTTTATAAAGTTCGTAATTGAAACGAATGAATTTCTTTAGGTCGCGTTTTGATTCTACGCGGCGTATTTCTACAGCCATTTTTCAGCTTATTTCTTTTTCGTGGGTTTTAGAATGTTCGAATAATTTTGCGGGGAATCCAGCACGGCTTTTGCCGCATCAAGGATTTTGTCGTTGTTGAGCGAGTTGCGCACCGCCCCGCGCCTGTAATAATAGCGCAACATTATCTCGTTGTTGAGAAGTTTCTTGATTTCGGATTTCCAATGGTCAAAATCGTAGCTTTCGTTATGCGTGAGTTTTGCCTCGAGAGCCTTTATTTCGTTGTCAACATCATATCCTTCAAACTTTGCAACGCTCTTGAGCTGCTTCAAAACCTTTTCGCTCTGTTTGTCGTAGGAAAATTTCTGCGCAATGGCGTATTGCTTGAAATTCTCATACTCTTCATCGGAAATGTCGAAGCTTTCCGGTTTGTCTATTTGGGGATGTCGTTTGGTATATTCGGTAACAAAGTCAAACAACACACGGCTTGTCTGCATGGAAGGACTGAGATAAAGCACCACATTAGCCACACTGTCAACCTTAATCACCTTGTCGGGCAAAATACCTCCGCCGTCGCGCACCGCACGTTTGTGAGCCGTGTAAAAAACATGGGTAAGGCTGTCGGGAATCCTGCCTACGGAGCCATCGGAATTGCGATGTGAATAATCAATAGCCTGTATGCAACGTCCGGAAGGTATATAATATTTGCTTGTTGTAACTTTCAGCATTCCATCATAGGGCAGCGGGCGCGTTTGTTGTACAAGTCCTTTTCCGTAAGTGCGTGTGCCCACAATCACGGCGCGGTCGTAGTCCTGCAAAGTTCCCGCCATGATTTCCGCAGCCGAGGCACTGCCGCCATTAACAAGCACTGCAATCGGAATCTTACTATCCAAAGGATCGTGTTGTGTCTTCAAAACCTGCTGTTCCCCCTTTACTTTTCCCTTAAGTTCCACAACGGTTTTGCCCTTTGCTATGAAAAGGTTCACAATGTCCACAGCCTCCTCAAGCGAACCGCCTCCGTTTCCGCGCAGGTCAATCACAAGCTTTTCGGCTCCCTGCGATTTCAGCGAAGTAACGGCTTTGCGCATTTCATCGGCGCATCCCGTTGTGAACTGCGAGAGATATATGTATCCCGTATTGCCTAACATTCCGTAATATGTTACAGCCGGTGTCTTGATAGCCTCGCGCGTTACTTTCACCTCGCGCACATCGCTTTCGCCGGGACGCTGTATTTTCAAAATAAAAGTCGTACCCGGTTCGCCGCGAAGCGCATCGCTCACACTTGAAGTGAAATCGCCCGTGTCATCATCGTCTTTGAGCGGACCGAAAGGCTTGCCGGCAATCTCCAGAATCACATCGCCTGCACGAAGTCCCGCTTTGGTGGCAGGACAATTCTCAAAAGGCTCGGCAATTACGCACCTCTTCAGTTCCTTATTATAATGTATAAGCGCACCCATGCCTCCGTATTTTCCCGTGAGCATTTGTTTGAGGTCGCTTCTCTCATTGTCGGCAAAATAATTGGTGTAAGGGTCGAGAGTGGAAAGCATTGCGTCGGTGGCTTCCTTGATAAGTTTCGCCGGGTTAATGGTATCCACGTAATAAAGATCGAGCTGTTTGAAAAGATTATTGAATACGTCAAGATTCTTTCCCACCTCGAAATTATGATTCTTTTGTGCCGCAGACGGCAGAAGCGTTGCCAACGACACTAAAACGGACAGAATGGTTTTGATACCTATTCTCATTGTAATTTTGTTTTATGCTTTGCAGAGTATTTCTATTTTCTCGCGTATTTCGCTCCATGTGTTTTCGGGCAGAGCCGTTCCCGTTACCTGTATAACCTGAGTGGAAAGCAACGTTCCGGCTTTGAGGCAAATTTCCAACGAACATCCCGCCGTAAAAGCGTACATGAATCCCGCCGTAAAGAAGTCTCCCGCCGCCGTGGTGTCGACAACTTTTTCAACTTCTCCCGCATCGCACGTCGCATAACCGCCCTGCGCCGTCTTGGAACGGGCTATGCTGCCACGCGCTCCGAGTTTCACAATCACGGTGTCGCACATGGAAGCAATCTTCTCTAATGATTTCTCCGGCTCAAGCCCCGTAAATGCGCGGCTCTCCTCTTCGTTTGCAAATACAACGTCTATGTGCTCGCTCACAAGCTTTGTGAAATAGTCAAGATCGGACTCCACGATATTATAACTTGCCATGTCGAGGCATATCTTCATTCCAAGATTTTTTGCAAGCCCCACGGCACGGTTTATCAGCTCGTGATTCTGTACAAGATAGCCTTCGAGATACAGATAACGGTATCCCTGAAGCATTTCTTCCCCCAAGTCCTCGGGTTCAAGCGTTGCCGCCGCACCGAGAAAGGTTGCAAACGTTCTTTGTCCGTCAGGCGAAATGAAAGTGGAGGCAACTCCCGTGGGCATTGCCGTATGTAGGAAATCGGCATTCACTCCTGCGGCAATCAAAGTATCGGAATAAAAACAACCATATTCGTCGTTTCCCACTTTACCTATGAATCCCGGAGTACGACCAAGGTTGGCGAGCGCAAGCATAGCGTTTGAAGCCGAACCGCCTGCGGCACGCGAAGGATTCAGTTCCGCTATTTTTCTGCTAACTTCGTCAAAACGTCTCTCATCTATGAGTTGCATGGAACCCTTAGGCAGATTCATTGCATCAAGTACGCTATCGCTTTCAATATGCACCAATGCGTCAACAAGCGCATTGCCCATTCCTATTATTTTGTCCATTTACGTCAAATTTTCTGCAAAGATATTCTATAATTCAAAAATATCGTGTACTTTTGCGTCGGTTTTCTAACGAACACTCACAGATAAGTTCGTAAAACTGCTTCAATAGCTCAGTTGGTTAGAGCACCTGACTGTTAATCAGGGGGTCGTTGGTTCAAGCCCATCTTGAAGCGCAAAAACAGGAAACGGAGTTGCAAAGGCAATTCCGTTTTTCTTTTTACACATCTCTATAATTCATGTGATTTACTTAACTTTGCATCCATAAATCAACAAGAAATGGAACAAAACAAATTCAAACGCACTCTCGTTACTGCCGCTTTGCCTTACGCTAACGGCGGCGTGCACATAGGACATTTGGCAGGCGTTTACGTACCTTCAGATATTTACGTAAGATATTTGAGACTAAAAAAACGCGATGTGCTTTTCGTTTGCGGAAGCGACGAACACGGAGTGCCCATAACCCTCAGAGCAAAAAAAGAAGGCTGCACGCCTCAGGACGTATGCGACAGATACCATAATATAATAAAGGATTCGTTCAAGGAGTTCGGCATTTCTTTCGACATCTACTCACGCACCACATCGGAAACACATCAAAAGGTAGCTTCCGACTTTTTCCGCACTCTCTATGACAAAGGTGCGTTCATCGAAAAGGAGAGTGAACAATATTATGACGAGGAAGCAAAAACCTTTCTTGCCGACAGATACATAACAGGCGAGTGTCCCCACTGCCATTATCCCAAAGCTTACGGCGACCAATGCGAACATTGCGGTTCAACCCTGTCGCCGCAGGAACTTATTAACCCGCAGAGCGCAGTGAGTGGCTCAAAACCGGTTTTGAAAAAGACAAAACACTGGTATCTTCCCCTCGATAAATACCAAGGTTGGTTGGAACAGTGGATTCTTCAGGAACACAAAGAATGGCGTCCCAATGTTTACGGACAATGCAAGAGTTGGCTGGACATGGGACTGCAACCGAGAGCTGTGAGCCGCGACCTTGATTGGGGAATACCCGTTCCCGTGGAGGGAGCAGAGGGAAAGGTGCTCTACGTATGGTTCGACGCGCCCATAGGATACATATCTAATACGAAAGAACTCCTGCCCGATTCATGGGAAAAATGGTGGAAAGACCCCTCCACACGCCTCATACATTTCATTGGAAAGGACAACATCGTGTTCCACTGCATTGTGTTCCCCACCATGCTCAAAGCCGAAGGAAGCTACATACTTCCCGACAATGTTCCTGCAAACGAATTTTTGAATCTTGAGGATGATAAAATCTCCACATCCCGCAACTGGGCGGTTTGGCTCGATGAATATCTGAAAGACTTCCCCGGGAAACAGGACGTGATGAGATATGTGCTCACGGCAAACGCTCCCGAAACAAAAGACAACAATTTCACATGGAAAGACTTCCAGGCTCGCAACAACAACGAACTTGTTGCCGTTTACGGAAACTTCATAAACCGTGCCCTTGTGCTTACGTGGAAATATTATGACGGCAAAGCTCCCGCGCAGGGTGAACTCACCGACTACGACAAGGAGACTATTGCAGAATTTACCACGGTTAAAGCCGATGTGGAGCGTTTACTTGAAAATTTCCGCTTCCGCGATGCCCAGAAAGAGGCTATGAATCTTGCACGCATAGGCAATAAATATCTTGCCGACAGCGAACCGTGGAAATTGCAAAAGACAGATCCCGAAAGAGTAAAGACCATTTTGAATATTTCTCTGCAATTGGCGGCAAACCTTGCCATTGCTTTCGAGCCGTTCCTGCCTTTCAGCAGCAAAAAATTGCGCGGAATGCTCAACATGCCCGACTTCAATTGGGATGACCTCGGTTCCACATCGCTCATTAAGGAAGGTCATCAGCTCGAGAAGCCGGAACTTCTTTTCGAAAAGATTGAAGACGAAGCCATAGAGGCACAAGTGGCTAAACTGCACGCCATCAAGAAAGCCAACGAGGCACGCGAGGCGAAACCCGAACCGCAAAAAGCGTTCTGCGATTTCGAAAATTTCGAAAAACTCGACATTCGCGTGGGAACGGTTGAGGAATGCGTAAAAGTGGAAAAGAGCGACAAGCTTCTTAAACTCACAGTGAACGACGGAAACGGCAAACGCACCATTGTGAGCGGCATTGCCAAACACTACAGTCCCGAGGAAATGAAAGGCAAACAGGTTTGCTTCATTGCCAACCTGCCTCCGCGCAAACTCAGAGGCATTGAAAGTCAGGGCATGATTCTCTGTTCCGAAAACGCAGACGGAACTTTGGGATTCGTTACCGTTGACCGTAAAGCCGAAAACGGTTCATGTGTGAAATAAAAGCATAAACACATAAAGCAAGACAAAGGTCGGAAGAATATTCTTCCGACCTTTGTCTTTTGAAATCCATTGCTCGGCACTCGTGTCCACATATTTCACCACCCGAATACCGCCACGGATATTTTCTCTCCCTAAATCTTTCAAACCATACTGAAAAAATACACCCCGCAATGCCATGTTTTTTCGTCCCCGTGGGGATGTGATTTTCACAACACGGCTTGTAATAAAAAATACAAGCCATATATTTTAAAATACAAGGCACTTATTTTAAAATAAGTGCCTTGTATTTTTTGCTTTCTCAAATGTCTGAATTGCAACAACTTGCAGAAGCGGGAAAATAAGCATGTTTTCAATGATTAAAAGCCGTGTTATTCCCCCGTTTCGCCCTGCGTAATCAATAAGATGCCGTGGCGGGAATTCCCGCATCCTTTATGAGAGCCACAATGCGGTCAAGTTCCTCGTGAGTAGCCTTTCTGAGCTTTGTATCGGGCGTTTCGCGGTCAATTGTGTAAATCATCACTTCCTGCGGCTTTATTGATTTCACCGCTTCGAGCCATGGCATTACATACTCATCGCCCGTGTTGTCCACATTCTCCTCTCCGTCCACGCCTTTCATGAACATTGTTTGTATTATGACGTGCCCGTTAAACAGCTTGAGCGATTCGATTATTTCGTTAACGTCATACTTTCCCGTGGGACGGTTCACCATTTCAATGTAACGGCTGTTCACCGTGTCAAGCTTCTGAAGATTATTGTCCGCTTTCATTAACGCAGCGCGAATCTCGGGTTTGGGCGCGAGAGTGGCGTTGCTCAAAACGCTAATCTTTGCTGCGGGAAAAAACTCGTTGCGAAGCCTCACCACATCGTCCATTATGGCGGGAAAATCGGGATGAAGCGTAGGTTCGCCATTGCCTGCAAAAGTTAACACATCGGGAGTCGGACCGTTAATCTTCATGTCCGTGAGTTTCTTTTCCAATGTCTGTGCCACCTCCTGCCTTGTGGGGCGGCGGCTGTGGGGACGATGGTCGGAATTGAAGCCGCATTCGCAATAAATACAGTCGAATGTGCACACTTTTCCGTCTTCCGGCATGAGGTTAATGCCCAGAGAAACCCCGAGGCGACGGCTGTGAATGGGACCGAATACGGGTGAAGGATATAAAACTGTTGACATGATGCTGAATTATTTTAATTCCGTGTGCAAATATACCAATTAAAAACTTCAGTCAAGCCTCCCGGTGGCGCATTTGGGGCATTTGCGCAGCCCCGTATACTCATATTTATATATAAGAAAGCAAACGGTAGTTCAGAAAACGCCCACCGATGACGATGCAGCCAGTGTGAGCACGCTTATGGTCCTTGCTCCGGCGGCAACGAGCCTGTCGGCACACGCCGTAATGGTTGCTCCGGTGGTTACAACGTCATCCACGAGCAGCACATGCCTTCCACGGATTCTTTCCTCGTTCACGGCGCGGAAAATTCCCTCCACGTTTTCCAGCCTTTGCTTCGCTGTGCGCATTGTCTGCGTGGGATTGTCCACTATTCGCAGCAAAAGCCCGTTGTCAACGCTTATGCCTGCCACGCTTCCTATTCCACGGGCAATCATGAGGCTCTGGTTATATCCTCTGCGCCTTTCGCGGCGACGGGCAAGAGGCACGGGAACTATCACGTCTATTCCCTCAAAAAATCCCCGGCTCATAAGCTCCGCAGCCATGCGTTTGCCAAGCTCCACACCTATTTGGGGATGGCGCAGATACTTCAGCGAAAAAATCATGTTGCGTGTGTCAGTGGCTCGTTGGTAGAAAATATATGCACTTGCCCTTGTAAGCGGAAATCTTCCCAGGAAAAGCCGCTCCACAGGGTTATTGCGCCGTGCGCCGAACCTTGTGTATGGCAGCGAAAGCGAACATGCCGTGCAAATGGCGCGTTCTCCGGCGGAAAGTCTCCGTCCGCAAACAGGGCAAATGCGCGGCAAAACTATGTTGGATACGGACTTGAACGTCTCCGCAAGCATTCGGAGAAAAACTGCAATGCTACTCATCCGCAGCTTCACGCTCAAGACATTCGCGAATTACCTCGGGTTCGAAACCACGTCCCATTGCGAACCTTATGAGGCGTTGATATTTTTCATAGTCTCCCACATCGGGGAGCGTTCGTGCCTTCTGATGCAGAATCTGTGAGAGAACATCGCGATAATCTTCGTCGGAAATCATCTGCAAAGCCTCCTCCGCCTCACTGTCGGGGATATGTTTTGCGCGAAGTGCCATGCGAATTTTTATTTTCCCCCAATGATTGAACGTCCATTTGTCTTCCACAAAAGCACGACAGTAACGTTCGTCGTCAATATAGTTTTCGGCTCGCAGAGATTCTATTATTTCGTCGTGATGTTCGTCGGAAACTCCCCACTGCTTCATTTTGCGGCGCAAATCATCCTCACAATATTCCGTTTTTGCGCATGCCGTGGCAAGACGTTCCAATGCCTGAGAGGCGTTAAGGGTTATGCGTTGCTTCATTTCCGTATGACTTTTATCATTCTTGGGTTTCCCTCCGTGTCTTTCCTCATTTCCGTTTCGACAAAACCGTTGCGCCGGAGCACCTGTGCCGTTTCTTCCGGAAATCTTCGGTTTATTTCCACCATCAGTCTGCCACCCGGCACAAGAGATGCGGCGGCGTGGCGGGCTATTGCCTCGTAGAACACGAGAGGTTGCTCATCGTCCACAAACAATGCCGTTGCCGGTTCGTGTTCAAGCACATTGCGCTCCATTTCAACCTTTTCGCTATCACACACATAGGGAGGATTGCTGATTACAAGGTCATATTTTTCGTGCGGAAGGGTTTCGGGCTTCAACATGTCGGCACGGCGGAAATTTATGTCGGTTTTGTACAGGGTGGCATTCGATTTGGCGGTTTCGAGAGCCGATTCACTGATATCTATGGCTGTTACGCGGGCGTTTTCAACGTTCATGGCAAGAAAAACAGCCATACATCCGCTGCCCGTTCCCATATCCAGGATTCGCGCTCCGGCTTTGCATTCCGCCGCTGCCCATTGTGCAAGCTCCAAGGTCTCGGGGCGCGGAATCAACACGCCGGGATTTACGCGGAGCATGAGTTCTCCGAACTGCGCTTTGCCCGTTACGTATTGCACAGGTTCGCCGTTTTCGAGGCGTTGAAGCATTGTGCGGAACTCACACAGTTCATCAGCCGAAAATTGTCTAACTTTGTCTGCGTAAACATCGTTCATGCCTACTCCGAACGTGTCTTCAAGCAAAATGCGCACCATTGCACGCGCCTCGCCTTGGGAACAAACGGTGCTCAAACGCCTCACGGCTTCACTGTAAAGGTTATTCATTTCGGATGGGTTTGGAGTGGTTTCACAAAGTTACGTTTTTGTTAGGAAAATGAATAAGGAAACAGACGAAAAGTACATGCGCCGCTGCCTGCAACTGGCTCGCTGCGGATTTTTCGGGGCACCTCCCAACCCTATGGTGGGAGCAGTGGTGGTACATGACGGACAAATCATTGGCGAGGGCTATCATATTCGCTGCGGCGGACCACACGCCGAAGTCAATGCCATAAATTCGGTGAAGGACGAGAGCCTTTTGAAAGACAGCACGGTTTATGTGAGTCTCGAACCCTGCTCGCATTACGGCAAAACTCCACCATGCGCCGATTTGCTTGTGAGCAAAAAAGTTAAGAGAGTGGTTGTGGGCTGCATAGACCCTTTTGCCAAAGTACAGGGAAGAGGCATTGAAAAACTCCGCTCCGCCGGAATAGAAGTAACAGTGGGTGTGCTCGAGGAGGAATGTCTCGAGTTGAACCGCAGATTCGTTACCTTTCAGAGCAAAAGGCGACCCTACGTAACATTAAAGTGGGCGCAGAGTGCCAACGGCTATATTGCAGCACGAGAAAGCGGCAGAACACATATATCAACGCCCATGACACAAATGAACAGCCACAGACTTAGAGCCATGAACGATGCAATTCTCGTGGGAAGGCGTACTGCGGAATGCGACAACCCTTCGCTCACCACGCGCTCGTGGGTTGGCAAAAATCCGCTGCGCATAGTGCTCGACCGCCATGCCTCACTGCCTGCAGACCTTGCACTTTTCAACGGCGAAGCTCCCACGCTGGCAGTTACCGAAAGGGAATATCCCGAGACAAGACCGGGTGTGGAGTTTTTTCATCCCGACTATTCCATGCCGCTATTGGAACAATTGCTTTCGGAACTGCACAGGCGCGGCATACAGACCCTTTTGGTGGAGGGAGGAACAAAGGTATTGCAAAGTTTCATTGACAGCGGACTGTGGGACGAAGCTTTTGTGGAACACGGAAGCATTGCCATAGACGGCGGAGTGCCCGCGCCGAAAATGCCAAAGGTTTCGGCGTGCGAACCGAAGCAATTTTTCGGAGGAAACTTCATTGTGGCGAGGAACAAATAAGCCGGATTTTGAAACATAAGCCTTGTCGTAAAAAATACAAGCCATGTATTTTAAAATATAAGGCACTTATTTTAAAATAAGTGCCTTATATTTTTTGCCTTTCGGGACATCTGATACACAGCAACTTACAAAAGCCCGTTTTTTAGCCTTCCGATTATCGTTACAACGGGCGAAAATTACTGGATATAGGTATATCGGCATTGTTGATTGCCTTTGATTTATTCCTATATAAAGACTGTTGATTTCAATATAAAACAAAACTTCCCGCATTTCTCGTTTGAGAAGTGCGGGAAGTATATCCGGAGACCCTATGACAGGGTTGTTTTACTTTTCAATTGAAAGCAATTCCACTTTGAATATCAACGCGGAGAAAGGTTTGATTTTGCCGCCCTGTTCCTGCGCTCCGTAAGCAAGTTCCTGCGGAATATATATTTCCCAAGTAGAACCTACGGGCATGTGGGTCAAGGCTTCGGTCCAACCTTTTATGACACGGTTGCACTCAAATGTAGCCGGTTTGTTGCGCTTATAGGAGCTGTCGAACTCCGTACCGTCTATGAGTTTCCCCTCATAGTTAACCTTTACTTTGTCGGTGGCTTTGGGAACGGGACCATTGCCTTCTTTCAGCACTTTATACTGAACCTGTGAGCCGGGAATCAGTTTCACGCCGTCTTTCTTGGCATTTTCGGCAAGGAATTTCTCACCTGCCACACGGTTTTCGCCGTATTTCTGCTCCATGAGACGTTTCTGATAGAACTCCATCTGGTTCTGCACGATTTTCATGGCAGAATCGGAGGGAAGTTTCTTACCTTCGCCCGTTACACCGGCAATGAATCCTTTTTTGAACTCTTCTTCGTTAACGAAAGGCTCGTTTTCCTTGTCGGTAATGTTCTTGTTGATTGACGGAAGAATGCTGTTGAGCACCTGCTGTCCTATCTGTATTCCGGCAGCATAGGCTGTAAGAGTTTTGTCTTTGGAATTGGCAATGGCTTCATTGAGACCGCGCATGAAATCAGCCATCTTGGTTGTGTCAACATTGAGACGCGATGCAAGATAAGGCTTCAAGCCTTCGCTCTGAGCCATACCCATGCAATAACTAAAGTCGGAAACGGGAACTGTGTCCACCTTGGCAACCGCAGCCCCGGCTTTCTTGCCCTTGGGCTTCTTTGCTTTTTCAACCTTTGCGGTCTTGGCTTTCTTTGTTACTTTCGATTGTGCCTGAACACCGTTTGCGCAGAAAAATGAAGCGCATGCGGCAATCAGAACGATACCAAACTTACGCATTGTTTCTGTTATTTTACGTCAATAAGTTCAAGTTTGAAAATAAGAGCGGAGAAAGGTTTGATGAGAGTACCTACATCGCGTGTGCCGTAAGCCTGATCCTGCGGAACATATATCTCCCAAACAGAACCTGCAGGCATGTGGGTGAGAGCCTGTGTCCAACCCGGAATCATTTGATTGACGTTAACCTCAACAGGTTTGCCGTTGTTGTTCTTATAAGAGCTGTCGAACACTTTACCATCGATAAGACGACCCTCATAACTAACATGAACGCGAGAAGTATCGGTAGGAATCACACCACTTCCCTCTTTGATGACTTTGTAAAGGGTTCCACCCGGAAGTTCCTTGACACCGGCTGTGGCTTTCATCTTTGCAATGAATTCTTCGCCCGCCTTTTTGTTGGGACCAAAGCTCTTTTCGAGAGTAGATGACTTAAGTTTGTCGACAAGACGGTTTGCGTTTTTGAAAGCCTCGTCATAACTCATAATCATTCCCTTGCCGCGTGCACCGGCTACGAAACCTGCGATAAGATTCTTGAGACTGATTGATTTTGTACTGTCTTCGCCGTAAATTTCATAGTTCAATCCTTTAAGCATCTGGGTACTTAGTTGCTGACCTATCTGAATTCCGGCATAATAAGCTGCTTTCTTTTTGTCTTCGCCTGCTTGTGCTCCTGCCTTTACGCCTTTTATAAAGTCGTCAAGATAGGCTGTATCAACACCAAGACGCTGCGAAAGATAATCTTTCATGCCACGTGAGTTGGCAAGTCCCACCTCATAGGAAACCGAATCGACTTCTGTTTTAAGGTTTGCCTTGGGAGCACCGCCATTGTTGCACGAGCCAAGAAGAACCACGGCTCCTGCAGCCATAATAATGATCTTTTTCATTTCTTATTTTGTTTTGCTTTTGTTATTGTCGGTATTGCCTGTGTGTTTAGAGCACTTCAATGAGTTCCACATCGAATATGAGTGCCGCATAGGGAGGTATTGCACTTCCTGCGCCGTTTGCGCCGTATGCCAGGTCGTAGGGAATGAAGAATCTGTAGGTTGCGCCCTCTTTCATGAGCTGCACGCCTTCCGTCCAACCCTTTATCACGCCGTTCAAGGGGAATGTGGCGGGTTCGCCACGCTTTTTGGAACTGTCGAAAAGCGTTCCGTCAATCAAAGTTCCCTCGTAATGGCATTTTACATTATCGGTGGCTTTCGGCGAACGTCCCGTGCCTTCTTTGATAACCATGTACTGCAGTCCGCTCGGAAGGGTTACGACGCCTGCTTTCTTTGAGTTTTCTTTAAGGAAATCCTCACCTGCTTTCTTTGCCACCTCTCCTGCGGCTGCCTGTTCGGCTTTTTTCTCGGCATCACGGCGTTGCAGGTATTCTATTACCATTTGCTGACCTTCTATTTCGTCAATGGCGAGTTCGCCACCCGTATAAATGTCCTTTACTGCCTGTGCAAAATCTTCAAGGTTCAAGTCTTCGCCGCACAAATCCTGTAGCTGGCGACCTATGCCCAAACCTAACGCATAACTTACTTTGTTCATATATCTGCTTTTGGAGCATGCGACCTCTTTCGGGCTGAATGCTCGATAATAATACGCAAATGTACTACTTTTATTCCATGTGTGGTTAAGACCGCACGAATTTTTAATATATCTTTGTATATGAAATAAATCAGCAAGATGAAAACTAAAAAGATAGTGGTCCTTACCGGAGCGGGAATGAGTGCGGAGAGCGGTTTCAGCACCTTTAGAGATTCGGGCGGACTTTGGGAAAAATATCCCGTGGAGCAGGTTGCCACGCCGGAGGGTTGGAATGACAATCCCGACCTCGTTACAGATTTCTACAACGGGCTGCGCAAACAGCTTGCGGATGCTCAGCCCAACGAGGGGCACAGACTTCTGGCGAAATTGGAGGAGTATTACGATGTGGTGGTGGTTACACAGAATGTTGACAACCTGCACGAGCGTGCCGGCTCCTCACGAGTAATCCATCTTCACGGAGAGCTTACAAAAGTTACTTCGAGCCGCGACCCCGAGAACCCGGAATTCGTTCGCACTCTGGGAGAGAATGAAACCCTTGTGCCTCACGGCGCAAAAGCTTCCGACGGTTCGCTGCTGCGTCCTTATATCGTGTGGTTCGGCGAAGCCGTTCCAAAAATGGAGGAGGCGGTGGAAGAGGCGCGCAATGCCGACATATTCATTGTAATAGGCACATCGCTCAACGTATATCCCGCTGCGGGGCTTATTAACTATGTACCGCGCACCGCGCCCATATATGTAATTGACCCCAAGACTGTTAAGATTTCAAATTCTCCGCGCATACGTTTTCTCGAAACCACGGCAACTAAGGGCATGCAGGTTGTTTTTGACGAGCTTACCCGATAACCGTATGCCGCACCGCATAAGAAAACAGGGAGATTTGTTTACCTGCACAGTGCAATATTCAAGAAAAAAGGGACAAAGTACACGTTTTCATACAATCGGCTAAAAACCAAGCATTTAACTACATTTTCAAGGTTTTTGTAAGTTATTGTGAATCAGATACTTGATGTGGCGAAAAATACAAGCCATATATTTTAAAATACAAGGCACTTATTTTAAAATAAGTGCCTTGTATTTTTTGCGACAAGCCATGTATTTTTCGGCGTGTCCGTTTGCAACTGAAAAATTTACCAAAAATCCGCTTTTTATTCCTGCATGCGAAAAGTTGCGGGGCATACCTTTTTTTTCGCATGCGTGAGTGTGCGTATTGTGTTCTTATGCGGCGCAACACATCGGGCAAACAAAAGTTCCGCTGCGATGTAAGAACCGATGTTCAATCCGAATGTTTTTTGGCGAACATGAAAGGACTTTGCCATAGTGGCAAAAAAATACCGGGACGGCGGTTTGGGTCCATCCCGGTAAGCGTTGCCTGCAGTTCAGACAGTTTTACCTAACCATTATCTTCACTGCTTGGGAATTGTCAGCCTTTATCATGTAAACACCGGGCATCAATCCTGAGAGCGAAAGGGTGTTGCCCGCTGCCGAAAGCACCGTTGCGCCTGCGGCATCGTAAACCGTTATCTTCTTTACGCCTTCCGGAGCATTGACCCTGCGGTTTTCGGAATCGTATTTCACTCCCTCGTCCGCATTCATTCGCGGAGCGTCAATAGCATTTACTATGGCGTATGACTTACGTGCAGGAACAAGAGTTTCATTCCTGTCGTTGGGAATGGAATAAATGCCGAGCGACGAACCGGAACATACAAGATTGCCGCCATAATCGAATGTCATCTGATATATGCCGTTGTGGTCGGAAGTATTGCGCACGTCAGCGGTGTAGGAATACTTCGGCGTGAGCTTGGGTATGCTTCCGCTCCATGTTACATCGAAGAACCTTAGTACTCCGTCGCCATCGTTTATGACAAGAAGCTTGTTGTCGGGCGAAACGGCAAACCCCGAGCCGCACGAACCGTTAAGGTTGTCGGCAAAGTCGGTCTTGCCGGAGTTGAAAACCACGCTGCCCGAGGAGTTGACGTATATGAGCGACGGCACGCCCTGAGTGTTGTTGTTCACATACCTCAGTTGGCTCACCCAAACGCCTCCGTTGCGTCCGGCAACCACCTGTCCGTCGCCGTTGAGCAGAAGCGAACCCACATTGAACTGTTTGCTCGGGCTTTTTGCCCATGTGGTGGCGGCAGAAGTGCCAGTGCCTATGTTGTAAACGCCCACATTGTTTCCGAAATCTTCGAGCAACACATACATTTTGCCGTCGCTGACCGTAACACAAGGCGTGGACGAACCCACTTTAGTGTTTCCGTTGCTGATGAGTCCGTCGCTGTTGCGCGTACCGGTGAAGAACGGCGTGAAACTTCCCGTAAGATTTGCGGGATTGCCTACATAAACTCCCGAAGTATTGTCGCTGTAATCAGACATATATATCTTGCCGTTGTCGCCAACGCTTATGCGATAGCACATGGTGAGATTCTGTCCGCCCCTGTAGGGTGTGGAATTGATTCTTACGCCTGCGGGGGTGTAGGCATAAAGTCCGTTCGACGCACTGCCGTAGTTGGCATAGTTCATGACGTACATTCTTCCGAAATATTCCGATTCGGGCGAATTGTCAACGGCGCAGAGAACCTTTCCGTCGTAGTTGGTTGACGCGCCGGCGGTGTTGAGCCTTACAATGTTGGTTACCGGTGCGCCCTTGAGCCTTACAGCCCACGTAACACCCTCATCTCCCGCCTTGGGAATGCTTTCGTATGCTATTTTTACGGTGTTCAGTCCTTCTTTTGGGGCATTTACCGCCACACTGTCGAGAGCCTTTCCGTTTTGCGGGTCATAGAACACTATTGAAGCCTCGAGCGGTTGGGTGTTTGCGGTGAAATTGAAAGTGCAATTGCCCTCGCCGTCGGGAGAATACTTGAGATCGTATGCCGTAATTCCCTTAACCACCGGCTGAGAAACGTTCCTGGTAGTAAACTTAGTGAGCTTGTTGCCCGTAAACATGTAAAGGGTCAAATCTTCTCCGTCAACCTTAGCTCCCGAAGCCATGAACGGAAGCGCGGAAGCAGGATAGGAAAAATTACTGTTCGTTGCCACAGGCACAGCGGCGGACATTCCGTCAGTAACATCGTAAAGGCGCAATCCGCCAACCGATGTGCCGTTGACATAAGGCGCAACCATAAGCGAGCGTCCGGCATATTTGAAGAACGATATGCCTGTTGCTCCCTCGCCTATGGCGTATGAAGAATTTTCCGAGAATTCGGGCGACATTTCACTGTCGTTGTTCGAAGTTTTTGCAGGCGTGAATTCCTGCGGAAGTCTCAACTCGCCGTCAATAACAAACTTGTCGTCGGCAAGAGGAGACACCGTGAGCTGCAGGTTTGCGCCCTGCTTTTTTTCCGAGAAGTTTCCATCGGCTCCGATGTTCTTTTCGGTAAACACAGTGCTTGCAATCGTGTTGTCCACAACGTTCAGCATCAACATTCTCGTGCCTTTAGAATCGCCGGTAGTGGTTGCCGTGGTAATAATTGTGCAATCTTTCGATTCTCCGCTTATTGCAAGAGATTTTCCAACCACAGCGCGGTAGAAATTAGCCGAACTCTGCGTGCTCGCCCACAGGGAAGGATTCGAATTGAAATCGTTCCATTTGTAAATTCTAAGCGTTCCCTGCTTATAACCTGCGTCTACCTGACTCGCGCTGTACTGGTTGAGCATGCTGTTAACGCCCACAAGTTTTCCGTCAGCCGTGAAAGCAATGTCGCTAAGCGTTGAGTAATCGCCGGCATTCGATGCGTCTTTGGCAATGATGCCTGTGGTGCTCAATTTCTTTACATAAGCATTTGTTTTGAGGTTTATGAGATGAAGCTCGGGCGTTCCTGCATTGTCGGCAAGCACCACGGCGGAATCTCCACGCACTATGGCACGCTTCAGAGTGCCTTTGAAATTGGTAAAGTTCTTTGAAGTGCGTGCAAACTTGAATTGCGCCGGGAGTTTAAGGTATTCCGGTTGCTCGGGGTCGGGATAGTTTTTGTAAACAATCACAGGCGGAGCATACGAAGAGCTTTCCACCAGCAATTTCACATAGGAAGTTTCGTTGGCTTTCACCGTTACGGGCTTTTTATATTCGTCCGTGAGCGACTTGTATCCACTGGCTTCCACTTCGAGAGTGTAATCGCCAGGCTCAAGTCCCTCGAAAACAAAAATACCGTTGTAAAGTTTGTCCACCTGATAGGTCTGCACGGTTTCATCTCCTTTCTTGAGCAAAACTTTTGCCCCGTTCACCGGCAGCCATTGGTCATTGGTATTGGGAGCATAGTTAAAAAGATTATTAGCTATCTTTTCGTGCATATCTTTTACCGTACCCATGATATAACCTGTCTTCTCAGGCGAAAGCTTAAAGTAATCGCAGATGCCGCGAGCCACTCTCACGCCTTCTTGTCCGCAATAATCTTTATTAAGAGCACGATGTCGCGCCGGCTGATAGGTATGGAAAAAACCTTCTATGAGACATCCCGGCACACTATGCATTAAAACTCCGAGATAACCCTCATATCCTTTCCAATTTGTCCATGAAGTATGATAAAAGTCTATATCTCCTCTGATATTCATACTTGTTCGGCTGTAAGCACTCTGGGGATCGAGCTCGTCCATATAGTGAGGTTTCCAAAGAGCTTTGCATATATTTCTACTGCCTTGGGCATAATCTCCGCCGTCTCCGTCTTTTCCGCGATAAACTATCAGAGGATAATTCGTCGTAGTGCCGTCTGTGGCAGCATTGGAGTGAATAGAAATAAACATGTCCATGTTGTTGGCATCGACTTCTGCGCTTATTTCCGAAAGCGAACGGTTGTATTTTTCTGCATCCGAGGCTCCGCTGACATAAGGATAGGGACCGTTGAGACGTCGTGAGTACATGATATTCTTTTTCTGCACACCCATTTTTTCGAGGGTCTCTCCAAGTTTCAAACATTTCCAAAGGTCGGTGTTCGATTCGTAGAATCCGCAGGTATCCGGGCGTCCTGTCGAGGCGAGATTGGGATATGGTATCGTGGGCATGGGTCTGTCGTTTGGTCCCCAGCTTCCATGTCCGGGATTAATATATATTCTTACGTCGGAGGTGCTTTGTGCCGATGCGCCCATGGCTATTATTCCTGCGGCAAAGCATAGCATTATCTTTTTCATGGCTTCTTTCATTTGGCAACATTGATTATATACGTTTCTCCCCCGGGAGTGGAGAAAGAAATCTTGTTTGCTTTCTGCGCAGGTTGCGGATACATGGCAATTAATGAGTCGGGAGTGAGAGCCTGACTGTTGCCGTTGAGGTCTACTGCCATTATTTTCGAAGCATAAACACGTTCGCCGTCGTCTTCATCCTTCATACCCACAATAGTACTGTTGTCATACCATTTCGGTGCCCTCACTATTCCGAGCGGAACTATTTGCGTGCCGTCCACATTGCACACGAATGCGCCTATGCCCGCCACATAATATACTACCTTTGTTGCATCGGGCGAAAGCTCGGGCCAAATATAACTTTTGTCTGTTCCGTTGGGCGAGAAAACCGTTGTCTTTCCCCCACGGGTTATCATAAGCTGACTGTTGTCTATCGAGAACGAGGGCACATCGGTTTTCTTCGTTCCCGAAGCAAGAGCTTTTATTGTCTTCCGGCTGTTGTTTACTATCGAAGCCTGTGTTCCTTCAACCGAATAGCCTTGCAAATTGCGCGAAGGCTTGGATATTCGTTTTCTTTTTCCGTTCACGAGGTTCAGGGAATGGAGAGCCACATTGCGGAGATGGTTTTTGTCGTAGGAATTCTCGCGATAAACAATGTTTTCTCCGTTGCCCGACAGTTTCACTCCGTATCCCGCACCCGGGGCATCGGTTAGTTTTTCGGTCTTTCCCGTTGCAATGTTGTATTTAACCAATCCGTCATATACGGGACTCGTAAGCAGAAGAAAGTCTCCGTTAGGACTGAACGCCGCAACCGACGGTGTTTCTGCCGGAACGGTTATCTTTTTCATCCCACCGGTTTTGAGAACCTGCGCATGTCCCGCGAGGGGAATGGCAAGGGCTGCGATGATTATTTTCTTTATCATGGAATATATGTTTTATGTTTCGGTTATTTTATTTTCACAGGTGTTATGCCTATGGTCTGTTCCTCTTTCGAATAGTTTACTATTTCGGATATTTCACTTTCGGAATTGTCGTGTTTGTTCACCGCAGTAATGAAATATTTTCCGTCTTCGGGCATGGCATACGAGGTTTTGGTCGTAACTTCCACGAGAGTTGCTTCCTTTTTATCGCCGTTGCTGCGATAAACTGCGTAGTAGCATTCCTTTACTGCGTCCCATGTGAGATTGCTTACATTAAGTATACGCACATTTCCCGGTGCCGCCGGTTTCACTTCGGTATATTTTCCGTAGAAAGGCACGAGGGCTTTCCTGGCATAGCGGTTTTTGATTACGGAATTGATGTCGCAGCGGTTTGTAACCATGTCTCTCATTCTGTAAAGCACATCGCCCGAAATCTTTGACTTTGCATCGGCAAGCGCAAACTGTTCGGAAAGCATGGCATTGGTTTTGAAACCTTCGGTAGCGGAGTTGGGATCGTAGCGATATATCGGATAACCCACGAGGAGCGCACATCTTTTGGCGTTTGTTGCCCATTGGTTCACACGGTTGTTGAAATCGTAATATCCCGTACCGGTTTTGTAATAAATCTGCGGTATCATGACGTCAAGCCATCCGTTGGTCATCCAGCGGTTCACGTCGGCATACTGTCCGTTATAGTCGTTTTCTATGTTTCCCTGCGGAGAAATCGAGAACACCACCTCCTTGCGGGTTTCCCGTATGGTTTGTTGCAGACTTCTTACCATGAGGGTTACGTTATTCCGCCTCCAGTTGTCTATATTCGTGTATGAGCCTTTATATTTTTTGAATTCCGCATCGTCGTTCATGCTTTCGCCGCTTGTGAGCGAGGGATAGAAATAATCGTCCATGTGAACGCCGTCAACATCATACTTCACAATCAAATCTTTCACTATGGAGTCGAGCCTTGCGCGGGTTTCGGGAAGCGCGGGATTGTAAACTCTTATGGTGTTATAGTCCTTGGTCAGTTCCTTGGGGATTTTGGAACTGAGTGTGGGGAATGCGTCCGATGCGCTGTTGCGTTTGGCAATGCGGTAAGGGTTTATCCATGCGTGAAAGCTTATACACCGTTTGTGCGCTTCGTCAATCATGAACTTCAAAACGTCATATCCCGGTTTTCTTCCGGCTACTCCGGTGATATACTGGCTCCACGGCTCGTAGGGGGAGTCGTAAAACGCATCGGCCATGGGACGTACCTGAAAAAACACCATGTTTATGTTGTATTTCACGAGTAGGTCGAGATAGCTTGTGTACAGTCTTTTCTGCGTGGTGGCTGAATAGCTGCCGTTGGGCCAATCCAATCCGTAAACAGTGGCTATCCACACGGCTCTTGTCTGCTTTTTGGGAAGTACGGGCACTTCCTGCACCACATCCGAAGCATCGCCGTCTCCGCGAATGCCTATTTGGTTGTCGTTCTTAAACGCATCTTCGTCGCTACATGCCGCAAGAAACAGCAGAGAAAGGGCGAGAGCGATTTTTCCAAGTACTCTTTTTTTCATATATTCTTTATTTTGTAAAGTTCTTTTTGCAAATATATAAATAAAAACATTCATTTTCGCGGCGCAGTACGAAAATCATCGGAACTACATTGCGGCATGGTAAAATACGTATCGAAAGAGGGGAGCGGAAACCTTTTTCGGAACTCAAGAACGGTACTAAAAATAACTCGTTTCACGATGCCGAAAAAAACACATGGCTTGTTGTAAAAAATACAAGCCATATATTTTAAAATACAAGGCACTTATTTTAAAATAAGTGCCTTGTATTTTTTGCGAAAAATGACGCTTGATTTTCAGCTGCTTATAAAAGCATAAAAACAGCTATTTTTTTTCGAGTCCCGAAAGGTTGTCGTAGCTCTTCTGAAGCATGGCTTTTCCCAAATCAAGACGACGCGGCGAAGGTGTCGGCGTATCGGTCAGAGTGCGTTTGGACGTGAGGTCATAAACAGTGGCTCCCGTGGAATCGATAAAGGATATGCCGTTGTCGAAAGCATGGTAGGCAGTGGGATAACGGTATGTGGACGACAACACATCGCGCGAGAACACGAAATCATCGTGCTTTATGCCGAGCTGTCCGAGCAATGTGGCTGCAAGGTCGCTTTGGTTGCACAGCTTGTCCACACGGCGCGGCGACTTGACGGCACCGCCCAACCAAAGCATGGGAACATGATAGCGGCGGATGGCTGCTTCGGTCAGTCCCTGGGGATATGCTATTCCGTGGTCGGGGAGAATTATCACCAACAAGTTCTTCCATTGCGGCGTGCGCTTCATCTGTTTTATGAATCTCCCCATGCAGTCATCGAGATAAGCCATGGCGTTGGCGCGCTTGTCGTTTTTGATTCTATCGTATGGCACACCCCACGGCTCATGCGAGGCAAGCGTGAGAAAAGTAGTCTGCCACGAACCGGGCTTTACGGGACTTTTTCGTAGCATGTCGTACAAATAGTTGAACGTAATGCTGTCTGTAACCCCCCAACCGTGAGTAAGCCTTTGCGCGGGCGTAAATTTTGTGTCGCCAATCACATTTGAATATCCCGTGGAACGGAGATAGCTCTGCATATTCGTGAAATTTATGTCGCCGCCATAGAGAAAATTGTTGACATATCCGTTGCGGCGCAGCGAAAGCCCTATGGAAGGAAGATTGCGACTTGCGGCAGGGAGCTTCATGACCGATGCCTTGGGAAAAGCGGGGTATCCGCTGAGAATGGAAAGCACTCCGCGATCGGTTCGATAGGAATTTGCGTAAAAATCTGTGAAGAAAACGCCCTCTTTTGTAAGGGCATCAAAATTAGGAGTAATATTGTCGTGATTTCCCATTGCCCCCACAAAAGTTCCGCCGAAGCTCTCGGCAATTATTATAAGTATATTCGGGCGCGAGGTGTTGAGGAGTGTGTCAACCGAAGTGCTTTGGCTCGAAAAAAGAAGGGAATCATAAATGCTGTCGCACTGCGAAGCGGGAAAGAAACGACCCATCTTAGAGAAATCCTGCGACTTTTTCATTGAAGAAAACAGACTGAACACCGGATTAACCGCCGAATGGTTCAAAAACTGATTCTGGCTGTAATAGACCATCCCCACATTGGCTGTGGAACGCCCCACCCCACCACGAATGCCAAGGAAAACAAATCCGCCGAGCAGGACGGTGAGGACGGTTGTCTTGATGCGTTGCTTTTTGGAAGGGAAATCGAATTTGCGGGGAGTAACACCGCGCATATCGAAAAAGAAAACCGCCGAAAGCAAAAGCACAAACAGTATGCCGGTTACAAGATAGCCCGTACTTACACTGTTTACCACGCTTGCAGGAGAGGAAAGGTAGTTGAATATAGTGGCATCTATCTTAAAATCCCAAAACGAATAAAGACAAGAATCGCCCACGAGAATCAATGTACACACCAGCGCAACGACACCATAGTATATGGAAAGCACCAAACGCATTTTCGGAACTTTAATCCAAATGTTAAGGAGCATAAGAAGAAGTACCGGCGAAATTAGGTAGCACGCGGTGGCTGTGTCGAGCGACAAGCCGTGGAACACAACCTGCAGGCAGTCGGATATGCCGCATCCGTGTCCCGACAAACCATTGTGGAACATGAAAACAAACTTCCACAAAATGAAATACACCATTACGGCAACGAAAAGGCGTATCAAAAAAGCAAAATGTTTCTTCATATCAAAAATGATTTAGGCAACCGGCTTAAAGTTGCTGCATATCGTTAAGACGCTTATAGTATCCGTTTTTAGCCAAAAGCTCGTCGTGAGTGCCGCGCTCCACTATGCGCCCCTCGTGAAGCACACAAATCTCGTCGGAGTTCTTTATGGTGGAAAGTCTGTGGGCTATGGCAATGGTTGTGCGGGTTTTCATCAGCCTTTCAAGGGCTTCCTGAACAAGACGCTCGCTTTCGGTGTCGAGAGCAGAGGTTGCCTCGTCGAGAATAAGGATATCCGGATTTTTCAGAATGGCTCTGGCAATGCTCACACGCTGTCTCTGTCCGCCCGAAAGCCTGCAGCCGCGATCGCCAACCGTTGTCTGATAACCGTTTTCGCTTTCCATGATAAACTCGTGGGCATTTGCTATTTTCGCAGCCTCGACAACTTCTTCCATTGTGGCACTCTTTACGCCGAAAGCTATGTTGTTGAAGAAAGTGTCATTGAAAAGAATTGCTTCCTGATTCACATTGCCGATAATGCCACGGAGGTCGGCAATCTTCAAGTCCCTTATGTCGGTGCCGTCAATGGTTATGCTTCCTCCCGTAACGTCATGATAACGCGGCAAAAGGTCAACGAGTGTGGACTTTCCCGATCCGCTCTGCCCCACAATTGCTATGGTTTGTCCTCTCTTTATCTTGAGCGAAACTCCATGAAGCACCTCGCCGCCGTTCTTGTATGCAAAATGCACGTCATTGAACGAAATTTCATCCTTAAGCCCTTTAATCTCCTTGGCATCCGATGCCTCGCTTATGGGATTGGCTGCATTCAGAATTTTGTTCACACGTTCCACCGATGCCATGCCTTTGGGAATGTTGTACGACGCTTTGGCAAAATCCTTCAAGGGTTGTATGATGCTGTAGAGTATTACCATGTAGAAAATAAACGTCGGAGCATCGATGGGAGAATGCTTGGAAAAAATAAGAGTTCCCCCGTACCACAAAACAAGTACTATAAGCACCGTGCCAAGAAACTCGCTGACCGGATGAGCCGAGGCTTGGCGCACCGCAACCTTGGTGGCTGCATGGCGATAATTGTTTGTGCAGCTGTCAAAACGCTCGTTCATTTTCTTTTCTGCCGTGAAAGCCTTGATTATTCGCATTCCGCCGAGAGTTTCTTCGAGTTGCGCCATTGTTTCACTCCATTTGTTTTGAGCGTAAAGCGACTTGGCTTTCAACTTTCGCCCTATCCTGCCCATTGCCCAGCCCATAACCGGGAGCACAATGATTGTGAACAACGTCAGTTGCCAGCTTGTATAAATAAGAACAGAGAAATAACAAACTAAAAGGATTGGATTCTTAATCAACATCTCTAAAGAACCGGTTACGGAGTTCTCTATTTCGTTAACATCGCCGCTCATGCGGGCTATTATGTCTCCTTTTCTTTCGTCTGAGAAGAACGAAAGCGGAAGAGCAAGTATTTTGTGATAAACCTTAATCCTTATGTCTCTGACAATGCCTGTTCGCATGGGCACCATAATTGCCGCAGACGCAAAATAGCTTCCTGTTTTCAGAAACGTGGCTGTTACAAGAAACAAACCAATCATTAAAAGTGTTGTGGAAGCCCCGTACTGGTTTATGAGAACCGTTGTGTAGTAATAGAAGTTGTTTACCAATATATTTTTAAGGCTTTCGCCGGCTGTGTCCCACGGAATAAAATGATACTGTGTCTTTTCTATTCCGAAAAGCATTTGAAGCATCGGAATTATGGACATGAATGAAAACACGTTCAACATGGCGGAAAGCAAATTAAAAAGCAACGAACCTACAAGGTATTTTTTGTAGGGCAGAACATAGTTGGCAAGAACTTTAAGAAACTCTTTCATTATCTTGTGAGGTAGATTATTCGTTTTGTTTTTAATGTTTTCGTCCGAAATCTGCGGGAATCTCTCCCAATTCCGACGTTTCCCATTTTATTATTTTCGTGGTGTATCTGTTATTTTTCAGCCATTGTTCGGCGCGGTAAATGAGTTTGAACAATTCTTCTGTCTTTGCGTTGCGCTCAAGTTTGGTGCGACACTGTTTCTTTTTCACCCAAAGAATGGCATTTCGGCTGTCGGAATAAACAGGCATGTCCAATCCTTTCTGCTTCAGGAGAGCAAGCGCATGGACTATGGCAAGAAACTCGCCTATATTGTTTGTTCCCCAAACAGGACCGTAATGAAATATTTCTCTCCGGTTCTGCAAAAACACTCCACGGTATTCCATTTTTCCGGGATTACCCGAACATGCGGCATCGACGGCAAGTGCGCGTTCTTCTATGCCTTGCGGCAGAGAAACTGCGTTTTGCCGGGCATATTCTTTAACTTCCGCGCTGCGCTCAGAAGGAGCTCCGAGCATGAACTCGTGTTTCGCTTCTTCTTCGGTGGCAAACGATTTGAAACGCGCACCGTCAAAATGGTCTGTCTCGCGTTTGCAGTCTTCCCAAGAAGTATAAATCCCGGGATTGTGTCCTGCCCAAACTACATAGAATTTCTGTTTTTTGCGCGACATTTCAAACTCTTTCGGATATTTACTTCTTTATTTTCTCGGGAAACGAAATTCAAAAAAAGTGCAGCCTCTTTACTTTTTGCCGGAGACCACACTTTTTTGTTTTTATGCTTGTTACATTCTTTCCGGCATCTCAATGCCGAGAAGTTTCATGCCTTCGCTTATGACTTTTGCCACATTTGCAGAGAGCACAAGACGCATGTGTTTTACGCCGGCATTCTCTTCGCGCAAAATGGAATAGTCATGATAGAACTGATTATAGGTTTTCACGAGTTCGTAACAGTAATTGGCTATTCCGCTCGGGTTCATGTTTTCTCCGGCTTCCTTCACGGTGGCATCGAAATCGGCGAGAGTTTGTATTAGAATGCTCTCTTTTTCGTTTATAGGCGTTCCCGCAGCCACGGGACCGGTTATTTTCAGTCCGTCGCCTGCAGCTTTGCGCAATACGGAGCGTATGCGGGCATAAGTATATTGTATGAAAGGACCGGTGTTTCCGTTAAAGTCGATGCTCTCTTCGGGATTGAAAAGAATATTCTTGCGTGCGTCAACTTTGAGAAGGAAATATTTCAATGCGCCAAGCCCCACGATTCTTGCCGTTTCGTTTTTCTCTTCTTCGGGAACATCTTTGAATTTTCCGAGTTCCTCACTTGTGCGGCGTGCTGTCAGCACCATTTCCTCCACAAGTTCGTCGGCATCGACAACCGTTCCCTCGCGGCTTTTCATTTTACCGTTGGGAAGATTAACCATTCCGTATGAGAAATGAACAAGACTCTTTCCCCATTCAAAACCAAGGCGATCGAGAAGGATTGAAAGCACTTTGAAATGATAATCCTGCTCATTGCCCACAACGTATATCATTTTATTTATGGGGAAATCCTGATAGCGTAGTTTTGCAGTGCCTATGTCCTGAGTCATGTAAACCGAAGTGCCGTCGCTGCGTATGAGAAGTTTTTCGTCAAGACCGTCTTTTGTGAGGTCAGCCCAAACACTGCCGTCCTCTTTACGGAAAAACAAACCTTTCTTCAAGCCTTCGTTCACAAGTTCCTTGCCCACGAGATAAGTATCACTCTCGTAATATATCTTGTCAAAGCTTACGCCGAGAGCCTTATAAGTTTCATTAAATCCGGCATAGACCCATTCGTTCATTTTTCTCCAAAGAGCGCGGACATCTTTGTCTCCCTGCTCCCATTTCACGAGCATTTCATGAGCTTCTTTGATGAGCGGTGCTTCACGTTCCGCTTTTTCTTTGGCTTCTTCCTCTCCCATTCCTTCGGAAACATATTTCTTTGAAAGTTCCGCCACTTCCTCACGATAATGTTTGTCAAACAAAACGTAATAATCGCCTATGAGATGGTCGCCTTTCTTTCCGGAACTTTGAGGAGTCTCTCCGTTGCCCCATTTGAGCCATGCAAGCATGGACTTGCATATATGAATGCCGCGATCGTTCACTATATTTGTTTTCACAACCTTTTTGCCGCAGGCTTCCTCAATGTTTGCCACTGCCCAACCAAGAAGATTGTTTCTCACATGCCCCAGGTGGAGCGGTTTGTTGGTATTTGGCGAGGAATATTCTATCATCCACAGCGGAGCATCCGCATCGGGTTTGTGTATTCCGTAGTTTTCGTCTGAGTCAATGGTGTTGAGCAAATCCGTCCAACTGTCAGCGGAGACACAAAGATTGAGAAAACCTTTGACAACATTGTATTTGTCCACGGCATTACAGTTTTTCAACAGATACTCGCCTATTTCGGTTGCAGTGTCCTCGGGTTTCTTTTTCGACACTCTCAAAAGCGGGAAAACCACAAGCGTCAGCGAACCCTCAAATTCGCGTTTGGTTTTCTGAAGTTGAATCATGTCTTCCTTAGGCTCCACGCCATAAAGTGCCTTCACCGCCTCGGCTGCGGCAGACGATATATTTTGCTCGATTTTCATATCCTTATATTTCCACACATTACGTAATAGTCTGCAAAATTAAGCATTTTAACCCGATAACCGCCGATTTTGGGCATATAACATTTGGTGCACACGGAGCAAAAGCCGAAATCTCCGGGTTTTCATGAACAGCGGCAGCAAAATGCGGACACGCATAACGCTTGAGTCAAAAGCCTTTCCATAGTCCCCAAAAGCGCACTTTGACATGAAAAACAGCAAGTATTTGAATATCACTATTTTACGCCCTTTTTCGAAGTTTTTGTAAGTTATTGTGGCTCACATAGTTATAAAGCGGAAAAATACAAGCCATATATTTTAAAATACAAGGCACTTATTTTGAAATAAGTGCCTTGTATTTTTTGCGATAAGCCATGTGTTTTTTCATACATGCCAGAAAACGCCAAATTTACGGCTTTCGGCGAAAGCGAAAACCAATGTCCGTTAATTTCTTTTCCTGAAGTGTCTGCCTATGACAGGAAGACTTGAAATCGGAAAGTCATAATGTATAATGTGCGCCACAAACAATATTATCAGCAACGTGTTTATGCCCAGGCGCAATGCTTTCGGGAGCGATTGCGGCGTATATAACATTATGGCTGTGAACAATGCGGCTATACATATATATACCGTTATGGATTTCAGGGGATAGTTAATTGGATATTTCTTTTGTCCCACAAAATATGACAGAAGCATTGCGGTTCCATAGCCTGCCACGCCTGCCCAGGCGCAAGCCATGTAGCCGTACTTGGGTATTAAAAGCACATTAATAAGCACAAGCACCACGCAACCTACGCCGGAAAACCACGCACCATAGATGGTTTTGTCGATAAGTTTGTACCAGAACGAAAGATTAAAGTAAACGCCCATCATAATTTCGGCAGCCATTACCACAGGCACCACTTTCAGTCCTTCCCAATAGTCCCGTCCTATTATATATTTGAGAACATCGAGATAGCCCACCACCACGAGATAAGCAAGAAGGGTGAAAATAATGAAATACTTCATTGCCTTGGCATACGTGTCTCTCGAACCTTTTTCCTTGGCACTTCCAAACACAAATGGTTCGTATGCGTAGCGGAACGCCTGGGTTATCATAGCCATTATCATGGCTATCTTTGCCGCCGCGCCGTATATTCCGAGCTGCACATGCCCTTCGGCTCCCGGCGAAACTATGGGGAACAGAATCTTGTCGGCAGTCTGGTTCAAAATTCCCGTGATTCCCAAAAGAAGAATAGGCCATGAATACGACAACATCTTGCGAAAGAGAATTTTATCGAACACCCAGCGAAAACCGGTAAGCTCTTTCCAAAAAAAGAAAGTGATTATTGCCGTGCAGAAAAGGTTCAAACGGAAAACATAACCCACTCCGACGTTAGGATCATATAACGAAGCCGCAAAACCATGGGTTGAAGGATTGGAATACATTGCCGGAAGAACCACGAAATATACTATGTTGAGCGTAATGTTAAGCACAATGAACAACATTTTCAGGGCTACGAACTTCCAAGGTCTGTGTTTGTATCTCAGATAAGCGAACGGAATGCACTGGAAAGCGTCAATAGCCACACACGCAGCCATTACAGCCACATATTCCTCGTGAGCGGAATAGCCCATAAAGGACGAAACAGGATTTATGAACGTCAGGACAAGAGCAACAAAGAGCAACGCCACACTGCCAACCATTATGAGAACCGTGGAATAGGTTCGCATGGGGTTTGCACCCTCTTTGTTCACAAAACGAAAGAACGTCGTTTCCATGCCGAACGTCAGAATAACGAGCAGAAGCGCGGTGTATGCGTATACATTGGTTATGACTCCATAACCACCCGATGAAGCAGCTATCTTGGCTGTATATAACGGAACGAGAAGGTAATTGAGAAACCTTCCCACAATGCTGCTCATGCCGTAAAGGGCTGTGTCCTTGAACAGCGTCTTAAGATTTGCCATGATTTATGTTGTTTACAATAATATATTACCCGAAAAACATATAGCATATGGCTATTGCCGCAAGAGTCCCCGCTACGTCGGCAATAAGTCCGCAAGCCACGGCGTGGCGTGTGTATTTTATTCCCACGCTACCGAAGTAAACCGCAAGAATATAGAACGTGGTGTCGGTGGAACCCTGGAAAAGACAGCTCAAACGCCCCGTGAACGAATCCACGCCGTATGTGGTCATGCAGTCAACCATCATTCCTCTCGCGCCGCTACCACTCAATGGTTTCATAATGGCTGTGGGTATGGCTCCAATCCAGTCTGTGTTTGCGCCAAACCTAACTGCCACCCACTCTATGCCGTCAATTATCCAGTCCATGGCACCTGCAGCGCGAAAAACGCCTATGCCCACAAGTATTGCCACGAGATAAGGAATAATTCTCACCGCTGTTTCAAAACCACCTTTGGCTCCTTCTATAAAAGCATCGTAAACATTTACCTTTTTTCTCACTCCCACGAGAATGAAAGCTATTATAATGGAAAACAGAAGTATGTTGGCAGCCGAAGTTCCCACCAAATCCATGGAAGCCTTGTCGAGATTTGAAAATCCCCAGATTATGAGTGCAAAAAACACGCACGCGCCACCGAGAGTAAGCAGCAAGGTTTTGTTAAACAGGTTTATCTTCTGGTAAATGCTCGTGGCTATTATTCCAACAAGCGTTGCAACGAATGTGGCAAGCAATATGGGAACGAACACATCCGTGGGCTGAGCCGCGCCAAGCTGTGCACGATAGACCATAACCCCAACCGGCACAATGGTAAGCCCGCTCGTGTTTAGCACAAGGAACATAATCATGGGATTGGTGGCTGTATCTTTTTTAGGGTTCAATTCCTGAAGTCTCTCCATGGCTTTCAGTCCGAGCGGAGTGGCGGCATTGTCGAGACCAAGCATGTTTGCGGCAATATTCATAAAGATGTTGCCCACCGCAGGATGACCCTTGGGAATATCGGGAAAGAGTTTACTGAAAACAGGATAGAGAGCGCGAGACAAAGCCTGGACCAATCCTCCCCTCTCACCTATCTTCATCACACCCAACCATAGGGAAAGCACACCGGTAAGCCCCAACGAAATTTCAAAAGCCGTCTTGGCAGTTGTGAAAGTGGAATTCATTATCTCGGGAAACACTCCTGTGTCGCCAAAAAACAAAAGTTTCACCAAAGCCACGGCGAAAGCTATCACAAAAAAGGCTATCCAAATATAGTTCAGCACCATATTGCAACTATAAATATATAATAGTTGCAAAATTAGTCATAAAATGCGAGAAATATGCCGCCAATATCCGCTTTTATATTCTGCTTTGCAAGAATAATAACACTAAAAGCGACACAAACATCCCGAAACGCCCTTTTTACACTCGAAAAAACGTGCAGGAAAACGGCTTTTTTTCGGGTTTCGTAAGTTATTGAAACAAACCATATTGCAAAAGCCCAAAAATACAAGCCATATATTTTAAAACATAAGGCACATATTTTAAAATAAGTGCCTTGTATTTTTCACGATAAGCCATGTGTTTTTTTCGTGCATATATTTGCGCTTCAAAAAGCTACAAACAAAACCGGAAAATACGCTTCCCTACCCTTCGGAATCACACCACATAAAAACAAAAAAGCAAACCTGCCCGAAAGCAAGTCTGCTTTTATTTCCAATTATAGTTATCTATCAAATCTCGAAGTACGCGCTGATTTTTTCGGCAGCCTCTTTCATTTCTTCGGGCTTCGGACAGAGTTTTTCGCGGTGGAAATCCATATCCTTTTCGCTTTGCATGGGAATAAGGTGGATATGCGCATGAGCCACTTCAAGTCCCAGCACAGCCATTCCCACTTTCTTGCACGGGAAAGCCTTTTTCAATGCCACAGCCACATGTTTTGCGAATACAATCATGCGTGCCAGTTCGTCATCGCTCAAATCAAAAATATAATCTTCCTCACGGCGCGGAATAACAAGAGTATGTCCCATCACCATAGGATTGATGTCGAGAAAAGCATAGAACTCCTCGTTTGCCGCAACCTTGTATGAAGGTATTTCGCCGGCGGCAATTTTAGCAAATATTCCTGCCATTTTTGTTTAGATTGAGATGTTCACTATTTTAAGCTGCACAACACCTTGCGGAATTTTGATGTCAACCACATCGCCAACCTTATGTCCGAGCAAACCTTGGGCAACGGGAGTTTGAGACGAAATCTTGCCCTCACGAAGATTGGCTTCGCTTTCGCTAACTATGGTATATTTCATGCGTGCCTTGTTCTTGACATTCTCCATTTCCACAGTGGAGAGAATCTGAACCGTGTCGGTGGAAAGTTTCTTGGGATCTATGATTTTTGCACTTGCAAGAGCAGCCTTCAGTTTGTTTATTTTCATCTCAAGCATGGCTTGAGCTTCCTTTGCAGCATCATATTCGCTGTTTTCCGAGAGATCGCCTTTGTCGCGTGCCTCTGCAATCGCCTCCGATGCCGCAGGACGGTCAACTGTTTCCATGTGTCTTAGTTCGGCCACCATTTTGTCGTAGCCCTCTTGGGACATATAAGCCATAAGTCTGTATATTTTTTAAGTTATTAATCTTTTTTATTCTCCCCTTTCAAAGAGGATAAAAAACTAAAAGAATCCCAAAGCAAAGCCATGGAATCCTTTTGTCTTTCGTTTCTGCAAAGGTATGTAATAAGTTTGATATGGAGAAATTTTTATGACACCAAAAAGTTTTTTTCTTTTTATTATCACATACTTATCTCACTGATTATTTTGATTTTTTCTTGTTCACGGCATTAATGTTACGCATTAGTCCGGAATACTTTGCCCTTTTTACAGCACTGCCTTTGAATAGTTTTCTATACTCTTCTTCGGTGAGCGAATCCCAATCCTCTCGTTTCATTTCGAAAAGCTCTTCGGACGGCGCAAACTCAATGACATCAGTGGGAGTAGCGAAATTGTTGTGAGGACAAGCACTCTGACATCTGTCGCATCCGTAAATACAATTATCCATTTTGTTTTCCGTGCCCGCAGGCAGTTCTTTTCTGCTCTCAATAGTAAGATACGACAAACATTTCCTTGCATCGAGATTGTAAGGTTCGAAAATGGCATTGCCGGGACAGGCATCAATACATTTGGTACAGTTTCCGCAATAATTTTTCAAGGGTTCATCATATTTGTCTACCTCGGCATTTACGAAAAGTTCCCCAAGAAAAAAGAAACTACCTTTATGCGGTATAATCAAAAGGGTATTCTTGCCTATAAAACCAACACCGGCACGCCAAGCCCAATAACGTTCCGAAACAGGAGCAGTATCGCAAAACGCCCTACCCTCCAATTCTTTTTCGTTTCCCTCACAGCTTTTCTTTAATCTGTTGAAAAGTTCAAAAAGCCTCTGTTTAACTACCGTATGATAGTCTTTGCCGTAAGCGTAATACGAAAAAGTATATTCCTTAGCATTCATTTTTCGCGCAGGATAGTAATTGAGCGCAACAGATATGATGGATTTCGTACCTTCTACGAGTTTTTCCGGATTAAAACGCATATCCATATTTCGGGAAAGGTAATCCATCTCACCATTTCTGCCTTCGGCTATAAATCTTTTGACATAATCGGAATAAGACTTGTTCATTTTTTCCGCCTTACAGATTCCGCACGCCGAAAAACCTAATTCCGCCGAAACACTCTTTATATATTCTGCCGAAAGCATATATTTTTATTGCAACTTCAGTAGTTGAGAAGCAATCTGCCATATTGCAATTCCTCCCGAAACCGATACATTCATGGAATGTTTAGTTCCGAATTGCGGAATTTCTATTGCTCCGTCGCAAATATTTACCGCTTCTTGCGATACACCTTTGACTTCGTTTCCGAGAATCAGGGCATATTTCTTTCCTTGTTCCACCTTGAAATTCTGAAGCGGCACACTGTGTTCCACTTGCTCGAGAGCGTAAACCTCATAACCTTCTTCATGGAGTTTGTTTACCGCTTCGATAGTATTTTCGCACTTCTTCCACTCCATTGAAAGCTCCGCGCCGAGAGCAGTCTTGTGAATTTCCGGATGAGGCGGGCACGCAGTTATTCCGCAAAGCATTATTTTTTCAAGTCTGAAGGAATCTGCCGTGCGAAATACCGAACCTACATTATACATGCTCCTTACGTCGTCGAGAACAACTGTGAGAGGAGTTTTATCGGATACTTTGAACTGACAAACATCTATTCTTTTCAGTTCCGTAACTTTTAGCTTTCTCATTATTCCGCAAAATTAGAAAAACGGTGGATAAGTCGGTGGAAAACCTGTTGAAAAGTTGTTTATTCTTATAAACCGTATCAACAAAAATACGGGCTTTTACGAGTTCAGGTTAATAAGCCACGGACATTTCAACACCGTTTTCACAGACTTATCAACAGTTTTACAAAATACGCTTTGCCTTCTTATTTTTCTGTTTTTCAATTCTATGCACACATTATTTATTTATTTTTTCTGAGTTTTCCACATTTTCCACACCGTATTATAATTATCATCTTCTTTTTTAGAAAATAAAAATAGGATGATATATATAATATATGAGGCAATTGTTGCTGCCTGCAGTGTGTTTAGCTTAAATAAAAAATAAACAGCTAAATTTGCATCTAAGACATATATTAATCATTAAAATAGTTATGAATAGAATCACCACTACCCTGCTTGCAGTTGCGGTATGCGGTTTTTCGGCTTTTTCACAGAACAACGGAGCCATCACTCCCGATGTTTTGGGAAAACTGAAAAAGATGCAGGGCTCTGCTGCGGCAGACAAAGCACTCGCCAATGCTCTAACGGCTACGGACATTAATGTTCTAACGCGAAACGCGGCTAATCCCGTGGCGCAAAACAAGTTTTTTTCAAACTATGTAAAGTCTGAAGGCATTACCGACCAAAAATCTTCGGGAAGATGTTGGCTTTTTACGGGTCTTAATGTAATGCGTGCAAAAATGATTGCCAAATATGGTTTGGGAGAGTTCAAGTTTTCGCAAAGTTACAGTTTTTTCTATGACCAACTTGAGAAATCAAATTTATTTCTCCAAGGAATCATTGACAATGCCAAGAAACCTATGGACGACAAGCTTGTCGAGTGGCTTTTCAAGAATCCTCTTTCCGACGGCGGTCAGTTCACTGGAATTGCAGACATTATTTCGAAATACGGAGTTGTGCCTTCCGACATAATGCCTGAGACTTTCGCTTCTAACAATACAAGCAGAATGAACATGCTTATAAGCTATAAACTCCGCCAATTTGGTTTGGAACTTCGCGAAAAGGCTGCAAAAGGTGCCAAGAAAGACGAAATTCAAAAGCGAAAGGTTGAAATGCTCGGAACGGTATATCACATGCTTTCGTTGTTCCTCGGAACTCCTCCTGAAAAGTTTACGTGGACTATGACAGACAAAAGCGGAAAACCGATAAGTACAAAAGAATACACGCCGAAGGGTTTCTATGAAGAATATGTGGCTAACGATTTGAACAACAACTATGTTATGCTCATGAACGACCCTACTCGTCCGTACAACAAGGTTTACGAAATTGACTTTGACCGTCATTCTTACGACGGAAAGAACTGGACTTATCTCAATCTCCCCATGGATTCAATCAAAGCCATAGCCATTCGCTCCATTAAGGACAGTACAATGATGTACATGTCTTGCGATGTGGGCAAATTCCTTGACAAGAACACCGGTGTGCTCGACAGTGCTAACTATGATTATTCTTCAATCATGGGAACGGATTTCAATATGACCAAGAAAGAACGTATCGTAAGTTTTGCTTCAATGTCTTCACATGCCATGACTCTTATGGCGGTTGATCTTGGAAAAGACGGAAAACCAGTGAAGTGGGAAGTAGAAAACAGTTGGGGTAGTGATTACGGTTACAGGGGACACCTAATAATGAGTGATTCGTGGTTTGACGGATATTTGTTCCGTCTTGTGGCTGAAAAGAAATATATTTCGCAGCCTACGCTCGATTTGCTCAAACAAAAGGCTACCTTGCTTCCACCATGGGATCCAATGTTCGCTCCCGAGGAATAACGAAACATCATATAAAACGTAACGAAAAACAGGATGAAGCTCTTAAACTCCGTCCTGTTTTTGTTTTCTGTCTAATATAAAACATCATTATCGTAAATGTTTAATAATAAGACTAATATACAATATAACAAACACCATACCAAACATGGTGAGAAACAGGGCGGTAATGAAAAAAAACATAAGGCATATATTTTGAAATAAGTGCCTTATATTTTAAAATATGTGCCTTGTATTTTTTACGACATGGCTTATGTTTTTTCGGATGTATGAAAAGGTTATGAAAAGGTGGTATCAAACCCTTTTCAAAATCATCTGAGTTTGAAATTTACGGGTATTGTCATATAAACTTTCACCTTTTTGCCGTCGTGCATTCCCGGAATGAAATAAAGTTTACTGATAACTCTCTTGGCTTCTTCGTCGAGAATGGGGTAGGAAGAGCGCATGATTTGCAGATTCTCGGTTTTGCCTTTTTTGTTTACCACAAACCGCACCAATGTAATGCCTTCAAGTCCTTTTTCCTGAGCTTCTTCGGGATAGATAACGGTTTGGGATACTTTTTTAACCAAGTCTTCATAGCTTCCTCCCGAATATTCCGGCATTTTTTCGGTAACGGTGTAGATTCCGTCAAGGTCTCTTGAAACTTTATAATTGTCTTTCTCTGTGTTGAGATATTCCATGTCGGAATCATCCGCATTAGTGCTTACACGTTTCCAGAGTTCTTCCCAAATTCCTTCTTTGGAATTGATGTTGTGATAGGTGTTCATCAACTCTTTTCCAATGAATTCCACTTTTATACAGTCGGTTTTTTCTGCTTTCCCTGTTTGCGAAATTTCATTTGTTTCCTTAACCACAGAATCGTTTACAACGGTATATTTTCCCTGGGCTTTCAACATGGAAATGCCCGTCGGAGTATTGTTGCTCATGATTGTGTAAGTTCCGTCGCCACTGTAAATTTTCCACGTATCCACAAATTTCTTTTGATTGTCGGATATGTTTCGCGAAGGAATTACAAGCTGCCATATTCCTTCGATTTTCTTGGAAGTTTTTTCCTGTGAAAAAGCCGAAATGCCTATGAACATGAAGACAGCAACGGCTGTGAGCTTATTGAAAACGCTGTTCATTTCAATTAATGTTTGATAATGCAATGATAGTAAATAATATTAAATGCGTGAAATGAATTGCGGAATATTAATTGAAATATAAAAAAAGCGATACACCGAAGCGTATCGCCATTTTAGTTGTTCCACACCGATTCGAACGATGACTGAGAGAACCAAAAACTCTAGTGCTGCCATTACACCATGGAACAAACACGATGCTATCGTTAAATAGCAGTGCAAAATTACTCAAAACATTTCATTCTGCAAACTTTTTTTCTTCAAAGTTGAATTTTACATTAAAAACAACCGTGGCGGAGTGGGGGAAAAGGGTTTGAAAAATCAATGGGCTTCGAGCCAGTTTTTACCCCAACCATAGTCTGATTTCAAGGGAACGGACAGTGTATAAGCCTTTTCCATTTCCTCAACCACAATGTTCTTAACCTTTTCTTTTTCGTCGGGAAATACGCTGAAATTCAATTCGTCATGAACCTGCAGAATCATTTTCGAGCGCATATTTTCCTCTTTGAAACGTTTGTAAATCCTAACCATGGCAATTTTAATTATGTCGGCGGCACTGCCCTGTATGGGAGCGTTTATTGCGTTTCGCTCTGCATATCCGCGCACAACCGAATTGCTCGAATTTATGTCGGGAAGGTAGCGGCGGCGATTGAGAATAGTTTCAATATATCCCTTTTCGCGCGCTTTTTCAATGCTTTCGTCCATGTATTCCCTTATTCTCGGATATTCCTTGAAGTAATTGTCAATTAGTTCTTTGGCTTCTCTTCTGGAAATATTCAGACGTTCCGAAAGTCCGAAGGCGGAAATTCCGTAAATAATGCCGAAATTGGCGGTTTTAGCCTTGCGCCGTTCGTCTTTGGTTACTTCCTCAATAGGTTTATGATAGATTTTGGCGGCAGTAGCTGCGTGAACATCGTAATTATTATTGAAAGCTGCGAGCATATGTTGGTCCTGCGAAAGATGAGCCATGATTCTAAGTTCGATTTGAGAGTAATCGGCAGAGAAAAACTCGCATTCGTTTTCGGGGATAAATGCTTTGCGTATTTCTTTTCCGTCGTCTCCGCGCACAGGAATGTTTTGCAAATTCGGATTGCTCGAACTTAATCTTCCGGTAGCCGTAACAGTTTGATTGAAAGAGGTATGTATTTTTCCCGTTCTCGGATTTATCAGCTGCGGCAAGGCATCGAGGTAGGTTGAAATCAGCTTTTTCATGCCGCGATATTTGAGAATAAGGTCAACTATCGGGTTGTTGTTCCGCAGTTTAGCCAGAACTTCTTCCGAAGTAACGTATTGTCCCGTTTTAGTTTTCTTGGCTTTCGGATCGAGAGCCATTTTGTCGAAAAGAACTTCGCCAACTTGTTTGGGAGATGAGAGATTGAATTTTTCCCCGGCTATTTTGTAGACTTCTTCTTCGTATTTGTTCATGCGCTGAGTGAAAAGTTCCGAAGTTTCTTTGAGAGCCGCCGTATCAATACTCACTCCGTTTTCCTCCATTTCCACAAGCACGTTGACAAGAGGCATTTCCACATCGTTGAAAAGGTTTTCCATTTCCGCTTTTGCGAGTTCGGGTTTCAATACATTCTGAAGCCGGAGAGTTACATCGGCATCCTCGCAGGCGTACTCATATATGTTTTGCGGCAAAAGCTCGCGCATATTCTTTTGATTCTTACCTTTTGGTCCGATAAGTTCTTCAATTTTAATAGTGGAGTAGTCAAGATATTTTTCAGCAAGGCTATCCATGTTATGAGGAAGCTCCGGCTGCAAAATATAATGCGCCACCATCGTGTCCCAAAGCTTTCCGCCCACGCGAACTCCGTAATTGCGCAAAACAAGTATGTCGTATTTTATGTTCTGACCTATTTTCAAATTTTCGCATTCGTATGCGGGTTTGAAAATATCCACTATTTTTTGTGCCTTTTCTCTTTCGGGAGGTATGGGAATGTAAAAAGCCTCGAATTCTCGTATTGAGAAACTCAAACCAACCAATTCTGCGTTTATTGCATCGGTTGATGTGGTTTCCGTGTCTAAACTTAAGAAATCCGATGACAGGAATTTTTGGCATAATTCGCGCATTTCGTTTTCATTATCAATGAGATAATAGGAGTGGGGTAGTGTTTTTAGGCTCGAAATACTGCGATATTTTTCTTCTTCTTGGGAGTTGGTCGGCTCTGCTCCAAAATTTTCGCGTTTTTGGACGCTTGTTTTTATATTTTTATTAACACTTTTTTGTTTTTCTCCCTTTTCCGGTTCAACCATATCAAAAAGTCCTCCGGCAAAGTCGCCGATGTTTTTTTCCGGTTCCGCACCCATTCGTTTCAACATGGTTCGGAATTCAAGTTCCGAGAATATTTTTTTCAATTTTTCCGAATCAGGTTCTTTTACTTTCAGGTCGTCGAATGAAAACGAAATGGGAACGTCGGTGCGAATCACCGCAAGAGTTCTTGAAAGTCTGATTTGCTCTTCGGAATTTTCTATTTTTTTCCCGAGTGCTCCTTTTATGTTTTTTGCGTTTGCTATTATGTCGTCAATGTTTTTGAACTGCGACAAAAGTTTTGCGGCAGTTTTTTCGCCAACTCCCGGACATCCCGGAATGTTATCGGCTGTGTCGCCCATCAGTCCCAACAGGTCTATCACTTGAAGGGGAGAATTCAAACCGTATTTGGATTTGATTTCTTCCACACCCATTTTTTCGAATCCGCCGCCGTGTGAAGGTTTAAGTATCCACACGTTTTCGTTTACGAGTTGCCCGTAATCCTTGTCACCGGTTATCATGTAAACTTCATTTTCGGGCGAAGCGAATTTCTTGGACGCTGTTCCTATAACATCGTCAGCCTCAAAGTTTTCAGCTTCAAGTATAGGTATGTTCATAGCCTTGATAATGTCCTTGATTACGGGCACGGATTTGCGAATGTCTTCGGGCATTGCTTCGCGCTGTGCCTTATAGAGCGGGTAGAGTTCGTTGCGGAAAGTTTTGCCGCCTTTCGGGTCGAATGCCACAGCCATGTGGGTGGGGGAGAGCCGCTTTATTTCTTCAAGTGTATTGACAAATCCGTAAATTGCAGAAGTATTGAATCCCTTAGAATTTATTCGCGGGGTGCGTATGAGCGCATAGTAAGCACGATATATGAGTGCATAGGCATCGAGCAGGTATAATTTGTTCATCTGTCTTTATTTTTCTGTAAATGTAATGAAATTCATCGAATGGATAACTATAAATTCGTATTTTTGTAGCTTCAAAATAAGGACATGGCAGAACTTCATCAAATATCTTTCCCTATAGAAAAGGAGCTTTCACAGTGTGTTGAACTTTATGACAAGGTTTTGAGTCATGAAGATGACTTGCTCGGAACAATTCTTGAGCATGTGCGTTCGCGTAAAGGAAAGATGATGAGACCTATACTCGTTTTGCTTACTGCAAAAGAGTTTGCTCCTGTAAACGAAGTTACTTACAATGTGGCTCTTGCGCTTGAACTTTTTCATAATGCCAGTCTTCTTCACGACGATGTGGTGGATGAGAGCGACGAGCGCAGGGGATTGAAGTCGGTGAATGCCAAGTTCGGAAACAAACTCGCCGTATTGGTTGGCGATTATCTGTTGTCGCTGGCTTTGCAACAGTCGGTGAAAACAGGAAAAATGCCCATTGTGAACCGTATTTCGGAGCTTGGAATTCTTTTGTCCGAGGGAGAGGTGAAGCAGCAGGCTAACATACGCAACAAGGTTGTTTCAGAGGAGGCTTACTATGAGGTTATACGCAACAAAACTGCCGAACTTTTTTCTGCATGCGGCGAACTCGGGGCGTTCTCGGTTGGGGCATCTGCCGATAACGTTAAGAAAGCCAAGAGATTGGGAGAAATAATTGGTATGTGCTTCCAAATTCGCGACGATATATTTGATTATTACGACAACACCAAGATTGGCAAGCCCACAGGCAATGATATGCTTGAAGGAAAGCTTACTCTTCCTGCGGTTTTCGTTTTGAACAACAGCGATAATGCACATTATCACGACATTGCCCGAAAAGTAAAGGAGGGTAGTGCAACTGCCGATGAAATAAGTGATTTTATTGAATTTATCAAAGCAAACGGCGGTATTTCCTATGCTTATGAGGTGATGGACAAGTTTCGCAGTGAAGCTTATGACATTCTCGAATCATATAGGAACGAGACAGTAAAAAACGCAATAAGGGGATATGTTGATTTTGTTGTGAGCCGCGACAAATAACCTCGGATTTCCATCTTTTTATTTACATATCTTTTTATCCGGACGCTGAATATTTTTGCGCCTGTATTCTTTTGTTTTTGTCCAGAAAGGCTTTTCTCAAAAATTTACATGGGACATAGTAAAAATTACGAGCCATATATTTTAAAATATATGGCTCGTAATTCAAAATACATGGCTTATATTTTTAACGATGTAAGTTCTTGTGTTGCAGATATTTGAAAACTTACCGAAAATAAGCCTTATAAGGCTGTTAATTAAGGGGTTAACTTGAAAACCACCTTGTTTGCCGTTTTTCTGCACGGTTGCGGCGGAAAATGAATATCACACTGAATTTATGCGAATAAACAGATAGGTTTATTCATTTTTCCCTCCGGTTTCAGAAGTATTTAACCTCTGATTTGGTGATGTCTGAAATCAGTGAATTGGCAAGACTTGACGCTCCTATACGGAAAAGATTGTTCGTAAGCCATTCTTCGCCGAGGACTTCTTTGACAATGGAGTAGTAGTTAACGGCATCTTTTGTGGTTTTTACGCCGCCGGCAATTTTAATTCCTATCTTGTAGTTATGACGGGCGTTGTATTGCTTTATGGCAGAGCACATTGCATAGACCGCACCGGGGGTTGCACCAATGGAGAGTTTACCCGTGGAGGTTTTAATGAAGTCCGCTCCGCAATACATTGAGAGTATTCCTGCACGCATGATGTTTTCGGCGGTTTGAAGTGCGCCGGTTTCGAGAATAACCTTGAGTTTCTTTTCGCCGCAATAGCTCTTTATCTCCTCTATTTCCTCGTCAACCGTTTCATAATCAGTGCTGAGGAATTTTCCTACTGGAAGAACTATATCAATTTCGTCTGCTCCGTCCTTGAGAGCCAGTGCACTCTCCACGAGTTTCACTTCGCTGAAAGTTTGCGAGGAGGGAAAGCTGCCGGAAACGCTCGTAATTCCAACTTCATCTACTTCAAGGCTGTTTCTTACAAGGTGTACGAAGTTGGGATACACACATATTGCTGCCACATTGGGGAGTTCGGGATAAGCATCTTCGAAAGAGTTTACTTTTTCAACCATGGCGAGAATGCTTTCGTCGTTGTCAGTAACTTTCAGTGAAGTCAGTTCCAGACTGCTCAAAAGGAATTTCCAAACTTCCGGGTTGTTGTTTTCTTCGGAGTGGTGTTCCATTATGTGTGCTGCCTCATGTTCAGCCTGTTCTGCGGTAAGTGAGTAGCTGTATTTGTCGAGAGTTTCGCGTATTTTGTCATAAAGATTCACATCCTTTTCGCCGCATTCGCAATGGTCATCGCAGTGGTCGTGATGACCGCAGCAGCAATGATGTTCTTCGTTATGTTCATGATTGTGTCCGCAACCGCAGTGGTGTTCTCCCTCGTGCTCTTGGTGGCAGCAGCAGTGTTCTTTTTCTGATTCTTTCATTTTTTATCTGTGTTTTTAAGTTTCTCGTTTTCAATGTGTCGCGTTTTATCACGATTGGTTTTTTTAGCAATGTTTTTCCTTATTGCTTCTTCAATATTCACACCTGTTTGGTTGGCAATACAGGTTAGAACCCAAAGCACATCGGCTATTTCGTCGCCCAAATCGTGTTTCTCGCCTTCTTTGAAGGACTGGTCGCCGTATGTTCTCGACATGATTCGCGCCATTTCGCCTACTTCTTCGGTAAGACATGCCATGTTTGTGAGTTCACTGAAATATCTCACTCCGTATTGCTTTATCCAGGCATCAACCTCTGTTTGAAGTTCTTGAAGAGTCATGATTATTCCTTGTTTTTAGTGTCCATGCAAATAGTAACTGGTCCGTCGTTGAGCAATTCCACTTTCATGTCTGCGCCGAAAGTTCCTGTTTTAACCGGTTTCTCGATTTCTTTGTCCATTGCTTCGCAAAACTTTTCGTAGAGCGGTATTGCAACGTCATGACCTGCGGCACGAATGTAAGAAGGACGATTGCCTTTCTTGTATGAAGCCATAAGCGTGAATTGGCTAACCACAAGTATTTCGCCTTTTATGTCTTTGACCGACAGATTCATAACTCCGTTTTCATCGTCAAAGACTCTTAGTCCTCCAATCTTCTTTACGAGCCATGCAATGTCTTCTTCGCTGTCGGGATTTTCTATTCCCAATAGTATGAGGAAGCCTTTGCCTATTTCGCTTTTCTTTGTTCCGTCTATCGTTACGCTTGCGTGGCTCACACGTTGTATTACGGCTCTCATTATGTTTGCTTTGTTTGTTAGTTTATTGCAAATTTAGCGATAATAGTTTATTCTTTCGGAAAAGATGAAAGGAATAAGGTGTATTTTCTTATAAATCAGAATATTATAATTGCTCTGCGGGCGATGCTTCACGCTCGTGGAGCTGCGAATACAGGTTTTCTCCTTTTTTGTTGCCGAGTATTAGCTGCAGTTCTGCGAGATTCGCGCTTTTTATTCTCTTCACGCTGCCTAACTTACTGAGTAATAATGTTTTTGTCTTTGGTCCTATGCCGTTCAAACCGTCAAGCTCGGATTTTAGAGCGCGTTTGCTGCGTTTTTGTCTGTGAAAGGTTATGGCAAAACGGTGAACCTCGTCCTGCATTCGCGTAAGCAGGCGGAAAAGCGCGGTATCTTGTTTTAATCCTATAACTACCGGCGGAAAACCGTAAAGGAGTTCGTGGGTGCGGTGTCTATTGTCTTTCGCAAGACCTGCGATGGGTATTTTAAGATTCAGTTTGTCTTCCACAATTTCCCGCACAACTTCCATCTGACCTTTGCCGCCGTCGGTAATAATAAGGTCGGGAAGTGGAGTATTTTCCTCTTTCGCGCGCGAATATCGGCGATATACTACTTCTTTCATGGAAGCGTAATCGTCAGGTCCCACAACGGTGCGTATGTTATACTTACGATACTCTTTCTTAGCGGGTTTGAGCTTTTCGAAAACCACGCAGGCTGCCACGGCATCCGTTCCGGAAATGTTTGAGTTATCAAACAATTCTATTCTGAATGGAGGTTTTTCAAGGTGCAAGTCATCTTGTATTTCCTTCATGAGACGCATGTTTTTTTGTTCCGGGTTAAGTTTTTCGGATTGTTTGAGTCGGTCAAACTTATATTCCTTGACGTTTAACTGGGAGAGCTTCAGGAGTTTATAACGATCGCCTCTTTGCGGAACAAAAAAGTTTACTCCGTTAAGTTCTGTGTCAATGGGGAAGGGAACTATGATTTCTTTTGCCTTGCTTCCGTAACGTTCTCGCATTTCTATGATTCCCATTTCGAGAAGTTCCTCGTTGCTCTCGCCAAGCCGTTTCTTATACTCAAATGTAAAGGCTTGGTTTATCATTCCTTTGGTTACGTGCATATAATTAATGTATGCCGCCGTATCATCACTCTCAATGGCAAAAACGTCAACGTTGTTCATTACGTTTGAAACAACTTCGCTTTTGGCACAATAGTTCTCGATTAAATCATACTTTTTCTTGATTTCCGCAGCTTCCTCAAAGCGCAATTCTTCAGCGAGACTGCTCATTTCTTCACGCATTTTACGTTGCAGTTCTTTGGTATTTCCGTTAAGTATTTCCCTTGCTTCGTCTATTAGTTCCAAGTATTCTTCTTGCGATTGCCGTGCAGTGCATGGCGCAAGGCAATTTTTTATGTGCCATTCAAGACATTCTTTATAATTGCCGCATTTAACGCCTTCTTTTGTCATTTTCATGGTGCACGCTCTCGGGTGAACTAATTTTTTTATAAGGTCGAGTAGTGCGTACATCGTTTGTATGTGCGAATAAGGTCCGAAATACTCCGAACCGTCATGGATTCTTTTCCGAGTTTTTATAATTCTAGGAAAATCTTCTTTGGTAATGCAGATGGAAGGATAGGTTTTATCGTCTTTAAGCAGGATATTGTAGTGCGGTTTATAGCGTTTTATCAAATTATTTTCCAATAAAAGCGCGTCTTCTTCAGTTCGTACAACAATATATTTGATATCGCGGATTTTGCTTACGAGAATTTTTGTTTTAAGATTCGGTTGGTCTCCTTTGAAATAGGAGCTGACTCGTCTTTTAAGCTTTTTCGCCTTACCAACATAGATTATTTCACCTTTTTCATTGAGGTATTGATAACATCCGGGGGAGTCGGGGAGATTGTCAACAATTCCCTTCAAATATTCCAGCCGTTTCTTGTTTTCCTCTTTGGTCATGGCAAATTTTGTGTCTCTTGAACGAAAAATTATATCAGATTACGAACAAACTTTGTATGTCTATATCGCTTGGAAGTGCTTTTCTCCCGTCCGGACATTCGCTTTTAAGTTCAAAAATGAAGTTCATGAAAACATCTTTAGGAGAGAATTTTTGAACAAGATTGTATGCCGCTTTCATCGAACCGCCCGTTGCCAAAAGATCATCGTGTATTAAAACAACATCATCCTTTGTAATGGAATTTTCCTGTATTTCTATTTCGTCGAAACCATATTCTTTTTCGTATTTTTCGCTTTTTGTTTCACCGGGCATCTTACCTTTTTTGCGACACATTACGAGTCCTGCGTTTAATTTCTCGGCAAGAATCGCCGCCATTATAATGCCGCGCGTTTCAACTCCCACTATCTTTGTAATACCTTTGTTCTTGTATCTGCAAACAAGCTCATCGCTCAATTCTTTTATGACTCCTGCATCGGTAAAAAGGAAATTTATGTCCTTGTACTGGATTCCTTTTTTCGGAAAATTGGGAATATTTCTCAGATGTCCGAGTACGTATTTCTCATTCATAATTAGGCTTTTTGAATGTTTGGTATAAATTTTTGTTTCACGTGGAACTGAAGTAAAGCTTTAAGTTCTTTCTGCGTTCATCGCTTCATTAAAACTAAAAGAACACTGATGTCGCTCGGCGAAATACCCGGAATTCGGCTTGCTTCTGCGAGAGTTTCCGGATTAATCCTCTCGAGTTTTTGACGAGCTTCTATTGAAAGCTGTTTTATTTTGGAATAATCGAAATGTCCTCTGATTTTAATGTCTTCCAAACGGAGAATTTTTTCGGCAAGTTTGCGTTCGCGTTCGATATATCCTTTATATTTTATTTTAACTTCGGCAGCTTCGCATGCTTCTGCGTTTATTCCTTTTTCATCTTCCATTAGTTTTTTCAGGGGAGTAATGTATTTTGAAAGTTTCTCCATATTTATCTGCGGACGATTGAGGAGTTCCGAAAGACGTTCTGAAAATTCTATTTTTGAAGTGCCCATTTTCACGAGCGCATCATTTATTTCTTTCGGCTTTGCTTTTGTTTTTTCGCAATAGTCTATTATACTATTTACGATTTTCTGTTTTTCTTGAAATTTATCCCAACGCTCTTTGCTAACAGTTAGGTTTTTTACTTTCGGTGTCAGTCTTTCGTCGGCGTTGTCCTGGCGCAAAAGAATTCTAAACTCGGCGCGCGACGTAAACATTCTGTATGGTTCGTCCACGCCTTTAGTTACCAAATCGTCTATAAGCACTCCTATATAAGCTTCATCGCGACGAAGAACGAGAGGTTCGGCATCTTTTACTTTTTGTGCGGCATTTATTCCTGCTATTATACCTTGCCCTGCCGCTTCTTCGTATCCTGTTGTTCCGTTCACCTGTCCTGCGAAGAAAAGATTCTCTACAACTTTTGATTCGAGCGAATGATTTAGCTGCGTGGGGTCGAAAAAATCATATTCTATGGCATATCCCGGACGATAGGCGCGTGCATTTTCAAAACCTTTTATGTGCTTTATTGCTTCAAGCTGCACATCTATCGGCATACTTGAGGAAAAACCGTTAAGATACATCTCGTTTGTTGAAGTACCTTCGGGTTCGAGAAAAAGAGGATGGTGGTCGCGGTCGGGGAAAGTAACAAGTTTTGTCTCTATACTTGGGCAATAACGCGGTCCGATGCTTTGTATTTGTCCGTTATAAAGAGGTGAATCTGCCAGACCGCTCCTGAGAATTTCGTGAACCGTTTCATTTGTGGAGCACAGCCAGCATGTGAGCTGCGGGAGTGTTCTGCTTTCTGTTATATATGAAAAGCGGTGAAAATCATTCTCGCCTTCTTGAATTTCGAGTTGTGAGAAATCTATGCTTCGTGCGTCTATTCTCACGGGAGTTCCCGTTTTCATTCTGTCGGAATGTATTCCGTGGCGCGTTATAGACTCTGTGAGATGCGACACTGCCGGTTCGGCGCAACGTCCTCCCGGAACTTTTTTGCGCCCTATGTGCATAAGACCGTTCAGAAATGTTCCTGCGGTTATCACAACTGCTTTGGCGTTAATCCTTACGCCCCATTGTGTTGCCACTCCCACTGCTTTTCCGTTCTCAACAATTAATTCTTCCACCTGGTCCTGCCATATGTCGAGATTGTCCGTATTCTCGAGGATCCTGCGCCATTCTTCGCTGAACTTCATGCGGTCGCATTGCGAACGGGGGCTCCACATTGCCGGTCCTTTCGAACGATTTAGCATTCTGAATTGTATTGCGGTGCGGTCTGTTACTATTCCCGTAAAACCTCCGAGAGCATCTATTTCGCGCACTATTTGTCCTTTGGCTATTCCGCCTATTGCGGGATTGCAACTCATTTGTGCAATTTTCGCCATGTCCATTGTTACAAGACAGGTGCGACATCCGCATCTTGCCGAGGCGCTTGCGGCTTCACATCCCGCGTGGCCCGCCCCAACCACAACTACATCATAATATAAGTTCATCATATCTTTTTGGCTGTGCGCCTTGAAAGGGCGCAGAATTACGGCAAAATTACTCCAAAATAATGAATTCCATGGTTTTTAGCTTTTGCGTAAAACTGTCAAACGGTTTTGAAAAGTTTTGAACTTGAATTTATTTCGTTGAAAAGCAATGTGTTATATATAAAAATAGATAAATTCCGAAGCGAAGTTCAAAAAATGTTATTTATTACGTTGCACGTGAAACATTTCCCTTTTAATTATACGGCGTTATGTGTATTCAGCACTAAATCATTACCTTTGCACCCGATTTTATAAGTTTACGAAAATTGAAAACATTTGAAGAGCTCGGATTGGAGCCCGAATTGATTAAAGCCATTGACGAAATAGGCTATGAAAGCCCGATGCCTATTCAAGAGGAAGTGATTCCGTACTTATTGGGACAGGGTAATGATGTTATAGCACTTGCGCAAACAGGAACGGGAAAGACTGCCGCTTACGGACTTCCTCTTTTGCAGAAAGTGAAAAAAGACAAAGACGGTGTTCAAGCCGTCATTCTCAGTCCCACGCGCGAGTTGTGTCTGCAAATAGCGGACGATCTCAAGGACTATTCCAAATATCTTGATTACATACATGTTCTCGCCGTTTACGGAGGCGCGGATATTGGCAGCCAGATAAAGGCTTTGAAGAGAGGGGTGCAGATAATTGTTGCCACTCCCGGTCGTTTAATCGACTTAATGGAGCGCAAGGCTGCCAGGCTTGACGAAGTTGAAAATGTTGTGCTTGATGAGGCTGACGAAATGCTCAACATGGGTTTCACGGAGAGCATTGACGCCATTCTTGCAGGTGTGCCGAAAAACAGAAACACTCTGCTTTTTTCCGCCACCATGAGCCGCGACATCGAGAAGATAGCCCGCAATTATCTTACCGACCCCAAGGAGATTGTTGTGGGTTCACGCAATGAGGGAGCGGAGAAAGTGAACCACGAATACTATCTTGTTCATGCACGCGACAAATATGCGGCTTTGAAACGCATTGTTGATTATCAGCCAAAGATATATGCTATTGTTTTCTGCCGTACCCGAATGGAAACGCAAGAGGTTGCCGACAAACTCATTCAGGACGGATATAATGCCGAAGCCCTCCACGGCGAACTGTCGCAGGCTCAGCGCGACCTTACAATGCAGAAGTTCCGCCAAAAGAGGGTTCAACTTCTTGTGGCAACCGATGTTGCGGCGCGAGGACTCGACGTTGACGAGCTTACACACGTCATAAATTACGGTTTGCCCGACGACATAGAAAGTTACACCCACCGCAGCGGAAGAACGGGGCGTGCCGGAAAGCGCGGAACCTCAATAAGTATTGTGCATTTGCGCGAAAAAGGCAAGATTCGCCGCATAGAAAAAGAAATAGGCAAGAAGTTTGTGCGCGGACATCTGCCTTCGCCCAAGGACATCTGTACAAAACAACTCTATAATGTGATTGATAAACTGGAGCGTACCGAGGTTGACGAGCAGCAGATTGCTTCGTTCATGCCCGAGGTCATGCGCAAGCTCGACTGGATGGATAAAGACGACATCGTGAAGCGCATTGTTGCATCGGCTTTCGGTCGTTTTGTGGAATATTACGCCAATGCTCCCGAAATTGTGGAACCTGACGAAAAAGGCGGGCGTGATTCTGACGAAGAGTGCGGAAAAGCTTCGCGCCATGACCGCCGTTCGCGCAAGTCGGGTGCCAGCAGAGACGGAAAGGTGCAGCCCGAAAAGGGGTACAGACGACTTTTCATAAATCTCGGAAAGCGCGACGGTGTGTTTGCACGCGAAATCATAGGCATGATAAACAAGTATGTGGGCGGCAGTGTGGATATAGGACGCATAGACCTCACGGCAAGTTGCTCGTTTTTCGAAGTTCCCGAGGGCGATGCGCCTGCGGTTTTGAAAAGTTTCAAGAAAGCCAACTACAAGGGGCGTCGCGTGGTTGTTGATGACGCGGAAGCCACAGGTACGAAGCATTCCGACAAGGGCGGAGGAGGAAAACGCCGTTCCGGTGCGGGAAAAAAGTTCCGCGATGAAGCTCCGAAGAAGAAAAAGGGCAGAAAGCGCGATGATTTCTTCGACGATGGTTTTGAAAGCAAGAAGAAACGCGGCAAAGACGATTGGAAAAAGTTTTTCCAATAATAAAGTCTTTTGCAGTCGTGTTCCGCTACAAATTTCCGGGGTGCGGAAACCGGGATTTTTGATTCCTGAACACCCTGTCGGCAGGGGGTGAAATCACAGCGTTTTCACGCTTCTAAAAAAACATAAGGCATGTAGCAAAAAATACAAGGCACTTATTTTAAAATAAGTGCCTTGTATTTTAAAATATATGGCTTGTATTTTTCGCCTTTTCAAATATCTGAAACGCAATAACTTACAAAGGACGTTTTTTGAGGCGTTTTCCGGCTCTCTAAAAAGCCCTGTTTGCGGCTTTTAAGGGCATCGGTTGCGGTGTGTCCGTATGTTTCCGCGACACATGGGTTTCGGGGCTTTTCGGGTTGCATTCCCTGCATCTCCGGCGGGGTTTCGTGCGGCTGCCGATGCTGTCGGCAAACAATTTTTTGGAGGCTATGCTCTTTGTTTCTCAATAAATCGCTACTTTTACACCAAATTATCATGCAATGACACTGAAACACATAATCCTTTCCCTTTCCGTAATGGCGGCAGGCACTGTGGCTGTCCACGCGCAGCGCGTAAATTTCACTATCGGCGGAGGAATTTCTTCGCACACCGGAAGTTCCACCGACAACGTGGGAGCTTTTAAGCTTGGTGCTTCATACGAGTACGAAATTCCGGGCAATTTCAGCATCGAACCCGGTGTATTTTTCTACGCCAAGGGCTATAAGGACAAAAACGAGAGCGTTTATATGCGCGACGACAAGGGTAACATCGTTAACGACGAGGACGGCAACCCGCTCATGGGAGTAAAAAACGTCAGTACCGGCAAGTTTTACGTTGAAGTGCCCGTAATGGCAAACTATTACCTTGAAGTTGCTCCGCTCCACTACATAGAATTTTCGGCAGGACCTTATGCCGCCGTGGGAGTAGGGGGGAAGCGCAAAACGCGCGGCGACACCGACAAGGATTTACAAGACCGTTTTTACTACGAAAAGTCCACTTTTAAGGAAAAAGGCACGCGGCGTTTCGATTGCGGCATTTCGGCGGGCGTGGCATACGAATTCAACCGCATTTTTGCTGTTGGAGTGCAAACAGACTTCGGTTTCATAAACTTCCGAAAGGACGGCGGAAAGAACATATCGGGAATACTAACGTTCAGTTATCGTCTGCGTTTGGACTGATGCCGCCTGAAACATTAAAAACAGCAAAAAACTAACCCTTAAAGCTATATGTACGAATTTTTCATGACATACCAATGGGAAATGTGGGCTGTGGCAGCTCTCGTGTTCCTTGTGCTCGAACTTATGGCAGGCGACTTTTTCATGCTCTGCCTTGCTGCCGGTGCGGTGTGTTCCGCAGTGGCGGCGGCATGCGGCGGCAGTTTCACTTTGTGCCTCGTGCTGTGTTCCGTAATCACAGTGGCAAGTCTCTTTTTCCTACGTCCCAAAGCATTGAAGCGTTTTCGCGGCGGCAAAACCCGCAAGAGCAATGCCGATGCCCTTGACGGAAAAACGGGAATAGTGAAGGAAGAAATAAAAACCGGCGGCTATGGCTACGTAGGCATAGACGGCGACATGTGGCGCAGTATTTCGGAAAGCGGAGAAGCCATCCCGGCGGGAACGAAAGTGGTGGTTATTTCACACGAAAGCATCATACTGACCGTAAAACCCGCAGAGGCTTGAAAATTCTCAGATAAACAAACATTAAAAACATAACACCATGATTTACGTATTAGCAGTACTCGTATTCCTGGCTATTGTAATAGTAGCCAAAAGCATTACAATCATTCCCCAGTCAAGCACAAAAATCATAGAACGCCTCGGACGCTATCATGCAACGCTCAATCCCGGCATAAACATCATAATGCCGTTCATTGACAAGGCACGCACCATAATAGTAATGAGAAACAAGCGTTACTATTACTCAACCGAAATAGATTTGCGCGAACAGGTTTACGATTTCGACAAACAAAACGTAATAACCAAGGACAATGTGCAGACCGAAATCAATGCACTTTTGTATTTCCAGATAGTTGACCCCTTCAAGGCGGTTTACGAAATAAACAATCTGCCCAACGCAATAGAAAAACTCACTCAAACCACGCTGCGAAACATAATTGGCGAGATGGAACTCGATGAAACTCTCACTTCTCGCGATACAATTAACACCAAACTCCGCGCTGTGCTCGACGATGCCACCAACAAATGGGGCATAAAAGTGAACCGTGTGGAACTTCAGGACATAAATCCGCCGCTCAGCGTGCTTCAGGCAATGGAAAAGCAAATGCAGGCAGAACGCAACAAACGCGCCGAAATACTTAACAGTGAAGGTGAGAAACAAAGCGCGATTCTGAAATCGGAAGGTGAGAAAATGGCAACCATTAACCGTGCCGAGGCAGAAAAACAGCGCGAAATCCTGAACGCCGAGGGTGTGGCGGCTGCCAAGGTGAAACAAGCCGAGGCCGAAGCCAAAGCCGTGCAGCTCATAACCGAGGCTGTGGGACAATCAACCAATCCCGCCAATTATCTGCTGGCTCAAAAATACATACAGATGCTTCAGAATGTGGCGAGCGGCAATAAAACAAAAACCGTTTACCTGCCTATCGAGGCTACAAACATGCTTGGTTCGATTGGCGGAATAAAAGATCTCTTCAAAGCCGAATAAGAAAATAACTTTCCCTAAATAATCATGAAATGAAAAATATATCGAGACGACAATTCTTGAAAGACAGCCTCATGGGTGCGGCTGCTTTCGCAATAGTGCCGGGCAATGTGCTCGGCAAAACCTATGGCTATAAAGCACCGAGCGACAAACTGAACATTGCGGGCATCGGTGTAGGCGGAGTGGGGCGCAGAAACATGCATAACATGAAAACCGAAAACATTGTAGCCCTTTGCGACGTGGATTGGAAGTATGCCATGAAAACTTTCAACGACTATCCCAAGGCAAAACGCTTTAAGGATTGGCGCGAAATGTTTGACCGTATGGGCAAAAGCATCGATGCAGTGATGATAGCCACTCCCGACCATACACACGCCGTTATCGCCGCTCATGCAATGACTCTCGGAAAACATGTGTACCTTCAAAAACCGCTCACTCACTCTGTGTATGAAGCAAGACTGCTTACGAAACTCGCCAAGAAGTACAAGGTGGCAACGCAAATGGGAAACCAGGGCAGTTCGTTTGAATGGAACAAGCGCGTAGCCGAATGGATTTGGGCAGGAGAGATAGGTGAGGTGCGCGAAGTGCATTGCTGGACCGACCGTCCCATTTGGCCGCAGGGATTAATGAAACCTACCGATACTCCTGCGGTACCCGACACTCTCGATTGGAATTTATGGATAGGTCCTGCGGAAATGCGTCCCTATCATCCCTCGTATTGTCCGTGGAATTGGCGTGGCTGGTATGATTTCGGTACAGGTGCTTTGGGCGATATGGCTTGCCATATAATGGATCCCGCAGTTCTTGCACTCGATCTCAAATATCCCACGAAAGTAATAGCTTCTTCCACTCTCAGCAACCTTTATTCGCCTCCATATGCCGAAGTAATCACTTACACTTTCCCGGCTCGTCCCAAGAAAGGCAATGTGGAAATGCCCGAATTAAAACTTACGTGGTATGACGGCGGACTTATGCCGCCGCGTCCCGAGGAACTCGAAGAAGGTGATATGCTTGGCGATGAAAACGGAGGAATCCTCATAATTGGTTCAAAGGGAAAAATCATGACGGGATGCTATGGCATGAATCCAACACTGCTCCCCAAAAGTCGCATGAAGGACTTCAAAGACCCTAAACCCCAGTTGCGCCGCGTAGTAACGAGCGATGTGGCAAGCATTTGGGATTCCAACGCCCACGAACAGGATTGGATTCGCGCCTGCAAGGAATCTCCCAAGAATCGTGTGCAGCCTTGTTCGAATTTCGAGTATTCCGGTCCGTTCACCGAAATGGTTGATATGGGCGTAATGGCTACTCGTCTCGCAGGTCTCACAGGTCTTCACAAAGAACTCAAATGGGACGGCGAAAACATGAGGTTTACCAATATTTCCGCCAATGACAAAGTAAAAATTGTCAATTACGATGATTTCAAAGTCATAGACGGCGACCCGCGTTTCGATCGTCGTTATGCAGAATTCAGTGCTCTTGACCTCGTTAACGAATGGATTAAGCACACTTACCATAATGGTTATTCGCTTCCGCCTATGCCCAAAGACTAAGAGCCATGAAGCGATTACTTTATATACTTGTGCTGCTGTTGCTGCCCTATTCCGTATCGGCTAAAACCAAAGCCGAAAAAATGGGATGGAATCTTGCCATACAGACATTCACTTTCTATCCTACGGACCTCTGTACCGTAATAGATAAAAGCCTTGAACTCGGCGTTAAGTACCTCGAAGTTTTTCCCGGACAGAAGATTGGCGGAAAATGGGGCGATAGGGTTTTCGATTACAACCTTGACGTTTCCACTTGTAAGGAACTTCTTAAATACACAGCCTCGAAAGGCGTGAAAATAGTAGGCACCGGGGTTTTCGTTCCGGGCAAATCGGACGAATGGGAACGGGAATTTGCTTTTGCCAAAACCATGAAGCTTGATTACATTTCTTGTGAGCCTGCGCTCGAAGACTGGAATCTTGTGGAACGTCTCGCAAAGAAAACCGGCATAAAGATTTCTGTTCACAATCATCCCCAACCTTCCGAATATTGGACGCCTATGAATCTGCTCAATGCCATAAACCATAGGAGCAAACTCCTTGGTTCTTGTGCCGATGTGGGACACTGGTTGCGCTGCGGGCTTATGCCTTTGGAGTGCATGAGGGTTCTTGACGGCAGGATAGTGAGTCTTCATTTCAAGGACATAGTTGACGGCGACGATTTCGAATCCATGCACGACACGATATGGGGAGAAGGAATAATTAAAATGCCATCTTTGCTCCGCGAACTGAAACGCCAGAAATTCAAAGGCTGGTTTGTGATAGAATATGAGTATAGAGTAGGCGACTTAATGGGCGCAATCAAAAAGAGCATAGAAAATTTCAACCGCATGGTTGAAGAAATGCACTGAAAAAGCCTTTGACTTTTCAACAAATCAATTTATAAGCAAAAAACATCCGTTAAGCATGGTAACATATCGCTTGGCGGATGTTTTTGATATTATTTACATAATTTCTTTTCCAAAACAAACCGATTTATAACGTAAATGTCTAAATTTGCGCAGAATTATCAATACTAACCAATGAGAATCAGGAATATTTTAATGGCTTCGGCTTTGGCTGTAAGCCTGCAGGTTTCTGCCACGGACGTTTACGTTTACATGAGCAATAACTTTGTTCCCATAACATCCCTGGGCAATATCCGCAAAATCATTAACGGTGCCACCGAAACCACTCTTATTTCCACTAAGGGGGACACGGTTACGGTGGAAAACTCTTCTTTTACGTACATAACCTTTCATCGCACTTCCTTACCCGTTGGAATAGAGAGCGCAAAGACTCAGAATCTGAAAATTTCTTATGAAGGCGGTTCCGTAAAGGTTACAAATTCTTCCGTTCCCAAGAACATTTCGCTTATTTCCTCCGACGGTTCGGTCTTTTCAAGTTTCACGCCCACCGATTCCGAGGTTGTCATTTCCACAGCGGGAATCCCTGCCGGAGTGTATATTGTAAAAGTTGTTACGAGCGACGGCAAAAAACTCACAAAGAAAATCATCAAGAAGTAAACGGTCATGAAATTATTCAAACGCAAAAACATTATTCCGCTTTGCCTTGCTTCGCTGTTTGCTGCCTTTGCAGCCAGTGTTACGGCTGATAGAATCGTAACCGTTTACGGTCAGGGTGCGGTGCTGGGCACTTTTTCGGCTGCCGAGGTCGATAGTATTGCTTTCGGAACCACGGGAACTTTGTTCAAACTCTATAATTCTTCGCGTTACCAGCTGCTTCTTCGTTCGCGTTCCAAGGTTGACAGTATAGTTTTCAGTGGTGAATATGACAAGAGTTCTTATCCCGAGTTCAACACCACGAGTCTTTACCACGACATGGATGTTTCTTATAACGAAGACTCGAAAGTCTATTCGCTTTCCACCACAGGCGGCGACCCGTATATATTCACAAAAACTCTTACGGCCGACCTTCCGTCCGACTCGTGCGTAATTGCTTTCGAATATCGCTGTCCCAAAGGTGTCAGCGACCTTCAGGTGTTTTTCGCAGACCCTGTAAGCGAATCCAATTCGGCAAGAACTTCGCAGATTCCGGCTACAATCGGCTCGGAATGGGCTACTTTCAGATTCAACATCAAGAATTACCGCGAACTTTTCGGTTGGGGTAAGAAAGGCGACCGCTTGCGTCTCGATTTCGGTTCGGCTTCGGGAGTGGACATAAGCATTCGCCATTTCCGCATTCGCATAATGACCGACGCGGAGAAGGAACAACTGGCGCGTGCCGACAGTCTTGAGAAAGCCAAGAAGACTATGGCGCAAAATCTCACCAAATATCTTTCGGCTTCATACGATTCGAAAATAACAAATGTGGACGTTTCTTTCGACACTGTTACCATTACCGGTAACTGCGTAGGCGAAGGACAGTTCGCTGTTGCCGACGTTGCGCCGTTCGAAGACGTTACCGAAACCAGGAAGTTTGAATATACCGCCGACATTCCCACCGGCGAATTTACCATAAAGCTCCCGCGCAAGTTGAAACGCAGCACTTTGCCGAACTATGACCGTGCCATTTCGAAATGGGCCATTGTCAAGGTGAACGAAGACGGCACTCACACTCTTGTGTCGCATGCGCGTTATGCCGATGACGTTATTGCCAAATATTCGGCAGAGAAGTGCGAGTTCAAGGGCAAGAAAGGCATTGCCGCAGGCGGAGGTTCCAAGTACATTGCCGATTTTGAAAGCCTCGATGTTCATAGTATTACGCAGAACATAGTATTGAACACGATTATTTCCACCACGCGCGGCGGAGGATTCACCCAACCGTACTATTACGGAGGCAGAACTTACTACATTAATATGGGAAGTGTTGCGGGATATGACGCTACTCTCAAGGCTGCCCAGAAAAAAGACATCGTGGTTGAGGCTATTATTCTCACGCCTACGGGTTCGGGATACACAGACCCCGAATGTACAGGCGGATATTACACCATGCCTAACATGACAACGGCTTTGGCTACTAACTATTACGCTGCGTCGCTCGACTATCTTGCAAGACGCTATTCCACGGGCGAGAACGGACGCATTCATCACTGGATTATGCACAACGAAGTGGACCAGGGCGACACATGGACCAATATGGGCAGCCAGCCGGAGATGAGATTCTATGACAGATACATCAAATCCATGCGCTTGTGCTATAACATTGTGCGCCAGTACGACCAGAATGCATCGGTGCTTGGTTCGTACACCCACACATGGTACATATCTGGCAACGAATACTCACCCCGCACCATGCTCGAGCAGAATGTGCAATACTCCAATGCCGAAGGCGATTTCCGTTGGGGAATTGCTTATCACCCTTACCCCATTAATTTGCTGCGTCCCGAATTTTGGGTTAATGACAGGAATTATGCCACATTCAACAACAATGCAGCTTACGTAACTTTCTATAATCCCGAGGTCATAAACGCCTGGATTCTCAAGAAGGAGCATCTCTATAAGGATGGCACGAAACGTGTGCTTGTTTTCTCCGAACAAGGCACCAACTCACCGTCGTACAGCGAGACCGATCTTGCAAAACAGGCTGCCGGCGCGGCTTGGATTTGGAAAAAGTTGCAAAAACTCGACGGTATTGATGCTATGCAGTGGCACAACTGGAGCGATAATCGCGCCGAGTTCGGACTCCGTATCGGTCTCCGTGCTTATGCCGACGGCGATTACAAGGATCTCGACCCCAAACCCGTTTGGTATGTATGGAAGGCGGCGGGTACAGAAAATGAAGACGAAGTATTTGCGCCCTATCTCAAGACCATAGGCATTTCTTCTTGGGACGGCATCGTCAGAACTGTGAAATAATCTCCGCAGCATAGGGGCAAAATCACATCCCGCCGTTTTACTGCGGCAGGACATATAAAAATAAGTCCGACGGAACAGGTTTCCGCCGGACTTATTCGTTTTCCGACGCATGGGCAAAGGCAAAAAGGCTTTACATAATGCGCTGAGAGGCGGCAAAATAAGGCGATTTTTGGTGCTTTTGTAAAATGTTGAAAATAAGACATTTGGAAAGACGAAAAATACAAGGCACTTATTTTAAAATAAGTGCCTTGTATTTTAAAATATATGGCTTGTATTTTTTACAACAAGCCATGTGTGTTTTTCCGTGTCGTGAAATCGCTTTCGCAACATGCACGAATGTCCCGAAATTGAACGGGAATTTTGCACGTTTTTCGGCATGTATGCCTGCCCGTGAATATTTTTGTACGGAAAACGAAGATTTTGAAAAAACATTTATGCGATTGAAAAATATTTCATTATATTTGTGGCATTATAAAACGGAAAAGAAAACAAGATTCACTAACTCACACATTACCTGAAAGCAAACAAAGGGGGAGGGAACGGAAATTCCCTCCCGCAAGTCCTCTGCATTAACATTTGCCAAAGAAAAATTGAAGGAAATGTCAGGATTTTCTGCAATATGATGCACAAAGAAAAACTGCGTTTTGCAATTTCGTAACCCTCAAAAGCATTTGATTGCAAAAATTTTCATTGCAAAACAAAGTTTTCGGAGAAAAGTTTTTGCCGTTCGAAAGTATTTTTATATATTTGCGTGTAGAATATACAATAACACGGAATCTAAAGCGAAAATTAAACATCGAAAACCGTCGGACACTCCATATCCGTCGGCAATAAAGAAAGATACTGTTTAACATTATTAATTCATAGTTTATGGAAAAATTTTTCTCGAAACTGATTGCCCTTGCGGTGCTGTTGATAATGGCACCTTCAGCGGCTGTCTTCGCTTCGAATGACGACGGAGACACAGAGGAGCCACAAACCCTCCAAGAGCTTCTGGACAGCTTCAAGTTTGGAGTTGACGACTATGCTTACGGCAGTGCGCCCGGCTATGTCGGAGACCAAGTTGTCTATGAAGAGTTTTACAACATCTATTCCGATGCTATCCAAATGGCAAGCAGCACAACGGCTACCGATGAGGATAAAGCCGCAATGTGTGTCAAGCTAAAGGAAGCCAAAGCCAAAGTGGAAGCAGCCATTAATCCCGTAACCGATGGCACTTACTACATCGTTACAACCTATTCTGCTTTCGCAGACAAGGACACAATGGCTTGGTTTGCTCCTAATGAGGGCAACTATCCCGGATGGAAAAAGAAAGAACCCAAGGTTCTCTTCTTGTGGAACGTTAAAAAACTCGCCAGCGGCAATTACTCCATTCAGAGTCTTGCAACCGGTCAGTATGTAAACCACAATGATGTTATCGACGGTCAGGAAACAAACATGTACATGACCAATACCCTCGAAACCGAACAGGTGTTCGACAACATCAGCCCCAACGGTCAGTTCAACATTCACTGTGTTGGCGCAAACTGGACCTACAACATTCAGCATCATAACAGTGGTAATGCCGTTGCCGGTCCTATTGGTAACTGGAAGGACAAGAATGTAAGCGGCGAAGGCTCTTGGAAACTCGTTCCTGTGAGTGAGGCTGACCTCGCTCTGGTAGAATCCACCCGCAATCACGACCTCTTGCAGGCTAACATCAATTCCTTCGTTCCCGGCGACTATACATTTGGTAAAGATCCCGGTCAGTATTCAAAAGAAGCTTTCGATGCTCTCAACGTAGAACTCACCGCTTCTAAAAATATGCTCGCAGACAGCGTAACAACTCCCACAGAAGAAGCATGCAAAGTCGCTCTCGACAAATTCGTAGCAGCAAAAGCTGCACTTGATGCTTCGCTCGTTGAAGTAACCGACGGTTATTACACAATTTCTACCAACACTTATGCAGCAGTTACCGAACAAGGCAAGAACGCAAGTGCTTGGACAGCGAAGAACAGCTATCTTTACGCTTTCGGTTGGGAAACCCTGAATCCTGCATACATTTGGAAAATCACCAAGCTCGCAAGCGGTAACTATTCAATCCAAAGCCGTGAAACGGGAGAGTATATCAATACCACCGACCTCTATCAGGTCGGCGCAAGTATCGGTCTTTCCAAATCGCAGAACACAGAAATGGTAATTACTCGCAATAAAGGAGAAAAATTCTATATCGTCGACGCTGCAACCAAAGCCCACAACATGAGCTACGCAACTGCTACAGACCTTTGCTGGGTGCAAAACGGAAACGGTTCTGACCTTTATTTGCACAAATATTCTGATGAAGAAGTCGCTTCGCTTGATGTTCTCTATCCGCAGAAGCTTCGCACCGATACTCTTCGCAGCCTTATTGCTGAAACATCCGCACGCGCTAATGTAGACTCCATATATACTATTAATATGGACGCTCCTATCATTACCAGTGCTTCGCAACTTTACATCACCAATCAGTCTACTGAAGGCGCAGACCTTAACAGACTTCTTGATAACGATCCTGAGACACACTGTATCAGTGCTTACAATAATTCTACCGTAGAAGGTACCGATTTGAACGACTATCATGCTTTGCGCATCGATGCCGGTGAAGGCAAAGTCCTTCCTCACAACATCGCTTTGCACTGGCGTGCACGCGGTTCTGCTTGGAAAGCCATGTATCGTCCCATTGACGTACAATTCTATGCAAGTAACGATGCTGTAAAGTGGAAATATCTTGGCGAACGTAAGAATCCGCAAGCAGGATTCCCCACTGCGGCAGAAGATCCCGAGTACACTGCAGCCGATCCCGTGGTTATGCCGGCAGGTTATCGCTATCTTAATATGAAAGTCATCAAGACCAATACAATGGATCTTGGTAAATACGGTTATCCTTTCTTTACTTTCTCGGAATTCCAGGCATATCCTATGACTGCCGAGGTTAATCCTAACATGACAGACCCTGAAATCAATCAGGCAATCCAAGATCTTCGTGCCGCTATTGCTACTGCGCGCGAAAAGGCAGAATCCGGTAATGTTTCTTCACAGGATATTGCAGATTTGAGAGGTGCTTATACAAATCTTCTCCTTGTTTGGAAAGACACTACCGACATTTGCCTCGTGCTTAGCAAGGCTAAGGCATTTGCACCCAAAGTTGCAGAAGGTAGCGAACCTTTCTATTTCCCCGGCAACAAGATTAGTGCTTTCGAAGAGGCTCTTGTTGAGGTTGATGACGCTTATCCGTTTGAGGACCTCAAACAGCGTGAGATTGCCCGCCTTGACACTCTTCTCACCCGTGCTTACAACGAGCTTGTAAACTCAATGGTTGGTCCGGATCCCGATACTTGGTATTTCGTTTCCTGTGCTGATGAAACAGCTGTTGATGGTGCAGGCAATCCTGTCAAAGGCAAATACTCTTACATGGGTGGTCTTTCCGCTTCCGACGGTTTGGGCTGCGTAGGTCTTGAGAATAACATCAAGGATTTGCGTCGTGTTTGGAAATTCGAGGCTACCGGCACTCCCAATGTCTACAACATGATTTGCGTTGCCAATGGTTATCCCATTAATCGCGGACCTGTTCGTCTCGATGCCATAGGTGATGGTCAGTTTGCCATTTACACCAACACCGATCTCAATGCTGCTTATTATATTAATAGTGCTGCTCTTCCCGGTGTGCCGAGCATGGGCGGCAAAGCTCCCGAAGCTAACGGTTGGGGTGCTTGGGCAATGGAAGAGATTTCTCCCGAAATGACAAGCAGAATCACTCTCAGAGCTGACAAGGTGTTTGCAAGAGTTAATCCGTTCGACACCGATGACATGCCTTCTGCTTATACCGAAGGACACAACGTTCAAACTTACAGCGTATGCGGTTATGAAGTTGGCGATGACGGCAAGACCATCACAGCCATCAACCTTACCGAGTATGTTCCCGATGCAGAATTGGGCGGTATCCCCGCAGGTACTCCGTATGTAATGATTGTTGACGATTTGGATGCTTACGATCCCGAAACTCCTGTAGTTATCGATCTTCATCCGGCTCACGGCGGCAACGTTACCCACGAGGCTAAAATGGTTAACGGTCTTGGTGGTAAATTCGCTTCATGGCCTTATCCTACTGAGATGCTTTATTTCCAAGCTAACGTAGCTAAGGTTCACGGTGGTGCTGCCGGTACTTGGATTCTCGATCCTCAGGATGCTTATCTCGATCCTTCTCAGATTGTAAACGATCCTGAAGCTTCCATCGATGCTGTTGTTCCTGTTGATTCTTCAAACGGAACGGTTGAAATACCTAACGGAATTGCATCTTTGATTAACTCACAGAAAGCAATCGTTAACGTTTACACCACCGACGGTGTGCTCGTTAAGAAGAATGTCAAGGCTGTTGAGGCAACCAAGGGCTTGAAGAAGGGTGTTTACGTAGTAGGCAAGAACAAGGTTCTCGTTAAGTAATACGAACGCCTTATATATAATTAAATCCCGCACGGTTATCCGTGCGGGATTTTTTTGTTTTCGGCATTGCCGGGTTCTATATATTTGCATGCCTTTGCGCGTGTCGTGAAATCGGAATGCCTGATTATTGTGCATGTATGCGTTCGCATGGGGACATAATGCTTGCCTGCATGCTGTAAGCGGTGCACAGCGCGATGCAGTTCTGATGTTTTGAATATCCTGTGCGGTGAATGTGCATACGGTTCGGGAAATGTGCGAAACGGCATGGCAATTTAAGTGTAATTTGCAGGTTATTGGAGCACCTTTTTACCACGGTTCGAAAAACACATGGCTTATCGCAAAAAATACAAGCCATATATTTTAAAATACAAGGCACTTATTTTAAAATATGTGCCTTATGTTTTTTGCCGTAATAAGTATCTGAATCACAATAACTTATTCGGGTGTCTGTAAAATGTATTCAAGGTGTTGTGTGTCAAGAAGTTATCCCGGATTTTGCAGTTTCGGGGTCGGAAAGCTCTGTGAGGCGTGTTTTCCGACAGTTTCCCGCCGAACTGTATGCCTTTCGAAACGTATGCAAAAGAAAAAATGTCCGCTAACACCCCGGGGCGTTGCGGACATTTCCGTTTGCGATATTAGTATGCCCTGTTTATTTTTCCTTGTTTCTTATGTGCTCTTCGTATTCCGCAAGTTCGCGCTCTCCGAAATGGGCGAGACCGTAATGTTCATCGTGCTGGCTGAGGTCGAGACCCACTTTTTCGCTCTCAATGCTTACACGCATGGGAATGAACTTGTCTATGAGCCAATATCCGAGGTAGCTCATTCCGAAAGTATAGGCTATGACGATTGCCACGGCAAGAAGGTGGAACAGGAAAACCACTACGCCCTGCGATGTGCCCGAAATCAGACCGTCGTGAATGAATATGCCCGTCATTATGGTGCCCACAATGCCGCCCGTGCCGTGTGTGGGGAAAACGTCGAGGGCATCGTCAATGCGGCTGTGCGACCTCCAATAAACGGCAATGTTGCAAATTATGGCTATGACAAACGAAATGAAAATGGTTTGCCCCACGCTCACGTATCCGGCAGACGGCGTACATGCCACAAGTCCCACAACGCAGCCCACGGCGGCTCCCATTGCCGACGGCTTGCGTCCGCGAAGGCAGTCAAAGAATATCCATGTCATCATGGCTGTTGCCGAAGCCGTGGTGGTGTTCAAGAAAGCTTTCACAGCCTGACCGTCGGCGTGGAGCGAGCTGCCTGCGTTGAATCCGAACCAACCCAGCCACAGCAAAGCTGCACCAAGGAGTACGAAAGGTATGTTGGCGGGTTCCTCGTCTTTGGTCGACGTGCGGCGTTTTCCCAGGAAAATCGCTCCTGCAAGGGCTGCAACGCCCGAAGAAGCGTGAACCACGATACCGCCGGCGAAATCGACCACGCCCCATTTGAGGAAAAGTCCGTCGGGATGCCATGTAAGGTGGGCGAGAGGGCAGTAGATGAACACAAAGAAGAATATCATGAAAAACAGATAGGCGGAAAACCTCACCCTCTCGGCAAATGAACCCGTTATAAGCGACGGCGTGATTATGGCAAACTTCATCTGAAACAACGCATACAGTGCGAGTGGAATGGTAGCTCCTCCGAGAATCTTGCCGGTGGGTGTGGTGTAGACTGCAGCCCCTACGTTTTGAAACATGGCGAATGTACAGGGATTTCCGATTATTCCGCCTATGTCGTCGCCAAAGCAAAGGCTGAATCCGAAGGCTACCCACAGCACGGTAATGATTCCCATGGCTATGAAGCTCTGCAACATGGTGGAAATGACGTTTCGCGCGCCCACCATTCCGCCGTAAAAAAACGACAGACCCGGTGTCATCATCAGCACAAAGATTGTGGCGGTAATCAACCACGCCACGTCAGCCCCGTTAATCTTTGAAAAATCACACTCAAAGCTCGGCTCCGATGCGAAAAGCCCCGCAATGGTAATGATAACCATCAGCCCCATAAGGACAATCCATTTCTTTTTGATTTTCATATTAAGTTTCGTTTTTGTTTGTATATGGCGCAAAAATAAATCCTTTGTTTGGAAAAATAATAACAAATCAATGAAAAAGAAAGATAAATGTGTGTTTTACTGTAAAAATGATAAATATACATTGAAAAAGCAGGGATTTTGCGCAAAAGCCCCGCCCGTGATAATACATACTGACTTACAACGCCGTGCGAACCTACGTTTTGGTGCGTAACGGCGAATTACGTCAAACTAAATTGCTATCTTTGCGCCGGAATTGCGAAGCGTACAGCCGCAACAGAACATATAACGATAATTAAGATGGATTACGAGTTTCAGAAGATAGAGGAAAAATGGCGTAAGGCATGGGCGGAAAAGAAAATATATCATGTAACGGAAGATAGCTCAAAGCCCAAATATTATGTGCTTAATATGTTTCCTTACCCCTCGGGTGCGGGACTTCATGTGGGACATCCCCTCGGATATATAGCAAGCGATATTTACGCAAGATACAAACGCCTCTGCGGATTCAACGTTTTGAACCCAATGGGATATGATGCTTACGGATTGCCTGCCGAACAGTACGCAATACAAACCGGACAGCACCCCGCCGTAACCACTGTAAAAAACATAACACGCTATCGCGAACAGTTGGATAAGATAGGGTTCTCGTTTGATTGGGACCGCGAAGTGCGTACATGCGACCCCGCGTATTACAAATGGACTCAGTGGGCATTTATATTGATGTTCAACAGCTATTATTCGAACGCCGCGAAAAAAGCACTCCCTATCGAGGAACTTATAAAGCATTTCGAGCAAAACGGAACGCAGGGCGTGGATGCCGCATGCAGTGAAGAAACGGAATTTACCGCAGAAGAGTGGAACGCCAAGAGTGAAAAGGAAAGACAACAGGCACTCATGAACTACCGCATTGCTTATCTCGGCGAAACGGAAGTGAACTGGTGCGCCCAGCTCGGCACAGTGCTCGCAAATGACGAGGTTGTGGACGGAGTTTCTGTGAGAGGCGGCTACCCGGTTGTACAGAAAAAAATGAAACAATGGTGTCTGCGCGTTTCGGCATACGCACAGCGTTTACTTGACGGGCTTGATACGATTGACTGGACCGATTCCATTAAAGAAACACAGCGCAACTGGATTGGACGAAGTGAGGGAACGGAAGTTGTTTTCTCTGTTAAGGACAGCGACAAAAAGTTCACGATTTTCACAACTCGCGCAGATACTATGTTCGGTGTTACTTTCATGGTGCTCGCTCCCGAGAGTGATTTGGTTGACGAGCTTACAACTCCCGCGCAGGAGACGGCTGTGAAAGAATATGTCGATGCCACGAAGAAACGCACCGAACGCGAACGCATTTCCGACAGGAAAGTTACAGGCGTTTTCTCGGGTTCTTACGCCATAAACCCGTTTACGGGCGAAGAAATACCGGTGTGGATAAGCGATTACGTACTTGCGGGCTACGGAACGGGAGCCATTATGGCTGTTCCTGCTCATGACAGCCGCGACTACGCTTTTGCAAAGCATTTCAACCTGCCTGTTATTCCTCTTATCGAGGGATGCGATGTGTCAGAAGAGAGTTTCGACGCAAAAGAAGGCATCGTAACCAATTCTCCACGCAAAGATGCAAAACCGTATATAGATTTTTCACTCAACGGACTGACTGTAAAAGAAGCCATTGCGGCAACAAAGAAATATGTAAAGGAACACAAGCTCGGAAGAGTCAAGGTTAATTATCGTCTTCGCGATGCAATTTTCTCGCGTCAGCGTTATTGGGGCGAACCTTTCCCTGTTTATTATAAAGATGGCATGCCTTGCATGATTCCTGTGGAATGTCTGCCGCTCGAGCTCCCGGAAGTTGACAAATACGAGCCTACCGAAACCGGCGAACCTCCTTTGGGACGCGCAAAGATGTGGGCTTGGAACGAAAAAGAACGCAAAGTCGTTGACAAAAGTCTTGTCGACAATGTAAATGTGTTCCCTCTCGAGCTTTACACAATGCCCGGTTTTGCAGGTTCTTCGGCTTATTATCTGCGCTACATGGATGCTCATAACGACAAAGCCCTTGTTTCGCCCGAAGCCGACAACTATTGGAAATGCGTGGACCTTTATGTAGGCGGCACAGAGCATGCCACGGGACATCTTATCTATTCCCGTTTCTGGAACAAGGTACTTCACGACTACGGATACTCGGTGGCAGAAGAACCATTTGCCAAACTCATCAACCAAGGTATGATTCAGGGACGCTCAAATTTCGTTTATCGTGTGAAAGAAGGCGAAGACAAAGGAAAATTTGTGTCTCTGGGATTAAAAGATAAGTATGATGTAACGCCCATTCACGTTGACGTTAATATTGTTTCCAATGACGTTCTCGATACAGAGGCTTTCCGAAACTGGAGACCCGAATACAAGGATGCGGAGTTTATTCTTGAAGACGGCAAATACGTTTGCGGCTGGGCAATAGAGAAGATGTCGAAGAGCATGTTCAATGTTGTAAATCCCGATATGGTTGTTGAGCGTTACGGAGCCGATACATTGCGACTTTATGAGATGTTCCTCGGTCCCATAAACCAAAGCAAACCTTGGGATAGCAACGGAATTGACGGCTGTTCCCGTTTCCTCCATAAATTGTGGAATCTCTTCAACGGCAAAGGCGGTTCGTTTGTTCCCAACGATGCAGAACCGACCGAAGACAACCTACGTACTCTCCACAAACTCATAAAAAAAGTAACCGAAGACATAGGCAATTTCTCTTACAATACGGCTATTTCGGCTTTCATGATAGCTGTGGGAGAATTCAACAGCCAGAAGTGTACGTCCAAAAAGGTTCTTGAGCCACTTGTAGTGCTCATTGCGCCGTTTGCGCCCCACATAGCCGAAGAACTGTGGGAACAGCTCGGACACACAAGCAGTGTGTGCGATGCAAAATGGCCCGAGTTCAACGAAAAGTTCATTAAGGAAAACAGCGTAACGCTCAGCATTTCGTTCAATGGCAAGACGCGCTTCACCATGTCCTTCCCCGTGGAAGCCACAAAGGAGGAAATAGAGAAAGAGGTGCTCGCCGGCGAACAGGCAAAGAAATACATTGACGGCAAACAGATTGTAAAAGTCATTGTAGTGCCCGGACGCATTGTTAATATTGTTGTGCGCTAAAACATGTTGCAGCCTTTCGGGGCAACAATAGTGATATGGAACATTCTTTGAGTATGCCGGGTGTCAAGATGACACCTATGCAATATGTTCACGATTATGCGTTGATAACATTCGGACTGTTGTGCTACGCGGTGGGATTTACTTGTTTCATTCTGCCGTACCAAATCACAACGGGTGCCGTGGCGGGTATCGGTGCTTTGATATTCTATGCCACACACGGTGCTTTCCCTGCACACTATACGTTTCTTATAATAAACTCCGCCCTGTTGATAGTTGCCATTAAGGAGTTGGGTTGGCGATTCTGCGTCAAAACCATCTATGCAGTGCTTGTGCTCAGTGCTTTCATGGCTTTGGGCAAGGACTTGATGCAAAGCGTACAAGGCTTTCCCCTCAATTCCGAGCATCTGCCCATACTTCTCGGCGACAATCAGGGATTCATGGCGTGCGTCATAGGTTCTCTGCTCGAGGGCATAGGCATAGGACTTGTCTTTCTTCAGGGAGGCAGCACCGGAGGTACGGATATTATTGCCGCAATAGTCAACAAGTATCGCGATGTAACCATTGGTCAGATGATGATAGTGCTTGACATAATCATCATAACCTCTTCGCTTTTCACGCCGGTGGGAAATCTCACTAAACTTCTCTTTGGCTATTGCACGCTAATCATTACCAACACCACGCTCGACTATGTTCTGAATGCCGGAAGGCAGAGCGTGCAGTTTCTTATCATTTCGCGCCATTACGAAAGCATTGCCTCGGCAATAGAATACTATCATCGCGGAGTTACGGTGCTTGACGGTCATGGCTGGTACAGTAAGCAGGAACAGAAGGTGCTTGTTGTTCTTGCGCGTCGCAGAGAAAGTAAGGACATTTTCCGTATCATAAAACACACCGATCCCAATGCTTTCGTTTCGCAAAGCAAGGTTATCGGCGTATATGGCGAAGGATTCGATAAAGTTAAGGTAAAATGATATCCCCGACCTCAAAACGGTTTGTCGTTGTGCCTCAGGGCGGACTGGGAAACCGTATGCGGGTTATTCGTTCGGCTTATGAGCTGGCACGCAGCGGATATGGCGATGTGCATGTGGCTTTTGCCCGCAACAATGAGTGCTATTGCCGTTTTGAGGACGTGTTCGGTGAGATAAATCCCCCTTTACAAAATTTCCGCATTGCACCGGCAAAATGGATTGATGCGCCCTCTTCGATACGCAATCTGCATTTGCCCGGCGCAGTCCGTACTTTGTATTACGATTTGCAGCTTAACGGCTTCGCCTCGTTCCACCGCGAGAAAATCATGACCCTTTCGGCTCATGCCCGAAAGGTTTACATAGCCACCTGTTACGAGTTTTTCGACACAAAGCTCGAGATGTCTTCCCTGTTCACCCCTTCCGCAGCCGTTAAAACCGCCGTAGAATCCGCCACAAGACGTTTTGAGGGAAGAGTGGTGGGTTTTCACATCCGCGCCACGGACAATGCGCCTGCGCTGAAGCAAAGCCCTTATACTTTGTTTGAGCAAACGGCGCGCAAAGAGCTTGAGTCGTATCCCGAAACCGTTTTCTTTCTCGCCACCGACAATCCCGAGGTGAAACGCAGGTTTCTTGCCGCGTTCGGCAAACGGGTTGTTACTTCCGCCGGCGAACTTTCGCGCTCTTCGGTGGGAGGTATGGTTGCCGCTGCCGCCGATATGTTTGCCCTTTCGCGTTGCAATGTCATTTACGGCAGTCATTATTCTTCGTTTTCCGAAATTGCCGCCGAACTCGGGGGAAAACAGGTAAAGGTTCTCCGACTTTCTTAGCAAAATACCCAATTCCGACACGGAAAAAAGGCTCAAAAATCCCCTCTTTTCAAGTATTTGTTTTTCAGACATTTGAAAAGACGAAAAATACAAGGCACTTATTTTAAAATAAGTGCCTTGTATTTTAAAATATATGGCTTGTATTTTTTACAACATGCCTTGTGTTTATTTTCGTGTGTCGTTACGCTCCGGAAAAACTTGGAAAAATGTGGCGCAAAAACAGAAATCCGTCCTGCGACACGGTATGCCACGGGACGGATTTTGATTTCCGAAAATGGTGCGGGCATTATGCAATCAGAGTCTCCTCTTTTCCGCGTTACCGGCACCTGTTCCTTTGTAATGATTCTTGCCTGTGTTGAAATTGTAAGTGAGGGTCAGGCTCACATTCCGCGTGTAATTGTAGCAGTCTTTTGTTGCTTTCACATTGTTGCCGTATTGCGTCCAGCTGTCCTTGCTTCCTTTCAGCAGGTCGTTGGCTCTGAGGTTTATCATGAGCGCATCGTGAAACAGCACGCAGGTATATCCCAGGTCCAATGTGGAATATGGCTTGTAGTGCGAGCACATGCCGTCCGAAGCATGATCGTATGTATAATCGAGCGTAAAGAAGTTTTTCTTTGTTATAACAAACTTGTTGTCCGCCTCGAAGTATATGCCGGCACGCTGCAGGCTTTTGTTCACGCCGTAATCCTTATAGCTTACGAAAGGTTTGGCAAACTGCAACTCGAAAGTGGGTTGCCAGAATCCGAACTTGGGCGATACGTCGAGAGAAGCGTATATTGTCTGGTATTTTTTCAGGTTTTCCCATCTCATTAACACAATCTCCTGTCCGTTGTAAAGCTTGTCCATCGGAGCCATCATGTCTTTGTCGTAATTATATCCCAAACTGAAGTTTATCCATTTGTAAATGGCGTTGAATTCCACGTTGTGCGTAATGTTCGGACGCAAATAAGGATTACCGGCTTCGTACATGAATCGTCCGTCATACTGCACATTGTTTCGCAAAGCATAATAGCGCGGGCGCATAATCTTTTTGGCATATCCCAAACTGAATTCCCAATCGTCGTTGTTCCATTCCGCCGAAACATTGGGGTAGATATTGTCGTAAGTACGGCTCGGTTCTTTTTCCTTTACCCCATTGCTGCGGTAATTGGTATTGACATGTTCGTAGCGAAGTCCCGCATCGAAAGACCATTTTCCCACGCTGAAACTGTATTCTGCGAACGGCGCAAGGTTGGTTTCCTTTATGTCGCTGCGGTTTGAGGGAATGAGATTCTCGGGATTCATGTAATTGCTGTGCGTATTGGTCAGCGTGGCTTCCGCACCGCCTTCGAGCGTTCCCTTTCCTATGGGATAGCCCAGCACAACCTTTCCCGCCGTCATGTTGGTGTGGTTCGGATTTTTTGTGTTCACTTCGCGGTTTTCGTAAGTGTCCGATTCTTCCTTCCAACGATAGATGCTGCCGAATTTATTCCAGATGTATGTGGCATTTGCATTGATGTCGAGCTTGCCGGATTTGCCGGAATAGTAAGAATTCACCTGATGCGAGGGACCGGTATAGGAATAAATCAGCGCGTCATTGCTAATGGTTCCGTCCGGTTGCCCGTTGTGAAAAACATTAATGCTGCTGTTTTTTGCTCCGCCTTTTCCGTGCAGGCTTTTAACCACCGAATAATATGCGCCAAAGGAATTGTTTTCGTTTATGTCGTAGTTGAATCCCGCTTTCTCGCTCACCGACGCTCCTTTGAACGTTGTGTTTATACGTTGGTCAATTAGCGTTTTGCGCTTGTCCGTTGTCATTTCGTAAGAAAGGTGGTTTCTGCTTTTGTTAACGTCTCTGTCGGCATAGAAAGTATTGAATATTTCGAAACCTTTCTTACGGTATTTCAAATCAACCTGTCCATATCCGTTCCACGAGGGGTTCAACATGGAATTTGCCTCGAGTCGTGTGGAAAATCCCTCACCTCTTTCGGGTTTTGTGTTGATTTTAATCACCGATTTTGCCTCGGCGTTGTATTTTGCTCCCGGATTTGTTATGACATCCACGCTTTTGATGTCCGAAGATTTGAGTTCCGTCAGTTCTTTCTTGTCTCTAACCAAACGATTATTGATATAAATTTCCGGCTTTCCCTTTGCAAAAACGTTTACATCGCCTTCTGCGTTCACCTTAACCCTTGGCAGTTCGCCGAGAACGTTTGTTGCCGTTCCCGCCATGCTTAAGAGCGAATTTTCAACGTTTATGTTCATTCCGCCCTGCGTCATTTTGTATTTCGGAACCGAACCTTTCACCACCACACCGTTTATTGTGTAGTTTTTGGGGCTCATGGTTATGTTTCCGAGCTTTTTCACGGGAGTTGTGAGGTATTTGTCGTTATATCCTATGCAGGATATTTTTGCAATGACCTCGTTTGCCGTGCACGGAATCACGAAATCGCCGTTTTCATTGCTCACACCGCCCGTAACGAATGAGGAGTCGGCGGAATTCAATACCTGTATGTTTGCATATACAACCGATTCGCCCTTTGCGTCAACAAGATGTCCGCTGAGCTTTTGCTTTGCTTTGTCCACGCATTCCACTGTAATGAGGCTGTCGTTGGTTGTTATTCTCATGGGATAGAACCCAACGACTTCGTTTACGGCTTCGGGAATGGTTTTGTTGTTTATTTGCTTTGTTATGGTGTAATCTTCGAGTTCGTTATAAAGAAAGTTTATGCGGTAATTGCTTGTGGCTTTCGACAGGTCTATAAGCACGTCCGCCATTGACTGTTTCGTATAGTTTCGCGTTACACGTTGCGCTCCCGCTGTATGGACTGCGGCAATGAGAAAAAGGATATAAAATATACGTCTCATGATTTGCTTTATTCTACGGTTAACACGTCTTTGTCAAGGCTGAGAGTAATGTTTTCGAACTGGTTCAGTTCTTTCACCGTAGCCGCCATGCCTTTGTTCGAGTCCCAATTGTAGTATATGCGGAGCTTTTTAGCTTCTTCGTTCTTGAACACTACTTTCACGTTGTAGTATGAGGCAATTTCCGGAAGCATTTTTTCGAGCGATATGTTTATGAATGTTCTCTTCTCGGCGGGTTGGGTTGTGTTGCCGTCGGCTTCTGTTTCCGCAGGTGCGGCATATTGCTGTTTTTCTGTGCCGCCGGCAGTTGCTTCAATGCGATTCTGCGCTGTTTCGCGAGCCGTTTTAACGTAGCGGTATGCGGCATACGATGCGCCGGAAAGCGCAAGTACGACGGCAAATACGGCTGCTATTTTCATGAAATTCCATTTACTGCCAAAGATGAACGTGTGGCGCGGTGCGGTGTCAAGATGTCGGGCTGCAAAGTTGCTCCATTCCTTGTCTATGTCCAAGTCGGCATCGTCCATGTCTGCTGCCGCGCGGGTTTCAACTATTGTTTTGTAAATTTTTCGGCTTTCGGGGTCGTTGAGCATGGCTTTGAATTCCTCGTCGGTGTAACGTCCGGGGTTGTCCACCATATCAATTACTTTTTCTATCTTTTCCATATTCTTCAGGGGTTAAATTGTTTTTTCAGTTTTCCTATGCCTTGCGCAATGTGTTTGTAAACCGCCGCTTCGCTTATGCGCAAAGCCGCCGCAATTTCGCTGTAGGTCAGCTTTTGGCGGTAACGCATTTTTATTATTTGCGATGTCTGCGGTGTGAGTTGGGAGTTGAGGTAGTTGTTAATCGACTCCAGCTTGTCCGTGAGCCTTTCGGGGGCTTCTTCCGTGCTTTCGGTTTCGCCTGCAATGAATGTCATGGCTCTTTCACGGGTCTTTTCGCGGTCAAGAGTGTTTAAGCACTTGTTTCTGACGCATACAAGCAGAAAGCTCTCGGCAGTCTCCGAGTCCACAGTGGCATTATTGTCCAACATATCGGCAAAAACATCGCTTACGGCATCTTTGGCGGCATCGCCGTCACGCAAAAGCACTTTGGCAAGCAGGTACATTTTGCGGTAATGACGCTTAAAGAGTTGTTCTATCTGTTTGTTCATTTCTTTTTTACCGTTGTTCAATGATAATACAGGTACATTGCCAAATCCCCAACCCCTGAGAGGGGATTTTTTTGCGATATTTTTTGATGTTTTCCGACTGCAGAAAAACACACATGGCTTGTTGTGAAAAATACAAGGTACTTATTTTAAAATATGTGCCTTATATTTCAAAATATATGGCTTATATTTTTTGCTTTTTCAAATATTTGAAAAACAAAGACTTATAAAAGGCGAAAAATGCTCCCTTTTTTCGTGCCGTTTTAGCGTCATTTTTAGTGCGTTTGAGGCGTTTCTGATTGCATATCGGAGGGTGCGCCTGTTGGACGGCTTGTCATAAAATATTTTTCAGAATCTTTTTTGCCGATTCGTTGTCGCAGGCAATTTGTTGCTTCAATTCTTCGAGAGAATCAAAGTGTTTTTCGGAACGCAGACGGGCTGCAAATTCCAAACTCATGTCCCTGCCGTAAAGATTGCCGTTGAAATTGTTGAGAAAAGCCTCCACCGTTGTGTCGTTGCCGTTGTGCAGAGTGGGGCGTGTGCCTATGTTCACTACCGAAGCGTATTTGTTTCCGTCCACATGGGCTATGGCGGCATAAACGCCCTTTCCGGGCACGACCTTGCCCGCTGCCGAAGCGTCGATGTTGGCTGTGGGAAAGCCTATGCCCGTTCCCACGTGATGACCTTCAACTACTTTTCCCGCAATGGCGTATCTGCGACCGAGCATGGCGGATGCCTGTTCCACTTTTCCCTCTGCCAGTGCGCACCTTATGGCGGAGGAACTGATTTCCATGCCCGACGGCGGGAGATATTTCGCAGCCCTTACCACACAAATGCCCATGCTTTCGCCCAGAGAACGGTAATGTTCGAAAGATTTGTCCTTGTCGTGCCCTATGGAATGGTCGTAGCCCATGACAAGGACTTTGACGTTGAGGCGGTCAAGGAGATATTCGCGCATGAAATCCTCTGCCGAAAGCATGGCAAAGGCTTTGGTGAAATCAAGCAGGGCGCAGAAATCAATGCCTTGGCTTTTGATGAGCGAAAGACGCTCGTCGGTGGTGGACAAAAGCGAAGGTTGGCTCTCGGGACGCAGCACGGCAAGCGGATGCTTGGAAAAAGTAACCGCCATGGTGGAAAGATTTCGCGCACGAGCCACTGCTTTTACGTTTTCAAGCAAGAAGCGATGACCGAAATGCACACCGTCGAAAAAACCTACGGCAGCCGCCGAAGCTTTGGCGGGACGCGGGTCGTCTTTTCGCAAAACTTTCATTGTTTTTGCGCGTTGCCGAAAAGTTCAAGCCAGTCTCCGCCGCCCTTGGACAGGTAAGTTTTCAAACCTTCTTTGGCTGCGGCTTCGCAGTTAGCCTCGCTGTCGTCAATATACAGGGTTTCTTCCGGTTTCACTCCCGACTCCTTGATGGCAATCTTGAATATTTTGCTGTCAGGCTTGACAACACCGAGTTTGTAAGACAGGAAAATCTTCTCGAAATAGAAATCCACGGTGCGACCACGGAAAAGGAAGAAATCATTTGTGGCAAGCGTCCAGTGAATCCTGTTTGTGTTGCTGAGCATAAACAAATGATATTTGTCCTTGATGCTTGCAAGACATTCGAGACGCTCTCTGGGGATTCCCACAAGAAACTCGTTCCATGCGTCAATGATTTTGCGGTCGGGCACATCGGGCAATCCCGAAATTCCGCGCAATGCGTCGCAAAACTCTTCGGTTGTTGTTTCGCCGGTCTCTATTCCCGAGAACACGCCGCTTTGTACGTATTGTCCCAAAGCGTCTCTGACGTTTACGCCAAGCCTTTCAAACCCTTCGATACAGCGTTCGCGGTCAAGATCAACTATTACGCCGCCGAAATCGAAGATTATGTTTTTGATACCGGTCAGTTTGTTCATATTATTAATGGTTTATTTTGTGATTAATCCTTTAGGGTGTTTGTTTCCGAACCTTCGCATTGCGGCTCTTGTGCCTTCCGGCACGGCGTAGACGAGGAATGTTGTGAAAAACATTTCGAGCCAAACGCTGAAATTCAGATGAAATGTGCGAAAAGCCGAGCCTCCGAACTCCACAAGTACTGCTTGCCCCAAAAGAATGAGGAACATTCCCGCCAGCATGCCCCGACATTTGAAAAATTTGTGGAGTGCAAAATTTTTACTCCCCCATGCGCGGACGCAGAGAAGGTTCCAAAATTGCAGAAAAACAAACACCGAGAAAAACATAGAGAGATTCTTCAGCTGCAAAACGGGAAGAATGCCCGGCTTATGGTTCAACCATTCCACAATGTTCAACATTACGAGCAGGATAGCCGTGAAAGGCAGCGATGTGAGCAATATGTTTCTGATTACGTCTTTCGTAATTATGTAAACAGTGTGTTTGCGCGGTTTCTTATTAAGTTGTCTGTTCGACGGAGGCAATGTAAGCAATGCCATGACGGCTATGAAATCGGTTATAAGACCTATCCACAGCAATTGAGAGGCTGTGAACGGTATTGTGTCGCACATAATGGCGGCGAGGAGCATTGTGAGAAACAGGGTAACGTTTGCGGTGTATCTGAAAACCATTTGCCGCCGCATGTTTTCGTACATAGTTCTTCCCCATCTCGCTGCTGCGAGAATCGTAACAAGGGAATCTTCTTCGATAATTGCCCCGGCGGATTCTTTTACTGCCGTTTCCGCGTTTCCGGAACAGATTCCCACGTCGGCAAACGAGAAAACGGGAATATCATTTACGTTGTTTCCGGTAACAGCCACCACTTCGCCGAGCTTACGCTGCAATTGGGCAAATCTTTGTTTGTCGCCGGGTGTGGCACGACTGATTATTTTTATTTTCGGTATGATATGCAGGGCTTCTTCATCGGACATTTTTGCAAATTCCTCGCCTGTAATTTCGTTTTCGTGGCAGTCTGTGTCCTGCCAAACGCCTGCCGTGCGAGCCATTTCCCTTGCCGTTGTGCCGTTTTCGCCTGTTACGATTTTTATCTTTATTCCTGCTTTGCGGCATTGCATTACGGTTTCGGGAATGTCGGGACGTATGGAGTCGGATATTATTGCTGTTCCGATATATTTCAGTTTTCCCGCCGCCAAAACTTCGGCAGCGTTGTTTTCGCAAGCTTCGAGGCGTTTACGGGCAAAGGAAAGTGTGCGCATGCCTTTGTTGCGGTAGTAATCGAGAAGCTTGTCGTAATCGGCTTTTTGCTCTTCGTTCATGTCGCAAAGCATTTCCACAGCTTCGGGTGCGCCTTTCACGAAAACATATCGCCCGCTTTCGGTGTCGGCAATGGTTGCCATCAGTTTCCTTTCCTCCGAAAACGGCAGGCGGTCTATTATTTCCGTTTTTTCACGGAGTTTTGCGTAGTCTTCTTCCTCTTTCCGCATCCAATGGAGCATGGCGCATTCTTCGGCATTTCCCATTCCTTTGTATTTGCTTCCCTCCACGAGAAAAGCAGAAGAGTTTGCGGCAATGCCCAAGCAGAAATCGCGTTTGGCACCATAGTATTTCATGTCGGCAACACAGAGATTGTTCTGGCTTATAAAGTTGGAAATTCCGCAGCACACCATTGTTACCGCGCTAAGTTCCTCGCAGGCTTGCGGTTTTCTCACCACTATTCCTTCTTTCTGCATTTGGCGAGAGTTGAGAGCCATACAGGTTGAAAGCAGATAGGGCAGTCCTTTGGGAAGTGTGATTATGATGAGGGCGTTGCTCATCATGAAGTTGTTTACAAGTATTGCGAACACGTCGTTCCACCATTTGTCCGTGCCGAAGTTCACATTCATTATGCCTTTCACGGTGAACAGTAGAAACGATATGAGAGCCATGAAAAGCACGGCGCGGCTTGTTACGGAAATAATGCGTCCGAGCTGTTTGCCAAAGGGAGTGGATTCGGAATAGTCTATGGAAAGCGATTTTTGCAATGCCGCTATTTTAGTGTCGTTTCCCACAGCCGTTACCTGCATAACGCCGTCGCCTTCAAGCACCTTTGATGCCCTCAGAAGTGTTGCCTGCTCATTGGCGGGTGCATGGCTCGGGGCGGCTGATTTTCTTATTGACGCACTTCCTGCAACGGCTGATTCGTCAACGACAAGCGCATGGGAAACGAGCAATATGCCGTCGGCGGGTATTTCGTCGCCACGGTCGAGAAAGACTATCTCTCCGCTCACTACTTCGCTGCGCGGAATTTCGCAAACTTTACCGTGTCGCGACACTTTCACGGGATAGAAGTCTCCCGTGTTTTGGGATTTCACGAGGCGACGTACCACATAATCTTCCATACACTGCATCACCCCGAAATAAAGAAGCACGGTGAGAATCAATCCCACCGTTCCTGCGCATCCGTTTCCTATAAATCCTATGACGAGTGATAGAAACGAGGCGAGAAACAGGGCTTTGACCACAGGGTCGCAGAGTTTTGCAGCATAGCGTTTCAATGCCGATTTTTTTCGCGACGTATTCAGCACGTTGCGTCCGTGTGCAAACCGCGCAGTAGTGATTTCTGCCTCACACAGTCCCCGGCGTATTTTTTTTATGGTGTCGGAATCGGGCATTTATTTGTTCGTTTCTAATACTTTGCAAAGTTAGCAATTCTTTGGAAAGTGGAAAAGCAGAGGGGAATGTCCTGGTTTTTTTGTAAATGACTGAAACTGTGGAATTTAAGGCAAATTTGGAAGTTTTTGTAAGTTGCTGTGAATCAGATGTTTGGAAAGGCAAAAAATACAAGGCACATATTTTGAAATATGTGCCTTGTATTTTAAAATATATGGCTTGTATTTTTTGCGATAAGCCATGTGTTTTTTTCGATGTGTGCATCGCCCGTCCGCAAAAACGCAAATTTTTCTCGAAATTCCGCTTACGCCGTCAAGTTTTCGGCTTATGGCAACCGGGGCTTGGGGGAAGTTTTGCGCATCATGCCGCAAGGGATGCGCCTAAAGGGCTTTTTCCCATTCCATGAACTGCTCCACCATGGCAGGGTCGTAGTGCGAGAAGAACAGACTGTGTTTAGTGTCGAGAGTTTCAATTTGTTTCATTTCCGCATCGGTCAACTCGAAATCGAAAACGTTGAAGTTTTGCTCCATTCTCTTTTTGTGGGTGCTTTTGGGGATTATCACAACTCCGCGCTGCAGAAGATAGCGCAAAGCTGTCTGGGCAAGGCTCTTGTCATGAGCTTTACCAATTTCCTGCAATACGGGATTGCTGAAAAAATTGTTTCTTCCTTCGGCAAAAGGTCCCCACGACATGATTTGGCAACCGTATTTCTTCAAATATTTGTCGGCTTCGATTTGCTGGTTGAACACATGTGTTTCCACCTGATTCACTGCCGGCTTGATTTCCACGTGCTCTTGCAAATCGATGAAGCGGTCGGGGTAGAAATTGCTCACGCCTATGGCTCTCACTTTCCCTTCACGATAAGCGCGTTCCATGGCGCGGTATGTGCCGTAATAGTCGCCGAACGGCTGATGAATGAGAAGCAGGTCAATATACCCGGTGTTCAGTTTTTCAAGACTTTCGAGAATCGAAGCGTATGCTTTCTGCTCGCCGGCATTCGAAATCCAGATTTTCGTAACAATGAAAAGTTCGTTACGGGGAACGCCGCATTTTTGGACAGCTGCCCCAACGCCTTCCTCGTTATGGTAAGCCTGTGCAGTATCTATGAGTCTGTAGCCCGTGTTTATGGCATCGAGCACACAACGTTCGCACTCGGCGGGATTTACCTGGTAAACGCCGTAACCCAGTTGCGGCATCTTCACTCCGTTGGTCAATGTAACATAGTTCATAAGCCAAAAGTTTTGTTTGTTATTATATCACGTGCAAAATTATCAGGTTTTGTTTTGTAGCAACTTATACAAAATGCCGAAGAAATAACACATATTGCGGAATTTGGGCGGTAAAGGAAACAGCAAACCCGCCGCTCCTTGCGGGACGGCGGGTTTGTTAAGGATTGCTTCCGCAAATGTTTTTACCAATAATCCTCCGCGTTCACGCCGGCATAGACATTCTTCGGACACCATTCCATATAGTCTATGTCAAGATGGGCTGCGGGGTTGGAAAGTATGGTTTTGAACCTTATGTAATAGATTTTGTTTTGGTCAACATAGCCACGGTAGAGAATATGACGCAGTTTGTGGAGCGCGAAACCGTCGTTGCGCCCGCCGGTAGTGCCTGCCGAGCTTGCGCTTCCGTAACAGTTTGTGCCTTTCATCACATCGTGGTTGCGCATGTTGCGTTCTTTGCGCAAATTTTCGTCTTTCAGGTCGGAATCAATGAAATATCCGAAGAGCGTGGCGGCAGTTTGTTCGTTATATCTCATATCAAGCGGCAAACCAATGGCTGAAAGGTTGTTTTTATCGGTGCCCAGATAAATCTGCATCATACCGCAGCCGTCTCCGTTGCCCACTGCCACGCGGAGTTCATAGGTTCCGCTGTTGGGAACTCTGGGAAGTTTGAAAATAACATCGTAGTTGCCCTCGAAGAAAGGCTCGTCCTGTTCGAATGCACGGTCGCCCGCCAAACCATATACCTCAAGAAGCGTAAGTTGTGTGTCATCGGAGTAGCGTATTCCCTCGCAATATCCGTCGTAAATGTAATAGTAGTTGGCATTGGGCAAAGCGCGCAAGCCATTGGTCATTAGTTCCGGCTGCTGTGAGAGAACGTCGAAACGGATACGCTCGTTGAGCACTTTTCCCGGCACGTCCTCGTCATACCAAAGTACATCGTCAATGGGATAATAGAATCCGTTAAGAGCCTGTATGTCGCGAACGCCGTTGTCCGGGCTTACGAGAATGCCGGGACGCGGCACGTCCAGTTCGTCATAGGTATCCCAATCGTATTTAGCCACATAGCGGTTCAGACGTTTGCCTGCGGTTTGCGCACCTTCGGTCATTTTCAAAAGGCGCGGGTATTTGCCCATGGTTTCCCAGTATTGCATTTTGTCTATGCCGAGTTTCAAGGGATTGGTGTAGGCATATCCCACTTCATTGTAGTGTATTACGAGTTTGTTATAAGACATTGCGCCTTTAACCAAATGGTAAGCCACGAACTGATTCACCGCATTGTCGGGACTTGTAAGGTCGGGATTTGTAGCGTTAGGGTAATAGCTTTGGCATATTACCTTTACTTTTTCCATTATTTCGTCCCAGTTTGAAACGCCGCTGCCTTCGTATTTCAGCGAAATGCCCCATTTGTTGCAGAACACGGAGTCGGGTTCCACGAAAGCCGTATATCCGTAATATCTGTGCTGTGGAACTATGGCGTTCATGGTAGCTGTTTGTACGCGGCTGGGAAGGTCGCGCGATTCATACTCTTCATCGCGAATAAGTGTGAGACTGTCGCTCCAATGGGTGGCAAGCAGCAGACGCGAGAATATTTGCAGGTTGTCCTGACTGGCTATAAGGTCGGGCAGGGTACTGGAATACGGCATAACCACGCGGTTCACCACGTGCATCCAGCCGTTTTCGGCTTCGTTGTCGGGATTTGTTATTTCGGAGAAGGCGTCTATGAATATGCGAACCTTGCCCGTTGTGTCGTTTGTGCCGAAGCTGACGGTGGCAAAGCGGTCTGCCATGGTTTTATAGTCGAATGTGCCTTCCTGGAAGGTAGTGGTTTTATAGGCTTCGCTGCTTTCGGTGTCAATTATGCTGTTGAACACGATGTCCTGAGCCACGGAGTCGGGAGTTTGATTGATGTCGTAGTTGGGAGTAGCGAAAATTGAGTCGAGATAATGCTGAACCGCCGCATTGGTAGGCGCAAAAACGGTGTAGTTTCCGCGTGCCTCGAGAAGGTGGTCCATTGTGGAACCTTTCTTGCCGCTCTTGGCGTGCTGAAGCATGAAGTAATAATAGCTCAAATCGGGGTCTTCCTTGATATAGTCGGCTATAGACTTCCCGTTGAACACATAAATGTTCGACTCATCCACTTTGTCGGAACATGAAAAGAAGCTGAATGCAAGAAGCGTCAGCATCAGTAACCCAAAGCTAATCTTTTTCATGGAGTATATACTTATCAAATTTTATTTTCAAGCAATGGCGTTAAGCCTTTGTAGTATGCTAAAACGTTTTCAATGGACAAAAGTGTGATTTTATATTAAAATGAACAAATAAAAATCCTGCTTTTTTTCGTCATTAACACAAAGAAGTTGAAAAAAATAAGGAGCAGAAAAATAATGTATCCGATATGGAATGTAATTGAAAAATATATTCTAACTTTGCAACCTTTGCAACGAACGTTTTTCCTGCAATCGGGGACAACGAAATAATATTTAGTGGATAGATTTGAGCTGCTTGCAACCACATAAAAACAATGCTAAAACATCGGTCGTTTTTAATGCAGACCGTGAGCGTTTCCGCAAAGTTTAGTTGAAGTAGTAAAGGTCTTCCGCCCGAAAGAAGACAGTTTTAACCCGTGTGCAAAGGCATTCGTGCCCGCATACATAAAATTATTATATTAAAAGATGGCTTACTTATTCACTTCCGAATCAGTGTCAGAGGGACATCCCGACAAGGTGGCCGATCAAATATCGGACGCCGTGCTTGATGAGTTGCTTGCTTACGACCGCAACTCGAAAGTAGCTTGCGAAACTTTAGTTACCACAGGACAAGTGGTAGTGGCAGGTGAAGTAAAGACTAAAACCTATGTGGACCTTCACGAAGTTGTGCGAAAAACAATAGGTCGTATCGGTTACACAAAGGCTGAATACAAATTTGAAGCGGAATCGTGCGGCGTTCTAAACGCTATTCACGAGCAGAGTGCCGACATACGTCGCGGCGTAGAGCGCGAAGATCCGATGAATCAGGGTGCGGGCGACCAGGGAATAATGTTTGGTTACGCCACAAACGAAACGGCGAATTACATGCCGCTTACGCTTGCGCTTGCAAACAAGATTCTCACTGTGCTTGCAGAGATTCGCCGCGAAGGAAAGGTTATGACTTATCTCCGTCCTGATGCAAAAAGCCAGGTAACGGTTGAGTATGACGACAACAACAAGCCTGTGCGCATTGATACGATTGTAGTTTCCACACAGCACGATGAGTTTGTGGAAGCAAAGGACGGCAATCAGAAAGCAGCCGATGAAGAAATGCTTGCAAAGATTCGCGAGGACGTAATAAACATTGTAATTCCGCGCGTGCTAGCAGAGATAAAAACCGAATCGGTAAAGAAACTTTTCGACAACAATATAAAATACTTCGTTAACCCTACCGGCAAATTTGTTATCGGAGGTCCTCACGGCGATACCGGTCTTACGGGTCGCAAAATCATAGTTGATACTTACGGAGGTCGCGGAGCGCATGGTGGTGGTGCTTTTTCGGGAAAAGATCCTTCAAAGGTTGACCGTTCGGCATGCTATGCCGCACGCCACATAGCAAAGAATCTTGTTGCCGCAGGCGTTGCCGATGAAATTTTGATTCAGTTGAGCTATGCCATAGGCGTTGCCGAGCCGATTAATATATATGTAAATACCAACGGAACCTCACATCTGAATATTTCCGACGGAGAAATTGCAAAGAAAATAGGAGGTATTTTCGATCTTCGCCCGTATGCCATAGAGAAACGCCTGAAACTGCGCAATCCTATCTATGAAGAGACGGCGGCTTACGGACATTTCGGTCGCGAACCCCAAACTGTAACCAAACATTTCCACAATGCTTATTTCGGCGATAAGGATGAAACCGTGGAACTTTTCACTTGGGAGAAACTTGATTATGTTGATAAGGTGCGCGAAGCGTTCGGCATCTAAATTATAAATGAATTGTTTGCCCGGCGCAGCCACTTGTAACGCGGTTGCTCCGGGCTTTGTTTTTTAGAAATATGAGTGAAATAAAAAGAGTTGCCGTTTATGCCGCATCAAGTTCGCAAGTTAGCAGCGAATATATCGATGCAGCGGCGGAATTAGGCAGAACGCTTGCCGCAGAAGGCATAGAGATTGTTTATGGTGCGGGAAAAGTAGGTCTTATGGGGGCTCTTGCCGATGCCGCACTTGATGCAGGAGGAAAGGTAACGGGTGTTATTCCACAATTCATGGTTGACAACGGCTGGTGCAGGGAAAAGCTTACAAACCTTATCGTTACTCCCGACATGCACACACGTAAAGAAAAAATAGTATCTTTGGCGGATGCCACCATAGCCCTTCCCGGAGGTGTGGGAACGCTCGAGGAACTTATGGAAATAATTACGTGGAAACAGTTGGGGCTTTATGCCAATCCCATAGTTATTCTAAACACGCGGGGATACTTCAATCCTCTGAAGGAAATGCTTGAGCGGGCGGTGGAAGAGAAGTTTATGCGCGATATTCACAGGAATCTGTGGAGCATAGCCGACACGCCACGACAGGCAGCGGACTTGATAAGGAACACGCCGCAATGGGACACCGCCATATCGAAAATGGCGCAGATGTAAACCGACATAGATATAAACATTCAGGAAAGAGATGAAATACATTCCGCTGCATGCACCGCAGGACACGGTTTCCGGTTATTCTTTCGAGGAATCAGCCGATACGGTAGCCGTTACTGCCAGACCGAAACCTAAAACGGTGAGCGGAATACTGCGCCTTTTGCCTGCCGATGCCACTCCCGGGCAACAAGACTCGGCTGTGCAGGCAATGATGGATATTCCTCCGGCAATTCATCTCTCCACTTGTCCCGACACTCTCTATCTTCCGGGACTCAAAGGCTCTCCCGCCCATGCGGATATAAAGAAATTCGACTTGCGAGAGAATTATTTTTCCGACAAGGAGTATTTCCATCCCGAATTGAGGGTGAATCAGATTGGCATGGCGGCAGAACCGATAACCTACAGGCTTAACAGCGACGATTATGTTACCGGTTTGTTGCTCGTAAGCTTCTTTATTGTTTCGCTGTTTATAGCAAGAAACATAGGAATCCTTGTTGAAAGGATAAAAAACTTCTTCTACTTTCATGTTGACGGCGGAGATTCGTCCATGAGTGCCAATCCCGAGGTGCGCGGACACATTTTTCTCATTCTGCAAACCTGTTTCACGCTTGCCATTCTGTTTTTCGACTACACGCAGCTTAATCTCACGGAAGTTTTCAACCAGGTTTCGCCCTACATATTGCTCGGCATGGACACGGCAATATGTTTTGCTTATTTCGTAATAAAGATTGCGGCTTACAAGATGGTGAACTGGGTGTTCTTTGACCGTGTGCAAAACCGCAAGTGGCTCGATTCCTATCTGCTCATGGTTACACTTCTGGGACTGTCGCTTTTTGCCCTTGCTTTGCTTGTTGTTTATTTCGATTTGTCATTCAGACTTCTCGGAATAACGGTTGTTTTGTTAGTCGGAACTTTCAAACTTTTGCAATTGATAAAATGCAGACAAATCTTTTTTGTATACCGATTCAGCGGTATCCATTTAATTTTGTACTTTTGCACCCTGGAATTAATACCGGTGCTTCTGCTATGGAGAGCATTAGTATATTTCAACGAAATTTTGATAGTGAACATCTAAAGAAATGATCAAAAAAATTTTGGTGTCCCAACCTCAGCCAAGCTCTGAGAAATCACCTTATTTCAATATTGCGCAAAAGTACGGAGTAGAACTCGTTTTTAGACCTTTTATCAAGGTTGAGGGTGTCAGCGCAAAAGATTTTCGCAAAGAAAAGGTAAACATTCTCGATTACACTGCTATTGTTTTCACTTCACGTACTGCGGTGGACAATTTTTTCCGAATAGCACGCGAACAACGTCTCACCATTCCCGAGGACATGAAGTATTTCGGAATTTCCGAAACCGTTTCTTTATACATACAAAAGTATGTCGTGTATCGCAAACGCAAGGTTTTCTTCGGAACGACCGGTAAACTTCCCGAACTTGTGGCTGTAATGATGAAGCACAAGGCTGAAAAATATCTCATTCCGGTTAGTGATGTGCACGAAGACCATATCAAGACGCTTCTTGATGCGAAAGGTTTGAAATACAAGGAAGTTGTGATGTATCGCACGGTGAGCAACGACTTCAAACCGGGAGAAAAATTCGACTACGATATGATGATTTTCTTCACCTCTGCGGGAGTGCAGGCTTTGAAGAAGAATTTCCCCGATTTCAAACAGGACGGCATACGCATAGCATGCTATGGAAATTCGGCACAAAAGGCTGTCAACGAACTCGGACTGCGTCTCGACCTTGCTGCTCCCACTCCCGAAATTCCTTCAATAACTGCTGCGCTCGACAAATACCTTGCCGATAACAAATAAACCGATATATTAATTCATAATATGCGGGGGCGGTCAAAAACAAACTTTTGACCGCCCCTTTTTTGCGTCATTTTTCATTTCGTGTCCGAAGTTTTTTCTCCCGTATCCCACACTTGCAAATCCTCATGCCGGAAGCGGCGCATAAAAGCCGTATATATGCAAAAAATTCCCCCGAAAACCGAATATATGCTTGTTATTTTTTTCCTACGTCCGGGATTTTCCGAAAAACACATGGCTTGTCGTGAAAAATACAAGCCATGTATTTTAAAATACAAGGCACTTATTTCAAAATATATGCCTTATATTTTTTGCCGTTATAAGTATTTGAAAAACAATAGCTTATAGAAGGATTGCAAAAAGTGGTTATCTCGCTGATTATAAGCTGTTTGTGAAAATTTGCAAGGCTCTTGCCGCAAGACCCGGGGGACGGCTGTGGAATGAAAACATATTCAATGGCGGAGCAGGCGGTTGAAATCTTCGCAATAATGCCGCGAAATTGCAGGAAAGCCGGTGCGCCGTTTTTGCTGCGGCATGCAGCACTTGCTCTATCTCACAAATTTATAGTAACTTTGTAGTCTCATTAATATAACATTAAAATTAGAACTCATTCGATGAATTTCGTTGACGAAATCAAATGGCGCGGTATGCTCCATCAGATGATGCCGGGCACCGACGAACTGTTTAACAAGGGAATGGTAACGGCATACGTGGGCATAGACCCCACAGCCGACAGTCTTCACATAGGTCATCTTTGCGGAATAATGATGTTGCGACATTTGCAAAGGGCGGGACACAAACCGTTGGCGGTTGTTGGCGGAGCAACAGGCATGATTGGCGACCCTTCGGGTAAAAGCCAGGAGCGCAACCTGCTTAATGAGGAAACGCTTGCACACAATATTGCGGGCATAAAGCAACAATTGTCGCATTTCCTCGACTTTGACAGCGACGCTCCCAACAAAGCGGAACTTTTGAACAATTACGATTGGACAAAGGACTATAGTTTCCTGAATTTCATACGCGACATAGGAAAACATATCACCGTTAACTACATGATGGCAAAGGATAGCGTGCAAAAGCGTCTCAATGGTGAGGCGCGCGACGGACTTTCGTTCACCGAATTTTCCTATCAGTTGCTTCAGGGCTATGATTTCCTGTATCTTTACAGCCACAAAAACTGCAAATTGCAGATGGGCGGAAGTGATCAATGGGGAAACATCACCACGGGAGCGGAACTGATTCGCCGTACACTCGGTCCTGAAGCTGACGCATACGCCCTGACATGTCCGTTGGTTAAAAAGAGCGACGGAAGAAAGTTTGGCAAAACCGAACAAGGCAACATCTGGCTCAGCCCGGAGCGTACCACTCCTTACACATTCTATCAGTTCTGGCTCAATGTGGCTGATGACGATGCCGAAAAGTATATAAAGATATTCACTTCGCTTTCCAAGGAAGAAATCGATGCAGCCGTTGCAGAGCATCACGAAGATCCGGGACAGAGAAAGCTTCAAAAACTCCTTGCAAAGGAAGTTACCGTGATGGTTCACTCGCAAGAGGCATACGAAACGGCGGTTGAGGCTTCGAACATACTCTTTGGCAAAGCCACAAAGGAGAACCTCTTGAAACTTGACGAACGCACGCTTCTCGATGTCTTTGGCGGTGTGCCGCATTTCGAGGTCTCGAAAGATCAGGTCCTTGGTGTTCGCGCCGTTGACCTGCTTGCCGAAACAACACAATGCTTCGGTTCGAAAGGAGAAATGAGAAAACTCACACAAGGCGGCGGCGTAAGCATAAACAAAGAGAAACTGCAGCAATTTGACCGCCCCATGACCGAAGAAGATCTCATTGACGGAAGATATATAATAGTACAGCGCGGCAAGAAAAACTATTTCCTCATCATTGTGAAGTAACATTGCGCTGCACAAGACCTGCAAGCCGCCCCCGTTCAACGATTTTAGACGCTGGGGCGGCTTTATTATATCCCGAAAAAGCGGTATCTTTGCGAATAATCAAAAGCTAATTCCCGACAAATGGCAAGTGAAATTCTTACACCCATGATGCAGCAATTCAAACGATTCAAATCGGAGCACCCGGATGCTTTGATTTTGTTTCGCTGCGGCGACTTCTATGAAACATATCTCGAAGATGCCGTAACGGCTTCGTCGGTTTTGGGAATAACTCTCACTCATCGCAGTTCAAAAGGCGATGGGAAAGGAACAGAAATGGCAGGTTTCCCGTTTCATGCCCTTGACGCTTATTTGCCAAAGCTTATCCGTGCCGGTTTTCGCGTAGCCATTTGTGACCAACTCGAAGATCCTAAGCTCACAAAGAAACTTGTGAAGCGCGGAATCACAGAAGTTGTTACGCCCGGCGTAGCTATGGACGACAATGTGCTTTCGTCAAAAGAAAACAACTTTCTTGCTGCCGTTTATTTCGGTAACGGGGCGTGCGGACTTGCCTTTCTCGACATATCCACAGGCGAATTTCTCTGCGCAGAAGGCACAACGGAATACGTGGATAAGCTCCTTGCCAATTTTTCGCCCAAGGAAGTGCTCGTGGAAAGGGGAAAACGCGACAAATTTCTTAAGATTTTCGGAAAATATTACGTTTACGAGCTTGACGATTGGGCTTTCAATGAGCGCAGTTCGCGAGAAAAACTCCAAAAACACTTTGATGTTCGCACGCTGAAGGGTTTCGGCATCGACTACATGCACAACGGCATAACTGCTGCGGGAGCTGTTTTGCAATATCTCGAGATGACGCAGCACACACATACGGGACACATTACGTCCATACGCCGCATTGACGAGGAAAGATTCGTTAAGCTCGACAAATTCACCGTCAGAAACCTCGAGATAGTGCAGTCCATGAACGAGGGAGGCAATACGCTGCTCGATGTAATGGACCGTACCGACACGCCAATGGGTGAAAGACTGCTCAGACGCTGGCTTCTTTTTCCGCTGCGCGATGTAAAACAGATTGAAAAGCGTCAGAACGTGGTGGAATACTTTTTCCGCAATCCCGATTTCCGTGATGTAATAGACGAAAACCTTAAAGGCATTGGCGATATAGAACGTCTTACGTCTAAAATAGCGTCAGAAAGAGTAACACCACGTGAAATGGCGCAGCTCAGATGCGCTTTGAGCTGCATTGTTCCCATAAGGAATCAGTGCATGGAGGCTTCCGACGAAAACATTGTGGGAATGGGTAAGGAAATATCCCTGTGTGAGGAGTTGCGCAACAGGATTTCACGGGAACTTGTGCCTAATCCGCCGTCGCTTGTATCCAAAGGCGGCGTAATAGCCGAGGGATATAATAAGGAACTCGACGAATTGCGCGAAATATCTCACTCGAGCAAGGACGTGCTTGCCCGTTTGCGCGACGAGGAAAGCGCGAAAACCGGTATTCAGTCGCTCAAAATAGGATTCAACAACGTTTTCGGCTATTATCTCGAGGTAAGAAATATGCACAAGGAGCGTGTTCCGGAAAACTGGATAAGGAAGCAGACGCTCGTGAATGCGGAACGTTACATCACTCCCGAGTTAAAAGAGCTTGAAGAAAAGATTCTCGGTGCCGAAGACCGCATTCTCGCCCTCGAAAGCCGACTGTATGCGGAGCTTGTGGCGTATGCGCTACAATATATAACGCCTTTGCAGCTCAACGCGGCTATCATTGCCGACATTGACTGCCTCCATTCCTTTGCCGTGAGCGCACAGGAGCATCGATATGTGCGTCCCATTGTGGACGAAAGCGAGGTGCTCGACATAAAACAAGGCAGACATCCGGTGATAGAAACGCAAATGCCGCCTGGCGAAAGCTATGTGAGCAATGACGTTTACCTTGACACCGACAAGCAGCAGATTATAATACTCACTGGACCGAACATGGCGGGTAAGTCTGCCCTTTTGCGCCAAACGGCATTGATAGCTCTCATGGCGCAGGTGGGATGTTTCGTACCTGCCGACAGTGCACGTGTGGGCGTAGTGGATAAAATTTTTACGCGCGTCGGGGCAAGCGATAACATTTCTGCGGGTGAATCGACTTTCATGCTCGAAATGAGCGAAGCGGCAAGCATCATGAACAATATGTCGCAGAGAAGTCTCGTGTTGTTTGACGAACTCGGGCGCGGAACTTCCACGTATGACGGAATTAGTATAGCCTGGGCGTTGGTGGAATACCTTCACGAGGGACCGAAAGGGCATCCGCGAACGCTTTTTGCCACACATTATCATGAACTTAACGAAATGGAGAAACATTTCGACCGTATAAAGAATTTCAACATCACCGTGTGTGAATCGAACGGTAGGATTGTGTTTCTGCGCAAGCTCGAACCGGGCGGAACGGCTCACTCTTTCGGTATCCATGTGGCGAAATTGGCGGGAATGCCTCCCTCCATAATAAAACGCTCCGAGGTGATATTGAAAGAACTTGAGGCTTCCACTCCCGGAGAAAACGTTTCGAAGCAAACCGAAGCCATTGCGTCAAGCCGTGAAGGCACGCAATTGAGTTTCTTTCAGCTCGATGACCCCGTGCTCATGCAGATACGCGACGAGATATTGGGTCTCGACATAAACAATCTCACCCCCATGGAAGCGTTGAACAAATTGAACAGCATAAAGCACATTTTGACGGGCAAATAAGGAGGCATTTTTGCGGTTTTGTAAGTAATTGAAAATCAGACTTCAATTTTGGCGAAAAATACAAGGCACTTATTTTAAAATAAGTGCCTTGTATTTTAAAATATATGGCTTGTATTTTTTACAACATGCCTTATGTTTTTTTCGCAAGCCCAAACGGGTTTCCAAATTCCCGTTTCGCGCGTTATTTTATGCCTTGTCTGTCGTATGAATTTCCTTTTCGTTGCGACGTTCTATGTTTTCCGGTTCGTCTTCATGATGACGTTTCCAACGATTATGCGTCCAAAGCCAGTTGCGCGGGCTTTTGCAAATCATTTCCTCGAGCAGCTTCATGTAAACATCCGTCAGCTCGTAGTCGGGATAGGAACGCGGATCGTCGGTAATCTTTTCGAGCGAGCAATGATAGTATCCGCGCTTCACACAGCGCACGTTGGCAAAAAACACACTTGCATTGACCTTCTTGGCAATTCTTTCGGTGCCGGTATAAACGGGTGTGTCCTGATGAAGAAAGTCAACCCACTCGTGAATGTTAACCCAGCGCGGTCCCTGGTCGGCTATGAAACCTATCACAGTCTTTTTCCTGTCTCCGCGCATGGTTATGATTCTGCGCAGAGCGTCTTTCTTGGGAATGTTCTCGGCTCCGAAACGTCCGCGAAGCTCCTGCATGATGTTGTTGAAGAAGTCGCTTTTCACGGGATGGTACAACTGACCGCACTGAATGCGGTCGAGGGGAAACCACTGCGGCATGGTGGAAATCCATTCCCAGTTGCAAAAATGTCCGAGGTAAATGAAGCAAAATTGGTGGGTATCGAGCGATTTTTCAATCTCGTCGTTCCCTGAAAAAGTCATACGCCGGTGGATTTCTTCGGGAGAAATGGACAACAATTTGAACATTTCCACCATATTGTCGCAGAAAGAGTGATAGAAATCACGCTCTATTTTCAGAAGCTCTGCTTTGGTTTTGTCGGGAAAAGAGTTGCGGAGATTCTTGCTTACCGTTTTGCGGCGATAGCCTACTATTTTGTAAACAAGCACATACAATATGTCGCTTAAAACATATAACATCCGGAAAGGCAACAGCGAAAGGGCATAAATAATGCCCCTCATGATACGATAGCCAATGTTATTCATCTTTGCTTAGAGAGTTTTTTCGTTTCGAGAGCCGTTTCTATTTTTTCGGCTATGCGGTTGGGATCTATCCGCCTTAGGCATGCGTAATCGCCGCGACTGCATTTCTTGTTTCCGTAAACCGAACACGGACGGCAATCCATGTCTGTTTGTATGAAAGTTTCTGGAGTTTGTCCCCACGCACTGAATCCTGCTGCCGGATGGGTGGCTCCCCAAATGGAGAAAACCTTGACACCAACAATCGAAGCCAGATGCATGTTTGCCGAATCCATGGAAAGCATTACGTCCATACGGCTCATAACACCCAACTCATCGGACATTCTGCCTTTTCCAACCACTGAAATCACCGACGGATACCTTTTCTCCCATTCTTCGGCTATAAGTCGTTCCTCGCTTCCGCCTCCGAAAATGAAAATTTTGCGTTTCGGTCGTTTGCAAAGCAGTGAAACCACGTGTTCCATAAGCTCCAAGGGATAAATTTTTCCCTCGTGCTGGGCAAAAGGTGCTATGCCAACCCACTCATTTTCGTTTTTGCCACCCACAACGGGCGCAAGCGTACCGACATCTCCCTCGTCGTCCCCGAATATTGAGTGAAAGTCCACATCAAAACCGAAACCGAGTTTCTCAAGTACCTCGGCGTAGCGCATGGTAGAGGTCTTGAGCTGCACAAGTCTTTTGTGTTGCGGTCGTGTAAGCTCCTTTTTCTCCCTGCGTCCCTTGTTTATCACCGCCACAGGCACTCCCGCCATACGAAAACGCATGTCAAGATATTTTGTGCGGAGAACGTTGTGAAAATCAGCCACAGCATCAAATTCTTCACGGCGGAGTTCTCCAAAAAGTCTCTCCAGTCCGCGAATACCTCTGTATTCCTGCAAATCAATTCCGTAAAAACACACATTTGAAGGCATGTTGGCAAAAAGAGCTCCCCATTTCTCACGCGAAACCACCACAATTTCGCTGTCGGGATAGTTTTCCGCGAAAGAATATATGACAGGCACGCTCATAGCTACGTCGCCGAGTGCCGAAAGTCTCAATGCCAAGATACGGGACATGCAGATAATTGTTGCTTAATACTGTTTTTTATGCTGAAATAGAGATAATATGCAAATTTAGCCTTTTCGCCCGGTACTGACAAATAAGATGATATATTTTGGTGGGCAAATATAGCGGAAATATAGGCGTTTTTGACTAATGCACTGCGAAATCGCGACCCGAAAGACGTTTGTAATCGCGCCGATTCCCAAAATGTGCGCCCGCAGTTTTGTTCATTTCTGTCTAAAGAGTAACTTTGCGTCTGATAAAGCCATACTTACAAACAACAATGATGCCTACATATTGGAGTTTTTTTGTTACGTTTTTCCGCATAGGGCTTTTCACCGTTGGCGGAGGGTATGTAATGCTGCCCATGATTGAGGACGAAGTTGTGGACAAGAAAAAGTGGATAAACAAAGGCGACTTTCTCGACCTTTTGGCCGTTGCCCAGACTGTTCCGGGCGTTTTTGCCGTGAACATGAGCATTAACATAGGCTACAGACTGCGAAAAGTGCCCGGGGCATTGGCTTGTGCGTTGGGCTGCGTGCTTCCTTCGTTTCTCTTAATCCTTGCCATTGCGCTGTTTTTCCATCAGTTTGAAAACAATCCCACGGTCGAAGCCATATTCAAAGGCATACGTCCGGCAGTGGTTGCGCTTATAGCGGCTCCGTGTATAAAGTTGTCGAAAAGCGCGGGCATTAATTTGTCGAATGTGTGGCTGCCAATTTGTGCCGTAATGGGAATATGGCTTTTCCACATCTCTCCCGTTTACATAATTCTCTGTGTTTGCGTGGGAGGATTCATATATGCGCGTTACATTAAACCACAGGAATGATATGAGCGGCGTTGTATTGTTTTTGCTGTTGTTTTACACATTTTTCAAGATAGGTCTCTTCGGTTTCGGAGGCGGCTATGCCATGCTTTCCATGATTCAGGGCGAAGTGGTAACAAAATATCAATGGCTCACAACCTCCCAGTTCACCGACATAGTGGCTATAAGCCAAATGACACCCGGTCCCATTGGAATAAACTCCGCCACCTATGTTGGCTATTCGGCTGTTGTTAATGCAGGATACTCTCCTGCCATGGGCGTATTGGGAAGTGCTATGGCTACGTTCGCAGTAGTTTTGCCCTCGTTCATACTTATGTTCACCATAACCAAGATTCTCATAAAATATCGCGAGACTGATTTGGTAGACACCATGTTCTCGCTCTTGCGTCCTACGGTTGTGGGACTCATTGCAGCGGCCGCACTAATACTCATGACCCCCGAAAACTTCAGCACGCCAAGCATTAATCCGTGGCAGTTCTACATAAGCATATTTTTGTTTGTGGCAGCGTTTGTGGGCACACAGTTTTTCAAGATAAACCCCATAAAGATGATTATCGTCTGCGCTACGGCAGGCTTCATATTGTTTTACTGAAAAACTACTTGCGTTGCGCGCATGAGGGGAAGCGAAAAAATTGCTGCTTTTCCGCAGTTGCGAACAAATTTTCCCCACCAATTTTATCCTGTTTCCGCACCCCGGAAAACGTACATGGCTTATCGCAAAAAATACAAGGCACTTATTTTAAAATAAGTGCCTTGTATTTTAAAATATATGGCTTGTATTTTTTGCCTTTTCAAATAGCTGAAAAACAATGCCTTGAAAAACCGCAAAAATCAGCCTTTCCCAAACGATGTTTGGGCTATTCTTTTTCGGATTGCTGCTTGCATAATTCAAGGATTTCGTCATAACCGCGTTGCGAAGCAATAGACATGAGAGTAATTCCATTCTTGTTCACCATACATCCGGCTCCGTATTTAAGAAGCAGTTTTATAAATTCGACATCATGCCCATACATTGTAACAGCATACCACAAAGGGAAATTTCCCCATTTGTCATATAAATTAGTTTTAGCACCTTTCTTTAATAATAAATCCGTTATATATAAAACATCTTTGGGGTATCGCCAATAATACATTGCACAAAAATGCAAAGCCGTTTCTTTACCCTTGTTTTGGTAATTTATGTCAATTCCTTTGGCTATTACTTGTTCGGCACCTATTACATTGTCGTTGGCAATGGCTAACTGCAACAGATTATGCTTTGTGCATTCGTCAATATAGTTTACGTTTTCTTCGTTTACCAGTTTTTTGAACAGTTCAACCCTGTCCGGGTCTTCTACAACTGTAAAAATGTCGTTTCCTATTGTTTTCATGTAGTTCTTTTTACTATTTCTGTTTAACGTATAGGCTGTGTTAATTAAGTGAATGGGGTAATTGTTGCAAATATAGAAAAGATGCGCGACAAAATGAAGCGAAGTCTGTATTTTTACGTCTGTTAATCTGCGTACTGTATATCTATAAATTCAGAAAATCAGAATGACAATAAGGGTATACTATCAAGAATAATGCCTCTTTGTTCTTTTTTAAAGTGTATTAATTTATGTATTCACGAGCTTCTTTATGACTTCGGACAACATATTCTTTTTTCGATTCATTTTGTTTGCTTGATTTTATCTTAACTTTCTGTGATTAATGGCAATTTTTAAGCTTCGGATTTTTCGTCAGGGACAAAATTCCTTTCTATATTCGTTGGCAAGCTTCTCATCTTTTATCTTTTCATAAACCATTGTCTTGGGATTGTTGCGTAGTATTAACTTTTTCCCTGTCAAATGAAATCTTACAGAAGAGTAGATGCTTACGTATGCAAAAGGATAGCCATCCCAACAGTCAGGAAAGTCTATCATAAACATATTGCTCCCCGTTTTTTCAACATAGTAGACTTTGCTTTTTTTGTGTATCCTATCCGGGTCGAGATCTCGTCGGGACTTATTCCAAAACCCTTCAATGCAAAATAGACTTATGTTTTCCTGCGAAATTGTAAGCGTGTCGGACGTTATTTCATAATCAATACCGTTTGCATTCAAAATCCATTTGTCTTTACCTCCTTCTGCCTCTTCGGTGCAAAAGAAACCGAGAGCTTTAAGTCTGTTTCGGAATACAAAGGTTGTACCTTTGGCTTTGGCAATTGATTCTTCAACTGTAATAGGGAACGTTGGGGCGCGTTTAATATAGCTTGCAAGTGAAACGTCCTTGTTCTTTTCATCGAAATGCCACTTGCCTGTTGAATGATATGACGGTATAAATCCTTGATTCATAAAGCGCATATCAAAAGTACTGTCTTTTCTCAAGTCCAATTGTGAATAAGAAGCCCACCCTTTGGGTGCATTGAGGTAAAGACCGCTTATGTCATTAGATGTATGGCAGGAAAAAAGAATTATTCCCGCTAAAATAAAAAGCAAAAAAGTTGTTATTCGTTTCATTACAGACGCAAAATTAGAGTTAGTTTTATAAATCAATATACATCAGTTCCGTTAAATTTTAATCCTCAGAACCATTTGGGTGTAATACCAAAATATATTAGTAGGTGTTGATGTTTCTGAATATGGAATTAATCCGTTTGTTATAGAATATTCTGTTTGATAAGCTTCTTTTTCAATTTCGAAAAGCTCTAACATGTTGGCAAAAGCTTTTCCTTCTTTGAATATTATAAAACCTCTCTCTCTTTGAATGGCATGAACCGTTTCATGCGCGTAGCTGCCTATTGTTCCGAAATTTTCAATATAAATTGTATTTCCATCCCAAACTATAGATGCTATTCCATTATATATTCTTTTATACGCGTATGTTTGTGAAGAATTTTCCAGTATAGAAATTCCATCATGAAGATGGCTTAAAAGATTTTTTTATACTGTAATTCGCTTAAATTTTCTTTATACCTTTTAATCTTTCTATTTCTTGCTTTTTCACTAAGAGATATATCATTAACTTCTATCTTTCTCTTTATTTTCTGTATCGCTTTTTCTAAAGAACGGACGTGAAACATAGAAATTTCTTGTATTCTTGTTGCTTTTTCTTTATCTTCTAATGTTTTCCATTTTCTTCCGTCGGGGTCTATGAAAGTTACGGGATTATTGTTGCAAAAAGCGTATGGACTGATGTTGTAGTATTTTTCACACAGCGGATCGGGCGAAGTCCAAAAGGCAGCCGCCGGAAGAAGCGAAAGCAGGGAAACAATCAGGGAAAAGACGAAACGCAGGT
>OBLF01000018.1_pt1 | contig 224922 bp, 186 predicted proteins | sample 1519231 | NCBI WGS metagenome assembly OBLF01 (sample SAMEA2602895, study PRJEB22501) | metagenome
TAGACAAGGTAAAGGAAGAATAAAAAAGAGGATGTATCAATTTTGACACACCCTCGTTCTTGTATATTCTGCGACTGCCTGATTTCAAATAGCCTTGTAGCCTTTCGTGCTGTTGCGTGCAAGCAGGTCCTTGAGATTCAGCTCTTTGTTGCCGTTGGCCTCATAAGCTTCTTTCATCTCTTCTTCTCCTTCGGCTTCTGCATCAGAGTGAACGAATGTTACGCTTTTGTTTTTCAGTTCTGCGATTGCCCAGCCTGCCCATGCGATGACAAGCAGTGCAATCAGTCCTATCATTGGAGTTGTCATAATTGATTTGTTTTAATTTTCTAATGCAAAAGTACATTAAGTTTCGGAAAGAACCAAATAATCTGTGGGTTTTCAGTAACTTTGCAGCATCAAATGCGAAAGGTATGCGGTACAAAGTAATATTATTCCTGTGCATGGTACTGTGCTTTACTCCTGTCCAGGCTGTTCGCTGCATCAACGACAAGGAAGCACTAAAACATAATACGACAATGAAGAGAATCTTTTTATGTTCGTCTTTTGCGGATGTGGCTTCGGTCCTGTCCGAGTCTGTTGCCATTCCGTTGAAAGGAAAGACAGTAGCATTTATCCCTACCGCAAGCATCCATGAGGAATACACACAATACGTGGAGGACGGCAGGGCGGCACTTGACGCTCTCGGACTTATCGTCAAGGAGCTGGAAATTACTCAATGCAGCAAGAATGAAATAGAAGAGGTCCTGACAAATTGTGACTGCATCTACGTCTCAGGGGGTAACACGTTTTTCCTCATGCAGGAATTGAGGAGGACAGGTGCCGACAGATATATCACAGAGCAGGTGGAGAAAGGAAAACTGTACATTGGGGAATCAGCCGGAGCGATGATTCTTGCTCCCAACATAGAATATGCCAAGGATATGGATGACCATCTTGCGCTGACACCGGGCTTCACAGACTTCGGCGGTCTTGACATCGTCAGCTTCTATCCTGTCGTACATTTCGACAGCTTTCCTTTTGAGGAGGCTGCACGGAGAGTCGTCCACAAGAACAGCCACCTGCCCTTGAAGATTATCACAAACCAGCAGGCCATTGCCGTTGTGGGAGACAGTGTCGTGATAAAAGAAGGGGAATAAGTTGATTGAACAGGGAGACATAGCCCATAGCTCTATACTATATAAAAGGAAAAAGAAGATGACAAGGAAAGAACGATATACTTATGTCTTAAATTATTTCCGCAAGCACACCGGACACGTGTCGACCGAGCTGATGTTCGGTTCGGCATTCCAGCTGCTTTGCGCCACGCTGCTGTCCGCACAGTGTACGGACAAGCGTATCAATGCCATTACCCCGGAACTGTTCCGTCATTACCCTGATGCAAAGACGATGGCTAAGGCGACGGTCGAGGAGGTGCTCGAATATGTGAAGAGCGTGTCCTACCCGAATGCGAAGGCGAAGCATCTGGTGGAGATGTCGAAGATGCTGGTAGAGAAGTTCGGCGGCGAAGTGCCTTCCGATCCCGATGCACTCGTAATGCTGCCGGGGGTTGGGCGCAAGACGGCAAACGTAATACAAGCCGTGTGGTTCGGCAAACCGACACTGGCTGTCGATACGCACGTCTACCGTGTCAGTCATCGTCTGGGGCTGGTTCCGTCAACAGCAAACACACCCCGCAAGGTTGAGGATTATCTGATGAAGAATATCCCGACCGAAGAGGTGTCGGATGCTCATCACTGGATATTGCTTCACGGCCGTTATATCTGCAAGAGTGCTAAGCCTGATTGCGAGCATTGTCCTTTTGATGATATATGCCCCAAGCTGCTGGAGAATAGCAAACTGTAAGAAAAGTAAAAAGATAACAATTAAAATAGTATGAATACAAAGAAGATAATGCGCTTTCTGAAAGACATTGCAGCAAACAATAATCGGCAGTGGTTTCAGGAACATAAAGCTGAATATGATGCGGTAAAGGCCGACTTCGAGAAAGGTGTTGACCAAGTTATATCTTGTCTGGCACCCTTTGACGAAGAGGTTTCACACCTGACGGCAAAGGATTGCACTTACCGTTTTTATCGTGATGTACGTTTCTCACCCGACAAGAGTCCGTATAAACGACATTTGGGTGCATATATCTGTGCACATGGCAGGAAAGCATTGCGTGGCGGTTATTATATACATCTTCAGCCGGGTAACTGTCTGGTAGCTGTGGGCTGCTATTGGCTGCCGACAAACATACTGACCTCATGCCGCAATGAAATCATGGCGAATATTGATGAATGGCTTAAAGATGTGGAGAATGATGCTTTTGTCAACCTATTCGGACGACCTAACGAGGGTGAATGGACAGATGATAAAGTGAGTAAGAAAGGCTTTGGACTTGCTGCCTTAAAGACTGTCCCCAAGGGATTTCCCAAGGATTATGAGCATCTTCAATATCTTCGGATGAAGGATTACTGCTGCTGGGTATCCGTTCCCGATGATTTCTTCGAGGGAGATGGCTGGTTTGAGCAGTTAGAACATATCTGCAAGACGGGTAAGCCTATGATGGACTTTATTAATAATGTGGTAGACGATTATGAGTAGAGTAAAATAAAAAAGAGGAGTGCAAGCGCATTCCTCTTTTTTTATACTTACTAAAACTCATTGGCTAATTAGTGTATTAGCCAAAGAGATAATAGATTACTTTTTCCTTAATTCTTCAAGACTTGCCTTCAAAGCTGCAATCTTCTCTTCAGAGTCGCTCTGCTTCTTACGCTCACGCTCGATAACAGCTGCGGGAGCATTTGCCACGAAGTTCTCGTTTGACAGTTTCTTCTTGATACCTGCGAGGAAGCCTTCAAGGTGCTTGAGTTCCTTCTCCTGCTTCTCAATCTCAGCTGCAACGTCAATCAGATCGCCCACTGGTACAGCAAAGCTGTCGGTTCCGACCATGAAGCCGGATGCATCACTCGGCTTCTCTGCAACCACCTCGATAGCCTTGAGGTTTGCCATCTTGATGATTACGCTGTTATAAACCTCGTAATTGTTCTGGCCGATAGCATCCAGTTCCAGCTCTACCTTCGGGGCTATATTCTTCTGGTTGCGTACGGTTCTTACACCGCTGACAATCGCCTTTACCTGATCGATGTCTTCAATGAGTTTCAGCTCGTCCTTGCCTGGAGCGGGGAGGCGCAGCTCGTCACGCATGATGCTCTCGCCGTCCTTACGGTCGTAGAGGTGCTGCCACAGTTCCTCGGTGATGAACGGCATGAAAGGATGAAGCATTTTCAACAGGGCATTGAAGAAGCGGAGCGTCGCCTCGTAGGTAACCGTATCGATGGGCTTGCCGTATTCGGGCTTGATCATCTCCAAGTACCAGCTTGAGAACTCGTCCCAGAAGAGGCGATAGACAGTCATCAGTGCCTCGGAGATACGGTAGCTCCTGAACTGTTCGTCCATCTCTGCATTCACAGCCTTCAGCTTGGCATCGAACCACTCCACGGCAATCCGGCTTGCCTGCGGCTGTTCCGTGTCGGCAGTCTGCCAGCCCTGTACCAGCCGAAAAGCATTCCAAATCTTGTTGTTGAAGTTGCGTCCCTGCTCGCAAAGTGTCTCGTCGAAGAGGATGTCATTACCTGCCGGAGCGGAAAGCATCATGCCCATGCGGACACCGTCAGCACCATACTTCTCGATAAGCATGATTGGGTCTGGTGAGTTGCCAAGACTCTTACTCATCTTGCGACCGAGCTTATCACGTACAATACCCGTGAAGTAAACGTGCTTGAACGGGAACTTGCCACGGTACTCGTAGCCCGCCATAATCATGCGTGCCACCCAGAAGAAGATGATGTCCGGACCCGTTACGAGGTCGCTGGTAGGATAATAGTAGCTGATTTCCTCGTTGTCCGGATGGTTGATGCCGTCGAAGACGGAAATCGGCCACAGCCAGCTTGAGAACCATGTGTCCATGCAGTCACTCTCCTGTTCAAGGCCGGCAGCTGTTACTGAAGGATTAATTTCCTGTGCCAGCTTCAATGCTTCCTCAGTAGTTTCTGCTACAACAGTAGCATTCTTACCCTCAGCATCCTTGAAGTAATAAGCAGGAATACGATGTCCCCACCACAACTGACGGCTGATGCACCAGTCCTTGATATTCTCGAGCCAGTGGCGGTAAGTGTTCTTGTACTTTTTCGGATAGAACTCGATTTCGTCGTCCATGACGGGAGAGAGGGCGATGTCGGCAAAGTGCTGCATCCTGAGGAACCACTGCGTGGAGAGCTTCGGCTCGATCGGCACGTTCGTACGCTCGGAGAATCCCACCTTGTTGTCATAGTCCTCAACCTTCTCCATCAAGCCCGCAGCTTCCAAGTCCTTTGAAATCTGCTTACGTACATTCATACGGTCCTGACCAACATAGAGGCCCGCCGCCTCAGAGATTGTTCCGTTATCATTGAAGATGTCGATGGTATCCAGTCCATGCTTCAAACCGAGTGCGTGGTCGTTTACGTCGTGAGCAGGTGTTACCTTCAAACAACCTGTGCCGAACTGAATGTCAACGTATGAGTCCTCAATAACTGGAATCACACGGTTTACCAATGGAACGATGACATGAAGCCCCTTCAACCAAGTATTCTTAACGTCCTCTGGGTTGATACACATGGCTGTGTCCCCCATGATAGTCTCTGGACGGGTAGTGGCAACAACTGCATAGTAGCCCTTCTCATCCTTGTGCATCACGTTGTCTTCATCCTTGCGTTCAACCTTTGCCTGGTCTTCCGAAGCAACATAATATTTAAGGTGATAGAGCTTTGAATGTTCATCCTTATAGATTACCTCCTCATCGGAGAGGGCTGTCTGTGCCTGCGGATCCCAGTTGACCATGCGCACGCCACGGTAGATGTAACCTTTATTATACAGGTCGCAGAACACCTTGATGACGCTCCGGCTGCGGGTCTCGTCCATGGTGAAAGCCGTACGGTCCCAGTCGCAGGAACAACCCAGGCGGCGCAGCTGTTTGAGGATAATGCCACCGTGCTCGCGTGTCCAGTCCCATGCGTGCTCAAGGAACTGCTCACGGGTGAGGTCGGTCTTCTTGATGCCTTCCTGTGCCAGTCTGTTCACGACCTTCGCCTCAGTCGCAATGCTGGCGTGGTCAGTGCCCGGCACCCAGCAGGCATTCTTGCCCTCCATGCGGGCACGCCTGACCAAAATGTCCTGAATCGTATTGTTCAGCATATGTCCCATGTGGAGCACCCCCGTAACGTTGGGCGGTGGAATCACCACGGTATAAGGCTCACGGCCATCAGGCTTAGAACTGAAAAGCTTGTTGTCCAGCCAGTACTGGTACCATTTCGATTCCACAATCTGTGGATCATACTTGCTTGCTAAATCCATTTGTTTCGTATATTATTATTTCTTTATTATCTTTAAAATAACGCTGCAAAAGTACAAAAAATCCACCTAAAAAGCGTATCTTTGCAACAATAATAGTACCCGAATGAGTACTTTAACGTATATCTTCAACATTAAACATCAAGACATTGCATACAAAAGAAGAGAAACTCGAAGCCTTTGCCCGGCTTCTGGATATTCAGGAGCGTTTGCGGAAAGAGTGCCCTTGGGACAGGAAACAGACCAATGAAAGCCTGCGTCCCAATACGATAGAGGAGACTTTCGAGCTGGCAGATGCCCTCATGAAGAACGACTCCAAGAACATCTGCAAGGAACTGGGGGATGTCATGGAACACGTCATTTTCTATTCCATGCTCGGCGAAGAAAAGGAAGACTTCGATGTGGCTGATGTCTGCAATGCGCAGTCAGACAAACTCATGTTCCGCCACGACTTCATCGACTGGACAGGATGGAGCGTGACACATCCGGATATGACCGTCAATGCTTCCGGGCAGGTTGTCTACAAAGACGAACTTGAAAAGGAAGCTGCCGACAGCCAGCAGGCGACTCCCGACACGGCTTCGCAGGTGGAATCGACATGGGAACAACGCAAGCAGCGCGAACGTGACGGCAACACCTCCGTACTCTCCGGCGTACCCGATTCGCTGCCCAGCCTTATCAAGGCTTACCGCATCCAGGACAAGGCACGCAACGTAGGCTTCGACTGGAAAGAGAAAGAGCAGGTGTGGGAGAAAGTCTATGAGGAGCTGGACGAACTGAAGGCTGAATTGAAGAAAGACGACAGACAACATTCAACCGAGGAGCTGGGCGACTTCCTTTTCTCGGTCATCAATGCGGCACGTCTCTATCATCTCAACCCGGACAATGCACTGGAACATACGAACCAGAAGTTTATCAGACGGTTCAGTTACATCGAAGAGAAAGCCAAGGAAAAAGGTGTCACTATCAAAGACCTGACGCTTGCGGAGATGGACCGGCTGTGGGAAGAAGCCAAGACAGCTGACCGCTGATTTACCCACAGAATATACAAGACGATGAGTCAGACTTCAAAGAGAAAGAATATGAAAAAGACTTTTTATTTAATCATTTCATTGATTATCCTCGCTGTCGTAGTCTCCTGCAAGGACAGCAAGCCCAAGGCTGTAACAGCACAGACAGACGGGAAGACCGACACACTTGCCGCCGGCGACAGCACGGTCTATGGAACTATGATTGACGGCGGTATGAACTCCCTTGTCCTGCTTACCGACAACGGCGACACCGTTGTGTATCTCGTCAATCCTGACGATACGATCGATGTTGTCAAGGGCGGAAAGCTCAACGGCGACCGCTTCGCCATCATCGGGTACACGGAATACGGCGACCGCTTCATGCGTTCGGCCATCAACCTCACCTCACTGTTAGGCCACTGGACAAGCCTTGACCGTAACTTTGAAATCAAGGAGGGAGGCACCGTAACATCAAGTCTTCAATCAGAGAAGAATCCCTGGACATCCTGGAAGATATGGAACGGCAAGCTGATTCTGTCGAAAGACACCTTTGATGTAGACAATCTCGGTGCAGACTCGCTTTCATTGGAAAACAAGGACGGAATCTTCATATATACAAGAGAAAAGTAAATGAAGATGGGGCAGATTCCTGCCTGCGGGGACATTTACCTCCGCGTCTGTCCGCAACATAGACGGTTTGTCGGACAGACGAGAGTAGCTGTCTCTGCTTTTTTCTCTCATCGGAATATTTGACGCATCTTCATTTGAAGTGTCGTATGGAACCATTCAAAGTACGGATTCTTGGCTGCGGCAGTGCCCTGCCGACTTTACAGCATTTTCCATCCTCCCAGGTCGTAGAGCTTAGGGAGAAACTGTTTATGATCGACTGTGGAGAAGGGACACAAATCCAGCTCCGCCGTCTGCGCATACACTTCTCGAAAATCATTGCCGTATTCATCAGTCACCTGCACGGCGACCATTGTTTCGGCCTGCCGGGTATGCTGTCGACTTTCGGCATGACGGGGCGGACAGCCCCTCTGCATATCTATGCACCGGCAGCCTTTGGGCCGCTTCTCTGCCAGACACTCGAATTCTTCTGTCAGGGACTGGGATTTGAAGTGATTTTCCATGCTGTCGACACGACACGGAACAAGGTCGTCTACGAGGACAGAAGCCTGACGGTAGAGACCATTCCCCTGCAGCACCGCATAGAATGCTGCGGCTACCTCTTCCGTGAGAAGCCGACGCTGCCGCATATTCGCCGTGACATGATTGATTTCTATCACATCCCCATCAGCCAGATCAACAACATCAAGGCGGGTGCCGACTGGATTACTCCTGACGGCAATGTTGTTCCGAACGAGCGTCTGACAACTCCGGCCGCCCCACCCCGAAGCTATGCTTACTGCTCTGACACACGATATATCAAAAGCCTTTATAAGCTGGTCAAAGGTGTCGATACACTTTATCACGAAAGCACCTATACGTCCGAAGACGCCAAACGTGCCCGCCTCTATTGGCACAGTACGTCCAGGCAGGCTGCACAGGTGGCCCGTGACGCAGCTGCGGGCAAGCTCCTCTTAGGGCATTATTCTGCCCGATATGGAAACGAGGAAAAACTGTTGGAAGAAGCCAGGGAAATCTTCCCCAACACCTATCTTTCACAGGAAGGAAAGATATTTGATATTAGTGCTGCACGGTAAACTTTTACCGTGTAAGTCGGTTGTCAGTGCCTTACTGTATATGATAGCGACAGGATTGAGCAGGCTTTTCCTGCAAATGTGCTGATGCCCGTCACAGATTGTGCTGACGGCAGACACCAGTCGTGTTGACAGCCCGCTCCCTGCAATAATATTGCCGTGACGGCAGCAGATTGTAGCTGGAGAAGGAACTGTGCTGGCACAACTTATTCCGTCAGGGAGGCCCATATTTCCAAAGACAATGAGGAGCTGCCTGCTTAAAAGAGATTACGCAGGGGAAATCATGCTGTTAAAGTTTTATCGGACACCAATAATTCGATATATAAGTATATGCTGTTTTTTACGAAAACACCCTGGAAAAAGATGCGGACATCTGCTTCCAGGGTGTTTTCTGTATCTGTAAGTCTCTATATGTTGGCAATGCTCATGACATTGGCGAACACACCGGCAGCCGTCACGGAAGCACCGGCTCCGTAGCCCTGTATCTGCATGGGGTATTCCTTGTAACGTTCTGTGGTGAGGAGGACAATGTTGTTGGATCCTTCGAGGTTGTAGAAAGGATGGAGTGATCCTACGGCCTTCAGTGCCACACTTGTCCTGCCGTGTTCCATCGTCGCCACAAATCGCCAGCGTCTGCCTTCGTCAGAAAGTTTCCGGCGACGCCGTTCAAAGTCTGCGTCAAGTTCGGGCAGATGTTTCCAGAAGTCGTCCACCGATCCCTTGAAATATTCATCAGGGACAAAGAGGTGTCTCTCCACATCTTCCTGTTCCACCTTATAGCCAGCCTCGCGTGTAAGAATGACCAGTTTGCGGATCACATCCGTTCCGCTGAGGTCGATGCGTGGGTCCGGCTCGCTGTAGCCCTGCTCCTTCGCGCGTTTCACCGTCTCCGAGAAGGGGACATCGGCACTGATTTCATTGAAGATGAAATTGAGTGTTCCGGACAGGACGGCCTCTATCTTCAGTATCCTGTCACCCGAATTGCGCAGGTCGTTGATAGTCCCTATGATCGGCAGACCGGCACCTACGTTCGTTTCAAAACGGAACTTCACCCCACGCTGGAGAGCAGTCTGCTTCAGCCGGCAATAGTTCTCGTATGCACTGGAAGCTGCTATCTTGTTGGCCGCAATGACCGATATGTTGTTTTCAAGGAGCGACTGATAAAGAGCTGCAATCTCCCTGGAGGCAGTGCAGTCGACGAACACTGAGTTGAAAATGTTCATCCCGAGAATCGCATCACGCAGATGTTCTGGATTGGACGGTTCGCTTGCCCGGAGATCTTCCAGACAGTTGTCAAGGTTCAGCCCGTCACGGTTGAAGATGGCATTGTGCGATGAGGCGATTCCCACTACATTCAGTTTCAGATGGGAATGCCGCTTCAGTTCTTCGTACTGGTTCTTGATCTGTTCGATGAGTTTTCCGCCCACCGTACCGACACCGCATACAAACAGGTTCAGCACCTTATACTCAGACAGGAAGAACGAATCGTGCAGTACATTCAGGGATTTCCGCAGGTCCGACCCCCTTACAACGAACGAGATGTTCATTTCCGTCGCACCCTGTGCCAGTGCTATGATGCTGATTCCCGAACGTCCGAGCGTGCCGAAGAGCTTTCCGCTGATGCCCGGCGTGCGCTTCATGTTCTCTCCCACAATGGCCACGGTGGCAAGACCGCTCTCAGCATACATGGGGAACATCCGTCCGTCCTCTATCTCAAGCCGGAACTCCTCGTTCAGTACATTCACGGCTTTCACGGCATCTTCATCCTTCACGCCGATAGAGGTGTTGTTCTCTGATGCAGCCTGAGAAACGAGGAAGACACTGATGCCGTTGTCGGCAAGCGAACTGAAAATGCGCCGGTTGACCCCCACGACACCCACCATGGACAAACCGGTCACCGTGATGAGCGTCGTGTCTTTGATGGACGATATGCCCTTGATGGGTTTCCCATTGTTCTCTATGTGCGACTTGATGACAGTCCCTTTTCCTTCCGGGTGAAAGGTATTCTTTACCCTGATGGGGATATTCTTCACGCACACAGGGTATATCGTCGGCGGATAGACGACTTTTGCTCCGAAGTTGCAGAGCTCCATGGCCTCCTTGTACGACAGTTCATTGATGGTGTATGCCTCCTTGATGACCTTGGGGTCGGCGGTCATGAATCCGTCGACATCCGTCCATATCTCCAGCACCTCGGCATTGAGGGCTGCGGCAAGGATAGAAGCGGTGTAATCGCTTCCGCCACGTCCCAGATTGGTGATGTCGCCCGAGTCACGGTCCTGTGCAATGAAGCCGGGGACAAGGGAGATGCGGGGAAGGTCGGAGAAGGCAGCGGCCACGAGCCTGTTGGTAAGTTCCGTGTCGAGACTTCGTTTGCCCTGCTTCTCTTCCGTCTTGATAAACGTGCGTGCATCCAACCACTTGGAGCCACGGATGAGCACTGCCACAATGTTAGAGCTGAGGCGTTCGCCATAGCTTACGATTGTATCCTGGGTCTTGTGACTGAGGTCATGGATGAGATACACACCGTAATAGATAGACCGGAGCTGCTCAAAAAGACCGTCTACCTTGCCGGACAGTTCTTCACGGTCCTGTGGATCGGTGATGACGGCATCTATCATCCGGTGATGGCGGTCCACCATCCGGTCGAACTCCGTCCGCCAGTCCTCGTCACCTTTTAATGCCATCCGCGACGTGGAAAGAAGCTGGTCGGTAATGCCGCCCAAGGCGCTGACCACCACGATGACAGGCTGGTGCCGGGCCTCCTTCTCTACAATCTTCTTCAGACTTAGAATACTCGAAACAGAACCTACGGATGTTCCTCCAAATTTCAATACCTTCATTGCTGATGTCTTTTGGGTTATTATCCGACTCCCCCTCATGATGGAGAAAATGCCAGACTTAGGCGCAAAAATAACAAGAAATATTCCAATTGCCAACGTTTTTCTCGATATATTTGACTAATTTTGTGGCTGGAAGAAGAAATTGCACGATTTATGACAGAGGAATATCAGCTGCGTGTTTTGCCGCAGGTGGCATACAACGAAGATAATATAAAAGCATATCTCGCCAGAGAAAAGGGACTTGACGAGCGTACGATTTACCGTGTACGTACCCTGAAACGGTCTATTGACGCACGTCACCGTGACATCTATGTAAACCTGAAAGTCCGCGTCTACATCAATGAGTTTCCACAGGATGACGCTTTCGTGAAGACCGAATACCAGGATGTGAGCAACCGCCCTGCTGTCATCGTGGTAGGTGAAGGCCCTGCCGGACTGTTCTCCTCCCTGAAACTCATAGAGCTGGGGTTGCGTCCCGTAGTCCTCGAACGTGGGAAAAACGTACGCGACCGAAAGACGGACATAGCCTCGATAAAGAAAACACAGACGGTAGACCCGGAGTCGAATTACTGCTTCGGAGAGGGCGGAGCCGGTGCTTATTCGGACGGGAAGCTCTATACGCGCAGCAAGAAACGCGGACCTGTCGACAAGATTCTCAATGTCTTCTGCCAGCATGGCGCACCGGCCTCCATCCTCGCCGATGCCCATCCCCACATCGGGACAGACAGGCTTCCTCGTGTGATCGAGAATATGCGCAACACGATTCTTGCCTGCGGAGGCGAGGTGCATTTCCAGACAAAGATGACCAGCCTGCTGCTTGAAGGCAACAAAGTTGTCGGTGTGGAAGCTGTCGACAACCGTGACGCAACAGACATAAAGCGTACGTTCCGCGGCCCGGTGATTCTTGCTACCGGTCACTCCGCACGCGATGTTTACCGCTATCTTGCCAGAGCCGGCATTGAGATGGAAGCAAAAGGAATTGCCGTAGGCGTTCGTCTGGAACATCCGTCTCACCTGATCGACCAGATACAGTATCACAACAAGAACGGAAAGGGAAAATATCTCCCGACGGCTGAATACTCGTTCGTGACACAGGTACAGGGACGTGGCGTCTACTCGTTCTGTATGTGTCCCGGCGGATTCGTCATCCCCTCGGCTACCGGTCCGGAACAGACGGTAACCAACGGAATGAGCCCTGCCAACCGCGGCACGCAATGGTCGAACTCGGGAATGGTTGTCCAACTTAACCCAGAAGATGTAGAAGGGGATGACCTGCTGCGCGTCATGTACTATCAGGAACAGCTGGAGCATGACACATGGCAACAGGGCAACCGGAGCCAGACAGCTCCTGCACAGCGCATGGCGGACTTCGTGAACAACCGGCTGTCGTACGACCTCCCGAAGTCGAGCTATGCACCCGGTCTTATTTCCAGTCCGCTCCATTTCTGGATGCCCTCCTTTATCACAGAACGGCTGCAGGAGGCTTTCAAAACCTTCGGGAAACAGGCGCATGGCTTCCTTACGAACGAAGCCGTGATGATTGCCTCCGAGACACGTACGAGTTCGCCGGTCCGTATTCTCCGCAACCGGGATACCCTCATGCACATACGCCTTGAGGGCCTCTTCCCCTGTGCTGAAGGGGCTGGCTATGCCGGCGGTATCGTCAGTGCAGGTATCGACGGAGAACGATGTGCCGAGATGGTTTCGGCTTATCTCGGGCAGCTGTAGATTCTCCACGGCATCTCCCTTTCTGTAAAAGCCGGTTACGTTACCGGCCATGAACCGTCATGGACAACGGCCGGAAGGAATGAACAAGACAAGGAAAGATTGTCAATTTGTAAAAATTACGATGCAATTCTTTGCCATTTGAAGAAAAAGACATATCTTTGCAACCCAATGCAAACAGGGCAAGGAGAAACGCCATAAGGACGCTGTCTCCCCTGCCCTACGGTTGCCGGATAATCCGGACCTGTTATTTTAATATTAATGTCAGGGCACAGTGCCCTCAATAACGAAACATTTTATGAGCAGAATCGCATCGTTTATAGATTACATTCTCAATGTTGCCGCATCCCTGAAGGGTGCCGGCATCCATCTGGTACGCATCGCCATCTTCATCATTTTTGTATGGATCGGTGGTCTGAAGTTCTGGAACTATGAAGCGGAAGGCATCGTACCTTTCGTTGCCAACAGTCCGTTCATGAGTTTCTTTTATACGAAAAACGCACCGGAATACAAGGACTACAAACTCAAGGAAGGAGAATTCGGCAAGGCAAAGCATGAGTGGCATGAAGCCAACAACACCTACACTTTCTCCCACGGACTGGGAATAGCCATCATGTCATTCGGTATCCTGACACTGCTGGGAATATGGTTTCCGAAGGTGGGATTCGTCGGCACCGGGCTTGTCATACTAATGACTCTCGGCACACTGTCCTTCCTGGTCACTACGCCGGAGGTGTGGGTGCCTGACCTGGGCAGCGGCGAACACGGTTTCCCGTTACTGACAGGTGCCGGACGCCTTGTCATCAAAGACGTGTGCATTCTTGCTTCGGCAGTGGTCGTACTGGCCGACTGTGCCCAGCGGATTCTCAGGAAGAAACAAGGCTGACGCCCCCGAAAGGGAATGCAGTATATGCCGCATAAATGCAAAAGACACAAGGAGCTGACAATGGCCATATAGGCAAAAGTTCAACGTAGTATTTTCAGGACTGGCCGTAAATAAAACGGTCTACGGAACATAAGAGAGGGCGTATCATTTCCAGGTGATACGCCTTTTTGCATACATAAGCAGGCAGGAACGGCCGGCCAATGCAGCGGGAGACCGAAAATATCATGCGCATACGGAAATGAAAATGTTTTACATACTGACCGTCGAATCACCTGTTCTGTCCCGCTCCATACACATTCGGCCGAGGGCAGAACCGCTGCCCGTATCCTGACCACCGATCAACTGCATTCCAACAGAGGCCTGTCTGCGTTCCAAGTAACGCTTACTTGCGCGCTTACTGATGCCTAACAGAGACGCAACTAAGCACCTTTTGCATACCGTTTTCCATATACCTGTCTATAAGCGACTTACAGTTCCTCAAATCTTTCACGACTTTGCCTGTAGCCCGCCTTTCCGAAATCCGCAGGGAGTGCAGACAACCGGAATGCTCCATACCGAAGAGGATAGTAAATCATCTTGACAAAAGGAGTACTGTACTCCTTCTTTAGCGGAACCTTGCGGACACATCAAAGAACGGTTCAGGCAATGCCTGACAACACAAGAGAGAATGTTGCTCAAAGTAAAGTATCTCCAGAAGTTTAGAAGATATAATCAAGGAAATAGCTATCTTTGCAGACAAAGTGAGATGCCAATGATTAGGAAAGATAACAGGAAGTCGAAGAAACTTCTTCTGGCAGGTTGCCTCTGCATGCTGGTATTCCTTGCCGTTACAGGCTGCAAGGAAACAACCGCCTCACGTTCATTATCGGAGAGGGAGTTTCATTATGACGACCCGCTGTCGGCACTCTCCCTTGACAGGAACGGTTACTGGATAGGCGGTGAAAACGGAATCGTCTGGCACGTTATGGGAGAAAACCGACAGCGCTTTTATACCGGACTGGACCGTATCTACGACATAGAGCGTGACCCTGCCCGCACGGACTTTCTATGGATTGCAAGCCGCAATGCCGGACTGCAATTATGGGAAACGGCCGGAGACACGCTCGTCCACCGGATCACCTTCGACATTCCCTGCAAGGGAAACCGCTACTCTCCCTACGACATCGACATTGCAGACAGCAGTCTGTTCGTTGCCACCTCCCAGGGACTCTACACAATGTCTCTCCACCGGCAGCAACAGGGACTCAGGAAACTTTATCCTGTCTGTGAAGACGGTGCGAAACAGGAGGGAAAGCCTTTCCTGGTAAACGGACTCTGCCATGCAGGAGGCAACCGGATTTTTGCCGCAACACAGGCCGGGGTAGTAAGTTTCGACAGAACTTCACGAAAGACAGACGTTTACCACAAGGGAGAGAACATACGCAACGTTGCCGTCTACGGAGGGAAACTCTACGTGCTGTCCGGTGAACGACTGACAATAGAAGAACCCGACGGAATGAAGCGAGTGTCCTACCCGCTCCCACAACCTGTACTTTCCTTTTACAAGGCAGGACCGACACACTATTTCATTACATCGTCAAGCATCCTGCTGTCTGACAACCTGAAACGGTTTGTCAGCATATCACTAAGAAGCAATATTCCCGACAATCCACACAGGATTGCCATTCCCGACGATGGAAAAGGATTCTCTATACTCCTCACGAAGAATGCAGTATGGCGCATCCCCCACCATCTCGGCATATTCAATGCCAATCCGCCGGTCATTGCTGCCTGCCCGGCAGGCAATGAGCTGATCTATGTCAACAACCAGCACGAACTGTTCCGGCAGAAAGCAGATGAACAGACTGCCGGGAAGATCTATGATTTTGAAGATGACGACCTGCCGCGGGAGATGTGTGCGAAAGGAAATGACATTTACTACTACAATGCCAACAACCAGCTGTGTCGACTGACCCTCGGAAGGAACTATCTCATCAACCAGCTCTTCGCACGGCCACAGGTCCTCGTGCAGCCCAAGACACGTATCACCTCGATGGAGCTACAGTCTTCAAGGGAGAGAATACTGCTCGGCGTACAGGATTATTTGCTGTCCGTCAACCTCAGAAACGGCAGGACAGACACCGTGAAGGCGATGAACAACAGGTACATCACCGATTTCTATCAGCCACGAAACAGCCGTGAAATCTATATCGCCACGCTCAATGACGGCGTATTCGCGGGAGACGGGAATCATGTACGGCGCATTGCAGGGACAGAGAACAAGGCCTTCATAAGCAGCCTGTCCACATACGGACGCTCCGGGGGCCATCTGCTTCTGCTCACCAATCATCAGCTGCAGAACCTCGAAGCCGATTCGGTCAGGGCCGATGGATGCAGCAGGATGTTCTGCATCAGCGACAGCATTGTCTATGCCGTCCCTGAAGCAGGCTTGCACAAGTATAAAATCAGGAATGGAAAGATAGAAGACTGCGGTGTCTATTTTGACGACATTCATTTCAACGCACAGGCAGGATTCGTCCATGGCCACACCTTATATATAGGATCGGACCTTGGTGTCTTGAGAGTGGAAAACGGCAGGGAAGATACAGCCGGGTGGGTCACGTTCGACAACAGGGGGCCGAGCCTGCAGCTTGTCGGCATAATAATTTTCACCACCGTATGTATCTTCTGCATCCTGCTTGTCAGTTATCGCAGACGACACCAGCTGGAATACCGACAGATACAGGTCAGCAAAGCCGACCTGTATCGGCGGCTGTCTGCCCTGGACACCTTGCGCTCCCGCCTGACAGAGACCGAACGCAACAGCATAGACGGCATCATACGTGAGATTGACAGCATCAGTGAGCAAAATCTGCATACATCCAATGAGCAGCTTGCCGCACTGTCTGCCAGGATTACAAGGATGAACCGGGACGCAGCCTTGCAGGTGGTAAAATATCTCAATGACCAGATTGAACGCATACGGAAGTTTGACACCTACGAGTGTACCGCTCTGGTGAAGGCTTCAGAAGAGGCACGCAGCACGGATGACATAGAGGCCATCATGGAGCAATGCCGTCAGAATGATGTCTGGATCAACCACGTACAGGAACTGAAAGAACGACTTGAGAAGTTCCGCCATGCGACACAGGACACACTCGTACTGAAAGGGTTGAACGACGGCATGGAAGAACGTATCCGACAGATCGCCGATGAATGCCGGCAGCGTCCCATAGCTGAAGTCTACCCAGACTTCATCGCTGTAAAAGCGCAATATGAGAGGATTTTCACACAAGAAGGGCTGGATGTGATCCGCAAATATCTAACTGGCCGTATCGAAAGACTACGGCGGCTGGAGGGCTATGAGGAAATGGTGAATGCCTTGCTGGACGAACTGACTTCAATAGAAAAAGATGCCGGCAGCCGTGACCGCATCGTCCTGCTCCGCAACTTGCAGGTGATTGACAGCCGGATAGCCCAGCTCAGGATTCTGAAGGCACTGCAACGGCTCATGCAGGACTACAGGCACACGCATGACCAGGTTGTACAGGAAAATGAAGAACGTCGTATGAAGAAGTTCGACTCCAGGCTCTTTGCTGACATAGAGACGGCTACGCGGAACATTACCGACCGTATAGCAGACCTGTCAGAGGTTTTCTTCAGGAAATTCAACGCCACGGACAGAACCGTATGTGAAGACCTGTTCCACTTCACGACGGCTGGCAGCCAGCAGGTACGTGTACTCATCCTGCTGCTGGCAATGCCACGGGTAAAGCGCACGCTCCTGCCCGGTATGCTGGCTATGTATGGCAACCTGAACCCTGTCGTGAGCAGGATATACCATAACAAGATTGCCGTCAACCGCACAGCACTCACCGAGTATTGCAGGAAGAACCCAGACAGCATCGTGCAATATATTCTGAAATTATCTGAACAAAGTTAACAGCTGACAGCCAAATGGTTAAAAGACGTTGCATCCGTTTATCTTCGGGAAATATACGGATGCAACTGTTTTGTATGCGCTTTTTCACTTATCTTTGCAGGCATCAACATAACTTAGACTTAGTATTAAACCTTTATTAAAGATCAAGAACCAAATGACAAAGAAAACCTTACTGGCTGGTTTACTGGCGGTATTGTCAGTAACCACATTTGCACAGACACCTGCATCAAAAATCAAGGATGCACGTACCAAACCCGACCTCTTCTTCCTTCAGGACGGTCAGCAGGCAAGTTCGCTTGACCTTCTGCCCGCTCCCCCGCAGCCGGGAAGCATACAGTTCCTGTATGACGAGTCACAGTACCAGTGGGGAAAGATGCAGCGTGACACACCACGCGGCGACCAGGCTGCGGCTGACGCACGTGTCGGCGGTGACGGTGTGCCCAATGCCTTTTCGGAAGCATTCGGCATCAAGATCAGCAAGGAGACCACACCGGAGATCTACAAGCTCGTCCTGAATATGCGCGAAGATGCCGGTGACCTGGCTACCCGCAGTGCCAAGAACCATTATATGCGTGTCCGTCCTTTTGCTTTCTACAAGGAAATGACGTGCAACCCGGAGCAGCAGCAGGAGCTGTCTACCAACGGCTCTTACCCATCCGGGCATACAGCCATCGGCTGGGCAACGGCACTTGTCCTTGCAGAAATCAATGTCGACCGCCAGAACGAGATACTCGAGCGTGGCTACCAGATGGGACAGAGCCGTGTCATCTGCGGCTATCACTGGCAGAGTGATGTCGATGCGGCCCGCCTCGTGAGTGCAGCCGTCGTTGCCCGTCTGCATGCTGATCCGGCTTTCCAGACTCAATTGGCCAAAGCAAAGAAAGAGTTTGCAAAACTTCAGAAAGAAGGTAAGGTAGCCAAGAGTTCTTTCAAGGCAGCAAACTGACAGGGCATAAAGATAAAGATGTTTGATGAATCAGCAGACTTCAAGCCGACAGCATTGGGTTCCGCACAGACAACATCAACAACGGAAGCAATGGCTTAATTCCCCTTTAACTTTCCCTGACTCCATCGCCTCCTTTAAGTCTTTTAACTCCAAAAATAACAGATAACATAAATACATCTCTATGAAAAGAATGATTCTTTTTACAGCCTGCGGCCTGATGGCTTGCGCAGGTGTCTTCGCTCAGCAGGATGAGCCGAAGCTGATTGTCAAGCCGTCAGGACGTATCCTTATGGATGCAGGCGTGATGCACTCGACAGACGATGCACTCGACGACAAGCTCAACGACGGCGTTGCCATTCCCGATGTCCGTGCCGGACTGAGCGCTACTTACGGCAAATGGAAGGCAAAGGTTGATGTCGGTTATGCACGCCAGAGTCTTTCACTGAAGGACATCAACATCGATTACAACTTCGACAAGGAAAACCTGGTTCGCATGGGTTACTTCGTTCATCAATACGGCCTTCAGAGCGGCACATCCTCCAGTTTCAAGATTTCAATGGAAGAACCGTTGGCAAGCCAGGCGTTCTTCAACAGCCGCCTGCTTGGTGCCATGTATGTCCACGCTGGTGAGAAATTCCACGCTACAGCATCTGTATTCGCAGAGAATGATGCCATGAAGATGACCACCGACAAGCTCGGCAATGAGGCTTGGGGTGTTATGACGCGTCTGGTATGGCGTCCGATGACAGAGCGTGGAAAGATTTTCCATGTCGGCATCAGCGGTGCCTATGAGTCGCCACGCTACAACAAGAATGCTGCCATCAGCCACAAGTCCTACACGCTGAAGGCTCCGTTCCCGACACGTATTGCCAGTGTCAGTGCACAGGAAGCAACCATCACGGACGCAAAGGCACTGTGGAAGTTCTCTCCTGAAATGAACCTTGCCTGCGGTAACTTCGGCCTCGAGGCCCAGTATTTCTATGTAGGCATCAAACGCGATAACGGTATGCCCAACTATGATGCATGGGGTGCATACGGCAATGTACGCTATCTGCTCAACGGCCAGGGCTACACCTATACAAGGGCAGATGCAGGCATCGCAACCCCGGATCCGGGATCAATGGAACTCGTTGCATCCTACAACTACTCAACATTGACCGACAAAGATGCCAATATCTATGGCGGTAAGGTAAATGACTGGTCGCTGACCTTCAACTATTATCTCAACAAGTATATGATATGGCGTGTCCGCGGTTCAATCACCCGTGCGACAGAGAATGCCGCCTTCAAGAACAACACCTTCTCGGTTCTCGAGACACGTCTGCAGATCAAGTTCTGACAATCATCCATAGCCCATGCTGAGGGCTATGGAGCAAGAATCAAAGTATGAACCTAAAAACATCATTACAATGAGAAAGCTAAATTCACTCCTGTTTCTTCTTCTGCTGGCATTCATCTGTCCGTCGCTGGCACAGGCACAGCTCCAGCGTTCAGAAGCCTTCAAAGGAAAATATAAACTGAAAGAGGTCGTCATCCTCTCCCGTCATAACATCCGCTCGCCGCTGTCAACCAACGGTTCAGCTCTGAGCAAGATGACGCCGCATGAGTGGACGGAGTGGTCATCCGCAGCGAGCGAACTGACCCTCCGGGGCGGTGTACTTGAGACGGAGATGGGGCAGTTCTTCCGCAAATGGACCGTTGAAGAGGGACTGTTCAAGGAGAACTACGTGCCGACGGTTGACGAAGTAAACCTCTACGCCAACTCCATGCAGCGTTGCATAGCCACCGCACAGTACTTCTCCAGCGGCTTTATGCCGGTTGCCGGACTGCACGTGAACCACCGCTATGTACCGTCCAAGATGGATCCCGTATTCTTTCCACGCCTGACAAAAAGCAGTGAGGCTTTCCGCACCGAGGCCATGAAGCAGATAAATGCCATGGGTGGAAAAGATGGACTGGTCGGCATCAACAAGGGCCTGAAGGACAGCTATGACATTATTTCCAAGGTACTGGACATGAAACAGAGCGAATATTATAAGAAAGGTGAAGTAAAAGACTTCGTCGACAACGACACCCGGATTACGCTCAACCTCAATCAGGAACCCGGCATGAAAGGCTCACTGAAAAACGCCAACTCTGCTTCCGACGCTTTCATCCTCCAGTACTATGAGGAGCCCGATGCCTTAAAGGCAGCCTTCGGACACAAACTCTCGCTGGAAGACTGGACAAAGATAGCCAGAATCAAAGACGTGTACGGTGACGTTCTCTTCACGGCTCCCATCGTTGCTGTCAACGTAGCACATCCTCTCTTGCAGTATATGTACGACGAATTGAATGCTGACACACGGAAGTTCACTTTCCTATGCGGCCATGACTCAAACATCGCAAGTGTTGATGCAGCCCTCGGCGTCGAGGATTATTCACTCCCCAACTCCATCGAGAAGAAGACACCTATCGGCTCAAAACTCGTATTCGAGAAGTGGGTAGACGCTGCCGGTAAAGCCTATGTAGCGATAAACCTCGTATATCAGAGCACCGGACAGCTCAAGCAGATGTCCCTGCTCGACCTTCGGCATACCCCGCAGATCTATGCGCTGAAGCTGAAAGGTCTCACCCAGAACACAGACGGACTCTACACCTTCGAGGATGTCAACAATCGATTTCTGCAGGCTATCCGTGCATACGATGACATAAAGTAGACCGTGGGCTGGAGAGCTGCTTGTCAACAGACTGACTCTGACCAAACGATCCGTCAATAAAACACTAAATACAACTAAGAGAGACTGCATGACAGCCAGTATGTGCAACCTTGTACATCTGCGCTTTCATACGGTCTCTTTTTTCATTCCTGGCTGACGAGAAAATGATCACCGGACATTGTCATCTACATATTCATCGTCTCGAACCAAAACCTTTTCAATCTTCCCGACATACATGGTATGAAGGTCTTTCAGAGGGTAAGCCTGATGGAAGATGTCCTTGTCAACAAAACCGCTTTCCTGTAATTCTGCAGCATATTCTTTCTTGCAGATGAACACCAGTTTGGCTTCTTTGAAGTAGACACTGTTGTCAGCAAACACTTTCGTGAGGCCGGCCCTCCCGATTTTGTCTTCATCGAGTCCCGACACAGAACCAAGATAAGCCATCTGCTTCCTGAAAGACTCATCCATGACACAGAGCGTAAAGTAATCTTCCCGGTCCACAAAAGTCTTCGTGTAACGGCTGGGGCGCAGATAGACAACCGCCGTCGGGTCGTTATGTCCCCAGAGACAGCCGAGATGTCCCCAGCTGATGGTCATCGTATTGCACCCGGTCTGCTCGCTGCCGGCCGAAATGAGCATCCATTCCTTCCCAAGAAGATTGAACGGATTGAATTTCAATTCTTTGTAACTGACTTCTTTCATGCTGATTATATGTTCGTTTAAAGGAGTGTGTCCTGCCCAACTGTACACTTGAGCAGAATCCAGATACAAAAGTAAGATTTTTATGGCTCTCGGCAATACACTTCAATGGCATTTTTACAGCAGGCCCTAAAATTCCTTTTGGCAGGACTGCAATATTCCTGTAAACCCAGTAGTGTTCCATGCAGGACGGTACACGGAAAGACACCGTTATAAATTACATGAAATAACAAAGATAAAGTGTGAATTAAAGTCAAATCCCTCTTGTCCTTGTATAATTTACAACATAATATTTGTCCGCTAAATACAAAAACAGTAACTTTGCAGAAAGAATACGTAAGTCATCTGTACACACAGGGGATTCAGTGTTGATAATAAAATTATTTCTCAATATAAATTGATAAAATCTTACTATAGTGGATTCAGCTTACAATAAACTCATCGCATTGGGTATCCGCCCTTCCATCCAGCGTGTCGCCATTATGAAGTACCTGCTTTCCCACCATACACACCCAACGGTGGAGGAGGTTTTCGTCGCACTGAAAAAGCAACTGCCTACGGTAAGCCGCACAACTGTTTACAACACGCTGAGAATGCTGTCGGAACACGGAGCCGCACTGATGATTACCATCGACGACCACCGTGTATGCTACGACGGTGTCACGGAGCCGCACGCACACTTCTTCTGCAAACGCTGCGAGAAGGTGTACGACTTTGAGGCCATGGAGATGCCGCGCTATACCGGCGAACTCGGCAAGGGGTTCAGGATTGACGATACACAGCTCTATTACAAGGGTATCTGCCCGAAATGTCTGGAAGCAATGAAAGAAGAAGACGGCCTGAACTAACAGGCTGCTTTCCTATTCCTATGGCCGTATCTTCCGCATACAGCGGTCTGCAAGTCACTGTTCCTGCATGATAACCAGGATATGAAGGATAGGGAATCCATGTGTGACCGGACAGCAGTCATGTCTGACGTTCGGAGGAGCAGGATTCCGTCCTATAAAGAATGAAAAGAAGTTTACATTCCGGACTGTTCATCCAACCGGTTTCTTCCGTCCTGGCATACGTGGAAAAGCTGGAGACAGAGTCCCGGTCTCGTAACAGGCACTGCCTGCCTTTCTGTTAACGCCTGATTGCGTTCCAATCAGTGCTTACTTGCACGCCAATTAACGCCTGTCAGCAACGCAATTAAGCACCTTTCCAAAACAGGTATGTACCGACTTGATTACGAGCGGGTTATACCTTTCATAGAAACAGCCTGACGCTTATGGGCTGTCAGACTTGTCCAAATTCATCAACAAACACGTAAACCAGGCTGGGAGAGGCATTGGCCTGGTAAATTATCAGGACAAAACGCAATACGGTTGTTGAATATTATCTGCTTCTCATCCCTGTTCAAAACCTCTTCTTTTTTCTTTAGAAAGAAAAGAGAAAGGCCACCTTGTCGAATAAAAGTCTCTACCTCTTTCCTCATGGGATGTCAGACAAGGAGCAGTCATGTCTGTTCCATTCCTACGTATTCCCCATTCAATATCAGGATTATGGGAATGCTCCACTTTGAACTGCTGTCTATATGAACATTGCCTGTTCTTCGTACCGTCCTGTGTTTATACGGTGTATTCCGATCACCTGAAAGGAACAGCAACAAAGATAATATCCGGCATCTGCCCCTATTCTTTCTGCTGTCCGCCCTCTGTCACGATGCCGCTCTGCCCGGCAGAAAACCGATTGGCTTTCCCATACAGCTGAAAAGTTTGGTAGTTTCAGTTGTTATTTGTATCTTTGCAGGTATTTAGAAAACAAGCAAAATAACAGATATAATATGGCAAAGAAATTCGCCGAACACAAGGGACTGGACCTTGTAAGTACCAACCAGGAAATCTTGAAAGCGTGGGAGAAGAAAGACATCTTCCACAAAAGTATAGATGAAAGAGAGGGGAATCCCCAGTTCATCTTCTTCGAAGGACCTCCTTCGGCCAACGGTCACCCAGGTATTCACCATGTGCTGGCACGTTCAATCAAGGACGCTTTCAACCGCTACAAGACCATGCAGGGCTTCCAGGTTCATCGCAAGGCGGGTTGGGATACGCACGGCCTTCCTGTTGAATTAGGCGTAGAGAAAGAGCTGGGTATCACCAAGAAAGACATTGACAACCCCGCATCCCCAAAATATATCTCGACGGAAGACTACAACCACAAGTGCCGTGAGAACGTGATGAAGTTCACAGCCGAGTGGAAGCAGTTGACAGAGGAAATGGGCTACTTCGTCGACATGGAGCATCCCTACATCACCTACGACAACAAGTATATCGAGACGCTGTGGTGGCTGCTCAAGCAGCTTTACAACAAGGGGCTGCTCTATAAAGGTTACACCATACAGCCCTACTCCCCTGCTGCCGGCACTGGCCTTTCGAGCCATGAACTGAACCAGCCGGGGTGCTATCGTGACGTGAAGGACACAACCGTTACGGCGCAGTTCGCCATCCCCGCTGCTGATTGGAAGGTATTGGCAGAGAAGGCGGATCTTCCCAAGGAGGCTTGGGGAAAGCCCTGCTTCGTGGCATGGACCACCACTCCCTGGACCTTGCCCTCAAACGTCGCACTCTGCGTAGGACCAAAGATAGAATACGATATCATCGAGACCTACAATCCCTACGATGCAGAAAAACTGACGCTGGTCATGGCTTCAAGCCGTGTCGCTGCCTATCTGAAACCGGAAGGCGAGATAACGGACGGCGGCGAACTGCCGCCCTACGAGCGCGGCGACAAGTATGTCCCCTATCGTGTCGTAGCCAGACTGATGGGTACGGAACTCGAGGGCCTGCACTATCGGCAGCTCATGCCATGGGTAAAGCCGGTGGAGAAGACCGGTGAACTTGCTCCTAAGTTCGTGAACGACTATGCTGCCGCTCATCCGGAGAAGGTGTTCACGGGCGAGGACGGACGCGACAGGTTCGTCGAGATGGAAAGCGAGGCTTTCCGCATCATCCTCGGCGACTACGTGACGACAGAAGACGGTACGGGCATCGTACACATCGCCCCTACCTTCGGTGCAGACGATGCCAAGGTGGCCAGGGATGCCGACATTCCTGCACTCTACCTTATATCAAAGAAAGGCGAAACACGCCCGATGGTGGATCTGCAGGGGAAATACTACACGATTGACGAACTGGACAGAAACTTCGTCAAGGCTTGTGTCAACGAAAAGGCTTACGGCCATCATGCCGGTGACTATGTGAAGAATGCCTACGATCCGCGCTTCAACCCAGATGGTGTATGGGACAAGAAGGCCTCAGAAAAGGCGGAAGACCTGAACATCGTCATCTGCATGGAGATGAAGCAGGAGGGAACGGCTTTCAACATCCAGAAGCACGTACACAACTATCCCCACTGCTGGCGTACCGACAAACCCATCCTCTACTATCCGCTCGACAGCTGGTTCATCAAGGACACGGCAAGGAAAGCGCGCATGGTTGAACTGAACGGAACCATCCGGTGGCAGCCGGAGTCGACAGGTACCGGCCGCTTCGGCAACTGGCTGGAGAACCTGAACGACTGGAACCTGAGCCGTTCACGCTTCTGGGGCACTCCGCTGCCGATCTGGCGTGACGAGAACCGCGGCGAGAAGTGCATCGGTTCGGTAGAGGAGCTTTATAATGAGATTGAGAAGGCTGTCGCCGCCGGTGTGATGGACAGGAATCCGCTGAAAGAAGCCGGATTCGTCGTGGGGGACTTCAGTCAGGAGAATTACGACAGGATTGATCTGCACCGTCCTTACGTGGATGAGATTGTTCTTGTAAACGAGGAGGGCAGACCCATGCACCGGGAGGCAGACCTTATCGATGTATGGTTCGACAGCGGTTCCATGCCTTATGCACAGTTGCATTATCCGTTCGAGGGTGAGATCAATGCAGAAGGATTGAAAGCCACAGGCAAGACCGAAGCCGAATACCGCAGGGAACTGGTACACTCCACCTACGAAGGAACAGCCGTTCCACCGGCTTTCTTCCCGGCTGATTTTATCAATGAGGGTGTCGACCAGACCCGCGGTTGGTTCTTCACGCTCCATGCCATTGCGACGATGGTGTTCGATTCTGTCGCCTTCAAGAATGTCATTTCGTCCGGCCTTGTGCTCGATGCCAAGGGCAACAAGATGAGCAAGCACGTGGGGAACGTGACCGATCCGTTCGAGATGCTGCATAAATACGGTGCCGATCCTGTCCGCTTCTACATGATGACCAACAGCGAACCATGGGACAACCTGAAGTTCGACCCGGAGGGAGTTGACGAGTGCCGCCGCAAGTTCTTCGGCACCTTATACAACACATACAGCTTCTTTGCACTCTATGCGAACGTTGACGGATATGATACCACAACCTGCGAGTCGGTGAAGGCCGGTGCTCCGGAGATCGACCGTTGGATCATCTCCAAACTCAATTCACTCATAAAGGGTGTTACCCATGAGCTGGAGAACTTTGACCCGACGCGTGCCGGCCGGTTGATTGACTCTTTCGTCAACAACGACCTCAGCAACTGGTACGTCCGTCTGAACCGCAAACGTTTCTGGGGCAAGGAAATGAGTGCCGACAAAAAGAGTGCTTACGACACGCTGTACACCAGTCTGATGACCGTTGCACGGCTGCTGGCACCTTTCGCTCCGTTCTATGCCGACCAGCTCTACAAGGACCTCGGCGGAGAACTCGAGAGCATCCATCTCGACCGTTGGCCAATGGCCGACGAGGCTGTCATCGATGCTGACCTTGAAGCACGTATGGACATGGCACAGCGTATCACATCAATGGTTCTCGCCCTTCGCCGCAAGGTGAACATCAAGGTGCGTCAGCCACTGGCACAGATCATGATACCGGCTGTTGACGCAACACAGAAGAAGCACATAGAGGCTGTGGCCGATCTTATCAGACACGAGGTGAACGTGAAAGAACTCGTATTCGTTGAAGGTCAGGGCGTTCTTGTAAAAAAGGTGAAGTGTAACTTCCGTGTCATGGGCAAGAAATATGGCAAGCTGATGAAGCTGGTCGCTGCCCGCATGAACGAACTGACACAGGAGGAGATCGCCACACTGGAGACATCCGGCGAGTTCTGCTTCGAGGTAGAAGGTCAGCCGGTCAAAGTGGAGGCAGCCGATGTGGAAATCATCTCGGAGGACATTCCGGGATGGCTGGTCAGCAATGAGGGTAACCTGACGGTGGCCCTTGAGGTTGAACTGACAGACGAACTCCGTCGCGAGGGTATGGCACGAGAGCTGATCAACCGTATCCAGAACCTGCGCAAAGAGTCCGGACTTGAAATCACCGACCGCATTGCTGTTGTCATTGAACCGAACAAGGAGGTGGCGGCGGCAGTAGAATCGTTCGGCGAACTGATCAGGACCCAGGTGCTTGCTGACGCTGTAACTCTTGGCGAAAACAACGGTACGGAGGTCGAATTCGATGACTTCAGACTGCATATCGCTATACAAAAGAACTGAGACAATGGGATCCGGGGGCATTGGCAAATGCGCCCGGAAGCTCTTTCTTTGCAGGTAAGATGTCTTCTCATGAGACGGCCTCTACTCCTGTATTCTACTGATCATATTCAATAAACCTAATTCAATTTTACTTTATGGAAACAAAAAAGCGTTATACCGATGAGGAGCTCGAGGAGTTCCGCTCGATTGTAAATGACAAACTGTCTGTTGCCAAATCCGACTATGAGGAAACAATGAAAATCCTGATGAACAAGAATACGAATGACGTGGATGACACCTCACCGACGTATAAGGCACTGGAAGAAGGCAGTTCAAGCCAGACAAAGGAGGAACTGGTGCAGATGGCACAACGCCAGCAGAAGTTCATCCAGGCTCTGCAGGCAGCACTCGTCAGAATCAACAACAAGACCTACGGCATCGACCGAATCACGGGAGAGCTGATCCCCAAAGAACGTCTGCGGGTAGTACCTCATGCAACACTGAGTGTGGCATCCAAGGTCGCAAACAAAAATCACTGATGAGCAAACAGAAAAAACAAAGCCTGACAGCTGCTTCGCTGATTGTCCTGTTGATTCTAATCGACCAGGTCATCAAGGTGGCTGTCAAGCTTAACATGAACTTAGGTGAGTCCATCCATATCTTCGACTGGTTCCAGATAGAATTCGTCGAGAATGTGGGTATGGCATGGGGCATGGAGCTGGGAAGCAAACTCTTCCTCAGTGTGTTCCGCATCATTGCCATAGGCCTCCTTCTCTGGTACATATCCAACCGTATCAGACAGGGAGCAAGGACGGGATATATCGTCGTACTGGCTATGATCACCGCCGGTGCTGCCGGAAACATTTTCGACTCCATCTTCTATGGACAGATCTTCACCGCCTCCACACCTTATTATATAGAGGGTGCGACACCGGCGACACTTGTCTCATGGGGCGAAGGATATGCACCGGTACTGATGGGCAAGGTAGTGGATATGTTCTATTTCCCACTTTTCCGTGGTACGTTTCCTGACTGGTTCCCACTGTGGGGGGGCGAGTCATTCGTCTTCTTCTCACCTGTCTTCAACTTTGCAGACTCCTGTATTTCCATAGGGGTAATAACCATTATCCTTGCATTCCGCAAGGACTTCAACGGCTGGGTGCCAGCCAACAGCAAATCGGTCGCAGACAGCAAGGCTGCTGCCGGAAGGACTGGTGTTGACAGCCAGGACAATATAGACAACCAGATGGCTGATGACAAGAAGTAAACATAAAGCACGCCTGTATGCCGCATTCTGTGGGATCCTGCTCGCAGTCTTCTTTGTAAGCTGCAAGCCTGCTATCCCTTCCGAGTATATCCAGCCATCGGAAATGGAGGATATGCTCTACGACTACCATCTGTCCATGGCAATGGTGAGCCGTGACGGTTACACAGACGTAAGGGAAAAGGCTTTCAAACTGGCCGTGATGAAGAAGTATGGAGTGTCGGAAGAGAAATTCGACAAGTCGCTTCAGTACTATATGCGCCACACCGAGAAGCTGCACGACATCTATGTGGATCTTACCAAACGGTTTGAGAACGAGGCACGCTCGCAAGGTGCATCCGAGAGTGAACTGGCTCAATATGGTGACGTTGCTTCGAAAGGAGACACGACTGACATCTGGCACGGAAGCCGGTCACTGGTTCTTTCTCCATACGCTCCTGTGGACCGTGAGACCTTTGAAATCAAGGCGGACACAGCCTACCACAAAGGCGACCGCCTGCTGATGAGTTTCGACTCACAGTTCCTGATACAGGACGGTATGCGTGATGCGGTCGTTGTAATGGCTGTCACCTATTCCAATGACAGTATCGTCACGCAATACCAGCATATCTCATCCGATTCTCACCAGACAATGACCATCGATGCAGGTGACTCCCTGCGTATCAAGAGCATCCGCGGCTACTTCCTGATGTTGAAAGGACAGCAGCCTACGACAACTTTCAAGATACTTGTTCTGAACAACATACATCTTGTGCGTATGCATATCCGACGTGAAGGTACCGTCGGGGATACTGATTCGCTACAGAGTTCCGATCCGATCCGAACCATCGGAGGCGAGCCCGTCAATCCACAGGCTGTCCCCGAGCAGCCTGTCGCACCACCGGCAAGAACTCCTGCAGATGCAATGAAAGAACGTGGCATACCAGACAGGACCAGTCGATGACAGGGAAGAGAAAGATTACGCTAAGACGTATCGGAGCCCATATAATTGAACTGCCCGAAGGGCTGATTGAACAGGGAATAGTGGTAATAGAGAGTGGGATCGTCAAGATGACCTTTCCCTTCACCGAAGAACAGCCAATGACCGAATGGGTCTCCGGTACCATCACCGTAAGGATTGACGACAATGGCAAGGCCAGGGCCTACAAAGGGAACACACTGCTGGAATAGCCTCTCCATCCGTCTCGGCATCATAGCTTTGAACAGAACATAGAATGAAAAAAGAATCTGATAGAGAATGAATCTGTTATTGAATCTTTTATTATCCGTATTGCCCTTTGGCTCGCCGGTTCATGTTCCTGTGCAACTGGCGGGAAACTTCGGCGAACCCCGCCCCAATCACTTTCACGGAGGGATTGATGTCAAGACCGACAGGGAAGTCAACCTCGGTGTCTACTCCATTGCCGACGGCTACATTTCGGGAGCCGTCATTGAGAAGTACGGAGAAGGTCACGCCCTGATGGTAACTCATCCGAACGGCTACACAAGCTATTATTTCCACCTGAACCGATTTGCCCCACAGATTGAGGCTGCCGTACGCAAGTGGCAATATGAACACCGCCAATATACCTGTGACATAAAATTCCGACCGGGAGAATTTCCTGTCGCAAAAGGACAGTTCATTGCTCTCAGCGGGAATACAGGCTCATCTCAAGGTCCGCACATCCATCTGGAAATGCACAGAACAAAGAATGACAATCTCTGTGACCCGCTCAATTTCCTCAAAGGTATCGTAAAAGACAGGACGGCACCGGCCGTCTATGCCTTCAAATCATATCCGCAGCCGGGGGAAGGCGTCTTCCAGCACTCATCCTCCTCACGCATCTTCACTTTTGACAAGGGACATTTCCAGGCATGGGGCAAGGTGGGCTTCGGCGTAAGGGCCAACGACCACATGGACTCCGTATATAACAATTACGGCGTACGTTATATACGCCTGTACTGTGACGGACGGCTTGTCTTTTCCTCGGATGTAAACAACATTCCGATAAGCTGCCACAGGATGGTGAACTCATGGGGCGATTACGAACACTTCCTTTCGACGAAGATATGGTTCATGAAGTCGTATATAGAACCCGGCAACACGCTCCCTATCCTCCGGGCGGGTGCTGACAGAGGCATCATCAACTTCAACCGGCAACGCGACTATCACCTGCGCTATGTAATCAGCGACGTCTTTGGCAATCAGACTGTAAAGGAGTTTGTTGTACGTGGTGAGCCTGAAGCCATTCCCAAACCTGTCAGCCCAGAAGAGGCAACCCCGCTCTGTTATGCCAAGGACAACCGCTATGAGGCGGACGGTGTGCGGCTGGATATTCCGAAAGGGTTGCTTGCGAAGAACAGCTGGTTACAGCCACGGCGCATCAATGCCGCCAGTTCATTTTCAATGGGCTATAGCTTTTCCAAGGCTTCATTCCCATTGTTCCACTACGCACGGATAAGCATCAAGCCGGCAGGCATAGTCCGTAATCCCAAGAAACTGTATATTGCCATGCGGACGAGCATGGGGGCTGCTGCACCGGCATCGTTCTGCGGGGGTGAATATGCCGACGGCTGGGTGACAGGACGACTGCGGGAACTGTCGAATGTTTATTACATAGCGTCTGATGAGACCTCTCCGACTATCACACAGATGAACCTCAATCCACATCATCTCTTCTTCAAGATAACTGATACGGGGAGCGGTCTGAAAGGATATGAGGCTTATGTTGACGGGAAGTTCATCCTCCTGGCATTCGGCAAGAACAAAGAAGTATTCTTCTGCGACCTGACCGATACCCCGGTCCGTCCTACAGGAAAAGAACGGACGCTGAAGGTCATAGCCGTCGACAACCGGGACAACCGACATGAATACATGACCAAGATAAAGTATTAATTCTTAAATTGCAGATTATGAAGAAAACATTTGCAACACTGTTCTTCCTTTCCATGATGGCGTATGCCCATGCGTGTACCAATTTCATTGCAACCAAGGGAGCAACAAAGGACGGATCTGTCCTCGTGACTTACAATGCCGACGATTACGGCCTGTTCACCAATCTGTGTCATTATCCCGCCGGCACACACGCCAAGGGGACACGCCGTGAGATCATCGACTATGACACACACGAAAGCCACGGCTTCATCCCAGAGGCATCTGTTACCTACAATGTAATCGGGAACATCAACGAATATCAGGTAAGTATCGGTGAGACAACTTACGGTGGACGTGAGGAAATGGTCGACAAGTCAGGTACAATCGATTACGGTTCACTGATGTATCTCGGTCTGCAGCGGAGCAAGACAGCCCGTGAGGCCATCAAAATCATGACCTCACTGGCAGAAACCTATGGATATAACTCTGAAGGAGAAACTTTCACCATTGCAGACCCCGACGAGGTCTGGCTGCTCGAGATGCAGGGATGCGGTGGCGACAGAAAACAGAAGGTGGTATGGGTTGCCGTTCGTATTCCGGACGGTATGATTTCCGGTCATGCCAACCAAAGCCGCATCGGTCAGTTCTCAACCTATGACACAGAGGTGATCACATCTAAGAACTGCATCAGCTATGCCCGTTCAAAGGGATGGTTCTCTGGCAAGGACAAAGACTTCAACTGGAAGATGGCCTATGCCAAACCCGATTTCACCGGCCGCCGCTGGTGCGATGCCCGTGTATGGAGTTTCTTCAACCACTTCAAGGACATGTCCCGCTGGCTTCCCTGGGCCCTGGGCAGAGACGAACAGGCAGAGGATATGCCGCTTTGGATTGTGCCGGACAAAAAACTCGATGTGGCCATGATGGAGAGCTGTATGCGCGACCACTATGAGGGAACACCGCTGGCACTCGACAAGGACATTGCCCAGGGAATATGGAACTCACCCTACCGCCCTACTCCGCTCCAGTTTGAAGTAGACGGAAAGAAATGCTTCAACGAACGTCCAACCTCAACTCAACAGACAGGTTTCTCCTATGTCGCCCAGCTCCGTTCATGGCTGCCACGTGAGATTGGCGGCATCTTGTGGTTCGGCAATGACGATGGGAACATGGTTGCCTATGTACCAATCTATTGCAGCAATACCGAACGTGCAGAATGCTTCAACACTCCTGGAGCAGATGCCGTGACCTTTTCGGACAAGAACGCTTTTTGGGTCTGCAACTGGGTCAGCAACATGACCTACCCGCGTTACTCCCAGCTGTTTCCGGCCCTGAAGGAGGTACGCGACTCGCTCGAAAACTCTTACTTCGCAGCCCAGAAAGATGTGGAAGCCAAGGCATTGGCACTCTATGCCAGTGACAAGGCTGCAGCTGTAAAATATCTCAACGGCTATTCCATCAAGAAGAGTGACGAGATGATTGCCCGTTGGCGCCGGTTGGCAATCTACATGATCGTGAAATTCAACGACATGGCTGTCAAGCCTGAAAAGGACGGCAAGTTCCTCCGCACACCGACCGGACTCGGTGAACGAGTACAGCGACCAGGGTACAGTGACTTCTTCAAACGAGAGCTGATCAGGCAGACTGGTGACAAGCTGATCATGCCTACAAAATAGATAAGACCCCATATACTACGAGAGGTGACTGATTCCCAATCCGAATCAGTCACCTCTCTTTTTTCATTTTCCGATTAAATCCCAACCCAATATAAAGAAAATTTCGCTTTTCCGTCCAGCCGTATAGCCACTGTACTCTCCCTCAAGAAGAAAGCTGAATCTGCTCATCTGAAAGGGAAACGGAATTCTACCATTAAATGCGTAGACAGATGTCGCATAGAGCACATTGCCTTGACGTGAAGGGACGGCTGTTCACCAAGGCCATGCATTTCACTTTCCTGCACTTAAATTTATTGAATACTGTCCGATAAGACTTAAACAGCATGGTTTCCCATGCATACCCCTTATAAACAGGAAAAATCCGCATTGTTTTCGGAAAAGTAAGCCCTCTAATTAAATGAGTTCTGCCGGCACTGTTCTTCTCCAGCTACAAGCTGCTCCCATCCCCGGCAATATGTTGCAAGGAGCGGGCCGTCAACACGACCGGTGTTTACCGACAACACAATACGTGGCGGGCATCCACACATTTGCTGGGAATGCCGATTCATTCCTGTCGCTGTCATATACAGTATGATACCGATGACTGACTTACACCGGGAATGATATGAAAAGAGGATGTGTACACCTGACACATCCTCCTTACTGGCGGAAGTAGAGGGATTCAAACCCCCGATACGCTTAAGGGCGTATACCGGATTTCGAGTCCAGCGCATTCGGTCACTCTGCCATACTTCCTCGATTTGACAGTGCAAAAGTAAACAATTCTACTGTAAACGCCAAATTATTCAAGCGATAATTGCATAAGGACTTAATGGAAATGAATGGAAAAGAATCATTGATTCAGCCGGTCTTGCAAGCTCCCACACGAAAGGCCCGAGATCAAATTTTCCTTTGTTGCTTCCATAGCCGCAAATACTGCACACACAGTATGTGAAAGAATTGAATCACCTCCTTTTTATCAAGGGAAATCGGCCTGATGAGTTCCGGTTTCAAACAAATGACAGACTTCTAAAGCGTGTGCGCAGCTCTCCTGCCTGGCTCTTTCTTATAGAAAGGACAATTTCGCAGGTATTGTCAAAAACCTGACTGACAATACGTGGGTTCATTTCTTTTATAATCTTCATGACATCATTCATCATGGGATAAGTAAACGTAAACGCCACTTCTTCCTCTACAAAACGTTCTTCGATCTCACTTTTCTCCAATGCGTCTGATGCCGCTTCCCGATATGCGACAATCAGACCGCCTGTGCCAAGTTTCATCCCTCCGAAATATCGAATAACACAGACAAGCGTGTTTGTCAGCCCATGACTGTCAATCTGTCCGAGAATAGGTTTGCCTGCTGTTGAAGACGGCTCTCCGTCATCATTGGCCCGGCAGTCGGTTCCATCCGGTCCAATCCTGTAAGCATAACAGCAGTGCCGTGCATCATAATATTTCTTCTTGTACGCCTTTACAATCTCCAGAGCCTCTTCGACAGAATCGACATGATGTGCAAAAGCGAGGAATTTACTCCGCTTTTCAGAGTAAAATCCCTCGCCAATTGCTTTCTCTTTTATAGTTTTGTATTTATCGTTATCCATTCGGAATTTATATTCCTGTTTCAATCCAGCTTATGGATGACAAGACCTGAACGGAGTTTCGGCTCAAACCATGTAGCCTTAGGCGGCATGATTTTCCCACTGTCTGCAATATCCATGATCTGCTGCATAGAGACGGGATAGAGTGCCAATGCCCATCGCATTTCGCCACTGTCAACACGACGTTTCAGTTCGCCAAGGCCACGCAGACCACCCACGAAATCAATTCGTTTGTCAGAACGCAGATCCTTGATACCCATCAGTTCGTCCAGGATAAGACGGCTTGAGATGTCTACATCGAGGACACCTATCGGATCATTGTCGTCGTATGTACCTGGCTTGGCAACCAAACTGTACCAGTTACCATCAAGATACATCGAGAACTCATGCAGCTTCTTCGGACGATACTCGTCCTTTCCTTTCAACTCGACTGTGAAATTCTTTTCCAAAGCTTTCAGGAACTCTGCAGCAGTCATGCCATTCAAGTCCTTGATGACACGGTTGTAGTCGAGAATCGTCAACTGACTTGCCTGGAAGCATACAGCCATGAAGTAGTTGTACTCTTCATCACCCTTGTGTCTGGGATTGTTCTTGGCTTTCTCTGCTCCCACCAAAGCGGCAGCCGCTGAGCGGTGGTGTCCGTCTGCTATGTAAAGGCTCGGCATCTTTCTGAACTCTTCTGTCACAGTCTTGATATCGGCCTCATCTGAAATTACCCAGAACTGATGGCGGAAACCATCGTCAGGTGCGACGAAATCATATTCAGGTGGCGTCTGGGCATACTTTTTCAGCAGGTTGTCCAGAACATGGTTGTCAGGATAGGCAAAAAAGACAGGCTCTATATTGGCATTGCATGCGCGGACATGCTTCATGCGGTCTTCTTCCTTGTCGCGGCGTGTCAACTCATGTTTCTTGATGTTGCCTGTAAGATAGTCGTTGACAAACGCACCGACAACAAGCCCATACTGTGTCTTCCCATTCATGGTCTGCGCATAGATATAATAATGTTCCTTGTCATCCTGCACAAGCCAGCCTTCCTTCTGGAATTTCCTGAACTGTTCGACAGCACTCTCGTAGACACGAGGGTCATACTCGCTGGTTCCCGGCTCGAAATTGATTTCAGGCTTGATGATATGATACAGACTCTTTTCGTTGTCGCCGGCCTCTTCACGTGCCTCTTCCGAGTCGAGCACATCATAAGGACGACTTGCTACCAATTCTACAAGATTCTTAGGTGGACGGACACCCTTGAATGGTTTGATAACTGCCATAGTGTTTAGGTTTTAGAAAATGAAAAAGGATTGAATGCTGCAACCTGTTCTTGACGGTCATAGCAATCAATCCTTATATAATGATTTTTTATTTGTTTACCTGGAACTTAGTATCACCTGTCGCAAAGAAAGCATTGATCTGCTTTGCAGCAGCAATACCTGCATTGGTATTCGCCTCTGCTGTCTGGGCACCCATCTTCTTCGGTGTTGAGAAGTAGCGGCCTTCAAACTTCTTGAACTCCTCATCAGCATCAGGCTTGATATCTGTGATGAACTTCAAGTCTTCACGCTCTGACATCAATTTCAACAGTTCTTCCTCATTGATAACCTCCTTGCGTGCAGTATTGATGAGAATACCTTTCTTTGGGAGCAGATTAACCAGACGGTAGTCAATGCTCTTCACGGTCTGTGGCGTTGCAGGGATGTGGAGTGAAAGAACATTGCAGGTCTTGAACAGCTCGTCCTGTGACTTGACTGCATGTACCCCGGCAGCTTCGATAGCCTCAGCCGGACAGAATGCATCGTATGCATAAACTTCCATACCGAAGCCCTTGGCAATGCGTGCCACATTGCGTCCGACATTACCGAAAGCCAGAATACCCAGTTTCTTACCCATCAGCTCTGTACCGGCCTTTCCATTGTAAAAGTTGCGGACAGCATATACCAACATACCGAATACGAGTTCGGCAACAGCGTTAGAGTTCTGGCCAGGAGTGTTCTCAACAACAACACCCTTTTCCTTTGCATAGGCGGTGTCGATGGAATCGTAACCGGCACCGGCACGAACAACAATCTTCAACTGCCTGGCAGCGTCAAGAACTTCCGGAGTAATTTTGTCAGAGCGGACAATCATCGCATCGGCATCCTTCACGGCATCGAGGAGCTGTGATTTCTCCGTATACTTCTCAAGCAGAACCACCTCGTGTCCCGCTCCTTTAAGTTCGTTTGTAATCCCTTGCACGGCTGCCGGTGCAAATGGTTTCTCGGTTGCAATTAAAACCTTCATAGCTTTAAAGTTTAGGTTTGAATATAGTAAAGATACCGTTCAGACTTAGCGAATGATATTTCTACCATTGCCAAGCCTGATGATTATTTATTTAGTGCTGCGCCTCGAAATCCTTCATGGCCTGAACGAGAGCATTCACGCCTTCGAGTGTCTGGGCATTGTAGCAGGAAGCGCGGAAGCCACCGACAGAGCGGTGTCCCTTGATGCCTACCATGCCACGTTCAGTAGCAAAGTCGAAGAACAGCTTTTCAAGCTCCTTATACTCATCGTTCATGACGAAGCAGATATTCATCACCGAACGGTCCTCTGTTGCAACAGTGCCTCTGAAGAGCTTGTTGCGATCAATCTCATCATAGAGAATACGGGCACGCTCGTCAGCACGACGTTCCATTTCCTTTACACCTCCCTGTGCCTTCACCCAGCGCATGGTCTCCAGAACAGAGTAGATGGGAACCACAGGAGGAGTATTGAACATGGAACCTTTCTCCACGTGTGTGCGGTAGTCAACCATTGTCGGCAACTCGCGTGGAGCCTTGCCCAGCATATCATCCTTTACAATAAGCACAGTGACTCCTGCCATTGCCATGTTCTTCTGTGCACCGGCATAGATACAGGTGTATTTTGACACGTCAACCGGACGGCTCATGATATCAGAGGACATGTCGCCGATCAACGGGACAGGAGACTCAAGATCCTTGCGGTATTCTGTACCATAAATGGTATTGTTGCTTGTTATGTGGAGATAATCCAGATCCTTTGGAATATCAAAGTTGTGAGGCAGCTTCATGTAGCCGTCATCAGCTGAAGAAGCGACCTCAACGACCTCACCGAAGTGCTTGGCTTCTTTCAAAGCCTTCTTTGCCCATGTACCAGTATTCAGATAACCTGCCTTTTTGATCAGGAAATTGGCCGGAATCTGCATGAACTCGAGCGAAGCACCACCTCCTAAGAAGATGACAGAATAACCTGCCGGCACGTCCAACAGCTCTTTGATAAGAGCAACACTCTCGTCTATAACCGGCTGGAAATCTTTCGAACGGTGACTGATTTCCATAAGGGAAAGACCGATACCATTGAAATCCAAAATCTGCTTCGCAGTATTCTCAATCACTTCACGTGGAAGCATTGATGGACCTGCATTAAAATTGTACTTCTTCATCTGATTTGATTAGTTTAAGTTCGACTTATGTTTTGTAGTTACAACCTGTATGTTGTCAGAGCTTTCTATGGCTTTACGTTGCGAAGATACGCTTTTATTTTTATACTTCCAAATAAAATAACATATTTTTTATCCGACATGATTTCAAACACCATAGACATGTGAACGTACACAGCAAATACAGAAGTGACACTTTGTCCCCGGTGTTATCTTACTTCTTCCACAACGGTATGAATACCCTTGATTTTTTCACCTTTGGTCAGTGAAATTATTTTCTTTATCTCCGAACGGGTTACAGCCACATAAGAAAAACGGTCCCTGACATCTATCTTCCCAATTTCGGAAGACCGTAATCCTCCCTTCTTACAGAGGAAACCAACGATGTCATTCTTCGATATTTTATCTTTTTTCCCTTTACCTATATATATCGTAGCCATACGAGGCAATGCCGGACGGGGCAGGTCTTCTGGAATCTGATACTCGTAATGTTCCTTGCCGATATAGTCGGGCAGGAATTCTTCCGGACCGAGCAGGAAGAAGGACTGCCCTCCCTTGTCCCAACGCGCTGTACGCCCTACCCTATGAACGTAGCTATCCTCGGTTTCCGGAAGATGATAGTGAATGATATTGTCGACATCAGGAATGTCCAGTCCGCGAGAAGCCAGATCCGTACTGACAAGAATCGGTGCAGAGCCATTGGAGAACCGGTAGAGTGCAGCTTCACGCTCACGCTGCTCCAGTCCTCCGTGAAACCAACTTACAGTAAATCCTTTTTCTTTCAGGAACAAGGCGGTGCGTTCAACCGAGTCGCGGTAATTCAGGAATACGATGCTGCTCCTGTCACCCAGAGACAGCAGGAGCTTCTCCAATGTTCCGAGCTTGTCTTTCTCCGGACTTGAAACCGTATAAAGACGGATGCGGTCGGGGATGTTTCCCTCGTCTGCCCGATAATCTAAACGGACCGTCTTGCCCATGGAGACGAAATCCGGAATCGATTCCGAATCTGTTGCCGAAAGCAGGATTCTTCTTTCTATGTCCGGTAACTTACAGAGAATGCTCTTCATCTCGTCTTGAAATCCCAGTTCAAGGCACTTGTCGAACTCATCTATCACCAGCCATTTAACTGTTCTGGAATTGATGTTCGCCTTGTCAAGGTGGTCATTCATACGCCCCGGTGTCGCGAAGACAATCTGCGGTTTCACATCACGCAGCATACGGTGTTCTTCCATCGTAGGTCGTCCGCCATACAGTGGCATGGAGCGCAACCCGCTTCCCATATCCCTGAGTACATTGGCGGACTGAAGTGCCAGTTCACGCCCAGGCACCAGAACGACAGCCTGCAATTCGTCTGACGACGCATCCAGCCGCTGTACCAGAGGCAGCAGGTAGGCATACGTTTTACCTGATCCTGTCGGCGAAATCACCACAACGTCTCTGTCCGTGTGCAATACAGCATCGGCAGTGACTTCCTGCATAGAATTCAGCGTGATACCCAGCTTTTCAAGCATAATATTGTCCATCGTTATTTTTCCTTTCTTATCTTGTCTATTTCATCAAATTCCTTACCCATGTTCAGATTGAGATAAATGGTATACAGAGGTGCCAGCCATTTGCTTTTCGCTTCAGGTACAAGTGTTCTGTACTTCTCCATGTAAGGCTTTGAACGCTGATACAATGCGATTATCTTGTCCTTGTTTGAACGATACTTCTGTCTGTCCTTGTTCAGTTCTATCGCCTGGTTGAAATAAGCGAGACCTATATTGTAATAGGCATCTGCAAAAGATTCTTTTTCTTTGATCAGCTGTCTGCATAGCCGGATACATTCATCGTACCTTCCGAGATTGAGCAGGGCCGTACTTTTGGCAAAACGGAACAGCAGGCTCGTCGAATCGGCCTTCAAAGCACGTTCCGTTATCTCAAGTGCCTTCTCGTGCTCACCGATCCGGGCATAATACTCTACCAGACGCGGAAAGAAAAAAGCGAAGTTCGGATACTGTTCAAAACCGGCCTGCAGGGACTTCACGTACATGGCTGTGTCCTTCCTCATCAAATAAGCCTCCGCCTCGTACTGTCTTACAAAGTTCAGCATCGATGTATCGCTTTCAGCCAGGTCCTTGAAGCGCATGGTCTTGTCGGCATCGCCCAGTTTATATCCACAGAACATCGCCCAGTAAGCAGCATGCGGAATGAGAGCATCATGCTGCATATAATCATATCCAGCGAAGAGCGGATAATCTGCCGACAGCAGATAGTCACGGTAATATTCAAAAGCCGTCTGGTAATCATTCCTGTGAACGAAATAGGTTCCACCGTTGAAGAGATTCGGACGGATCGAGTTCAGGAATGCAGCATGTCTGACCCGGTACTTCGGACGCACCCGCCCCTTCTCGTCCGGCCGTGCGTCAAGCGAGTCGAAACGTGACATGACATCGTACAACCTTCTCGTGACAGAGAAGAAGGCAGCTGTATCATACTTCTGTTTCAAGTATAACTTCTCATTCCCCTGCTCATATTGCTTTGTCAATGCATCGCAAAGCATAAGCCATATCCTGCTGTCCGTTCTCGCTGCGGAATCGACAAGCAGCCCGCGAAGTGCGTTCTCGGCTTTTGCGAGGTCCTTTCCTGCCTTTATCTGGTCACGGAAGGCTTGCAGCTGTTTCTTCTGTGCATAGCCGCAAAGAGGGATGACAAGGCAGAGCCATAAAAGAAAGATCCTTGTTTTCTTCACTTCTTATAGTTTGTTACGAGGGGTTCTAATTCTTCAGCCTTGATTTTATCGTTCAACAAGGTATAATCAAGATAGAGCGGCCCAACCCAATCCACCCTGTTCCTGCGCGGATCCTTTGCCTTTACCCGCTCCAGATAAGTGCGTGCTTCGGAGAAATAATTCAGGAATTCCTTGTCCGAAACAAGTTCTCCTTTCTTTTTCCGTGCGGCCACAGAGTCGCGTACAGCCATTCCAACCGTATTCAGGCATACGCCTATGTTATAGGCGACAGGGATGCTGCCCGGATCGATCTCGTCAGCCTGCTTGTAGGCATCAATGGCTTCCTCCCACCGCTCGGCATGCATGGCAATCTCCCCCTTCAATATCCATGGAACCGTAGAGTTCGTATTCTCTTCCAGCATCTTGTCAATGAAATCCTCTATGTTGAACTTCCGTGTAGGATTCTGATAGAACTTCATGATCCATGCGAAATAAGTCTCATTCGTCGGATCGGCACGGTAGAGCTTCTGGATAACGGAAAGATAGCGCAGGGAGTCCTCTTCATTCACCATCTTGTCGTGCATACACTGGGCTTTTATTTCTGCGGCAGCCTGTGCCGTCTCATCGTACTGCATGGCCGAATCCGCATATTCATCGGCTTTCAGAAGGTTATGCGCTTTCAGATAATAATAAGAAAGGTAATAGGAGGCCACCCCGGATTCATCTGCATTGTCCTTCACAAGAGTCGACCTGCGTGTTGTCAAGTAGAGTTTCAGGGCATCCATTCCCTCCTGCTTCGTATACACGCTCTTGCTGAAGTACTTGCCTGCATCTATCAGCATCGGATGAAGCAGGGCAAGCCGGCGTCTGTTCTCTTCTTCAAACTTCGGTTCCACTTTCCCCTTCCGGTTAGGTATTCTGTCGAACTCATCACATTTCAGTGAATACTCCACACCATCCACAACAGCGTTGAAAATGGCGACAGAGTCCCTATCCGGACATTTCTCCATGCGGGAAACAGTCTCTTTGGCCAGTCGGTTGAAAGATTCGGCCTGCTTGTAAGCCTCCTGTGCTCCGGCAACACTCCATCCGGCAAGGAAGACAATTGTCAATATCTGTATTCGATTCATCCGCAACGGTTTTCGTGAAACAATCCCCCCTCTCGCATAATCTCTGACAGCAGCATTATGCAAGAGGGGATGACAGATAGAAGATGTTACTGCTGTACACCGGCATCAGCTGCCGCTGCCAGTGTTTCAGGAGCCTGAGGGCCCTTTACAAAATAATAACAGCCATAGAGCGGATAAGCCCAGGAAGACTTCTGCTCCTTCAGCACGTCCAGCTTCTTAGCCGTTTCGAGATAAGAAACAGCCTTGTTGTACACCTCGTTGAACTGTGCGCGTGCCGCCGGAGAAAGAACTCCCTTGACAGCTGCCACACGTTCCTGTGCCTTGTAGAACCAGCACTGTCCGATTGACGCATTGATGGCAATCCTTGCATTATCGTCCTTTGCAAGAGCCAATGCCTTTGAAAGGTAGTCGGCAGCCTTCTCGTATTCCTTCTTCTGACTTGCAAACTGACCGAGCATTACCAGTGCGCCATAGCTGTTGGGATTCTTCGCCAGTGCAGCGTTGACGATTTCCTCAGCCTTGTTCTGCATGCCGAGTGCGCTGTAGGTCGCCGTCAGCGTTGTCAGGACAGCGTCATTGTCCGGATCCTGTGCATAGATGCCTGCGAGTTTTTCTGCGTAGCTGACAGAATCCTGACGTGTCTTGAGCTGTGCACCGAGAATCGCCAGCTGAAGCTGCTGGGCGTCCTTTGCACGGTCCTTGCTCTTCATCGCATAGGAAACATACTTCTCCGCCTTCTGGTAATCCTTGTTCTGATAAGCATAATAAGTAGCGAAATAGGCGATCTCATTCAGATTCTCGTCCTTGGACTTGTCGAACTTGGCAAACATCGGGTCGTCAGCAGAGTCAACGTAGCGAGCAAGGTACTTGTAGGCATTGGCATCGTCCTTGATGCCCTGATAGAAGATACCGCCGTTGATAAGCTGCCCACGGAGCGGATAGAGCTGGTCGGCCAGGCCGGCATACCTCGGCTTCACCTTTCCTTTGGCATTAGGCATATTGTCATACTTGACAACCTCTGCTGCGGCATCGAAAGCCTGACCGACAGCCTCATAGAGTCCCTTCTCGTCGACGGGCTTGTTCCCTTCCTTGCCCATCTGCTTGTTGGTCTGGTTCTCGAGCTGTACGCCCTGCTCTGCACTTACCTTCTTCATGGCAAGTTCGTAGAGCTTGTCGTAGGCCTTTGCTTTCTCGGCATTGTCCGTAATCTGTGCAAGGTTCGCCTTCAGGAGGTCAGCCGCTTCAGCATAGGTCTGTGCCTTCAGGATTGCCTTCAGAGGTTCGCTGTCGCCAGCGAAAGCAGCCGATGTACTTAGTAGCATCAATGCTGCAAACATTAACTTTTTCATATTGGTTATCTTTTTAAAAGGTTTATGATCTATTCTTGCTCCCTGCTTTATTCGAAGCCGGCAGGCGTTGTGTCTTCTGTCTCTCCCGGAGCAACGGTGTCGCTCTTGATTTCTTCACTGGTCTTCGACCACTGCTCACGGCTTTCCTCTTCAACCTGCGTCTCCATTTCAGAGCTCATCACCTTGCAGACAGACGCTATGACATCATTCTTCTTGGCGAGATTGATCAGGCGGACACCCTGTGTCGCACGTCCCATGACACGGCACTCGGCAACCGACATTCGGATGACGATGCCGCTCTTGTTGATAATCATCAGGTCGTTGGCATCGGTAACGTTCTTGATGGCGACGAGCTTACCCGTCTTTTCCGTGATGTTCAGCGTCTTGACACCCTTTCCGCCACGGTTGGTCAATCGGTAGTCTTCAACTTGTGAGCGCTTGCCATAACCTTCCTCGGACACGACCATGACCGTCTCATTGACAGGATCATTGACAACAATCATGCCGACGACCTCATCCTGACCGTCCTCGTCCAGACGCATACCACGCACACCGGTCGAAACACGTCCCATGGTGCGGATGTTCGACTCGTCGAAGCGGCATGCGCGGCCGTTGCGGTCGGCCATGATCAGCTCGTTCTTTCCGTTTGTCAGGCGGACGTCTACTACCTCGTCGCCCTCGTTGATATTGATAGCTATCACACCGTTGGTACGCGGCCGTGAGTAGGCACGGAGGGAGGTCTTCTTCACAATGCCCTGCTTGGTGGCAAACACCACGAAGTGGGAGTCAAGGAACGCATCGTCGTCAAGCCCGCGGATGCGAAGGAAAGCGTTTACGGCATCGCCCGCCTCCAGCGAGAGCATATTCTGGATGGCACGTCCCTTTGCGTTCTTGTCGCCCTCGGGAATGTCGTAGCACTTCATCCAGTAGCAGCGGCCCTTGCGCGTGAAGAAAAGCATCGTCTGGTGCATCGTCGCCGGATAGATATATTCGGTGAAGTCCTTTTCCCGTGTCCGTGCCCCCTTCGAGCCAACGCCGCCACGTGCCTGCTCCTTGAAATCGGCAAGCGGCGTACGCTTGATATAACCGAGGTGGCTGATGGTAATGACGACAGGGTCGTTAGGATAGAAATCTTCTGCATTGAACTCGTGTTCGTCGGGAATGATCTCCGTACGACGTTCATCGCCGTACTTCTCCTTCACCTCCTGCAGTTCTGCCTTCATCACTTCCCTGCAACGCTCCGGATTGTCGAGGATTTCCTGCAGATCCTTGATGGTCTGCATCAGCTCGTCAAATTCCTGGTGTAGCTGGTCGAGACGCAGGCCTGTCAGTTGAGACAGACGCATATCGACAATTGCCTTTGACTGCAGTTCGTCAAAACCGAAACGCTTCTCAAGGTTCTTCTGTGCTTCGGAAGGTGTCTTGCTGGCACGGATAAGATGAACCACCTCGTCGATGTTGTCGCAGGCCTTTATCAGTGCTTCCAGAATGTGCGCACGCTCCTGTGCTTTCTTAAGGTCGAACCTTGTGCGGCGGATGGTGACATCATGCCGGTGTTCTACGAAGTACTTGATACACTCACGAAGGCTCAACAGACGTGGGCGGCCCCCTACCAATGCAATGCAATTCACTGAGAATGAGCTTTGCAGGGCTGTCATCTTGAAGAGTTTATTCAGAATGACATTCGCATTTGCGTCACGCTTTACATCAACTACGATACGCATTCCCTGCCGCCCGGTCTCGTCGTTGACATTTGATATGCCTTCGAGCTTGCCTTCCTTCACCAAATCGGCAATATACTCAATGAGCTGCTGCTTGTTTACACCGTAAGGAATCTCTGTAACTACGATTTTGTCGTGATTTTCATCGCTTTCAATCTCTGCCTTGGCACGCATCACGACACGTCCGCGTCCTGTCTCATAGGCATCCTTGACTCCCTGCAGCCCGTATATGTATGCCCCTGTAGGGAAGTCGGGAGCAGGAATGAACTCCATCAGACCGTCGGTCGTAATCTCCGGATTGTCTATGTAGGCACAGCATCCGTCGATAACTTCACCGAGATTGTGTGTAGGGATGTTTGTCGCCATGCCCACGGCAATACCGTTGCCGCCGTTTACAAGCAGATTGGGAATCTTCGTCGGCATCACGGCCGGCTCACGCAGTGTGTCATCGAAGTTGTTGACCATGTCCACCGTGTCCTTCTCAATGTCGTCCATGATGTGCTCGCCCATTTTGGAGAGACGGCACTCCGTGTAACGCATTGCAGCGGCAGAGTCGCCGTCGACGGAACCGAAGTTACCCTGCCCGTCAACCAGTTTGTAGCGCATGTTCCAGTCCTGTCCCATGCGTACCAGCGCACCGTAGACAGAAGAGTCTCCGTGTGGATGATACTTACCGAGCACCTCGCCGACGACGCGGGCACACTTCTTGTAAGGCTGGTTGCTGAAGTTTCCGATACCGCGCATACCGAAGAGGATGCGGCGGTGAACAGGCTTGAAACCGTCACGGACATCAGGGAGGGCACGCGCCACAATCACCGACATGGAATAGTCGATGTAGGAGCTTTTCATCTCCTCCTCGATGTTGATCTTCATGATTCTGTCCTGATCAATTGTCTGATTTTCGTCCATTATTTATTTTACTGTTATAAATTTTCTGATGTCAAAACAGGCTCATTCAAAACAGGATGAAACCGCCTGTAACAGGCTTTATTTCCTTTCTGGGCCGTTTTTATGTATTTTCAAGGTGTAAAGATACGAATAAATTTCCATACCGCAAAACGCCCAGAACGAAAAAAAACATTATTTAGGTATGTTCTGATATTTTATAAGTGAAGAATCCCGCATGGACCGCGGCAAATATTTCTCTAAGACAGGCCCTGAAAGTTTTCCCCTTTCGGGCGATCCGTTTTGCCGCTTTTTCACTTAAGCACATCCGGTACAATCACAAAAAGGACACATCTCTGCAAGATGGAAAACATTTTACTTTTCCAACAGAAAAGGCACCTGTTCCCTTCCGCCGCAGCACACGGCAAACGGAAGAAAACAAGTGCCTCTATGGCCAACAAGCACTACTTGCGTTCCAACTAACGCCTGACAGCATTCCAACTAACGCTTACTTGCACCGCAATCAAGGCCCTTTTGCAACGCAACTAAGCAACTGTTCTCGGGCAGTTTGTAACTTACTGCAAACAAGCGATTTAGAAAATAAATGGAAATACATTTCCAGAAACTTAACCGGTATTGTGAAAAATACGGGCATACGTGATTCTCGGGAACATTGCCGGTACAGGAGAGAGTAAACAATCAGGACAAAACAGAGGTCCTCTCAGAGGGTGTTTTCAGGTTTGCTCTGCTCCTGCTGCGAACAGAGCCATAGGCAGATTCTTTGCAGCGGCCTGGCACGACTTTATCCGGTGAGAGGACTTTTCCGACAACGGCTTCACACAGTGACTTGGGGAGTGCAGCGACTTTGCACGCCCTTACAGGGTAATAGTCCCTTTTCTGCAACGGACCTGCACTTCTTTAGAATGACTATGGCCCCGCTGAAACCAGTGCGCTATAATTAATCTCTCGAAAAGCTCTTGTCAAAGTCCTTGTCAGAAAGGTACACGCAAGTCCCCGCCAGGAGGTGGCGGCAATGGTTCATCGTTCATCTTGCTGCCGATAATCTCTCCTCCCAACGGATCATCAGACATGGGAGCAGAGAATGCCGCATCTTCCGGATTGGAGAAGCGGGTATATTCGCCCCGGAAGTTCAGGAGCACATCCCCCGTCGCACCCTTTCGGTGCTTGGCAATGATGATCTGTGCCATGCCATGGAGGTCGTTGCCCTTCTCGTCCTGCAGAATGTGATAATATTCAGGACGGTGTACGAAGAGCACCATATCGGCATCCTGTTCTATGGCACCGGACTCACGCAAGTCGCTCAGTTGCGGCCGTTTGCCCTCCACTCCCTCACGTTGTTCTACAGCACGGCTCAGCTGCGAGAGTGCCAGTACTGGGATGTTCAGTTCCTTGGCAAGCCCCTTCAGCGAGCGGCTGATGGTCGACACCTCTTCCTGTCGGCTGTTGAAGCGCATTCCGTTGGCATTCATCAGCTGAAGATAGTCGATCATCAGAATCTGGATGTCGTGCTCACGTACCAGCCTGCGCGCCTTCGTACGAAGCTCGAAGATGGAAAGACCGGGGGTATCATCTATATAAATAGGTGCTCCCTGCAGCTTCCGGATATTAGAGTCGAAGCGTTCCCATTCGTCATTCGTCAGCTGTCCGTTGAGAATCTTGCTGCCCGGAACAGAGCAAACATTGGAAATCAGACGGTTCACAAGCTGCACATTGTTCATCTCAAGAGAGAAGAAAGCAATGGGCTTACGGTAGTCGACGGCGATGTTCTTGGCAATGCTGAGGGCAAAGGATGTCTTTCCCATGGCAGGACGGCCGGCAATGATCACCAGGTCGGAAGCCTGCCAGCCCGCCGTAATCTTGTCAAGGTCGTGAAAACCGCTGGGGACTCCCGTCAGGCCGCCTTTGTTGTTGGCAGCCTTGAGCAGCAGCTGGTGGGCCTGTTCGACAACCGTGTCTATCTGCACGTAATCCTGCAACATGTTCTTCTGGGAAATCTCGAACAGCGCACCCTCGGCTTTCTGCATCAGGTCGTCGACATCGACCGTCTCGTCGAAGGCATCTGTCTCGATCATCGAAGCAAACTGAATCAGCTGTCGGGCAAGGAACTTCTGTGCAAGGATATGCGCATGGTACTCTATGTGGGCAGAGGAGGCCACGTTGGAACTGAGTTCCACGATATAGGCTGGCCCGCCGATCTCATCAAGCGTTCCTTTACGGCGAAGCTCCTCGACGACGGTCATAATGTCGACAGGCTTTTCCTGCAGATTCAGCGACTGTACCGCTCCGTAGATTTTCTGATGACGGGCTTCGTAGAAAGTCTCCGGCTTGATGATTTCAGACACGACCGTAAAGGCGTCCTTGTCAATCATGAGGGCACCCAGGACAACCTTCTCTATATCCGTCGCCTGCGGCTGCAGATGTCCGAAGGCCGTGTCGATAGGAGCCTTGCTGGCCCTACGACTGCTTTTGCTGTTACTATTTCTTTCCGGCATTTGGCAGCAAAATTACAAAAAATATTCCATTCATGACAGCAATATTACAACGTTTTATTATCTTTGCAGAAAGAATTCTTAAAACAACATTTCAGACTATGATTACATTCCCTTGCTGCAAAATCAACCTTGGATTAAACATTGTTGCAAAACGGCCGGACGGCTACCACGACCTTGAAACAGTCTTCTACCCCATTCCTCTCTGTGATGCCCTCGAAATAAAGAAGATGGACGAGGAGTTCCCTTCTCCTACGCCTGTTGACCTCAAGGTGACGGGCAATTCCACCGGATGTGACGAAAACGAGAATCTGGTGGTAAAAGCCTATCAGATCATAGCGCATGACTATGCACTCCCACGTGTACATGCCCACCTTGTCAAGCGTATTCCCATGCAGGCCGGACTTGGCGGCGGCTCATCCGATGCCGCCTACATGATCAGACTGCTTGACGAACGCTTCCGGCTGAACATGGGTAGTGCCGAGATGGAACGTTATGCAGCCCGGCTGGGAGCTGACTGTGCCTTCTTCATCCGTTCGGAGATCGCCTATGCGACAGGTGTCGGAGACATCCTTGCGCCTGTGGATGACGAGGACAGCAACCTGGAAGGATATTACCTTGTGCTGGTAAAACCGGATGTAGCCGTATCAACGGCCGAGGCATACGAAGGGATAACACCCAGGAAACCGGAAAAATGCTGCCGGGATATCGTACGGCAGCCCATTGACACCTGGCGCAATGAGCTGACAAATGACTTCGAAGAATCTGTATTTGCTAAACTCCCTGAACTGGGTGCTGTGAAGAACAAACTGTACGACTGCGGGGCGATATACGCACAGATGTCTGGCAGCGGGAGCACACTCTTCGGCATCTTCGGGCAGAAGCCTTCTGCCATAGAGGAGAAATTCCGTGGAATGTTCACCTATTGTGTCAGACTATAACTTCCCCAACCCGCCAAAAATGGAAAAAGCATTAACCGTTTACAAGGCTTCGGCAGGATCGGGAAAAACGTTCACACTGGCTTCCGAATACATCACCCTGGTAGTAAAGAACCCGCAGGATTACAAAAAAATTCTTGCCGTGACTTTCACGAACAAGGCCACACAGGAAATGAAAATACGCATCCTGTCACAGCTGTACGGAATTGCCCATCATCTTCCCGACTCACAGGCGTATTTCGACCAGGTCGCCAGAAAGACCGGGTTTCAGGAAACGGTTATCCGAGAAAATGCCGCCGAGGCGTTGTCGCTGCTCACACATCATTACAATGAGTTCCGGGTGCAGACAATCGATGCTTTCTTCCAGTCTGTATTGCGGAACCTCGCCCGTGAACTCAATCTTACGGCTAACCTCCGCATCGACCTCAACGACGACCAGGTGGAAGCGCAGGCTGTCGACGAGATGATCGACAGCCTCGAGGAAGGAGAAGAAGTCCTGAAATGGATTCGTGACTATATCGACAAGAACATCGAAGATGACCAGGGATGGAATGTCATTGGACAGATAAAAGACTTTGGAAAGAACATCTTCAAGGATTTCTACAAGGACCACCAGCAGGAACTCAACGAACGCTTCAGTGAAGAATCATTTTTCGACGGTTTCATCACGGATTTACGTAAGAGACGCAAGATGAGTCCGAAAAAGATGAATGACCTGGCAAAACAGATGCTTCAGACTATCGATGATGCCGGTATCGATCCATCCTACTTTCTCAAAGGGCTGTACAGTTATATCACCAGACTTGCCGAGGACAAGCCAACAGGCGACGGACCGTCTGCGAATGTCGGAAAATGCCTGGAAAGTGCAGACAACTGGCTTCTGAAGAAATGTCCATCAGAAGAACGGGCAACCATCACCGCACTTGTTTCGGAATCATTATACAATGACCTGGTGCAGTTGGAGACACTCCGGAAATCTTCTTGGAGAGAGTTTCAATCCTGCAACCTCACGCTCAGACATCTCTCACAGCTCCGACTGCTGCACGCCATATCAGAGGCTGTCGACGAGATAAACAAAGACACGAACCGGTTTATGCTAAGCAACACACAATCATTGCTTAGCACATTGATGAAGGATTCTGACACACCTTTTGTATTTGAAAAGATGGGAGCCTACCTGAAACACATCATGATTGATGAGTTCCAGGATACGAGTACTATTCAATGGAAGAACTTCCGGAAGCTGCTTGACAACTGTATGGCGCAGATAGATTCGCACAATCTGATTGTCGGTGACGTCAAACAGAGCATATACCGCTGGCGGCAGGGTGACTGGAAGCTGCTGAACAATATTGAACATGAATTCTCCGGGGAACAGATAAAAATACAGCCGCTTGACACCAACTATCGGTCGGAGGAGCATATCATCCGATTCAACAACGCTTTCTTTTCACGTGCCGTAAAGCAGACTGTAGAAGAATTGGAAAGTGATGGTATCGGAGAGGCAAACCAACTGACAGAAGCCTACAAGGAAATAGCACAGCATCCAAAGAGAAACGACGGGAAAGGCTGTGTACGTATAAAATTGTTTTATTGTGGGAGAAACGAAAAGGAGTACAAGGAGAAGGTCCTTGAAGAACTGACCGACAATGTGCGTGAACTCCTTTCACATGGATGCCGGCAAAAGGACATTGCCATTCTCGTACGCTCAAAAGGGGTCATACAAGACATCGCAGATGAATTTCTGCATACGTTCGGGACAGAAGTCACAATCGTGTCCGACGAGGCTTTTCGGCTGGATGCGTCCTTGGCTGTCAATGTGATTGTCCATGCGCTCCGATTACTGACACATCCGGAAGACAAACTCACAGAAAGCAAGCTCGTCAAGCTCTACCAGCAACAAGTCCTACAGACTGGAAAGGATGACAACACCTTATTTGTTGAAAAAGGCTCCTATAGTGCAAGACACTTGTTGCCAGATGATTATATCAATAGATTTGAGCCTTTATTAAGAATGTCACTCATGGATCTTGTCGATGAAATCTATTCTCTCTTCAGTCTTGACAGCCTCGAAGGCCAGAGTGCGTATGTCTGCACGTTCTATGATACATTGAACGAATACCTGCGTGACCATCCTGCGGATATTGACGATTTCATCGAAGAATGGGAAGAAAACCTTTCGGCCAATACCATTCAGAGTGACGAGGTTGAGGGCATCCGGCTGATTACCATTCACAAGAGCAAGGGACTGGAGTACGACAACGTGTTGATCCCATTCTGTGACTGGGAACTGGAAAAAAAGAAGGGTAACACAATCTGGTGTCCGGGAGAAAACAAAGAGAAGCCTTACGGTGAATTGCCGCTGATTCCCGTAGACTTCTCAAAGAAAAACATGATGGGTACGGTCTTTGAGGATGACTATAAAGCGGAGCATCTGCAGAATACCGTAGACAACATGAACCTGCTCTATGTTGCATTTACACGTGCGGGAAAGAATCTCTTTATAACGGGCAAGCGGACTTCGGACAAGCGGTTCAAAGAACTTCAGAATGGCGGAACAGCTTCCAACCGGTCGCAGATTATACAGCTGATCCTATCTGAACTCGCAACAGAGCTTAACGGTGCAAGACTTGATGACCAAGGAGAAAAAGAGACACTCGCTTTTGAATATGGAAGCCTTCCAGACAACGTTCAGAGCATAAAGAAGAAAGCTACCGCCAATCCCTTTGAAGTTACTCCGGACACGCACACACTGAAAATCGAGACCTTCCCCCATCCTGTCAGCTTCCGGCAAAGCAACAAAAGCCACGACTTTGTAGGGGGGGAAGACCTTGATCCATCTGAGAGGAGCCGGTATATAAAGGTGGGGAACATTCTCCATCAGTTGTTTTCAACTATCCTTACCGAGGCCGACATAGAACCGCAGCTGAAAGAACTGGAGCAGGAGGGAATCATATACAACGACGAGATTACATCAAAAGAGCTGAGAGAAAAGATTGCCGATGCGCTCAAGAACGAAATGGTAAAAGGCTGGTTCAGTCCTCGCTGGAAACTCTTCAACGAGTGTACGATCCTCGAATATGACTGTGAGAACAAAGAAGCACAAGAGCACCGTCCGGACCGCGTCATGACCGACGGCAAAGAGCTTATCGTCGTCGATTTCAAATTCGGCAAGCCACGTGAAGAGTACCGCGAACAAGTGCAGCGGTATATGAAACTGCTCACAAACATGGGCTATCAGCACGTGTCGGGGTATATCTGGTATGTTATCAGAAACGAGGTCATACCCACTCCGTTCCATACCTGAAATAGAAAAAGACGAAGCATTGCAGTCCTGTTGTTCTGCAAATATCATGGCGATTATCCCAGACAGACGGGAAAGAAATCCCATAAGAACGGAAATAAGCAACAGCGTAACCAATTAGAAAATAATCGGTTAATAACAGACCGTTAAATCACGACAAGAATCTTAAAGAATCAATCTCTACACCTCATTGTGTGAGGGGGACATTTTAAATTATGATGACATTCCTTGAATACGTAGCACAAGACCTGCTCAAAAAGTACGGCACAGATATGTCTGATGTGGCAGTTGTCTTCCCGAACAAACGAGCCTCCCTCTTCCTAAATCAGGCACTGGCTCGGATGGCGGGACACCCCCTGTGGAGTCCTGCCTATGTCACGATCTCCGATTTCTTCCGTCAGCATTCCGGACTTACCGTTGCCGATCCCATCAAAAGCATATGCGACCTCTACAAGACCTATGTAGAGGTGACCGGCAATGTCGGAGAGACGCTCGACCAGTTCTATGGATGGGGGCAACTGCTTCTGGCAGACTTCGATGACATCGACAAGAACCTGGCAGATGCACGCCTGATATTCTCCAATATCAGCAACCTCAGAGAACTGGATGACATCAGCTATCTCAACGATGAACAGAAAGCAGAACTGCACCGTTTCTTCGCCAATTTCGATGATAAGCCTGAAGGAATCCGAGAACGGTTCATAACTCTTTGGGACCGGTTAAATGACATATACAACCGATTTCGGGAAAAGCTTCGCTCACAGGAACTTGCTTATGAAGGGATGCTTTACAGGGAGGTGGCAGAACAGGCAGATATCCAGACCAGATACCAGCACTATGCTTTCGTAGGTTTCAACGTCCTTCAAAAAGTTGAGCAGCGGGTTTTCAAACGCTTCAAGGAAGAAGAAAAGGCGGATTTCTATTGGGATTACGACCGCTATTACATGGGGCGGACGAATGAGGCGGGCAACTACATCAGACAATGGCTCGACAGGTTCCCTAATTCCCTGCCAAACGACAATGACGAATTGTATGACAATCTCGGTAAAGAGAAAGAAATCAGCTTTGTATCCGCTCCCACCGAGAACCTGCAGGCACGGTACATTACGGAATGGCTGCGCAAGGACGGCAGATACAAGGACGGCACGCATACCGCAATCGTTCTTTGCGACGAGCATCTGCTCCAGACTGTCATCCACTGTATTCCAAGCGAAGTCGAGACCTTAAACATTACCACCGGATACCCGCTGCAGCAGACTCCAATAGCCTCAATGGTGACGCAATTGCTGATTCTTCAGACAGAAGGTTACTCCGTACAGGAACAAGGCTACAGACTTCATCATGTCAGCAGGGTATTACGGCATCCATACGGAAAGTATCTCATTCCGAATGTTTCGGAGGTCCTCGAACAACTGAGCAAAGACCACCGGTTTTACATTCCACCCCGAGCCGGAACCCTCCTTGAATATCATCCAAGTGACAGACAACATCTGCCAGCTTTGGCAGACTGGCTGACAAGAAACATCCGGCTCATCGGAGTAAACGGCGCAGCAGACAAGGATCCGCTATTCGAGGAGTCTGTATTCCGTATGTTCACGCTTCTCACAAGACTGAGTGACTTGATGGCAGGCGGCGACCTTGAGGCCGACAAAGTTGTCTTCCGCCGGCTGCTGACACAGCTTGTCTCGTCTACAAGCATTCCCTTCCATGGGGAGCCGGCACGTGGCGTACAGGTAATGGGCGTGCTGGAGACGCGCAACCTGGATTTCGACCATGTACTCGTTCTTTCCTGCAACGAAGGCAATATGCCAAAAGGTGTGGATGACTCGTCGTTCATTCCCCATCTCATCCGCAAAGCATACGACCTGACAACTATCGACAACAAGGTGTCAATCTACAGCTACTATTTCTACAGTCTTATCCAGCGGGCAAAGGATATTACCTTCCTTTACAACAACTCCACACAAGGAAGCAGGACCGGAGAAATGAGCCGCTTCATGTTACAGCTGATGGTCGAATGGAATCATCCTATCCACCGGATGACGCTTCAGGCCGGCCAAGTCCCTATGCGCTGTGAGGCAAAAGCCGTTACAAAAGATGAAGCAGTACTGAACAAGCTCGATGAAATCAGCTATTTCTCGCCGACCGCCATCAACACATACATAAGCTGTCATTTAAAGTATTACTTTAAATATATTGCAGAGATAAATGAGAACGAAGAAACTGACATCGATGATGTTGACAACAGGATGTTCGGCAACATCTTTCATTCCGCCGCCCAGCTCATGTATGAGAAACTGCTGCCAAAAGAAGTCATCACTGACAAAAATATCGACTACGTGCTGAAGACCGGAAAGAGCGCACAGCCATTCACAGCAGACGGCATAAAGTCTACTATGGATGATGTGGTTGACGAAGCATTCGCAACAGAACTTTTCCATCAGCAACCGGGGAGCAGAAGACATCCCAGACTTAATGGTCTACAACTCATCAACCGAGAGGTCATAAAAAAATATCTCTATCAATTACTGCGAATAGACCGACGTACGGCTCCACTGCGTGTCATCGGGCATGAATTCAATGTGAAGCGGACCTTGCTCATCAACGTGAACGGGACCGAGAAGCAGATAGAAACAGGCGGACGCATAGACCGGCTCGATGAAGTGTTCGTCGGCACAGAGAAAGCCCGGCTGCGTGTTGTCGACTATAAGACCGGAAGCAAGACCGCTGAACCTCTGAAGAATGTTGAAGCAGTCTTTGACCCGAAAAACATAGAGAAGAAAAGCGACTACACAATGCAGGCCATGCTTTACAGTCTCATCGAATCAAGGTATGACATCCTACACAACCCTGGCCACCGCCCGGTGAGCCCTGCCTTGCTTTTCATCCAACATTCCGGCGGCGAAGACTATACGCCTGTAATAATCATGGACGGCGAAGAGATGACCGATGTCACTCTATACGAAAAGGATTTCCTCAGAAAGCTCACAGAAACGCTTGAGGAAATCCATAATCCTGATGTGCCCTTTGCACCGACCGACGACCTGGAGCGATGCAGGTACTGCCCCTACAGGCAGATGTGCGGGCGATAAGTACAAACCGGCAGTAATCCCCCATCATCGCCTATCCGATAATCTTGAACTTAGCAAACTTCAGCAGGAGCTGCTTCTTCCCGGCATTGCGGAACTCGACGGTCGCCTTGGCGTTCTCGCCTGTCCCTTCGAGCCCCAGTACCTGGCCGACCCCGAACCGCTGGTGTTCGATCACTACCCCTACGCTGAGTCCTGCAACAGAAGCAGATGATAGAGGCGATGTGGATGACGGAGAGGAAACCGTCCTGCCGCCATTTGCCATCGCTGACGAAAGCCACCTGAAACTGCCACCTTCAGTGACCAGCCTGCGCTTCGTACGGTCAGAAAGTGGATCAACGGCCACTTCTGGTTTCTTACGTCCAGTAATCTTCGGTTGCGGATCGGCACGGAACTGACTGGCCACAGGGTTGGCATTCTGCCATCGCGGCCCCATCTGCCGGAAATCCTGCCCCCACGGCCTGCTGCCGGTATACGCCCTGTTCGGTTCATATTCACGCTGTCTTCCCCTTCCATATCCTCCATCTTCCTCATCCCAAGGCATTTTATGCCGCTGTCTCTCGAAGACACCTGTGGCATAATCATCTGTACGAAGGAGAGAGGAGTCTATATCGTTCAGAAAGCGACTGGGGTTGTCAACCTGCATTGTACCGTAACGGAAACGGTTCTTCGCATTGGTCAGGATGCAATGCCGCTCGGCACGCGTGATGGCTACATAGAGCAGGCGTCGTTCTTCCTCTATTCCGCGTTTTGAACCTGACGACATCGGACTGGGAAAGATGTTTTCTTCCAACCCGACGACAAATACCGTCGGGAACTCCAGTCCCTTTGCAGCATGAATCGTCATAAGCGTCACCTTCGGCACATCATCTTCTTCCTTGTCTGCATCCGTATAGAGTGCCACTTCCTGAAGATAGTCTGCCAGGTAAACGTTTTCCTCGCGTCCTTCCTCACGTCCCGTGTCAACAAACCCCTGCATGGCCGACATGAATTCCTCCAGGTTTTCACGGCGTGCCAGGTCCTCCGGTTCATTGCCAGAACGGATATCAGCCCCCACACCGCTTTTTTCGATAATCTCGCATCCAAGCTCATAGGCATTCGTCAGTGCCGCTTTCTTTATAAAGCTGCTGATGAGCATCCTGAAGGAAGACAGTTTCGCCAATGTTCCTTTGTTGACATCCAGACCGTATTCTGCCGGGCTGAGGATTGTCTCCCAAAGCGATACCGCATGCTGCTGGGCACAGGCAATGATCTTCTGTACGGTCGTATTGCCGATGCCACGTGCAGGATAGTTGATGACCCGGCGGAAGGCCTCCTCGTCATCAGGGTTGGCAACCAGTCTGAAATATGCGATGATGTCTTTGATTTCCTTTCGCTGATAGAAGGAAAGCCCGCCGATGATCTTGTAGGGAATCCCCTGCTTGCGGAACTCATCCTCGAAAGGACGGCTCTGTGCATTCGTGCGGTAGAGGACAGCGAAGTTGTCATAATCGCAGGAGTCACCGTGTCTGATGCGTTTCAGTTCAGCAGCAACAGCCATCGCCTCCTCCCTGTCGCTGTAGCAGGGCTTGTAGAGTACCTTTTCACCTGCGGCTTCCTTTGAATAGACTTCCTTGGGAATCTGCCGTTCGTTGTGTTTCATCAGCGAGTTGGCAGCCTGCACAATGAACTGTGTCGAACGGTAATTCCTTTCCAGCTTGAAGAGGCGGGCATCGGTGAACTTGTTTCTGAAATCGAGAATATTGTCAATGTTCGCACCACGGAAAGAGTAGATGCTCTGGTAGTCGTCGCCGACGACACAGATACGGCGGTGTGTCTCCGCCAGCAGACTGATGATGTTCACCTGCGCATAGTTCGTGTCCTGATACTCGTCAACAAGAATATACTCAAACTGCTGTCCGTACTTTTCTCTTATCTCACGGTTGTCACGGAAGAGCAGGTACGTGTAAAGCAGAATATCGTCAAAGTCCATGGCATTCGCCTGCCGGCATCTTGCCTCATAAGCCTTGTATATCAGGTGGACCGCCGGCATACGGGCGTTTCTGTCACGTTCGGTTGCCGCACGGTCTTCCGCATACTCATCGGCCGTTATCAGATGGTTTTTCGCCATAGAAATGAAGCTGTGGACCGACGACGGCTTGTATGCCTTCTCGTCAAGCCCCAAGGCTTTCACAATACTCTTGATCAGCGAGCGCGAATCCGACTCGTCATAGATGGTGAAATTGCCGCTGAACCCGACAGCTTGCCCTTCACGCCGCAGGATGCGTGAGAAGATGGAGTGGAAAGTCCCCATGTAAAACCGCTGTGCCTCTCCTGCAGTCGTTATCCGGGCTATCCGCTCTTTCATTTCCCTTGCAGCCTTGTTCGTAAACGTAAGAGCAAGGATATTCCAGGGGGAAAGGCCCTTGTTCAGCAGATAGGCAATCTTATACGTCAGCACACGGGTCTTGCCGGATCCGGCACCGGCGATGACCAGTGAGGGACCTGTACAATATTCCACCGCCGAACGCTGGCTCTCGTTCAGTGCGGAGAGAATCTCCTCTTCTCTATCTTGATCTTTCATTCTGATACTTGATGCTAATGGTTCTTGTCATCGGGCGAAACGGCATGACAGACTGCTGTACGAAAAGGCTAATGCTCGTCAGGGAAGGCCGGAATAAATGTCATCTGGTGTTCAATCTGTCCGATACGTCTGCGCATATAAGGTCCGGGATTTTTTGAAGAGAACCGCCGAGGATTGGGCAGCGTGGCCGCAATAAGGGCACAGTCGCGCCGGTCCAGCTGGATGGCTTCCATGCCGAAGTTCTGCTTGGCACAGGCTTCAACGCCATAGATTCCATCACCCATTTCGATAGAGTTCAGATAGACTTCCATGATGCGCTGCTTGCTCCACAAGGACTCGATGAGGAAGGTGAAATACGCCTCCAGGCCTTTCCGCAGCCATGACCGTCCTTGCCACAGAAAGACATTCTTCGCCGTCTGCTGGGATATGGTAGAACCGCCGCGCAGCTTCTTCCCGTTCTTCAGATGGTCTTCTGCCGCCGCCTCGATGGCCTGGTAGTCAAAGCCGTGATGGACAAGGAAACGCTGGTCCTCGCTCGCCATTACGGCAACCGGCATCGACTTCGGCATCTTTTCCAAAGGGATCCAGTCGTGATAGAGCTTGACGGATTCACCTTTTCCTATCTGCTCAAAGCAACGGCTGAGCATCAGAGGAGTAAAATAAACAGGGACAAAGCGATAGACTACCACCGCCAGTATTGTGGAAATGAAGGTCAGAGCAAGCACCCACCTTATCACTTTAAAAATCTTCTTGACCATAGAAAATGAATTAACCGCCTGCAAAGTTACTAAATCTTATCCGATAGCAAGCGGGGATGGGGAAGATTTTGGAACACGGCTTCGAACCGGTCCAACCGGAACCGTCCTTCCCGACTTCCCTACCCGGCCTTTTTACCACACCTACTGCCAGCCTCCTAAATTGGACCAGTAGATAATTAATGGGGATTATCATTTACGCACACAGATTCTTTCCTGTCAGTGTGCCGAGGGGAAACACCATTGGTGTTGAGGGTGTACACCCATGGTGTCAAGGCTTAGCACGGATCACGTTAAGCATTATAAGAATCGGATAGAAAATAAAGCTTTGAATAAGCATCATACCGATAAAGAATCCGCCGCAGAAGAATATACTTCAGGATAAAACATAGTCTGACATTCATCCACGGCAGATGCACCTGTGAGCAATCTGCTGTGAAATTATTTTCCTGTCACTGCCGTCACTCTTTAAATACATATAGTACGCTAATAAACAATGTATTAGTGATGGATGTTAAAAGTTAATGGCAAAAGATAAACAACACGCTGCCAATAGTCGGAAACAGTGCAACAAGAACAGTCCTATGTAGTTCAATACGTCCTGCTGATAGCTTTACATTGCTGCATCCGGTCAGTGACGATGCGAAATCATAAAGGGAATATCAGAAGGGAAGGCCGATAGCCAGATGGAACGCCTGTGCGTCCTTGAAACTGGATATATTGTAAAAGCCGTTCTTACCTGTGTCATACGGCACGTGCAGACCGATACCCCAGTCGACACGGAGCATGAAGTAACCGAGATCGTAGCGGAGGCCCACACCGGTGCCGAGTGCCATCTCCTTAAACAGGTTCTTCATCTTGAAGTAGCCCCCGGGGCGGCCTTCGTCATAGTGCATCGTCCAGACATTGCCAGCATCGAGGAAGACCGCTCCATAGAGCGAACCCATCAGCCGGGGACGATATTCAAGGTTCATCTGAAACTTGATGTCGCCTGTCTGTTCTACATACGAGCGGCGGCGCTGAGTAGACCGGTAACGTCCCGGACCGATCTGCCGTGCGTTGAAGGCACGGATGCTGTTGGCTCCGCCCACATAGAACTGCTCGGTGTACGGAGCGAAACGGCTGTTCCCGTATGCCCAGAGAGCTCCTGCATTGACGTGGGCGGCAACACTGCTCTTCTCCGCCACTGTCCATATCTTGGTAAGATTAGCCTCTACCTTGAGAAACTGTGCGAAAGGATTCTTGAAGAGCTGTTTGTTCTTCTCGCTCCAATGACGGCCCGACAGGGTATAAGCAGCCGACAGCACATTTGACGCTTCACTCACAGTAGTCCATATCTTCACGGGATTACGATAGCGGGCAGGACTCATGAAGGTGTACTGGAACAGCATCTTCGGGATGAACTGGTCCGCCATCGACACCTCCAGATACGGCACGCTGTCAATGAGTTCCAGATAACGGTCGGTCACTTTGTGCATATATTCATACGTCAGTGAAAGCGGCGAGAACGAGTAACTGTTTCGTTCGTTGGGCTGCCACTGGTAGGTCAGTTCTCCAGACACCACATGCCGCTTGAAGTATTTGGCACGGTTCAGCACGTCGACAGAGGCTTTCAGCGTCGTGGAAGGCGTAGTATAATAGGTACGGGGCGGTTTCGGCTTGTACGCCAGCCCTTTCTCCGCAGCCTCTTCTACCTTTCTCTGTATCTTCATCCAGCGTTTACGGGGAGGCGCAACGAAAGGATTAACAAAGCGTGGAATCTGCAGGTTCGCCTCGACACCGTACTCATAGTTATTGATTCCCAGACGGCTGCGTCCGTCGTCATCACTGTTCGACGACCATTCGTAGGCACCGTGTACACGCAGGTTCAGCCTTTCCCCGCCACGGAAGGCATTGCGCTTGGTAAAACCGATAATGCCCTCGGGACCGTATCTGCCGCTTGTCTTTCCTTTTCCATACGCCTCTACATAGAAGTCGTAAGGCTTGTCGAACAGGCAGTCTACCTTCATGTCGAGCACACGACACGTGTCCGTAGTGTCACGGGGAGTGAAGGTGAAACTCGTGGAAGTAAAGATTCCGCCGGCAGCCAGCTGCCGCTGGCTCTGCTCATGCAGTTCATGATTGTACAACGTGCCGGGCCACATCTTCAGGTCGTTGGCTATGGTACGCATACGGAGCGGCATATGCGACCCGTTGTAGTTCACAATGACATCGCGGAAACGCCGCTCTTTCTCCAGCTTCTCCATAAACTCACGCTGCAGATTGATGGTAACCGTCCCGATTGTCCACGTCCGCAAAGCACGCGGATTCACAGAATCGGCCATCTGCAGACGAACGGCAGCCTCGCCATGGACAAGGGTCGTATCTGCAAGATAACTGGCATCGCTGTTCTGATAATAGTAGTAACCGTTGCTACGGAACAGTTCCGTGATCCGTTTACGCTCCTGTTCGAGTGTCGATACATCGAAGGCATCTCCCTTGTGGATGACCGCTTCGTCGAGGTGGGCCGTTATCAGACTGTCGGCCGCCGGTGTGAAATTGGTGTAACGCACGGTGTCAAGCGTCCACAGATGTCCCATGTCTACTGCATAGCGAAGGCGTGCTTTCTTCGGATTGCGCTGTGCTATGCGCTCGTAGCTTATCTTTCCGTCAAAATAACCACGCTTCTTCAACAGATTCTCGCCTACGGTGACACGCAGGTCGGGCGTAGTGGAACTCATCAATACCGGTGCCGATCCGAACGCTTTTACCATCCAGCGACTGAAACGGGTGGTATCCTGAGAAAAGGCATTCCACACCCAGAGCCCTACAGGGAAAGGCGACCGTATATGCGGGCTGCCCAGCAAGGCAGCATTGGGCATGGTTGCCAGGATCACGTCAAGCTCTTCCTGTACGGCAATGAAATGCTTGTTACGCTGGTAGTTGCTGTATCTTGTCGACTCCATGCCAGTGTACAGCTGCTCGCCGTCGGGAATGGCGGAGGTAGTGCTGCAGCCGGTCAGGTTCATCAAGACAACCAGCCCTAACAGCCCTATGGGGCTTATGTAGCTTACCACATTGAGCCACCTGTGGTTATTTTTTCTTCTCATTGACAAAATTAATTAAGCTGTCACGGTGCGGAGTCTCTGCCGGCGGCAGGATGACAGGCTCATCCTCCTTGAAGCGGAAGATGTCCCTGAAATGGCGCAGCTTACGCCTCCACATGAAACCGGCACCGAACTCGCTCAGGCTGCCCTCCAGCCAGTCGTAGGCCTCACGCTCATAATAGAGCTTGAGGTATTTCGTCTCCTTCTGGTTCAGGCGGTATTCGAGCGAGAGATTATCGAAGTAGGCTCCGTTCTCTTCAGAGAACTGCGATCCGGTTGCGACACGTCCTCCCATCACAATGCGCAGACGGTTGTTCCACAACCGCTTGGAGAACTTGAAGGTATAATCAGTGTGCAGGTTGCCGTTGACATCAGCAGCACTTTCCATGTTGGCCGTAAGGTCCAGTCCCATGGAGTTGAGCGCACGGCCCGTAATGGCATTCACCTGTGTCTGAAGGAAGCCTGCCAGGGCACCGCTCATCGCCGTGTTGGCACTTGCCGAGTTCTCTCCGTCGAAATACATACCCGATGCCAGCATCGTAACGGCAAGTTTCGAGCGTTCTTCCACACTCTTCGTATTCAATGTGTTCTGCATCTCCTGGTCCTCAGGAGCAGAGATAATGAACTCGACTCCGGGCTTGGGGAACTGCCGGGTAAGGCTCACGCCGCACTTGAAGTCCACTATTCTTCCTTCCCCGGTACCATTGGAAACACTTGTCCTGACATCTTCCGTCGCCGTAATGTTCAGCGTCGGACGCATCGGATCGCCTGTGAATTCAACGTAACTTCCGTCCTGGATATTGAACGTACGCAGTGGAATGACCGGCAGGGAGTACTTCATCTTGCCCTCGCTCAACGTGTACCGGCCACGGACCTGAACCCCGTTCGTGGGGTCGTAGTTGAGCTGCAGGTTACCGCCTCCAATAAAGTCGATGTAGTTAGACTGGTCGGCATTCAGCGCACAGAGCACATGCGCCTGCTCGTCGATGTCTACGGCAAGCCCCATCGTAAAGCCGGTGATGTCCGGCCGCTTGACGACATCCACCGTAGAGTCGGTGAAGTCGGTGAACTGTACAAGGTCTTTCAGTTCGGTATCTGTGGCCAGTGTTCCGTCACGTACGACATACGTCATATCCGTGTTGCCCAGCACATCGAGCTTGCCGCCCATCTGCAAGTTGTCCAGCGGTCCGCTGATCCGTCCCATGAAGTCGACGAAAGCTTTTCCGTACACCTCTGAACGGGGATTCTTCTTTGCATTGATAATCTGGAAGTTCCTGGCTTGCATACGGGCATCAAGCCTCATCCTGTCGAGATTGGAGAAGTCAAGATAGCCCGAGATGTCGAGAGGAGAGCCGTTGCTGGCAAAGAGTTCGAAGTTCTCAAACTCTATATGGCTGTTGCGTATCAGGACTGGGTCGTCGGCAAAACGCATCTTTATCCCATAAGGAACACTTACCAGATAAGAAGAGTCAAGGTAGACTTCACCGTTGATGTCCAGTTTCTTCAGCGGTCCTTTCACCGACAGCGTCCCTTCTCCTACTCCCTCAAGCCCGACAAGCTGGTCGGGAACAAATCCGTTCACGTAATTCAGCGGGAAACGGTCCATCTCCAGCGTTGCATCCAACGACCCTGCTCCTTCGCTGTGGTAGGTTCCCGAGAGAATACCGACCTCCTTTCCATTCTGCGTTATGATTCCATCGACATAATGTGAACCGCCATCCTTAGGCATATAGACGAACTGTGTACCGACATCTCCCATCGGACAGTTCTCATAGACGAGCTTCTTGATTGTCATATCGGTCGACACTGTAAGGTCGCTGGCTGTCTGGACAATGTGGTAGTCGCCGTCGAGCACGCCCGAAATATTCGGTGCGAAAGGCAATACCGTGAACAGCTTGCCCAGTTCAAAGTGGTTCATAGAGACCGTAACATTCTGCAACGAAGTGCTGTCAGCATCCTCTGTCGAGACGAGCAGGCCCGCTCCATCAGCCGCCTGAAGACGCAGGTTGGCCGACAGACGGCGGTCACGTCCGATATAGATATAGTTGGAATCGTTGACAGCAAACGACTTGTAGCCCAGAACCGACTGTGGCGAGGTAATCGACAGCTGTATTCCACGACCCTTCATCGCAGCCTGCAAAGCCAGATCAAGTCCGGTCTTCCCTTTGTTGTCAAGGATGGTAGCATGGGTCTGCAAGCCATGTTCGTACAGCACGCCACGCAGATAGCCGTGATAAGGATAGGTGTTCTCCGGGCTGTTGTTCACTGCCACGGAATAATTAAGCTGCCCGCCCACGCTGGTGAGAACCGCTCTGATGCTGTCGAGATGTATTTCGTTATATACGAGCGAGTCGACATCTATCCTCCCGTCGATTCCCTTTGCCGGAGAAGAAGTCAGGTCAATATCGGCCTGCCTGAAGGCATAACCATCCTGTGCAAGCAGACTGCTGAAGAGATTGTTAGGGCCACTGCGAAGCGTAAAATGCCCTGTGGGCAGCTGTCGGAGTATCGCTGACTGGTCTATACGCCGGCTGGCAATCTGTCCGAGAAGGCTTTTGTAGATTCTCTGCCCCGCCTCAGCCAGCTGATGCACACTGCTGTTGAATGCCGTGCTGAGCTGGAAGTCACTGCCATCGACTACGGCATGTACCGTGTCACGGCGACTCATGAGGTCTACATTCACGTCGCCCGGGATATAAGTGTGGTGCAGGTCGGAGACATGAAGGTCGCCGATCAGACCGCGGACACGCAGGTCATCCTTGCCCGACATGGCAAATGACGCATTGACGGCAAAGCTGCTTGACAGCGGTCTGTCCACAACTCCCAGCTGATAGAGGTCTATCCGAGGGAATACACCCTTGACCGCACCATCTATCTTTCCGCCCCGCATTGCAGCGTCAACATGGAAGCTGCCTTCTGCCAACGGCACATATCCGCCTTTACGCAGCTCATTCAGCATAACTTTGCCTACGTAACCGTTTACTGCATAGTAATGCTTCATGTCAGAACGCAGGGACAGGTCAGCATCGGCCGATGTCACATAATGTTTCCCAATTAGTCCCAGAGCCTGCAGATCCGCTGTCGCCAGCTTTCCTTTCACATGGGCGTCAAGCCCTGCCGGACGTACATCCGCCCTTACATCAAAGTTCCCGGCAGCCAGAAGACGGCTCTTCTTCCTGCCTTCCTGCAAGAAACGGAACGAACGAAGGGAACCCATAACATGGTGGTTGGCCGCCATATCCGAACGCACATCAACGTCAGCCCAGGTCGAAACGACATATCTCTCTTTCATCATTCCCAGTGCGTGCAGGTCCACTCGACGCAGCCAGCCACGCACGTGTCCGTTGACCGACTTCGCATTCATCTGCCCCCTATAGGAGAAGTCACCGCCCAGCATCCTGTTCGTACTCTTTATGTGTGCCGACAGCTGCTCGCCATGTTTCGAGACATCCCCATTCAGTCCGTCAAGTACATACTTCCCATATTTAAAACGTTGGATACGCAGGCTTAGATTCACCGATGACCTCGGATTCATGAAATCAGTGCCGTGTCCTTGTGTCCTCACAAAGCCGGAGAAAGACGAAAGTCCCATATGCGGAAGGAAATGCTGGAGCGGGAATGCGGACGCATCAGCCGTCAGCCGGTAAAGGCCAGTCGCCGTATTGCAGGCACCATCCATCCAGATCCGCCCGCCCCCCTGGGTCAGCCGCATCCTGCCTGTATATAGCGTCCTGCGCACGTGGACTGTTCCGTCCAGTCCTATCCCATGCGGAATGGAAACCGTCCTGCGCACGGCTTTCGGCAGAAGACTGTTAATGAAGTCTATATTTCCGACCGTCCCCTTCAGATGCAGATCACTGCGTAAATGGCCTGATCCTCTCATCATATCGGCCACCCAGCCTGTCCCTGTAAGGTCAAAACAGCCGGGCAGAGACAGATGGAGCTGGCGGAATGAGACCGAACGGAGATTGCCTTCCAGCTGCCCCTGCACCGTGACACGCCCAGTGGGGAGAGCCCGGCGGATATTCCCGGGTATAGACGTGAGGAAAGGACGGAGGTCTGCAAGACTCAGATAGCCGTCCATCCGTGCAGAGAGCTGCCCGGGATGGGCGTCGGCAAAAGCATTCATGTCCATTTCGAAACGCCCGGCAAGTTCCGTTCCAGGCATCTGAAGACGGAGACCGGGCAGGCGGATGTGTGTGGAATCCATAATGAAAGCCCCCCGAAAATCGTTCAGCACCAGTCCGCTCCGTTCCCTGAAGTTGGCTGTCCGCACACGCAGAGACAGCTTCGGAGCCGCATAGAGAAAAGAGTCTATGCCGATGTTCACGTCACGCATCGCCATGTGATCCGCATCGAAGCCCTGACGTACACGGCGGACATAATTCTGGTCATAGCTGAACGTACCTCCTTGCCAGTCCAAATCTGCCACCTTATATATATTGTCATGCAGCAGAAGCTCGGTACCCTTCGCTATAGCCTTCGTGAAACGGGCATGGACACTCATCGTATCGCCCGGAAGATGAAGACTGAAAGCGGTCTTGGAAAGATTGATCCGGTCTATGTTGACATGCCACAAGGGCTTCTGTCTGTTCGGATCTTCAGGCACTGTATCGCCCAGAGCGACATCTATCCATCCGCCCTCGACATCCGCCTTGTTCACACGGACAGAATCGCCGATGAGATTGACGGCATGGCTCACGACGTGCAGTCGCTGTAAGTCCCCGCGAATACGGAGGTCACCGATGAAGTTGACTGTATTTGCCTTCAGCCCCGTGAAAGTCAGCTCGTTCACTTCAACCCTGCTCTCCAGCAGCGGCAGCAGGTCGACGCTGGCCACCAGACGACGCACATCGGCCACCGTATCTTTCCTGTTCGGGATGGAATCGTTCTGCCGCAGTATTCTCAGTCCATCCAGCTGGAGATCCAGAGGATAGGACAGACTGACATGATCAAGGCTCACCTCCATTCCCGTATGTGCTGACACATACGCAGCAACCTGCTTTACCGCCCAGTTCTGTACCGGGGGACAGTAAAGCAGCCCAACAAGTATCAGAAACAGAATGACCGGTGTTGCCACGGCGGCGACCAGCCACTTCAAGCTCCTTCTCATATTTATCACATTGGTCATCGGCGGCTTTTGCAAGAAGAACTTATCTTATTCGGCAGGGGTAAAACGTTAGTAAACTCAAATAACCAGACTGCAAAGTAACACAAAAAAAACGGAATAAAAGGCAGAAAAAAGAGGAAAGTGAAAACAGAAAAAGGAAAAAGGCCGTATGAATGCCACCAGACAGGGAAGAGCAGCCACACACACTGGCAGCCCGATACGTCAAATGACACAATACAACACGCCTGCGACTTCTTCCCTGACAGCGAAGAGACAGGCTGAAACGGAATTGCCATTCCGCCTATTTCATCCGCTTGTGGAGCTTGCGCAACGCCCCGTCACGGATCTGACGGACACGTTCCCGCTTCAGTCCCATGTGTTCCGCTGCCTCCGCCATGGTGTAATGTATACCGGAAAGGCCGTAGAGACAGGTGATGACCTGCCGCTCACGCTCATTCAGGACACCCAGTCCCTTTTGAATTTCCGCACTGAGAATCTCCTGATTGAGCTGCTCGTCGGCATGCGGCGCATTGTCGTTTTCCAGCACATTCTGAAGTGTGAAATTATTGCTGCTGCCGACAGGTACAGGCTGGTCGATAGAGATGGCGTGCGACCGTTTCTGCTCAGACCGGTTTTTCTCATTGCGCGGCAGCCTGTAGAGAGCCGCCTGTTCTTTTATGGCTTCCTCCATGGCCTTGCGGATATAGGGCGCGGCGAAAACGACGAAACGTACACCCCTTGCCCCGTCAAACCGCTGTGCAGCGTGCATCATGCCGATGTTCCCCTCGCTGATGAGATCGTCCTCTCCCAGCCCGCGATTGCGGTACTGATGCGCCAGTGAGACAACGTATTTCAGATTGGCCTTGGTCAGTTTTTCCAAGGCATGAGCATCGCCTACCTTTATTCTTTCAGCCAACGTACGCTCCTCCACGTCGGAAAGGGGTTGTCCGCCAGCAATCTCTTCGATATATTTCTCGTTTGCAATCATAACAAGGATTTATTTAAATTGAACATCTGCATAACTGACTCATGCCTGTCAGTTGCCGTTTCTCTTTCGTTTGACATACCACTTCACAATGAAATAGGCACAGACCATGACAACCAAAAGAATCAACCCGACCTTGATGTACTCTCCATACTCCAGTATCCTGTCATGAAGCTGCTCTTCCGGGACAAAAGCGTGCATATAATGCCCGAGAAGCGCAAGGATGCTGTGCCATGCCCCGGCACCCAGAGTAGTGTAGAACAGAAACCTCCAGTAGCTCATCTTTGCCAGACCGGCAGGAATGGAAATAAGATGGCGGATGCCGGGCAGAAGCCGTCCCGTGATGGTTGCCACCATGCCATGCCTGTCAAAGTACCGTTCACTCTTCTCCACTTTCTCCTGGTTCAGCAGACAGGCGTGTCCCCACCTGCTGTTGGCGAACCGGTAGATGACGGGACGGCCGAGATACCAGCCTGCAAGATAATTTATTGTCGCACCGCAGTCTGCTCCCAGCGTAGCGAAGAGGATGACCAGCCACATATTGAGGTTTCCGCCGGCGGCATGGTAGGCAGCCGGAGTGACAACCAGCTCTGACGGTACGGGAAAGACGGTACTTTCGAGGAGCATCAGAAGAAAAATAGTGCCATAATCGAGCTGTGAGAGCATGGCTGTGATAAAGTTCATTGTGATAATTTTATTAATGAATATTCGTTCTGTCCTTATTCGTCCTGTCCCCGGAAGCCGGCAGTAAGGTAGTCCTGTGGACTTGTACCCTCCGGAAAAAGGTCGGACAGCACCTCGACACACTCCTCCGGGTTCCTTTCGACAGCTTTCCGCAGAAACAGCTTGTATTCTTTTTCCTTCTTCAGTTCGTAGCAGCAGCGTGCGAGATAGGCGAAGCCGATGTCCCATTCGTCATCCGTTTCGGGCAGCAGGTTGATGAAGATGCGGTAAGCATACTCCACATAGCCGTTGTCGAAAGCAGAAATACCAATGTGGACGAGCGTCAAAGGCTTGTTCTTCGACTCTGACAGTGCCTGCCGGTAACACCGCTGCGCCTCGACGGCCTGCCCCTGCATGAGTCGGATATGTCCGATGGTAACATCTATGATGCTGGTGTCCTGATGAGGGCACAACTGTTTGTACCGCTCGTAGAACTTCAGCGACTCTTCATAATTCCCAAGCGTGAAGAGACCGTTTGCCTTGTTGAGGACAGCCTCTTCATCGTCAGGGTTGATGGCAATGGAGTACTCGCTCGAGGTGATGGAATCCTGGATGTCATCCCTCAGAAACTGGTTCTGCGCCAGCTGGTTCCAATAAGGACCGGAGTAAGGGTCGGTATCCAGCAGGTCATTGAGGATGGCCTCGCTCTCTTCGTATCGGCCGTGGTTTCTGAGGATGTGTGCATGAAGTTCCTTGTAGTCCCTGTCGTCTGTCATCGTCGAACGCTTCAGCCATTTCTCGGCATAGTCCGTCTCCTCATAATCGGAGAACAGTGCGGCAACGTCAAGGATATAGTCCTCAAGATCGTCCGGGTCTACCGTCTCGTCATAATGGGCCTGGAGGAAGCGGTCGGCAGCAGCGGCATCCCCCCCGGCGACCATGATTTCGGCCTTCAGATAAAGATAGTCCAGGTCACTCTTGTCGACTATCGTCTCCGCAATTTCACCGGCGAGCTGCGGATTGTCGTCGGTGAGCAGCGCCATACGCGACTTGAAAGCAACCGGAGCCGTAGCGGTAGGATACATCCGGACAGCATAGTCGGCCGCCTCCATGGCCTTGCCGTCCTCGCCGACAGTATGGTAATACTCGGCAACATCAGTCAGCTCCTCGGGGTCGGGGAGTTCTCCGATGTCGCCATGCTGCAGTGCCTCGTACCTGCGGAGCAGCTGCCTGAATCTGTCGCTGTGATAGTATATGTCCAAATCAGCTTATTGTTATGCTTTGGCTTTCTTCGCCCATGTATCCTTCAGGCCGACGGTCTTGTTGAAGACAAGGTGACCGTCCGTCGTATCCGGGTCGAGCATGAAGTAACCGGTGCGCTGGAACTGGAGATAGTCGCCGGGCTTCTTCTCTGCGAGATACCGCTCGACATAACAGTCCGTACGCACCGTCAGGCTCTCCGGATTGAGCAGCTCACGGAAGTCGCGCTCGTCGGCCGACGGGTTCTCAATGCTAAACAGACGGTCGTACTCACGCACTTCCGCCTTCAGACAATGATCGGCACTTACCCAGTGGAGCGTACCCTTGACCTTGCGGTCGGCTCCGGGCATACCGCTCTTGCTGTCGGCGTCATATTCCGCCTGAATCTCCGTGATGTTTCCTTCAGCGTCCTTCGTACAGCCGGTACATTTCACTATGTAGGCATTCTTCAGCCTCACTTCCTTGCCCGGAGTCATACGGAAGAACTTTCTGGGGGCATCCTCCATGAAGTCGGCACGTTCTATCCACAGGTTCTTCGAAAAGGTGATGGTATGCGTACCGTCCGCCTCATTCTCGGGATTGTTGACGGCCTCCATTTCCTCGGCCTGACCGTCAGGATAATTGGTGATGACGAGCTTCACGGGGTCGAGGACGGCACTGACACGTGTCGCCTTCCGGTTCAGATCCTCGCGTACGGAAGCCTCCAGCAATGCTACGTCGTTGAGTGCGTCGAACTTGGTATAGCCGATGGAGTCGATGAAGTTGCGGATGGATTCCGGCGAATAGCCACGGCGGCGCATACCGCAGAGTGTCGGCATACGAGGATCGTCCCAGCCGTTTACAAGATGTTCGTCGACGAGCGTATGGAGTTTGCGCTTCGACATCACCGTATAGGTGAGGTTCAGGCGGTTGAACTCGATCTGCCGCGGACGGTTGTCGTGCAGGTTATCTGCCGTACCGTCGCATTCCTTCAGGAAGTCGACGAACTTGTCGTAGAGCGGACGGTGGGGAACGAACTCCAGCGTGCAGATAGAGTGAGTGACACCTTCGAAGTAGTCGCTCTGGCCGTGTGCGAAGTCGTACATCGGATAGCAGTGCCACTTTGTCCCCGTGCGGTGATGCGGAATCTGGATGATACGGTACATGATCGGGTCACGGAAGTGCATATTCGGATTAGCCATGTCGAGCTTCGCGCGCAGCACCATGCTTCCCTCTGCCGCTTCGGCAGTGTTCATCTTGTTGAAGAGTGCGAGGTTCTCCTCCACCGGACGGTCACGGTAAGGTGATGCCGTGCCGGGAGTGGTCGGTGTACCCTTCTGTGCCGCAATTTCTTCGGATGTCTGCTCGTCAACGTAGGCCAGGCCTTTCTTTATCATCCACACGGCAAAGTCCCACAGCTTCTCGAAGTAGTCGCTGGCATAATAGATGCTGCCCCACTTGAAGCCGAGCCAGCTGATGTCGTGGAGAATGTTCTCTACATACTCCGTATTCTCCTTGCTGGGGTTGGTGTCGTCGAAGCGGAGGTTGCAGACACCCTTATAATGTTCAGCCACACCGAAGTCCATGCAGATTGCCTTTGCATGGCCGATATGAAGATAGCCGTTCGGTTCCGGCGGGGAACGTGTCTGGATGCGCCCTCCGTTCTTACCCTCTGCGAGGGCTTCCTCTACCAGCTGCTCCACGAAGCTCAAGCTGCGCTTTTCTTCATTGGTGTTGGTTTCTATCGTAGTCATATTTCCTTGTTTGTTATTATGCTGCAAAGTTACTTATTTTTTCTCGTTTATGACAGACTTTGTTGTAATTTAATGGCGTATGTACTTCGACAGGCTGCTGTATTCGTCCCGAAAGGGCACGGCAGGCATACGGTCATGCACATCTTCTCCTTTTCCAGACGGAACAAAGTGCATTCGGAAAGAGCAGATGGACCGATGACGATACGCCGCCGGAGAATCTGTTTTTCTGCATCGGGCAATGCAGAGGAACATCAGCAACCAGCAGAACAGCTGCACTGCAAAGAAAAAACCATGACGGACTGCTGTTTCCCGGGCCTGCAATATTAGAGACGGACTGTTGCATACCGGTTGGACACCCCTGTAGTTTTTTCGTTCTGTCAGGATATTTCACAAAGGAATCCGGACAGATGCTTATCAGCATTGCAAGCAAGGCCTGATTGAGGAGCAGAAGGGGCTTAGTTGCAGTCCTGACAAGGCCTGATTGCAATGCAACTAAGCCTTTTCCCAACTCCACCACGTAACACGCTGGTTGCCTGATGATTGAAAGAAAGCCTCCAGACAGTCACGCATATCACCCGGTTTAACTGCCCGCTTATGGTTGTAAACATATTTCACAACACCAGACCGGATAGAGACTGATACGGAATCAGGAGGACGGGGAAGACGGCTCTTTCCCAATCGGACAAAAAACGGCTGACATACCATAATATATAACAGTCACCGAATAAAGGTGACCCTGCCCTCTCGTCCCGAAGTCAGATGAACCATGAAGAAAGAAGCATCCATGCACCTTTAGGGGATTTCCTCCTACAAGTAGGGAAAATCCCTTTACCAACTCCTCTTTTCTTTGTTCCTTTGCATCGTGAAAGTCAGGAAAACGCTTCCAGAAGCACAGTTTTCCGGCATACGAACAAGAACGGTTAAAGACAACGATTATGAGAAAGATGGTTCTAACCCTCATCGCATCGCTCATGCTGAGCGCATCAACCAGCGCAATGAGTTATGAGCAGGCCCGAGCACAGGCACTCTTTCTGACCGACAAGATGGCCTATGAGCTGAATCTGACAGAAGAGCAGTATGAAGCTGCCTACGAGATAAACCTCGACTACCTCATGAGCGTCAATACGGTAGACGACCTCTATGGGCCATACTGGTCGCACCGCAACATAGACTTGAGCTATATTCTATACGACTGGCAGTACCGTGCATACGCCGAGGCCGCTTACTTCTACCGCCCGCTGAGGTGGGACGCCGGCTACTGGCACTTCGGCATCTACGCCCGCTATCCACGCCGCGACTATTATTACTTCGGCCGTCCCGGCTTCTACAATGCCTACTGCGGCGCACACAGCTGGCGCATGAACGGAGGCAGAAGCTGGTACAACGGCAGAGACCTCTTCTACGGCAGAGGCTACGGACGGGCGTACGGCATGAGAGACGGCTATCTGCACGGCGACTTCAACAGGGGCGGGAACGGGTATTATTATAACGGCAACGCCTACCAGAACGACCGGCCACGCAGCTTCGGCAACCAGCAACGCAGCAACTTCGACGGCCCGCGCAGCAGCCAGTATTATGCCCCCCGTGAGAGCTCGACCCGGACAACGGTGACGCGGCCGAACTACAGCAGCGGATTCGGCGGCAGCAGAAGTTTCGGCAATGCCACAAGAAATTATGAACCCAGCCGCACGTTCAGCGATCCCGGCCGTATGCCAGGCACTCCCAGCCACAGCTTCGGCGGAGCCGCGACCTTCGGTGGAAGCCGGTCGGCCGGTGGAAACGTATCAAACGGAGGCGGCACATTCGGCGGACACAGATAAAGCAGGCGTGGCCTCGACGACAGAAAGAAAATCGTAAAACAGTCAATAAGGTTTAAATACTAAGCACTAAAAGTCAACAGAAAAAACAAGTAAGACCATTATTGTAATGCAGCCGGAAAGACTATGCACAGGACTGCATTCAGAACAGATTAGAGATGTAACAAAAAGAGAGTTATTTAAATGAAGGAGAGGAACTTCACGTGATGTGAGGTTCCTTTTCGCTTTTGAAGCAGCCGGATTCACGGAGACAGCAGGGCCTTACAGCTCGAGAAGCCTGACCTCGGCATTGCCCATGGGCCTGATTTCTTTCATAGGCTTTCCGTAGTAAACGCTCTGAACAGCCTTATTGATGATACCGTGCCCCACGGCAAGCACTTTCTTGTCGGGGTAATCCGCTTTTATCCATGCAAGGAAATCCGCCGCCCGCTTCTTCAAAGCTTCCAGACTTTCGATGTCGTCAGGCCAGAGGGACGGGTCGTTAAGATGGGACAGGCCGGGGATATATTTTCCCGTAAACGCCCCCCAGTCACGCTCGCGCAGCAGAGGTGTTGTCACGACAGGCTTCCCATGCGGCAGGGCAATCAGCTCGCAGGTGTGAATGCTGCGGCGCAGGTCGCTTGCGACAAAGACGTCAATGGGTTCTGCTTTCAGCCTCTCTGCCACTTCCTCCGCCTGCCTGATTCCCGTCTCGTTGAGCTGTCCGGGTGTCTGCCCCTGCATGATGTGATGTGCGTTGTCCACCGTTTCACCATGCCTTACAAGATACAACAAAGTCATAATATTGTCATTTGTGAATGCAAAAATAGTAAAAAGTCAAGGATTGACAGCTTGGAAACAGGGATTATTTTGTATTTTTGTACCCATGAAAGTACTTCAGATTTCAGCCATAAGGGCTATCATCGTATTAGTGACAGGTTTTCTCCTGGTAGAATACCGGGAGGAAACCATGACGTGGATGACCATCACCGTCGGCATTCTCTTCTTTCTCTCCGGACTGGTATCCTGTTTTGTCTACTACATTGAGAGAGAACGGATTGCCAGGAAGACGGAAAAAGAAGAGGCCGGAGACAATACGGCAAAGTCTCCCTCGTACCCTCTCACCGGAATCGGCAGCATGGTTCTGGGCATTATCCTTGCCCTCATGCCCCGCACCTTCATCACATGGGTGGTCTATATTCTTGCCGCCCTGCTCATCCTCGGAGCTGTCAACCAGTTCATGAACCTTGCACGTTCGCGCCAATACGCCCGTGTGCCGGCCTACTACTGGCTGTTCCCGACAGCCATCCTGGCCGTTGCTATACTCGTGATCAGCAAGCCGATTGAGGCGGCAGCACTCCCGCTGCAGGTCATGGGATGGGCACTGATGTGCTACGGCATCATCGAGCTTGTCCTGCTCATCCGTATGCACCACGTGAGAAAAGCATTCGAGAAAGCCGAAGAAGCCGGAATCGTGACAGGCAGCAAGATGGTATCAGACGACATCGAGGATGCTGAAATCGTAGAGGAATAGCCATGCTGTTCCGACGTTACACATCGCCTATCGGCTGTCTGCTGATCGCCGCAGAGCGGGAAACGCTCACCCATTGTCTGTGGGAAGATGCAACGGATGCTGCATTGACCGCACACTGGACAGAAGACAGGGCTCTCCAATGCCGTCTGCTTACAGAGGCCAGCCGACAGCTGGAAGAGTACTTCTCCGGTGCAAGAAAGACGTTTGACCTTCCCATACAGCTGAACGGAACTCCTTTCCAACAGCTCGTATGGCGTACCCTGGCACAGATTCCATACGGCGAGACGGCAGCATACGCTGAACTGGCAAGGCGCATGGGAAGCAGGAGGGCAGCGCGTGCAGTGGGCAATGCCAACCGCCACAATCCGCTGATGGTCATTCTTCCCTGCCACAGGGTCGTGGGGAGCAACGGAAAAACGGGCGGCTACGCCGGCGGTACGGACAGGAAGATATGGCTGCTGGAGCACGAGAGAGGCAGCGACAGCAGACTGACAGCAACAGCAGAACTCCCCATGAAACGTGCATGACGGCTGTCGCCAAAGAGAAAAGAAGAACAGGCGGTAACGTACCGGTACAACTGTCAGTTAACGTACCGGTACAACTGTCACTTGCAAATACAGAAAGAGGGAATGTCAAAAGAGGGAATGTCAAATGTTCAATCCAGCATATTTGACATTCCCTCGTTTCCGTATCAACATCTACAGAAAGCCCTGCTGCTTCAACACTTCCAACAGACCTGCCGACATCGACTCATTGTCATGCTTCGTATAACGGAGGTCGGTGAAGACCTGTGCAAGCGTTTCCTTGTGGTTGATCTCTACGAAGTGCCTGTTCTCCTCCAACTGTTCCTTGAACGTGTAAAAGGCATTGATGCGGGCTGGCGTGTAGTCGTCGTAAGTCTCGTCGTGGATGATGCCGTCGATGGGAAGACGGTCCGGCCGGGCGGGATGCTCGTCAGGCCAGCCGAGCGTGATGGTGGCAACGGGCATCACCAGCCGTGGCAGCTGCAAGGCTTCGACAATGTCTCCGGAGTTGTAGAGGGTTGTCCCTAAGAAGCAGGTGCCCAGCCCCTCTTCTTCGGCAAGGTTACAGAATGTCTGGCAATACAGCAGGGCATCAGTGGCCGCATTGAGAAACGACAGGAAATTATCATATCCCGGCGTGGCATTGCGGTTCTCTGCCCATAACGTCGTGCGCCGGAAGTCGGCACAGAATGTAAGCACGACAGGTGCGCCCTCCACCATGGGCTGGTTGAAATGGGCCGGAGCCAGCCTCCTCTTCCCCTCTGCCTTGCGCGTGATGACGACTGAATAAAGCTGCAGATTGCCCATTGTCGGAGTATGCTCGGCCTGCTCCAACAGCGTTTTCAAAAGGCCCTCCGATACATCCTTCCGGCTGTACTTCCTTATTGTTCTCCTTGAATTGATTGTTTTCATTCCGTATGGTTTTAGTGATACAAAGTTAAGCAAATGTTTTCTATTTCGGAAAACAATTCGTAACTTCGCAGTCGGAAAATTTCTAAAAAGACAAAGATGGAAACCAATCAGACCTACTCATTTGACGAAGCCTTCCAGACGGCCCTTGCCTATTTCGGCGGCGACGAACTCGCAGCACGTGTATGGGTGAACAAGTATGCCATGAAGGACAGCCTCGGGAATATCTACGAGAAATCACCCGAGCAGATGCATTGGCGCATCGCCGACGAGATTGCCCGCATCGAGCATAAATACAAGAATCCGCTGGCCGCACAGGAGGTATTCGACCTTCTGGACCATTTCCGCTATATCATCCCGGCAGGCAGTCCGATGACAGGTATCGGCAACCATCACCAGGTAGCCTCGCTGTCCAACTGTTTCGTCATCGGACTGGACGGCGATGCCGATTCCTACGGTGCCATCATGCGCATCGACGAGGAGCAAGTGCAGCTGATGAAACGGCGCGGCGGCGTAGGACATGACATGAGCCAGATCCGTCCGAAAGGTTCGCCGGTCAACAACTCCGCCCTGACCTCGACAGGACTTGTCCCGTTCATGGAACGCTACTCCAACAGCACCCGTGAGGTGGCACAGGACGGACGGCGCGGTGCACTGATGCTCTCCGTCAGCATCAAGCATCCGGATTCAGAGGCGTTCATCGATGCGAAAATGGAAGAGGGCAAGGTGACAGGGGCCAACGTGTCGGTGAAAATCACCGACGAGTTCATGCAGGCAGCCGTTGCCAACAGACCTTTCGTACAGCAGTTCCCCATTGACGCCCGTGCCCCGATGGTGTCGAAGACCGTTTCGGCCAAGACATTGTGGGGAAAAATCGTACACAACGCATGGAAAAGTGCCGAACCTGGCGTGCTGTTCTGGGACACTATCCTCCGCGAGAGCATCCCCGACTGTTATGCCGACCTCGGCTTCCAGACCGTCTCCACCAATCCCTGCGGCGAGATTCCGCTCTGTCCTTACGACAGCTGCCGCCTGCTCTCGCTGAACCTCTATTCCTATGTCGTTGATCCGTTCACTGACCACGCACACTTCGACTTCGACCTGTTCAGTCGCCATGCACAGCTGGCACAGCGGATCATGGACGATATTGTCGACCTTGAGATGGAGAAGATCGATCTCATCATGGAAAAGATAAAACACGATCCGCAGTCTGAAGAAGTGAAGCATGCCGAGTATCACCTCTGGGAAAAAATCAGGGAGAAAAGCGGGAAAGGACGTCGTACCGGCGTGGGAATCACCGCCGAAGGCGACATGATTGCAGCTATGGGGCTGCGTTACGGCACGCAGGAGGCTACGGACTTCTCCGTCAACGTCCACCGCACACTGGCCCTGAACGCCTACCGCGCATCGGTTACGATGGCGCAGGAGCGTGGAGCTTTCGGGATTTATGATGCAAAACGCGAAGAGAACAATCCGTTCATCAACCGCCTGAAAGAAGCCGATGCCCAGCTCTATGAGGACATGAAGAAGTACGGACGCAGGAACATTGCCTGTCTGACGATAGCACCGACAGGAACCACCTCGCTGATGACGCAGACAACCTCGGGGATAGAACCCGTCTTCATGCCGGTATACAAACGCCGCCGCAAGGTGAACCCCAACGACACGGATGTACACGTCGACTTCGTGGACGAGGTGGGCGACTCCTTCGAGGAATACATTGTCTACCATCATAAGTTCCTGACGTGGATGGAGGTGAACGGCATCGATACCAGGAAACGATACACGCAGGAGGAGATTGACGGACTGGTGAAGCGTTCACCCTATTATAAAGCGACAGCCAACGATGTAGACTGGCTGATGAAAGTGCGTATGCAGGGAGCCGTCCAGAAATGGGTGGACCATTCCATTTCCGTGACGGTAAACCTGCCGAACCAGGTGGATGAGGAACTTGTCAACAAGCTCTACGTAGAGGCTTGGCGCAGCGGCTGCAAGGGATGTACCATCTACCGTGACGGCAGCCGGTCGGGCGTGATGATCTCCGTTTCCAAGAAAGACAAGAAGCCGGAGAAACCCGCCGATGAAGAAAAAGCAAAAGACCTCAACTCTGCCGAAGAGCACCATACGCACATCATGGAGCGTCCGCAGGTGACGGAGATACGTCCGAAAGAACTCGACTGTGATGTCGTGCGCTTCCAGAACAACAAAGAGAAATGGGTGGCATTCGTCGGTCTGCTGGACGGCTATCCCTACGAAATCTTCACGGGTCTGCAGGACGACGAGGAGGGCATTGCCCTGCCGAAGAGCGTCACCAAGGGGAAAATCATCAAGCAGACAGCCGAGGACGGGAGTCACCGTTACGACTTCCAGTTCGAGAACAAACGCGGCTATAAGACAACGGTCGAGGGCTTGTCCGAGAAATTCAATCCGGAATACTGGAACTATGCGAAGCTCATATCGGGTGTCTTGCGCTACCGTATGCCGATTGACCATGTCATCAAGCTCGTCGGTTCGCTGCAGCTGAAGAGCGAGAGCATCAACACATGGAAGAACGGCGTTGAACGTGCCCTGAAGAAGTATGTCACCGACGGTACAAAGGCCTCCGGACAGAAATGTCCTGTCTGCGGGCAGGAGACGCTCGTCTACCAGGAGGGCTGTCTGATCTGTACCAACTGCGGTGCTTCACGCTGTGGATAAACAAGACGGAGGCATCCCATAATGGCCATGACTGGCAACCAGCAGGGACAGACGACCTACGCTGCGGGCAGACGGGAATTCCCGTGTCCCTACATTGGGGATTCATGACATACCTTCAGAGGAATATGTCCATTCTGTCTTCAGTGCCGGAGTGAACGGTTGCCGGCCCGCCTGCGGACGCTGAGAGTCGGACCCGCTACATAAACAGAATGCCCCAACCGATCGGGAAGGATGTCCCCAAGGGCCGGGAGCAGGATTCCCGACCGGTTGGGAAGGATGTTCCCGACTGGTCGGGAATATGCCCCGGTCTGGGAAAATGCAGCAAACGTGAGGCCGGGGCATGGCGAATGGGCTCTTGGCTGACAAAAAGCCGGAAAGGACACATCACTCACAGAGTAACATTTACAAAGAAAGCCAGCTGGAACGCTGCCTCCAAGATCATGATGGAATTAATGACAAGCTATATACTCCTGCAAGGTCTCCGCTTCCACGCATACATCGGCGTAGGAGAACAGGAGCGACAGGTGGGGAACGATTACGTGCTCGACCTGCGGCTGGGTTATCCCTTCGCAGGCGCAATGCTGAGCGACGAAGTGGCCGACACGCTGAACTATGCCGAGGTTTTCGGTGCTGTCAGCGAGATAATGCAGAAGCCGGCAAAGCTGCTGGAGACCGCAGCCGGCACCATCGCCCGAGAACTGTTCCGCCGATTTCCGAAAACTGAAAGCATCGACCTGAAACTCGTGAAACTCAATCCGCCGATGGGGGCCGACTGCAACGGTGCAGGCGTTGAACTGCACTTCTGCCAGATGCGTTGAATTACCGGATCCGGTACGTTCTGCCGATTACTTAATAAATGATAAAACCGCCAAACAGAGCCTTGGTTTCCCGAGGAAAAGCCGTACCTTTGCTTCCTAAATAATTAAGTATGCTTAAGAAAATAACGGTTTTCTTTGTTTTCTTTATCTTGTCCGCAACTGTATCATGGGCTGCGAACGGACGGTTCACACTTGTTATTGATGCCGGGCACGGCGGACATGATGCCGGTGCCCTCGGTGCTTTCTCGAAAGAGAAGGACATCAACCTGAACGTTGCCCTTGCCTTCGGCCGATATGTTGAGCAGAACCTGCCCGACGTGAATGTAATCTACACCCGCAGACGTGATGTCTTCATTCCGCTGCACCAGCGTGCTGACATTGCCAACAAGGCAAAGGCAGACCTGTTCATCTCCGTCCACACCAATTCCGTTGTGCCAGGCCATTATGCCAAGGGCTTTCAGGTTTACACACTGGGTATGCACCGTGCGAAGGACAACCTGGACGTTGCCATGCGCGAGAACTCCGTCATCTCGATGGAAGCAGGATACCAGCAGACTTACCAGGGCTTCGACCCGAAATCGTCGGAAAGCTATATCATGTTCGAGTTCATGCAGAATGCGAACATGGAGAAGAGCGTCGAACTGGCACGGCTGATACAGAACTCTGTCTGTACGTCTGCCGGCCGCATCGACAAAGGCGTACACCAGGCTGGGTTTCTCGTCCTCAGAGAAAGTTATATGCCGAGCTGCCTGATAGAGCTGGGCTTTATCACTGCGGCGGACGAAGAAGAATACCTGAACTCCCCGGAAGGAATCGATGCGATGGCAAGAGGAATCTATGAAGCCTTCGTGAAGTACAAGAATATGTACGATACGCATATCGTAGTGCCTTTCCGTGCTGCTGACAACAAAAAGATCAGTGTCGGACGCGCCATCCCCACCCCTCCGCCCGGCAGTCTCCATCCTGTTGCTCCCGGCAGCGGCACACGTCAGATGCGAAAGGCAGCCCCGGCAGGCACACAGAAGCCCGCACAGAAGAAAGACAGCCAGCCCCGGAAGAAGGGCGCTGCGGCCGAGGTCCAGAAAGATGCTCCCCTATTCAAGGTTCAGGTGTTCGCCACCAACCGGCAGATGAGGCCGGGCTGCGAACAGTTCCGCGGGCACACAGACATTGAATGCATACAGGAGGGAGGACTGTACAAATATACCATCGGCAACAGTACGAATTACAATGAAATGGCCCGGCTGCGCGAGAAGCTGAAGAAAGACTTTCCACAGGCTTTCGTGATTGCATATAAGAACGGCAACCGCATAGACACCAACCAGGCCATCGGCGAGTTTCTGAAAAATAAAAAGAAAAAGTAAATTGACAAATATGAATAAAGTTTTCACCCCGCAGGTAAAGATTGCCCTAGTGGCAATACTTGCTGTTGTTGTACTGTTCTTCGGAATGCAGTTTCTGAAAGGGTTGTCATTCTTTTCAACAGACACACGCTACCAGATGAAATTCAGCGACATTACCGGGCTGTCCACCTCTACGCCGGTATACGCCAACGGATTCAAGGTCGGTGCGGTCAAGAGCATCGAATACAACTATGCCCGACCGGGGGATGCCGTCAACGTCGGCGTTGATATCGACAAAAACATGAACATCCCGGAGGGTACCACCGCAGAAATCGTCAGCGACCTCATGGGCAATGTAAAAGTCGTGCTGGTGTTCGGCAAGAGCAGCAGGACGCTGGCCGAGAACGGCGTGATTGACGGCCGTATCAACGACGGTACACTGGGTGACATGAAGAGCATGGTCCCCCCGCTGCAGAAAATGCTGCCGAAACTGGACAGCATCCTCGCCAGTGTGAACATGCTTCTGGCCGACCCGGCGATAAAGGGCTCCCTGCACAACGTGAACCTGATCACCTCCAACCTGACCACCTCAACCCGTGAACTGAACCGGCTGCTGGCACAGGCAAACAGCTCGCTGCCGCTCCTGACCGCCAATGCCGGCAGGGTGATGGACAATGCCAACGGAATGATGAAGAATGCCAATGGCGGCATCACCGAAGCACGTGGAGCCATCCGAGGGGCAAAAGGAATGCTTGAAACACTGAATGGAAAAGTCAACGGCATTGACGTACAGGGAACAATGACCAAATTGAACACCACTCTGGAGCATCTGAATACGCTCACAGCCAAATTGAACAGCAATGAAGGGACGATGGGACTGCTGATGAACGACCCGTCGCTGTACAATAACCTCAACACCACGGTCCGTTCCGCAGACAGTCTCCTCAACAATATCAAGACACATCCGAAACGCTATGTACACTTCTCTCTCTTCGGCAGAAAGAACAAATAATTTAAATATCGTCTAAATAGTCGGCCTCATGTTTCACACATGGGGAAAGAAGAGGGAAGCATTTTGTGTATCAGTCTTTTTGCATTCGTCCGGAGGTTGTTTCACCTGATCTGCAGATGCAGGCAATAAACATTCTGAACCTCTTGTTTATCAGAAGCTTGGAATTATGCAACCGAAGAATCAAGCAAGGTCGGGAGAGAATAGACGCAAAGTACACAGAAATAGTCCTTTACGGAGATTATCTTATTATTCCATTGTTTGTGGAGCATATATACTTTGTAAAAAAATTGCTATCTTTGCAGGAGAAAATTCATTGGGGATAGTCGGTAACCCGCTAATCCGCAGAAAGGCATAAGAAATTAAATAACCCGTCATGAACGTCAGTCCTAAAAATCTTTGGGATAATTGTCTCCAGCTCATAAAGGAGAATGTGACCGAGCAGCAGTTCGACACATGGTTCCGTCCGATTGTACTTCAATCGTACAAGCCGGCCTCCAAGACGCTACTGGTCCAGGTTCCGAGCCAGTTCGTATATGAGTATCTGGAGGAACATTACGTAGACCTGCTACGTAAGGTACTGACGCGTGTCTTCGGACAGGGCGTACAGCTGACGTATCGTGTCATGGTCGATCAGGAACACCACCTGTCGCAGGACCTGCAACAGGATGATGCCGAGGAAATTTCTTCACAGCGTCCCACAACCCGGGGAAATCAGAGCCCTACCGTACTGGACGCAGTACCGCAGGACATAGACTCACAGCTCGACCCGCACAAGTCGTTCAACAATTATGTGGAAGGCGACAGCAACAAGCTGCCCCGATCCATCGGGCTTTCCATAGCGGAACACCCTAATACGACACAATTCAACCCCATGTTCATCTATGGTCCGTCGGGCTGCGGAAAGACACATCTCGTCAACGCCGTCGGCTTACGGGTCAAGCAGCTCTATCCTCAAAAACGCGTGCTGTATGTTTCCGCACGTCTGTTTCAGGTTCAGTACACTGACTCCGTTCGCCAGAACACAACCAATGATTTCATCAATTTTTATCAAACGATTGACGTCCTGATAGTCGATGATATTCAGGAATGGGCGACAGCGACAAAGACACAGGACACCTTCTTCCATATCTTCAACCACCTTTTCCGCAATGGGAAACGTATCATTCTGGCAAGCGACCGACCACCAGTCGACCTCAAGGGAATGAACGACCGCCTGCTGACGCGCTTCTCCTGCGGTCTGATTGCCGAACTGGAGAAACCGAACGTCCAGCTATGTATAGACATCCTGCACAACAAAATCAAACGTGACGGACTATGCATACCAGAAGATGTCGTCCGTTTCATCTCAGAGACTGCCAATGGCAGTGTACGCGACCTGCAAGGAGTCATCAACTCCCTTCTGGCCTACAGTGTCGTCTATAACAGCAACATTGACATGAGACTGGCAGAACGAGTCATCAAAAGGGCGGTGAAAATAGATGACGAACCGCTTACCATTGATGATATTCTGGACAAGGTCTGCTCGCACTACAATGTCACGACGACGGCTGTCAACTCCCGTTCACGCAAGAAAGACATTGTCATGGCACGTCAGGTGAGTATGTACATGGCACAGAAATACACAAAGATGCCTGCAAGCCGTATCGGAAAGCTCGTCGGAAACCGTGACCACAGTACAGTCATCCACAGCTGTTCCAAGATTGAGGACAGGCTGAAGATTGACAAAGGATTCTTTGCCGAGATGGCCAGTATAGAAAGCTCTTTCAAACTGAAAGCATAAGGAAAAGTCTGCCATAGCCTACTACGGCAGACTTTTTTCATACGGATTCCTTTCAGATGCCACCTTCTGAAAAGCAAAAGGGCGTTAGTCGGAACGCAAGTGACGGCCGGTTACGAAACAGGGGACTTTCACTGCTTCGTCGGCAGCCGTCATAACAGAAAAACAACAGGCTATCCTCCGCCCCGACTGTCAAATTATTCCCGAGCACATACAATAACTTCAGGAATCACCCTCTGCGAAGTCCGCTTTTCAGCAGAGAGACTTTCCTGCTTCTGTAAAAGAGCTTCACAGACTGTGACGACAGAAAGGGAAGTCAGAACACAAAGGCTGACAGTCACCACCTGTAAAATGAGCGAAAAAACGTCTTTCCTATACGAAACAACAACTTAATCTTGCCGGTTAAATTATTAAATGCTATCTTTGCAGCCGAACAAATAAATTACAGTCAGGTGTCCTGAAAATCACCTTTGCAGGCTTTCTGCCTTTCAGTCGGGAAGAACGTGCGCATAGAAGACACGACCATGTTTCTATAAACAAAAGTTCAACTATGGAATTTCCAGAACATAACTCCAATAATGACTACTCTGGCAAGATGAAAGATTCGAAGATAATCAACGATCCGGTGTTCGGATTCATCAAGGTGCCGCGGGGACTGCTGCTCGATATTGTCCGCCACCCGTATCTTCAGCGGCTGGCACGCATCAAGCAGCTGGGACTCACACAGGAGGTCTATCCCGGAGCACAGCACACACGGTTTCAGCATTCGTTAGGAGCATTCCACCTCATGAGCGAGGCACTCATTTCCCTGCAGCAGAAAGGCGTATTCGTCTTCGACAGTGAGGCAGAAGCGGTACAGGCGGCTATCCTCATGCACGACATCGGACATGCCCCCTTCTCCCACGTACTGGAGAACACCCTCATCAGCGGCATCACCCACGAGGAAATCTCGCTGATGATGATGGACCGCATCAACCGTGAAATGCACGGTGCATTGAATCTTGCCATCAGCATCTTCAAGAACGAATACCCCAAATCGTTCCTTCACCAGCTGCTCTCCAGCCAGCTCGACATGGACCGGCTTGACTATCTGCGCCGTGACAGCTTCTTCACAGGAGTGACAGAGGGCAATATCGGTTCGGCACGCATCATCAAGATGCTCAACGTGGTGGACGATGCCCTGGTGGTGGAGTCGAACGGCATCTATTCCATCGAAAACTATCTTACCTCCCGCCGGCTGATGTACTGGCAGGTGTACCTGCACAAAACCACCGTGGGCTGTGAGAACATCCTCATCAATGCCCTACGCCGTGCCAAACAGCTTGCAGGGGAGGGAGTGGAACTGTTCGCCTCGCCTGCCCTCCGGTATTTCCTGTACAATGACATCACGGCCCATTCGTTCCACACACAAGACGAGGCACTGGACAACTACATTGCCCTGGACGACAACGACATCTGGAGTGCGCTGAAGGTATGGCAGCAGCACGACGACAGCATTCTGGCACTCCTGTCATCAAACATCATCAACCGGAAGCTCTTCAAGGTGGAGGTGCGCGAAGAAGAACCGACGGCAGAAGAAACGGCACGGCTGAAAGAGCAGATAGCCGCCCACTACAGGCTGGACACGACAGACTGCGACTATCTCATAGGGGTCAACCGTGTGCAGAAAGACATGTACAATCCTTTCGACGACCACATCAGCATTCTCTACAAAGACGGAACCTTAAGGGACATCACCGAGGCTTCGGAGATTCTCAACATCGAGCTGCTGTCTAAAAAAATATGTAAATATTACCTCTGTTATCAACGTTTCTGATAAAATTTCTCTATCTTTGCACAATTGAAAACCAATAAACGGTAATTTAAATGGAATTCTCTGCGAAACAAATCTCGCAATTCATACAAGGCCGTGTGGAAGGTGACGAGAATGTCACCATCAACACCTTCGCCAAGATTGAAGAAGGAAGGAAAGGGGCGATTTCCTTTCTTGCAAATCCCAAATACACACATTATTTATATGAGACGGAGTCGTCCATCGTGCTTGTTGACGAGGATATCCAGCTGGAAAAGGACGTGAAGCCCACGCTTATACGGGTGAAAAACGCACGCGACTGCGTGGCCAGACTACTGCAGCTCTACGAGAGCATGAAACCGAAGAAACAGGGCATCGACCCTCTCGCCTTCATCTCGCCCAAGGCCACCATCGGAAAGGAAGTCTATATCGGCGCATTCGCCTATATCGGCGACGGCGTGAAGCTGGGCGACGGTTGCCAGATTTATCCCCACGCAACCATCATGGACGGAGCACAGCTGGGCAATAACTGCATCGTCTATCCCAACGCCAGCATCTATCACGGCTGCAAGATTGGCAACAACGTCATTCTCCATTCCGGTTCGGTAATCGGGGCCGACGGCTTCGGCTTTGCCCCCAATGCAGAAACCGACAGCTACGACAAGATTCCACAGATCGGCATCGTGACGATCGAGGACAATGTTGAAATCGGCGCCAATACCTGTATCGACCGTTCGACCATGGGCAGCACCTACGTGCGCAAAGGCGTTAAACTCGACAACCTCGTACAGATAGCACACAACAACGACATCGGCGAGAACACCGTCATGTCGGCCCAGGTGGGCATCGCCGGATCCACTAAGGTGGGGAAATGGTGTATGTTCGGCGGCCAGGTAGGCATTGCCGGGCACATCACCATCGGCGATAAAGTGTTCCTCGGTGCACAGTCGGGTGTTCCAGGTAGTCTGAAAAGCAACCAGCAGCTCATCGGTACACCGCCCATGGAACAACGCCCTTACTTCAAGTCGCAGGCCATCTTCCAGCGTCTGCCGGAAATGTACAGACAGCTGAATGCCCTGCAGAAAGAGATTGAAGAACTGAAAAAAAACAGATAACAGAACTTTCGCAAGCGAAAGAGGGAAGAGAAGTCTGAAAGGCCGTCGTCTCGTACGACTGCTGAGAAGAAGACAGCGGAGAATGTTATTGTCCTTTGACTTCTCGGGAAATCCTCCGAGTACCATTCCGCCTCCAGACGAAACGGACTACTGCGAAACATCATATAAACATACATGGACACTGTCAAGCAGAAAACACTGAAAGGGAGCTTCTCCCTCTTCGGAAAGGGACTCCACACAGGATTGAGCCTTACAGCAACCTTCAATCCTGCACCGGAAAACACCGGGTACAAGATTCAACGAATTGACCTCGAAGGCCAGCCCGTCATTGATGCCGTTGCCGAGAACGTGGTCGACACACAGCGCGGAACGGTCCTGGCAAAGGGAGATATCCGTGTCAGTACCGTAGAACATGGAATGTCAGCCCTCTATGCAATGGGCATCGACAACTGTCTGATTCAGATCAACGGTCCGGAATTTCCGATCCTCGACGGTTCCGCAATGATGTATGTAGAGAAGATCAACGAAGTAGGCATCGTTGACCAGAATGCCCCGAAGGACTACTATATCATCCGCAAGAAGATTGAAATCAAGGACGACAACGGTTCTGTCATCACCATTCTTCCGGACGAGCAGTTCTCGATTACCGCCATGTGCAACTTCGACTCGAAGTTCATCAGCAGCCAGTTTGCCACATTGGACAACATCGAGAATTACGCCGCAGAGATTGCCCCGGCCCGCACATTCGTCTTCGTACGCGACATCATGCCGCTGTTACAGGCCAACCTCATCAAGGGCGGCGACCTGGACAATGCCATCGTTATCTACGAGCAGCAGGTTTCGCAGGAGAAGCTCGACCAGCTTGCCGACCTACTGAAAGTGCCCCACATGGATGCCAACAACATCGGCTACATACAGCACAAGCCGCTGATGTGGCACAACGAATGCACCCGGCACAAGCTGCTTGACATCATCGGCGACATGGCACTCATCGGCAAGCCTATCAAAGGACGTATCATTGCGACACGCCCCGGGCACACAGTGAACAACAAGTTTGCCCGCCTGATGCGCAAGGAAATACGCAAACATGAGGTACAGGCTCCCATCTACGACCCGAACGACGAACCGCTGATGGACAACATCCGTATCCGCGAACTGCTGCCTCACCGTTACCCGATGCAGCTGGTCGACAAGGTGATTGCCATGGGGTCGACAAGCATCATCGGCATCAAGAACGTAACCAGCAACGAACCGTTCTTCCAAGGGCACTTCCCACAGGAACCGGTCATGCCGGGCGTACTGCAGGTAGAGGCCATGGCACAATGCGGCGGGCTTCTCGTCCTCTCACAGGTGGAAGAGCCGGAACGATGGTCAACCTACTTCCTGAAGATTGACGATGTGAAGTTCCGGCAGAAAGTCGTCCCGGGCGACACATTGCTGTTCCGCGTCGAGCTGCTCGGTCCCGTCCGTCATGGAATCAGTTCAATGAAAGGGTATATGTTCGTCGGCGACCATGTTGTCGCTGAGGCGACATTCACCGCACAGATAATAAAGAACAAGTAAGGAATTAAAGGAAGCAATGAACCAGATAAGCCCATTGGCCTTTGTTCATCCAGAGGCAAAACTTGGTGACAACAATATCATTGGCCCGTTCTGCTATATTGACAGGAACACGATTATCGGTGATAACAATGTGTTCCAGAACAGCGTGACGATCAACTACGGTGCACGGCTGGGCAGCAACAATGAGATTTTCCCCGGAGCAAGCATATCGACGAAGCCGCAGGATTTGAAATTCCGTGGTGAAGATACGATCTGCGAGGTGGGAGACAGCAACTCCATCCGCGAGAATGTTACCATCTCACGTGGGACGGCTTCAAAGGGTACGACCAAGGTGGGCAGCAACAACCTGCTGATGGAGTGCGTCCATATTGCCCACGACTGCATCATCGGTTCAGGCGAGATCATCGGCAACTCCACGAAGTTCGCCGGTGAGGTCACTGTTGAGGACAATGCCATCATCTCCGCCAACATCCTCTGCCATCAGTTTTGCCGTATCGGCGGATATGTGATGATACAGGGAGGAAGCCGCTTCTCAATGGACATACCTCCGTATATTATCGTAGGAAAAGAGCCTGCACGATACATGGGCATCAACCTCATCGGATTACGCCGCAGGGGATTCTCCAATGAGCAGATCGAACTGATACACAACACCTACCGCATCCTCTACGGGACAGGTACACGTGCCGAGAACATAGCAAGAATCAAGAGCGAACTGCAGGTCACTCCAGAAGTACAGCACATCATCGACTTTGCGGAAACATCACAGCGAGGTATCATCAAGTAAAAACTCCCCCTCGGAAAGAGGGAATGCCTAACGGAAACCAGTTTGGCATAGCCCAATTCCGCTTATCACCGCCTGCCACCGCTTATCACCACCTCCCCCATCCTCCCTTGGAGGGGACCCGGGGAGGCATCAGCATCTTGAAAGAAAAGACTCTCATCGTCATTACAGGCCCTACAGGAGTAGGCAAGACCGAAGCGACACTGCACATCGCCGAACACTTCGACGTGCCGGTCATCAATGCGGATTCCCGTCAGATATTCTCTGAAATACCAATCGGTACGGCTGCTCCGACCGCTGACCAGCGACTGCGGGTACGACACTATTTCGTGGGAAACCATCATCTGGAAGATTACTACTCGGCAAGTCTGTACGAACAGGATGTACTGAAGCTTATTGACAGCCTGCCCTCCTCTATCGCACTGTTGTCAGGCGGTTCGATGATGTATATTGACGCTGTCTGCAAAGGTATTGACGACATCCCCACCATCCTACCCCATATCCGGCAGGAAATGAAGCAGAGGCTGGAGACAGAAGGGCTTGCGAAGATGTGCAGATTGCTGAAAGAACTTGATCCGGAACATTGGGAAACGGTTGACCGAAACAACCCCCGCCGGGTCATCCATGCTCTGGAAGTCTGTATACAGACAGGGAAGACATATACATCCTTCCGTTCCAACAGTTTCAAGGAACGTCCATTCAATCTCATCAAGATAGGACTGAACCGTAACCGGGAGGAGCTGTACGAACGGATCAACCGGCGTGTCATTCAGATGGTTGGGCAGGGAATGGTTGAAGAGGCATTACACGTCTACCCCCAGCGTACGCTCAATTCGCTCAACACCGTAGGCTATAAGGAATTATTCGAGTACCTCGACGGACTGACTACACTCGATGAAGCCATCTTCAAGATACAGAGTAATACACGCCGATATGCCCGCAAGCAGCTTACATGGTATAAAAAAGACAGGGATTTACGATGGTTTAATCCCGATAACGTTGAAGAAATCTTAAAATATATCCATACAGCGTTATCAGATACAAGTAAATAAGTACTTTTGTATAGCGTTAATATATCTTCCTGCGACATGAGCTTATTGTAGAAGCAGAAAGGAGATTATCAACACAAAGACTGTCAATCTATGGTAAAGAAATTCTTTAAGTTCATCAAGCGTATCATCCGTGGAGTCATCCACTTCTTCCCATGGTATGCCAGACTCTATAAAGGCCGTGCCTGGTACACGAAGGCCGCAGTAGGCATCGTTTCGTTCTTTGTCGCCATCTTCCTTTACTTAGGCATGGTAGACATCAACTTCCTGTGGCTCTTCGGAAAGTCACCAGGTTTCGTGGAAATCAAGACTCCACCGACCTACGCAGCATCGGAAATTTACAGTGCCGACTCCGTTCTCATAGGCCGTTTCTACAAGGAGAACCGCACACCGGTAAAGTATGAAGAGGTTACTCCGGCCTTTTGGAAAGCACTCATCAGCACAGAAGACGAACGTTTCTACAGCCACCATGGCATCGACTTCATGGGTATCGGTGGGGCCATCAAAGACGCACTGACCCGGGGGGATGGACGTGGAGCGTCAACCATCACGCAGCAGCTGGCAAAAAATATGTTCCGTGTCCGTACGCAGTATTCTGCCGGATTGCTCGGCCATGTACCGGGACTCCGTATGCTCATCATGAAAAGCAAGGAGTGGATCATCGCCGTAAAGCTGGAGCTTATCTACTCAAAGAAAGAAATACTGACGATGTATGCCAATACCGTCGACTTCGGAAACAACTCTTATGGCGTGAAGACAGCAGCCAAGACCTATTTCAATACCACCCCGGCAAAAATGTCTGTTGACCAGGCCGCAACGCTCGTGGGTATGCTGAAGGCCACTACCTACTACAATCCGATTACCCATGCAAAGAACTCCATACGCCGTCGCAACACCGTATTATACAATATGGTAACCCACAACGTGCTGCCCCGCGACGAGTACGACGAGTACTCCCGGCAACCTCTGAAGCTGGATATACACGTCGAAGAAAATTATGACGGACAGGCACAATACTTCCGCGAGTATGTTGCCGACTATCTCAAGGACTGGATGAAGGACAATGGCTACGACCTCTACAGCAGTGGCCTGAGAATTTACACCACCATCGACACACGTATGCAGAAGTATGCCGAGCAGGCTGTCTCAAAGCAGATGGAGAAGGTACAGCAGCAATTCGACAACCACTGGCGTGGCATGCAGCCATGGCGTGATGCAAAGGGGGACGAGATTCCAGGGTTCATCGAGGGCATCGCCGAACGACAACCGTTCTATAAGAAGCTGGTGCAGAAATATCCCAACCAGCCTGACAGCGTACTGTATTACCTCAACAAACCACACAAGGTAAAGCTCTTCGACTATGCAAAAGGGCAGATTGAGAAAGAAATGTCATCCATGGATTCCATTCGATACATGGTGAAATTCATGCACTGTGCGATGGTAGCCATGGAACCACAGTCAGGTGCCGTACGGGCATGGGTAGGTGACATCGACTTCAAAACGTGGAAGTATGACAAGGTCGTGGCCGAACGCCAGCCGGGTTCAACTTTCAAACTGTTCGTCTATTCAGAAGCCTTCAACCAGGGACTGACTCCATGTGATAAACGCCGTGACGAGTATATCAGCATGCAGGTACTCGACAAGAAGACCGGACAGATGAAAACCTGGACACCACACAATGCCAACGGACGCTTCTCCAACGACTCCCTGACACTGAAGAGTGCCTTCGGACGCAGCATCAACTCCGTGGCAGTCCGCCTCGGTCAGGAGATGGGCATCAAGAACATCATCCGCACCGCACAGGACATGGGCATCAAGAGTCCGCTGGACGATGAACCATCACTGGCTCTCGGCTCCAGCGACGTGAACCTGCTGGAAATGGTAGACGCCTACAGTACCGTAGCCAACGACGGAGAGCACCATGACCCGGTCGTTGTCACACGCATCCTTGACAAAGATGGCAACGAGGTCTATGTCGCACCGAAAGACCACAGCAAGGCACTGCCTTACAGGACGGCTTTCCTCATGCAGGAGATGCTGAAGGGCGGAGTGAACGAAGCCGGCGGCACAAGTCAGGCACTCCGTCATTACATCTTCAACGATACAGACTGGGGAGGCAAGACAGGTACTTCCAACAATCACTCCGATGCATGGTTCATGGCCGTAAGCCCCAACCTCGTAGTTGGTGCATGGGTAGGTGGCGAGTACCGTTCCATCCATTTCCGTACCGGTGCGCTTGGACAGGGATCGAAGACCGCACTGCCGGTCTGCGGAGAATTCATTTACAGTCTTATGCGCGACAAGGCTTTCCAGAAGTATCATGCCAAATGGCAGTTAGATCCAGATGAAGATATAGACCCGTCAATGTACAGCTGTCAGCCAGTGGCTGTCCGTCGACAGCTGCCCGACTCTCTGCGAGGATCATCGACAGCTCGCCATAGCCATCAGGAACAAGGGGAGGAGATTCCTGAAGAGGAAGGGGAAGGAAACGAAGAGGGTGGTTTCGAACTGGAACCTGCCCCACAACCCGCACCCGAACGGCACAGCAGCAGCAACGGCAACGAGACACAACAAATCATCAAGAAAGCAAAGCGACCACATAGTGAGGATATGGAGATATAACACGTCAAAGTCCGATGTCTCAGAAAAAACAAGCCGTTGATGCAGACACAATAGACCTGGATAACCCGGAGCTGCAGAAGGCGCTCCAGATTATCCAGTTCACAAACAATTCCCTGTTTCTGACCGGCAAGGCAGGAACAGGGAAGTCAACTTTCCTGCGCTATATATCCGCAACTACAAAGAAAAAACACGTTATCCTTGCACCGACTGGGATTGCCGCCATCAATGCAGGCGGCAGTACACTGCACAGTTTCTTCAAGCTCCCTTTTTATCCGCTCGTCCCCACCGACAAACGGTACTCTACACGCAACCTGCGCAGTACCATGAAATACAATGCCGACAAATGCAAGCTGCTCCGAGAGGTGGAGCTGATCATCATTGATGAAATCAGCATGGTTAGGGCGGACATCATCGACTTCATCGATAAAGTACTCCGCATCTACAACCGGAATATGCGCGAACCTTTCGGAGGGAAACAACTTCTGCTGGTAGGCGACATCTATCAGCTGGAGCCTGTTCTCAAGGAGGAAGACCGACAGTTGCTACAACCCTATTATGCCAGCAGCTACTTCTTCGATGCCAAAGTCTTCCAGGACTATCCACTGGTGAGCATAGAACTGAATAAAGTCTACCGTCAGAACGATCCCTCTTTCATTTCCATCCTCGACCACATACGTACCAATCAGGTCTCCGACAACGACCTCAGATATATCAATGCCCGTGTCGGTGCGCAAAGGGAAACGACAGAAATACCACAAGAAGACTTCACCATCACCCTGTCGACCAGACGGGATACCGTAGACTGGATCAACAACCAAGGGTTGGACAGTCTCAACGGAGCCCCCGTAATGTTTCTCGGCGAAATCAAAGGAGAATTCCCGGAGAGCAGCCTTCCCACGCCGATAGAACTGAACCTCAAGGTAGGAGCACACGTCATGTTCATCAAAAACGATACACAGAAACAGTGGGTAAACGGAACACTCGGACTCATCATCGGCATTGACGAAGAGGCTGGAATACTATACGTACACACAGAAGACGGTGACGACCTGCAGGTACAGCGCGAGATGTGGGAGAACGTACGCTATCATTTCAACGAGACAGAACAGAAAATCGAGGAAGAACAGATTGGCACTTACGTACAATTTCCAGTCAAACTGGCATGGGCCATCACGGTACACAAGAGTCAGGGACTGACCTTCCGAAATGTCAATATCGACTTTACGGGTGGAGTCTTCGCCGGCGGGCAGGCTTATGTAGCCCTCTCACGATGTACGAGCCTGGAAGGCATCACACTCAAAGAACCACTCCACCGTAACGAGGTGTTCGTCAGGAGCGAGGTGGTACAGTTTGCCAGACATTACAATGACCACAACATCATATCGGCAGCTCTCAGGCAGAGCAAGGCCGACAAAGAATACTACGATGCGGCACGAGCTTTCGACAAAGGCGACTTCGACACTTTCCTGCACAGTTTCTTCCTCGCCATTCACAGCCGGTACGACATAGAGCATCCTGCGGCGAGACGGCTCATACGAAGGAAGCTGAACATCATCAACCGTCTGCGCAGCGAAAACCGGCAGCTACAAGAGCAGCTGGCAGAACAGAAAGCATATCTTAAGAAACTGTCCGTGGAATATGTCTTGATGGGCAAGGAATGCGAGCACGAAGGAATGACTGACGCCGCCATAGCCAACTATAGGAAGGCTGTTGCACTCTATCCCGACAACCCAACAGCACAGAAACGCCTGAAGAAGCTGACCTCTTCAACCGAAAAGAAAAAATAGAAACAATTATGGAGAAGAAAAAAAATCTTTCAAGAATCATAATGACCATCATCCTCTGCATCCTCCTCACAGCAGCAACGATAGCCTCCTGCCATCACAGCAGAACCATCGAAGGAACTGACAACGGAGACACTGTGGCAGCCTCCGAGTTCGCACCACAGACAGAGAACGGAAAACTCACCGTCAATCTACAGGATATCACCGCCGTCCGATTCCCTAAATACAAAATGGGGAAAGCCACCCCTTACATCCCCGACTCAGTAAGCCTGGCGGCCGATGAAGAGACTGTTGCAAGCGGAAACTACACCGCCACTCTCCTGCTTGACACGATTCCCGACAAGAATTTCTACGAGGCTGTCGGACTTGCTGCACAGCACGACACGTGCTGGAATATCAACAAGTCTTCATACACCTACGAACGCAAGGATAAGACCGGCGGGATATACAAAGTTACTTTCAGCAAAGATTCACGGCAGATCATCGTCACCCATCTGAACCGAGAACTGGTCAAGCCTGAACCTCGTCAAAAACCTAAAGCGAATTCTAAGAAACACCTATAATTCTAAAGAAGACTCCAAAAGAAACAGAGAGCACCAGCAGACTCACAGGACGTAAGCCTGACAACGTACCCTTTTGGGGACAATCCATAAGACTTTCCGCTTCTGCATCGATCAGAAAAGATTTTCCGAAGCATACCCTCAAGCATCCATCTCATACATACGAATAGACAAAGAGGCCGTCTCAAGTTCGAGACGGCCTCTTTGCGTATGATTACCTGAAAGTCCGTTTGCCATCCTGCATGACAGGTCTTACGACAATCTCCCGTTGCTTGGCATCAGTCGTTGTCTTCACGGCAACGGCTGCCACTTCCTGCGGCGTGATGGTCTTGAACACCGGGCCTGACACATTATCATCCTCAGGAGAAAGCTCCTCGCCGGTTTCCGCATAGATATTGAGCAGCCCCATCCACCTGGCCGCTTCGTTCACATGATGGGGAGACTCCGGCTCTTCTTCCTGAATGGCCAGAGGCACCATGGCAGCCTTGAAGTCGTCAGCAGAGAAACGCTGTTCCTTGATGTCGTCAAGTAACTGATAGATCAGCGTGAGTGCCCTGCTTACATTTTCCTTTGCTGTCGAGAGGTGAATGCTGAGATGTTCGTTCGCTTCGGGACGAGAAGTGTAATCGGACCGGACACCTACGGTGTATGTAAGGTGCTCCTTCTCACGCAGCACATCAAAACAGCGACGTTCCAGCAGTGCCCTCATCACTTCCAATGCAGCCTGCTCACGATCAGACAGTCTCTGCTTATTGGCAAATGAGATTTCGATTTCAGCCATGTCTCCTTCCGTCTCTGCCTCGAAAGTGTGCCTGATGACAGGTGCGGGAGAAGAGAAGTCCATAGGCTGTGCCTCCGTTTTCACAGGCTTTCCGTCTCCTTTGAGCGAACCGATATAACGCAGTACCAAGTCCTTCGCCTTTGCTTCCGGCAGGTCGCCGATTAAGCAGTAAGTGAAGCGCGACGCATTGCCCAGATGTTCCTGGAACTGACTCTGCAGACCGTCATACCTGGCAGACTTGAAGAAAGCCACATCCTGACGCGGATTCAAAGCACTGACCGGATAAAGCAGCTGCCGAATAGAATCCTGGACAGCCTCCATCCCGCTCTTTGCACGGTTCTCATAGATATAAAGGCTACGCTGGACATACTTGTCAAAGGCCGGCTTGGAGAAGTTCTGATGCGACAAGACCAGATACAGATAACCGAAGAAGTCATCAGCCTTGTCAACAGGGGCATTGCCCCCTACTCCGTCGCTGTAGTCCTCCAATGAGAGCGAGAGCTCGATATTCTTTCCTTGCAGCCACTGTGCCAGCTGGTTACGGTCGTATTTGTAAACTCCCGACTGCATCAGCAGCGAACGCATGGCTGTGTAATCGGCAAGTTCCTTTGCCGGCACGACCGACCTTCCGCCTTCCGCAGAACCGGCGAAGAGAAACTTTCCCTGCAGCTCTGGTACGTACTTGTACAGCACCTTTGCCCCGTTAGAGAGCGTCCACTCCTTCGCCTGCAGGCGCTTCAGCTGTTTCTCAGCAACAATCCTGCCCGGTGTCAGACGGAAGTCGATAAGCTGTGTAACAGGTTTCACACTGTCGATACGAATCCTGTCGCCGAACGAACTCTTCGCCTTTAAAGCCGCCATAAAATCACCCTCCGTGATATTCATCTCCCCCGGTGTCTTGGAATAGGTGACGAAAGCGAGGTTGTCGTCATTAAGCAGGGATTTCAGCCATGCGTTCATGTCTTCAACCTCCAGTTCAACCAGCGTCTCAATATTTCGGTTGATCTGTGTACGGAAGTCTGTTATAGGAATTCCATAGAGGAAGTTCTGACGGAAGAGCATCAAGGCATTGTCGGGTGTGCCCAGCCCCTTTGCCTCCAGCACGCCCTTCATCCCGTTATACATGTTCTCTTTTTCAGCATTGAACTCAGCAGCAGAAAATCCCTTTTCACGAAGATCCTCACGCACAGCCAGCAGCTGTTGCAATGCTTCCTGTCCATCGTCCTCATACGGAACCATATCCCATGCCATCTGATAATAGTCTCTTACCAAAGACGAAAGACTCACTTCTGCTGCAATATAACGTTCCTTTCCGGCATTCTTCAATATGGCAAAACGTTTGGGAGCCAGAGTGTTGAAAATCTGCGTATAGAGAAACTGGCGAACACGCTCCTCCTCCGGAGCATTGCCTTTCACACTGTAACGCTGGTAAAGTCCGAAGGAGGCACTCTTGTTCTCCGGATCGATGAAGCGCATATACAACGGTGCGGCATTGTCAGGAATCAGCCTGACCTGCGGACCCACGGCAGGAGCCGGTCTGGCCGGCAAGGTTTTGAAAACCGTCTGGATGTTCTGTTCCATTCTTTCAGGATCTACATCACCAATGACAGCAATAAACTGCCTTTCAGGACGGTACCACTTGTCATAGAACTGTCTTACCTGCTTCTGCTGGAACGACTCCAACAGTTTCTGCGTACCGATGACGTTATGTGTCGCATACCCTGAATGATTATAGACGACAGGGGCGATGGCATCCGTCAGACGGCGGTCTACACCGGCCCGGTGCCTCCATTCTTCAAGGATGATGCCCCGCTCCTTCTCGATGTCCTTCGGCAGCATCCTGATGCCATGACACCAGTCGCGGAGCACCCATAGCACATCTTCGTTGAGCTTCGCATCCTTCACAGGAACATTGTGTACGGCATACCGGGTATCGTCGACACCTGTAAAAGCCTCGAAGTCGTTGAGGTTGTGGCGGCGGAGGAAGTTCATCACACCATCAGGGAAGTGATCGGTGGTGTTGAATGCCAGATGTTCCAGCACGTGCGCCAACCCCAGCTCCTCGTCCGTCTCCAGGATGGCACCCACATTCTGGTAGAGATAATACTGTGCTTCACCCGTAGCCGAACCATCATTGTAGATATAATAGGTAAGGCCGTTCGGCAGCTTTCCCGTCCGCAGACCTTTCATCTGCGCATGGGCAGCTACAGAGGATAACAGCAGAAAGCCCACGAGCAATGCCGCCGGCACGCCCGTGAGGCGCTGAATGATATTTCTAAACATCATCGTCATTTACTTTTCAAGGAGTTCGAGTGTGGAGAGCTTCTGCTTGATAGCTCCCTGCAACATCGCCTGCGGCATCTCCATATTCTCCAGCCGGAATGTCTCGGCAAATGCCTGGTTGTAGAACTCACGTGCCTTGGCGTAGTTCTTCAGTTCACGGTAAGAGTCGCCGATCATCACCATGTAGTTCACACGGTCCATGACAGCATCTTCCTGTGACAATGCTTTCTCAGCCCACTGGATGGCAACTTCGTGGTCCTTCCTCTTCAGGCTCTTGCCGGCAGCCATGTAAAGGTTCTGCGCCGCCTTTCCATAGTCAGCCGGACAGAGATTGTTCTCCATCTTACTGAAATAGGTCTGCATCGCCTTCACATAACCGTCTACATCCTTGTTCCGGTACAGGTTGTAAAGCGCATCAAAGTAAAGTTTCGCCTTCTCATAAGGAGTGATACCCTTCAGGCCGACGACCTCGTATGCCTTGGCATACTGGTCCTTCACTTTCTCTACATAATCCTTATACTTCGCATTTCCGTCCTTTGCCAGTTCTTCGGCGAAGAGGTCGTTCGCCTCGACGACATAGTAAGCCGGAGCCTTGCCGACCGTCTTCGTCCAGTCGTCGAGATGGTCGTTGATGAGGTCAACGACATACTGTTTGTGTTCCTTGTCCTCATCGCCCTCAAGCGTCAGGATGATTTTGTAGTCGTTCTCATTAATGAGCTTTACCGGTGCCTTGGCTGCAATGTAGTTCTTATAGAGTTTTTGCAGACGGGTCACCCACTTATCGGCTTCCATCCCCTCCTGTGCCTGCAGGAATGACGGTGCCTTCAGGAGAAGCTGCTGCTGTATGTCAAGGTCGTTTCCGTTCGCCTTGTATTTATTGTACAGTTCTTCAAAGCTGACACGCTCTCCAGCAACTATCTTGGCCGCCTCCATGAGCTCGTCCTTGTCCATGGCACCCGTGTTCACCGAAAGTGCCTTGCCATCCGGTGCGATGAAAGCAACAGTAGGATAGGCTGCCACCTTGTAGTTTTTGGCAATCTCTACATTCTCACCTTTCTCTGCATCCAACTGCAGGCTGATGAAATGTTCATTGAAATACTTTCCCACTTCTTCCTGCGTAAAGACGTTCTTTGCCATCTTCTTGCAAGGGACACACCACACGGCATAGAAGTCTACGAAGAGCGGCTTGTTCTCCTGTCTGGCCTTGGCAAGTGCCTCGCCGAATGTTCCCTTGAAGAAAGTGATTCCACTTGCCGTAACGGAAGCCGCACCCTGCTGTGCGCGGACCTGTACTGCCAGCAGCAAAAGGGCTGCAAGCAGCAAGACATATCTTCTTCTTTTCATAATCGATCTGATTTAAATGGTTTATATTCTTTTTGTTTCTGATTGGGGCGGATCATATCGAACATACGTCAAGCCCGACTTCCGGCCGAGTGTCTACATTCCCAACCGTCTGGGAACATCATTCCCAGGCATCGGGAACATCATTCCCAAACGGTTGGGAACAGTATTACCAGCCGCTGGGAACAATCCGGCACTGTCGTTTAATGTTGTCGGTTGACTGCTTTCAGTTTTACTTTTAAACTTGGCTGGCGGAGCAAGACCACTCGATCTGGGCTCCGGTACCCAGACCTCAACGTCAGTCTACAGGCAGCTCATCGTCTGTCACGACAACCTTGAAAACATTCTCCAGAACTGCTTCATGATCCTCATTATACACTCTGAGGGACAGCCGGTATCTGCCATTCGGCAGCTGTTTCACCGCTTTCAACGAGACAACGACCAGACCACCCGCCACCGAGATTTCGCCCTCCCGGCAGAGCTTCAGGAAGAGCTGCTCCTGCTCCGGGCTGCCGGCCTTGACACCGGCAAGCTCGAAATTGACGGGGTTGGTGCCTGCCACGCCCTGGATGCGTGTGGAAACAAAGGGCAGGTTGTTTACGGCACGGTCGCTCGTCGGGTCGATGTTGTGGAAAGCATTGATAGAATCGGGTGTAAACGATGCTCCCGCCGTCCTCAGATAGCCTACATCCATCTTGCTGCATGATGCTGTAAAACCTATTGTAAGCACCATAAGGCACAGTAGGACTATTCCTTTCTTCGTCTGTTTCATGTTCTAAAAGTCCGTTAAGTTGAAGTTATAATCAAGTGAGTGGACAATCCCCGTGAGTGTCTCGATATTGCAAGAGGCAACATCAGTAGTCTGCGTCGTTGCGGGAGAAACCAGATGGATCCGCAAAGGACCTGCTCCCGGCACATTGTTGTAAGACTCATGGAAGGTATAAATCCACAGCTGCTTGCCGGAAGCCATCTGCACCATCTCGCCTCCCTTGCCGACGGGTGTCGAGGGGTCTGACGACTTGACACCCTCCTTGAAGTCATCAAGCATCACACGCCTGCCGGGGAGGACACAGTTCAGGATAAACGTCCGGCAGTCGCCCACAGGAATGTCAGAAACTTTCTCCATGCCGTTGGCATACAGGTAACGGCGGATACTGTGGCTGGTAGGACCGAAGAACGTGAAATCCTTTCCATACCGGCTTGTCCCCTGAAAGAGCGGAATCAGGTCGGCACGCTCCGCCATTTCGCACAGGAGTTCCCAGTTGTACTTGTCGCCTTTGAAGTAATCCCACATGGTGGTCTCGTGCTTACCGTTGGCAAATCCGGTATCGTCGAAATTGTATTGGGTGCAGCTGGCGAAGAGTCCTACCGTCAGACACGCCATCGCAATATAGAAAATCTTTTTCATTTGTCTAACAATTAATTTGTTGTGCAGATTGAGAGCTGCATCAGTTGTAAGCCTGCCAGTAAGGTTTCTGCCGCAGCCTGTTGTTGATAATGTGTCCGTCCTTATCCTGCCAGGCATCCTTGGGCAGCGGCAGGAAGAGCGCACCGCCCTGAATGTCCTGATTAGTCAGCAGCTTGAACTTTCCCTGCAGTTCTTCCTTCACGTAGCCATTCCGGACGACATCGGCATAACGTGCATCGTTCTCACCGATGAACTCCTTCTCTCTCTCAAGGAAGATGGCTTTCTTCAGCCCTTCCGTGTCATAGACGGAGGGATAAGCGAGTGCGCCGGCCCGCGAACGGATTACATTCAAGTCGGCTATGGCATGGGCCTCGTCGCCCAGTTTCTGATAGCATTCCGCCCGCAGAAGATAAATATCGGCCAGTCTCCAGTACACATAGTCTGCATCTACCGTACGATAACTCTTCCCACTCGGCGAATACTGGTCAGGATCCATGATGGCTTTCCGGAACTTGTACATGATGGCATAATCCTGTCCGCCAGCCTCATGCGCCGTACCCCACTCATAGAAGAAGGCCTTGAGACGCTGGTCCGTGGCATCCGGGAAGAGCTGCTCGACAGTCGACTTATAAAGCTGGTAGGTGGTGTTAGAGGGCAGATCAGCCAGTGTATGGTCCTCCCGTACAGGCCAGCTCACGAAGTTCTGCGCCACCTCGTTGGGCGATACGACGTACTCCGAACGTGTCTTGTCGAACAGCAGACTGAAAATCGCCTCGGGATTGGGGCTCTTCTCGTTGGACAGATACTTGCACAGCTCCTCCGGAGAAGCGCACAGCTGGTAACTGCCAGCCTTTCCATCAATCAGTTCCGTGGCGTACTTAACCGCATTCCGATAGTCTTCCTGTGCGTTGCCCTGCAGCCTGTAAAGTTCTGTCACACTGCCTTTCCATGCGTAGATCTGTGCCAGGAGGGCTGCGGCAGTCCCTTTCGAAGCGGTCTGCCGATCGGTTATGGCCGCACCGTTCAGGTCCGTCAGCTTGTCCCATGTTGGAAGAAGGGCAAATGCCTTCCTGGCATGGTCGATTGCCGCATTGAGCACTTCAGACTTGGAAGACAAGGCATAAGGTTTGATTTCGGAAGAGTTCTCCGTGATGATCGCTTCGCCATAACGCTGTGCCAGCAGGAAATAAGACAGTCCGAGGGCGAACTCCGCCTGTCCCATATGGAAGTTCCGGCGGTCAGGAGTCAGGTCCTTCGGTCTGTCGATGTTGTCAAGCAGGAGATTGCCTTCAAAGATGATGTTGTAAAGGTTCTTCCACGAGTACTCGCTCGAGATGACTGTCCGCGGATTCCATTCACGCAGCTGCCTGGCGTTCAGCACCTCATCAGCCTTCATGCCGGCTGTCGCAAGAACATAGTTGTCGCCGACGACTGTATTGATGAAGTATTGGATGGACGTGGTCGTCGCATTCAGTTCCTTTTCATTATTGAACGAATTGCTGTAAGTAAGCCCGTTCTCCGGCTGCAGGTCGAGACTACAGGAAGACAACAGACAACCGCATATCGAGAGTAAGATGATTTTCTTCATTTGCTGTTAGAATTTTAAGTTGAGTCCCAAGGTGACTTTCCGGTTCAAGGGGTACTGGGTACCGTCGTCCTTACCGGTATAAGGATTGATGACCTCCGGGTCTACACCAGAATAGTTTGTAATCAGGAACAGGTTCTCACCACTGAGGTAGATATTGGCATCCTTGATGAAAGACCCCTTCAGCCAGTTCTTCGGAAGCTGGTAGCCGATGACCAGCTGCTTCAGACGCAGGAAGCTGATGTTCTCGATGTTGGAGTCGACGTTGCCGTCGAACTGCCCTACATAATCCTTGTCGGCGAACTCAAGTGACGGATACTTCGCATCCCTGTTCTCCGGTGTCCAGAAGTCGCTGGCATGGAAGTAGTTCATAATGACCCCGAAGTCCTTTGTAAAGGTGAAGGCACTGTTCTTGTACATATTCATCACCTTGCGTCCGATTGTATAGCTGAAGAGCACGTCGAGACTCAGCCCTTTCCATTCCAGATGGCTGTTCAGTCCGCCGTAGACAGCAGGAAGCGTACTGCCGGCATAATAAAGGTCTTTGTCGTCGATTACGCCGTCATAGTTCTGATCCTTGATTTTCCGGCCACCGACACGCAGCGGATTGTTGATGGACTGGAAATAGAGCGGCATCAGCTTGCCTGACGCATTGCGGTACATCGGGATGTCCTCCTCCTTCTGCACGATTCCTTCATCCTTGAAGGTATAGATGCCATAGACCGGACGGCCGAGCACCTTGTCGTTGAGGTCTTCGCCGTTATAGGTCTTGCGCAGCATGTTCTTGTTGTGCGAAAGGTTCAGGCCGACACTCCAGTTCCAGTTCTTCTTACGGATGATGTCATACTGTGCCTCAAACTCTATACCCTCGTTGGATATGGCAGAGGCGTTGTCCCACATATTGTTTGCAAGGAACACGTTGCCTGGGAGATAGGACTGCATCAGCAGCTTGCTGGAATACTTATAGTAATAATCCAGCTTGAATTTCAGACGATAATCCAGCAGCTGCAGGTCAAGACCGAGGTCGTACTGGTCGCTCTCCTCCCACGTCAGCTTCTTGTTCGCCATGGACTGTGGTATCAGGCCTAACGAGCCGTTATAGACATTGCTTTCCTCCATCACACCCAAAGCGAGATAAGGTTCCTGGAATTTCTGCCCCGACTTGCCCCATGAAGCACGCAACTTGCCGAAGCTCAACCACCACAGACGCTTCATAAAAGGCTCTTCACTGAATGCCCAGCCAAGCCCCACCGACGGGAATGTACCCCAGCGGACATCCTTTCCGAACACACTCGATCCGTCCGAACGGATGGAAAGCTCGGCCATGTAACGCTTCTTATAGCTGTAAGCCGCACGGCCTAAGAAACTGACCAGCGCCTGTTCCTGCTGGTCGGTGCGGAAACTCTGTGCTGCTCTTGTCGTACCTCCGTCGTTGAGAAGTGAGGGCCATCCCTCACCGGCATACTTGATGGAATTGGTAGGACCGCCCTTCGCCGTACCGTTCAGGTTCTGCAGCAGGTCATAGTTATAGGTCATACCTGCCATCAGCTCGAGCTTGTGCTCATGCGGAAGTGCAAGGTTATAAGTGAGAATATTCTCCGTCTGGATGTTCGTCATGGCAATGTTGGAAGCCTGGACCTCCGACTTCAAATCGTATTTCAGATAATCAGGCGTGAACGTATAGACACGTGTGAAATAATGGTCGAGCGAATAAGTAGACGAGAATTTCAGCCCTTTCAGGATATTATAGTTCAGTCCGACACTCAGCCGTACGTTATAATTGGAGTTGGTCTTGTCAATATCCCGCAGCTGCCGCAAGGCTATCTGCTCTGCCGTACTGCCCTTGCCAGGCAGCAGTGTGGACGTGCGCTTGGGGTCGAAGGTCAGTCCCTGCACGCGTCCTCCGTCCGAGCCGGCTTTCTGCGTGGCATAGGTGAGGTTGATGCGTGTAAAGGCACTCAGCTTCGTCGACAGATTGAAGTCAAGATTGCTCAACAGACTGTAACGGCGGAAATTAGAACTGATCATGATGCCCGTCTCGTCATAGATACCGGCATTGACCATGTATCGGATATTGTCTGTACCGCCTGCCAGCTGCATATCGGCCTTCGTCAGCTTCCCGACACGGAAGGCGTACTTCCACCAGTTCGTACGGTTGTTGTAGAAAGTGTTGAGCGAATCCTGCGCAATACCCGGCAGACGACGGTCTGGATCAAGCACCTTTCCGTTGCGCCACAGATAGTCGTAGGCACCGTCGTTGTCGGCATCCCAGCCGTAAGAGTCCTTATAGGAATGAGGATAAACAAGTTTGTCGGTAAGATAGTCATAGTGGGCTCCCCGCTGGCTCTTTGCCAGGAGCAGGGCGATGTCACGTTCTCCCTTTCCCATTGTCTGCATCGGCGTACTCGGCAGCCAGGAGAGCGACTGTGACACGTTGAAGCTGACCTCCGTACGACCGGACTTGCCCTTCTTCGTGGTAATGAGGATGACACCGTTGCCGGCCCTCGATCCGTAGAGAGAGGCCGAGGCGGCATCCTTGAGCACCTGGACCGACTCGATGCTCGAAGGGTCCAGTCCTGCCAAGGGGTTGATACCTCCGGTCGCTTCCGTGGCACTGCCCGACACAGGAATACCGTCAATGACATAAAGGGGCGTTCCGTCGTTGACACCCTGCTGGTTCAGCGAGCTGAAGCCGCGGATGGTAATACGCGATCCGCCACCACCGGGCGAACCCGAGAGGTTGGTCACGTCTACACCTGCCATACGTCCCTGCAGCAGGTTCTCGATGCTTGCCGTCGGAGCTTTCTGCAGATCTTCTACCTTCACGGAAGCGACAGCTCCCACCTGCTCACGTGTATTGCGCTTACCGTATGCCACTACCGTCACCTCGCCCATTGCATAGGCCGACGAAGGCAGGGTGACATTCAGAGGTTTACCGGCATGATACTTCAGCGTCTTTGCCTCGTAACCCACGCTGGAGATGCTGATCGTCCCTTCTTCCTGGTCGACAGGCATGGAAAAGTTTCCGTCTACATCGGCCGTGACGCCCTTCGATGTTCCTTTTATCTGTACAATGGCAAAGGGGACACCCAGTCCGTCCTTGTCTTTCACCGTTCCATGAACCGTGTACTTCCCCTGTGTTGCGTTCTTCATCTTGAACACATCAATCACCTTGCCATCCACATTATATGTAAAGGATGTATGCGACAGCAGGCTTTCCACGGCTCCCAGCTCGTCCACATCCTCGAAAGAGATGGTCAGGAGCAGCGAGTCGTTCTTCACATCATCGGAATAACGGATCTGGTAATCTCCCTTTGTTGAAATGAAATCTAAAATCTGGGCAACGCCCTTATCCTTGAACGAAATCGAGAATTTCTTCCCTGCAACCTGGGCGGAAGCAGGAGAAACCCACGACACCAGCAGGATAAAAACCGCCAGAAACACGAAAGAAGGTAACCTCCTTGCAGTGCTAAACACTTGTTGGTGATGCCTCATTGGTCTGTTTGTATAATTATTGTTTATATTCATTTTGATAAAAGCGAATGACTAAAAGTCACCATTCTCAATTCTTTCCTCTTTAAGGCATGCCCAGCCCTGACAGAATGAATGCAGGTTCCCATGTCTCGATCTGCAGCATTTTTTACATAAAAAAGGTATTAATATCGAACGAGGTGCAAATGTACGTAATTTTTTTTAATCTCATGGCAATTAGCAAAAAAAATGAATCGCCGCTGTTCCAGACCTGCCGGAAACCTATTGAAAAGATGGTACAGACCATCGAATCAAAACGGCTCACAGACAGACACATAGCAAGCGTACAAGAAAAGGTGCTTAGTTGCGGTGCAAGTAGGCGTTACTTGCACGTCAAACAGGCGTTAGTCGGCATGCAGGTAAGCACCATTTGGAAAGGCTTCGGCCGATAGACTGGAGAGGAGGCCGTACTCCCCTGTTCACGAGGCAGCAGACAGCCAGATTCCGACCTGATAATCACGAATGCTAATCCGCAAAAGGAAGCAGACCTTCCGTCCAGACGGGTACAGGGGAAGACTCCTCCTTCTCAGGAAGCGGCGACGACACCGATAGCCCCATCAGCCGGACAGGACGGTCGTGACAGGACGTTTCCTTCAGCAACTGCTTGGCAAGCGGCAGGATGTCGTCCTTCGTACGGAGCACACGCTGCTGTGTCAGACTGCGCGTTATCTGTGTTGTGGCATCCCACTTCAGCTTCAGCGTAAGCGTGCGTCCCTCAAAACCACTTCGTGCCAGCCGTTCGACAAGTTCCAGAACGATATGGTACAGTTCGATGATAATCTTCGAACCGACATGAAGATCCTCCAGGAAAGTGCGCTCACAACCCACCGATTTCCGTTCATGGACTGCGACGACAGGCCTGTTGTCAATACCGCGTGAAAAGTCATAGTAGACATTCCCCATCTTGCCAAACACCTGTACGAGGTGCCGGCGTGAGACCTGCCGGAGCTGCTCGCCTGTGAACACCCCCATGTCATGCATACGTTTCGCCGTCTTCGGGCCGACTCCCCACAGCTTCTCCACCGGGAGGCTGTCGATGAAACCGAGCGCACGGTCGGGATGCACCGTAAACAGGCCGTCGGGTTTGCGCATATCAGAGGAAATCTTCGCCAGCAGCTTGTTATAACTGATGCCGGCCGAAGCGGTCAGCGAGGTGCGGTCAAGAATCTTCTGCTTGATTTCCCGAGCAATGTCCACCGCCAGGTCCATTCCTTTCTTGTTTTCCGTCACATCGAGAAAAGCCTCATCCAGCGAGATGGGCTCGACAAGGTCGGTATATTCGTGGAAAACAGCATGAATCTGCCGGGAGACGGCCTTGTACCTGTCGAAATGACAGGGGACGATGACCAGATGGGGACAACGCCGCCTGGCCTGCGCCATCGGCATTGCCGAATGAACACCGAAAGGACGTGCTTCATAGCTGGCAGTAGAGACCACACCGCGCGGTCCGTCGAAGCCCACGGCGATGGGCTTCCCACGCAGTCCGGGATTATCTCTCTGCTCCACCGAAGCAAAGAAAGCATCCATGTCAATATGAATTATCTTGCGCATTATGTTACAGTCCTTCCTCTGCAAAGATACAGAGAACAGAGGAAAGATAGGTATTTCTGACTGATAAATAAATAAAAAACCGTATCTTTGCAACAAAATAACGGAAATGGAGTTATTATAACAAAATGACTAAAGGGGACAAACTGGAAATGATAGAAGACAACGGACACGATGCCATGGGAAAGGTGCAACGCTGCATCAAACGAGGCTTCGACCTTGTGGCAGCCTTCGCAGGTATTGTCGTCTGCTCGCCGGTCTTCCTCATCATCAGTCTCCTCATTACGTACCAGGGCAACGGCCCGGTGTTCTTCCGGCAGATACGCATCGGCTACAAAGGCCGCCCTTTCGCCATCTTCAAGTTCCGCACGATGAGCAGTGTCGTCGAGGAAGAGGGACCGCAGCTCGTTGCCGGATGCGATGAGACGAACTCTACACGCTTGGAACAGTTCCTGCGCGGTCATCATCTGGACGAGCTTCCGCAGCTATGGAATGTGCTGCGCGGTGATATGTCGTTCGTCGGACCGCGCCCGGAGCGCAAGTTCTTCATCGACAAAATCATGGAACAGACCGATCGCTACCGTCTCATCTACCTGATGCGGCCCGGCCTGACATCGGAAGCCACACTTTACAACGGCTATACCGATACAATGGAAAAAATGCTCCGTCGCATGGAGATGGACATCCACTATCTGGAGCACCGCACGCTGCGGCTCGACCTGAATATTATCCTCAAGACGATTCTGAACATCGCTACTGGAAAGAAATTCTAAACAAAATGAAAAGATATATACTGTCTGTATTGCTCACGCTATGCACGCTGGGCGGCTTTGCACAGTCGTCCATGACGGACACGCAGGTCATGGAGTTTGTGCAGAAAGAGCACAAACGAGGGACATCCCAGGCACAGATTGTCACGAAACTCATGCAGAGCGGCGTGGACATATCGCAGATACGCCGTGTGAGGGAAGCCTACGAAAAGATGCAGAAAGGCAATGCCGCCTTCGGCGCGACAACCGAAAAAACAGCGGCCGACCGGAGCCGTACAAACAACGGACAGCTGCACCCGGGCAAGAGCAGACAGCAGATTGCCGATGCCACGCTCGACAACTACAACACGGAAGAGCAGGAAGTAAACCGATACAGCGACGGGCGCGTGTCGGCGAACCGGTCATGGACAAACACCTACGACGAGAACGACGGCGAATACCTGAAGATGCAGGAGGAGATGAACGCCTGGATGCCGCAGGACACGGCCACAATGTACAACAACCTCCTGAAACAGCTGAGCCGCAACCGGAAGAAAGTGTGGGGACGTGACATCTTCAACAACAAGAGTCTTTCGTTCGAACCGAACATGAACATGGCACTGCCCCGCAATTACCACATAGGGCCGGGAGATGCCGTATTCATCGACGTGTATGGTGCATCACAGAAATCTTACCAGACGACTGTCGCGCCGGACGGCATCATCACGCTGGACGGCTTCGGCCCTATTCAGGTGAGCGGACTGACCGTTGCACAGGCGAACAGCCGCATCCGGGAGAAACTGGGCCGGCGGTACAGCAGTTCGAGCATACGCCTCTCCGTAGGCCAGACACACACCATCATGGTGAACGTCGTCGGCGAGGTGAAAACACCGGGTACTTACACGCTGTCGGCCTTTGCCACCGTCTTCAATGCACTCTACATGGCGGGCGGTATCGGCGAACTGGGGACACTGCGCAACATCAAGGTATACAGAGGGGGATCGCTCATCAGTACGGTTGATGTCTACGACTTCCTGCGCCGCGGCCATCTGACCGGGAATGTACGGCTGGCGGACAATGATGTGATCGTCGTCGGTCCGTATGAGATGCTGGCACAGGTAAGCGGCAAGGTGAAACGTCCGATGTTCTACGAGATGAAGCGTGGCGAAAGCCTCGGCACGCTGATCAGTTATGCCGGCGGCTTTGCCGGCGATGCCTATACCCGGTCGGTGCGTGTACGCAGAAAGACCGGCCGCCAGTACTCCATCTTTAACGTCAATGAGTTTGATATGCGCAGCTTCCGTGTGTCCGATGAGGACTCGGTCAGCGTCGACTCCGTCATTCCACGGTATGAGAACATGGTCGAAGTGAAAGGAGCCGTGTTCCGTCCGGGGATGTATGAGGTGGGCGGACGCATCAACAGTGTGCGTGGACTGATTGAGGCGGCAGACGGACTGACGGAGGCTGCCTTTTCCCCTCATGCCGTTCTGCACCGCAAAAAAGCCGACCGGACACTGGAAGTGATTTCCGTTGACGTAGACGGTATTCTCACCGGACGTGTGGCGGACATACCTCTACAGAACGAAGATGTGCTCTTCATTCCCACCAAGACCGAGGTGCAGGAGCAGCAGACCATCACCATCCACGGCGAGGTGCTCTATCCCGGTGTATACAAATATGCTGACAACGAATCGCTGGAAGACTTCATCCTGCAGGCCGGCGGACTGAAGCAGACAGCCTCGACAGTCCGTGTAGATGTGTCGCGACGAATCAGCAACCCACAGGCTCTTGCCCCCGACTCTGTCATCGCACGTACCTACTCTTTCTCCCTGCGCGACGGCTTCGTCATTGACGGTGCGCCGGGCTTTGTCCTCGAACCATTCGATGAGGTATATGTCCGCAAAAGTCCGGGCACGACTGTCCAGCAGAACGTAAGCATCGAAGGGGAAGTGGTGTTTGCAGGCAACTATACGCTGACCTCCCGCAGGATGCGTCTGAGCGACATCTTCAAGGCTGCCGGTGGCGGGACGGAACTGGCATATATAAAAGGCGCGCGGCTGGAACGCCGCCCGACACCGAGTGAACGCCTGCGTATGGAAGCTGCCTATAAGATGCAGCAGGAACAGCAGCGCAAGAACATGATCGACCTTGCTGTGAAGACGAAGAACGCCACCATTGTACAGGCGGTACAGGAAAACGACAAGAAGACGCAGGAGAAGTTCCAGGTACCTGACAGCTACCCCGTAGGTATCGAGCTTGACAAAGCCATCGCCAACCCAGGGGGCGATGAAGATGTCCTCCTTCGGGAAGGCGACCGTATCATCGTCCCGCAATACAACGGAACTGTCAAAATCAACGGTGCCGTCATGTATCCGAACACTGTCGGCTACGTTGAAGGGAAGAGTGTCGCATACTATATCGACCAGGCCGGCGGCTTTGCCAGTGATGCAAAGAAAAGCAACACTTACATCCTCTACATGAACGGGATGCTTGCCAAGGTCGGACACAACGCCAAGGTACGTCCCGGCTGCGAAATCATCGTTCCTACGAAGATACAGAGCAGGATGAGCCTTGCCGAGACGCTCAGTGTCGGATCCAGTGCGGCCAGCATCGCAGCCGTCATCGCCACGATTGCCAACCTCTTGAAATAGTAAAGAAAGGAGCAGGAAATGAAATACCCGATAGGAATACAGTCGTTTGAAAGAATACGACAGGATGGATATGCCTATGTTGACAAGACACGGGAGATATACCAGCTGACAAGCAAAGGGAAGTATTACTTTCTCGGCCGTCCTCGCAGGTTCGGCAAGAGCCTGCTCCTCTCTACCCTCGAAGCCTACTACTCGGGGCGCAGGGACCTGTTCAGAGGACTGTATATAGACACAGTGGAGAAGGAATGGGAGGTGCATCCCATCCTCCACCTTGACCTGAACACCGCCAACTATAAAGAACCGGACAGCCTTGATGCCGTATTGAACAATTCGCTTACAGAATGGGAGAAACTCTACGGGGCTGAACCTTCCGAGACGACAGCTCCTCTCCGCTTCAAAGGTATAGTAGAGAGAGCTGCAAAACTGACAGGGCAGAAAACGGTCATCCTCATTGATGAATACGACAAACCCTTGCTGCAGAACATGACGAATGCCGTGCAGCAGGAGCATTTCCGCAACAGTCTGAAGGCTTTTTACTCCGTTCTGAAAACACAGGACAGATACATTGAATTTGCCCTGCTGACAGGGGTGACGAAATTCAGCAAAGTGAGTGTATTCAGCGACCTGAACAACCTCAACGACATCTCGATGGACCGTGCCTATGCCACGATCTGCGGTATCACGGAGGAAGAGATAGACACCTGCTTCAAGGATTCCGTGGAAGAACTTGCCAGGGCAAACGGCCTTACCATTGAGGAGACGAGAGCCAGACTGAAAGAACTATACGACGGCTATCACTTCACGCCCACCTCGGCTGGCATCTACAATCCGTTCAGTGTGCTTTGCACGTTCAGCAAACAGGAGTTCAACAACTACTGGTTTGAGACGGGCACACCGACTTTCCTCGCAGAGATGCTGAAGAACTTCAAATACCGGCTGCCCGACCTCACGAAGGAACAGGTCACTGCAGACGTACTGAACAGCATCGATTCCACTTCGCTGAATCCTGTCCCCATCATCTATCAAAGCGGCTATCTGACCATCACCGGCTACAATGAACGGTTCAAACGCTACCGGCTGGGATTTCCCAACAAAGAGGTTGAGGAGGGATTCCTCAACTTCCTGTTACCGAGCTATGCACCTGTCGAAGCCAAGAGCGAATTCGACATCATCGAGTTCGTCAACGATGTCGAGACAGGCAACCCGCAGCAGTTCATGGAACGGCTACGTACACTCTTTGCCGATACCGACTACAAAATTGTCGGCAACGCAGAGCTGTATTTCCAGAACGTCCTCTATCTCATCTTCAAGATCATGGGTTTCTACATCCAGGTGGAACGCCCGACTGCCAACGGGCGTATGGATGCCATTATCCAGACCGCCGACTATGTCTACGTCATCGAATGCAAACTGGACAAGACTGCTGACGAAGCCCTCCGGCAGATAGAGGACAATGCTTATGCCCGGCCTTTCGCCATGGACAGGAGGAAGCTCTTCAAGATAGGTGTCAACTTCTCCACGAAGACAAGAGGAATTGAAAGCTACAAGATTCAGTAGACGCATGAAAGTATCTCCGGCGCACTTGGAAGACAGGCATCCCCCATCAGGAGGATCATTGACAATTCTTACGCCACAATACAATAGAGGAGGAAAAAATGATGAATAAAATAAGATATATCAATATGTGCATTACCGAATTTGGGAAGAAGTTCGGTATGGAACCGCACATTGCATTCAATTATCTAAAAGAATACAAAGGAATTGATTTCCTGAATAGATACTATGAGGCCGAACATCAACTTTCCCTGAACGATGCCATCAATGACCTCATAAGTATCTGCAAAAGAAACGGGGGTACTGTCGAATGAAACTCTATCATGGGACAAATATTGACTTTACAGATATTAATCTATCTGTTTGCAGGCCCAACAAGGACTTTGGGCAAGGATTTTCTTTGACAGAGATAAAACGACAAGCACTGTTGATGGCAATCCGCAGATGTGCCTTCATCCAAAAAGGGACACCGATTGTCCAAACGTATGATTTCAATGAAGCATTTTTGTCTTCCCAGTCATTAAACGTGAAGATCTTTGATGGCGTAAGTAAAGAATGGGCACAGTTTATATATGACAACAGGCTGGGTAAAAAAAGAAAAGAAAAGGAATATGACATCGTTGTCGGACCTGTCGCTGACGACGGCGTTGTGTATCAGCTCAACTTATTCCGCCAACAGCTAATTACGATAGAGCAATTGGTACGGGAACTGACTTATAAGAAATTAAACAATCAATACTGTTTCTTGACAGGAGAAGCAATAGCTACACTTCAAAGAGTATGAAGATAACCAAAAGACAACTTGACTTCATTATCAACAGCGATGTGGAGGAACTCGTCTCCATGCTACAGAAGAAATGTCAGATGCCTTTGACAGCAGCATTCGACCATGTCTATAATTCAAAAACTTACCAGAGTCTCCTAAATGTAAGAACAGGATTATTCCTTCAAAGTCCTGAATATATTTATCCCTATTTGAAAGAAGAGTTGAAACAGTTAGATGCTATCAGACTATAAAACAAAGAGTGGACAATACCCACATACCCTACATGAACAGAATGTCAGCAAAGGTAAGCCACAACGCCAAGGTACGTCCCGGCTATGAGTTCATTGTTCCGACGAAGATACAGAGCAGGATGAGCCTTGCCGAAACCCTCATCAGTGGCTCAAGTGCTGCCAGCATCGCTGCCGTCATTGCAACGATTGCTAATCTATTGAAATAATAGAGATTTCAAAATGAAGAGTAAGATTCAACAAATTATAGAAAAGACTATCAGTATACCGAAAAGTTACTATGTGTGCTTCAGATTGTTACCTTTCAAAGAGGCAATAACATTACCTCTTCTCATCCGTTATAACACCAAGCTAAGAAGACTTGACGGAAAAATCAATTTCATCAACCGTACTATATTATGCCGAATGGTTGAGATTGGCTTTGAAGATGTCACGATCTTCGATGGCAGGACAGACAGATGTATCCTTGATATCAGTGGAACACTTAACATAGCAGGAAAGGCTATAATGGGAAAAGGGACACGCATATGTGTTGAATCAGGGGCGACATTGTCTTTCGGGATAGATTTTTATAATAGTGCTGGTATGAAAATCATCTGCTTTAACAATATAAAATTCGGTAACAAATGTACCGTGTCCTGGGATACAACGATTATGGATACCGATTTGCATCCAACTATAGACTTAAAAAACAACATAGTGCGAAGCTGTAATGGCAGTATTATCATAGGAAATAATGTTTGGATAGCAATGAGGGCAACCATATTAAAGGACAGCCAAATTCCTGATGGGAGTATTGTTGCTTGTGGGGCTATTGTAAAGGACCAATTTGAGGAAACGAACATTTTGGTTGCCAGCAGTATAGCTACAATTAAGAAAAGAGACATCAAGATAGGCTGAACGAGAATATGAAGATTAATTTGTTATCCACTAAGGATAAGAGAAGCCAGATACTTAAAAACAACATTCTTTTTTCTGGCATTCTCAAGATGATAGGCCTACTATCATCTCTGTTTATCGTACCTGTAACCATAGGGTATTTGGATAACGAAATGTATGGCGTATGGATGACAATCTCTTCTATTCTATTTTGGATAGGTGCTTTTGATATCGGGTTAGGTAATGGAATGAGAAACTATCTAACTGAGGCTATTTCCCAAAACGACTTCGAGACAGGAAGGAAATACATTACAACAACATTTTTATTGCTGAGTTTGATTGCCTTGGTTATATTCATTATCACGCTATTCCCAATTTATACTCTAAATTTCAATAAGATATTTAACACGAATGAGGTTTCAAACCATCAGTTGCGCAATGCTCTTTTTATAGCCATTAGCCTCACCTTGACGAACTTTGTACTTCGTAATATAGGCTACATTTTTGTAGCACTTCAGAAATATGCTCTTAGTGATCTACTTAATGTGTCTGGGAATGTAATATCATTACTTATTATCTATGTGCTAACAAAGTACACCACCGGAAATATAACGTATGTAGTGTTCGCATACACAGCAACTACAACAATCATTTATATACTTTCTGCCATTCCCATATTCAAAAAATATCCTCAATTAAGACCTAACCGGAAATCTTTCGACAGACATATTGGACATAAAATTGTTAGTAAGGGATTAGAATTCTTTTTTATACAAGTGACCAGCTGTTTAGTTATTTTCAGTGCCGCCAACCTCTTCATAACCCAGTTGTGCGGTCCAACGCAAGTGACAGTATATAACATTGCCTACAAATTCTTTAATCTTTTAATTATTGCATACACTATTATTATTGCTCCTATGTGGAATGCATATACCGATGCAGCCACTAAAGGTGATTGGAATTGGGTCCTTAAGAATTTTAATCGAACTCTCCTCATTTGGTCTGCTTCTGTCTTTGGAGGTATTATCATGCTACTCATATCTTCCTATTTCTATCATTTTTGGATTGGCGAGAAAGTTAAAGTTCCATTTACTGTATCGTTATGCACGCTAATCTATGTTTGTATGTTTAATCTTAACAACTGTGCCACATACTTGATTAACGGCCTCAACAAAATTAGAGTTCAGACAATAACCTCTATCCTCATAACAGTATCATATATCATAATCACACTCTTTATAACAGGGAAGTATAACATAGAAGGAATCATATTAACAATGGCTGCTAGTTATGCTGTCATGGCTATTATTCATCTATACCAATGTTATCTTCTTATCCATCAAAAAGCAAAAGGAATCTGGAACAAATGAGCAATAAAATCAGTGTTATTACAGTCGTATATAACGACGTAGGACATATCCAAGAAACAATGGAGAGCTTCTTCTCACAAACGTGGGAAGACAAAGAGTATATTGTCATCGATGGAGGAAGTACTGATGGAACATACGATGCAATTAAAAAATACTCTCATAAACTAGCCTATTGCTGCTCGGAAAAGGATAATGGCATGTACGACGCTCTGAATAAAGGGATAAGCAAAGCAAATGGAGATTGGATTATTGTACTAAATAGTGGAGATATTTTTGCAGAACCAGACTCTCTAAAGAATGCTATATCTCTATCCAAACCTAACGAGGCTGATGTAATTTATGGTAATAGCATTGCCATGGGTGAAAAGGGAGAGAAATTTGAACAAGCATCCGATAACTATCAGCTATTGTCACAAGGACCTATTTATCGTCATGGATCTTCATTAATTAGAACTGATGCGCAGCGCAAATTTTTATATGATTTAAGTAAAGTCCACAAAATTCATTATGCACTTGATTGGGACATGATTTATCGTGTATACCGAGCTGGATATAGATTTCAAAAAGTAAACACAACAATAGAAAAATATAGAGTAGAAGGGATGTCAAACCATGTGTATAGAAATATATGGTATAACTATAAGGTAATCTCTAATTACAAATTTAATATAAAGATATTTCTCATAAGTATAAGGAAAATGCTTAAGATAGCTTTCTACAGATCCTTCTTATATCCGACGATAAAAGCAATAGGAACAGAGCTCATGATTAACGACATTCTACCAATAATCCCATTTTGGACTTGGCGTCGTTTTTATCTAAAAATGATAGGCTTGAAAATAGGGAAACAATCTTTTATAATGAAAAGGACTTATTTTATGGCCGCATGGCGCGTCAACATTGGTGATTATACACACATCAATCAAGGATGTCTTATAGATGCAAGGGCAGGGTTAACAATAGGAAACAATGTCTCCATATCCCATAATGTAAAGATTGTTACCGGAAGCCACGATGTCCAAGATAAAAACTTCAAGGCTATATGGAATTCTACACATATTGATGATTATGTATGGTTGGGAGTTGGCTGTACGATTTTGCCAGGAGTTCATATAGGTAAAGGAGCGGTAGTAGCTGCTGGAGCCGTGGTCACCAAAAATGTAGAACCTTATTCAATTGTAGGAGGGATCCCCGCAAAAGAAATAGGGAAAAGGTCTACGGATTTAGATTATAAGTGCATATGGAATGAACCTCTAACATAAAGAATATGGAAAGTAATACAAATAACAACAGTAAAGAATTTGATTTACTAGCTATCATTCGTCATATCTTGAATAATAAGCTTTCTCTTATGGCTTGCCTAGTACTTTTTACAATATTAGGGATTACATACGCTCTGAATAAAGAAAAGAGCTATACTGCTACTGTAACACTTGCCCCTGAAGCAACCAGTATGGGTATGTCGCAAGGATTAAGTAGCATTGCAGGTTCTTTGGGTATAGATTTAGCTAGTAAAAAAAATGATGTCGATGCTATCTATCCCGAAATCTATCCAGAGATCTTTGCATCCTCAGATTTCATCATTAAGCTCTTTGACATTCCCGTCCTTCCCAAAGACAGCACTACATACAAATCATATTATAAACACATAGTCCAAGATCACAAGATACCATTTTGGACATATTATATAAATAACTTTCAAAAAAAGGAAAAAGAAGAACCATTAACAGAAAAAGTAAACCCTACGCGATTAACAAAACAGCAAAACAAGGCTTATGAACAAATACGACATAACATTGAATGTCAATTGAATAAAGGGACGAATCTGATTAATATTTCAGTCACAGATGTTGATCCCCAAATTGCAGCAACAATAGCAGATACGTTGCAACAAAGATTGCAGCAATACATCACTGCATATCGCACAAAAAAAGCGCGTAAAGACTATAACTATGCTGAAAAATTAAATAATGAAACAAAGCTCATATACATCAAAGCAAGACAGGCTTATAGTGAATACGCAGATGCAAATACAGATGTTACGCTTGAAACCATAAAGGCAAAACTGGAAGATTTGGAGAATGAGATGCAGCTTAAATATAACAACTACACGCAAACTCAACAACAAATGTTGCAGGCGAAAGAGCGCATTCAAGAAAACACTCCTGCTTTCACCATTATTCAGCAGGCAACCATACCATTAAAGCCATCAAGTACGCCACGAACATTCATGGTCTTGGGCTTTATTATCACAGGACTTTTTGTAGATGTAATTTGGATTTTCTTCATAAAGGATTCTATTGTAAAATTCATTAGCAAATTTCATATTGTCGACAAGCTAAGAAGGAATAAGGGAAAATGAACTATGCGTTACCATATATCCTTCTTATAGGATTTTACGGTTTTCTTGCCTGTATCCGTCATAATACAGAAGATAAATTTACGCAAGCTAAAATAGATTTAGCTAGCATCTTCCTTTTTATCTTTTTCTTTGGATTTCGGGGCTTTATCATGTATGACTGGAGCAATTATTATCCTAGCTTCAAAACCCTGCCTAATTTTACGACTCTTTTCAATACTCCTCTCAATAGATGGGAGTGGGAGCCTGCATTTGAGCTATTGGCAGTTCTATGCCATACTATTACTCCCGATTGGAGTTTCTTTGTATTAGTATGTACTCTAATAGACACAACACTTCTTGTGCTCTTTTTCAAACAAGAGAACATCAACATCCCCTTGGGATTTGTCATGTATTTATCTATGAATGGATTTGGTCTAAGCACTGACCTTATGCGTAACTCCATTGCTATTTTTTTATTTCTGAACGCTATTCCATATTTAAGACAGCGTCGTCCTATCCCCTATTTTATTATATGCGTTATAGCAGCGATGTTCCATAGCTCTGCGTGGGCTTTCTTTCCACTTTACTTTTTTCTTAATCGCCAAATAAACAAGTGGATACTTTTTTCCCTATTCATATTAACTGCTACTATTTATGTGTTCCATATTCCTATTCTAAGAAGCATCATATCACTCTTGGTCGGTGGACTAAACGACTCTATGAACAATTATATCGATCAATATCTTAACATGGGCCAAGATACGCCCACTTTTGGTATTGGCTTTATTGAGAAAATATTCACAGCAAGTTTGACCTTCATGTATATAGACAAATTAAGATTATTACGTCTTAATAGCAATATTTACATTAACAGCTTATTCTTATGCATAACATCATTTCTTCTACTTAGTGAATTTCGTACAATAAGCATGCGAGTCTCAACGTTATTCGTATATGGATATTGGATAATATGGATAGACTTAATAAAATGCTTCAACAATCAGACTAATAGGAAATTATATATTTCATTTATCGCAATTTATTGTCTTCTGAAAACTTACAGTTCGAATACAGCAGCCGTCAACAAATATGAGAATGTGTTATTGGGCAGTATGAATTTCACAGAAAGGCTCATATTCTTCAGGCAACATTTTTTTGACAAATAACATGGGAGAAAAAATATTATATATTAATTATATGCAGCAATTTGGCCATATCAATTTCGACCAAATACACATATCTGCTTTAATAAACTCGGGCAATAATGTACACGTCATCATGCCAGAACGTGTCAGGAATTCCATGTCTCTTGAGAAAAATATGTATAGATTAATCATACCAGAATGGCTCTCTAAGGAGCGAAAATCTCCCATCATCACAAGATTCTTCCTCATTTTAACCCTATTATATATTAAGATCAAGGTAAACTTTTCACGATATGATTTGACACTCATTTCTAATACAGATGTTATAAGCCTAGGTATAGCTCCACTATGTAAACATATGGGTCTTATATGTCACGCAAATGCATACGATTTTCAATTTAAGATCAAGAAATATTTTTTAAAACGACTCTCAAAAAACAACTTCTTCATAGTCTTCAATACGCACATGAAGAAGCAATTTACAGAAAACGGGATAAAAAACGTTTTCAGTGTATCACATGGGTGCATTGCCCCATTTAGATCTGATAATAAGACTCTACTCCCATTTACTAAGTGTGAATACAACACTGTCATCTTCCATCCGTCATCAAAATGCGATGAATCTTTCGTTTTATCTCTGCATAAAGATAAAGATTTTGAGGAAATGTTGAAGAAAGACAAAATCCTTCTGATCCTCCGTGGACGGAAAATAATACCGGATAGCCATAACATTATAACTATATCTGAAAAACTTTCACAAGAGCTATATCAAGGAATTTTTCTTTCCTCTGACATTATTCTACTTGCTTATCCTGAGACATTCAAGTATCAAGTTAGTGGAATTAGTTATGAATGTATATCTAATCAAAAGAGAATGCTTATTTGGTATAACCAATCGTTGAAATATTGTCAAGAATTTTTTAATTATGATCCCATGTTCTTGGACACAAAGGAACTCAGTACCAAAATAAGAATATTAGAAAATGAAGAGACCTATAAATGTGTTGTGACTGGAGACAACATGAACCCTGATTATAAACAGATTCTTGAGTATATTGACAAAACAAATAACCCAACAACTAATCATGTATAGAATTCCTATTTTATTCATAATATTTCGACGCAAAGACACTGCGCTAAAAAGTTTTGAGCGAATAAAACAAGTAAAGCCAGCAAAACTATACATTGCTTGCGATGGTGCGCGTGAAAATATAAAAGGCGAAGCTGAATTGGTAAAAGAAACTCAAGAATCTATTCTTCAACAAATAGATTGGGAATGCGAAGTAAAAACACTATTTAGAACAAAGAATCTAGGTTGCTGCATGGGTGTATATACAGCTATCAATTGGTTATTTGAAAACGAAGAGAAAGGGATTATAATAGAAGATGACTGTGTCCTCCAACAATCTTTTTTCCCTTTTGCAGCAGAACTATTAGATAGATATGAAAAAGATGAACGTGTTGCGATGATTGATGCTGCAAATTATATTAAAAATGTTATTATCCCTGACTCGTATGGCTTTAGCAGATTCAAATCAACGAATGGCTGGGCAACCTGGAAACGTGCGTGGAAAAATATGGATTTAAACATGAATTGGAAAAATACTCCTTATTTAAAATCCATCATTAAAAATAACGGATATGATGGGAAAGATATACACTACTGGAAATATCGTATAAAAGCTATTGAGCATAACTATGTCAGCGCATGGGATTGGCAGTGGTATTTTACGATGGCAGCCCATAATCAATTAGGAATATATCCAAAAACAAGTCTTATTAGTAATATTGGATTTGGAGAAGATGCCACCCACACTACAGGATCTACAATTCCAAGCCGATACAAAGCAAATGAAGAAATAGTATTTCCCCTACAACACCCTAAATATGTTGTACCTTACGAAGACTTTGAACAAGGCTTTTACAAGAGTAATAATACGTTTAGGAACACTATACTACAACTCATTCCATTCAGTCTAAAAACAATACTAAAGAAATGGATCAGAGGATAAAATACTAATAACAGAAATTAAATATGAAATTAAATATTCCTACATCAAAAGGTAATTATTCTTATCGCTTTGTGCCCATCTATCCAGGCATAAAGCCTATTAACAAAGAAAGGGCGAAAGAAAATCTTTCTTTGTTAAAACACATATGCAATACGCACAACTTAGAATTTATTCTTTTCTTTGGTACACTCTTAGGAGCAGTGAGAGAACATGATTTTATTTCTCATGATGAAGATATTGATATCGTACTTCCAATTACAGACTTAGAACGTTTTAAAGACATACTTTTCATATTGAGAGAAAATGGTTTTGAAGTCGTGCGTTTTGAGAGGAGAGGATTTATGTCAATAATGCGTAAAGGAGAATATATTGATATCTATTTTTTTACGCCCTATGCAAAAGACAGAAGATTAGCTACTTGTATATGTGAACTTTGCGAAGTAAAATATATAAACAATACGACTCAAATAGAATTCCAAGGAGAATCTTATACTGTACCGAAAGAAAGTGAGGCTTTATTAAACTTCCTTTATGGAAAGGATTGGCGCACCCCTATCCCCATGTTTAATTTTAAAATGAGCAAGACAGACAGAACAAAAGCCTTTCTTATACAATATATCAAGGCATTACTGCCACATACGATGACAGAATTCATTCAAGACATTAAAAGTAGAAAAAGAATAAATTTCTTTAAACAAAAAACATACACTATACTAAACAAATAATCATATTGAAATATGCAAGCAATCATATTAGCTGCTGGAATGGGTAGGCGACTTGGAGAATACACAAAGGACAATACGAAATGTATGCTGTCTGTCAATGGTATCAAACTGATTGACAGAACTTTAACAATGCTTTCCCATCTGAAGATTAAACGTGTTATCATTGTAGTCGGCTACCAAGGGCAGAATCTTATTGCCCACATAGGACAGCGCTATAATGACAAATTAAAAATAGAATTCATCGACAATCCAGTCTACGAAAAGACGAACAATATTTATTCTCTTGCACTTACTCAAGACAGAATATCTGAAGATGATACGATTCTATTGGAATCAGACCTCATCTACGAGGAAAGTTTATTGCAAATGATCATAGATAATCCTTTCCCTAATCTTGCCCTTGTCGCAAAATGGGAATCTTGGATGGATGGAACTGTCGTCCGCATAGATGACGAAAACAATATTATAAACTTTATTCCGAAAAAAGCCTTCAACTACAAGGAGTCAGACCAGTATTACAAAACTGTAAACATTTATAAGTTCAGCAAAGATTTTTCCACACATAGGTTTCTTCCTTTCCTCAAAGCCTACTGCGAAGCTATAGGAAACAACGAATACTATGAACAAGTACTACGTATCATCACTTTCCTTGACAGTTCAGACTTCAAGGCATTACCAATCGGAGACAGAAAGTGGTATGAAATTGATGACATACAGGATCTTGATATTGCAGAAACAATCTTTGCCCCAAAAGAAAAAAGCCTATCCCGATATGAGATGCGTTACGGAGGTTATTGGAGATTCCCTAAATTATTAGATTTCTGCTATTTAGTTAATCCTTTCTTCCCTCCACAACGAATGAAGGACGAGTTACGTGCCAATTTTGACACTCTACTGACAGAGTATCCATCGGGAATGTATGTTAACTCTCTGTTAGCAGGTAAATATTTGGGAATTCGTCAGAGTTATATAGTTGTAGGAAATGGTGCAGCAGAATTAATCAAAAGTTTGATGGGGATGATAAATGGGAAAATTGGAGTTGTCTACCCGACTTTCATGGAATACCCTAATAGAAAGAATAAAGATGATATAATTGCATATCTTCCTCAGAACATGGACATGTCATACAATATAAATGACTTGATGGCTTTCTTTGCACATAAGGAAATAAGCACTCTGCTTATAATCAACCCAGATAATCCTTCTGGTAACTTTATACCGGCCAGCGATATAGTCAATCTTATCCAATGGGGAAAAGAAAAAGGCATACGGATTATAATAGATGAATCTTTCGTAGATTTTACTGATGATTATTCTCATAACAGCCTTTGCCATGATGATATATTAAAATCTAACCCTAACCTTATAGTCATAAAGAGCATTTCAAAGAGTTATGGCGTACCTGGACTACGTCTTGGAATCATGGCCTCTTCAGATTCCGACCTAATAGATGCTGTCAAAAAAGATGTAGCAATATGGAATATTAATTCTTTTGCAGAATTTTACATGCAAATCTTTGGTAAATATACCAAAGATTACCAACATGCTTGTGAGAAGTTCATCATAGAGCGTCGACGTTTTAAAAGATTATTGGATCAGATACCTTTCATACATGTTATCCCATCACAGGCCAATTATTTCTTAACTGAAATTACAAGTCGGTTCACATCAAAGCAGCTAACTCAGAAACTACTTAATGAATATAATATTCTCATTAAAGACTGTGACAACAAAGATGGATTAAAAGGGAAAACCTATATACGCATTGCCATCCGAACCAAAGAGGATAACAACAGGTTAGTTACCGCACTCAAAAGTATTTAGGCATTCTGCTATAAATTCGACCTACAAAATACAATAACATACTAAGGTTTCCTCATAAAAAACCTTTACCAGAGAGCATTCAAGTTGCTGTCACTTTTAACATTTTACATAATATCCTTATTATAAGAAGTTTACAAAGTATATTTATGTGACAGGAGTGACAGCAACTTTGAAAACAGATAATATCTTTTCAATAAACAGACATACATGGAGTCGAACAGCCAATTACCAAAAATCTGTCTATATCAAAAGGTATAATTTGTTCAAAGTAGCAAGCAACAACTTCTTAGAATCTGAACTCAAAGATCTTATAAAAGTACTTGAGAGAGATTAGGAACTGATTGCTGTAGATGCCGTTCTCCCGGCACGCCCGGGTGTCTTCCTGCAAGAGGAGGCGGTGGCTACGGACACCGTTCGTACTTGCTCCGCCGTTGCGCATGGTGACAAAGTCCATCTTGAGATACTGTGCCTTTATCTTATGCACACAGAACATCCGGACGATCATCTCGAAGTCGGCGCCGATCTTGTAATCAAGTTTATAGGGGCCTACCCTGTCATAGACTTCCCGGCGTACATACAGAGACGGATGGGCCGGCATAAAGCCGAAACGGACCCAGAAAGGAGAAAAAATCCTGGAAGAGTAATAGCGAGTAATCTTATCGGGTTCGCCGTCATGAATGAAATGAATATCGCCATACACCGCATCAAGAGCTGTGTCGGAAAAAGGTTCTGACAGCTTCGACACGACATCACCGGCGGTGAAATAGTCATCGGAATTGAGGATGCCGACAACATCGCCTGTCGCCATCGCAATGCCTTTGTTCATGGCATCATAGATGCCACGGTCTTTCTCCGTGACCCATCTCACGGTATGTCGGGTTGTTGCAGCGGCATATTCACGGATCATCCCGACCGTCGAATCCGTCGACCCGCCATCGACTATAATATGCTCTATATCGCAATAATCCTGCTGCAAGACGGAATTCAAAGTGTCCTGCAGTGTTTTCGCACTGTTATAAGTCGCCGTTATAATTGATATCTTCATTGAAAATGTATCAGGCTTCTGCACCGTTGAATTGATCCTAATTGAAACTCCCGGCATAATAGCTGCGGGCAATGAAAGGGGACGGATCGTAATAAGCACTGCAATTGTAATCGTCGATGATTTCGCAGATGGGATTGTTGTATACACGGAGGATTGCATGGGCATAATCTTCCCTGCTTCCTGTAATCTGTGTCTTCGGCCGTTCCACCTTCACATTGCTGCCATGATAAATCTCTGCCATATCCATGTTCTTTAGCCACAAATTTACAAAAAGAAAACGAGATTCTAACCATGATGGGTAAGAAGATTTCACAAAGCAGGTGCTTCAGAAAGTACAGCCGCACTTTTCCGACATCCAAATACAATATTATTACAAAAATTGAGTTTTGTTAAAGAAAAGAATTGATTACCGATATATGTTGACATACATTCTGATCAGCCTGTTCGCCTTCTTGACGAGTGCAGCCTGCGGATTCATCATGATTCCACAGATACTTTCGTTCTGCAGGAAGCGGGAACTTTATGATACACCAAGTGCCCGGAAAGTACACAAGGATGCCGTACCCCGGCTGGGAGGCGTATCATTCCTGCCCAGTATGCTTATAGCCACCATCGTGGCACTGCTGGTCTGGTCGTACACCAGCAAGGGCAACAAGATCGCAGTCAGCCCCTGGAGTATCTTCTTCGGCGTGGGCATCACGGTCATCTACGTGACGGGACTTGTCGACGATGTCTTCGGCCTGCGGCCGAGGATGAAGCTCATCATGCAGGTGGTCGTAGCCAGCCTCCTGCCCCTGTCCTATCTCTATGTCAACAACCTCTATGGCTTCCTGGGCATCCATGAGATTCCAATGTCTGTGGGAATGGTGCTGACGGTCGGCATCCTGGTCTTCACGATGAATGCCATCAATCTGATTGACGGTATCGACGGCCTGTCCACCAGCCTGGTGCTCATCGCCTTGTCCGGTCTTTACTATATCTTCCTCCGTGAGCAGATAGGGGTCTACTGCATTCTCATCGCCGGACTGATGGGGGTGCTTGTCCCATTTATCTATCATAACATCTGGGGCAATGCGGAGAAGAACCAGAAAATTTTCATGGGCGACTCAGGCAGTCTGACCCTCGGGTATATTCTCGGTGTCCTGCTTGTCAAATTCTGTATGTACAATCCGCACGTAATGGTCGGTCAGAAAGATTCCATCCTGCTTTCCGTGACCCTGCTCATCGTCCCCACCTTCGATGTCTTCAGGGTCATCATCGTCCGGCTGCTGCACCACCGTCCGGTCTTTGGTGCAGACAAGAACCATATTCACCATAAGCTGATGCGGGCAGGACTGACACAGCATCAGGCACTGCTCTGCATCATCCTGCTGTCGTTATTCTTCATCCTCATCAATGTCTCTCTGTTCAACCATCTGTCTGTCACGTGGATCATTGCGACAGACATCCTCTTCTATGCCATTTTCCATTATGCAATCGATTTCCATATCAGAAAAAACGGCTTGCCTCCCTTCGCAGAGCAATATAAAGGTAAAAAAGTAAAAGGGTAAAAGGGTTAACATTATTCTATCATTTCTCCGTCCTTTCATCCTGTTACTCCTGACACTCTATTTTTATCAGGCCACCTTTTCCACTTGCCTAACTCTCCGGCTCATCTTTCTCCTGACCTTCAGGTCTCTCTGTGTACTTTGATTCCCATTAAAGGCTCAGTGAGCTCCGTGGCTCCGTGAGAGAAGACACCCTAAGATGGCATTTCCGTAAGGATTTATTCTCACACAGAGAGCACGGGGAACACAGAGTTTATTGGAAAAGTAAAAAAGTAAAAAGGTAAAACGTTATTCTATCTGCCAGCCCAAAAGACAAAAAGAAGACATCAAAGAGAATCTTCAGAACCTGTCTGTAATCAACTTACATGAGGAAATACTTCCGGGCAGCATTCATTCAGAACTTATCAAAACAGAGTCTTACACTGCCGTCATTCAACACCATTTCTCCTTTCCGGACCCGTTCTATCCTGAACGCAGGGACAAGTGTCCTGATGCCAAAGAATGCCAATGCAGGTTCATAGGCCGAAAGCGGACGGTCGCCGTTCTCACGGTCGTACAGATAAGGGGAAGACAGGGTAAGACGGTCGCCGTCAATACTGAAGCGATAAAGATAACTGCTGTGTGTACCTTTCTTTTCCTCCAGTTCCAGGAGTCTTGCCTGGAAAGACCAGAAGACCGTCTTACTGCTCATGTCTTCTGTCGTTCCGGCTGTCAGATCGTCGATACGCACAAGATGCCACATTCCTTCCAGTCTGCCGGCATCGTTATCCGTCTCCAACGAACATGAGGAGAAGAGAAGTGCCAGCAGCGGAAAGACGAAAGACAACACCTTTGTTCTGTTCATTTTCTGATTCATATCCTATAATAATATAGTAGGCTAAAACTTTTCCAGCAAGCCCCGTTTACAGACAGTCAGCTGCATGCCATAATTTTTTCCGCGGAGGATGGCACCGAAGTCGGCACCGACTCCCATCCGGACATCAACACCTTTCAACCACTCCGGCAACCTCCCCCCATGCAACGTATAGGTGGCTTCGCCCATCAGACTGACGTTATGATGCTTCTTCGTGTAAGGTTTTTCGTATGTCCCCAGTCCTTCCTGCCACGTACCGAGGAAACGCCATTTCACATAGTCGGAGGGATGGCCGCCCAGTCCTAAATGAAAAGCAACGAAACGGTTGTTCTGGAATTCAACCGTGCCGTCTTCATTGTACAGCGGCGACCGGTAGAGCGGATTGCCCATCGCCTGTCCCCAGTGCTGGTAGCCGGGAAAGATGTAATGGTTGTAAAAGTCGTCCCTTCCGCCGATATGGTCAGGAACGGTAAGGGTATGGTCGTGGTAGATCGGACCGCTCTGGTATTTCGTGTAAAGATATTCAAAGACAATATTGTTCAGCCAGTTATCGGGCTTGAAACGATACTCGAGACCCAGCATCCAGTCCTTGAAGTCATAGAGCAGATAGCGGTGCCGCTTCTTCACCTGCCATTCGTCGCCCTCCCCGTAACCGTCATAATCAAGCTGGAACATTGAAGAATGGTCCTCGAAGAACTTGTCGGCATAGAGAGAAAAACCATGCCAGTCGCCGTCGTAGTTCAGCCGCATCACCCAGCTGCCCAGCTGGTCGCCCTCTACATTCTGATAAGTCGTCTCGCCGTTATCAGCACCGCCGGGAAGAAATGCATTCCAGAAATCGCGGACACCTTTTCCACTCTTCAACTGTTCCATGCCTCCAGCACCGTCCGGACGATAGGCCGTACCGCCGAAGAGAGAGACCATCTCCAGTCCCATCTCCAAAGACCAAGGACAGAATACCTCGTCATTTCCGATTTTCAGATAACCGGCCTTGGAATGGTAGAGCACCCGGTCGGCATACTTTGACTGACGCCGGGTGAAGCCGTGCTGCCAGTTCTGGTCGGTCATCATGCCGTACGCAATGTGGCCCTTCAGATGCAGCCATCCGTTGGCAAAGGGCAAGGTCCAGTAATCGGGCAATGCAATCCGCACCTGGGGGACCGGCCGTGCGTTGATGCCGAGTGTCTGCGCACCGGAGCTCAGACGGTTGTCTTTCAGTTCCATCGGCTCTTCCTTGGCACCGACGGTCAGCGTTCCATGCCACCACCGTCCTTCGACATACGCCTGCTGGACAACCGCCTTGCTGGTATAATGGACCGGCAGGACGACATCCAGTCCGTAGCCCAATCCGAACTTGTGTCCGTCGTCGGTGCTCAACGGGCGCACCACTCCGCCTCGCACATAGCCGTTCGCCGTTTCCAACGAGCTTAGTCCGTACCTGTTGGCATTCAGCCAAAGGGGCGTCCGCCCCTTCGAGAGACTGCCCTGCATCTCCACCCTGTACTCCAGACCTTTCATCGGCTGCAATCCCGACGTGTCTCGCCGCAAAGGTTCCTGATACTGGGCATACACTGCCGCAGCCATGCACCAGACAGCCAGAACTGAAACAAACTTTCTCATATCATCACGTAAATATCAGGCGCAAAGTTAGTAAAAAAAGTGCTTCTATGCAAACGAACAGCCAGTCAACGGTCCGCCCGGGCCGTCTTCCGCTTCTGGACAGAGAGGAAGAAGGAGGTACAGAGGCGTCTGATTTCGGACTCGTGCCGGTAAAAGGAAAAACCGGCAGACAATAAAACAGGACAGAATGCGTTTGAAAGATGTTATGAACAGAATATTCGTCACCTTAACCCTGCTGGCAGCCGCACTCGTATGCCCGGCACAGGAGCGAAGAGTGCAGAACCGTCCCTATACAGATCTGCGTGAGTTCCATTTCGGAGTGCTCGTCGGGACACATCTGCAGGACCTTGAACTCAACAACGTAGGACCACAGATGATTGACCTTGACGACGGCAACGGACCTGTCGAGAAGACCGTCTCAGCCGATCAGGACCGGTGGGATGCCGGCTTCACGGTGGGTGTCCTGGGCGAGCTGCGCCTCAACTCCACACTCCAGCTGCGTATGGCGCCGGCCATGTATTTCGGCACACGCCACATTACTTTCCGCAATCTCACAGACCGCACAATACAGGGGGAGCCTACCGAGCAGGTGCAGGAACTGAAGACCGCCTACGTCTCCTGTGCCTTCGATCTCATTGCTGCTGCTCCCCGCTTCAACAACCACCGCCCATACGTGATGCTGGGCATCAATCCGATGCTGAATCTTTCGGGCAAGGACAATGATTACATCAAGCTGAAGCGGAGTGATGTATTCTTAGAGGTGGGGCTCGGATGCGACTTCTATCTCCCTTATTTCAAGCTGCGTCCGGAACTGAAGTTCATGTACAGCCTTACGAACAGCCTCGACAAGAGCCACGCCAAGAACCTGCGCGACAAGCACATGCTTATGTACACCAATTCGGTCGATGAAACACGGGCAAAGATGATTGCACTGACCTTCTACTTTGAATAAACCTCCCCAACAATAACTACCGTCTAAAGACAGACAAAGGAAGGTATTTACAGAGACAAAGCGAAATCCATGTGAATCTGGAGTTGGACTCCAGATTCACATGGATTTTTTGTTTAAAGACCTTGTTTTTACGCCTTGCCTGCAGATTCACTGTTCATCATTGCATGGGGCTTCTCGCATTCATGTAAAGTAAAAGATACATTAATACACATTAGACTACATTCACCAAATCGAGCTGGACACAAAGAAACACACTTCCCTGCCATTCGGGAACACAGTTCCCAAGCACTGGGAACAGGATTCCCAAACGGTCGGGAACACGGTTCCCAAGTGTTGGGAACAAGTATGTTTTACTTTTTCTTCTTCATATCAAGCACCAACTTACCTACATAAATAGCATGCTTGCCGTTCTGGTCATCACCGATCATCTTGCCGTCAAGATCCTTTACATACTCAAGTTTTGTGAGATAGGTATGGGAGTGCCCGCCAAGGACGAGGTCCAGACCGTGCGTGCCGGCGATAACCTCCTCGTCGCTGACACCTTCGATATTCCACCCGAGATGAGAAAGACAGATGATGAGGTCGCATTTCTTCGCCTTCAGCTCGTCGATAACCTTCTGCGCACATTTCACAGGGTCGTTATAGACAATAGGACCGTAGTTCTTCTTCACGACCAGACCATCCAGCTTAGGACCGAGTCCGAAGACACCTATCTTCAGTCCGTTACGTTTCAAAATGACATAAGGTTTAACCAGTTTCTCCAATTCTGTACCCTTGAAATCGTAATTGGCACAGACAATCGGGAAGTTGGCCATCCGGAAGAGACGTGCCATGTTGTCCAGCCCGAAGTCGAACTCATGGTTGCCGATTGTTGCCGCATCATAGTGCATCCGGTTCATCAGCCCCACTTCGACATCCCCTTTGAACATTGTATAATAAGGTGAGCCTTGCGAGAAGTCGCCACTGTCGAAGAGCAGCAGGTCAGGTTGTTTCTGGCGTTCCTCCTTCAGCATCGCAATACGGCGGAGGAAGCCGGCACGGCCCGCCTTCATCGTGTCGGCGAGGTTCACGCTGAGCGGATAAATCTGACTGTGTGTGTCGTTTGTATGCAGAATCGTAAGCCGCTTGTCCTGTCCGAAAGCCACAACAGTGAGGAGACAGAACGCAATCAATAATATATTCCTTTTCATTTTCCTATTCGTTAAATGGTTACTCCACACGGATGCGTCCCTCGGTATGTGCATTGACTATCTTACCTTGTGCCGTCTGCTCCTTGAAGTAGTTCATGATGATGAAACGTGTGTTGTTGCTGGTCGCTTGTGGCGAAACGACATCCGTCGCCGACTTGAAAGCCTCCATCTTGTCGTTGCCCTGTGCCAGATAGTCGAGCGTGGAGATGCGGTAAGAGGCTTTAGGATCTATCTCCTTTCCGTTCAGGCGGGCCGACTTCAGTTTGTGGTCATGCGTGAAGACGAGTTCTACACCATGGCTGACCGCCTCGCCACCGGTATGCGCCATCTGTGAGAAAAGTTCCAGCACCTTTTCTCCAGTAAGTGTCACGAAACAGATCTTGTTTTCAAAAGGCGCAATGTCGAGCACATCCCCATAAGTGATTTTCCCCTTCGAGAGCGCTGCACGGATGCCACCCATATTGTAAACGCCGAAGTCTACCTTCTCATTATAGTCCCGGGCAGCCCACACCATGATGTCTGCCAACAGATTGGAGAGGTCGCTCTCAGGACGGTGGGCTACCATGTCGTGGTCGACTTCGCCCACGACAGGTCCCATCACCGAGTCGACCTTGTGCTTGAACGGTTCCATGAACTTTGCCGCCCCAGCATCAGGAGCAGCGTCATAGCGGTTGTCTACCAGCACACGCGTACGCTGTATGCCCGCCAGCTCGTAATGGGAAGCGCATCCGGCCGCCGTGAGCAGCACCGACAAGCCTGCCAGATAAAATGTTTTTCTATACATATCTATATTATGACTTTTGATTGTTGCAAAAGTAAGAAAAAAAATTGATTAGTCATCTGTCAACCGCATGAATTTATCCACCGAAAGCGCCTTACCGCATTATAATGTTCCACCATGCGGGAGAACATCGCACCCTACAGGAAACACCGCCACGACACCTATACCGACAAAGTTGCAACGGCAGCAAAAAAGACAGACGGGAGAATGCAACTATTAAAAAAAGACAGAATCTTTGAAAAACGTACGGAAATGGTTACTTTTGCACAACAGGTTCAAAGCCGGTCCTGAAAAAGTCCGAAACGGAATCATCGGATGTCCCTTTGACGAAGCCCTCCTGTGTCGGAAGACAAGACAGGATATATTTTAAACAAATAACAAAACAAAAATCAAACCATTTATCATGATGAAAAAAAACCTATTTGTAAGTATCGTCATGCTGCTCATCGGCATGACGGTAAATGCCCAGGACTACAAGAAACAGTCGTTTATCCCAGAGGCTGAAATGCCAGACGCAGGCATCTATCTGCCGGCACCTCCTGACACAGCATCCTACCAGTTCGATTACGATTTCCGCCAGTACTGGTGGGGACGCAAGATGAGAGAGAACAAGGAACGTGCTGATCAGGCTAAGTTCGATGCATATTTTGATGTTGACTCAGTACTCGTTGGCTTCGCCCCGGCTTTCGGTATGCTGATTACCCCGGAGAAGACACCTGAAACCTACAAGCTCATCTGCATGGTCGGCATTGACGGCAATCACGCCGTTGACCGTGCCAAGGCGAAATATATGCGCAAGCGTCCTTTCGCACAGTTCCACGAGCACACATTGCAACCGCAGTTCGAGGCAGAGCTGATCAACAACGGTTCTTATCCGTCAGGGCATACCTGCCGAGGATGGATCTTCGGCCTGACCCTTACCGAACTGAATCCTTCACGTGGCAATGAAATCATGACCCGTGCGTATGAGTACGGACAGAGCCGTGTCATCTGCGGTTATCACTACCAGAGTGACGTTGATGCAGGCCGTCTCTGTGCGAGCGTAGGCTATGCAGCCATTCATTCTTCTGAGGCTTTCCAGAAGCAGATGGCTAAGGCGAAGAAGGAGATTGCAAAGCTGCTGGCCAAGAAGTAGACATTCCCATTCTGTCCGTTCTCACAAGGAGAGAGTGGACAGGAGAGCGGTAAAGATAATCTGTGAAAAGCTTTGCCGGTTCGGAAAAAATCCGTAACTTTGCACCGCTTTTCAGCGTAACCGCTGATCGTGGAAGAGTCATGGATTACGTTGCGTTGGAACGACAAACAATTTTTAATTAACAAAAGAAAATGGATTTAATTAAAGTTGCTGAGGAAGCATTTGCAACCGGCAATCAGTTTCCAGAGTTCAAAGCTGGTGACACTGTCACTGTCGCTTACAAAATCATCGAGGGTAACAAGCAGCGTATTCAGCTCTACCGTGGTGTAGTCATCAAGATTTCGGGCCATGGCGAGAAGAAACGTTTCACGGTCCGCAAGATGTCCGGTACCATCGGTGTCGAGCGTATCTTCCCATTGGAGTCACCGAATATCGATTCTATCGAGGTGAACAAGCATGGTAAGGTTCGTCGTGCGAAACTCTACTACCTGCGCAAGCTCACAGGTAAGGCCGCACGCATTAAGGAGAAAAGAACCGTTGCTGCTGCTGAGAAGTAAGCTCTTGGAAATCCAGGAAAATAAAAGTCCGAGGCCTTTTGAGGTCCCGGACTTTTTCTTTTCCATGTATGCTCCTTTTCTTTTCCATGCGTGCTGGGAACTTTTCCGAAGAGAAGCAAGAGGCTTAATCCTCATAATTCAGCCTGGCGTCACTGTTTCCGTGCAAGGCTGCACTCAGGTCTTTCCAGTTCTGAAAGCCGGCAAAGAGTGCCAGCCGGTCCAGCGTCTTCTTAGACGGTTTCTCCTTCCCTCTGAAATAACCTATCAGTTTCTTCAGTGATGAAGTTTCCAGATGAATCTGGTGGACAGCCAACCTGTCTGACAATCTCTCCAGGTCCGAAGCCAGCTCTTTCCGCACCTGCGTTTTACGACCCAGCTCCTCAATAATGCTTTTAAAGCTCTTTTTCATCTCTCATTTAACAACATATAATAACGTATGATAATGTGATGCAAAAGTAACAAAAGATTGGATAACCACATAAAGTTCAACTGGTTTTCTTCGTAAAGATTATAGAAAACTTTGCCTTCGTCTAAATGATGAAAAGCACACACGTTCAGCGCACAAGAAATGTCATTTACAGAACGGCTTGTGAAAAACGCAAATAAAGCAAAAGTACACGAAAAAAGGTTCTGTACGCAGAAAATATAACAAAAAAGTCTTACCTTTGCAGCCCGAAAGATGTTTTCAGTCCCATTTCGTAAAAGACATCCGTCTATTTACGGACAATAAAACAAACCTGATAACGGTCATCATTATTAAGAGAGGAATTATCTGAGTGTTGATTTTAATATTCAATCAGGAAAAGAGAAATATCTGAGTTATTAATTTTAATATCAAACAAGAAGTATGAAGAAAATAAACATCAAGTCCATTCTACTGTTATCCATATTGTTTCTGCAGACTGCCACGCTAAAGGCACAAGACGATCTTACCAAGATTTACGGAGTATATATCGGAAAAGCCACGACAGAAATCGAAACAGCAGGTGGAAGCATGAAACAACCTGGTGAAAGGAAATTCCAAGTAGAGATTGTGAAAAGAGCTAATGACACGAAGCTGATATTAAAGGATTACAAATTAGGCAACTACGAATTTGAAGAGATTGTATTTGACAATTTCGATCAGTATTACCAACCGGAAAAGAAAGGCTGGAACTTCTTCACCGATCCCCTTTCAGGTAAATATTTCAAGACAAAAGACAACATTTACACCATACAGCTATGGGGGAATCCCATTGATGACTACTGCTTTGTCTACGAAAACGGGACCATGGATTTCACTTTTGAAATCTACACAAACCCTGAAAGGAAAGTAAAGCATGTTTTCAAAGGGAAAAAGTTAGACACGGACGGTATCAATTCCTTATCAGCCAGGCACGAAAAGGATGTAATATACAATCTGCATGGGCACCGGATACAAGGAGCGCAGAAAGGATTGTACATTGTCAATGACAAGAAAGTACTGCTGAATAACAAATAACAGAGCGAAGAAGGCAGCACAGTCTGTAGCAGACACATTGTGATTCTCCGGAATCTTTCTCCGATACTGACTATTACAAGAAGAAATCCCTTTATAATGGAGGTCCACTTATGTACCTCCATTATAAAGGGATTCTTTGTCCCGGTAGAAGCCAGCGGTCTATTTCACCGCAATACACTCCACTTCTACCAATGCGCCCTTGGGCAGATCCTTGACGGCAAAGGCCGAGCGGGCAGGATAAGGCTGCTGGAAAAACTCGGCATAGACTTCGTTCATTGCAGCAAAGTTGTTCATGTCGGAGAGAAAGACAGTTGTCTTTACGACGTGGGAAAGATCCACACCCGCTGATGCCAGTACATTGCGTGCATTGATGAGCGACTGGCGGGTCTGTTCCTTCACACCGCCTTCGGCAAAGGCATTGGTAGCCGGATCGATGGGAAGCTGACCTGATGCGAAGATGAAACCGTTGGCTTCGACAGCCTGACTGTAAGGACCTACTGCCGCAGGAGCCTTGTCTGTGTGTAATGCGTGCATATCTTTAAGAATTTAAAGGAGTTAAAGGAGTTACAGGGAGCCGGGCCGACGGCGAGACACCCCCTATACGCTCCAATGTTCATTTCTATTCGAGTGTAAAAGTACTGCTTTTCTTCAAAAGAAACAAACCTATACGGCTAATTTACTTAAAAACGACGAACGTGCCGGCATATTCCATTATTTTTCCTCTGAAGAAAAAACACTTTCTTTATCCAACTGGCTTATAAATCACAGTTTTTATGTAAATTTGCACTACTCAATTACATATACCACATAAGTTATATGAAAGAATTAGCTCTCAAGTACGGATGCAATCCGAACCAGAAGCCTTCACGCATCTACATGGAAGAAGGCGAACTTCCCCTCACAGTGCTCAGTGGCCGTCCGGGCTACATCAACTTCCTCGACGCACTCAACAGCTGGCAGCTTGTAAAGGAGCTGAAGGCTGCAACCGGTCTGCCTGCCGCAGCCTCGTTCAAGCACGTCAGCCCGGCCGGTGCTGCTGTCGGTCTGCCGCTCAGCGACACGCTGAAGAAGATTTACTTCGTCGATGATGTCGACTTTGAGCTTACGCCACTTGCCAGTGCATACGCCCGTGCCCGCGGTGCCGACCGTATGTGCTCCTACGGAGACTTCTGTGCCCTCAGCGACACCTGCGACAAGGAGACGGCACTGCTCATCAAGCGTGAAGTCAGCGACGGTGTGATTGCACCTGACTATACACCTGAAGCTTTGGAAATTCTGAAGGCCAAGCGCAAGGGCAACTACAACGTGATAAAGATTGACCCGGCTTATGTCCCGGCACCTGTTGAACATAAGCAGGTGTTCGGCATCACTTTCGAACAGGGGCGCAATGAGGTGAAGCTCGACGACCCTGCACTCTTCGGGAATGTCCCGACAAAGAACAAGACCTTTACCGAGGCGGCTAAGCGTGACCTTATCATATCGCTCATTACACTGAAGTACACACAGAGCAACTCCGTCTGCTACGTGAAAAACGGACAGGCCATCGGCATCGGCGCCGGACAACAGAGCCGCATCCACTGTACACGCCTGGCAGGCTGCAAGGCTGACGAATGGTGGTTGCGCCAGTGCCCGAAGGTGATGAACCTGCCGTTCAAAAAAGGTATCCGCCGTGCCGACCGTGACAACACCATCAACGTTTATATTTCTGAAGAGTATGAAGATGTGCTGCAAGATGGCGTATGGCAACAGTTCTTCACGGAATGTCCAGAGCCTCTGACACGTGAGGAACGCAAGGAGTGGATTGCCAAGAATACGGGTGTCGCACTCGGTTCTGACGCTTTCTTCCCATTCGGCGACAACATTGAGCGTGCGCACAAGAGCGGCGTGGAATATATTGCACAGGCAGGCGGCAGCATACGTGACGACCATGTCATTGATACCTGCGACAAATACAACATCGCAATGGCATTTACAGGCATCCGCTTATTCCACCACTGATAGGTTTGAGGTTTGAGATTTGAGGTTTGAGATTTATGCCTACGGGATAATACAAGCTCAATTTTCAGACCTCAAATCTCAAACCTCAAACCTCAAATCTCAAACCTCAAATCTCAAACCTCAAATCAATATGGAAATAGAAAATGACATATACGTTTTATCCAAGGCTTTTGCTTTAAGGATAATCCATCTATATAGATATTTAACCAATGAGAAAAGAGAAAATGTAATATCAAAACAATTACTTCGTTCCGGAACAAGTATCGGGGCAAACGTACATGAAGCGAAGAATGCACAAAGCAGGGCTGATTTCTCCTCTAAAATGAACATCGCTTTGAAAGAAGCTACAGAATCTGAATATTGGATTGACTTACTGAAAGAAGCAACATTCATTTCTAAAGAGGCATACGAATCACTATATGCGGACTGCAGCCGAGTTAAGGCAGTACTCGTTAAAATTGTCAAAGCAACGAAAATTCCGAAAGAATAAACCTCAATTCTCAAACCTCAAACCTCAAACCTCAAACCTCATGGATGATTTTCAAAGTATATTAGAGAATGGCATCAGCTTCAAGGGGTCATCAGGACCGAAAAAAGAAGATGACAAAGTGAAGACCAAAGCCAAGAAGAAGAAGTATGTTACCGGGGCACACGGTTCCGGCAGTGCAAAACAGAAGGCTAAATACCGTCAGCAACGTGCCAACCGACACAAGTAAACAAAAACAACGAACGCCCTCGTTTGTCCGTCCCTATCAAAGGGATTTGGAAAAACGAGGGCGTTCGCTGTTTATTTCATATATTCTCTAAAGTTGAGAAAGGGTCAACCTTTTTGAGCGAAAAGGTAGACCGTCTTGAAGAAAAGGGTCAACCGTTTCAAGGAAAAAGGTCAACCGTTTTGAGGAAAAGGGTGAACAGCAGAGAGAAAGCAATCCTGTCTGATGAATCTGTTAATTCAAACACTGCTGACTCCACAGTCTTTTTCAAATTCTTTTCATGAAAAAAAATATTTTTCTTCATGAGAAGAAATATTTATTTTCACGACAAGAAATATTTATTTACGTGAAAATAATTCCGAAATGACCATTAAGACAAGTATTTATTTCAGGGCAATACCTGTATAGATGGTGCCGAATCCTTCTTTAAGAATACGTGCTGAGAAAAAGTCGGAAGCGTTATCGTAGGTGCAGATAGCGGACTGAAAGATATTGGCAGCTGGCACACCGAGTTCTTCTAATTGAAGTTGATTACAGAGCGGAAGGTCAATATGCCACTTTTCATACATACGTGCAATACGCTCCATTGCGAAACCAGCAGACGCAAAGGCATCATAGACTTCCTGCCCTACCTCAAAGTTTTTCTGAGAGATACAAGGTCCTATAACCGCCTTGAGCTCCTTCGGGTCGGTACCATACAGCTCTGTCATCCTGCGAAGCGTGTGCTGAACGATACGTTTCACCGTACCCCGCCAGCCTGCATGGGCTGCACCGACGGCATGATGAACCGGATCGTAAAAGAGGACAGGGACACAGTCGGCCGTATGAACACCGATGCAGACGTTACGACAATCGGTGACGACAGCGTCTTTGCCTTCTTCCTGATCGGCCTGTTCCGCAGCAGAAAGCCGGAGAAAACCATCGGTCACGGTCAGGCAATGCGTTTCGTGTATCTGATGAAGACGGATTATCTTACCAGCCTCAACACCTATCTCCGCCGCAACAGCCTGCAGGTTGTCGGCCACAGCAGCGGGATCATCACCGCGATAAGGATTGATGTTCAGTGTTGCAAGCCGCCCTTTACTGACACCCCCATGGCGCGTCGTACTGAATGCCACAGCGTCATCGGCAATCGTATAATAATGCAGTACGGGCTTAGTCATCCGTATATTCAAAGTCATCAAGGTCTTCCACTTCGTCCAGTTCGTCAATCCCAACTTCCTCAACATCGTCGACATCAGCATCTTCAGCTTCCAGCTCGGCGGCGAAACGCTTCATATCCTTATCCCGATGCACAAGTGTGTCTTCTGCGGTAATTTCCTGTAACTTGTTACTCTCAGCGTTGAGTTCCTTCCAGAGCACATCCTTCAGGTCATCAAGTCCTTGTCCGGTAACGGCTGAAATGAAGACGACAGGAAGGTCGGTCGGCAACGTTTCACGCAGCATTTCAATGAGTTCCTCATCCAGCAGGTCGCACTTCGTGACAGCCAGTACCCGGTGCTTGTCGAGCATCTCGGGATTAAACTGCTGCAACTCATTCAACAGTATTTCATACTCACGCTTAATGTCGTCAGTATCGCCCGGCACCATGAAGAGCAGAAGGGAGTTGCGCTCGATATGACGGAGGAATCGCAAGCCGAGTCCCTTCCCCTCACTGGCACCTTCGATGATACCCGGTATATCGGCCATCACGAAACTCTGGCTGTCACGATAGCTGACGATGCCCAGCGATGGTTCCATCGTCGTAAAAGGATAGTTGGCAATCTTCGGCTTCGCACTTGAGAGAGAAGACAGCAGCGTAGACTTTCCCGCATTCGGGAAACCTACCAGACCGACATCGGCCAGCAGCTTCAACTCAAGGATAACTGTCATCTCCTGCATCGGCTCACCCGGCTGTGCATAACGCGGAGCCTGATTGGTCGCCGTACGGAACTGGAAGTTGCCCAGTCCGCCACGTCCGCCTTTCAGCAGCAGCACCGTCTGTCCGTCGTACATGACATCGCAGACATACTTGCCCGTCTCGGCATCGTAGACCACTGTTCCGCAAGGAACATCGATATAGACATCCTTGCCGTCCGTGCCGTGACACTTGTCACGGCCGCCGTTGCCGCCATGCTCTGCATAGACATGACGCTGATACTTCAGGTGAAGCAGTGTCCAGTAATTGTGGTTGCCACGCAGGTAAACGCTTCCGCCCTTGCCGCCGTCGCCGCCGTCAGGTCCGCCGTTGGGGTTATACTTCACATGACGAAGATGCATCGATCCTCGTCCGCCCTTGCCGGAACGGCAGTAAATCTTCACATAGTCTACAAAATTAGAATCAGCCATAGCAAGTGATGGGTATTTAGGAAATGGAATAAATAACCGTTTATATCAATATGGAAGACTTTTGTCTATTGGGGCTTATATTAAAAAGCTGATAGATATTAGGAGGAAGACAATACCGTTAAGTATTCGTCTATTCCCAACATCTATCAGCTGAATCTATTACAGTGAGTCAATAACAGACTCTATCCTGCTAAAGATCTCATCAATCGTACCTAAGCCCTCTACATGATGATGAATACCCTCACTTTTATACCAATCTATCAATGGAGAAGTTTGTGTATGGTAAACATTGAGCCTCTTCTTGATTGTCTCTTCGTTATCATCAGAACGGCCGCTCTGCTGTCCACGGAGAATCAGACGGTTCATCAGCTCGTCCTCGGGAACGAAAAGTTCGATCATGGCAGCCACGTTATGACCGCGATCAGCCAGCATCTTCTTCAGTGCTTCAGCCTGCGGGATAGTACGTGGGAAACCGTCGAAGATAACCCCCTTGTGCTCCTTGCCGAAGCTGTCGTAAACGCTGGCAAGAATATCAACCATCAACTCATCCGGAATGAGCTGACCATCATCTATGTATCTCTTGGCTGTTTTACCCAGTTCCGTACCGTTCTTGATTTCGTTACGGAGGACATCCCCCGTAGAGATGTGACCGAAACCATACTTCCCGATCATCTTGTCGCTCTGGGTACCTTTGCCGGCACCCGGCGCACCGAAAATTACAATATTCTTCATTATTCTTTCACTAATGTGTAAATATCTCTCAGATTGCGACCCTGCTGGTCATAGTCGAGTCCGTAACCGACGATGAAATCATTAGGTATTTCAAACGCAGCATACTCAATATCCAAAGGCACCGTCAGCTTGCCCGGTTTCAACAGCAATGTGCAGATATGCAGGCCGGCCGGCTCACGTGTCCCCAATGTCTCGAGCATACGTTTCATGGTTGCACCGGTATCGACAATATCCTCAACAATGACGACTTCCCGCCCCCGGATGTCCTCGTTCAGTCCTATCACTTCCTTGATAGTGCCTGTAGAGGTAGTACCCTGATAAGAAGCCAGCTTGACAAACGAGATTTCACACGGAATGGTTATGTTCTTCATCAAGTCGGCAGCATACATGAACGATCCGTTCAGCACTGCAAGGAAAAGCGGAGTCTTCCCCTCGAAATCCTTGTTTATACGGTCTGCTATCAGCTTTACTCTCTCCAGAATCTTGGCTTCAGGAATGGAAGTCTCGAACGTCTTGTCCTTGATTGTCACTCGACTCATTTCTCTTTAATCTATAATTTAGCGCAAAATTACGAAAATTATACCAAACAATCCCATACGATTAGCATTTATTTTGTAAATTTGCCATCGGTATGAAGATATTCACAAGTGCCCAGATTCACGAACTGGACAGATATACTATAGAGCACGAACCCATCAAGTCGGTCGATCTGATGGAGCGTGCAGCAAAGGCCATTACCCGGGCTGTCGCCGAGGAATGGACGACGCATACACCGGTCGTGGTTTTTGCTGGCCCCGGCAACAACGGCGGTGATGCGCTTGCCGTGGCTCGCCTGCTGACCAATGAAGGTTATAAGGTCAGGACCTATCTATTCAATATCACCAACCACCTTTCCGATGATTGCGTGACGAACCGGCAACGGCTGCTCGACGGCCGGCACGCCAAGGACTTCACGGAAATCACGGCCAAGTTCGACCCTCCTGAACTGACGGCCGACACGCTTGTCATCGACGGTCTTTTCGGTTCCGGGCTCAACAAGCCGCTTGCCGGAGGGTTCGCCTCGTTGGTGAAGTACATCAACCAGAGCCCGGCAAAGGTTGTCAGCATTGATGTTCCGTCAGGCCTGATGTCGGAGGACAATACATATAATGTAAGGGCAAACATTATCCATGCAACACTGACACTGACGCTGCATGAGAAGAAGCTCGCTTTCCTCTTCGGCGATGCACAGCAGTTCATCGGCCGGCTGAAAGTCCTGGACATCCGGCTGAGCCAGGAATATATCCAGAAGACAGAGGCACAGTATTACGTACTCGAAGAGAACGATGTGCGCTCACGCCTGCTCTATCGCGACGACTTCGCACACAAAGGCAACATGGGCAATGCACTCATCGTTGCCGGCAGCTACGGTATGTCGGGTGCAGCCATCCTTGCCACACGTGCCTGTATGCGCAGCGGTGCGGGAAAGGTCACGGTACACACACCGAAGAAGAACTACGGAGTCATGCAGATATCTGTCCCGGAGGCGGTCCTGCACATGGACCATGAAGAGACGGCATTCACCGAAGCTGTTGATACAGACGGCTTCGATGCTCTGGGGATAGGACCGGGGCTGGGATGCCAGGAGACAACGGCAATAGCCATGATCGCCCAGATCCGACGCGCCCAATGTCCGATTGTAGCAGATGCAGATGCCTTGAACATTCTTGCCAGTCACCGTGCATGGATGCAGCAGCTGCCAAAAGGAATCATCATGACCCCGCATCCGAAGGAACTCGACCGGCTGACAGGCTCGCCTGCCAATGCCGACTTCGAACGGCTGCACCGGACACGCGAACTGGCACAGTCGCTTCAGGCATATATCATACTAAAAGGTCACAACAGTGCGCTTTGCCTTCCTGACGGTCAAGTCGTCTTCAACCCTACAGGCAACAGTGGCATGGCTACTGCCGGCAGCGGTGACATACTGACAGGAATCATTACAGCTCTTCTCGCACGGGGCTACCATCAGCAGAACGCTTGCATGGTAGGTATGTACCTTCATGGTCTTGCTGGCGACTTAGCAGCAAAGGATTTAGGAAAGGAAAGTCTCGTTGCTGGAGATATCATTAACTATCTCCCAAAAGCCTTCATGCTTCTGGACGACTAAATCGTATATAAAACCATATAGACGATTCTTTTCAGAGAATAGTAACATCAATAAGTTTATACAGCTTCATGTTTTCTCAAATTCGTAAAGAACTTCCTCAAATGACAATAGAAGTTATAGAGGAGAGGGACTATAACCTCATATTGATAACACAAACATGGGAAATAGTATATAATGAATTACATTTCCACGAATTGAGGAAATATCAAAACACCGTAACAAATATTATTTATAGCATTTGGAATAATAAATGTTATTTTAAAGGTTAGGGGTAATTCAAAATTTGCAAACAAACATAAGAAAACAAGATTCAAACTACAGTTTAAAATTATTTGGAGTACATCCCCCAATTCAAATTGGAAAGTTTATATTCACAGAAAAGATACACGTAGCTATGTCAGATGGTATGCAAGAGAAATACATTTTGACTTATTTGACATAGACTTACAAGAAAAAATTGGCAGCGATGGTAACATCTTACAATATCCAGTTGCTCATGAGTTTGGTCATACAATAGGACTTGTCAAATTCAGTCGTCCTCTTCTTTCTTTTAATCCCAATTATCCATGGGGAACTCTGCATGCTGATGAGTATGAAACAAATTCGTCAAAAGAAAATAAGTTCCGACGTCCATTTATAAATGACAGACGAAGCATTATGAATATAGGCAATGAGCTACGAGAACGCCATATGGATTATATCCTCCAAGAATTAAACACTCTACTACTTGGTACAGAATTTTATATCAGCACTTTACTAAAATAAGCATATGAAAAAACTTTATTCTCTTCTTATTGTATTATGCCTTATGGGCTGTTCTAATCAAAATAAAGAACAAAAAAAAGTTCCCAAAAGCTATCTACCTTCAGAACTTGATTCTATGTATAGTTTTTATGATAAAAGCCAATTTATCATAACAGAGCAACATAATGAATTTACGGAGCCCGTTGCAAAACTATTTTCAAAAGAGGAGCGTAAGAAGAGAAAACATAAAGTCTGGGAATACACTTGGAAGATATCAGCTGACAGCATGCTAACTGTATGGTATATAAAAAAAGGGGAGAAACTATACCCCATACAACACTATTACTATCCTTCTGATGCTTATTTTTAACAAAGTATCATTTCATGATATGATATAAACATATCATAAATGTCCATTTAGAACAAATGAAAAACTCTGAAAACCCTTTAACAACGGCAAATGTTCTGGATATTCAAATAGAACTTCTTAGTTTTTCTGAATAAGCCAATATCTTTCAACCTATATATAAATGAAGCGGCAGCTCCCTTTTGAGGAAGCTGCCGCTAACATCTTATATAGTCAAGCCGACCTCAACAGATGATTAGTCGCAGTTGACGAGCTTACCGTCAGAACCGAGCACATCGGTGATCTTGTGCTTGTACAGATCCACCATGTACTCACGGGCCTTGCCGCAGTACTGACGCGGGTCGAAGTATTCTGGGTGCTCATCGAATGTCTGGCGAACACCAGCGGTGAAGGCGAGACGAGAGTCGGAGTCGATGTTGATCTTGCAGACAGCACTCTTGGCAGCCCTGCGGAGCTGATCCTCTGGAATACCGACAGCGTTTGGCAGTTTACCGCCGTGCTCGTTGATAATGTCAACATACTCCTGTGGAACAGAAGAAGAACCGTGGAGAACAATTGGGAAGCCGGGAAGCTGCTTCTCGATGGCTGCGAGAACGTCAAATGCCAATGGAGGAGGAACGAGACGGCCGGTCTTCGGATCACGTGTACACTGCTCCGGAGTGAATTTGTAAGCACCGTGAGAAGTACCGATGGAGATTGCCAAAGAGTCGCAGCCTGTGCGGGTAGAGAAGTCTACAACCTCTTCAGGCTTGGTGTAGTGAGAAACCTCAGATGCGACCTCGTCCTCAACACCGGCGAGTACACCCAGCTCTGCCTCGACAGTGACATCGTACTGATGAGCATACTCAACAACCTTCTTGGTCAGTGCGATATTCTCCTCGTAAGGAAGAGCTGAACCGTCGATCATTACAGAAGAGAAGCCGAAGTCAACGCAGCTCTTGCAGGTCTCGAAGCTGTCGCCGTGGTCCAGATGAAGAACAATCTCCGGATGATGGCAGCCCAACTCCTTCGCATACTGGACAGCACCTTCTGCAAGGTAGCGGAGCAGTGTCTGGTTGGCATACTTGCGAGCACCCTTGGAAACCTGAAGGATAACCGGTGACTTCAGCTCGGAAGACGCCGTGATGATAGCCTGGAGCTGCTCGAGGTTATTAAAGTTGAATGCCGGGATAGCGTAACCGCCGCCAATCGCTCTCTTGAACATATCACGTGTGTTCACGAGACCTAATTTCTTGTAATCTACTACTGCCATAATTTCTTATGATTTAAATAATGAATAACTCAATACCTATTTACACCTGCAAATTTACAGCTTTATTTTCTGATAACCAAGAGCAGAAGCCTATTAAATGAGCACGAAGTGTTAAATTGCGTAATTAAAAGTCAGCCTAAGAGAGCACCGTCAATTCTCCACACAGACGCAGATACCCGCAATTTATCACTCCCCTGCCATTCCTCTCATGATTTCTTGTTTTGCATCAGTCCCCCTATCAATAAAAAACCGTACCTTTGCATTCCATAAGACAAATACATTCCGGCAATGGAGATTTCTTCCATGGAGCAACGCCGGATCTGTCAAAGGAACGAAATATGAAATACAAGATGATCGTGCTGGACCTGGACGGCACACTGACAAACAGCAGGAAAGAGATCACACCCCGTACAAAGCAGGCACTCATGCAGGCACAGGCGAAAGGCATACACGTGGTATTAGCATCGGGCAGACCGACTTACGGCATCATGCCCCTGGCAGAAGAACTGGAATTGAAGAAATACGGCGGATTCATCCTCGCCTTCAATGGCGGGAAAATCATCAACTGCACCGACGGTGCCGTGCTCTTCGAGCAGAAACTGGACGAGAAGCTCGTCCCCCTGCTCTACGACGAGGCGATGAAGGCCGGCATGGCTATCCTGACCTATCAGAGTGAGGGAATAGCCACTACCGACAAAGAGAACCGGTACGTGCAGGAGGAGGCGTTCATCAACAAGATGCCTGTCGTTCAGTACAATGACTTCCTCGGCCAGCTGGTCTACCCCGTCAACAAATGCCTGATAGTCGGCGACCCTTCCCCACTCCACGAACTGGAGCTGCGGTTAGCCGAGAAGATGGAAGGAAAGATGGAAGTATACCGCTCGGCCGAGTATTTCATTGAGTGCGTGCCAAGAGGTATCGACAAAGCACGCTCAATCGACCGTCTCATCACCACGCTCGGTATCCGGCGCGAGGAGGTCATTGCCTGCGGTGACGGCTACAACGACCTCAGCATGATCCGCTTTGCAGGACTGGGCGTTGCCATGGCAAATGCAGCAGAGGGCATCCGTCAGAAGGCCGATTTCATAACTCTTTCCAACGAGGAAGACGGCGTTGCACACGTCGTAGAACAGTTCATTCTTTCAGAAAAGAAAGATGTGTAAAGGTGGGAAGGGATTATTGGCCAGCAGTTACAGAATAGAACAGGCAGCCCCGGATGGTGATGACCATCCGGGGCTGCCTGTTTTATCAGGTGTTCTTGTAATCCTTTACCGTATTCTGTCAGCTGCCTTCACCAGGGCTTCATCCGCAAGAATGGCATGCCGCGCAAGCCACAGAAGGATGAAAGCGACGAACGGCAGGCAGGCCGCAAACTCTACGTGGAACGTGAAACCAGTCATAAGCACCTGGCTGAACACGCCGTAGACAACATACCATCCCACAATCATCAGCATGGAAAACAGGCAGAAACGTGCCTGGCGCCTGCGGTTGTGATAGTCGAAGATGGCGAAGAGATGGATGGGACAGGTTACCAGAAGAATGGCAAACAAAGCCCACACATTGAAGTTCTTTCCGCCGTTCGCATCACTTATCCAAAGGTTCATCAGCTGGTTCTCCGCCCCCATTCCCTTCGGTTCAAAGCTGCCGACAGGCAGACAGAGACAGGCAATGGTCACAAGGAGGGCAAGAAACAGAAAGATGGTTTGCTTCCGTTGTATCATAATCAGTCTTCTTCCTCGTTCAGAGCGTCCTTGGAAGGATCGCGCCAGTAGACTTCACCCTCTATGAACTCCTGGGTGGCCAGCAGTGTCGGCTTCGGCAGCTTCTCATAATAGCGGCTGATTTCAATCTGCTCTCGGTTCTCGAAAACCTCATCCAGCGAGTCGTTATAAGAAGCAAATTCAGCAAGTTTCTTGCTCAGGTCCTGCTTGATTTCAACCGAGATCTGATTGGCCCGCTTTGCTATGATAGCAACACTCTCATAGATGTTACCAGTATCTTTCCAAAGTTCCTGAACATCCCGGGTCACCGTGTTTGACGGTGCTTTTGACTTCCTGTAATCCATTCTAATTGTCTATGTTTTATAAGTCTGTTATTCTTCTTAGTCCTTTGTTATCTCCTTACATTTCTTTATGTACTCCTCGGCGGTCTTGCGCTCCTTGGAGTCGGGATACTCGTTGATGAATCCGTAGCACTCGTCTTCGGCATCCTGGAAACGCTGCAGTTTCTTTGCCTCGACGCTCATCTGTGCCAGTTCGTACTTGCTCTTCATGACGAGTACGGCGAAATCTTCCCGCATATTGCTGTAAGGATAGTCGTTCAAGGCATTCTGGGCTGTGATGATGCAGGCCTCGTAATTGTTGCCGCCGCTGGTGCAGTTGCCGAAATAGGAACCGAGATTGTAGTACAGCTTTGCACTGAGATACTCCTTTCTGATCAGCTTGTCCTGCAGATCGAACAGCCGCTGCTGGGCCGTACCTTTCAGTTTCCCGTTCGGATAAATGTCCAAATAGTCCTGGAAAGCGGCGATGGCGGCGACAGTAGGCGTCTGGTCAAGACGCGGCTCCGGCGTACCCTCAAAGAGACTTTGCCCGATGTAGAACGATGCCATTTCGGCATACTGCCCGCGCGGATAGGTCTGATAGTATTTCTTGAAGGTCTCCGACGCAGCCTGATAGTCTTTCAATCCATATTCTGCCATTCCGAGCATATAAAGGCATTCCTGGGCATTGTCGGTACCTTTCTCCACTGTCACGAGATCCTGCAGCAACGGTACGGCAAAGCCGTACTTCCCCTTTGCAAAACATTCCTTTGCGAACTCATATTTATAATCATTGTTGGTTGTTTTGTAGACCTGATTATATTCATGGGCGCAACTTGTACAGAGCAAGGCGGCGCAAATGCCAATGAGGATTCTTTTCTTCATAATCTGACTTTGAAATGCAAAGTTACATATTATTCTATAAATACGCAAAGGAGGGTTGTTTTTTTTTGAAAAAATCTATCCCCAAGGTTCAAGAAAAGGCGAAATAGCGTGAATGATTTGTGAGTCAGTCGGTTCTGATTTTTAAGCCTTTCGGAGCAAAACCTCGAAAAGACGGGGTTATACCAATTTCGGACAGAGCAACGTTACCAAAACATTACCACCTCCTTTGCAAGTGAGGATTGGGAAAAGCGGTAACGAACAGCACAAAATCCGACCTGAACTTCGGGGATTACCTCCTGCAAAGGTACGTCGATGAAAAGAAACAGGCAAATAAATTGCGGATTGTTTCTTTACCATTGAACGACAATGTTTTGCATAGCAACAAATAACCTGACAATGAATAGTTTTGTAAACCGTAAAAAGTCAGAGTTATGCGTAGTACGTTTAAGGTTCTGTTCTACCTCAAAAAGAACGCTCCCAAGAAGAACGGTTCCGTTCCCGTGATGTGTCGTATCACCATTGACGGCACCATTGCCCAGTTCAGTTGCAAATGCGATATCCATCCTGATTTGTGGGACATCAAGAGCAATAGAGCTTCGGGAAAAAGTGCCGTTGCGTTGGAAACCAACCGTTTCTTGGACAAGATACGTGTCGGCATCAATGCCAAATACAAGGAGATAGCCGAGCGGGATAACTATGTCACTGCCGAGAAAGTGAAGAATGCTTTCTTGGGCTTGGAAATGCGGCATGAAACCTTGCTGAAAGTCTTTGCCCAGCACAATGAGGACTTTTTCAAACAGGTAGATGCGGGCTTGCGAAGCCCATCCACCTACCACAAGTATTGCACGGTCTATAAACATTTGGAGGAGTTCATCAAGACCCGCTACCGTGTCAGCGACATTGCACTGAAAGAACTCACTCCGGCTTTCATTACTGATTTCGACATCTTCCTGCGTACCGAAAAGCAATGTTCCCACAATACAGTATGGATTTATATGATGCCTTTGCGTCGTATGATTACCATTGCCCAGAACCACGGATGGATAGTTCGTGACCCGTTCGTGGATTACAGCATATCCGCCGAGAGTACCGACAGGGACTATCTGACCAAGGATGAAATCCGCAGGCTGTTGGATTTGAAATTCAGGCGTAAATCAATGGAACTTGCTCGGGATTTGTATGTTTTCTGTTGCTTTACAGGCTTGTCCTTTACCGATATGAAGAAACTGACCAAGGACAACCTTCAGACTTCCTTTGACGGGGAACTCTGGATTATGACCAAGCGACAAAAGACGGGGGTGGAGTCCAATATCATGCTTTTGGATATTCCGAAGCAGATTATCGAGAAGTACGATGGCACGGCGAAGGAGGATTACCTCCTGCCCGTTCCGCAGTATATTACCGCCTGCAAGAACATCAAGAAAATCATCGGACTCTGCGGTATCGGAAAAGAGATTACGTGGCATACCAGCCGCCATACTATGGCGACGGAAATCTGTCTGACCAACGGCGTTCCCATCGAAACCCTTTCCAAGATGCTCGGACATACGAACATCCGCACCACGCAGATTTACGCCAAAATCACCCACGAAAAGGAAAGTCGGGACATGGCGGCACTTTCCGACAAACTGAGTAAGATAGAGCAGTTCAATGGTATCACTATATAAAAGGAGGACGAACGATGAAAAGAGAAATCATAACCATTGGAGAGAATGGAAAGGTACATATCCCGACAGCTCCCGTTTGGATGTCGGCTTGCGAAATAGCCTCCTTGTTCGGAGTATTCTCCGGTAAGGTAAACAGTCACATCAAATCTGTCTTCAAAGAGGGCTTGCTCAGAGAAGATGAGGCGATGCAAACCCTATTGTTCAAGGGCGGTGCGGTGGATTTATACAACATTGAGATGATAATGATGCTGTCATTTCGTTTTGCCTCTCCTCACGCCCAACTCTTCCGCAAATGGGCTATCAGGAAACTTACCCAAAAGAAATCTACCACTCCGCTACTTGTATGTTACAACAAAGATGGATGGTATAGTTAAATATGAGAACAGGCAGTAAGAAGCTCTTTTCTTACTGCCTGTTTCTTGTCAAGGCTTCTCAAACCGAGGACGGTAATTCTCCTGCAACAGCTTTTCCACATCTTCTTCCCGGTAGAGTACCTTTCCGCCTAACTTGATAAAGGAGATTCTTCCCATGTTGCGATAATCCTGCAACGTGCGCCGGTTGATATGCAACAAGCGGGACAGCTCATCGTCCGTCAGATAGCGATGCCCGTTAAGCAGAGGTCTGTTCTTTTTCCGCAGGACATCTATTCCCTTTATCATGCGGTCGCTCGCGTTGAGAAAGTGCGCAATCTCTTCGTTGTTCTTGGTCTTTACATCGTTGTCCATATTTTACATCGGATTTAGTGGTGATACTATTCATTGGTCATAAAGCGGAGGATTGTTCGAGCAATTTCCCGACATCCTCCGGCTTGTAGAACATCTTATACCCTATTTGCGTATAGGGCAGCATCCGGTTGCTGCGGTAAGTTTGCAGGGTACGCAAACTGATGTTCAGGATTTGGCAGACATCCTGATTGTCCAGCCACCTGCCCATACGCTTTTCGTCACACTCCCGACACAGGGCATCGACTTTGGCGGTCAAAATGCGGAAACACTCCATCATGGCTTCATACGTTTTCTTCTCGATTGTTATTACTTCCATATTTCTGTTCGTTTTAAGATTACACTTTGTGCAAATGTACTTACGGAGTAAGTATTCAAAAGCAGCTTTTCCCTTACTGCGTACTTGTGGCTTCGATATGGATACTTTTGTCGTATGGCTTTTGGAATCATACAGAAAAATCTCTATTCAGTACATATTTAGCATACAATCCGGACGATTTTAACTCCCGAACTTTGCAGCATAATCAAATTCAAAGCGTCATGGATGTCATAACAATCGAAAGTAAAGCCTACCACGAACTGATGGGCAAGATAGAGAAAATCCTCCGTTATGTAGAGAAAGAGGAAAAGGCAAAGATAGAGTACGAAAATCGCCTTGTTACCAACGATGAGTTAGCCGAGATCCTCGGTATCAGCAAGCGTACCCTTCAGCGTATGCGCAGTACGGACAGAATCAGCTACAAGATGATTTATGGGCGTTGCTACTACGACCTGCATGACATCGAGAAGGCGATACGCAACAAGAGCCTGTACTGCAATCCTCAGAACCTGAAAGAGCTACGGCATAACTTCGAACTTAAAAGCAGGAGGGTAAAGGATGGAACTATTGGATAGAGAGACTTTCCTTGAATGGATGGAACGCATCATGAAGCGTTTTGATGAGTTGAAACAGACGGCTCCCGACATCCCCCAACGCCCGATGATAGATGGAGAACCGCTGCTAGATAACCAAGAGGTCTGTCTGATGCTCCAAATCAGCAAGCGCACCTTGCAACGTTATCGGGCATCGGGTACACTTCCTTTCCACATCGTTTACCACAAGACGTGGTATTTGGAATCGGAAATCCTTGCCTTTATGCAAACCCACTTTACGGAGAACCTCAAACGCAAGAGGAAGAGAGTGCCCAAAGACACGTAATTTTGGATTGATCGCAACAGCAAAGCTCCCGTTTTGTCGTAATGACAAGTCGGGGGCTGCTGCTTGAATTACAGATTACATTTTCGGTCTGACGATAAACACCTTTTCTGTCAGAGACGGCGGTAGTCCGTCCATTGCGGGCTGTGTAGCAGAGCTACTCTGCCCATTGCTTTCCAACGGTCTGTCGGTTTGAGCCACGGAGGTGCTGACGGAGGAGGCGGCGACAGTCGGCTCAATCGGACGTGACCGTTCCATTTCTTCCCTCGCTCTTTCGCCATCCTGCATCATTTCCACTTCCTCTTGCGTACTCTCCGACTGCTCAATGGGCTTTAGAGAGAGCTGTATTTTTCGGTCAAGGGCAGCAAGTTCCGTTTTGAGGTCTTTGAGCTGCTCTTCCTTCTTCCAAGATCCGTTCACGACCTCTTGCAAAACAGGAATATCCTTGGCTATCTTTTCCGTGTCCGCCTTAAACTTCTCAATCAAGCCGGGTATCTTCTCCAAGGCGTTCAGGAAATTCATACTGGCGAGTTGCGGGTCTGCCGCAATCCTACCATTGTTGTAACTGTACTTCATTCCGCTTTCTCCCATAACGAAGAACTTGTTCTGCGAAAGGTCGAAAAGGTCTTTGGAGGAGGACTCCGTCTTGACCACAAGATTAAATCCGTAGAGTGTTCCGATATTGAAATACTCTCCCCGTGTGCAGGCTTTCTCGTTGATTTCCGCAAGCTTGGCGGCAATGCGTTTCGGGTCGCTTCCTTCCACCCCTTTGAGTGTTATCGGGTTGAGGATATTGCCCTCCTTATCCTTCTGTACACGACTTTGGTACAAGTCCCAGTCGCTTTGGAAACGGGCTATCAATTCCTTGTTTCCGTCCACCGTTCTCATAACTTCGTCCAATCGGCTTCGGGAGGATGATTTACTGCGTATGAACGCCTGCCGTTCGCTGTCCAAGCCGGCAATCTTCTTTTCCAATTTTGCCTTTTCCAGCAAGTCGGTATTGCCCGAGAGGATGGCGACATATTCGGAAAAGTTCATTCCCGACTTCTCGTCCATACTTCCCTCATCAATGGTACGGCTACCCATACGGTTGTTTTTAAGCTGTTCGATGAAGAGTTGCTTGTTGTGCAACAAGTTGAATTTATAGCTGTCAAGCGACTTCTCCACGGCGTAGATGATGACATCCACCTTATTGTCCGCATGAAATTTGGCGACCTCGTTCCCCTTACGCACGGCTCTTCCGTCCCTCTGCTCCAAGTCGGAAGGACGCCACGGTGTGTCCAAATGATGGATGGCAACGGCACGCTTCTGGGCATTCACGCCCGTGCCGAGCATAGAAGTAGAACCGAACAATACACGGATTGAGCCTTCATTCATCCCTGCAATGAGCGTCTTTCGAGCCTTGTCGGTCTTGGCTTCCTGAATGAAGCGTATCTCCTGAGCGGGAATGCCGTGGTCTTCCACCAATTTGCGTTTGATTTCGCTGTAGGGATTCCACTCGCCCGGCTTGTATGTGCCGAGGTCACTGAACACAAACTGCGTTCCTTTCTGCTCATTGAACTTGCGGTAGTACTCCGCAATCTTGGCGGCACAGTGGGAAGCCTTGTTGTCCACATGATCTCCGTACCTGTTCGGGTCGATGAGCCTCAAATCCAAGCTCATCTTCCTCGCCATATCTGTGGCAATGAGCATCTTGGCTTTCTCCTCCCGTTCGGAGAGCGGTGCGCGGCCGAGCAATTCCGCATTACCCGTCTTGGCAAACTCCACCAACTTGGCGATAAACTCCTCCTGTTCGGGTGTGGGCGGTATGTTGTGCATAATCTCCCGTTTCTCCGGTCGGTCGATGCCGATGTCCTGCGCTGTCCGGTAATCAGTGATTTGAGCGTAGAACGCTGCCAACTCCGGCACTTTGATAAAATAGCGGAAACGCTCTTTCTGCACGATTTCGTTGGTGACGGAGAACTCATAGTCCACCGACTTCTTGGCGAAGATGGCAGCCCACGCGTCAAAGGTCTTGATGTTCTGTGCTTCGAGGGCTTGGGGACGCAAATACTTGAACAGCAGGTACAACTCCGTAAGTGAGTTCGATATGGTCGTCCCCGAAAGGAAGGTTGCTCCCAAGTCTTTCCCCGTCCTTTCCTGAATGGTTCGTATGGCAAAGAGCATATTCAAGGCTCTTTGGCTGCCCTCGCTGTTACCCAACCCTGCCACACGGTCGTGGCGGGTGTTGAACATCAGATTTTTGAACGTATGCGACTCGTCCACGAAAAGGTGGTCTATACCCATTGTCTTGAAATCCACTATATCGTCCTTGCGGTTCTCTATCTTGAACTTGATTTCATCCAGCTTCGCCTGTAAATTCATCTGCCGCTTGACAAGCCCTTTCTCCATCGCACGGGAGATGCTGTGTCCCTGCTGACGCAAAACCTCCAAGTTCTCTTCCACGCTGTCCAGCTCGTCCTGAAGGATTTTCTGCTGTATCTCGTCCGACTGCGGTATCATGCCGAACTGGTCGTGCGTGAGGACAATGCAGTCCCAGTTGTTGTTCTTGATGTCGTGGAAAATCCGTTGTCGCTTGTCGGGCGTGAAGTCGTTCTTGCCCGGATAGAGCAGTTTCGCATTCGGGTAAGCCGTTTGGAAGGTCTGTGCTATCTCCTGCACGTTGGCTTTGAGAGCGAGTATCATCGGCTTGTTTGCCAAGCCGAGCCGCTTCATCTCATAAGCTGCGGTACACATGATAAGCGTCTTTCCTGCTCCCACCTGATGATCGCAGATACCTCCCCCGTTGAGTTTGAGCATCCAAACGGCATCTTTTTGGCTGCCGTACAAACTCTCGATGCCCAAGCCTTTCAGATTGAGGTCAGGGAATGTCTGATGGGAACCATCATACAGAGGACGCACAAAACAGTTAAAGGTATTGTTGTAGAGTTTTTCCAATCGCTCCTTGAACTCATCGCTCTGCTCGTTCAGCCAATCGGTGAAGCCGTTTCGGATCTCGTCGATTTTAGCGTTTGCCATCTGTATGGCTTCGGTATCCCGAACCTTGACCTCCTTGTCGCCGACCATGATTTTCTTGGTGATGTCGGGCGTTGTATTCAGCAAGGCGTGCTTCATCAGGGCAATGCCGTCGTAGCGACGATGTTGCCCCCGTACACAGAACCTGTCCCAGATATTGGCATTGTGCATCCGTGCCTCCACGGAGTATTCGTCCGCACTTGAATTGTAGCGTACCGTCACTTCCGTGTCGAAGAGGTGCGAGGCATAGTCAGAGTAGAGATTTACGGGAATCCATCGCTCCCCGAAGTTGAAATCCAAGTCCACGAAAGGTATCGGTTCGGGGATGGCATCTTTCAGCGCCTGCAAGGAGGCTTGCGCCCTTGTGTCTTCCGGATGCTCCAAAAGGTATTGTTCGATACGCTCCGATGCGGCGACCACATTGCCCGATATGAATTTCTCGGCAATTTCATACTCTCCCTCCAAGGGATTGTAGTAAATCCTGCCGTGCAATTCGGAGAGCATCTCCTCTTCGGAACTTTCGGGAAGCAAAGAGAGCATATACTCGGTGTCCACCGCTCCGAATTTATTGAGTGAAGCCGAGAGCGCCTCTTGGGCATTGCCCACCTCTGTCACTTCGTGCAGGCTGAAGGAAACGGGCTGATGGAAAATATCGGCTTTGAGCGTTTCTTTATCCACCTTCCGTTCCAAGAAGAGGATTTCCCTGCCACCGGCATCCATCAGGATCTGCTCGTGGTTCTTGCGGTCGTTCAAATGTCCGTACTGCCGCACGAAACGGTCGTACAGTTCATTGAGGTTCTGTCGTAGGGATTCATTCGCCACCTTGCGTTCCGCTTCATAATCATAGAGGGCGTGGTAGGCATCCCGCAGGTCTATGTAGAGCAACATTTTCTGTCGTTCTTGGGACGGGAGGTCTATGGGCTGGAACATGCGGTTGTCCTCCATATCACGGACAAGCATTCCGACCTGAAAGTCCGAAGCCAGCAAAGACCCCTCTTTGAGATGTTCGTGCCATACTCCCTCATAGGAACGCTGCTGCATCCCTTTCTCCTTGTCCTGTTGCCACCACAGCTCGTTCGTGTCTTCCAGTCCGTGTGCCGTCTCATCGCTTTGTGAAACCTCGGAAAATGGGGGAGGTGAAGCGACAGGCTTCTGTTTTGTGGCAGCTTTACGTTTGGGCTTTTCTTCCGGGATAACATTGCCGAAAAGGTCGAGCAGTTGTACCTGTGGTGTGACACTGCTTCGGGCTTGCTCCACAGGCTGTTCCTCTCTCGGCTGCACCACCTTTTGGTGCGGTTGTTCCTCTGTCGAAGCGGCTGGTGTAAGCGTTGGCTCTTCCTGCTTGACTTTGGGAGAAGCGGCAACTTTGGGCTGCTCCTGAATGGAGATATGCCTTTGGTACAACGCCATATCCAAGCGTTTGGCTAAATCCGCCAGCAGGATTTTTCCCATATCGGTGGCGATGCCTTCCGCTCCACCCTCGTGATGGAACAGGATGGCGGGCTTGCCGTAAGGGTCGGTGTCCTGCTTCCATTCGGTATGTACGATTTGCGACATGCTTCGCAGATAGGTGTTGAACAGTACTCCGCTGGGGCGTTTCTCGCTCTTGATGAAACGCTTTTCCTCTTCGGTAAGACTTTTCTTATTGCTCTGCTTTTGCAGGACGATAAGGTCACTGCCCACTTCCGTCCCTGCATTTTCCGAGAAGAGATTATTAGGAAGGCGAACTGCCGAAATAAGGCGGGTATGGTTCATCAGCCACTCCCGTACCGGTTCATTCGTCGGGGCATTCATGACGCCTTGCGAGGTGATGAACGCCAGCACGCCACCCTCACGGAGCATATCAACGCCCTTGACGAAAAAGTAATTGTGCAGGGATGTGCGTGCGACCTTTCGGGCAGGTTCTGCCGTCTTGCTGAAAACAGGGTCGAAGACGGCCACATCTCCGAAAGGGATGTTACTGCTGACCACATCGAAAGAACCGTTGAGCTTGGATTCGATTTCCTCGAAGCCTCGGATGCGTATCTTGTCTTCGGGATACAGGGCGGAGAGCATCTGTCCTGTGAGAATATCTTTTTCAAAACCGAAAGTCGTATGTCCTTCGGCTGCAATGCCGTCAAAAGAGCGGATGAACTCGCCCATTCCCGCCGAAGGGTCGAGGATGCGTTGAGGGACGATGCCTGCCTCCCGTAAGGAAGCGGCAATCTCCCGTACTACGGGTGCAGGAGTATAGAAAGCGGTCATCACGGAATTTTTCAGGCTCTGCATATAGCTCTTGTATTGCGATTCGGAGGTGGTGTTATCCCGAATGGTGCGATGCAGTTCCATCACCAAGGGGAATAGCTCCAACTCCGACTTGTTCCATCGGGCAATGTCCTCCATCGTGTTGGCAGGAGAGAGGATACACTTCAATGCGCCGAAGCCCGTATAGGCTGCCAATATCGTGCGTTCTTCGGGTGTCGCCGTGCGTTGTTCCCGATGCAGGGCAAAGATGGTCTTGATGGCTTCTATGTTTGCCCTTAGATGCTCCTTCTTGTTATAACTTGCCATCTTCTTCGAGTTTTAGTTGGACAAAACCCGTAATCTCCGTATAGAGGGAGTTGTATTCGGGCATATAGGCGAACTCGTCCGAAATCGGATACTTGGCAAAAACCTCTTCCAAGAGCGGGCGCAGACGGATGGCGGTCTCCCTGACAGCTTCAAGCGGCACTTCAGCAGAGAACTCGTTCCAAAGAACAGAGGAGATGGTATCATGGTGGGAAAAGTGCAAACCCGCATAGAGCGTCTTATTGGCAATGCCGATACATTCGGCTATGGGAAGACCGGTATCGAAGGCTTCGGCATAGGCTTCGGAAGCGGCTGCCGCACGCTCTTTGACGAAGGGAATGTCATCGGCTTTTTCGGGATGGCTTTCCCGAAGAAAAGAGAGCAGGGATAGCTCGTAATAGGAAAATCGAATGGCTGTCATATCTGTAATTTTAATGGGTATATAATGCAAAGGCACTCGACGTCCCCGCCGAGTGCCACCACTAAAATCCGCAGTAAAAACAACAGGATTGTTTATGACCGCATCATTCAGTGGCAAAATTAGCAAATTACGGGGATTTACCTTCGGGATTTGCCCGGTTTTTTACGCTCGGGGAAGACAAAGACCGTCTTGAACTCTCCGTCCAAGGAGAGAGAAGCCTCGAAGCTCTTGCCCGTTTTGGAGGTAAAGCCCTTGATGATGCCAGTCTCTCCGTTTACCGCCAACTGCGTCAGTTGCTCGTCCGTGAGGCTCTTGCCTGCCACGCTGCGGAAAAGCGTCAGCCCACAATCGGCATCAGAGCATTTGGCACATCGGGGATAGAAGACCAGTGAGCCTTTGCCGCATTTGGGACAATGGATGTCGCTCTGTTTTTTGGGGAAGAGGATTTTGGAGGAGAGCAGTTCGTCGGTAATCTGTGTGGCGTAGTTTTCGATGCCCTTGCGAAACTCTTGCTCTTTCAACTCTCCCCGTTCGATTCTCGCCAAGTCCGCTTCCCACTGTCCGGTCATCTCGGCATTACCGATTTTCATTTCCCTAACGATGGAATAGACGGCAAGTCCTTTCTCAGTAGGGACGAGCGACTTCTTTTGGCGCACCATGTACTCGCGTGCAAAGAGGGTTTCGATGATGGCGGCACGGGTAGCGGGCGTGCCGATACCGCAATCCTTGAGCTGCGCACGCAATTCTTCGTCCTCCAACTCTTTGCCCGCCGTCTCCATCGCTGCCAACAGCGAACTTTCCGTGTGCAGGGGCTTGGGCTTGGTCGTTCCTTGTGCCAGCGAACAGGCACAGAGCGGAAGTTGCTTACCTTCCTCCCATTGAGGGATGATGATGCCTTCTCCATTCTCTCGGCTTTCCCGTTCTTCGGCTTCCGCCTGCTCCTTGTCTTTTTTTCTGCTGTTTTTGAGGACGGCACGCCAACCCTCTTCCTTGATGATTTCACCTTTGAGGATAAACTTCACATCCTCGCAGGCGGCAGTAACCGTACTGACATCCTTCACGCAACGGGCCGAGAAGGCTTCGAGCATACGTCCGACTATCATATCGTAGATGGCTACTTCCTCTCCGAACATGTCTATCGGCTTCTTGCCCGTAATGAGCAGGGCGTGGTGGTCGGTCACTTTCTTGCCGTCCACCGAATGCGCATTAAATTCGGTCAGTCGGCGGGCATGGACACCCCAGATGGGATGGTCGTGCAAAAAGGCTATCAGGGCAGGTATTTCGGCAAAGACATCTTCGGGAATATATCGGCTGCCCGTGCGAGGATAGGTGATGTATGCCTTTTCGTAGAGCTTCTGCGCCAAGGAAAGGGTCTGTTCCGCCGAATAGCCGAATCGACTGTTCGCTTCTTTCTGTAGGGTGGTCAAGTCGTACAGAAGCGGTGGCTCCTGTCTGGTCTCCTTGCGCACAATCGTTTCCACGGTGGCATAAGGAGCCTGTTTGAGTTTATCATACAGGGCGGTGGCTTCCGCCTTATCGAACCAGCGGTCGGCAGAAGAGAAACGGAAACTCTCATCACCTTCCTTTACAGTAAGGCTGAGTTGCCAGAATGGCTGCGGCTCGAACTTCTTGTTCTCCAAGAAACGGGAACAGACCATACAGAGAGTCGGAGTCTGTACCCTGCCCAAGGAGTAAGTGCCTCTTCCTGCCGCAATGGATATGGCTTGGGTGGCATTGATACCCACCAACCAATCGGCTTCGCTGCGGGCACGGGCGGCATAATAGAGATTGTCATACGCCGCTCCGCTTTGTAGATGGGCAAGTCCCTCTTTGATGGCTTTGTCCGTCAAAGAACTGATCCATAGGCGGTCGAAGGGACGGGGAATGCCCAAGTATTCGTAAATGAATCTAAATATAAGTTCACCTTCCCGTCCGGCATCGGTGGCTACGATAATACCCTCGCATTCCCGGAAGAGTTTTTCGATGACTTTGAGTTGGGCTACTGCCACAGCATCGGCTTTATAACCTTTGCCCTCCTTAATCTGACGGGGAATAAGGGTAAAGACGGGAGGAAGAATCGGCAGGTTCTCTTTGTGGAAACCCTTGATGCCGTAAACTTCGGGCATGGCTGCCGTTATCAGGTGCCCCAATGCCCACGTGACGGTATAGCCGCCTCCTTCGATATAACCATTCTTCTTGTTGGTTGCCCGAACGACACGGGCGATTTCACGAGCTACGCTCGGCTTTTCTGCTATGATGACTTTCATTTGTTCTTACTTTTTGGATATTAGTGGTGGCGGATTACATTTTCATTCCCTTGGAACGCTTCTTCTCTTCTTCCTTCTGTTCCTGTCCGGCAGTAGGCTGTGTCTGTCCCTGCTTGAGCGGTTCATTCACCAGCTTGGTAGCCTCGTTGGTCTTGCCTTCGGAATTGACGGCGACCTGCGTGCGGGAAGCATTGTCGGGAGTTACCTCTTTGGCTTGGGACTTGTCAGGATTCCATTTGAGGAAGTCGAACTTGTTCTTCTCGAAATTCGGACGTACATAGGCATTGAAAGGCTCTCCTTTCTTGTCGATAAGCCCGGTCATATAGACCGTCTGACCTGCTTTGAGCTTCGCTTGCTCTTCGGGAGAGATGTCACGTCCCAACATCTTCTTGGGGACACGCAGTTCTTTCTGCTCCGTTTGTTCCTGTCCTTCGGGAGCTTGTCTTTGGCGTTGTCCTTGCTTGGGAGAGCCGAAACGAAATTCAATAGATCGCTTGTCGGCATTGAATTGAAGGTTGGCATTGAAATGCTTTCCCATTTTGGAGGTCATGCCCTCTACATAGATGCTCCTTCCTTCCGAGAGTTCCTTTTTCTGCTCATCGCTCAGCTTCACGCCCTTGATTTCATCGGGGATGCGTACCCTGTCGGCACTCAGGGCGATGATGTCGTTCGTCAGGCGGTCGATGCTCACGAAGCTGCGGGTCGGCTCCTCTTTGCCGGGGAAGGTCAGCTCCACGGTGCGACCGAGATTACCCGTTTCTCTGAGGGCTTTCTTGTCCTCGTCGGTGAAGGTATGCCCGAAGAACTCGCGCTCCAATTGAGGTTCCTTGCGGATGGCATGGACAACGGGAATGAATGTTCCGTCTCCGGAGGCTTTCAGGGAAAGACGGGCATCGGTATGCAGGGAGACTTCCCCGATTTTGATGCTGATGGGAACAAGTGGAGTCTTTCTGTATTGAAGCAGGTCATCAAGATGCTTGCCCTTTTCCAGACTCTCACGGCTTATGCCCATCTGCTCAAACTGTTCCCATTTCACCTTGTCGGGGTCAATGCCTTGGAAGGACTGTTTCTGCTCTCCCGCATAGTCCGAAGGATTGATACGGGCGGAGTCCAGCATCTCCTTATTGGAGGGGACATCCGGTGCTTTGAGTATCTCCGAGAGCACACGTGCACTGGCAACGGCACTCTCAAAAGGCACTTTGAAGAAGTTCAGCGGTGTGGGATGCTTGAACTGACGCATGAAGTTGGAGAGGAAATTCTCCAGCGCATTGCTGTGCTTGTCGAACTTCAGGAAACTCTGTTCATGCTCGGCGGTGGGCGGAACGGTTCTCAGCCCGCCTTTCTCGTCCGTACCTGTGACGGCTTTGAGATTCTCGTCCTTGGAATCTTTCACCAAAAGGACTTCTTGGTCTTTGATTTTTTCGTCCATATTACAATGTATTTAATAACACCAACAGCGGTGCACGGACAAAAGTAAACCAAAGAAACCGTGTATGTTAGAGGTTTGAGATAACTGCGTACTTGTGGCGTCGATATGGATGGAAGTGGCAAAAAAAGAGGTATGGCTCAAACTCCATACCTCCATATTTTTCATTGATTAGGTTATTGCATTGACAATAGTTTGCAATACACTCCGCCTTTTGCTTCGAGTTCGGCGTGCGTTCCATTCTCTACAAGTTGTCCCTTGTCCATCACGATAATCTGATTAGCGTTACGGATGGTTTGCAAATGATGGGCAATGACCAAGACTGTGCGATTTCGGATAAGGGCAGACATTGCCTGTTGTATCTTATATTCATTGACAGGGTCAACATTGCTCGTTATCTCGTCCAAAAGAATGATGGGAGCGTCTTTCAAGAAAGCACGGGCGATTGAAAGCCTTTGTTTCTGCCCTCCAGAGAGTCCCAAACCGTTTTCTCCGATTTTTGTTTCATAACCTTCTGGCAGACTGATGATAAAGTCGTGTATCATCGCCCTACGTGCTGCTTCTTCAATTTCTTCCTGCGTAGCATTGCGGTTGCCCACTTTGATATTATTGGCAATGGTGTCTGAAAAGAGAATAACATTCTGCATCACCACACTGATTTCACCGAGTAGATAATCATAGTCCATTTCTCGAATGTCTATACCTCCGATACAGATTCTGCCAGCCTGCGGTTCCCAGAAACGGAGCAAAAGGTTGGTAATGGTTGTTTTACCAGAACCTGACGAACCAACAAGTGCCGTTACCGTTCCTTCGGGAACATGGAACGTGAGAGCTTTCATCTCAAAGCCTTCCTTCTCATAATGGAAACCGACTCCTTCGAATGACAGGTCGAAGCGTTCCGCTGTTTTCGGCTGTTCAGGATTGGTGATAACAGGGGCATTCAACAAATGGGAAATGCGTCCATAGCTGTCCTTTACCTTGATGTAATTCAGCCAATGACTCTCCATATTGACAAAAGGTTTGTAGAACTCTTTCGAGACAATAATGAACATAAGATAGGCGAAAACGGAAAATTCTCCGTACCAAGTCCACCAAAGACCGATTGTAGCCATCAGAGCGAAAGCCAACTCTATCAGGAAAGTGTATCTGCCCACACTCACAGCTGCCAAACGAGAAGTATTCTTACTGCTTTCTCCAAATTCACTGACAGAGTGGTCAAGTCTGTCACGGAACATTCCTTTTCCTCCAAACACTTTCAAAACCGGAATGCCCTTGACGTATTCTACAAAGAGGCTGACCATATCCGCCAGATTGTCCTGAGACTCTTCCTGTGCTTTCATTCCCGAGCGAATGCCCCGATACAGAGAAAACAGGGCAATAGGAAGAATGGCTACCATTGTCAATCCCATGCGCCAGTCCACACAAAATAGTCCAATACCGAGTATTAGAGCTACAATGAAGTCGGCGGACATCCGTGTCCATAGATGTCCTACTACCATTTCCATATTATCAACGTCTTTGTGAATGATTGTACTTATCTCTCCCAGACGCTCATTGGTATAGAAACCGAGTGAGAACATTTTCAGTTTCAATATGATTTTCTCGCGGATACGTTCCACAAGATCAAATCCGGCAAAATGCTTGCTCATATCGGCAATGGCATTGGATAGGGTTTTCAATACCAGCAGACCGCCAAGTAACCATGCTGCCGAAATGAAAGAGATGCTTTCTCCCTGTATATGACGGTCGATAAGGAACAAGACGGTTAGCATGATTGCCGTGCCACAAAGAGCATAAACCACGAAAAACAGTGCAGAGATAATCAGATGCCGCACTCCGCGAGCGGTCAATTCATTCAATATATTGCGTACCATTGTTTATACCTCCTCTTCTTTCAGTTGCCATTTACTTACTTGTTCTTGCGTCTCCGTCATATTGCGGTACAGAGAACAGTCTTTCATCAGTTCTTGGTGTGTTCCTTTTGAGACAACCTGCCCTTTGTCCATCACAACAATACGCTCCATATCCTGAATCGTATTGAGACGATGGGCAATGGTAATGACGGTCTTGTTGCGCTGCAATTCATCAAGAGCTTCTTGGATTAGTTTCTCATTCTCTCCGTCCAAAGCAGCGGTGGCTTCATCGAGAATAACTATTGGAGAGTCTTTGAGTAACATTCGGGCAATGGAAATACGCTGTTTTTCTCCGCCGGAGAATTTTACGCCAGCTTCGCCTGCCAGCGTATCATAACCATTCGGCAATCCCATGATAAAATCATGAATATGAGCACGCTGTGCTGCCGTTTCCACTTCCTTTTGTGTGGCGGTAGGTCTTCCTATACGGATATTATCCCGAATGGTTGTGTTAAAGAGAAAAACCTCCTGCTGTACCATCGAAAAATAATCAGCGATATTACGTTCGGAGAGTTCCGTAATATTCTCTCCTCCCAATCGGATAGTACCTGTTTGGGGGTGCCAGAACCCCATCATCAAACTTGCCAGCGTGGTTTTTCCCGACCCTGACTCGCCTACGATAGCTGTATGACTACCTTTCGGAAATTGAAGACATACATCTTTCAGCGCATTGTCTTCCTTGTTTGGATAGGAAAATGTAACGTGCTCGACACAAACATCCGTTTGTGTCGTATCCGTTTTCTTGTTCGCAGTTTCCTTTGCCTGTACCTCTGTAATGGACTGTACTTTTGCCAACGACTGACCATAGACGATTCGGAAATGTTGGAATGTTGCCAACTTAGCAAAGGAGGATGAGAACAGTCCACCCAATATCAGGGCAAGGATAAAACGTGCCACCGTCAGTTCGCCCGAAGTCATCAGCCATAGCCCGACAAGAGTCATTACCACGATACCACCTTCCAAGAGTATCGTTATCAATGTCATGGGAACGGTAACGCTAAACATGCTCCGCTTTACCCAACGGATGTAGTCGCGCATACCACCAAGTACTCGTTCCGTTCTATTTTCCTCGTTACTGAAGGCTTTGATTACCGATATGGTAGCCACATATTCCAAAAGGTCTTCCGACATTTTTTGCGTACTTTCCATAAAGTGTTGAAAGCTCCTTCCCCAAAGTGTTTTAACAGCCATTTGCAGAAGAAATGCTACAGGCAAAAGAGAAATGAGCGACAGCCCCAAACGCCAGTCCAACACCATAATGATTACCCAGAGTAAGGCAGGAAAAAGCGTAGCCGAAAGGATTTCGGGTAATCCATGTGCTAAATAAATTTCAATTTGTTCCACATCATGGTTGATAATATTCACCAAGTCGCCAACTTTCCGTTCTTGAAAGAAACCGAGCGGCAAGCGTTGCAGATGACTTATGATACGCAACCTCAATCGTGTAAGGGCATTGTAAGCCGACCGGTGTGCCCGCCAAATTGAGGTTCCATAGAATACGCCTCGAAGCATTGCAAATAGTATCATTATTCCTCCAATACCCCAAACTATTAAGGGAGAGAGTGTGCCATTCATCAGCTTGTCCACTGCCCACACTACCAGCAGTATAGGGAGTGTACCTAAAATAAGGTGCAATATGACCACTGCATTGGAGAGCAGGCTGCGGCTCTCCCGTTCCTCATCAAGAGGTCTGACTTTTTGTTTATCCATATATGTGATGTGTCGTTTTGATTTTTTCTGCTGCAAAAGTACGGCAACAAACAGGAATAAAATAACCCCAATAAGCATTACACTGCCCCAAAACAACAATTTGCTCGCATATAAACACAACAGGGGTATAAGCGTGGATAATAGGGTTATTTATTTGCTCGGCAGGTAAGTACCTTTGCACAGAATCTCACAAACAAATATGATATGTCAATCAGCTCAATAGTCCATTTATACAAAAGAATGCTCATTGTCGGCTTTCTATTGTTGTGGTCTTTTCCTATGTTTGCACAACTGCAACCAACAGAAATAAAAGTTATTGATGCAGAAAATGGGAACAGTATAGAATTTGCCGCCGTACATTGGAAAGGTTTGAATGCTCCAACGTACACAAATGGTACGACTACAAACAGGAAAGGTATTGCAAAACTAAGTGCATCAAGTAATCAAAAACTTATGCTTATGGTAAGTTATGTCGGTTATCAGACCATTACCGATACGATTACTGCAAATGGGAAGCGTTATACCATAAGACTACTCCCGGAATCAACAGAGTTAGCAGATGTAGTGGTCTTCGGAAAAACAAAAGCACAAGTTCTCAGAGAGTCGCCTGAAGCAGTTTCTGTAATAAATGCGAAAGAACTTCAAGGCAGATCTATTTCGTTAGAAACCGTTTTGAATAAAACCATAGGTTTGAAAGTTGGGCAGACCGGCGGTTTGGGAAGCAGTTCGAGAATTATTGTTCATGGATTGGAAGGAAACCGCATTCAAATCTTATGGGACGGAATACCAATGAGTACTTCTGACGGGGCTTTTTCTCTTGATGAAATTCCGATAGACATTATAGAAAGAATAGAAGTCTATAAGAGTATCATACCCGCCCGTTTCGGATGTGATGGATTGGGGGGAGCCGTCAATATCGTTACTAAAGAGTTTAGTACGGACTATTTAGATGCCTCGTATGAATTCGGGTCTTACCAAACACACAAAGGAAGCGTCTTCTCTCGCAAGAACTTTCCAAAGAGTGGCGTTCTACTCGGTGCGGGAGGTTATTATACATCTGCAAAGAATGACTACTCTTTCAGAGTTCCCGAGAGAGAAAATCTGTTGGTAAGACGTGACCATGACCGTTTTCGTTCGTATATGTTAAAGGGAAAAATTGCTTTCACGAAACTTTGGTTCGATGAGATTAGTACCGAGTTCGGGTATTACAATCGTTTCAATGAAATCCAAGGTATCTTAAAAAACATACAACATGCCGAAAACCAATCAGGAATGTTTATGTTGGAAAACAAACTGATAAAAAGCGGAATGCTGAACGACCGCCTTAATCTTGAGTCCCATTTCTCCCTTTCACATACAACAAACAATTTTGTGGATACGGCACGAGTTAATCACGATTTCGAAGGAAACATATATCCGAGTCCGAATGGGCAGGGAGAAACAGGAGATGTTCCTCACAACTCAAATGACAAAGGCTTGGAAATCAATGAACGTATCAATTTTGATTACAAGTTGTCCGCCAATCACAGTTTGAATCTGAACACACTTATTAACTACGCCAGAAGGCAACCGAGCGACAACATTGCAAGTCAGCATGCAGGTTTTGTTATCGGAGGATTTCCCAGCAAAAAGACCAGTGTCATTTCGGGGTTGACTTGGGAGTCAAAACTCTTTGATAAGAAACTGACGAATATGCTCTCCGCAAAGTATTTCCACCTCCATTCCGAGATAGAAGATTTGACTTCATACGAGATGATTGAGGCTCCGAAGAAAAAGAACAATACGACCTCACAAATAGGCTGGATAGAGGCAATAAAATACGAGCCCTTCAGAGGTTTTCACTTGAAAGCATCTTACCAGCGGGCAATACGCCTTCCCAATTCACAAGAACTATTCGGTGATGGTATCATCACCTTTCCTGCAGCCGGATTGAGACCAGAGAAAAGCCACAACTTCAATCTGGGGTTCTTAATAGACAAAAATGATGTCCTCGGATTATCGCGATTGCAGTTTGAAGTGAACGGCTTTTATATGCAGGTAAGCGATATGATAAAACTGATGAAACAGCACATGGCAGCCGGATATGTAAACGCAGAAAAGGTACATATTAAAGGTATAGAAACCGAAATAAAATTGGACATATCGCCAACGGTCTATGCCTACGGAAATCTAACTTATCAGGATGTGCGTGATGTCTTGAACTATTTACCCGGTACCCAAGCCCCCAATCCGACAAAAGGATTGCGACTGCCGAACATTCCCTATTTGTTCGGCAACTTCGGGGCGGAGTATCACAGCAACCGATTATTCAAGAATTGGTATGTCAAGGCTTTCTGGGACGGCAAATTTACTGAGGAGTTCTTCTACTTCTGGGAACTTACCGAATTACAGAAACGACGTATTCCCCGCAGTTTCGTCAATGACATAGGGCTATTGTTGACCTACAAAAGCAAATATTCCGTAGCCTTGGAATGCCATAATATAATGAACAAAGAAGTTTGGGACCAATTCCGCCAACCATTGGCAGGACGGACACTTCACCTCAAATTCAGATATGTCTTCTCAAAAGGAATTTTCTAATTTAACAAATATAAAAAGATGAATACAACAATTTTCAATCGTATAGCTTTTTCTGCTATGCTGGTCGGCTTCATAGGGCTGACATCTTGTAACAAAAATGATGAACCTACGCCTACTCCTCAAGAGGTGCAGCAACATTTCACCTTTGTGCATTATGTGGACAAAAGTGCTTATGTAGGGACATTCAGTGATTTGACTCCTCAAGCGACCAACAATAAGAAAGCATTTGAATTCGGGTTCGGTTGCTACCTCTTTGCTAAGGGTAATACAGTGCTTGTACCCGAAGGGAAATTCGGGGATAAGATACATAAGTTTACAAGAGGTGCCCATGGAGAACTGATAAAAGCAGGTACTATGACATTTGAACAGATGGCTCAACCCGGAGAAATTAACTTCGTTGATGAACAGCGGGCATACGTTGCTTTGCATGGACGTGGAAAAATTGCGTTAATCAATACTTCAACATTGCAAAAGGAAGATGAAATTGACCTCTCGTCTTATGCGGTTCAAGACAACAATCCTGATCCCGGCTGTAATGTCATCCGTGATGGAAAGATGTATGTTGCCCTCAATCAGCTCAATTCGCCTCATACCTCCGTACCGGGTACTGGAGCAGAGGTAGCTATCATTGACCTCAAGACGAAAAAGACTGAAGTTATCAAAGATAACCGCACAAGTGTTGTAGGATTGTTCCGCCATTCTGACGCATTCATAGACGAGCGGGGTGACATCTACTTTTACAGTGCGGGCAACAACTTCAATGTTGCCGATAAGGAAGGTTTCCTGCGTATCCGCAAAGGAAGCGACAAATGGGATAGCGATTATCTGTTCAACCTATCGAAGACAACCATAAAAGGAATAGGCAAAACAGGGCAGTATATGATTAAGTCTTTCTATGCAGGTAATGGTATTGTGTATAGTTGCGTGAAAGTAACGGATACAGAATTTGGAATACTCAAGAAAGACTTCCAACCCGTGAAAATCGACATTTGGAACAAAACCATCGAAAAACTTGATTTGCCAATGACCGACAGCAATGGCTCTTTTGCTATAACTCGCTACAAGGACCTCATCGTCTTTGGAATGACATGTAACAATGGTACGGGGTATTACACCTACAATACCAAGACAGGCGAATGCTCGCAAAACCCAATTGTTACTGCCATAGGAGTTCCTTCAAGTTTAGTCGCATTTGAGTAAACTCTCATTAAAAATATTTCTCATGGAGCTATTGGTTCTTTTTTGAGAGTAATACGGATAAAAACTTGCGATAATTCAAGTTTTTATCCGTATTTGTTTGTAACTTTGCAAAAAGACATGATAAAATGACCATAGAATTTTGTGCAATCAATAAGCCTGAAGATTGGATGGAGATGGTTGCCGAACAATTTGGCACATCAGTAATAAACAATGGATTTACCATTCCTTCTTCTATGGGTAGTGGATTCTTCAAACAATATTATCCTCTGCCATGGCTCACATTGACTTACATCAGTTTCATAGCATACGAGCCGATAACTATGATACGTCGCTCGGTGGAAAACTCGAAATGGATTCCTGTCATGTTCTATATCAATGAGCATAAACACGAGCAGATAATAGGAACAAGTACAAAAACGGTCGGAGTGGACACGCTCGATGGCATTTTCATGCCTTCAAGTAGCATCCCGACTGAGTGGAGTTTTCCTCCAAAGAAACGATACGAAAATATTACACTGACTTTCAATAAGGATTGGATTGAAAAGATTGATGCAGCACATGAAACCTATATCGGTCGGCTTCTCCAATCGGACAAGGCTTTTTATTTGTTTGAGACCATTACACCTGCAATGCAACAGGTCTTGGATAACATTAAGTCTATAACTGAAATCGACAATCCTTTTTCAACGCTTCATTTGCATGGAAAAACTATGGAATTACTGACAATGTTCCTTGAAAAGCTCGAAAAACGTTCGGAAGTAAAATCTCTTGCCAACCTAAACTTGAATGATGTTGAATCAGTATTCCGTGTTCGTCGCCAGATTCTTCAAAGTCTCAGTAATGTACCGAGTATTCCCGAATTGGCGCGTGAAGCCAATATGAGCAGTTCCAAATTACAAAAGTGCTTCAAGCAGGTTATTGGAAAAGCCATCGCCGAATATGCCCTATCTGAAAAGATGGAATGGGCAAAACGACTGCTTTCCACTCGCCTCTACTCGGTGTCAGAAGTAGGCTATAAAGTTGGATATGCTAACCTCAGTCATTTCACAGAGGCTTTCTGCAAATATCACAGGATAAAACCTAAGCAATATCTTGATTCATTATAAGTTTTACACAATAGGGACATTACTTGCTTTCTGAGGGTTATTTTGCCCTAAACAATCTTTCGAACTTTGCCTGCAAAAACATCAGGCAATGAAAATAACGACATTTAAGTTTCATTTTTTTGCCGGAGTAACAATCTTATCATTGTTTTCCGGTATTTCTGTTTATGCACAATCTCCGAATGAAACAGACTCTCTCTATACAGAAGAAATCTCATCGGATAACCGCATTAAACTCAATGGTTATCTCCGTGCAGGTTTTTTCGGCGGAGAAAAAGAAATACGCAATTACTACGGAGAAGGTGCCTTGAAATTAGAAGTTCCCATCGGCATAAGTGCTTCTGCCTTTTCGGAAGTCCGTTACAGAGCTGATGGCAACAACAATCATAAGTTCGATATCCGCGAGGCTTATCTAAATCTTAATCTTGGTAAGTTCGATTTTCGTGTGGGTGAGCAAATCGTTCTTTGGGGGCGTGCAGATGGATTCAATCCGACCAACAACGTTACTCCCCAAGACTTTTGTGTATTCTCTCTGGAAGAAGATGATAAGCGGTTGGGGAATTTTGTCGTGAAAGGTGTCTTTAATCCTTATCCCTTCCGTATCGAAGTGGATTGGGTACCTGTTTATAAATCGTCATTGTTCCCATTCATCGGAAACCCTATGGGAGATGGGATTGTATGGAACAATGAAAAACGTCCTTACCGATGGAAGAATCAGTCTTTCGGAGTGAAAATAGATTTGGAAAAACCGTCTTTCGACCTCTCTCTTTCCTATTACAACGGGCTGCATAAATTTCCCGGCATCGCGTATAAAAAAACTCCTTCTGAAATCCAGTTATCACAAGAGCCCTATCGGGTGCATATTGTTGGAATGGACTTTTCCTCCTCGTTGGGCAACTACGGACTAAGAGGGGAATTTGCCTGTTCACTCCCCGAAAAAAGTAATAATTCCATTTATTCCGTTCCCAATAAGCAAATAGAATACACGATCGGGATTGACCGAAGCTGGGATAATTTCAGTTTGATTGTACAGTACATAGGTAAGTATATACCGGACTTGGCGACAGACATCAAAGGCAATCCGATAGAACAGAAACTTAACTCGCTGAACCGTATTCTTTTCACGCAACACGAACGTTGGAATCATTCGGTTTCAGTCAGACCTGCACTGTCATTATTTCATGAGACATTAAATGTGGAACTACTTGGGTTATGCCAATTCAGTACAAAAGAATACTTCTTTCAACCCAAGGTACGCTATGCCATAGCCGATGCCGTTACGCTTACGGTGGGAGGTCAGCTGTTTTACGGACCAGATGACCGATTATTCGGAATATTGGAAAAGACCAAGAACTCGGTTTTTACGGAGTTGAAAGTTTCGTTTTAGATTATCTCATCTCAAAATAATATCGAATGAAGAAATTAGCTGAATTTGTGATACGATACCGCTGGGCGGTCATCGTATTCTTTCTTGCACTGACAGCTTTTATGGGCTTTCAGATGAAGAATGCAAGTTTTAATCCCGACCTGCTTACCTATCTGCCGGAGCATCTGCCTTCCCGCATGAACCAAAAACAGATAGAAAAGATGTTTGGAGGAACGGATATGGTGATGATTGTCGTACAGACAGATGATGTCGTGAATGGCAAGACACTGAAGCGTGTAGAGCATTTCTCACAGGACATGCAGAACATAAAAGGCATAGAACGAGTGATGTCTGTCTTTGAATTGAAAAATGTCCGTAGTGAGAATGACGCAATGACCGTTGATGCGGCCGTGAAAATGATTCCACGGACTGCTGAAGATGTTGCCACTATTAAGAAAGAGCTTGCCGGTAACGACCTTGTCTATGGAAGCGTGATTTCCAAAGATTTTACGACCACAGCCATTATTGGATTGCTTGAACCTGGAGCAAAGGACAAGGACGTAATAGACCAAGTGGAGGCAATGATTGCCAAGTATCCCGGCACAGAGAAAGTTCTTTTGGGAGGTTCTCCGTATATGCGAATGCAGAATGCGGGAATGATGCAGAAGGATATGGCTCGGCTCATTCCTCTCGGGTTGTTGTTGATGATGGTCTTTCTCTTTATCAGCTTCCGTCAGTTCAGAGGGGGATGGCTTCCCATTCTGATTGTAGTCATGGCGATATTCACGGCATTGGGTGCAACACCTTTGTTGGGATGGAAGTTTGCCGTTACGACCATTATTTTAGTTGTATTGCTGATTGCCACCGCCAATTCCTATGGCATACACATGTTTGCCCGCTACCAAAGAGACAATCTTCCCGGAAACAACTATACAGCAAAAGAATTGTCTGTCAAAATGGTTACAAGTCTCGGCGCTCCCATTATCTTGTCAGGATTGACAACCATTGCAGGGTTGCTCTGTATGTTGGGACATGTGCTGATTCCCGGTGGACAGATGGGAGTTCTTGGCAGTATCGGTATCGGACTTGCCTTGATTGGAAGTCTGTTCTTTATACCTGCATTGAGTTCGGTACTTCCCAAAACCAAACCTCGATTGAGAGCGGATAACAACCCTAAAAGCAAAAGAGGAATAGGGTTAGACAGATTGTTGGACTTTATTGCCGATTGGGTAACGAAAAAGCCCAAGACTATTTTGGCTTTATTCGTGGTCATTTCTCTAATCGGAGCAGCCGGACTGTTGCGTTTCAGCATCAACTCAAATCCCGCCGAGTTGTTCCCTGACGGACATCCTGCGAAGGAGTCCGCACAAATCATCAATAAGGAACTGGGGGGCTTCTTTCCTCTCTGTGTCGTGTTCGAAGGCGACATCAAAGACCCTGCCTTGTTGAAGAAAATTGATGATTTGGAGAAAAAGGTGCGAGAAATCCCCGAAGTGGGAACAACGCAGTCTATCGCAAAAGTTACACGTCAGATCAGCCGTGCTCTCTATAACAAAGGCGAAGAAGGTTATGATAAAATCCCCGACACCTACGATGCCGTATCACAATACTTCGAGTTGTATCTGATGAGCGGCAGTCAGAAGGATTTGGAAAAGATGGTGGATTTCAATTTTGAGAAAGCTCTCTTGATGATTCGTTTCAAGGAATTGAACACACCGGTATTGCGACAATGTGTTGCTCAAATCAAGGAAATGGTAAAAGATGACCCCAATGTGAAACTTGTTGGTGGCAATGCCGATGTATTCACGGATATGGACAAGCATGTCGTAAGCGGGCAGTTCCTTTCTTTGTTGATTTCCCTCGTTGTTGTATTTATCATTATATCCCTCGGTTTCAAATCGTTTAAGGCAGGATTACTGCAAATCGTTCCACTCATGTTTGCCATGTTGATGCTTTTCGGACTGATGGGATATTTTGGTATTGACCTGAACTTTATGACCGCCTTCCAAGCCTCTATCCTTATTGGAGTCGGCGTGGACTATACGATTCATGTTGTCTGGCGGTATCGGGAGGAACGACGTGCGGGTTACGACGATAAGGAGGCTGTACATCGCTTGTTCAAGGCAACGGGACGCGGTATCGTATTCAATGCCATTGCCGTTATTATCGGATTTGTAGTTCTGCTCTTTTCAGGCTTCCTGCCCGTTCGCTTTTTCGGAATGATGATGGTAACAATCATTTTCGTATGCCTCATTGCCGCAGTGCTGCTCGTACCTGCGCTATGTATGGTGTTGAAACCGAAATTCTTGAGACAGAAAATCCATTGCAAATAACTTAAAAGGACTGAAAGGATAAAAGCAATAAAAGAAACAGTCAAAAGCTTATGAGCTTTTCAAAGAAGATTGATACACGAATATTCATCAAACAATAAATACAATGAAGAAAGTTTTTTTATCGGCGGTTATAATAATCGCAACCATGTGGGCAAATGTTGCTCATGCACAAGGAGGAGTATCTCCGCAACAAGTACAACAAAAAGCCATTGAAGCCACTCGTATTGCCGGAATGGAAACAGAATCATCAATGACGATTTACAGTCCGTCCGGAGACAAACGAGTTCGCAAGATGACTATCGTCAGTAAACTCTACGAGAATGGTAGTTTGGAAAAAAAACTCATTCGGTTTATCGAACCTGCTGATGTGAAAGGCACCGGGTTTCTATCGTTCGATTATTTGAAGAAGAACGATGACAAGTGGATTTATATGCCGGCTCTTCGTAAAACCCGACGTATTGTAAGTTCAGAGAATGCCAAAAGTTTCATGGGGTCTGAGTTTTCTTACGCCGATATGTCCACACCAGCTGTCGAAGATTTCAACTATAAATTCTTGAAAGACCAAAATGTAGGTAATCATGTCTGCTATGTCTTAGAAATTACGCCAAAGAACAAAACCATTGCCAATGAAAACGGTTTCTCTAAGAAAATAGCCTATATCGACAAGCATATTTTTATTATCCGTAAGGCTACATACTACAATCTTGCCGGAGAGAAAGAAAAGGAGATGACCGTCTCTGCAATCACGGAAGTGGATACAAAGCACCATAAGTATCGCTTTAAGGAGATGACAATGATTAATCTGAAAAATAAAAGAAAGTCGGTATTGAATAACAACGTTATTAAGTTCACCCCTTCAATTTCGGACAGTTATTTCACCACTCGCACACTGGAACAAGGCAAGTAAAACTTCTCTTTTCCATTCTACCTCCATTTGTTGCAATCAGAAGTTGTAACAGGTGGAGGTTTTGTGCATTTATCATAAGCACAAACAATTTAGCAATATAAAAATCATAATATGAAACAACTGATTGAAACAGAAACCTTTGAGTTGCTGCTATCAGACAATAGCAAAACTGCAACAGACAATCTTATCAAGGAAATTATAAGGTTGGGGGAAACCGAAGCAAACCTTGCTTCATTGTATCGTACTCTCCATTACACTCGATTCCATTTAGAAAGTATGACTGAAACATCAGGCATACCAACTGAAATGGAAAAAAAATGTATCAGAGCTGCTCTTTGTCATTGACACGGAGCTGGAATTAGTGAAAATGCGAATGCAGGGACTTCTTCCTGCTTTGTCCGTCAAACCCGCCAAGAAACTCTGTTGGACAGGCAAGGCAACAGATTTAGTTGAACTCCTTTATGCTCTTGACACCTGCGACTGTATCAATGATGGAGAAATAGGTGTGGAGGAATTAGCTGATGTTCTTTCTGAAATCTTTGGAGTGGAGATAAAGAACTGCTACAACGTCTATATGAACATGAAACGCCGCAAGGATGACAGCCGTACCTACTTTCTTGATGAACTCCGTGAGAAGCTGAACAAGCGTATGGTGGAGAGTGACCTGAAAGGTGGCAAGTTCAAGAAACGGTAAATCAAAAGGGAGATATTCCGGTATTTCGGAGTACCTCCCTTCATTCATTCTTTGATAAGCACTTCCAACTTCTTGGCTATGTCCTCAGATGTTGGAAGCAGTTCCTTGTATGCCTCCGGCAATTCGGGTGAGAGGCTGTATGTTGCCACCCCGATAGGCATTGCAGAAGTTTTGAGGGCATACTCCACAATCGTCCTGCTTTTGGATTTGCAAATGATGATGCCGATGTGAGTGGTATATTGTGCGTACTCATATTCTTTCTTCTTTATAGATGTTATTCTTGCCGCCTCTTACCGAAAAGCCTTTATTACCCTGAACACTGCCCACAAGCAGGTGAAAGGTGCGGTGAAGACTCCTATGACGACAAAGAGGAGCAGTTTGACAATATAGTAAACAATCCACTGCCCATTTGTCCCAGCCATCATCTTATAAGGAATGTACTTTTCCACAAAGAGATAGCCTGACCATATCGCCATCAGCACATATCCGGACATCCATCGCATATCCTCAACGCCTTTGGTCGCCAAGAAGTTCCATTTGAAACCTATGACAAACAAGGCGATGAGAAACAACAGACTGAAGATGCTTCGCCAAATCTCACTACGTTTTCTTTTCTGAAAACAAGGTGTACAGAGTATCGGCTGATATCTTTCCGCACATTCTGAGCATAGTCCTTTCCCGCAATCTGAGCATTGGGCAACTGCTGGTTCTTGGGTATGATTAAAACAATTCATAGTGTAATCAATTAACGTGTTCAAAAATACAAAAATTCTGCCTTAGAGCCAAGAAAAACAACCGTTATTTCTTGGTATTGAGTAGTTTGGAAAGTTCCGGATCATCGGCAATCCGTTGCAACTCCCGTTCCACGATGTCCCGCACATCCGTCTTTACCCGTTCGTAATTCGCCTTGATTTCCTGTTCCAACATATCCTCTCCGTTTTCATTCGTGAAGTCTGTCAGAATGGGTATCGGGCGGTAAGCAGCCGTTTCCTTTGCAACTTTCGCATTGTCCACTACAATCTCACAGTGGAATATCTTCTGCTCGATACGTTCGGAGAAGTTATCTGCGACCGCTCCCACGAACATTCCCTGTGTGAGCGTGGAAATCTTGCTCTGCGGAATCAGGCTGTCCATCTGTGTGGAGATGGAAGTGGTCTTATCGCTACGGGTGATGCTCATGCTCTGCCGTTTCTGAAGCACCTTGCCAAACCTCTCTGAGAGCGTCTTTGCCGTTTCGCCGACCACCTGACCGGAGAAAATGTTTCCGACAGTGTTCATCACCACGGCAGCTTCCTTGTCTCCATAATCGCGCTTCAGTTGCGAAAAGTCCTGAAAGCCCAAGCATACCGCCACTTTGTTGCTTCGTGCAGTGGCAATCAGATTGTCGAGCCCTTTGAAGTATATGGTAGGTAGCTCATCTATCAACACGGAACTTTTCAGCATTCCTTTCTTATTGATGAGCTTGACAATGCGCGAATTATACAACCCCAATGCTGCTCCGTAGATATTCTGTCTGTCAGGGTTATTCCCTACACACAGGATTTTAGGCTCTTGGGGATTATTGATGTCGAGTGTGAAATCATCTCCTGTCATAATCCAATAGAGCTGCGGACTTATCATCCTTGACAAGGGTATCTTGGCGGAGGCTATCTGCCCTTGCAACTGGTCAGCCGCCCCTCCGAGCCAAGCGTCCATAAAAGGAGAAAGGTAATTCTCCAATTCGGGATAAGAAGTCAGTATTGGGAAAATGTCTTCATACTTACGGCAGAGAAACTCAATAGCGTGCGGAAAGGTACAGTATTTTCCTCCCTCGAAAATGCGGAGATACCAAATGATAGCGGCAAAGAGTACGATTGGCGACTCCACAAAGAAATCTCCTTGTTTCTGTACCCACGTCTTGTTAAGGTTGAGCATGATGGTGTACGCCGACTCGTAGGCATCTGAAATGTCGCTCATGAAATCGGGGTGTATCGGATTGCAACGATGCGACCGCCGAGGGTCGTCGAAGTTGATCACGTAAAACTTCGGCTTGACTTTATATCCTTCCGAGTGATGCAGCAAATGATTGTACACAATCGTGGAGAGGTCGGGATATTTGAAGTCGTAGCAGTAGATGGCAAAACCTTTTTCGATTTGCTGCTTGATGAAATTATTGATGATGGCATAGGACTTACCGCTGCCCGGCGTTCCCAAGACGGAGACAGCTCGGAAAGGATTGACCACGTTTATCCACCCCTTGTTCCATTTCTTGCGGTAATAGAATCGGGTCGGCAGATTGACCGAGTACTCGTTCTCCAAAAGTCTTGTCTCCTGCATAAAGGATTCATTCTCTTGATTGAAGACATCCTCCATCAGGTTGTTCTTCAAGAGTCGGCTCATATAGAGTCCCGCCATCAGCAGACAAACATAGCCTACGGTTATCGTAAAAGTATAGAGAGCCGTATTCGCCTCTATGGGCAGTGGCAAGGCAAGTATCCACCAATTGAGGAAGAAAAAGACAAAGCCGGCGCTCATGAATGCCCATATCTTCGACCACGTGATATGCTCCTCTTTCACACCCTTTGTACCCAAACAGGAAAGCCCCATCAGTACCAGCGCAAAGAGCTTGGTGTAAAGCATATTTCCAAATAGTCCCGCCGTGCGATGGAAATTCATCAGTATCCTGTCCACCACACCGATGTTCAGCCCCCATAGTTTGATGGCTTCATAGCAATACCAATAGAGATGGGCAACCACCAGTATGATACTTACGGCACGCAGAAAATCCATGATTTTCGCCAGTGCTCTCAAATCGTCTTCTTGTTGCATAGTTTTTCGTTTAATTTCGTTCTTACTTTTATGATTGTTGAAATTGTCTTATAAGACTTTTCAAATTGTCTTATAGGACAATTTTAATTCCCTTATAAGAGAATTTGACACCTCTGATAATTCCTGATAATCAACATCTTACAATCTTCGTTTTTTTTTCTACACTTTAGAGATGGAAAATACGGTTTATAACCGAGGCTTCTTCTGTTTCTTCTTTCTCTGCATCCGTCTACGGAACTGTTCTTCCTCCCAATCCGTTCCGTTGGCTTCCATAGGCAAATCAAGAAGACCGCCCAAGAAGGAATTTTCTTCCGACGGGAGCGTATGAGATGCAGACTGATTTTCACCTTGAGGAGTATTAACAGAGAGTTCGGGATGCGGACGGTCGAACCACTCGGCAATAGCGTTTGCCGAAAGTTCCTTGCCCAATCTCGAGCCATTGATGACACAGCCGTTGTTATGGTCTATAAAGGTGACACCATAGAGCCGCCCTTCCTCGTTCTCTCGGAAGATGACATCAATACCCCTGTGATGCAGGTTCCCCCTGAAATCCTCTCTTGTGGCAGAACGCTTCAATGCTCCGGCTACGATTGCTTTGGTCTTAGGAGCAAGATGCTTTTCCTTCAGTTTCTCCTTTGACGCCTTGAATCTATTTTGCAGAGCTTCATATCCGACAGACTTCCCAAAGAGAGAGGATTTAAATACTTTTCCGACTTTATTCCCCTTGTCATCCGTGGCAAAGTAGAGAAGTCCCATATAGGTTTTTCCGCGTATCTCTCCCTTAACCTCCTCCACACATATATTATAGGTGGAGAGCAAAGCACGGTATTCCTTAAAACTCGGACAATGGTAGAATTTTGCTGCCGGTTTGATAACCGAAGCCAGTTGCTTTTTAAGATTCTCTCCGTCGCCGTAGCAGACTTTTTGCAGGCGAAACACTTCTTTTTCCTTCCGCATTTGCGCAGGGATCAAACCGTACTTCTGTTCCAGTTCTTTGAGAATACGGGTACTGGTATAGAAATTATTACCATCGTTAATCTTCTTTCCCCGTTCATCGACAGCTAAGGTGACAATATGCAGGTGATGCCTGTCTATGTCTTCATGCTTATAAACGATAAAGGGTTGATTAGCGTAGCCCATCTTTTCGATATACTCCCGTGCGATGGCTGAGAACTGCTCATCGGTAAGTTTGTCATCGGGATGCGGATTCAAGGAGATATGTATAACCGGTTTCTTAGTGAGGACATGACTCGGCATATATGCCATAAAGTCCTGCATACAGGCGGATATATCGTGTGTTCCATCAGCCGGAGAGAACACTTTGTTGGTCTCCAGAATCTTGGCAATGCCCTCATTTACTTTCTCTCCATTGTACGCCAACGCGCCGTAAAGGGAACTGCCATAGTTTATCTTTGCGACCATTTCTCTTGAAATTCACGGGTTAGATGTACGATTTCGCCTCCGACAGCCGCCAATTCGAGTGTCAGTTTCTCCAGTTGGGCAAGCATCGCAAAGGCTTTTTTCTCGGTGAAATTGCTCTTTAAGGCGACCACAGCTTGGTTATAATTCACCCCGACACTGCGAAATTGTCCGTACAAAGTCGTCAGTTTTTGATAGTAATCAAGCAGTGAACGATCTACTTTTATCACTCGGAAAGTCTCATCAAAGACCCTTGCCTTGATGAAAACAGCCCTGTTCGGGACACCTGACTGTTCATAAAGCGTCAGGAAACGCGCAAACTCCGTGTCCGTAAACCGAACCATGCAACAATGGCTGGCTTTCTCTTTTTTCAGGGGTCTCCCCACATGTCTCTTTGTCATTTTACTTTGGATTTTAGTGTTTCACGGCATCACCGGCATTCAAGACAAGGCATTCTCTCTTCCAAGAAAAAACGACTTCGGAGTTTTTTCAGCCCTCTGCAAGAGCAAGAGTTCTGAGTTACCGAATTTATTTCGAGTAACGCAGGACATATCTTGCTATTTGCTCCGGCGCAAATAAATCCGTCCGCGAAGGACGGAAGTCGAGTCCCTCAAAAAAGAACGCTTTATGCCTCGAAGGCTTCGGCTTACCGCTTGGGTGCAAAGTTACTAAGCGTTGTGCCTAAATCACTTACCTCTTACGGAGCCACAAATACGCAAATCGAAGCCACAAGTACGCAGTTAGCAAAAAGGGCAGAAACAAGGGGATAAAGGCTTCTATATTTGCCCCGTCAAACAGGTGTTTGCAGGTTGGTGGACATACCTGCCTGCCCAAGTCTGAAAACCTGTCCGCAGCCATTTGAACAGACAATTACGGAAATGGAAATAGGAATGAGAATGTGTACAAGTTATTGCACCCGTCACCCCTCACACCCTTGCGCAAGGGTACAAGTGTGGACATATGGATGGGTGGACGTGTGCAAGTATGCCTCCCGTCATATAGCTCCACCCTTATACAGGGAGGGACATATCCCGAAAGGCAGGTCTATGTTCCCTTATCGGAATACCTCGCCGTATGTCTGTCCGGGGATTTATTCCCTCACAGACTCATTTCCATATCTGCCTTTTCAAGGAAACAAGCCAAGGCGTGCATGCGCCTTTCCTCACATATATGTAGAACCATTAAACAGAAAATGAAATGAAAAAGAAACCTGTTTTCATTGCCTTCTCCACCCAAAAGGGCGGTGTCGGCAAAACGACCTTTACGGTCTTGGCGGCAAGTTACCTGCACTATGCCTGCGGGTATAACCTTATTGTGGTGGATTGCGACTATCCGCAATTCAGCATCAATGCCATGCGTCAGCGTGACGCACAGGGCGTGGATCGCAACCCCGCACTGCAAGAATTGGCAGCCACCCAATTCTCCGAGTTACAAAAGCCTACGTACACCATCCTTTGTGCCACGGCAGAGGCAGCCGTGGATACGGTCAGGGAATATCTGGACACGCACGAGCCGGATACGGATTTCGTCTTTTTTGACCTGCCCGGAACCATCAACAATGACGGTGTGCTGACCACTCTCTCCGGTATGGATTACATTTTCACACCCATCTCCGCCGACCGTATATCCTTGGAAAGCACGCTGAGCTTTTCAGCCATCATCAAGGATGCGATAACCGACAATACAGACACTGCCAACAAAGGGATCTACCTCTTTTGGAACATGGTGGACGGCAGAGAGAAAACACCCCTCTATGCGATGTATGAAAAGGTCATTGCCGATTTGGGACTTCCCATCTTAAAAACGGCAGTCCCCAATACGACCCGCTACAAAAAGGAGGTAATGGAGGAGGGTACGACCCTCTTCCGTTCAACCATCTTTCCCGCCTCTCGCACGCTGCTTAGAGGCAGTCGTCTGAAAGAGCTTGTGGAGGAAATCTTGTCCATCGTAAAACCTGAAGCATATGGTAGGAAAGAATAAAGGGGCGATAGATCCCGTCGCTATCCGGGAATTGATTTCACAGGGTATCCCGATGAAAAAGAAAGAGAGCGAGATGATACCCCCTCCCACAGTCGAAGAGGAGGATGAGTCTGTTTCGGAAATACAGAAAGAGGCTTTGGAAGAACCACAACTACCCATCCGAACACGTCGCAAGAATCCCGCCAAAGGAGATTACATCTCACTCTTCATGCACCGCAATGACCTGTATGACCGCAAGGCAATCTACATCTCCAAAGAGTTGCAGGACAAACTGTCGGAAATCGTCCTCTTCATCCGAAAGAGAGAGATGACATTGGGTATGTACGTGGAAAACATCCTTCTCAAACATTTGGAGGACTACAAGGAAGAAATCAACCGATTAAGTGAAAAGAACTTCAAGAAATTATTGTGATATGAAACAGAAAAAAGATCGACCAATGACAGGTCATAAGTCCTGCAGAGAACGAAAAAGCGTCTCTTCAAAAGTAACCATCCGTAACTCCACCACGCTCATCGAACATTCCGAGGGACACCCTACAGGTCTCCTTCAGGAAGAGAGAAGCGATTACGAAACCGCCTTTCTTCAACCCCTGAACATTGGAGACCGAAAGGGCGTGTTCATTTCCAAAAAGACACAGGAAGAGATTTCCGAAATCGTCTATGTGGCAGCCGCAGGCAAACTGACGATTGGGGCATTCGTAGAACATATTCTCCGGCATCACTTAGAGAACTATCATGATGAGATAGATGCCTTGTTCGAACAACAGTTCCGTAAACGTTTCGAGCGATGAAGCAGGTGATTGTTATTCTGCTGTCGGTAGGCTTAGCCTATCTCGGCAGCGTACAGGTCGTCCGCTTTCTATACGGGCGCTATTGGAGTGCCGTGAGACTCTATCGTGACTTGCAACTCTTTTTCAGGGAACGGGGCAAGGGCAAAGTCGTCGTCACCATCCGTATCCCCCAAAAGGAATCCTCCCAAGAGGAGAATGTCCTTTTAGCCGAGTTGCCCATTGAGACCGAAAAAGAGGAATCACAGGATGAGAACCCAGACTCCGGAGGGTTGAAAGAAAACGCTCCCGTCATTCCCGAAGAAGAGGATTATGTATTGGTGGAAGTCCAAGGTGAAAGCCACTCCTTTTCGGAAAGCATCACAGCGGAAGAGCTGCAACAAATGGGTAATGTCCTCTCTTGCAAAAATGCTCCGATAGAGGAAGCTGCGAAAGCCGCTGAAACCATCTATAAGATACACGACTCCCCTATGTTCCAAGCGATTAAGAAAGCGGCCGGGGAACGTGTCCGCGAGCTGCTGGAGCGCGTTGCCGAAGAAGCTCCGAAAGAGGTTCAGTCAGGCAACTTCGATTACAAACGATTTATCAAGACATAGTATTCACCCACTCAAAGAAAAGAGAAAATATGAGTAAACCCATTTATCTCGCCATCGCTTCCCCCAAGGGAGGTGTCGGCAAAACCTCGCTTACGGTACTTGCCGCAAGCATTCTGCATTACCACAGAGGATGCGATGTCGCCGTCGTGGATTGCAACCATCCCGTCTATACCATCGCCCGTCTGCGGCAACAAGAGTCGGAAGAACTGAATCATCAAAACCTGATGCGTCTGAAGCATCGGGCATCCTATGCTCCTTATCCGATTATCTGCGCTCCGGCGCGGGAAGCCCTGAACCGGGTGGAGCGACACTGTGCGGACAATCCTCCTCGCTGCATCCTCTTCGACCTCCCTCCATTGATGCGTACCGAAGGGACGGTGGAGCTGCTTTCAGCAATGGATGCCGTCGTCTTTCCCGTTACGGGCAGTCCGATGGATATGGAAGCCGTCCGCCATTTCATAGACATCTTGGGAGAGCAGATACTGACGATGGGCAAAGGCAATATCAAGGAGCTTTACCTGCTTCGCAATATGACACAGGCTTGGGAACGTGAGGAAGCCGACGAACGCTGCCGCACCCTTGGCGATGAAACGGGAGTCCTCTTGATGCAGACCTCATTGAGCCACTCCCGTTTGTATCGTCCGCTGCTTTCCGAACGCAGAAGAGGGGTATGCACCCTCTTCCCACCCCACGGAGGGAAGTTGAGCAGGCTCTGTATTGAGTTAGGTAATGAGCTTCACGAAATCCTACAACGCCTATGTACCGAATAGTCCTTGTCCTTCTCTTGCTCTACCTTTTGTGGTTGCTTCTTTTTCTCTTGTATGAGGGGAAAAGAAGAAAAAAGAGAACACCCCCAAAAGAGCCTTTTCAAACGGTCAATGAAGCCGAAATCATCGGTAAAAGTCACTTCAAACTCAGCCACTCGACGCCACAAGTACGCAGTTATCCAAAAGGCGAGGCAGAAGCAAAAAAGGCTTCTATATTTGCCCTCGAAAATGGACAAGAGCCATCGGAAGAGCCAGATGATCTGCCCGACATAGACGAGATTCCTTTAGTGTATGAATCTTCGGATGCTCCATCCTTTGAAGAAGAGGAAGATGAAGAACTTCCCGTATCGGGAGAAAGCGAATATGCCACGGGAATTGATTTTGAACGGGTGCTGGAAGCCTTGGCGGTCATTCACCGAAATGCCTCTTCCATAGCGGAGCGACAAAGGGCCGGTGAGACATTGACCGAATTGGAAGGCACTCGTCTGATGGAAACACTCCGAAGCGACAAAGTTCGTTCTTCCACGATAGACGATATTGTCCGCAACCGTTTTGAAGAGCTTTATGTTCCTTCTGACGGCAGGGACAAATAGTAACAAACCCATTAAACAGTCAAAGACGATGAAAGAAAAAGAGTACGGCTGACCCCAAGAGAGCCACCACTAACATCCGAAAGTAACAACAGTATTCACCCGTCGGAAGGATATATCCAATCCTCTCGGCACAAAACAAAGATTTATGACCAAAAGACATTTTCTTATCGCAGCTGTTCTGCTGCTTTCCATTTCCTCTGCCTTTGCCCAAGGCAACGGCTTGTCGGGCATCAACCAAGCCACCAACATGGTAACTTCCTATTTCGACCCAGCCACGAAACTCATCTACGCCATCGGCGCAGTCGTGGGACTTATCGGAGGGGTAAAGGTCTATTCAAAGTTCTCGTCCGGAGATCCCGACACCTCGAAGACCGCCGCGAGCTGGTTCGGAGCCTGTATTTTCCTTATCGTGGCAGCCACCATTTTAAGAAGTTTCTTCCTCTAAGCCTATGGAGACCTATCCCATCAACAAGGGGATCGGTCGCTCGGTAGAGTTTCAGGGACTCAAAAGCCAGTATCTGTTCATTTTCGCCGGAGGGTTGCTTGCCCTTTTCGTGCTGTTTGTCATCCTCTATATGGCGGGTGTCAATCAATGGATCTGTATCGGCTTCGGAGGGATTGCCGCATCCGTTCTGGTGTGGCAGACCTTCTCCCTGAACAGGAGGTATGGGGAACACGGGCTGATGAAGCGTTCCGCCTTGCACAGCCATCCCCGATACCTTATCAACCGACGACGCATTCCCCGTCTGTTGCGGCACAAGGAACTGCCAAGACGAAAGAGGAAACATCGTGAGAATACTGACAAAAAAGAAAAGGAGGACAAAGAATGAGAAACGTACTGAAAGCCACCACCCTGGAGAACCGCTTCCCGTTGCTTGCCGTCGAAGAGGGCTGTATCCTCTCGAAAGACGCCGACATTACGGTCGCCTTTCGAGTCGAGCTTCCCGAACTTTATACGGTGACGAGTGCGGAGTATGCCTCTATCCATTCTTCTTGGGTAAAGGCAATCAAGGTGTTGCCGACCTACAGCGTCGTACACAAGCAGGATTGGTTTGTCAAGGAGGGCTACCGTCCGGACTTGCAAAAGGAGGAGATGAGTTTCCTCTCCCGCAGTTTCGAGCGACACTTCAATGAGCGACCGTTCCTGAATCACGCCTGCTACCTGTTCCTGACCAAGACGACCAAGAATCGCAACCGGCAGCAAAGCAACTTCTCCACCCTCTGCCGGGGGCATATCATCCCCAAGGAGGTCCGGGACAGGGATACTGCCCGCAAGTTCCTCGAAGCGACCGAACAATTCGAGCGGATTATGAACGAGAGCGGTTTTATTCGCCTCTCTCGCCTGACGGACGAGGAGATTATCGGGACGGAGGAGACGCCGGGATTGATTGAGAAGTATTTCTCGCTGTCCCTCTCCGACACGACGGTTTTGGAGGACATCGACCTGAGAGCCGACCAAATGCGTATCGGCGACAAGCGGCTCTGCCTGCATACCCTTTCCGATACGGAAGACCTGCCCGGGCTGGTAGGCACGGATATGCGCTATGAGCGATTATCCACCGACCGCAGCGACTGTCGCCTTTCCTTTGCCGCTCCCGTAGGGTTATTGCTCTCGTGCAACCATATCTACAACCAGTATGTGCTTATTGATGACAGTGCGGAAAACCTGCAACGCTTCGAGAAGAGCGCACGGAATATGCATTCGCTCTCCCGTTACAGCCGGAGCAACCAAATCAACAAACAGTGGATTGACGAGTATCTGAACGAGGCGCACAGCTTCGGACTTACCTCCGTCCGCTGTCATTGCAACGTCTTGGCGTGGAGCGAGGATGAGGAGGAACTCCGCCTTATCCGTAACGACGTGGGTAGCCAACTCGCACTGATGGAGTGTAAGCCACGACACAACACGGTGGATGTGCCGACGCTCTTCTGGGCGGGCATTCCCGGCAATGAAGCCGACTTTCCTGCCGAAGAGAGTTTTTACACGTTCATCGAACAGGCGGTATGCTTCTTCAATGAGGAGACCAACTACCGTGATTCGTTGTCACCGTTCGGCATCAAGATGGCAGACCGCAGTGGCAAGCCCATTCATCTCGATATCTCCGACCTGCCGATGAAGAAAGGCATCACCACGAACCGAAACAAATTCATCTTGGGTCCTTCGGGCAGTGGCAAGTCGTTTTTCACCAACCACCTCTTGAGGCAGTATTGGGAGCAGAACACCCATATCGTCTTGGTGGACACGGGAAACAGCTATCAGGGCTTGTGCGAGATGATACGCCACAAGACGCAGGGCGAGGATGGGGTGTACTTCACCTACTCGGATGAGAGCCCCATCAGCTTCAATCCCTTCTACACGACGGATAAGGTATTCGATGTGGAGAAGCGGGAGAGCATCAAGACACTGCTGCTTACGCTGTGGAAAAAGGACAACGAGCCAGCCACTCGTTCGGAGGAGGTCGCCCTTTCCAATGCCGTTTCACTCTTTATCGAGCGTATCAAGACGGACGACGGTCTCGTTCCTTCGTTCAACAGCTTTTACGAGTATCTCACCACCGACTACTCGGCATTGCTCCGTGAGAAAAAGGTCAGGGAAAAGGATTTTGACTTGGCCAATTTTCTCAACGTGCTGGAGCCGTACTACAAAGGTGGCGAATACGACTACCTGCTGAACTCGGACAAGCAGCTCGACCTGTTGAACGCCCGCTTTATCGTCTTCGAAATCGATTCCATAAAGGATCATCCCATCCTTTTCCCCATTACCACCATCATCATTATGGAACTCTTCATCAACAAGATGCGACGTCTGAAGGGAATACGGAAAGTCATCCTTATTGAGGAGGCTTGGAAAGCGATTGCGTCCGCGAATATGGCAGGATATATCAAGTATCTCTACAAGACGGTAAGAAAATTCTTCGGTGAGGCGGTCGTGGTGACGCAGGAGGTGGATGACATCATCTCCTCAGACATTGTCAAGGAGTCCATCATCAACAACTCCGACTGCAAGATACTGCTTGACCAGCGCAAGTACATGAACAAGTTCGACCAGATTCAGGCACTCTTGGGACTGACGGACAAGGAGCGGGGGCAGATACTCTCCATCAACCAGAGCAACGATGCCACACGGTCGTACAAGGAGGTGTGGATCGGACTGGGAGGTGTGCAGTCTGCCGTCTATACCACCGAAGTGTCGAAAGCCGAATACCTCACCTACACGACGGAGGAGACCGAGAAGATGCGCGTACTTGCCCGTGCCGAGCAACTCGGCGGGAATATGGAGCTTGCCGTCAGGCAGCTCGCCGAAGAAGAGTAATCAATGAATGTTTAACCGCGTAATACAACAAGTCCGAAAAATATGACGTCATATTTCAAGAAAACAGTCGACTGATTTTCAGATTTACTCGACTGATTTTTCCGAGTGGTTCGAACGACATTGTATCTACGCTAAAATCAATTTGAAAAATGAGAAAGAAAATTTTAATGCTTATGGCGTGCGGTTGCCTCTTGGCAGGCAGCGCACACGCCCAGTGGGTGGTCACAGACCCCACCAACCTTGCACAGAGTATCATCAACACGACCAAGGAAATCGTGCAGACCTCCAAGACGGTCAAGAACACGCTTGACAACTTCAAGGAGGTCGAGAAGCTCTACAATGAGAGCAAGAAATACTACGATGCCCTGAAAAAGGTGAACAACCTCGTGCGGGACGCCCAACGGGTAAAGGAGACAATTTTGATGGTCGGAGAAATCTCCGATATCTATGTGAAGAACTACAAGAAGATGCTCTCCGACCCGAACTTCCGACCGGAAGAGCTGGTCGCCATTGCCAACGGCTATACCAAACTGCTCGGGGAGAGCAACAACCTGCTCAAGGAACTCAAGCAGGTAGTGAACATCACCACGCTGAAGATGACCGACAAGGAGCGTATGGACGTGGTGGATCGCTGCTACAAGGAGGTGAGGGATTACCGTAACCTCGTGCGTTACTACACGAACAAGAACATCTCCGTGAGCTATCTCAGAGCCAAGAAGCAGCAGGACACTGACCGAGTACTCTCGCTTTATGGAACGGATAACGAAAGGTATTGGTAGGTATGGGAGCGGAATTTGACAACCTGCACCAGGTGCTCCGTTCGCTTTACACGGAGATGATGCCGATGTGCGGTGACATGATTGGTGTCGCCAAAGGCATTGCGGGCTTGGGTGCGCTCTTTTATGTGGCACTTCGGGTGTGGCAGACCTTGGCTCGTGCCGAACCCATCGACGTCTATCCGCTGCTCCGTCCCTTTGCGCTCGGTCTCTGTATCCTCTTCTTTCCGATGGTCTTGGACACCATCAACGGCGTGCTCAGTCCCGTTGTGCAGGGGACGCACAAGATGCTCGAAAAGCAGACTTTCAGCATGGACGAATACCGCAAGTTGCGGGACAAGCTGGAATACGAGGCGATGGTGAGGAATCCCGAAACAGCCTATCTGGTGAGTAACGAAGAGTTCGACAAGAAACTGGATGAACTCGGTATCTCTCCCTCGGATATGGCGACGATGGCGGGGATGTATGTGGAACGCAGTATGTACAATTTCAAGAAATGGGTTCGCAATATGGTACGGGAGTTCTTGGAACTTCTTTTCGCCGCTGCCGCCCTGCTCATCGACACGCTTCGGACATTCTTCCTGATTGTCCTCTCCATTTTGGGACCGATAGCCTTTGCCATCTCCGTGTGGGACGGTTTCCAAAGCACCCTCACGCAATGGTTCACGAGGTATATCTCCATCTATCTGTGGTTGCCTGTAGCGGACTTGTTCAGTTCGATGCTGGCAAAGATTCAGGAACTGATGCTCAAACACGACATCACGCAGTTACAGAATGATCCCACCTATACGATAGATGCTTCGAACGGGGTGTACCTCGTCTTCATGATTATCGGCATTATCGGCTACTTCACCATTCCAACGGTTGCAGGCTGGGTAATACAAGCCGGAGGAGCGGGTAACTACGGTAAAAACGTGAACTATGCGGCAGGAAAGGGTGCCGGTATCGCAGGTGCTGCGGGCGGAGCCGGTGGTGGATTTGCCGGAGGACACGGAAAACAGGTCTTGCATAGTGCGGGACATAAAGCCAAGGAGGTGGCAGGGCAGCTTTTCCGCAGGAGAAGCGGAAATGCTCCCGAATAATAAACAAAAATGAAAAGCAATGGAATTTAAGTCATTAAAGAATATCGAAACAAGTTTCAGGCAGATACGCCTCTTTACCTTGGTCGTCGTCTGCCTGTGTACCGCCCTTGCGGGCTATTCGGTATGGAGTGCCTACTCCTTTGCCGAAGCCCAGAGGCAGAAAATCTATGTGTTGGATGGCGGTAAGTCGCTGATGCTCGCCTTGTCGCAGGATCTGTCGCAGAACAGACCCGCAGAAGCCAAGGAGCATGTGCGCCGCTTCCACGAGTTGTTCTTCACCCTTTCGCCCGATAAGAGTGCCATTGAGGGGAATATCTCCCGTGCGCTGCTCTTGGCGGACAAGAGTGCCTACAATTACTATCGGGATTTCTCCGAGAGAGGGTACTACAACCGTATCGTGGCAGGAAACATCAATCAGGTCGTGCAGGTGGACAGCGTGCTCTGTGACTTCGACCGCTATCCCTACGCGGTACGGACGTATGCCCGGCAGATGATTATCCGTGCCACCAACGTGACCGAGCGCAGTCTCGTGACCGTATGCCGCCTGCTCAATACGAGCCGCAGCGATGACAATCCGAACGGTTTCAATATCGAAGGATTCGAGATTGTGGAGAACAAGGACATCAGTACCCGTAAGCGATGAAAAAGAAAAGTCTGTTCCGAATGATGCAGGAGGGAGCGGAGGCAAGACTCCGCCGCCTGTGCGGACGCATCCCCGCTCACCTGAGGCTGTATGTCGTCCTGACGATGCTTCTTTTCTTCGCTTTCCTTGCCAATTATGTTTTCTTCAGCGGTTTGTTCCGCCTCTTCTCCGACGGAGACTCCGAGGAGGAAACGTTACCGGCAATCGAGCATATAGAAGCTCCTGACGTAAGGCGGCTCTATCCCAAAGACAGTATCAACCTATTAAAGTATTACGATTATGTTCCCATTCAAAAGAAAGACAGCCTCCGATACGAGCACCTCGCCTGAGCTGACGGAGGAAGAGAGACAAAGGCGAAAGAAGTTTATCATTTACCCCCTGATGTTTCTGCTTTTTGCAGGCTCTATGTGGCTCATCTTCGCTCCTTCGGAGAAAGAGGAGGAGAAACAGTCAAAGGGCTTCAATACGGAAGTACCGGATCCGCAAGCCTCGGAACTCATCGGCGACAAGAAGAAAGCCTATGAAAAGGAGATGATGGAACAGAAGGAGCAGGAACGAAGTCGTGCCATGCAAAGCCTCAGTTCCATGTTCGGCGAGATGACAGGAGGGCAACCGGTGCAGAGTTCCGAAGAGTTGGCCTTGAAGACGAATTTGTCGGAAAGAGACAACGGTTTCGGCTCTCGCACTACTGCTCCGCAGGAGGGATTCCATGCTTCGGCTTCCGCTTACCAAGACATCAACCGCACGCTCGGCAGTTTCTATGAGATGCCGAGAGAAGATCCGGAAAAGGAGGAAATGCGTACCCGTTTGAAGGAGTTGGAAAGTCGTATGAGTAATGAACAACAGTCGCCCGCTATAACCGTGAACGACCAGATGGCTCTGCTTGAAAAGTCCTATCAGCTGGCAGCCAAGTATATGCCCGCAGGAGGCAGGGGGCAGTCCGTTCCCGCTGCTCTTCCTTCGACTTCGGGGAGTGAGACGGCTTCCGAAAGGAAAGCGGTCGCAACCACCCGAAACGGGAAGGCGGTAGCCTTTCCCGTTGCCCCCGTGAGCGAACAAGTGGTGTCGGCTCTGGCACAGCCGATGAGCGACTCGACTTTCCGCTCCGAATATGTCAAGGAGAGGAACTACATATTCCATACCGCCATCGGAACAGCCCCGCTGACGGAGAAGAATACCATCTCCGCCTGTGTGCATACCCGGCAGACGGTTACGGACGGGCAAACGGTACGTTTCCGTCTCTTGGAACCGATGCTGGTATCCGGCAAGGAAATCCCTCGGAACACCTCGGTGGTCGGCGTGGCGAAGATACAGGGTGAACGCCTGAACGTACTCATCTCTTCGCTGGAATATCACGGGAACATCATCCCCGTGGAGTTGGCGGTGTACGATACGGACGGACAAGCAGGGATATTCATCCCCGGCTCGATGGAGCGCAGTGCCGCCAAGGAGATTGTCGCAGGAATGGGTACTTCCGCAGGCAGCAGTATGAACTTCTCCACCGATGCGGGCGCACAGCTTGCCGCTGATTTGGGGAAGGGACTGATACAAGGCACTTCGCAGTATTTCTCAAAGAAAATGCGCTCCGTCAAGGTACATCTCAAAGCAGGATACAAGGTATTGATCTACCAACCTGAAAACAAGTAATTCACAGTTATTATTCACCACTTTAATCCAAAGTAAAAATGAGAAGAACAGTTTTAGCCATCGCCCTGATGCTGGGCGCAGTCTGTGCCAACGCACAGGAAACGACTTCAAGCGGAGACCTCTATGAGGGTCTGACCCGCAAAATTGCCTTTGAGCGGATGATACCGCCTCACGGTCTGGAAATCACCTATGACAAGACAGTGCACATCATCTTCCCCTCTACCGTCCGCTATGTCGATTTGGGTTCGCCCAATCTCATTGCGGGAAAGGCGGACGGAGCGGAGAACGTTATCCGTGTGAAAGCGACGGTCAAGGAGTTCCGTGAGGAGACGAATATGAGCGTCATCACGGAGGACGGTGCGTTTTACACATTTAATGTCAAGTATGCTGATGAACCGCTGCTTTTGAACGTGGAGATGACGGACTTCATTCATGACGGTGCGAGCGTAAACCGCCCGAACAACGCGATGGAGGTCTATCTAAAGGAACTCGGCAGCGAGAGTCCAATGCTGGTAAGGCTCATCATGAAGTCCATCCATAAGGAGAACAGGCGTACCGTCAAGCACATCGGCAGCAAGTCCTTCGGCATTCAGTACCTGCTCAAAGGGTTGTACTCGCACAACGGACTGCTGTACTTCCATACGGAACTGCGCAACAAGTCCAATGTACCGTTCGACATCGACTTCATCACGTTCAAAATCGTGGACAAAAAGGTCGCCAAACAGACGGCCATGCAGGAGCAGGTACTGCTTCCGCTGCGTGCCTACAACTATGTTACCTGCGTGGCGGGACAGAAGAGCGGTCGCACGGTATTCACCCTGCAAAAGTTCACCATCCCCGATGACAAGCAGCTCATTGTGGAGATGCACGAGAAGAACGGTGGAAGACACCAGTCTTTCATTGTGGAGAATGAAGACCTTGTGCGTGCAAGGGAAATCAACGAACTCAAAGTGAAGTAGTATGAGAAAGTCTTTGTTTTTCCTGTTTGTCGTGTCGCTTGCCCTCTTTGCAGGGCAGGCGCACGCCCAGCGTTGTCTGCCCAAGATGAAAGGTATACGCCTGACCGCTGGTATGGCGGACGGTTTTTATTCTCCCTCTTCCAAGAATGAAACGGGCTATTCGTTCGGGGCTTCGCTTGCCACCTACACCAAAGGCGGGCATCAATGGGTGCTTGGGGCGGAGTATCTCCGCAGATACCACCCTTATCGGGAGAGCCGTATTCCTGTGGAGCAGTTCACGGGCGAGGGAGGTTTCTTCTCTGGCGTGCTTTCAGACGGAAGTAAAACCTTTTTCCTATCAGCAGGTATTTCCGCCTTGGCGGGCTATGAGACGGTCAATGGTGGAAAGAAACAGCTCTTTGATGGCTCCACACTACGTAATAAAGACGGTTTTATTTACGGTGGGGCAATCACCCTACAGGCGGAGACCTATCTGAGTGACCGCCTTGTACTGCTGCTCTACGGCAGGGAACGTTGTCTGTGGGGAGGCTCTACGGGGCGTTTTCATACACAGTACGGTGTCGGACTGAAAATCATGCTGGACTGATGGATGCACGACAGATGAGAGAGATTCCCATTGCGGACTTCCTGAACGCAATGGGGATTCATCCGACTAAACAGAAAGGAAATGCCTTGTGGTATTCCGCTCCGTACCGCATGGAGCGGAGACCCTCCTTCAAGGTTGATATAAATAGAAACGTATGGTTCGACTTTGGCATTGGCAAAGGCGGAGACATCTTTGACTTGGCAGGAGAGTTTATCGGAAGCGAGGATTTCCTCCTGCGGGCGGCATTCATTGCACGGAACGGAGCTTATCCGCTTCCCATAATAGAACATCCACAAAGGAATGAAGAGAAAGAACCCGTCTTCAATGATATTTGGGTGCGACCGTTGCAGGATACCAGACTGCTGGGTTATCTGGAAGAACGAGGAATCAATGCCCACGTTGCCATCCCCAACTGCGAGGAGGTGAGGTATCGTGTACGGGGCAAGCGGTACTATGCCATCGGCTTCCGTAATATGAGTGGAGGACTGGAATTGCGCAACCGTATCTTCAAGGGTTGCATACCGCCCAAAGACATTTCACTGAAGCGCAACGGCTCGGACGTCTGTTCCGTCTTTGAGGGCTTTATGGATTATCTCTCTGCTATGCAATTAGGTATCATCGCTTCGGACTGGCTTGTCCTTAATTCCGTTTCCAACGTGGAGAAGGCGGTGAAAGTCTTGCAGGGCTATGAGAGGATAGAATGCTTCCTCGACAATGACGAGGCGGGGAGAAGGACTTTTCAGAGACTACACGACTGTTTCGGAGAGAGGGTCATCGACCGTTCCTCCCTGTATGCCGACCACAAGGATTTGAATGAGTTTCTGCTTTCCAAGAATGTAGGGAACAATGTATAACGAACAACAAAACGATAATGAACAATGAAAAAGAAAATATTGAATACGATTTGGGTAATGGGAGTGCTTGTCCTCGCCGGGTTTTGTCTATCTGCTTGTAATCACGAGTTGGATATTCAGCAGGCGTACCCCTTCACGGTAGAGACGATGCCGGTGCAGAAGCACATCGTCAAGGGACAGACGGCGGAGATACGCTGTACGCTCAAACGGCAGGGACGGTTTGAAGACGCACGCTATACCATTAGATACTTTCAACCTGATGGAAAGGGACTGCTGAAGATGGACGACGGCACGGTGTTCAAACCCAATGACCGTTACCCTCTTACAAAAGAGGTGTTCAGGCTATACTATACCTCTGCTTCCTCTGACCAGCAGACGATAGATGTGTATGTGGAGGACAATTTCGGACAGACGGAAAAACTCTCGTTTGAGTTTAACAGTCAAAAGGACGAGGAAAAGGAGAAAACGAATGGGGACAAGAAGTAAACTTCTCGTTTTATCGTTCTGCCTTGTTTGCCTATCCTGCTTCCGCCTTTCCGCTCAGGAGGGCGGAAAGGCTCTCTTTTCACTACCGCCGTTCGAGCGTGCCGTTGTCTGCATCAAACACTTCGAGGGCTTACACGGACTCAAGGACGCTCCCTATGTCGGATACGGGCATCAGCTCTTACTGGGCGAACACTTCACGGCAGCAATGACGGAACGGCAGGCGGACTCTATGCTCCGTGTAGACCTGATGAAGCGTCTGATGATATTCAAGGACTACGGCAAGGATGCCCTGCTGCTTGCCGTTCTGTCCTACAACGTTGGAACGGGCAGGTTGCTGGGATATGGTAAACACCCCAAAAGCCAATTGCTGCGAAAGATAGAGTCGGGCGACAGGAATTTCTACCATGAATTTGTCTCTTTCTGCCGATACAAGGGCAAAGTCCTCAGGGGGCTTGTCAAACGACGAAAAGTAGAGTTTGTCCTGTTTTATATACCCTGATTTTCAAATACGCCTCTTGCGATATTTTTATGCTTCGCAAGGGGCGTTTTCCTGTTGTTTTCTTCGCCTTTCTCGCTATGAATGAGTAACTTTGCAAACTTAATAAGAAAAGATAATGATTATATCGCAGAAGACTATTGAAAAGTTGAGAGAGTTAATAAATGAAGAAACAGAATATCGTTCTGGTTCTAAGCTTGTTGCTTTTTTCAATCAATATGGATTTAGAGATGTGTATGGAAATGGCTTTCCCTCAAGATGGATATACACAGAGGAGAAAATACGTGCATTGAATGGAAAGCCCGAATTAGATAGATGTATTAAGGATGTTTTTGCGCCAGTAAATTTTATCGGAAGATTCTCTGAATTAGATTCTTTTATAGCAGACTTCAATCAATACCTCTGTTTTGATGGGTGGAATGTTATACGTAAAGGTCGAGAAATAACTTTTTCAAAAGCAACAGGGGTAGATATTGACAAGGAAAAGGAGAAAGAACGCATCGTAAATAATACGGAAGCAGAATTCCTAAATGCGGAATTTACAGATATTTCAATTGAAAGTCTCCCTATAGACAATTATGTGCTACCCTATATAGCAGCACGTATCAGCGAAATCAAAACTTGTTTATCTGCAAAAGCTGCTTTATCTGTAATATTCCTTTCTGGAAGTACATTAGAGGGTGTTTTGTTGGGATTAGCTCAAAATAATCCAGCAATGTATAATCAAGCTAAATCTGCTCCAAGAGATAACAAAACGGGAAAGATTCGGCCGTTTCATGAATGGACACTTAGTAATCTTATTGACGTATCTTGTGAGGTTGGTTTCCTAAGAGAGGATGTCAAGAAATTCAGTCACTCATTGCGAGATTTTAGAAATTATATTCATCCATTTCAGCAGATGTCAGAGCATTTTTCCCCAGATGAAAATACCGCAAAAATTTGCTTTCAAGTACTGAAGGCCGCATTATTTCAAATAACTCAAAACAAGAAAAGATGAAAACAATTGCTTTTGTTATCGGGAACAATGATTATTTTGAAGGTGCTCAGCTAAAGTGTGCTGTAAATGATGCCTCGGAGATAGCAAAGATCTTTCGTCGTCTTGGGTATGATGTTCGTGAGGAACTAAATATCAAGTCAGAAGATTGCTCACGTATACTAACAGATTTTGAAGATCAGATAAAGGATTACGATGCTTCTATCTTTTACTTTGCAGGACATGGCTTTGAACTTGAAGGCGAAAACTATTTAATACCAATAGACTATCAAATACCCCCTGTAAATAAACATGACGCAAACAGATTCTGCCTTAGGTTAACAGAGGTCTTAGGAATTCTCAAAACACATTCAGGAAAAGTAAATATAGTAATAATAGATGCCTGTAGAAGAACTTTTGATAGAGGAGTTGCAAGTTCTTTTGCACAAGTACAGGCTCCCAAGGGAACTCTTATTGCCTTTTCCACCTCTCCAAACGAAGGAGCGAAAGATGGGAATGGGCAAGATGGTCATAGTGTGTATACAAGTGCCTTATTGCAATATATAGGAAGGGAAACATTATCTGTTGAGAGTCTTTTTAAGAAAGTCAGAAAAACGGTCTATAACCTAACTAATGGAACTCAAACGCCATGGGAACATACGTCTTTAATTGGGGATTTCTTTTTCAATACTGGGCAATTGGTTTATTCGGTAGAAATCCCTTATGATGAAGTTGTCGTTAAAGACTCACTGTTTGATGGAGGCGATGTTTTTGGCAATTTAATCTTGGAACTCCGTTCTTGTGATTGGAATAGACAAAACCCTGCAATGGAAAAGGTTCGCAGAATACCTGCTTCTGACCTCAACAAAAATCAACAGTTTATTTTGGGACGCAATTTATACCAAGCTAATGGTTATGCGTGGGAAGTGCAAAGATTTTTTGAAAACCTTGGGAATAACCTATTAAAATACAATAAAGATGGAGAAAATCATGTACTCAATGGTATTCTGTTCGAGATATACTTTGATAGTAAAGGAGATTTTCGGAATGAACTAAAAAGACATAATTTTGACAGAGTGTTTTTTCTTCGGAAAAATCCAATATTTGCAAAATCTTTTGGCTTTATAGGGGATGTTCTCCAACCATATAAAGAACAACTCTTTTATATTCCTACTATTCATGATGAGCCAATTGATATTGACATCAGTGCAGAAGAAAAAAACAACTCAACAATATTTGGAGATGAAACAATTCAAATTATACACAAAGTTAATGTAGAGAATAAAGATATAACGAAAGCTTTCTCTCGCAGATGTGATGATGGCATAAATGAGTTAGGAGTAAAATCTTGTTTGTCTAATTTGCTTACAGCTCCGCAAGATTTGATTCAAATACATAGCAATGTTTCGTTACAGAATATAGCTTTTGCAAAAGAACTGTTTAATGAAGATTTAACTTGGTAATGGCTTTTTGTTACTTTTGAGCCGTCTCAACTCACTGTCAAAAGTAACGAGGTGTTTTCATCGGGGTTTCTTTGCTCCTTTCTTTGTCCGCCCGAAGCTCACGAAAGAAAGGAGCGGTCGGCAAATCTGCCGACCGCATTACTCCATCTGTTTGTCTTGAACGGTTATCCGTCCCATCCTTACATCGGGGTGCGTGGAGAAAGCCCAATTGATTTCCTCATCAGGAAGAGTGCTGTGAATGCTTCCATCCATCACCATTCCGCAATCCTGAATGACCTTTTGCCGTGCATCCTCTCTGCTCTCGGCAACCACTTCAAACACTCCTTCGAAGATGTACTGCGTCCGTATTCTGTAAACTCTCTTCTTCATGTTCTCAAAATTTAGCAATTAGTAATCTGTGTTCCTTTGGTTCTCCATTTGATAACCTGCGCTGGGTAAGCCAAAAATGGTGTGCGCCATAACCGTATGCAAAGAACTTGTCAAGTTCCGTTTCTTCGGCTATCCGCTTGACGGCTGCCCTCAGTTCCTCTTCATTGGCGGATAGAGGAATGGCATTGATTACTCTTACAAGAATATTTGGTATCTCGTCCGCCCAATTACATACGATGCTTTCTATTTCTGCTTTCATATCTGTGATGTTTTGGTGATTGTTGCTTATGCTGTCGCTCTCATTCTCTGCCTTATCAATTTGCGGTTGGCATTGACAAGGCTCACTATCTGCTCGTGATACTCCGTGTTCTTGTTGCACACGCCACGGCTTTGCACGACTTTGAGTGTGTCCAAACTAACTTCAATCGTTTCTATCCGTCTGCCCTCAATGGTCGCCGAAAGTATCAGTGAGTTCTCTTTAAGATAATAGGCATTGTCGAACACACAATGGTGCATTGCCACACCCTCATCCAAATGTTCCTGCACGCTCTCCAAAACGTGGACTTGGATTGTGCCGTCCGTGAAACGGATACCGAAGAATTTTGATTTGAGTTCGTGAAAACGTTTCTCGTCCTCCATTGCCTTTTTGCGTCTCTTCTCCTTTTCTTCCCTTTCCCTTTGTCTGCGGAGTTCGTGTTGTCTGCGGTCGTGTTCCCTATGCAGGTCGGTGGGGCAAACATACTTCGGACTGTGTATGTCCTTGCCCAATCTGCGGAGCATATCCACATAATCGCACCATATTGAAATGTCCTCTATGTCATAGCCGTTGCGAGTGGCGACTTTATAGGATTGCCAACAAGCGTCAAATGCCCTCGAATTGTCAAGAAAGTATTTCAGATGCTCGGCTCTACCTGCTTTAATCAATGTTTCCGCACGGCTGTCGGACAATAGGGCTGGAATGAGAACAGTTGGTGCGATGTCGTGAAAATCATTCTTAAATCCATTCCTGCGGAATGCTTCCGTTGCCTTGAACTTCGGATATATCGGAGAGTATGATATATGGCGGTAGGCTTCGTTGTCGTTTCTCACTGCCATAGGCGAGCAATAGGAAAAGGTGTCGATGTATCTGCCCAATACTCTCTGAACGGCAACAATCGTCTTTCGTCCTTGTGCGCTCCACCAATACTGACCGATTTCAATAACGTAGGACGTTGGTTTGCATCCTTTCTCCATTTCTGCGGAGAGGAGGAACATTCTTAATACTTGGTACTCTCCACAAGTGGTAAGTATCGTAAAGTATTGCTTCTGTCTTATCTTACGTTCAAAAGTCGTTCGGACTTGCAACTTTGCTCTACAATGAGGGCAAGTGCAATGTTCGGTTGTCTTCTCTATTGTCCAACTATGCCCACAATCCATACACGTGATACGACCTTTGGGAAGTCGGTAGGCGAAATGGTCTATACACTCACGGAATGCCCATTTGCTCTGTGTCTTGGTTATCGGTCGTAGGTTCTTGCTCTCGGCAAGTACTGCTTTCTCGAACTTGTTTCTCGGTTTCATAATCTGTCCTCCTTAATCAGTTATTGCGAAATACATAACCGTCCTTGTACCAAAAGTCCATATCGAAAAGGTCATTGGCATATTTGGAGAAGTCGAAGTAATTCAGTGCAAAATCGGATAACTCATTCTCCATTTTTGCAAGTTCCTCCGCAAAATCCTCCCTGCTTGCATAACTTCCTATGTAGTCCGATTGGAAAGACTTCACAAGGCTGTATGCGTCTTGTGTGAGTTGGGTGTTGTTGCCCTCCACCCATCTCCAAAAGGCTTCTTTCTCCCTGTTGTTCAGTCTATCCAATTCGTCCCGAAGTTCAAAGAAGTTTTCCTTCAAATGCCCCTCGTCAATCAGACCATCGGGGATTTCCTCCCACGCTTGGAACATAAATTCGGGTTCTTCCTCATCCTCGTATATCTCGGCACAACGCTCCATAAAGCCGTCTAAGTCGTAGAAGTCCGAAAGTTCCACCCATTCACCCTGCAATGAGCCGTTGTTGTACTTGGCATAAGTGCCTACATAGATGCGTGCTTCGTTCAAATCCTTTGCTTCCATTTTTCTTTTGTTGTTCAAGGGTTAAAACTCGAATAATGAGGGTTGTGCTATCTGCTGTTCCACCTGCTTCTCCGCTTTTGGTTTCTTGGCGGTCAGTTTGCGGTATTCCTCTGCTTGGTATCGCTCGATAGCCTTTTTCCGTGCTTCTGCTTTTTCCTCCTCTGTAAGTTCGATAGTATGGTTTACCACGACTTGGCAGTTGATGGACTTGCCCACCTCGATGTTATCCTCATCGTAGTAGTGAACGGCAAGGGAATATACCTCCTCATCGGACAGACCTGCACACCCCATTCTTTGGACTTCCGTCAAGATGTAGGTAATGCACTCGTCTATGTTTTTATTCTCCTTGCGGAAACTCTCTGCAAAGAGTTCATCGTATGATGCTCTCGTTTCCAAATAGTTTTGGATAACGTCCTTGAAATGTTCTGTTCCTTTCATTGTCTTATATAGTTAGATGGTTTCTAAAATGATTTCTTGGATATGAATAGGTTCAACTTCTGAAAAGAGATAGAGTATAAATTCCTTTCTGTCCTTCCGATAGAGTTCCTTGTATAGTTCCCCAAAGGTGGATATGTTTCCGTTGAGGTAAACCGATACCATATACTCGAAGATGTTGTCCACTTCGTAGTATCTGCATTGCTGTGCGATTGTCTTGCTTCTTCTTTTCATATATCTGTCTGTTTAAGAAATGAGTATCCAAAGTATTGTCCCGATGATGAGGGCATAAGCCAAAATGTATGCGGCGATTGCCAAAGCAATGGTAAGGAGTAGCCGAATGAGGAGTTTTCCCACACATATCCATGCCAGCCAAAGCCAGACGCTTCCGCCACAAAGGAGAGAGCCTGCGAGTGCAAGTACCACCCAAATTGATATTTTGTATCTCAGTTTCATCTTGTCTGATTTTTTTGATTTTATGCGGATTTTAGAGGTGAGGGAGTTGAGTTTCCATTTTCTTTTTCCCTGCTTCTCGCATATCCGACATTTTTTTTATGCGTCTTTCCGTCGGGTCGGTCGTTTTCGTTTCAGTGGCGTAAAAAGGTAGGGCTTAGGACAAACAAGGTTTTATGGCGAGAATACTACCTGCAATGAAATGGAAGTGTGGAGATTGTCGTCTAAACGGCTTGCCGCCCCGACCTTTTTTGTCCGTGGAAGCCCGGAACTACCTTTGCCGCTGACAACGAACAACCGATCCCGACATAATACACGGGCATAAGTGGAGGATGTGCAGACGGAGAAGCGGGGCGAAAACAAAAAACGCAGTTTTCGAGACTGCATCTTATCATAAAAACGGAATACACGGAAAACAAAAAGCCGCCCCAACGGACGGCTCTATGAAAATAATTTGGAGAAAATTCTTTTTTCTCACGATATACCTTTATCTTTGCAATAGGTTATTCGAGTTATGCAAAGCGTTGTATATCACTGTTGAAGATAGGTCGCTAAATCATTACCTACTGCATTTCATAACTCATAAGGCTGTTCATAGCCAATTACTTAGACCTAAATGATAGATTTTAGCAAAAAATCACGGTTGGGAAACAAAAAAAGGTAGAATACAGTTTCTATTTTGAGCTTCAAGTGTTTATGACAGTCGCAGAGCTAAGCAGTATTGATGTAGAGCTTGTATCGATGTAGAGCTTGTATTGATGTAGAGCTTGTATTGATGTAGAAATGTTGGAAAGGCAGATGAGAGAAACAGGCATGTTCATTAAATCCGTAATTTAAAATGGAGTCTGTATGTAGCTGCCAATAGCCTCATTTACCATAGGACGTTCTTGCAACTTCTGCAGATCGTCGATATGTCTTGTCAGGTTGTCATAGTTTTCAAGATTCCTAATTTCCTCACGCCTTGTTTTACTCAACCTGCAAAACTCTTCCTCTTGCTCAAGACCGGCAAAACGCCGCCCACATAGATTAGCGGCAATGCCTGTTGTAGAGCTGCCGCTAAATGGGTCGAGTACCCAGTCTCCCGGATTCGTTGATGCCAGAATCATACGGACCAAAAGACGCAAAGGCTTTTGTGTAGGATGTTTGCCACAGGTCTTCTCCCAACGGCCGATGGCGGGCATACGCCATACATCGGTCATTTGTTTACCATCATTCAATTCTTTCATCAGGTCATAGTTGAACTTATGGGGGACTTTCTGCATCTTTCTTGCCCAAAGAACAAACTCTGTAGAATAAGTAAAGAAACGACATGAAATATTGGCAGGTGGATTCGTCTTCTGCCAAGTGATGACATTCAGGATTTTATAACCAAGTACTGTCAGGCAATTGGCCACGGAAAAGATATTGTGGTAAGTGCCACTTATCCATATTGTACCATTGTCTTTCAACTTGTCACGACATAATCGCAGCCATTCCATGTTGAAAGCCATTACGTCCTCCGGTGTCTTTCCTTTGTCCCATTCGCCTTTGTCCACGCACACAACCTTGCCGTTTTGCAATGATATTCCACCATTGGAGAGGAAGTAAGGCGGATCGGCAAAAATCATGTCGAACTTAAAATCAAACTCTTTGAGAAGTTTGAAACAATCGCCATTTGCAAGGATGAAATCACTATCAGGTGATTTGTAATATACCTGTATCATCCGAAATTGTTTTAAGATGGGTTCTAAAAAATCCCACATGGGTAACCGGTACTACCGAAGCCGTCAATACCTTTCGTCATTCAGCCTTTATGCAGCATCCTCAGTTCCCTCTTTCAGTTGCATAAGTCTGCTCTTTCAAGAAAAATATTGTTCTTGTTCACCTGAAAGGGGAATATCCATCAGGGATGTTCTTTAGTACTTCCATTAAAGCATATTCCTATAAATTTCTGAATGGAAGTCAGGTTGTATACGCTTGGTATAATACTGTATGCTTCTTGCAGTTTGTTCTTTGCAGACCTCCAGCCCATGCCATCTGTAATCCAGACAAATTCGAAGCCATCAATGGAATTTATCTTCGTTGCAATATCAGAGTATGAACGTGCAACTTCATTCAGCTTGGAACCGCCGCCACTATAGAAGTTGACTTCAATCAGATAGACTGTTGATGGAGTTTCCACAACAAAATCAAATCGTTTCTCATCGTCTCCCAAAACTTCTGTAATTGAAGGCCATTCTCTTGAATACACTTCCTGCCTGAACGGAACGCCAGCTTCTGCAAGAATATTGGAAACCATGTTTTCCATAACGTGTCCGCTTCTGTTCTTTCTTGCGTTCGTATCCAATCCAGTTTCTATACCAAAGACATAATCCACAAGATTCTTTATTTGTTGTTTTTGAAGAACATCCCCAAGCCCTGTCTCTGTCAGGAAAGTCATGACAGAGTCAATAGATGTGAACATGCTTTCCAAAGAAATGCAATTCCCGACGGAATCAAGTATCTTTTTCTTGTCACGAGTGCGGACCGCCACTAATATATCCATAACGGAAAAGGCCTTCTTGTCTCTGCTCCATATTGTTTCTACGCTCTTACGTAGGTCGGATGATCCAATGAGGCTGTTGAGCATACAAAGGCTCAACTTTATATCTTCCACATTCTGAGAGATTTTCTTGAAGTCGCAGAAGAAGTCCAACGTCTGGTTTGTCTCCTTGAGTTGAGACATGAATCTGTCAAAATCTTTAAGCATAAGCCTTTTGCATTACAGTCATGGTTATATGTTGCGATCCGTCTTTGTCAGGGGTTTCCCGCTGTCTTCCTTTGATGTCGATATAGCTGCGAATCAACAATTCCGGAATTTTTCCTCGCTTAGCTCCGTTTGCATTTACATTGCGAGAAGCCAAAACTCTGTCAATATGATAATCAGCATATAGAACATCAAAGAAATTATCGGCCTCATTTTTCCCTTTACAGTCGGAATTGCTTAGCATAAAGTGATGGCCTTCGGCAACCACCTTATCACAGAACTTTTTAAGTCTGACTTGCGAATCATCATTAAAAGATTCCTTCGCATAGTCATTAAAGCTGGATGTATCACTAAGCGGACGATATGGGGGATCGAAATAGAAAAAGGTCTTTCCCCGTGCAAAAAGCAAAGTCTTCTCAAAATCACCATCTAAAATTTCCACTCGTTTCAATAAATTGCTGTCTGCTCTAAGTGTCTCTTCATCACAGATCTGTGGTCTCATGTACTTTCCACATGGGACATTGAACAGACCTTTCTTGTTGACACGGTACAGTCCATTGAAGCAAGTACGATTCAGAAAGAAAAACTTTGCAGTGTTCTCTATCGGGGCAAGATTCTTTTCATTGTAACGTTGGCGTACTTTCATGAACATTTCACGCTTGGCTTCCATATCAGGCAAAGCATAATATTGTGCTTGAATGTCATGCAATGCAGATATTAGCTCTTCCACATTGTCACGAACTGTCCGATAACAAGTAATCAAGTCGGAATTGATGTCACTAATCACTGCGTGCTTGATATTAGGATGCCGTTGCAACATATAAAACAGCATAGCACCACCTCCGACGAACGGTTCTATGTATGTCATATTATTCCAATCATCAAAATCAGCTGGAAGTCTTGTTTCCAGTTGTTCTATAAGCTGTCCTTTTCCACCGACCCATTTGATGAAAGGTTTTGCTTTTGTATTCATTATATTAATTATTTTCGGACTGATGATTTATAACCATCAGAATTAACGTTTTCTATTTTATTGATAAGCCGGCGAACATCAACATCCAATAGGACTGCGACTTTTCTCAATATTACTAAACCCCGTTGTTGGGTGTTGGTGTACCATCTTGATGTCGTTGCAGGATTCTTTCAATTGTTTGGACAGCATATACTTGTCCGTCTCTTCTCGACAAACACAACTTCTATGCGATATATATCTTTCATTGTTTATCTCTCATTGTGTTTACGCAAAGATAATTGAATATATTTAAAGTCAGGCATTCCCGCTGTGTTTTTATTATTATTTAGCAAGTCATACCGGTTTTAATCCAAGAAAAAGCAAAAAAAAGTATCTTGACATTCAAAGACATTACCGGCTTCTATCAGCAGGTCCTAAAATTCATTTTTGACGGATTTCGCCTTTTAGACAAATAGAATCTGCCGAAGTAAAGGAAAAACGACACAAAGAGTAGACAAGGCTTATAATACCGATATGCCAATGTAGATCATCAGATCGGCCTTAAGGCATTCGGCTGACTTCAGTAGGATTCTTTCAAAAAATCACGGTTGATGATAGGCTGTCGGCGGTTTTTTGTACCTTTGCAAGCAAAGATTGTTCCTCTTGAAACATTGCAGATGAATTTCAAACTAACATCGAAATACCGACCGACCGGCGACCAGCCAGAAGCCATCCGCGAACTGACGGACGGGCTGGAACGCGGCGACAAGAGCCAGGTGCTGCTGGGCGTGACGGGGTCAGGCAAGACCTTTACGGTCGCAAACGTAATCGCCAACGTCAACAAGCCGACGCTGATTCTCTCGCACAACAAGACACTGGCCGCACAGCTCTATGAGGAGATGAAAGCCTTTTTCCCCGACAATGCCGTGGAATATTATGTCTCTTATTACGACTACTACCAGCCGGAGGCGTATATGCCGACGACGGACACCTATATCGAGAAAGACCTCGCCATCAACGACGAAATCGACAAGCTGCGCCTGTCCGCCGTTTCCTCGCTGCTGTCAGGCCGGAAGGACGTGATAGTCGTGTCCTCCGTCTCCTGCATCTACGGTATGGGGGCACCTGTAGCCATGAAGGAGAATGTCATTCCTGTCAGGAAGGGGCAGACCGTCGACCGCAATGACTTTCTGCGCCGGCTGGTGGATGCCCTCTATATGCGCAACGACATAGACCTGCAGCGCGGCAATTTCCGTGTCAAGGGCGACACGGTGGACATTGCCATGGCGTATAATGACAACGTGCTGCGCATTACGTGGTGGGACGACGAGATAGACACCATAGAGGAAGTCGACTCCGTCGACTTCCACCGCATTGCCTCCTTTGACGATTATGAGATCTATCCTGCCAATCTCTTCGTCACTTCCAAGGAACAGACCGAGAGTGCCATCCGCCAGATACAGGACGACCTCGTGAAGCAGGTGGACTTCTTCAAGGGCATCGGCGACAACATCAAGGCACAGCGCATCAAGGAACGTGTGGAATACGACATGGAGATGATCAAGGAACTGGGCCACTGCTCGGGCATCGAAAACTACTCACGTTATTTTGACGGCAGGCAGGCGGGGCAGCGTCCTTACTGTCTGCTGGACTTCTTCCCCAAGGATTATCTGATGGTCATCGACGAGAGCCACGTGAGCGTACCGCAGATCTCCGCCATGTACGGCGGCGACCGTGCCCGCAAGACCAACCTCGTGGAGTACGGCTTCCGGCTTCCGGCCGCCTTCGACAACCGGCCGCTGCGCTTCGAGGAGTTCCACAGTCTTATCCATCAGGTCATCTACGTGTCGGCCACCCCGGCCGACTACGAGCTGAAGGAAGCTGAAGGCGTCGTCGTCGAACAGCTCATCCGTCCTACGGGGCTGCTCGACCCGGAAATAGAGGTGCGGCCCTCGGAGAACCAGATAGACGACCTGATGAACGAGATTGTCGTCCGTGCCGAGAAGGAAGAACGTGTACTCGTCACGACGCTGACCAAGCGAATGGCCGAAGAACTGACGGAATACCTGCTGAACCACGACATCCGGACGGCCTATATCCACAGCGACGTGGCCGGCCTGGACCGCATCGCCATCATCAACGATCTCCGGGCGGGCGTCTATGATGTCCTGGTGGGCGTGAACCTGCTCCGTGAAGGTCTGGACCTGCCCGAGGTGTCGCTCGTGGCCATCCTCGATGCCGACAAGGAAGGCTTCCTGCGCAGTCACAGAAGTCTGACGCAGACGGCCGGACGTGCCGCACGCAACATACACGGGAAGGTCATCATGTATGCCGACAACATTACGGAGAGCATGCAGAAGACCATCGACGAGACCATACGGAGGCGCACGAAGCAACTGAAATACAACGAGGAGCACCACATCACACCGAAACAGATCGTCAGAGCCATCAAGGGAACACTGCCGGCAGGCAGCGAGGGGAATACGACTTTGCAGACGGCATCCATCGCCAGAAAGACAGGACAGGCATACGTCGAACCCGACAACGGCATGCTCTTTGCCGCTGATCCGGTCATCACCAAGATGAGCAGGGCACAGCTGGAGAAGAGCATCGAGAACACGACAGCCCTCATGAAGCAGGCGGCAAAGGAACTCGACTTCCTTCAGGCGGCACAGTACCGTGACGAAATCATCCGGCTGCAGAAAGAACTGGAAACGAAGTAAACGGTCAACGCTTCCCCTGCCGATGCTGCATCTCCATGGTATTCCCAACCGGCCGAGAACACGGTTCCCAGGCCTTGGGACACAGATTCCCGACCGCTGGGAACAGCATTCCCAAACGGTCGGGACCTGCATCATCTGTAAACAATCACTATCTTTGCAGCGTAAACATCCGCTGCTGTAAAAATCCTTCTATGAAGACGAACAAGGACTTACCGGCTCTGGACAAATACCAGTTGCCCGTAGTGGAAGCCGGGCACGGTCATCATCTTGTACTGGCTTCGCCGGGATGCGGAAAGACGCATATCCTGGCCGAGAGAATAAGATGCGCAAGGGAACGGGGCGTGAAATACGAGGATATGCTCTGCCTGACGTTCACGAACCGTGCCGCAAGGGAGATGACCAACCGCATACAGAAAGTCGTGGGAGGCGATTTCTCCGACCTGATGGTGGGCAACGTCCACCGTTTCTGCTCGAAGTTTCTCTTCGAACAGAAACAGATTCCCGCCGACTCGGCCATCATCGACGATGAGGAAGCCGTGAGCATCATCGCCGACTACCGCAACGAAGACGAAGAAGGAGTGACGAGAGACTTCAGCCGCTACAAAGGCTATCAGACGATTATCTTCTTCCAGCATTTCATCTATCAGATGGAACACCGGCATCCCTGGAAATACTACCTGCACCCGGAGAGTTTCACGGACGACGACCGCGAGGCGATAAGACACATCTGTAAGTCACAGAAGAAGGAATACGACGAACAGGCGGTGGTGGACATCTATCATCATGCACAGGAATACATGGACGAAGCCGATGTGCCCGGACTTGACGGAAAACTGGCTGACAGAATCCGTGTGCTGCTCTGGAAGATGTATTACGCCCGCTGTTACGCCCGCTACAAAGCGGACAACCATCTGCTGGACTTCGAGGACCTGCTGCTCCGCACCTACGACATCTACCGTTCCGACCCTGCATGCAGACGTTATCCGTGGATACAGGTGGACGAGGTGCAGGACCTCAACGCCATGCAGCTTGCCATCATCGACCTGCTGACGGCGGACAACGACCCGACAGTGATGTACCTGGGCGACGAGCAGCAGGCCATCTTCTCTTTCATGGGAGCAAAGGTGGAGACGCTGACGCTCCTGAAGATGCGCTGCAAAGGCCACATCCATCATCTGCAGCGCAACCACCGTTCGCCGAAGTATCTGCTGGATGTCTTCAACGACTATGCTGAGAAGCAGCTGAAAATCGACCGTGAGCTGCTGCCGGTATCTGACAATGACACCCCGGCTGCACCCGGCGACCTGCGAATCATACACAGCACTACGATTGAAGCTGAACGGCAGGAAGTCACGGAGGAGGCGCGCAGACTGTACGAACAGGACAACGACGAACGCACCGCCGTCATCGTCAGTGCCAATTCGGATGCCGACCGCATCAGCGAGACCATGACGCAGGCCGGACTTACCCACTTCAAGGTCTCCGGGCGCGACCTCTTCGATACGCCTGATGTCAAACTGCTGCTGGCCCACCTAAGCGTACTTGCCAACGAGCACAACTCCATTGCCTGGACACGCATCATGAAAGGGGTGCGTGCCTTTCCCTCCCATGCGCTGGCCCGAAGGTTCAACTGGAAGCTGAGACAGCTGGCACTGTCGCCTTCCGACTTCCTGCTCTATCCCGGGAGCTGCTATACGGCGGCGTTCCTCCAGACCTATGACGAGGAAGAAATCATCGTATTCGACACCGAGACAACCGGCCTGAATGTCTTCACCGACGATATCATCGAGATTGCCGCCATGCGCATCAGGGGAGGGGAAATCGTCGGCGAGCCACTCGACCTCTATATCAAAACCGGCAAGCCCATCCTGCCGAAGCTCGGCGACAAGGAAAACCCCATGTATGCCATCTACCATGAGAAGATGGCTGCCGGCGAACTGCTCGCTCCGGCTGAAGCCCTGTGCCGCTTCCTTTCCTACATCGGTACGCACCCTATCCTCGGGCACAACGCCAGCTACGATTACAACATCCTCGACAACTGTCTGCGAAGATACTGCAACGACACGATGCAGGCACACGGAAACCGCTGTTTCGACTCGCTCAAACTGACACGCCTGCTGGCTCCGAGCCTCCACTCCTACAAACTGGAATCGCTCCTCGAAACCTTTCGTCTGACAGGGCAGAACAGCCACCAGGCCATTGACGACGTGGGGGCAACGGTCAGTCTTGTGCGGCTCTGCGCAGAGAAAGCACGCACAAAGCAGGCACAGCAGCTGGCTTTCATCCGGCATCCGAAGGTGCAGCCCTTTGCCAATGTGCTCTGCAGCAATTACGGAAGCCTCTACCGGGAAGCCGTCAGACGGCTTTACGTCTTGACAGAGGACGATGAACCCGCCCTCGTCAGGGAACTGTCAGCGGCTTACGACACACTGCGCGCCGACAATCTGGTCGGCGAAATTCCCCGGCTGGACTACATCCTCCGGTATCTACGCATGGATCTGCTGACAGAGGAGACCGTGACCAATGCGCTCGCCCCGCAGCTTTCACGTTACATGATGGATGTCAACACACTGAAAGAAGCCGACTTCTGCAACAGCCGGAGCATACGTGAGCGTGTCTATGTGACGACCGTACACAAGGCGAAAGGACTGGAGTTCGACAATGTCATCATCTACGATGCCGCCGACGGACGCTACCCGAATGTCTACAACAAGACCAGGCAACAGGACGAGGAAGACGCACGGAAATTCTATGTGGCCATGTCGCGCGCCAAACGCCGTCTCTACATCGCCTATGCCATGCAGATGACCGACCGCTACGGACGCATACACGACCGAGAGCTGACACCGCTGATGGATGCAATACAGAAATACTTCGACTGACGGACAAAATATATCTATGGTTTTCCTTTGCTGTACTTCAAAGAAAAGTATAATCTTTCCCCTAAAGGAAAAAACACCTTTTTTACCCGGCTGGCTTACAAATCACAGTTTTTATGTAAATTTGCAACCGAAGAATTAAAAATAAGACAGAATTCAGAACAATGAAATCCAAGAGATTTATCATCACGTGCTTCTCCCTGTTCCTGACACTGTCCGTTCTTGCCATAAGCAAGGATTCGCTTCATGCCGTCACGATGGTTTCCTATGAACAGAGGTCAACGGACGACGAGGGGACACTGGCTCTGAGAAATAACACGGGCGAGGACATCAAAGATGTCAGCTTCAGGATCGAATACCTGGACATGGCAGGGAAGCCCCTCGACTACAAGGACTTCACGAAGAAGATAAGCATTGCGCCGGGAATGACAAAGAAAGTGAATATTCCGGCGTATGAGCAGAGGCGGAATTACCACTATTACAAAAGTAAAGACGAGCTTTCGAAAGCCATCGGAAGCCCGGCTTTCAAGATTGTCTTCAAGATCAAGGGATACAATGCCCCTGTCATCAAAAATCCTGCCGGCAAGAGCACAGCAGAAGAAGACCGGGACTCCATCACGCTCTCTGATACGGAATCGGAAATCATGGGAACTACTGTGGCCGTCATAGGCATCATCTTCATCGTCGGAATTTACTTCGGCTGGTACGTTCTTGTTGCTGTCATGGCAAAGCACAGAAACCGGAATGCAGCTCTCTGGGTTCTTCTAAGCCTTATAGGAACACCCCTCCTGATGATGATAATCCTTCTTTGCATCGGAAAAGACGAGTCGGCCTCTGTGAGATACGACAGTCCGTCAGACCTCAGGTAGTCGCTGCAGACATAGATGTTACAAAGTTCAATTACACAATTAAAACAAAGAAAATCATGACCAAAGAAAAGTTCTTCACCTCCATGGGATGGGTCGGCATGGTGACATCCATCTTAATGTACATCTTCTATTTCCCGCAGATAGAAAACAATCTTGCCGGACACAAAGGCACCTTCATCCAGCCGTTCATGGCCGGCATCAACTGTACGCTGTGGGTATGTTACGGTCTGTTCAAGGAGAAACGTGACCTTCCGCTGGCCATCGCCAACACACCCGGCATCATCTTCGGCTTTGTGGCTGCTTTCACCGCATTATAAAGAAGATCGCCGTTTGCCACTTACAATAAGAAGAGGTAAATTGAAAAACGCACACGACCGTAGCCTGCCGGAATACCGAACAGACCGAGCCGTGCATAAAAGATAAAGACAGAAAACAGGCTGCTAAGGTTCATCACAGTCACACTGGATGTTCCTTAGCAGCCTGTTGAAATTTTCATAAAAGCCTTTGTCGTCAACATGGGGAAGCAGGCGGATGGCACTGTTCCACCAGCCATAGGTCAGAATCTCTCTGCGTGCATATTCCATTCTGTCCGCCGACCTGTACCGTTCCTCAAAGATACGCTGCAAATGTTCAGGGTCAGCATTCTTCTTTTTCTGTCTTTCGTTCAGGACAGACCACGCCCTAAGCAATCGGCTGCCACCGGCAATAAGGGCGTTACGGAAGAATATACAGTCGCTGTCTACAAGCTTGTAACCGGATAACACTTCAGGATTGGAACGTGCCAGGAGGGTTACCCGCCTAAGTTCGCAGGTACTTTTGACGTATCTAATCATCCTTTTCCTGACTTTCTGCCAGAAAGCGTCATTTATAAACTCACCGTGCTCAAGGACCTCTAATTTCTGCCTGCATTCCTGTTCGAGTGAGGCCAGAAGTACCGCCGGTTCTTCATTGAAATCCGTAGCATCCGTTTCCACATAAGCAGTTTTTCCGCCGCCGTACAGGTAATCGAAGGTATTTTGCAGCTGCTGTCTCGTATATCTGGTGGAATCGAACTGTGCACTGCAAGTACACAATTCTGTATCATATTGGAAGTCAGCATACTGTGCAGACAGACTGACATGGCAGAAGAAGAACATGATTGCCATGACGGCTCTGTACTGCCGGGTGTCTCGTTCTTTCATATTTACTTTTTGTAGGATGACGCCTCTGCAAAGCCTCCCTTGTCCTGTAACCCATGACTGGTTGTCTGTCAATTATTCTTTTTATTGCAGCTCTGGCAGAGGTCTGATGATGTCAGCAGCTCTCATTGAATTGACAAAAAGTCCGTATAAAAGCATAGATCCGCACGCCTCGTAAGCCCATAAAAAGGAATGACTTACGGCCACATGAGCCATACGTCCCCATTTTGCTGTTTTTCCAGAAGCTGCCTATGTGTTCAATGTTCGTATGTTGCTGTCAGCAGCAGAGCCTGCGCGTACCGTCGGGCTGTTCTTCAATCGTGACCTTAACAGCATTCTCCGGCAGGATTTCCTCAATGAGTTCCGGCCATTCGAGAAGGCAGAGACAACCGCTGTAAAAGTAGTCCTCATAACCCATATCATAGACCTCTTCCAGCTTCTTGATACGGTAGAAGTCGAAGTGGTAGATGGGATTACCCTGTCCGTCGGTGTATTCATTGATGAGGGAGAAAGTGGGCGATGTAATGACATCCTCTACCCCCAGAACCTCACAGAGAGCCTTGATGAATGTTGTTTTCCCCGCACCCATTTTTCCATAGAATGCGAACACTTTTCCTTTTCCCATCCCTTTGATGAATTCTTTTGCTGCCTCGTGGATGGTGTCGAGGCTCTTGATTGTAATTTCCATATTGCGTTGTAATTTGTAAGCGGTGATAGGCGGAGATAAGCGAGGAGAGGGGATGATGGGGATGCTGGGCGATGACAGGTGGTGATGGGTGGTGACGGGTCGTGATAAGTAATGGCAGGCAAGCATGACATCAGCAGCGGGCAATCCGCCAGATGCTCCCCTCCTTCTGAGCAGTTGGGGAAGGTCTTACCTCCTCCTCGGTGTCAATGTCACCAGTGGCACGATCATTTCCTCCATCGATATACCGCCATGCTGGAATGTGTCCTTATAATAAGACACATAATAGTTGTAGTTGTTCGGATAGGCAAAGAACGAGTCGCCGGTGGCAAACACATAGCTTGTGCTCAGGTTTGGAGCCGGCAGCTGTGCAAGGTGGGGATTCTTGATGGTGAAGACCTGCCGCGCATCATAGTTGAGGTTCTTCCCTAACTTATAGCGCAGATTGGTATTCGTGTTCCTGTCACCGATGATCTTCACAGGGTTGGTAGTGCGGATGGAACCGTGGTCAGTAGTGATGATGACCTTGTAGTCCGACTGTGCCAGCTCCTTGAAAACATCTGCCAGCAGACTGTGACGGAACCAGCTGAGCGTAATCGAACGGTAAGCACTCTCGTTGTTTGCCAGCTCGCGTATCATCCGCATCTCCGTACGGGCATGGGAGAGCATATCGATGAAGTTGACGACGAGCACATTGAGGTCGTTCTGTTCCAGGTTCCTGTACTGCTGCATGAACTTGTCAGCACCTGCCGAGTCGTTGATCTTGTGATAGGAGAAGCGGTCGTGGCGGCGGTAGCGTTCAATCTGTGTTTCGATGAGCGGTGCCTCGTTGAGGTTCTTCCCCTCTTCTTCGTCTTCATCCACCCACAGGTCAGGGAACATCGTCGCTATCTGCTGGGGCATCAGACCACTGAAGATGGCATTGCGTGCATACTGTGTGGCGGTCGGCAGAATGCTCATATAGAGATCTTCCTCTATGTCGAACATATCGCCGATTTCCTGCGAGAGGATGCGCCACTGGTCGAACCGGAAGTTATCAATGACGATGAGAAACACTTTCTCCCCTTTGTCTATCAATGGGAACACCTTGCGTTTGAAGATGTCAGGACTAAGCAGCGGACGGTCGTCCTCACTGTCTGTCTGCGGCTTCCTGCTGTGTGCGGCCAGCTTGGAAAAACCGTTACCCGACCTGCCGTCCTGCGGTGCCACCCAGTCGAGATAGTTCTTTGCAATGTATTTGGCAAAGCCGTTGTTGGCTTCTTCCTTCTGCATTTTCAGCATCTCGGTCATGTTGCTGTCGGCACTGCTCAACTCCAGTTCCCAGTGTACAAGCCTGCGGTAGACCTCCTTCCAGTCGCCGAACGTACGGCAGTCAGCAATCTGCATGGCAATCTGCTGGTAGCTCTGCTGATAACTGCTCTGCGTCACCTCTGTCACAATCTCCTTCTGATGGATGTTCTTCTTGAGCGTCAGAAGAATCTGATTGGGATTGACCGGCTTGATGAGATAGTCGGCGATTTTTGCACCGATGGCCTGGTTCATGATGTCCTCTTCCTCACTCTTTGTCACCATGACGACAGGCGTGGCAGGCTGGATGTCCTTTATCCGCTGCAGCGTTTCGAGTCCCGACAGACCCGGCATCTGCTCATCAAGCAATACGAGGTCGAACGTCTGGGTCTGGCACTGTTCGATGGCATCCGCCCCATTGCTCACCGTAATTACTTCATATCCTTTCTTCTCAAGGAAGATGATGTGGGCTTTCAGCAGTTCGATTTCATCATCCACCCAGAGTAATAATCCGTTGTTCATATATTATAACCTCTGTTTTTAGAACCCCTCCAGGTCGTAGTACTCATCCTCGATGTCGGGCTGGACGGGCTGTTTCTTTTTATTGTTCTTGCTGTTTGGCTTGTTCTTGTCCTGTTGGGATTCATCATCGCCGAAATAGATAACCGGACCGTCGTCTACAGGCTTCTTCCTTGCCGGGACTGTCTGCGGTTTCTGGGCAGCAGGCTTTTCCGGACTGCGGGGTACAACGGGCCTGACCGGTCTGACAGATGAAGCCGGCACTGACGGTCTGACAGGAATTGCCGGTTTCGCAGGTGTGGCAGGCTTCACGGGCCTTTCTTCCGGAATGACGTATGTATTGCCGTCTTCCGTTGCCGTTTCCTTCTTTGTTGCAGATTTCGACTCTTCGACAGGAATCTCAAAGACACTTCCATTCCGCTCTTCGGTCTTTTGCTCTGTCTTCACCGGCTTTGGCACATCCAGCGGGATGGTCATCGTGTTGTCAGCAGGCACATCCTGCGTGTCCGGATAGAGGTCAGGAACATTCCCCTGCTTCTGTTCAATCTCCTGCTGCAGGTCACGTTCGCGGGGCGTCGCCACCTCTGCCGGTTCGCTGAGCAGATAACGGCGTGTTACCGTCAGCGGTGCGAAATGTTTCGCATAGAACGCTTCATAATCCTTGTAGCTGTAGGCGGTGCCTATCAGCCTGAGATTCTTGTCACTGATGATGATGCCCTTCGCCGTCCTGCCCATCTGCTGCACGACAGCCTTCGACGCAAAGAGCTGCCGGGCATACTGATAGGCCTCGTCGAAACTGCGGAAGCCCGATACCTGCATCTGGTGCAGGCCGCTGAAATCCTGTATCTCGATCTCGAAGTTACGGACAAGGAAATTCGTGAAGTTGAACCGTGCCAGTTCGAAGAGCAGCTTGTTCTCGTTCAGTGAGTCAGGATGGTAAACGAGCAGGAATCTGAAGTCTATGTCACGTTCCGGCGAGAGTCTGGCCTGCTGGATGCTGTCGCTGTCGTTCAGCACGTTCGACCGGTAGTTCCAGACATTGTCGAGGTCGAACTTTCCGCCACGAAGCCTTTTCCCCGCCTCTACGCCATTGACAATCATGCCTGCCATCTCGCTGATGCGGCTGCCCGGATAGTTCTTCACCACCTCCTTCATGTCACTGATACAGCCCGCAGGATCGCCGCTGTTCAGCCTGCCCAGTCCCCCGATGAAGAGGAACTTGTCCCGGTTGGCCCCCATGGGAAAGCGTGTCCCGGAAATCCGGGTATTGGCCGCTACCTCTCCGTAACGCCCCTGCTTGAAGGCATCGTAGGTCGCTGCATAGAGCGAATCCTCTATCTGCACGCCGAACCGCAGGTTCTGTTTGTAATAGGGATCGGTAAGGAGAACCGTCCACTTGCTCTTCGGATATTTCCGACTTAGCCGGGCGACGTAGCTCTCTGCCATCTGCTGGTCGCCCTTCCGCATATAAAGAAGATAGAGGTGATAGTACACATCGTCCATCTGTTCATAGTCCGGATAGTCGTCGGACACGCGGCGCAAGGCCTTCTCGGACAACCGGAGGTTGTCGAGCCTGTCCTTGAAGATTACGCCGGAATGGTGCAGACCGTCTTCCAGTATCTTGTTGCTTGCCTCCAGCTGTACTGGGGCAAACGGAATCTGTGCCAGATAGTACTCCCGCTTGTGCGGATCGTTCTTCAGCGAGTCTCTGGCATTGTCAATCGAATCCTGCCGTGCCTCGGCCTGCAGGATAGAGTCCCGCTGCTGGTCGGTCAGTTCGACGGGCGTCTTCATATCACCGATCCTGCCCACGACTCCTTGGTTGATGCGCTGCCAGTTGTCAATGTTCTCACGCTTTCCCCACAGCTGCTGGAACGTGATTTTACCCTGCTGGACAGCCGTCGGACTGTAGAAATACCACGTGCTGCCCTGCTGACGGCGGTTGTCCTGCCAGCTGACGTTCCCAAGGCTGTTGCTTCCCATATCGCCTCCGTTGTCTTGCTGCCGGGCGTTGTCCTGTCCCTGCTGCTGGCTTCTCTCTTCCTTCTCCTTCTTCTTCAGTGCTGCGATGACACGGTCAATAGCCACATTGCGCTCTTCCTCCGGGCACTTCGCAAGGTGCTGGAGAGAGTCCTGGAGCTGTACGGCATCTGTATAAGGGGCCAGCTCGTCCAGTATCTTCGACCGTTCGGACAGCTGTTCGTAGTCCTTGCGGTCCTTGTCGAGCAGTCCGATGGCTTCACCGTAACAGCGTCGGGCATCACCGAAACGCTCCTTTGCCCAGTAGAGGTCGCCGAGATGGAGCAGCAGCACTCCTTTTTCGATACCGCTTCGTGTGGCCTTCCGGTTCCCCTGTTCGTAGGCGTTGACGGCGGCAAGCGTGTCCCGGTCGGCGAGATAGATGTTGCCCATGGCATAATACACCTGATCGAGATACTCCTTGTTGTTGTCTGAAGCAGCCATGTGTTTCAGCTTGCCGATCATCTTCTTCGACTGTCCCTTTGCGGTAACCTCGGTCTGCGCTATACGTGCATTGAAGGCCAGCTCGTAGGGGGGATTGGCACGGATTACCCGCTGGAAGGCCTTGTAGGCTTCCGTATTCCGTCCGAGAGCGGCAAGCACCTGCCCGAGAAGATACAGTTCGCGGGCCTTCTGTTTCCGGCGCATTTCATGCTTGATGACCCTCTGGAGATAAGGGACCGCCTTGCTCAGTTCGCCTGAGTGCAGATAATAATCCGCATAGGTATAATCCCATTCCTTTACGGCCCGCCAGTCCAGGGAGTCCCGCTGCATATTTCGGATAATGTCCTCAGCGTCATAGAGCCATCCTTGTTCTATGTAGCATTTCGCCAGCCATGCCCTTGCCTTCCCGTAGATGGCAGGCTGTCCCTTGTAAATGCGGCTCATGTAAGCGAAGGTGGCGGCCGCTTCCTCAAAAGCCCCTTCGTGGAACTGCGACCGTCCCATCAGCATCCATGCCTTCCACAGGAAAGGATTGTATTCACGGCGTGAGAGCCATTCGATGTCGCGTTCGGTCTTCCGCCTGTTCTTGGTCCACTCCGGTCTCTTCTTGATGCTGTGCCGGGCAATGGCTTTCTCTGCCTTCTCTATCGCCCGGTCAAAGCTGCCCTTGCCCAGTTCACGGCTGCTCTTGTTGCCGACAGTATAGAGCGGTATCAGCTCGGTGAAGTTGTCCTTGTTTCCTTTTTCTTTTTCCAGTGAACCGTCGATGTAAGCCTGCGCACCATTATAATAGACATTATAACGTGTGTTGAAGGCCTGCCACCAGCGCGACTGCGAGGTGTTACTCTTCGTGGAGCAGCCGGCAGCAGCCAGCAGGACGACTGCCGGGAGAAGGGAAATGATATGTCGGATAGTTCTTTTCTTCACGTTTGTTTTTGTTTTTCCAGAGACTGTGCCTCTGAAGCCGGGACATATTTCCGGAATGGCCGAGCAGAGCAGAAGACAGACGTTCAGCCCTCGATCATCGCTATCAGCTCGTCCTTGATCTGGTCGGGGACATTGATGTCCCGCAAAATGAGGCTCCTGTTCCATCCTTTCGCTTCATGCGGCTGCATGGTGTAGAGCACCTCGGCGAACTCTTCTGCTTCCTTGTCGGTATACTGGTCGGACTGCCGCCCGCGGAAACGGTCGAGCTCTTCGTCGTCATAATACTCTACCTCCTTCGTAGCGGCTTCCATCATGCAAACCTGTTCGCACTTGTCGTCCGTCCCGTCACAGGAGGAGCAGTCGCCCGATGCAGAAAGGACGACCTCCGGCTCTCCCTCTTTCCTCCGGGTGAGCTTGGTCGCCAGGGCTGCGACAATCGCCAATAGCAGCAGTGAGCATATACCGATAACGAATATATCCATTCTTTCTTTTTTAGTCTGTCTGTATATAATTATATAATAAGGTGAACTTCTCCTGTTGTATGCGAATCGCATAGAAGATTCCGCCCCCCTTTGTTCCTGTTGATTTCCGGCAGCCATGCCTTAGTTTTCAACCGGGTGTTTACTGGCTTCCAGCCGGACATCGACAGGGCTTCTTCCGGGTGTCAGTCGGAGGACTGCCAGATGTTTTTTCAATGCGTGATCATTTACAAACCGGTTGCTTGTTGATGACGTTTTTAGTGATAGGAAACAGAGCCTGACTTTAGGATTTCTCCGTTGTCCCCCTCCTTGGCAGTCTGGTGTGAAGCAACCGGTTAATCCGTCTGCACGATATGGAATCCGGCCTTTCGCAGATCGTTCCAGTAATGAGGGTAAGACTTCGACACCACCTCCGGGTGATTGATGCCTATCCGGCCCAGCCGGATGGCCAGCGGAGCAAACGACATTGCCATGCGGTGGTCCTCATAAGTGTCTATAACAGGCTGCGCCGCCGGTTCGCAGCGGTCACCCTCCCATGACAGTTCTGTCCCGCTGTCAGCATGGAGGATATAGCCCAGCTTCTCCATCTCCGTCTTCATCGCCTCGATACGGTCGGTTTCTTTGATTCTCAGGCTTCCGAGCCCTGTGAAGTGGAACGGTATTCCCAGGACAGGACAGGTGGCAATGAGCGTCTGTGCCAGATCGGGCTGATTGGTAAAGTCATAGTCCATACGGTTCAGCATGCATGAGTGGCGTGTCAGCGTGGCATCGGTCAGCCGGTCGGCCTCTCTGTCGGCAAAGGCAGTCTTGATACCCAGCAGAGAGAAAATGTACCGGACAGCAGAATCGCCCTGCCGCGACCCGTCCATCATGCCAGGCAGAACGACTTTCGCCCCCAGCTCATCCGTCAGTGCGAGGACTTCATACCAGTAGCCCGCTGCCGTCCAGTCGTTCTCTATCGTATAGGGACGCTGCCGGTAGGGCTGCGGCTTCACCGTGATGCTGTCGATGTCCGTCCACTCCGCTGATACGCCGAACTGGTGCATCAGGTGCAAGGTAAGGTCGATATAGGGCCGGGAGACAATGCCGCCCGTGAGCTTCATTTCCAGTCCCTTCGACAGGACAGGGGCTATCATCAGCAGTGCCGAGATGTACTGTGAGCTGACGTTGCCGGGTATCTCAAGCCGGCCGCCCTCCAGCTGTCTGCCACGGATGCGGAGCGGAGGGAATCCTTTCTCTCCGGCATATTCGATTTCCGCACCCAGGTAACGCAGCGCATCTACGAGAACACCTATCGGGCGGTGCTTCATCCGTTCCGTACCCGTTATCGTATGTTCGCCTTCCGTGACGCTAAGGTATGCCGTCATGAAGCGCATTGCCGTACCGGCCGCCTTGATGTCGATGACTTCCGGCCGATGTGACAGAGCACGGATAATCACCTTCGTATCATCACAGTCCGACAGGTTCTCCGGCATTACGTTTCCTCCTGTAAGCGCATGGATAATCAGCGCACGGTTGCTGATGCTCTTCGAGGCTGGAAGCAGGATACGGGTATCAACGTGTCGGGGGGGAGTTATCATGTATTGCATCGTATTCTGTGCAGATTTATTACAAGACAAAATTACAAAATAAACTTGGCATGAGAGAAAAAGAAGTCCAAAAGTTTGCTAATCTCACAGAAAGTGTGTAATTTTGCACTGCTTTAAACAGAACGGGATGTAGTTCAGTAGGTTTAGAATGCTGGTCTGGGGGACCAGTGGTCGCCAGTTCGAGTCTGGTCATCCCGACAGAAGCAGAGTAAAGGGGGTTGATAGTCAACCCCCTTTTGCTTTTCCAGAGGGCGTAACACAACGGAACTGCCAGCCGGCCGCCATCATTCGATCCGTCTGGTTATGTCAAGATAATTCACCATTGAAAACAAGCAATGCCTGACAGCATTCCCAACAGGCACTAATCGGCCTCCAATAAGTGCCTGATTGAAGCCTTGACAAGGCTTAGTCGGCTTCCAATCAAGCACCTTTTGCAACGGTATGCTTTTCCCCTGTTTTCCAATCAGGTGCCAACCGCAATTCGAATCACTGTAAAATGCTTATAGACAACTTATTAAGAAAAACAGGCCCTGTATTATAAATCAGGAAATGTTTTATCCTGCTTTTCCTCCACAACCGAACAAGGAGGAAATCCGGCAGTTAGTTTTGTAAATTTTATTCAAATACCAACAGAACTGTACTGCCGATTCAGGAAAATACATAGAGAGAAGAGGTCTGCTGCCGGGAGCTGGTATCTTCCCGCCTGCCCAGATATTTCCACCTTATTATTATAGGCAGGTCGTAAAAACTACCTTTGCAGGTTTTCCAGACCGACTGATTCCGTTTTCCCTTGAAAGAACACGGCGGTACGGCTGAAAGATAAAGCAGGATATGCGCATGAAAACAAAAGGCACGAAGAGGTGGCGACATCCCGCATGAACATAAGTCCATCGGGGGGCTTCAGAACATCTTTATCACGTCCTTTACCTTGCGAGTACCGGCAGCAAAAACGCCATTGCCCTCCCCCTTGTACAGCGGGACAGCAATGGCGGAAAGCGGTTACGGAAAGGATGCGGCAACAGCCGGCAAGGCGACAGGGCCTGCCGGACGGCCGCCGTCACCCACCGTTGTTTCAGTCGATATTCTTCAGGACGGCAAGCAGATGATCCCATACCATCTGGACGGTCGGGATAAGCAGACACTCATCGGGGGTGTGGACATAACGGAGCGTCGGACCGAAACTGATCATGTCCATGTCGGGGTATTTCTCGGAGAAGAGGCCGCACTCCAGCCCGGCATGGATACCCAGCACCTGCGGATCCTTGCCGAAGAGCTTCCGGTACTGCTCGACGGCGACATTGACCAGCTCCGACTTCGGGTTCATCTTCCATGCCGGATAACTGTCGTCGACGACGACCTCTGCCCCGGCCAGCTCGAAGCAGGCACGGACGGTATTGGTCATGTTCGTCAGGTTGCTCATCACATTCGAACGCTGCGAAGCGACAACCGTCAGCGTATGCTCATCCGTCTGCACACTGGCCACATTGCTCGATGTCTCTACCATGTAAGCCAGCGCCTCGTCCTGGCAATTTGTCAGCGGTCCGTTGTCGACAGCCTGCAGGGCAAGGATGACGTTGTGAGAAATCTGCTTCGGGAGTACACGTTCGGCCTCAGCACTCTCAAGATGCCAGACCATCGCCGTATCAGTCACATGAAACTCATCCTCAACGGCTGCACTGAAGATGTTCCAGTCTGCCTTGACCTCCTCTTTTCTGTCAGCAGGAACAGCGAAGAGCACCTTCCCGTCACGGGGAATCGCATTGTGCATCTTGCCGGAGTTCCAACGGCACAGCCGGAGATCCATCTTCGCCTGTTCGGCATAAAGGAAGCGGGCCAGGAGCTTGACGGCATTGGCGCGCTTCTTGTTGATGTCGTCGCCGGAGTGTCCGCCTACAAGTCCCTTCAGGCTTGCTTCCATGAAGAAATAGCCTTCCGGAGCCTGTTCACGGTCGAACCGGAACGTTGCCGTCGTGCTGTTGCCGCCAGCACAGCTGACGAAGATCTGTCCCTCGTCTTCCGAGTCGAGATTGATCAGGTACTTCCCGGTCATGAAGCCTGCCTCCAGACCGAACGCACCCGACAGGCTTGTTTCCTCATCACGTGTGAAGAGACACTCGATGGGACCGTGCTCAATGTCATCCGAATCGAGGAGAGCCAGCTCGAAGGCCACGCCGATACCGTCATCGGCACCGAGCGTAGTGCCCTTGGCATGGAGCCATTCGCCGTCAACATAGGTCTGGATGGCATCCTTGAGGAAGTCGAAGTCAACGTCCACCAGTTTGTCACAGACCATGTCCATGTGGCTCTGGAGCACGACCGTCGGCACTTTCTCCATACCTTTCGTCGCCGGCTTGGAGATAAGCACATTGCCGGTTTTGTCGACCTTTACGGCAAGCCCTCTCTCCTCTGCAAACTTCTGTAAATAAGCAATCATCTGCTCTTCGTGCTTGGAGGGGCGGGGGATCTGATTGATTTTCGCAAACTGCTCGAAGACACGGGCAGGGTTTAATTCTACATTTGCCATTTTTAATAATATTTTATTTTGTAATCTTGCTGTTTTATATTACCTTTGCGGTCAATATCAATGCAAAGATAAAGAAAAATGTTTGTAACTTTATTGTACACACTGTTAATAATTGCTATTGCCATGCTGCTCCTTGGCGTACGTGTGCTGCTCAGGAAAGATGGGGAATTCCAGTCGCAGCACATCTCGGACAGTGCCTACCTGAGAGCGAAAGGCATCCACTGCGTCATCGATCAGGACAAGGAAGCCCGCAGGAAAAACAGGGCGTATTGAACAGACAGGAAACAATTAATTAAAAATCACATAGAAATGAAGAAATCATTGAGCAATATGGCCGTGCTTGCGATGGCAGCGTTCGCCTTTATTGCATGCAACAACCAGCCGCAGAAGAATGACACGACAGCCGGAAAGACAGAAACGGCTTCAGCTGCTCCGGCAGCCGGAAGCCAGAGAGTGGCTTACGTCGAAATCGACTCGATTATGAGCCAGTACACCTACTGGAAGGATGTCACGAAGATCATCAAGGCCAAGGAAGCCAACATACAGCGCACTCTCGCCGGCAAGCAGAAGGCTATTCAGGCCGCCGCCGCTAACTTCCAGCAGAACGTACAGGCCAACAAATACACACAGGCACAGGCACAGCAAATCCAGGCAAGCATACAGAAACAGGCACAGGACGCTGACGCACTGCAACAGCGGTTGGGTGCGGAATACCAGAACGAGGTGGCCAAGTACAACAAGGCTCTGTCTGACAGCGTACACAACTACCTGCGGGATTACAACAAGGACAAGAAATATGCCATCATTCTCGCCAAAAGCGGCGACAACATCCTCTATGCCGACCCTGCTTACAACATTACCAATGAGGTTGTAAAGGGGATGAACCAGGCCTACAAGGGAATGAAGAAATAGCCCGGCAAGTTGACAGGTTGAAGCGTTTTCTGCCGGACAGCAAGAAACCGGCATACCGTCGGGGGGAGACTGTATCAGAATCCGGTCATCATCAATGCCCTTTCTGATACAGTCTTTTTTGTCATTCCCTCCCCACCCATGCCGCCCTCATCCATCAACACCACCAACACAACCCCGTCTGCGCTTCCTCAAGCGCATCCCGGAAACCCTTTGAAGTCGTACAGTCTTGCAGCCGGCACAGCATTTCCCGAACCTCCAGAGGAAGAGACCTTTTTTCGGGAGGGTCGAGAAAAAGGCAGTAGAAAATTTTGAGGAATAAAAATAAAATACTACCTTTGCACTCGCATTTGAGATGATGCGTGGTAATTCGGTTGAAACCCTCTTTGGAAGGATGGGTGAGTGGCTGAAACCAGCAGTTTGCTAAACTGCCGTGCGCATTTCGCGTACCGGGGGTTCGAATCCCCCTCCTTCCGCTTTATCTCGTCAAGGATCAAATGCGTATGGTCGATTCATCTAACGGTTAGGATACAAGATTCTCAATCTTGGCATAGGGGTTCGATTCCCCTATCGACTACTCCCCATCTTCATAAGAAATATTTTAACCAGGGTCGATTCATCTAACGGTTAGGATACAAGATTCTCAATCTTGGCATAGGGGTTCGATTCCCCTATCGACTACTCCCCATCTTCATAAGAAATATTTTAACCAGGGTCGATTCATCTAACGGTTAGGATACAAGATTCTCAATCTTGGCATAGGGGTTCGATTCCCCTATCGACTACAGACAGAAGTCCGGCTTTACAGCTGGATTTTTTCTTTTCCGCACTTCTCATGGAAAAGATTACCCTTATTCGATTCTTCCTGATAAATGAAGTAATTTACGAAAAGTTT